>Ga0209542_10000011_pt1 | contig 649314 bp, 689 predicted proteins | sample RifCSPhighO2_01_FD_184028 | JGI IMG/M metagenome (GOLD analysis project Ga0209542, IMG submission 184028) | Soil microbial communities from Rifle, Colorado - Rifle CSP2_plank highO2_0.1 (SPAdes) (version 2) | ecosystem: Environmental > Terrestrial > Deep subsurface > Rock core/Sediment ... | reverse complement strand
GGCGGCGGAAAGCAGGAAACCAAGCGCCGCCACGCCGCATGCTGTCAGAATGCCCGTGATCAGTGGTGTTTTGGTCCTTGGCGCGATCAATGCGCTTTGTGTATTTTTTGATAAGATTTTTTCAACCATACGATCCCGCTTTTTTTAATGCCAGAAAACAAGCCTAAAAAATTAATACTCTTCAAAGAAAGTCCGCAGTAAGGCGATTTCATGCCTTGATTATATCACACCCGTCATTCGTTGTCAGTGGCGGAATAAAAATGGTATGATACACAGTAATGACACAACAGAGAAAAACGATTTTGTTGCTCGCGGCGTTCAGCCTTCTGTTCTTTGCGAGCCGCACAAGCCGCAACGACCACCGGCGTCTACACCTCCCCCGTCAAAGACTTCACCACCGCGGTGAATCTCGAAACCATCAGTTGGGTCGCCACCACGCCCCCCTCAACGTCCGTGGCCATACGGGCGCGGGTTTGTGTCGATGCCACGTGTTCCACCAATCCTGCTTGGTCAACTGTGCCCAACAGCGGGGATTCCTTGCCGTCTTCTTTCAACAACAACCGCTATTTCCAGTATGAGATCACCCTTTCCTCCACCGACGACTATGCCGCGCCGACCGTGACGGAGGTGAGCGTGGGATTGGGCGGCTTAATAGGCGTACTCACTTCTTCGGCGTTTGATACTGTCAATGCGACGAATACTATAGGAAGCGTGAACTGGACGGCATCCGGCATATCAGCCAGCGAAACAGTGAAGCTCCGGATACGAACGGCTCCTGACGACGGGGGCGTTCCGGGTTTATGGAGCGGCTGGTGCGGACCGGCAAATTGCTCGGGAAGCGACTACTTTTCCTCCGGCCAAGCCATCACTAACCCCGCGCTCCAAAGTGGCGCCAACGACCAGTGGATCCAGTACGAGGCAACGCTGGAATCGGGAGGCGCTCTAAGCCCTATGCTCACGGAGGTGACGATCGGGCACAGCGAGGCAAATTATGATTTTACGCTTTCATATAGTCCATTGTTGATGGAAGTGGTGGCAAACCAATCGGCGCGGGTCGGGTCGGTGATGGTAAATCCGGGTACGGTTGTCGGGGTGGATCGCGACGCCATCATTTCTGACTCGACGAATTTTACTTCCACACAGGCAGGCATCTCATTTTCTCCTGCTTCTTGTTTGCCAAACTCGGGACCGTGCACGGTGGACGTGTATGCGCAAATCGGGACGGCGGGATCGTATACTATGGTTATTCAGGGAAATAATGCCTCGGGCAGTTATCCCAATGGCATCACGCACACAATATCGTTCACCCTGGACGTCATTCCACCCATCACATACGATTTAAGCTTAAGCTCAAGCTCTGACACTATCATTAAAGGACTTGATACGACGCAGAGCATTTTGACAATCACCCACAATTCCGGGGCGGATGAATTTGTTTCCATTACTTCAAGCGGTGTGCCTGCAGGCGTGACAGTGAGCTTTAGCCTTGCTCCCACGGGATGCTCGCCCTATCCTTCTACCTGTTCAATTACGATAGCATTCAGCGCGACCAGCACAACGACGTCCGGTGTTTATCCCATCGTTTTTTCCGGCGTATCCTCTATTTCAGGAACGACTCCTGTGGCGCCGGTTACGTTCACGCTTGGCGTTTCCGAGTTGTTTGATTTTGCGATGGCATACGGACCGCCCAACGCGCCCTGCACGCAAAGTTCTTCGTGTTCCGTTGAGCAGGGCCAGTCTATCACTGTAACGGCTGATCTGACTTCGGTGACGACAATCGGCGAACAGGTGACGCTTACCGCCGAGGGGCTCCCGTGGACTCCCGCAATCGCGACGGGAACGTCGTGTACGCCTTCGTCCGGCGCGCCGTGCTCGGTCCAGGTTGTCATTTCGCCTCCTTTGAGCGTCGCGCAGAATAATTATACGATAAGTCTGGTGGGGAGATCCGCGACAAAAGCGAAGAGTTTGACGTATGCGCTCACGGTCACGGAAGGGTTCCAATATTCACTTGTGTTGAATTCTTCGGGTGGAACGGTGGTGCGGAATGGGGCTTCGGCAAGCGTGCTGGTAGACGTTATCTTCCGCGCCGGATTAACTTCAAAGCCCGTGACGCTGACGGTGAGCGGCATGAATGGTTTCGGGACGAGCGGCGTTAGTACGAGCTATCTCCCCGATCCGCCGGGCGCCACCTGCACGCCCAACTGCCAGATACAGGTCGTGTTTTCCGCCCCTTCGTCGTCGGTGCTCGGCACCTATGACTTGACCATTCAAGGAAGCGGGAACGGTACTGATGTCACGTCTCCCCCGGCCATGTATCAGTTGAAAGTGGTTGACCCGTTTGACTTTGCGTTCGCGCTGTCGCTTTCAAGCGACAGCATGATGGTGGGCGATCCACCGGTGAGCGCTGTCGCGTTTGCCGGATGGACGCAAGGGGGCGACGGCTCTGACGTCATTTCACTAACAAGCTCTGTTTCTCCCACTCCTTCAACGGGGACGCTCGCGGTCAGTTTCAGCCCCACTTGCGGACCCGGAGGATGCATTGTTGGTTTGAATTCCACAACGCCGACGTGTCTTAGCGACATCAATATTACCTATCCTGCAGTCATAAACGGCAAGCCCTGTCTGGCGAGCACGGTTACGTTTACGCCCTCCACGAGTCCGGCTCTGACTTCGGGCAATTACACGGTCACCCTCATTGCGACCTGCTCCAGTCCAACATGCGCCGTCATTCGCACGGCGACGTTTTATCTGACCGTGGGCACGAATTTGAATTTCACCGTTACTGCGTCGCCCGCGTCTGAGCGCGTTTCGACCTTGCCCGGGTCGACAGGTCCTGTTGCGCTCACCGCTACGCTGAATGCTCCCGCCCAGCCGTCAACCAGCGACATTGTGTTCTCGCTCGATACAGGATATGTCTTGCCTGCGGGGGTGACGGTATGTGAAGAAGGCGCGTCGTGCAGCGCCGGCCTGACCTCCGCGTCGTCATGCACGCTTGGCGCAACGGTCGGATCGACCTGCAGCGCTCCCCCCATCACGTTCAGCGTTGCCGCCACCGCTTCTCCAGGATCATATAACATCCCCATCATCGGCACGAGCGGTCTGGCCAAAAGCATCCCTGCCTTGTATCTTTTGAAAGTGGGGACGTTCACGCTCACCGCCTATACTTCTTCGAATTTGTACACCGACCCGCACCAGCGTCCGGTGGTGAATTTCACGTGGGATCCCCTTTCTCCGTTTGCGGGGAAAAGCGCCACATTCAATGCTATTGACCCCGCCGCTTCCGTCAGGCCATCGGCCGCTTTTCCTAATGATCCGCCGGCCCCTGGAGGGGAATCAAAAGTATATGTTGCCGGCGTTTCTTCGGGCACCAATGCCGATCAGGTTTTGAATGCGGCCAATGCAACGCTTTTATGGAATTTCGGATGTGCCTCATGTACCCCCGTCACGTCCACTCAACTGAATTCTCCCGTTTCATTTAATACGTCCGGCAGATTTTCTCCTCGTTTGAGCGTGACTGATAACGCTGGCAATGTGTGTTATTCGATTACCGGTAGCGACGCCACCGCCGATAATCCATGCTATTGTCCTCTGCAATTGTCGGCGGACAGCATGATTGTTTCCAAGCCACCGCCGACGTTCCGAGAGATAAAACCATAGATTGGCTGCAAGCTCATGAAACTACCCAATTTCTCAAAATTCTCCAATCTCTTCAAGCCAAAAAGCTATCTGGGCGTCGATATCGGCACGTCGTCTTTGAAGATCGTCCAATTAAGCAAACAGCGCGAAACGTTTCGGCTGGATAACTATGGGGAAGTCAAGTTTTTCGAAGAGAACGTTCCCATGGAAGTGCATCAGCAAAGCTCGCTGAAGATACCTGACGAAGAGATAGCGGAGCTCTTAAAAAAGATCATGGCGGAAACGAAAACGACTGCGACGCAGGCGGCATTTTCCTTGCCGGTGTTTTCGGCGTTCTCCACGATCATTGAAATGCCGAAATTGCCGCAGGACGAGATGGAAAAAGCGATCCAGTTCGAAGCGCGGCAATATGTGCCCATTCCCATCAGCGAGGTGTCGCTGGGGTTCGTGGTCATGGGAGAAGAACAAAAAATAAACCAACAGACTGCGGGCGCCGCCGCGCCCGTACCGAGCGGCACGTTCGGGCGGGCCGCGCTTCCGCAAAATGCGGAATCCAAGCGCAAAAAGAACGTGGAGGTGCTTTTGGTCGCGGTACCCAACGAGATCAAGAACAAATACGTGCATATCGCGCAACTGTCGGGGCTTGAACTTGTCGCCATCGAGATGGAAACGTTCCCGCTTGCCCGCGCCTTGCTGAAGGGCGCGCACGAGACGACGCTGGTGGTGGACATCGGCGCGCGCTCAACGGATATCTGCATCGTGGACAACGGCTTTGTGCGCATTTCCCACAATTTCGAATTTTCCGGCGTGGACATCACCAAAGCATACGGCGAATTCACGCACACGGATTTCGCGGAAGCGGAGAAGAGAAAGATCGTGACGGGCCTCGATCTTACGCCCGGCCAGCTTGACGGGGCGAAAAACCTGCTCTCCATCGTCGACAACATCATCAACGAATGCGAGCGCATCATGAGTTCGTATTTCAACAAGACGGGGCGCGTGGTGGGGCATGTGGTGCTTTCGGGCGGGGTTTCCAAAATGCCCGGTTTTTTGGAGCGATTCGGAGAAAAACTGCCCGCCGGAGGCGAGGCTCGCAATGGGCGGCTGATCGACGTATCTCTTGGCGATCCGTTCGAAGGGCTTATCTACCCCCCCGAGCTTGGTAAAACGCTCAAGGATATCGGCCCTTCGTTTGCCGTTGCCGTGGGGCTGGCGATGCGGAGGTAGCTTTTAGCTTCGTTAGCTTTCAGCTTTTAGAGTAAAATCCCTGAAAGCTGGCAAGCTATTTTTAGATTTGAGTTAAATAATGTATAATGGATTGTATAAGCTAACAAGCTAATGAAGCTGAAAGCTAAAAGCTGATTGCATGCCTGACATATCCCTCCTCCAACGTGAATATGATGTCGCGCGGGAAGAAAGCAAAACGCCCGGCGCGGCATTCACCGCCTCGCTCGTTGTGCTGCTGGTCAGCGTCGGCGCGTATATCGGGCTCGTCGCGTATGAATCGCTTTTAGAAAAGCGCATTGAAACCGCGACCCAGCTCACCGGCCAGCTTAAAGTGGGGGATGCGTACAAAAACGCGACCCAGCTCACCGCGACCAGCCGCAAAGTGAAGACGCTCAAGACCTTGCGGGAGTCGCATACGAACTTGAGCCAGCTGCTCTCGAGCGTCGAGCGGGCGACCCATCCTTCGGCCTTTTTTAACTCGGGAGACCTCGACGCGCAAAAACAGAGCGCGGAGTTAAAGGGCGGCACTCTGCCGACTGCCGCGATGCTGGTCAGGCAAATGGATATCTATCGTGCGAGCAAAGACATCGCCGATTTTATGGTTGACAATATTGGATACGGAGAAAAACATTTGATGCGTTTTGACGCGACAATACATTTTAAATAGCTTCCAGCTTCATAAGCTTTCAGAGAATTTCCTAAAAGCTAACGAAGCTAAAAGCTGAAACCTAATTCATGGACAGAAGATATATCGGCGCGGGACTGTTTGTGGTGACGGCAGTCATACTCTGCATTGTTTTGGTGTACCCGAAATACCAGCAGGCGAGCGCGGCAAGTAAAATCGCCGCCGAAAAGGAAAACGAATTCAAAACGCAAAGCGAGCTTATCACCGCGGTAAACAAGGCGTATGAGAGGTATAAAAAGATCGATAAGGAACTTTCCATCATGCAGGACCTTTTGCCCGTGCCGGACGACCAGAGTGTCGCAAAGCTTTTCATAGAATTCGAGGACTTAAGCTCTCAAAGTGGTCTCTCGATACAGTCACTGAGCTTTGGCGGCGGCGCTCCGGTGGCCGAAAAAGACGCGGGAAAAAGTGAAAAGAACGAAAAAGGATACAATAGTATCAACGCGAGCATTTCAGCCGCGGGTCGCTACGAAGACGTGAAAAAATTCGCCGATGCGGTCAGGTTCAATAAGCACCTCATGGATATCGTATCCGTCAATGTGGCAGAAGGGTCCGCGGCGGTCGAATCGGCGCCGGCGGCATTGCCATCGCCATCGGGTGGTACGGCGGATGAAAACACTGATATATTTTCTTTCGAGTTTTCCATTAACGCGTATTACCAATAAATCGTGAAACATGTAACATGAAACGTGAAACAAAAAATTCAAAATGCTTCAAGTTTCATGCTTCAAGTTTCATGCTTCAAGTTTCATGAGATTCCTTCCCCAAAATCCAAAAACAAAGAACCTGGCGCTCATACTCATCGCGGGCGGGTTTCTTTTGTTCGCGTTCGGGTTTTTCTACATCACGTATTTCGCGCCGGCTTCCCCGTCGGAGGGGGCAACGGAGCTCTCGGGGACGACGCAAAAAGCGATATCGGAGCAAGCGGTGAAAAAATTGGATGACGACATAACGGATATTACGAACGAACTGGGCAACGATTTTTATAAGCGCCTCGTTCCCCATCCCTTGAAAAAAGATGCCGCCGTTGCCGGCCGCAATAATCCGTTCCTTAAATAGCTCATGCAAACAACTCTTATCGATATCCTTCTCGCGGACGGAAAGATCTCAAGCGCCGACGCCGACGCATTCAAGAGCGAACTGCGCACCAAGCGCATCACCGAAGAGGACTCTTTGCTTTCCAAGTTTCCCGAGGAAACGGTATTTGAGGCGAAAAGCAAATTTTACGGCGTTCCGCGCAAAAGCTTCGATGAAGATTACCAGATTCCGCCCGACGCGCTGACGCAGATCCCCGAAGACGCGGCCAAGATGTACAAGTTCATACCGCTTGCCCGCGTCGACCAAGACACCATCGAGGTGGGCGTGGTGAATCCGCAGGACGTGAAGATCCTCGACGCGCTGAAATTCATTTTGACGAGCAAGAACCTCAACGCATCCATCTTCCTCATCACCAACAAGCAGTTCGAATTTCTCTTCGGGCAGTATTCCAGCTTGCATGGCGAGGTGAAGGAAGCCCTGCAGGACGTGGAAGAGGAGATCGCCGATATCGATACGCTGGTGGGGAAGAAGTATCTGGCGGACGACGTCGCCGCGGACGCGCCGGTGGCCAAGGTCATTTCCGTCATCTTCAAGCACGCGTTCGAAGGCAGGGCGTCGGACGTGCACGTCGAGCCGTTGGACAAGAACACCCGCGTGCGGTTCCGCGTGGACGGCATTTTGCACACCAGCCTGCTTTTGCCCAAGGCCATCCACGCCGCCATCGTTTCCCGCATCAAGATCATCACGAACCTGAAAATAGACGAATCGCGCGTTCCGCAGGACGGCCGGTTCCGCACCAAGATCTCGGGCAGCGTCATCGACTTCCGGGTGTCGTCGTTCCCCACTATCAACGGCGAGAAGATCGTGATGCGCCTTCTGGACCCCTACGCGGGCGTCAAGCCGCTCCCGGACCTTGGGTTCGTGGGGCAGGGGCTTGAGGCGATCCAGTGGGCCATCGAGCGGCCTTACGGCATGATCCTGATGACCGGGCCTACGGGGTCGGGAAAATCTACGACGCTCCAGTCGCTGTTGGGCGCGGTCAACCGGGAGGGAATCAACCTGGTGTCGCTGGAAGACCCGGTGGAGTATAATATCGAAGGGGTCAACCAATCGCAGGTGCGGCCCGATCTGGGGTATACGTTCGCGGTCGGTCTCCGCAGCATCTTGCGCCAGGATCCCGATATCGTCATGGTGGGCGAGATTCGCGATAAAGAAACGGCCCAGCTAGCCGTTCAGGCTGCGCTCACCGGACATCTGGTGCTCACGACGCTCCATACCAACAGCGCCATCGGCGTCATTCCCCGCCTCACGGATATGGGCGTGGAGTCGTATCTCGTGCCGCCGGCCGTCCTTTTGGCCGCCGCCCAGCGCCTCGTGCGCAAGCTCTGCAACGAGTGCAAAGAAAAAAAACCGGCGGAAGGGAGGGCTTTGGAGATCATTAGAGAGACCGTCGCCCAAATGCCGGAAAAGACCCGCGCAAATGTGCAAAGCAAAGAATACTTCATTTGGGAAGCTCCCGGCTGCGGCAAATGCATGCACAAAGGCACGAAGGGCCGCATGGTCATCTTTGAAGCGATGAAGATGACACAAGAACTCAAAAAGATAGTCATTGAAGGGTTCACGGAAGAAAAGATCGTCAACGAAGCGACGCGCCAAGGCATGGTTACCATGAAGCAGGACGGCGTCATAAAAGTATTAGAGGGACTGGTGTCTTTGGAAGAAGTTTTACAATCGACCATTTAACATATATAATAATAAATAAGTTCATAAAGTTAAAAGTTTATAAAGTGGGGAATTCCACTTTTGACTTTATGAACTTTATAAACTGTATAACTCTATGAAAAGCATTCTCATTGTGGAAGACGATTCTTTTTTGTCCGACATGTATCAGACAAAGTTTTTGTCGGCGGGCTACGATGTGCGCGTCGCAGACGACGGCGAACAGTGCCTCCAAGCGCTGAAAGACGGCTTCAGGCCCGATGTCATGCTGCTTGACGTCGTGATGCCGCGCATGGACGGCATCGAATTGCTCGCCGCCGTCAAAAAAGACGATAATTTCAAAAATATCCCGGTGATCCTCCTGACCAATCTGGGACAGGAGAGCGACATCAAGCGCGGCATGGAGATGGGCGCCGTGGATTATCTGGTGAAGGCGCACTTCACGCCTTCGGAAGTCGCGCGGAAAGTGGAAGAAATAATGAAGACGAGGGGTTAGCTTCATTAGCTTTCAGCTTTTAGAGCGACCCCCTAAAAGCTAACGAAGCTGAAAGCTAAAACCTGATTTTATGGATATCAAACAAGAATTGGAAGAATTGCTGGGCATGGTGCTTGCGCGGGGAGCGTCCGACCTTCATATTTCCGTCGGCCGCAGACCGACCCTGCGCATCGATGGCGTGCTCGTTCAGGTCGAATCGAAAGACATCATCGACGAAAACTACGCGAAACAGTTCACGATGGAGATCTTGCGGGATGAGCAGCGCGAGCGTTTTCTACAGGACAAGGAGCTCGATTTTTCATATGGTTTCGCCGACATCGCCCGGTTCCGCGTGAACGTGTTCATGCAGAAAGGGAATTTCGCCGCGGCGATGCGCCTGATCCCCACGGAAATCCGCACGCTGGATGACCTGAACCATCCGCAGGTGATCCACGCCATGATCCGGGGCTCGCAGGGATTTTTTCTCGTGGTCGGCCCTTCAGGGCAGGGCAAATCAACGACGCTTGCCGCCATGGTCGACGAGATCAACCACAACCGCGCGTGCCACATCATCACCATCGAAGACCCCATCGAATACCTGTTCAAGAACGACAAGGCGATCGTGGACCAGCGGGAAGTGGGCCAGGATACCAAGAATTTCAACGTCGCTCTGCGCTCGGTCTTGCGCCAGGACCCCGACGTCATCATGGTGGGCGAAATGCGCGATCCGGAAACGATATCGGCGGCCATCACGGCGGCTGAAACGGGGCACTTGGTGTTCTCCACGCTCCACACCAACAACGCGTCGCAGACCATAGACCGCATCATCGACTCGTTCCCTCCCTCCCAGCAGAATCAGATCCGCACCCAGCTGGCGAGCACCCTGCTTGGCGTGCTGTCCAAGCGCCTCATTCCCCGCGTGAACGGCGGGCGCGTCGCCGCGTTCGAATTGCTCATCGCCAACGCGGCGGTGAAAAATCTCATCCGGGAGAATAAAACGCACCAGATAGACCTGGTCATCGAGACGTCCGCCGAAGAAGGCATGATATCGCTCAATCGTTCGCTCGCGCATCTGGTCAAAAGCGGCGACATCACCTACGAAGACGCGATCATCCATTCGCTCAACCCGTCCGAATTGAAGATATTGGCGTCACGATAAGAAGCTAGAATCTAGAAAATAGAATCTAGAATCAAGAACTGCATGAAACCCATACGCGCGCATTCTACTTTCTAGCTTCTACCCCATGAAATTCACCTATCACGTTCGCACCAAGCAAGGCGAGACCAAAAGCGGAGTTTTGGAGGCTCCCAGCAAAGAAATCGCTATCGAAGCGCTTTTGCGGAACAATTTTTTTATCATAGCCGTCGAAGAGTCCAAAGATCTTCCCACGCTTTCAGCGACCATCGCGCGGTTTCGCGGGGTTCCCGGCAAAGAAGTCGTCATCTTCTCCCGCCAGATATCGACCCTGTTTCAGGCGAAAGTGCCTCTTATCGGAGCGCTCAAGACCATGATGGAGCAGACCGAGAACCAGATGTTCAAGGACGCGCTGTTCGATATCATGAAAAATGTCGATTCGGGCATGGTGCTTTCCAAGGCGCTGGGTTTGCATCGGAGGATATTTTCCGAGTTTTACGTTAACATGGTGCATTCAGGAGAGGTCTCGGGGAAGCTTGAAGAAGTATTCACGTATCTTGCAGACGGGCTTGAACGGGAATATTATCTGGCAAGCAAAATAAAGGGGGCGATGACCTATCCGGCATTCATTATCGCGGCATTCGGCATCGTCGCGTTTCTGATGATGGTTTTTGTCGTGCCCAATCTGACGTCCATTCTGAAAGAGACCGGCGCCGAGCTCCCGCTCCTTACCAGAGTGGTCGTCGCCATCTCGGACGTGTTCGTCACGTACTGGTGGCTGATCCTTATCGCGGTGTTTTCTTCCCTTGGCGGTGCGTGGTATTATATCCATACCACGAGCGGCAGTGAAGTGTGGGACAGAGTACAGCTCCGCATTCCCATTTTCGGCAAACTGCTTCGGAAATATTATATCGCGCGCTTTGCCGACAGCTTGAGCGTGCTCATTCAGGGAGGGCTTCCCATCGTGCAAGCGCTTGAAGTCACTGCGCAAGTGGTGAGCAACACGGTGTATAAAGAAATTTTGATGGACACCATCGAGCAGGTCAAAAAGGGCAATACGATAAGCTCGGTGCTCAAGACGAAAAAAGAGATTCCCGTCATGGTGTCCCAGATGGTGTATGTGGGAGAGGAATCGGGCAAATTGGACGGCACGCTCAAAACAGCGGCCGGTTTCTACCAGAAAGAAGTCGATACCGCCATGGACAGCATCGTCACGATCATCGAGCCCGTGCTCATTCTCCTGCTTGGCGCGGGGGTCGGAGTTCTTGTGGTCGCCATTTTGATGCCCATGTATGATTTGGCGCAGAACTTCTAATAGTCTATAAAGTCAAAAGTCCATAAAGTCTATAAAGCGGGGAGAATTCTACTTTCGACTCATTTTATGAAATTCACTAATCTCATTCTTGTCATCCTTATCATCCTTGCGCTTGCCGCATTCGGATTTTTTGGGTGGCAAGCGCGGCAATCGCAAACAGCACCAGCCGGACCGGGCGCGGGCGTGAAAACGGAAAAATTCACCCCCATTCCCGTCGTGAACAGGGGCAAGGCGTCAGAAGAACAGGACGCCGCTTTGGAGGCGGATGTGCGCACAGTCAATGACGCGGTGCGTGCCTACGCCAAAGACCACGCGGGGAAGTATCCTGAATCCGACGTCAGAAACCCGTGTTCGGGCGTGCATGCGTGCTTGAAAAGCGTCAACATAAACACCGTTAAAAAGGTCTATCTTGATCCTATCCCGCAGATGGCGCCGGGGAACGCTGATTATCACTACCAAGCGGACAATGTGAAAAAGACGTACTGCGTCGCGGCTCCTGTGGCGCTTGAGACGGCAAGCACCATGCTTTTTGAGTGCACGCAAACGGCGTGCGGGAGAGTGCCGTTTGCCGAAAGATGTTCGCAGTAGCTCGAATCTTAGGTTTCATGTTACAAGTTTCACGTTTCAGGACACTGTGGATAATGTTTTGCTTGTTTGTTGTTTGTCTATAGCGTATAATGGTGCTAGGTAAGAAAAGGTCGAGGGTATGTTTCATAAACCTTACAAGCTTGGGGCTTATGAGACCTCTACGATTAACAGCTTGTTATCTCATGAAATTATGAATACACAATTAAAAAAAGGTTTTACGCTTATTGAGCTTCTGGTGGTCATCGCCATCATCGGCATCTTGTCTTCGGTGGTCATCGTTTCGTTGAACAACGCCCGTTCAAAGGCGAGAGACTCATCCCGCAAATCGAACGCGCAGGCAATGGCGACGGGGATTGCGTTATATGCATCCGAACAGATCGGTGAAATAGCGGCAAATGAAGTCGCTGCAGCAGGTCCCTCGGGTTGGAGTCAGGATGCCACGGGAGGCACTGCCGTCTTAAATAATGGTCTTGGGGCGCCAGACATTACCTATGGAACTCCCGCGCTCAGCACATTCTTGAGGGCGCTCCCCGTCGACTCGGCAAATACCTACAATTATGGCAATGCGGGTCTCAACGCGACATATTGTTTGGGAGCGGCGCTTGAAAACGCCGACGCGGTTACGACCGGCACGAGTTTCCTCTGCAAGAGCGGCGGATGCGGTCCGAATGTCCCCGCGACCGACTCGAACAAAGCGACGCAAGCAACTGCGTGGGCTGTGGCTGATTGCACGGAAGCATAATATTTTTCCTGTCTGACTGTACTCGAATATCGGACTTCCAGAAATGGAAGTCCGATGCGTTTTAGGGCATTATTTCAAATTGTACGTCTAGCGAGCTATAGCAATGCTGATGTACAATGTTCAGAGAGGTGATTTGTTTGTACGCGTTGTTATACACGGGGTGTGATATACTGTATGTATGACAGTTTTTTTTATTTTCATCTTCGGGCTTCTCATCGGCAGTTTTCTGAACGCGGTCGTCTATCGTCTGGAGGTCGGCGGATCTATCGTCACCCAGCGCTCGCGGTGCCCCCGGTGTTTGCATGTGTTGTCGTGGTGCGAGCTTATTCCGGTTGTCAGTTTTGCCGTCCAGCGGCGTAAGTGTCGCGCGTGCAAACAGCCCATATCTTGGCAGTACCCGGTCGTGGAGCTTGCCGCGGGTACGCTGTTTTCCTGGCTCTTTTTTTTGTTTCCCGACGCGCACCCGGCTTATTTTCTCTATTTATTTTTTACCGCGAGCGGACTTTTGGTCATCTTCATTTTTGACCTGAAACATTATATAATACCCAACAGGGTCCTGTATCCGCTGACCGCCGCCGCGTTGGCGTACGCTCTTTTTACCAACGGGTTTTCACGGGAATTCGGCTATCACGCGCTCGCGGCATTTCTGGCTTCAGGGTTTTTCCTGCTGTTGTATCTGGTATCTGAAGGAACATGGATCGGCTTCGGGGACGTGAAGTTCGCTGTTTTCATGGGATTTTTCCTGGAACCATGGCTGACGCTGGTCGCCCTTTTCATCGCTTATTTTGTCGGGGCGCTCGTCAGCAGTGTCGTTCTGCTTTTAAAGAGAAGGGGACTCCAGAGCGAAATCCCATTCGGGCCGTTTCTCGTGCTAGGGACGCTCGCCAGCTTCGCGTATGGTAGCGAGCTCATCAACTGGTATCTGCATATTAATATTTTGTTGCTGTAAATCGTACACGTTATGAAACATGAAACCTGTAACATGAAACATAAGATTCGGGCTTTGAGACGCTTGTTTTATGCTTCATGTTTCACGTTTCATGAGAAAGGTTTTACGCTGATTGAGATTCTCATATCCATCGCCATCATCGGCACCCTGTCTTCTGTGGTTATGGTCAATATAGGGTTCGGGAACCGCCAGCAAAATCTTCTCCGCGCCGCCCAACTGCTCGCGCTTGACATCCGCCGGGCGCAGAACCTTTCGCTGGCGCCCACCGATTCCCCAACGTGTGTTTACGGGTTGAACATAAACTCCGCAACCGGCTATTTTGTATATTTTGACAGAGATCAAACTTGCGCCAATGGACATCGATATGTCGCGGGCAGTCCCTCGATTGCCATCATTGACAATCCCGGCATCACCCTTAAAAACAGCATTACCATAGATGCTCCCTTCAATCAGGACATCGCGTTTGAAGCGCCCGAGCCGATCACCTATATCAATGGAGCAAAAGACAGCGCGGGATTTACCATAACTCTGCGCTCTCCCGATAACACAACCAAGACGGTGACGGTTAACCGATTCGGGCAAGTGGAAATAAACTAGCTTTCAGCTTCATTAGCTTTTAGCTTATAGGAATGCAAAACAAAATACAAAAATCAAGAATTTCTCTAAAAGCTAATGAAGCTAACAAGCTGAAAGCTAGTAAGGGTTTCACCCTCTTGGAGAGCCTGATCGCCATCGCCGTCTTCACCGTCGGCATTTCAACGGCCATGACGGTCATCTCCACGTCGCTCTCCGTCGGCACGCGCACCAGAGACAAGATCGTCGCGTCGTATCTTGCGCAGGAAGGCATCGAAGTGGTGCGGAGCATCCGCGACAACAACTGGATTGACGGAGATGCCTGGGACGCGGGCATTGCAAGCGGATGCGTCCAATGGGACAGTGCGGACGTTGATACAGGATGCTCCGCCGGTTCCGGTTTGATTTTTTATCCGTTAGCCACGCCGCCTGCGTATAGGGCAATCGCGGGCACAACCAAATTTTCGCGCAGCATTACCGTGCAATCCATATCGGCGGATCAGATACAGGTTACCTCGGCTGTCAATTGCGGGCTCAACTGCAGCGTGTCGCTATCGGAATACTTATATAATTGGAAGTAAGAATCATGAAACACGCAACATGAAACCTGAAACATATCATCAAAAACCTGAAGCAAAAAAGAAGCAACCCTTGTTTCATGTTTCATGTTTCATGTTTCATGAAAGAGGCTATTCCCTCATCGAGCTCTTGGTCGCCATCGGCATCTTTGCCACGGTGGTCGCCATCATGTCGGGCATGTTCATGACGTCCCTGCGGGGTCAGAAGAAGGCGGTTACCGTGCAGAACGTCGCGGATAACATACGGTACGCTATGGAAATCATGAGCAAGGAGATACGCATGGGAAGCAATTTTAATCCGATCGGCGCGACCGATCTGCAATTTAAATCCAACATGCCTAATCGCAATGGCGCGAACGTTGAATTCAGCTTGCAGGGCGGACGGATCATGTTCGATGATGACACTGGCGCTCTGCCCGCCGCGGACTCCATCACTTCGGCAAACGTGGCGGTCACCGCCTTGAATTTTTCCTTGTATCCGACGACCGGCACGCAAAAGAGAGTTCTGATAAGCATACAGGCGGCGTCCGCGGGAACGGCAAGCGACGCGGCAACATCGATTAACGTGCAGACCACCGTTGCGCCGCGTATCATCCAATGAAATCATGAAACACGCAACATGAAACCTGAAACATACCATCAAAAACCTCAAGCAAAAAAGAAACGACCCCTGTTTCATGCTTCATGTTTCACGTTTCATGAGAAAGGTATCGTCGTCTATCTCGCGCTCAGCACACTTTCCGTCGTGCTGGCGACGGCGTTGTTCGTGGCGGGTATTTTCGTGAAAGAATTCAAAATTTCGCGCGATGTGGTGAATTCTCTCAATGCCGTGTATGTCGCCGATTCTATCATGGAGCAGGCGCTGTATAACATACGTGTGCCGCCACTTCCCACGGCAACGATCGCGGGAACGACCGTGTGCGATTCCCTCGCGGTTCCTGCTGCGCTCGCGGTAGCGGGATGTTTTTATAGCGTTACGACCAACCCTGCTGTAGCAGTCGACATGACCGTTCCGTTATGTTCCAGCGCCAACGCAAACGTAGGAGCGGCAACCGATTGCACACAAATTATCGCCAAGGGCGCCTACGGCAATACCAATCGAGCGATTGAAATAGTCTTCGGGAATCTCTAAAGATCCGTTTTCCATGACAAAACACGAAGCGAAAGAACGCATCGAAAAGCTCAAGCGGGAAATCAACCATCATCGGTATCTGTACCATGTTCTGGACAGGTCCGAGATTTCCGACGCGGCGCTGGACTCGCTGAAACACGAGCTTGTCCTGCTTGAGCGGCAGTATCCCGAACTGGTTACGCCCGATTCGCCCACCCAGCGGGTGGGGGGCGTTCCGCTCGCGAAATTCAGCAAAGTTTCCCATGGAGTCCCCATGCTTTCACTGGAAGACGCGTTTTCAAAGACCGATATGAGCGAGTGGCGTGGGCGGATCCGCAAGGCGTATCCGGGCGGGGACTTCCGTTTCTTCGCGGAGCAGAAAATCGACGGTTTTGCGATCTCGCTGACATATGAAAACGGCGTATTCGTGCGCGGCTCCACGCGGGGAGACGGCTTGGTCGGGGAAGACGTGACGGCAAATCTCAAAACCATTGAATCCATTCCTTTGGCGCTTGAAATGGAGAATATAAGGGAGAAAACGCAAAAAGGAGGCTCAACCATGCGTGTTTCCAGGAAAAGCAAGGATATCCCGAAAAGCCTCATTTCAAGCGGCATATTGGAAATACGCGGCGAGGTATTCATGACGAAGAAAACATTTGAAAAAATAAACGAAGAGCGCAAAAAAGGCGGTAGCACGTTGTACGCCAACCCGCGCAACACCGCCGCCGGCTCCATCCGCCAGCTTGACCCTGCCGTTGCGGCATCGAGAAAACTGGAGTTTCTGGCGTACGCTTTAGTGACGGATGTCGGGCAGGCAAGCCATGGCCGGGAGCATGAGCTCTTAGAGGCGCTGGGATTTAAAACGGACAAAACGGCGCGGGAATGCGCCGATCTTGACGAGGTATTTTCGTTTTATAATGAGATCGGGAACCGGCGCGGGAAGCTCGAGCATCAGATAGACGGCATCGTGGTGAGCGTGAATGATAATGCGACCTTTGAAAAACTGGGCGTAGCGGGCAAAGCTCCCCGGGGAGCCATTGCGTTCAAGTTTCCGGCTGAAGAAGCGACGACCCGCGTGAACGATATCGTCGTACAGGTTGGGCGCACGGGCGCGCTGACACCCGTGGCGCATCTGGAGCCCGTTCCCATCGGCGGCACCATCGTCTCGCACGCGTCACTGCACAATCAGGACGAGATAGGGCGGCTGGGCCTGAAAATCGGCGACACGGTCGTCGTCAAGCGCGCGGGAGACGTCATTCCCAAAGTGGTGAGCGTGCTCACAAATCTGCGCACGGGCAAAGAAAGGGCATTTCGCATGCCCGCGCGCTGTCCGGTGTGCAAAGAAGCGGTGCAGAGGGAAGAGGGGGAGGTGATCTCAAAATGCGTGAACAAAAAATGCCCCGCGAAAAACAAAGAAGCGCTCGCGCATTTCGTTTCCAGAAAGGCGTTCAACGTCATAGGGCTCGGGGACAAGATACTCAAGAAGCTTTCGGACGTCGGGCTTATTTCCGACGCGGCCGATATCTTCTTTCTGGAACATGGCGACCTGTCGCCGCTGGAACGGTTCGCCGAAAGATCGGCGGACAACCTGATCGCGTCCATCGCTTCGTCAAAAAAAATCGCGCTGGGCAAATTCCTGTACGCGCTCGGGATTCCTCATGTCGGCGAAGAAACGGCTCGGCTACTTGCCGAGCAAGTCAAAAGTCAAAAGTCAAAAGTCAAAAGTGATGAGGTTTTGAAAGTGTTTCAAAACTTTTCATTGGAAGCATTGCAAGAAATTCCCGGCATCGGTCCGACAGCTGCACAGAGCATTCACGGATATTTCCGCACGCCGCACACGGAAAAACTTTTGCAAAAACTGGCGGACGCTGGTATCATCATAGAAAGTCCGAAGCGCGGCGCAGTCGCGCAAACGCTTAAAGGCATGGGCTTCGTGCTGACGGGCGAACTTGCGTCCTTGACGCGGGATGAGGCAAAGGACAAGGTCAGGGAACGCGGCGGGGAGGTGCAAAGCGCGGTGTCGGCGAAAACGGCTTATGTCGTTTCAGGAGCGCACCCCGGTTCCAAGCATGAAAAGGCCAAGAAGCTTGGGGTAAGGATATTAAGCGAAGAGGAGTTTTTGAAATTACTAGATTCTACTTTCTAGATTCTAGCTTCTGACGTTATGGACATCAAAACCGTACAACATATCGCGAAATTGTCGTATCTCTCCGTGCCGGATGCGGAACTTGAACGTTTCGCAAAAGACCTTTCTGCTATCATCAGCTATGTGTCGGAGCTTGACGGGGCGGACACGAAAGGAACCCAGATCACCGCGCGCGAGGTTCAAACGCGCAACGTGATGCGCGAGGACGAATCGAAGGAAAAGGAAAGCGCGGAGGCTGCCGCAGAGCTGGTTGCCGCCGCGCCCGACAGCGAAGACGGCTATGTAAAGGTAAAGGCGATATTGTAATGGACATACTCAATCTCTCTATCAAAGAAATACACGATCAGCTTGTCTTGAAAAAGACATCGGCTGTCGAGGTCGCGGCATCTTTTATCGCACAGAGCAAAAAAACCGATGCGGACATCAAAGCGTACATCAGCTATGACTTTGACGCCATGCTCAAGCAGGCGCAGACCGTGGACGAAAAAATCGCGCGGGGCGATGAGACATCCCTGCTCGCCGGCATCCCGTGCGCCATCAAAGATAATATCCTCATTAAGGGTTTGAAGGCGACGGCGGGGTCAAAAATATTGGAGAACTATGTCGCTTCATACGACGCGCATGTCATCGAAAAGCTCAAAGCGCACGATGTGCTGTTCACCGGCAAAACGAACATGGACGAATTCGCGATGGGTTCGTCCACCGAGAATTCCGCGTTCTTTAAAACGAAAAACCCCGCGGACACGTCGCGCGTGCCCGGCGGGTCTTCGGGCGGTTCGGCGGCGGCGGTGGCGTCGCGATCTGCCGTGTTCGCGCTCGGGTCCGACACGGGCGGTTCCATCCGCCAACCCGCGTCTTTTTGCGGCGTGGTCGGTCTGAAGCCGACCTACGGCGCGGTATCGCGTTCCGGCGTCATGGCGATGGCGTCTTCGCTTGACCAGATCGGGCCGTTCGCCAAAACGGTGGAAGATGCCAAAATCGTCTTTGACGCCATCCGCGGCAAAGACCCGAAAGACGCGACAAGCATGGAAACAAAAATTCGAAATTCGAAATTCGAAATTCGAAATTTAAGAATTGGCGTGCCGAAAGAATATTTCGGCGGGGGCATCGACAAGGGCGTGAAGGCGTCCGTTGAAGCGGCGATCGCGGACATGCAAAAGGCGGGCGCGAAGATCATCGACATCAGTTTGCCGCACACTAAATATGCCATTGCCGCGTACTACATCATCATGCCCGCCGAAGTGTCTTCTAATCTGGCGCGGTATGACGGCATCAAGTATGGGCATTCGGCGTATCATGACAACGCGCATGACACGCTGGAGACGGTGTATCGCAACTCCCGCTCGGCCGGGTTCGGCAAGGAAGTTCAGCGCCGCATCATGCTGGGGACGTATGTGCTGTCGGCGGGCTATTACGACGCGTATTACAAGAAAGCCCAGCAGGTGCGCACGCAGATCCGGGCCGATTTTGAAAAAGCGTTCAAACAGGTAGACGTGATAGCGACGCCCACGTGTCCCACCACCGCGTTTCGGTTCGGCGAGAAAACGACCGACCCGCTCGCGATGTATCTGGAAGACGTCTTCACCGTGCCAGTGAATCTTGCCGGATTGCCGGCGTTGTCCATGCCGTGCGCGCCGTCCAAAGGCTTGCCCGTCGGCCTCCAACTCATCGCGCCGTGGTTTGGCGAAGAAATATTATTTAGCGTTGGCGCGCAACTTGAACATGCCTCCGAGTAATCCTCTTGCTGGGTTTAACCCCCAATTCCAAGAAGCGCTTGACGCGAGTTCGGCGTACACGCAATCCGAAAGCATCATGGCCGCCGTGCTCATCATCAAGTTCATTTTCTTCGCTGTTTCTTTCTTTTTTCTTCTGCACGGCATCTACCTTGTTTACAAAATGGGCCTGGTGAACGAAAAGATGAGTTTTTACTCCGGCATGTTTTCAAGCAAAAAAGAATCAATGCGCAAAGACATGATCCTGCTTGAATGGGAGAAGATAAAAAACCGCATGGCAACGATGCGTGAATCGGAATACAAGTTTGCCATCATCGAAGCGGACAAGCTTTTCGACATTCTCCTGCAGAAGATGGATTACAAGGGGAAAGACATGAACGCGCGGCTTTCGCAGATAGATTCGGCGCAGCTTTCGAGCGTCCAAGGCGTGTGGGAATCGCACAAGGTGCGCAACATGCTCGCGCACGACCCGAACTATCAGATCAGCTTCACGGACGCCCAGCGCATCATTGTAAACTACGAACGCGCGTTCGCCGAACTCGGGATACTTGATTAATCTTCTTTTTTGTAGTAAAGTTATATTTGTTTTTAACTTTTATCGCGGGGTGGAGAAGTCTGGTATCTCGTTGGTCTCATAAGCCAAAGATCGCAGGTTCAAATCCTGCCCCCGCAACATGCAGAAAGGAGATGCCGCCGCTTGGCGGATTGCCGCCAGCATAGCTCAGTGGTAGAGCGAGCGTTTCATAAGCGCTAGGTCGCAGGTCCGATCCCTGCTGCTGGTACTTGAAAACGTGTCACCCGCGGGCCCGTGGTCTAGCCTGGTCTATGGCGCCTCCCTGTCACGGAGGAAATCGCCGGTTCAAATCCGGTCGGGCCCGCAGGCGACATGTTTGAAAGAATGCGAAGCGAGATTTGCCGACATTGTTCATTTCAAAAAAGGAGGTGGGGCATGGGCAGATTGCTTCCGTTTATTCTCATCGTTGTTTTCTGTGCGGTAGCGCATAAGTTTTTTCGCGTTGCGTTGCGCGTGAAGGACGGTCGACGGGCAACGAAAGAAGGCGGCGATGCTTGGCGGGCATTGTGGGAGTTCTTGAGTGAAAATCCTGACGTAAGAATCGATCATCCCCAAGCGCAGAGAATCCTTGAACGAAAGATCGCTGCCGAGGAGAAATGGCAGGAGACCCATCCGTACTGCGCAAGCGCTAATCACAAGAGCCACCTTGAGTTTTTGAAAAGTTTGCGCGCCGCATGATGTGGCGCGGGGCGGCCCAGAAATATCTGCGGGCCGCTTTTTGTTTTTGGTTGATTCAGTGTGAAAAATACGCTACTATTGACGCATGGGATCGCGCGTTGCTCTTATTCTGTCATTTCTGGCGTTTATCGTTTCAACCGCTTTTCTTTCGTTCTTTGTTTTTTCCGTTGACCCGCGGTATCTGAATTTCAGCGGATTCCTCGTGTTTTATCTGGCGCTTTTTATCGCGGCGTGGAGCGCGGCGTATATACTTGTGCGCTGGAGCATGCGCAACAGGCGCGGGAACGTCGCAGGGCTCGCGCGGCGGACGGCATTGGTCGCGCTGTGCGTCACAGGAGGGGTGCTGTTGAGCCAGTTGCGATGGCTTTCGGTATACGCGCTCTTTGTTTTAGTTGCCCTTGCAGGAGGCATAGAATATTATTATAGTAAAAAAAGGTAAGAAATAACCAGAATATGTCCGAAAAAAATCATTACATAGAAGTGCAATCTTCGGAAGAACAGAAGCTTCGAGAGATGCTTGCGCACAAAAATGATGCCGATTCAAAACGGCTTGTCCGTTTTCTTTCACTTCCCGATCTTTCGCGCGATCCTTCGAGCCCCCTGTCGGAGCTTGTTTCACGCATCAAAAAAATCGAGCGGTTTTCGCATTTCGACGAGATAAAGGCGCCGGAAATCGTCCGGGCTGATATCAGTTTTGATCTGTTCAATTTTTCCCCCGATCACCCCGCTCGAAAATCAACAGACACTTATTTTATCGATGAAGAGTATATCTTAAGAACGCATACCACGGTCATGTGGTATTACTATCTGCATGATGAGGCGATTAAAGAAAAGATCAGGAACAAAGAGTCTGTGGGGTCGCTTTCTTACGGCAAGGTATACCGTAAGGACGAGATAGACCGCAATCACATGAATGTTTTCCATCAGATAGACGGATGGTATCTCACGCCAAAATCAGAGAAGGTCATTACCGCTGATGATCTGAAAGAAGTATTGATTGAAATAGCTCATGCAGTTTTCGGGAACAATGTCGTCTATAGAATCAATCCCGACACTTTCCCTTATACCAACCCAAGTCTCGAAATGGAAGTGCAGATTGACGGGAGATGGGTCGAGGTTTTGGGGTCGGGCGTCGTGCAGGGAAACGTTCTTGAACGCCTTGGTGTTGACCCGGCCGTGTACAACGGATGGGCGTTCGGCTTCGGCCTTGAACGGCTTGCGATCATCAGCATGACGCTTCCCGATATCCGCCTGCTCTGGTCCGACGACCCGCGGATCAAAAAACAGCTGCGCCTGGGGAATGTTTATGTTCCCGTGAGCAAATATCCGCCGATTACGAGAGACATTTCGTTCGTGGTGTCGGACGATTTCATTCCCAATAATTATTTCGACCTGATACGGGATTTGGGCGGCGAACTGGTTGAGGAAGTGAAGCTTGTCGACAAGTATGAAAACCCCGAAAAATTCGGCGCCCGCAAAACAAGCTATACCTACCGCATCATCTATCGCAGCAACGACAGGACACTGCTTTCGGGCGAGGTGGATAGTATCCAGAAAAAAATATACGAGGAAACCGCGAAGCAATTTCACGCGGAGTTGAGATAATGAAAGGGTTAATCGCCTACTCTTTTGCGCTCGGGGAACATGAACCAAATCCATGTAATATGAGGCTTGCTTGCGCCGTTGATCGGATTGTCAAAGAAGAGAGAGAAAGGGGAGAGGAAGTAGTCGTTGTTGCCCAGTGGGAGATTGCCTTGGCGCTTTCCGTAGAACCGGATTTCGTTGTACACGAACATCGGCAAGGGGATATGTATCTTGACAGCGAGGAGATTACCTCGCAGGCAACTCCTTTGTTTTTACGCCATGGCATCACCAAGGTTATCCCGGTTGCGAATCCGTTTTTACATCTTTTCAAATGCAAGAAGCTTATTCGCCGGGCTGGGTTTGTATCTCTTTCCAGGCGCGTTGGATGGGTTGGATTTTATAAAAACTCCCTTCAGTGGTATACGCGCGGCCCCATTCGTCTTCTCGCGTATGCCGCGCTGCAGTTTTTATTCGGATATCACGGGAAGGTTATCAGAAAGCAGTCTTGACTTTCTCGTTTAATGTTGTAGTATGACTGCGCACTACTTTGAGTGCGATTTCCTGAACATTCACAATCAAACAGCGAGGTGAAAAATGCGGATAGGATTGATTGCCTATTCTTTTGCGCTTAGGGAAACAGAACCGAATCCATGTGATGTGAGACTTGCTCAAGCAGTCGAACGAATCGTGAAGGAAGAGGTGGAGAAGGGAAACGAGGTGATCGTTATTGCTCAGTGGGAAGTGGCGCTCGCACTTTCAATAGAGCCCGCCCTTGTGGTACGCGAGCATCGCCAGAAGGGCGCATATCTTGACAGCGAAGAGGTGACATCGCAAGCGATTCCTATTTTTGAGGGGTATAGGATTACCGAGGTCATTCCCGTCGCGAATCCATTTCTGCATCTTTTCAAATGCAGGAAACTGGTTCGCAGTGCGGGACTTACCCCTCTCCGAAGGCGCATAGGCTGGATCGGGTTCGATAAGGACTCCCTTCAGTGGTACACGCGCGGACCCGCTCATCTTCTCGTCTACACCGCGCTTCAAGTTTCAGTCGGGTATCGCGGAAAGCACATTGATGTTGACCGCAACAACAAACTAGCGAGGTGAGCGATGGATAATTCGGTTGCGGTTCCCCCTGATTGCATTGTCGGTGTCGAGCACGAAGCGAAGAGCGGTCCTTTTTGGGCCGGAAACGACCGATTGGGATTGGCGCTTCTAACGTGCTTGGACAAAAAGCCGCCGATCCCGCTTATTTTACAGCAAGGAATCGCCCGATACATAAACACGCCGATGGTCGAAAAAGCAAAGGTCATCGAGAAGCACCGGCAGGAAGGCGTTCCGCTTGACCTTGAAGAAGTCTGTTTTCAGGCGGCAAGGATCATAAAAGAAAAAAACTGGAAGACGTGTTTCGTGCTTGCGCACAAGAGCGATGTTGCGGCGTGCAAGCGGATTCTGCACGGGTATGGAGTTCTCGTGACAGGAGAGATTGTTGTCAATCCAAATGTTTGGTAGCAAGGGTCCCGTTGTGCTCGAAAATGAGCCGCGGGACCCTTCTTTTTTGTATGGACAAGCAGCTTATTTTTTGCTAAAATTGAGCTATATGGCAAAAGGTGAAAAGGAGCAGAAAACACAGAAAAATCCTCGCTATTCGGCGGAGGATATTTATGTATTGGAGGGGCTTGAACCGGTCAGAAAACGTCCCGGCATGTACATCGGCTCCACGGGCGTCGACGGCCTGCACCACCTGGTGTGGGAAATTTTTGACAACTCGCGCGACGAAGCGCTTGGCGGGTATGCGACCGAAATAGAAGTGGCGCTTCTGCCCGATAATGTGGTGCGTATTGCGGACGATGGGAGAGGCATTCCCGTGGACATACATCAAAAGACAAAAGTGTCCGCGCTTGAAACGGCGATGACGACGCTTCATGCCGGCGGGAAATTCGGCGGAGAGTCGTACAAGGTTTCCGGCGGCCTGCACGGTGTGGGCGCTTCGGTGGTGAACGCGCTGTCGTCGTGGCTCAAAGTGGAAGTGCATAAAGACGGCGGCAAATGGGTGCAGGAATACAAGCGGGGCGAACCGAAAGCGAAAGTGAAGAAAGTGGAAAGCTCGAAGCTTCATGGGACAATCACCACGTTCACGCCGGATCCGACTATTTTCTCCGACATCACGTTTGACTTTCAAAAGATCAAAGACCACCACCGCCAACAGGCGTATCTGGTGAAAAAATTACACATCAGAATCATTGATGCGCGGGAATATGCCGGGAAGATAGACGATTCCGTGTATTATCTCCGGGAGCTCGGCCTGCCGGTGCCGTCATATTCGTTTTATTTTGAAGGCGGCATCGCGTCGCTGGTGAAATATCTGAACAAGGATCAGGAAGCTCTGCACGATACGGTGTTTTACACGGAAAAAGAACGTGACAAGGTCGGGGTGGAGGTTGCTCTGCAATATGTGGCCGACATCACCACGAAAGAAATGAGTTTTGCCAATACCATCCCCACGGCAGAAGGCGGAACGCATCTGACCGGTTTTCGCGCGGCGCTGACCAGAGTGTTGAACGACTACGCGCGCAAGAACGGGCTTTTGAAAGACGCGGACGACAACCTGTCGGGAGAAGACGTGAGAGAGGGCATGACCGCCGTCATTTCCGTGAAAATCGTCGAGCCGCAATTTGAAGGGCAGACCAAGGGCAAGCTCGGCTCGCAGGAGGGGCGCACCGCGACGGAAGCGGTGGTGGGGGATTCGTTCTCCGATTTTCTGGAAGAGCACCCGCAGGACGCGCGCAAGATTCTGGAACGGTGCATCTTGTCGCAGAAAGCCCGCAAGGCGGCGAAAGCGGCCCGCGAAACGGTCCTGCGCAAAGGAATCCTTGACGGCCTGACCCTGCCCGGCAAGCTGGCCGACTGTTCTTCGCGCAAGGCGGAAGAATCGGAGCTGTATATTGTGGAAGGAGATTCCGCGGGCGGTAGTGCCAAGCAGGGCCGCGACCGCAGGTTTCAGGCGATCCTGCCGCTCAAAGGCAAGATATTGAATATCGAGCGGGCGCGTTTGGATCGTATCTTGTCCTCTTCGGAAATCCGCGCGCTCATCATCGCTCTTGGCACCGCCATCGCCGACGAATTCGATATCGCAAAACTGCGCTATCACCGCATCATCATCATGACCGATGCCGACGTGGACGGCTCGCATATCCGTACGCTTTTGCTGACCCTGTTTTACCGCTATTTCCCCGCGCTCATCGCCAAAGGCCATATCTACATCGCCCAGCCGCCCCTGTATAGAATTCAAATGGGAAAAAAGGTAGAATACGCGTATACGGACAAGACAAAAGAAGCTGTTCTTGCCCGCTGGAAGGCGGGCAAACAGGAAGTCGAAAGTCAAAAGTCAATCCGCCAGTCGGCGGACAAAAGTGCGAGTGAAGAGCCGGAAGAACCGGCAGAGGAGGACTTGTCCCCCGAAGCTTTAGCGAAGGGGGAGAAAGTCAAAGGAGTTTCCATCCAGCGCTACAAGGGTCTTGGCGAGATGAACGCCGAACAGTTGTGGGATACGACGATGAACCCGGAAAAGCGGATGATGATGCAAGTGACCATCGCGGACGCGCAGGAAGCGGACAAGATATTCGATATTTTGATGGGCGCCGAGGTGGGTCCCCGCAAGCGCTTCATCCAGACCCACGCCAAAGACGTTAAGAATTTGGATGTATAACATGCGAAAACTGTTTTCATTATTCGTCCTTGGATTTATGCTTACCGGCGTTTTTTCGTTTGCTTTTGGTTCGTATGCTCAAGGGTGCAACGGTGCGCCGGATTGTTTTGATTTGAGTACGGTCAATCCGCTTGGAACCAGTGAAGTTACCGTTATTGTTTGTAATGTCGCCCTGTTCCTCCAGGTAAAACTCATGCCGCCTATCGCGGTGCTCATGGTTTTGTGGGCGAGCTTTTTGTATCTGACGTCGGCGGGGAGTCCCGGCAACGTAACGTCGGCAAAACAGATACTGGTATACACCATCATCGGCGCGGGCATTCTCATCATCGCTCCCGCGCTGATAGCGCTGGTGATAGACATATTTGGCAAAAGCACGACAGTCACCACCGCCACGTCGACCTGTAGTACATTAGCGTCCGCTACGACACTCACCGCGGTATTCGCCAATCTCATCAATTGGTTCTCGTGGTTCCTGGCTCTCGCGTCGGTTGCGGCGGGGCTGTATTCCGGATTTTTGTACATGACATCAAGCGGCGACCCGCGCAAAGCTGTCATGGCAGGAAGCATATTGTTCTATGCGGTAATCGGGATAGCTGTTGCTATCTTGGCGTTCAGCATCCTCGCCCTTATCAAGGGGTTTATTGTGCCTTGACCCCACAGATAGCGTGCGCTATGTGTGGGGTTGACTTATCGTCCTTGGCGTAGTAATATGTTGGAAGTTGCCCATGCGGGGCTTTTTTAATATGAAGGGCTTTGTTCCTGCGAAGCGGGATAACAAAACCTTTACCGAAGCACATAAACGGCATTTATGTGCTCGGTGCTCAATGTGATGGTAAAATTTCCATCGCTATGAGCTCGTAGATTTTAATCACATTGGCATGAACACGCTTTCCCGATTCATGAACACGGCTATTACGTTCCTGCGCGAAGTGCGCACGGAGCTGAAAAAGACGAGCTTTCCTTCGCGGCAAGTTACGGTGCGCAACACGCTCATCGTCATCGCTTTTTCCATCGCGGTGGCGCTGTTTCTGGGGGGCCTGGACATGGCGTTTTCTTACGCATTAACCAAATTCGCGCTCTAACGCTCTCATCCTATGTCACGACAAGTCATGGAACAGGGGAGGAACTGGTACGCCATCCATACCTACGCGGGGTATGAGGATGCCGTGGCGCGCAATCTGGTTCAGCGCATCGAATCCATGGGCATGGAAGACAAGATATTCAGCGTGCTGGTTCCCAAAGAAAAGAAGATCAAGATAAAAAACGGCAAACGCCAGACGGTGGAAGAAAAGATCTACCCGGGCTATGTGCTGGTTGACATGACGGTGACGGACGACTCGTGGTACGTGGTGCGCAATACGCCGCGCGTGACGGGTTTTGTCGGTTCGGGCGTGACGCCGACGCCGCTTTCCCCCGAAGAAGTGAAGATGCTGCAGAAGCGCATGGGCGCGGACGAACCGAAATACAAGATCGACGTCGCCGAGGGCGATGCGGTGAAAGTGGTGGACGGCCCGTTCAAGGATTACGAAGGCAAGGTTGCCGAGGTGGACGAAGAGAAGGGCAAGGTGAAGGTTCTCGTGTCCTTGTTTGGCAGGGAAACGCCCGTGGAACTGGACTTTTTGCAGATGAAAAGAATTTAAGGGCTTTATCCCAAAATATGAGCTTTGTAGAAGCGAACTATTTTGGTGATAAAACCTTACCCGCCTAAATTTTTAGACAGGGAGAGGGGGGTGAAAAGATACATTATGAAAGAGCGAGCCACAAGACTTAGTTATTACAATTAAAAAATTTTGGCGGGTGCTCATACTTGTAGTGAAATGTACTTCGCTACGAGATGAGCTTGTAAATTTCAACAAGTATGGCAAAACCAATCAAAGCAGTCGTTAAATTGAATCTGAAAGCCGGTCTGGCAAATCCCGCGCCGCCGGTGGGCACCGCGCTGGGTCCGCACGGGCTGAACATCCAGCAGTTCTGTCTGCAGTACAACGAAAAGACGAAAGACCGCATGGGCGAGGTCATCCCGGCGGAAGTGACCGTTTTTGAAGACCGGACGTTCGAGTTCAAGCTCAAAACGCCGCCCGCATCCGAACTGATCAAGCAAGCGGCGAAAGTGGAAAAGGGCTCGGGCATTCCCCATAAAAACAAAGTCGGCAGCATCACCAAAGCGCAAACGCGCGAAATCGCCCAAAAGAAGATGGCGGATCTGAACGCGTACGACGTCGAGCAGGCCTCAAAGATCATCGAAGGAACTGCACGCTCCATGGGCGTAACCGTAAAATAACATATAACTTACGCAATGGGCGCATTTCATTGTTGCGCCGCACAAAATATCGCTCACCATACCGCATGTATGGCTCACACTATTTTGCTTGCGCGCCTCGAACTGCATCCCATTGCGTGAGTTATAAACTTTATGCGAGCTAACCCCTATCCCGGCGCATTTATCGTCATTGAAGGGATAGATGGCAGCGGAAAATCTCTCCAGGCCGATTTTATCGAGCAATGGCTTGTCGACATGCAAGGGAAAAAGGCGCGTGATGTTTTAAAGACGCATCAGCCTTCAAAGGGCGCGTTCGGCGCGCATATCAGGGATATTCTCGAAGGAAAGGAGCCGGCTCCGGAAGACCCGTTCGCATTCCAGGAGCTTTACATGAAAGACCGAAAAGAGCATATGCGGGATTTCATCGTTCCGCATCTTAAAAAAGGAGGCGTCGTCATCGCCGACCGTTTCTTTTTGAGCACCTTTGCGTACGGCATGGCTCACGGGGCTTCGTTTGAGGCGCTCAGGGATGCGCATGAACGCATCGTGGGAGACGATTGGATCATTCCCGACGTCACCTTTCTCATTGACATCAACCCCGCCGTAGCGTTGGTGCGGCTGAAGGCGAGAGCGGGAGGCAAGAGCCTTGAATATTTTGAAAAAAAAGAGCATTTTTTGGAGCGTGTCGCGGTGGCTTACCGTGACCTGTCAAAAAAGTTTCCTGTACGCACGGTTTCGGGCGACCGGCCCATCGCGGAGGTTTCCGAAGCCATCCACAGGATTCTTGCGGGCGAGAAAAAGATAACGTATACTCCCTAGTATGACATACGAACCGGTCATCGGGCTTGAAATCCACGCCCAACTCAAAACAAAAACGAAGATGTTTTGCGGGAGTCTCAACGACCCGGACGAGACGCACCCCAACGTGCACGTGTGTCCGGTGTGCATGGGGCACCCGGGAACGCTCCCCGTTCCCAACAAAAAGGCAATAGAATCGGTCGTGAAAGTCGGGCTCGCGCTTTCGTGCGAGATAGCAAAGCGCTCGAAATTCGACCGCAAAAACTATTTTTACCCCGACCTGCCCAAAGGATACCAGATATCGCAATACGACATGCCGTTATGCGAGCGCGGCACGCTCGACGTGCTGGGCAAAAAAGTGCGCATCACCCGCATTCACCTGGAAGAAGACACGGGGCGGCTGGTCCACAACAAGCTGGGGTCCAGTTTTGTCGATTTCAACCGCGCCGGCGTGCCGCTCATGGAGCTCGTGACGGAGCCCGATATCCGAAACGCCGAGGAAGCCGTCGCGTTCGCCAAAAAACTGCAGACGATCCTGCAGTATCTCGACGTGTCGGAGGCGAACCTCGAAAAAGGCCAGATGCGCTGCGAGGTGAACATCAGCATGCGCAAGCCGGAGGGGGAATTCGGCACAAAAGTGGAGATAAAAAACATCAATTCGTTTTCTGCCGTGCGGGACGCCATCGCGTATGAGATAAAACGGCAGTCCGCCGCGCTCGCCAAAGGGGAGAAGATAGTGCAGGAAACCAGAGGGTGGGATGAGAACAAAAAAGCCACCGTTTCACAGCGCCTGAAAGAATCAGCGCACGATTACCGCTATTTTCCCGAGCCGGATCTAAGCGAATTGGTCCTTGGCGGCGAGGAAGGCGCTCCCGAAGAAACCGTCATAGACGTTGAAAAGATCAGAGCGTCCCTGCCTGAATTGCCCGACCAGAAGAAAGCGCGGTTTCAAAAGGAATTCTCATTATCCGAAAAAGAAACGGAAGTTCTGGCGTCCGACAAATACACCGCATCGTTTTTTGAACACGTGGTATCAGAGTTAGACGCGGAGAGGGAAATAGACAAGGCGCTCGTAAAGCTCGCGGTAAATTACCTCAATACCGACCTGCGTAAATTGATAAACGAAACAGGAACGCCGATCTCTGAAATGCTGGTGAGCGCGGAAAACTTCGCCGAGCTGGTAGGCTTGCTCCATGAAGGAAAAATCACGTCATCAGCCGGAAAGATGGTGCTTGAAGAGATGTTCCGCACGGGTAAAGACCCGAGTAACATCATCGAAGAAAAAGGGCTCGCACAGGTGTCTGACATCGCCGAACTTGAAAAAACCGTTCTCGAGATCATCGCCGCTCATCCCAAAGTCGTTACCGATTACAAAGCCGGCAAGCAAAACGCACTCCAGTTTTTGTTGGGACAGCTCATGGCGAAAACAAAGGGGAAGGCGAACCCGGAAACGAGCGCGGAAATCCTCAAAAAACTCCTCTCATAAAGTTTTGCGCGAGTTTTTCTGCTTGCTTGGGCGTCGCTATCCATGCGATGCCTTTTGTTTTGCGAAACCACGTCATCTGGCGGCGGGCGTATTGCCAGATTTTGGTATTGAGCGTTTCCACCAGCTCCTTTTTTGTCAGTTTGCCTTGCAGGTACAGCGCGACGTATTTATATTCAAGCCCAATCTCCGCCATGCGTTTCCACGAGACTCCCTGTGCGTGGAGTTTTTTTACTTCCGCGATCATGCCTTTTTTGATGCGCTCACGAAGGCGTTTGAAAATAGTCCTTTTGAGCTCTTCCGGCGATTTTTCAACGCCGATAAGAAGCGTATCGTACAGTGGATCCATCACTTGGGAGTTCGACTCCCAAGTGGATGTTACGCGGTGTTTTATGATCTCGATGGCGCGCACGAGCCGCCGCGGATTGTGCCGATCGATCATTTTCGCCCGCGCAGGGTCGAGTTTTTTAAGCATCGCAAAAAGCTCACTTGTCCCGCCAAGGCGGGACAAGTGAGCGCGCAGTTTCCAGTCAGGTTTTATTTCTGGATAAGCGGGATTTTCAACGATCGCTTTGATATACAGCCCCGTGCCGCCGCAGACGATGGGGAGCTTGCCGCGCTTGAGAATATCCTTGATGGCTTTGTGTGCCATGCGCTGGTAGCGCGCGACGTCGAAAACGGTTTTAGGAGAAACGACGTCAAGCATGTGGTGGGGGACGCCAGTCATTTCTTGTTTGGTGATTTTCCCCGTTCCCAAGTCCATGCCGCGATACACCTGCCGTGAATCGGCAGAGATAATCTCGCCGTTGAATTGTTTGCCGAGGCACACCGCCAACGCAGACTTTCCCGACGCCGTCGGGCCTAAAATGGCTATGATCCTAGATTTTATGTGGTTTTTTGTGAGAGGTCTTGACAAAATATATTTATGTATGCTATAATTTAATTGTTAAATCAGTATAGCACTTTGTAAATTTACTTGCGAACGGCCGCAGAACGCGGCACCCCATGCCTCGGGCAGAGGCAATTATGTCCAGCAGATAGCTGGAGAAAGGAAACGTCATGGGACAGATAAACGAGCTGAAGGATTTTACACGAGGGCAGTTGGAAGCATAGATCTAAATACAGGCATACTCTATGATAGCCGCGTCCGACGCGGCTTTTTTTTATTTCTTCTTCTCGATTTCTGCTTGCATCTGCGCGAGCAGTTTTTTTGTTTTGAGGGGGCCTTTGTCTTTTCCTTTGGTGCGCACGGCGACCGATTGTGATTTCACCTCTTTGTCGCCGATGATGAGCATGTAGGGGATTTTCTGCTTCTCGCCTTCGCGGATTTTCTTGCCGATCGTTTCATTATCGTCTTTGAGTTCAACACGAATGCTCGCTTCCGCGAGAAGTTTATAAACTTCCTTCGCGTATTTTTTATGTTTTTTCCCAATCGGCATCACCCACGCCTGCACGGGCGCAAGCCACAGCGGAAACGCGCCCGCGAAGTGCTCGATGAGGATGCCCATAAAGCGCTCAAGCGACCCGGAAATGGCCCGATGAATGACGACGGGGCGCTCTTTTTCTCCTTTATTGTTGGTGAAAGAAAGGTTAAAACGTTCAGGCAGATTGAAGTCACACTGAATAGTGGCAAGCTGCCAAGGGCGTCCGATGGCGTCTTTGAACATAAAATCAAGCTTTGGGCCGTAAAAGACCGCTTCACCTTCAACGCGTTTGTAGTTAAGCTTGTTGTATTTTGCGGCCGTTTCCAGCGCGTGTTCTGCCGCCGTCCATGCTTGCTCCGTGCCGAGATACCCGCTCTTGTCTTCTCCACGGACGGAAAGAGAGACCCAGTAGCCGTCCATCATACCGAAAGTCTTGTAGAATTTCTTGATGATTCCGACAATGGTCGATACTTCTTTTTGGATTTGGTCGACACTGCAGAATAGATGCCCGTCATCCTGCGTAATAGACCGGACGCGGGTGAGCCCTCCCAGTTGTCCCGATTTTTCGTCCCGGTAGACGGTTGCGGGTTCGAAATAACGCACCGGCATATCGCGGTATGAAAACTGGTTGTCCGCGAAAATCTGCATGTGATGAGGACAGTTCATCGGTTTCATGATGAATTTTTCTTCTTTGCCTTGCACCCGGAAAAGCTCATCGCCGAATTTTTCAGCATGCCCCGACGTGATGTAGAGGTCTTCCTTGGCGATGTGCGGCGTCCAAACATGCTGGTGGCCCTTTTCTTTGTGCAGTTCCCAGAGGAATTGTTCGATGCCTCGGCGAACGATGGCGCCTTTGGGCTGGATAAGCGGCAGGCCGGCTCCGACAAGAGGGGAAATGGTGAATAGTCCGAGCTCCTTGCCTAGTTTCCGATGATCTCGTCTCTGCGCTTCAGCTTCGAACGTCAGATGACCATCCAATTCTTTTTTGGTCGCAAACGCGACACCGTAGACGCGCGTGAGCATGGCGTTTTTTTCGCTTCCCCGCCAGTACGCGCCCGCGAGTTTTGTCAGCTTGAACGCGTCGGGTTTTATTTCCCCAGAATGTTTCACGTGGGGCCCCTGGCACAGGTCGGTGAAGCGTCCTGTTTTATAAATGGAAACGACGTTTTTCCCTTCCTGCTTGAGGCTTTCATCCACGGAGGTGGCGCCTTTCGTTTCGATGTCTGAAATAAGCTCCAGTTTGAAGGGTTGGGACGCGAACAGTTCACGCGCTTGTGCAATGGAAATATTTTCTTGCATAAACGGCAGATTTTTCTTGATGAGCGCGCGGATCTTGTTCTCAAGCGCGGGGAGCTGGTTTTCAGAGATCGGCTTGGTCGTGAGGATGTCGTAGTAAAACCCGTTTTCAACGACCGGTCCGACGCCGAGCTTCGCTCCCGGGTCCTGTTCGAGCACGACCGACGCTAGAAGATGGGCGAGGGAGTGCCTGATTTTGTGTAAATCGTCATTGTGCATATACAGCATATACTAGCAAAAAAGCGCTTGCTTTTCAATAAGTGGCAAAGAAACTCTTTGAGTTTTTTTGAAACAATAACGGAACGATTGAATAAGTTAATGCCTGTGCCTAACGAGGGGGGTTGACTTTCTTTTTTGATGTGGTATGCTTAAAAAGTAATTAAAGAAGCTCCTTTTATCAATAAATAAGGGGTCAGGAACTTTCACTTTCTTTCATGGGGAGGATGGAAGATGACGCATGTTGCGGGGCAGGTGGCAGAACAGGTACAGGAAGTTTTGATGCCGTTGTGGAAGATTTTTGCCATAACGGTTCCAATCGGGCTGGCGTTGGCGATTACCCTCGTGTTGCTGATTTTGAAAGTCATCATCCCGCTTCACGCCGGGGAAGCGCGGGTGGTGCGGTACGGAGACGGGTTGTTCCATCTCAAGTGGGTGTGGCGGGATGCGACAACGCTCTGCCATCATTGCCGGAAGCCGATGTATTGCTTCCAGCAACAGAAGGAGAAGGAGCACAACGTTGTGAAGAATTTCCTGTGCATCGCGACCGACTGTGAAGCGTCCGGGCGCGGGGTGGTGTTGATGGAGACGTATCTTGACTCCGATCCCCATGCTCAGATTGTCCCTGCCATGGTTAGGCGGAAGACCTGAATGCCCTTTATTCTGTGACGCCTCGCTTCGAGAATCTTCGAAGCGAGGCGGTTTTTTTTTAAGAGAGTACCTTAACAGTGCTCACGATAAGCTTGTAGGCGTCGTTGCGAAAATCAACCTTGCCCGACACGAGCACCACGGCGTCTTCCTGCCAGACGTCTTTCGTCTTTTCAAGCGTGTCGGGGAATATCACCACTTCGATCTTGTCTTTAAAATCTTGCAGGTTGGCGAACGCCATGACCTGCCCTTTTTTGGTCATGATCTTTTTCACGCCCGAAAGCATGCCGCCCACCTTCACCGTTTTGCCGATGATGTTGCTTGAGATATGGCTGATGGGGGTTGCCTGCTTTTCCAGAACCGCCCTGTACTCGGAAAGGGGGTTTCCCGAAACGTACAGCCCGAGCAATTCTTTCTCCCATTGCAGTTTTTGTTTTTGCGTTGCCGGCTCTGTCGGGCTCAAGCGCAGAGCATCGAGCTTGACCGCCCCTCCGTCAAAAAGCCCTTGCTGGTTGCTTGCGATGTTTTTTATGTTTTCCCGCGCGAAAGAGAGGAGCGTTTCAAGGTTGGCGAGGATCCGGTTGCGCTCGCCCAGTTCGTCGAGCGCGCCGCATTTGATAAGCGCTTCCATGGATTTTTTGTTGAGGTCTTTGTGCTTGGTTCTTTTGATGAAATCTTCGATAGAAGCAAAGGGTGCGTCACCCCGTGCGCCGATGATCGCCTCCACGATCGCTTCGCCGACGTTTTTGACGGCGGTGAGCCCGAAGCGTATTTCTTTATCGGATACGACGGTGAACGTCGCGAAGCTTTTGTTGATGCTCGGCGCGTCCGTGTTGATGCCCAGGCTTTTCGCTTCCTCGACCAGAAACGCGACGCGCTCCACGTCGGCGAAGTCGGACGTCATGAGCGACGCGATGAACTCGGCGGGGAAGTGCGCTTTCAAAAACGCCGTCTGGTACCCGATGAGCGCGTAGGCGACCGCGTGCGATTTGTTGAAGCCGTAGCGGTCGAACGGTTCGATGAGCTTCCAGATCTCGTTCGCGGTTTTTTCGGCGACGCCGTTTTTCACCATGCCCGCGATGAGCTTGTTCTTCTGCTCTTCCAAAAGCGACTTGATCTTTTTGCCGATCGCTTTGCGGAGCGTGTCGGCTTCCGGCAGGGTGAAGCCGCCCAGTTCCTTTGCGATTTCCATGACCTGTTCCTGATAGATCATGATGCCGTAGGTGTTTTTGAGGATGCCCTCCATGCGGGGATGGACGTACGTGATGGGATTCCTGCCGTGCTTGCGCGCGATGAATTCGGGAATAAGCTCCATGGGGCCGGGACGGAACAGCGCGACCATGGCGACGACATCATCGAACGCGGTCGGCTTGAGCTCTTTGAGGTAGCGCTTCATGCCCGCGGATTCGAACTGGAACACGCCGGTGGTGCGCGCGTCCTGGAAAAGCTTGAGCGTTTTCTTGTCGTCGAGCGGGATCTTGTCCATGTTGACTTCCTTGCCGTGCTTGATCTTCACCAGTTTCAGCGTCTGCTCGATGATGGACAGGTTCTTCAGGCCGAGGAAATCCATTTTCAAAAGGCCGAGGTCTTCGATGGCGTGCATTTCATACTGCGTGACGATCTGTTTCGCGCCGTTTTGCGCGGAGTCGCTCGAGGCTCCCATGTCGTCCTGCGAGCGGGTCGCGTATTGCAGGGGAACGGTTTCGTCCAGCCGGTCGCGCGAAAAGACGACCCCGCAGGCGTGCGTGGAAGCGTGGCGCGCGACGCCCTCGAGCTTCCGTGCCGTGTCGATGATCGTTTTAGCGTCCCGGTTCGCGTCATACAGCATTTTGAGCTCCTGGACGTCTATCATCGCCTGGTCGAGCGTCGAGCCGAACGGGATGAGCTTAGCTATTTTGTCGCAAAAGTCGTATGCCATACCCAGCGCCCGTCCGGTGTCGCGCACCGCCGCGCGGGCGGCCATCGTGCCGAAGGTGATTATCTGCGCGACATGGTCCTTGCCGTATTTGTTGGTGACGTATTCAAGCACCTTGTCCCTGCCGGTGTCCGCGAAATCAAGGTCGATATCGGGCATGCTGATGCGCTCGGGGTTCAAAAAACGCTCGAAAAGAAGGTCGTATTTGATGGGGTCGACGTTGGTGATGCCCAGAATATAGGAAACGATGGAGCCGGCGGCCGAACCGCGTCCCGGTCCTACCACGATCTTGTGTTCTTTCGCCCAGTTCACGAAATCCTGCACGATGAGAAAGTACGAAGCAAAACCCATTTTTTCAATGACGGAAAGCTCGTAGTCAAGGCGTCGGCTTACATCCTGGGTTATGGGATCGTAGCGCTTGCCGGTCCGTTCGTCGCAAAGCGTGTGCAGATATGAATTCGCCGTTTCGCCTTCGGGGACGTCAAAATGAGGGAGCTTGATCTTGCCAAGCTCGATCTCGAGATTGCAGCGTTCGGCGATCTTCACCGTGTTTTCGAGCGCCTCTTTGGGGTAAGGGAACGTTTCCCACATCTCTTCCGGGCTTTTGAGCGAAAAGTCGTCCTGCCGCATCGAGACGCGGTCGCTTTCCCCCAGCCGCGCGCCCGTCTGCACCGCCATCAGGGTATCCTGCGCTCCCGCGTCTTCTTTTTCGATGTAGTGCGCGTCGCAGGTCGCGACCAGCGGCACGTCGAATTTTTTCCCGTATTCGATGAGCTTCGCGTTCACGTCGTCGAGTATCTTCATGGCGGGATGATGCGCTATTTCAAGATAGAAATTCGACGGCCCGAAGATATCTTTATATTCTTGCACTAGTTGTTCCGCGAGCTCGAAATTGTGCCCGGCGATGGCGCGGGGGATCTCTCCCGACAGGCATCCCGACAGCGCGATGAGCCCTTCGCCGTACTGGCGCAACGCTGCTTTGTCCACGCGCGGCTTGTAGTAGAATCCCTCGAGGTTGGCCTGCGTGATGAGCTTGACGAGGTTCTTGTATCCTTTGTTGTCCTTGGCGAGTAGCACGAGGTGGAACCGCTTGTCGTCGATGCCCTGCTGTTTGTCCCGCATGCCCCGCGCGGCGACGTACACCTCCGAGCCGATGATGGGCTTCACACCCTGTTTTTTCGCCGTCTTGTAGAACTCGATGGCGCCGTAGAGCGACCCGTGGTCGGTGAGCGCGAGCGCGTCCATGCCGAGCGCTTTCGTTTTCTCCACCAGCTGGCCGATTTTCGAGAGCCCGTCTAAAAGGGAATAATGGCTATGTGTATGGAGGTGAACAAATTTCATAGTGGAGGCCTGCCCAGCACCTTTCGCTTCAGCAAAATGGTGCGGGGTGGACGAATTTCATTCCGGTAGAGCAACTTCCAGAGCCCAACGCCTTCCGGCGACGACTCGCGAAGCGCACGCTAATGATCTGCGACCGCGTTGTGTACTCATAGAGGCATCTTAGGCGTTGGGCAAGCACGTGTTCTTCTCCGCCTGCCTCCATAAGCGGCACAAACGGACACAGGAAGTTGTATTACCGGATCATGCTACAATCCTAACACACAAAAGCGTTGTTTCAAGCGATGGGTTTAACGCACCGCTTCTCCCTCCGCATACGCATTGAGTTCGGTTTGATTTACCGTTGCAACCTCCGCATAGACTAAGCCCAGTTTCGTAAACGCCGCTTCGGTGCTGACCCATCGTTTCTGATTGTTTTCGATAAGATACACCTTTTGGCTGGTCGAAAGCTTGATAGCTCGGACGGTGGGATACGAATCTAAAATGCTCGTGCCAATTGTTTTCACGTTCTCCCATTTGTTGTTGTAAGAGTTAAACACCGCAAGAGAGGGGATTGGTTTTTTCAGTCCCGCCGGGGTGATGTAGTAAATCACAGAACTGCCCGCTGTTTTAACCAGTGAACCGGATCCCGGACGCACCAACGGCGCGGCGCCGGAGAGTTCCGCATCTTCCAGCGGCGATCCTTCCTGGTAATAGTCCCGTTCTTTGGCGTTGATAATGAATACTTGGTTCCATGAGTAGCCAAACTGGGTGAATCGTTCTCCCGCAATATTCATCCATCGCTTCTCTGCAAGTCCCTGCCGCTCATCAAGCTCTTTGAGGGAGAATACGCGGGTATCGCCGTCAGCGCGATAGAAGTCTGATGTTTTCAAGCTGTCCATGGTTTGCTGGTCGAGCGTCTTGATCTGATCCCATTTGAAATGACCATACATGGAAAAGACGGCGGGATTGAAGATATGCCTTCGGTAGCCATGCTGATTAACGATGTAGACTTTGATACCATCAGGGCCTCTCACGAGGTCGCCTTCACGAACTCCTGAAGGAAGATTCGTGGATTGGACGAAGGAAGAAGCTGAAGGCGTCGGAGCGGGAACAGGAGCAGCTGTAGGAGTCGGGGTTGGCGCGACAGAACCGCCTCCGCCACCACCGGAAGAAGGCGCAGGGGAGGGGGCCGAAGGCGCGGGAGAAGAAACAGACGACGTGAGCGTATAATTTCCGTTTGTCACGGCCGTAAGCGCATCGGCGCCCGCGCTTGCCACATTGGCATCGGTAGTCCCGCCCGCAGCGAACGTAAACGTGACCGCGGCAACACCCGGAGCGCGCGCTTTGAAACGCGCCGTCGCAAGCGTACCGCTCCCGCTGAATCCCGGTCCGCCAATGTTGGCGATCTGCGAAAACGATATGCGGCCATTTGTCGCGTCCGCCACATTCACAATGGTCTGCGGCATAAGCGAGCCCGGCGCGATTTGCACTCCCGCAACTGTAGCATCATCATCCTGCACCTCCAAAAGCGAAGGGTTGTAGTTCAGGTACAAAATATCAACGCCCGCCACGCCGAGTGACTGCGTATTCAAAAGCAACGCGACGGGAAAAATATCGCCCACCGTTCGGGAACCGGAGCTCGGCGACAATGAAAGAGTCGCGGCGGATGCTGGAACCGCGCGTCCCGCAAAAAGCAGGACCATTCCCGCCGCAACAAAAGAGAATATGATTTTACTTGATAATGACATGGGTGCCATGCGCCTTTTTCAGGAGATCTTTCCCGAAATAGGCGACATTTGAATCAATGATCGACCCTTCTTCAAACACGAACGTCATCTTTGCGGTTCCCGGCGCGCGCGCCGTAAACAGAAGCGCCGCGACAGGCCCCTTTTCCCGCATCTCCTTCAGCGGTTTCGCGAGAGCGGTGAAAAAAACATCTCCGCTTTCCTCGTTCACCTTTACATAGGGGAAAATATCAAAAATGGAATCATCTGTTTTCAGGTACGCATCCGCGCCGTCGCCTTTTCCCGTGCGTTGTATCGCAAGCAAAAGGGGATCATAGCGCAGTACTACGTCAACTCCGGCGGCCTCTTTTCTTCCGCTGTCAAGCATAATGCGCACTATCACCGGATCTCCCGCCGCATATTCCTCCTTGTCCGCAACCAACGAGAGCGTCACCGGCTTTCCCTGTAAGGACAAGCCTCTCAACGCGCTTGTTTCACTGATATCCACCACCGCAAACGCCAACGTTACCGCAATGAGCCCTGCGGCCCCAAACCCCGCGAGAAACACAAGGGACATAAAGAACCAATTTGTCCTGCCAAACATCATCTTTTCAATTTTGCTTTTTTGTTCACTCATAATTTCATGCTAGAGCGCTTCTTAATTAATCACCAACCGACGCCCAATTCCTCGACAGCAGGCTGAAATCGAGCGCATTGACGAATCCATCCCTATTGGCATCCGCGGCGGTATCGGCAGTAAACCACTTCGGAATCATCAGCGACCAGTCGAGAGAATTGACCGTGTTGTCGCTGTTGAGATCCCCCGCGGGAAGCAGAGGGAGCACGATCGTCGCGTTGGAAGAGATAGTCGCATTTGCCGCTCTTCTCCGCAGATATGTCTGAGAGAATACCAGAATGTCATACCTCCCACTTAGAAGCGTGATGCCGGAGGGAAGGGCAATATTTCCCGAGGTATCGGTGCGCGCGGTGAATTGGGCAACCTGTGTGGTGTCGCCGGCATTGAGAACGGTAAGCGTTACGTCTCTGTTGGACGCATTCGCCGTCCCTTCCAGCCGCACGGTGAAACGGACATTCGTCACGGTTGTCGGGACCGATGCCTGCGTAGTGGCGCTCACGCCTGAAGTCTGACTGCTCACATTTCCTGCGGCATCATAAGCGGTAATAGTGTAGGTGTAGCTCATGCCTGCAGAGAGGCCTGTGTCTTGGTAGGAGGTTTGGGCAGTCGAGGCAATCTGGCTTCCTCCGCGATAGATGCGATAGCCTGTTACCCCTACATTATCCGTGCTTGCAGTCCATGAAAGGTTGATCTGAGATGAGGATTGCGCGGTGGCGGCGAGGTTTGCGGGAGTGGTGGGAGCTTGGGTGTCGGATGAGGGCGGTGGGGCGGAGCCGAGAAGACCGACATATCCCGCGGTAGAGATGGCGAAGTCGTCGTAGTCTACGTACCTATCAGTGCCATTCAATGAGAAGGCATGATTCGAACCAATAATGACATTATCCCAACCTGGCTGCGCGTTGTAATTCACATTCGCGTATGAAAAACGCTTCACGCCATCAACCCACATTTCAGCAACTCCATCGCTTCCATTTGTATCCATTTTCATATGAATTTCATACGCATGCCACTGACCATCGGAGCGCCTATTACTATTCGCATCAAGCGCGCCGTTCGCCATAATAGTATTCCAGCCATTACCGGACGGAGAAGAATAATTAGGAGCTCCGCTAAAAACGACCCAAAAGTTCAATAAATCAAAACTTTTGAATTGAATCGTTGTAGCATCTTGCTGACCCAGGTCAAAATATAAAGTCTTATAATTTGACAATGAACTCCATTCAAAATCTTTTTCAAATCTCATATACCATCTCATCCAAAACTCTTTTGGAGAAGCGAGACTCAGGCTTGTGCCGCCACTATTACTAGCTGATCCATCCCCCAGCCAATGCCTCTGCCCTTTACCTCCGCCTCCCGCGGGATTATTCGCGGCGGCGGTAATTTGTTCTTTTGAACCGCTCGCGGTGGTCCAGTTCCCGTATCCTACAAGATTGTCACAATTCACATTACTCTTGAGTAACCCCATACCCTGATCCCAATCATTACAATTATACGTCGTAGACCAGAGAAGGCCTGAACTCGGAGGCGGTGTCGCGCTCTGCGTCGTCGCGCTTACTCCGCTTGTCTGACTGCTCACATTCCCTGCCGTGTCATAGGCGGCAATGGTATAGGTGTAGGAGGTACCTGCGGAAAGGCCCGTGTCTTGGTAGGAAGTTTGAGTGGTAGTAGTAATCTGGCTTCCTCCGCGATAGATGCGATAGCCTGTTACCCCTACATTATCCGTGCTTGCAGTCCAAGAGAGGTTGATTTGAGATGAGGATATTGTGGTAGCGGTGAGACCTGTGGGGATAGTTGGAGCTTGGGTGTCGGAGGGAGGGGGGGAAACGGAACCGAGAGGTCCGATATAGCCCGTGGTGGAGATGGCGATGTCGTCGTAGTCGATTGCCATGTCATTCGGCTGGGTAACGTTTTTTGTAAGGCAACCCTTGTTACTGCCAAAAACTAAAGTCGTCCATCCAGGAGCAGTCTTGTAATCGATAGTATTAGAAGAAAATCGTTTCACACCATTTATCCATATTTCTCCTACACCATTCGCTCCATTCGTATCCATTTTCATATGCACCTCAAACGGGTGCCACTGGCCGTCAGATATTCTATTTCCTTGCGGATCAAGCGGCCCATTAGCCATCACAGCGTTCCATCCATTCCCATCAGCAGAACTGTGGTTGCCGCTTCCATTAACCCACATATTGACACGATCCGATGAGTACCATTCTGGAACAACAGCATGCGGAAGACCGGGATCAAAGTAAAGCCATTTGTCGGCAATAAGAGGAGTCCACATGATACCAGCCTCATATTTCATGTAGAAACGTATCCATAACTCGGGGGTAGTTGAAGGAAAAACATAACGAGTTCCGCCACTCGTATTACTCGCGTAATTTCTGTCGGTACACAAATTAGTAGATGAAGAACTGGGAGTATAGAAATAAGTAGCCCAATGCCTCTGCCCTTTTCCTCCGCCTCCCGCGGGGTTATTTGCGGCGGCAGTAATTTCCTCATTCTTTCCCGTATTAGTAGTCCATCCACCCCACGCAGAAAGGCTGTCACACTGGGTATTGGGATTAAGTCCCTTATTCGCATTCCAATCCGCACAATTATACGTCGTAGACCAAAGAAGGCCTGAACTCGGAGGAGGTGTCGCGCTCTGCGTAGTGGCGCTCACGCCTGAAGTCTGACTGCTCACATTCCCCGCCGTGTCATAGGCGGAGATGGTGTAGGTGTACGCGGTGCTTGCGGTAAGGGCGGTATCTGAATAGGCAGTCTGGGCGGTGGTTGTAATCTGGCTTCCTCCGCGATAGATGCGGTAGCCGGTTACCCCTACATTATCCGTGCTTGCAGTCCATGAGAGGTTGATTTGAGATGAGGAGATGGGAGTAGCGGTGAGATTCGCGGGAGTGGCGGGAGCTTGGGTGTCGGATGAGGATGGCGGGGCGGTATAGATAATTTCAAGATAGGGGTCTTCAGAGACGCCCGCGCGTTCAAGAGAATAATACTTGATGCGGCTGCTGCTTCCTTGAGGAGGGTCGTTCAAGACGTCATGGCCTTCGCGAAGAGCGAGTTTGGTAAAGCCGGTTTTGTTGATAGCGGTAATACCGGTTGCGTTCAAGGTCCAGAATTGGTATTGAGCGGCAGAGATGCCCGTAATATCAATGCGGTTTGAGAGTTCGGCGGGGTTTGTAAGAGCGCCTGCTTGGTCAAAATCGTCTAAAATAACATCTCCATTCCCTGCTTGCGTAGAAGGGGTCACGACAATAAAGTCATTCCCGTCATTGTCGCCATTCAAAGTGTTGAAAACGCGAAGGTAAAGGCGGACGCTTGAAATCACGGCATCATCGGGAAGCGCAGAAGTATCAAAGACAAAAAAACCGCGGGCAATAAAATCGGTTGCTATCACTTCCGCACGGGAATCCTCGAGGACAGTGGCAAGTGAAGTGCCCTGAGAGGCATTGTGGGCGCTATCCCATGAGGACGAAGACGCGCCAAGATACATCACGTACCCATCGCTTATAGGATAGGTAATAAAGGGGGAGGTTTGGGATTCGCTTGAAAAAACCCCGCCCAGAGCTAAAACGCCAGTGATAAAGAAAAAAAGAAACAGATGTTTCAGGTAACTGAATTTCATGCTACAATCTTAGCATATGCCGGCGCAATTTCCAACATTAAAAGAAGAAGAGAAAATAGGGCGTCAGGGGGGGGGTGTGCTGGTCGGCGTGGATGAGGTTGGCCGCGGGCCGCTCGCGGGGCCGGTGGTGGCGTGCGCGGTGGCGATCGATCTGGGCGATAAAAAAGCGCTCCGGGATTTCCTTCTGCTTTGCGTGAACGACTCCAAAAAAATCGCGCCCAAAAAAAGAGAGAAGATCAGCGAAGCGCTTCGTGCGCACCCATGCGTGGCGTGGGCGCTGGGGGAGGCGGATGAACAGGAAATTGATAAGATAAATATCCTGCAGGCGAGCCTGCTCGCGATGCGCCGCGCCGTTTTTGGGCTTGAGAAAAAAGGCGTGAAGTTTCTGCGCAAAGAACGGCATTTTTATATTGACGGCAGAGAGGTCATCCCCGATCTTTCCGCCAATCAGCGGTCCATCATCGGAGGGGACGCCCTCATATTTTCCATTGCCGCCGCGTCTATCATCGCGAAAGTCGCGCGCGACGCGATGATGCAAAAATGCGCCGAAAAATATCCGGCGTATCAATTTGAAAAGCACAAGGGCTACGGCACGAAACTCCATTTCGACCTCATCAAAAAACATGGTATGTCCCCGATTCATCGGAGGAGTTTTTTGAAAAAATGACGGGCTTGCTTCCCGGCGAAAGCGGTGATATATTGAAAGTATGAAAAGCACAAAATTTGAGGATATGTTGGGAGACGCGGAACGGGCCGGGGAAATAACCCCGGAGGATGAGATTGCGGCGCATGAGGCCGTGGAAGAAGGCGAAAACCTGGAAGAAAAGCGACGCAAAGAGCTCAAGGAACAAGGCGATCTTTCCGAAGAAGAGATCGAAAGCCAGCTTCAAGAAGAAGGCCTGAAATAGCCGGTTCATTTCAAACCAAGGGGGTGCGTTCCACCCGCCACAACGAAGAAAGGAGAGCTGATGCTCGTTCTATTCGAAGGGATGCCGGGAAGCGGCAAAACCACGCAGATGCGCGAAGTCAAACACGCGCTGGAAAAACTGGGACATGCTGTTTTGGTCCCAAATACGAAAAACAAGTTCATACGTCAGCTTGAGCGAGTCATCAAGCAGAGGAAACTCTCTTTTGTCTCGCCATTGCGCGAGCTGATCTTGTGGAAGATCAAAGAGCTGCAAGATGCCAATTTGCGCAGTGTGGTGGCAAGGACCCCCCGCGATACGATCATCCTGTTTGACTCTCACGGGGGAAGGTCCGTCGCGTATTCCCAGTGTACGCTGAAGGAATATCGGTTCGGGAAGGAGATGTGGGGGCCGTTCTTTCAAAAGTTTTTACAGGGCGACCTCACGATCTTTCTTGCCGTGGATCACCAGACGGCAAAGCGGAGAAAGCCGCATGCTCCCACCGTGCGCGTCCCCGGTTTCTTTCGCGAGGTGGAGAGAAATTACCGCAAGCTCGCGAAAGAGCATCGGTGGCACGTTATCGACACCGCCAAACACAGTCGCGAGGAAACCGCGCGCATCATCATGGAGCGCATACTCGCCGCCTTAAAGACCGCGCACAGCGGCAAGGCAAAAAAATAGATCTCCCCGGAAGCATCGCGCCGACGGGGAGATTTTCTTTTTATGGAGAGCTCGCCAAGCCGAATTGACGGATGCGACCTTTTTAACCTATTATACTTCTATTATGGCGCGTGAGAAAAAAAGGAACGGCAACGGCGGGTCGTCAAAAAACGGCAACGGCGAACGCACGCCGCGGTTCGATTTGCATCCCGAGACGAAAAAAAGCGTGCTCGGTATCGTTTTTTTCGCGCTCGCCGCGCTGGCTATTTTGAGCGCGTTCGACCTGGCCGGACGCGCCGGCTCCACGCTCTTTGCGGTTTTGCACAGCTTGCTGGGTGTCGGGTTTTTCCTCGTGCCGCTCACGTTTTGCATCATCGGCATCGCGTTTTTCCGTTCGCTGAAAACGAATATCTATTTCACCCCGCTGTTTGGCGGCGGTTTGTTTTTGTTGAGCTTTCTGGGGATCATCGACGTGTTCTCGCGCCGTACGGCTGATGCGGCTGCCATGGCAGGGAATTATCCGGCGGGGTACATCGGCTTTGCGGTGTCGTATCCGTTTTTGTATCTGTTCGGATTCTGGGCCTCGCTGTTGATATTTTTCGTGGCCGTGCTCATTGCCGTCTCCGTCGCGTTCAATGTGCCGCTGTTTCATAAAAAAGAAGACGAGGAAGCGGAGGAAGGCGATGCGTTTCGAGAGAAAGAAGATCTGGATGGCGTGCCGGGAACGATTGAGGATATGGAGCGCGTAAAAAGCGCCGGTTTCACGGCAACGGCCATCTCCGCTTTGAAAGGCATGGCTCCGCCGGATAATAAAGAAAAACCGGCCGATACCAGAACAACGGAAGAACGGCTTGCGAAAAAAACCGGCCCGTCATCAAGCCAGACGGTCGCTGATTTCGTCGTGGAAACGCATCAGGCGCAGTATCAGATCCCGCCCATCTCGCTTTTGGAATCGGACTCGGGCAAGCCCAATTCGGGCGATATCGCCGCCTATTCGACCGTCATCCAGAAGACCTTGCATAATTTCGGCATCGACGTTGAAATGGGCGAGGTGAACGTGGGGCCGACGGTGACGCAGTACACGCTGAAACCCGCGCAAGGCATCAAGCTGTCCCGGATAGTGGCGTTGCAGAACGACCTGTCGCTGTCGCTTGCCGCGCACCCGTTGCGCATCGAGGCGCCGATTCCCGGGCGGTCGCTGGTGGGCATCGAAATTCCCAATAAGGTGGTTTCCATAGTGCGTCTGCGCAATCTCATCGACAATCCCGCGTTCGCGGAGTCGCCCCCGCTGACCATGTGCCTGGGCCGCGACGTGTCGGGCAACCCGCAATACGCCGACATCGAGAAAATGCCGCACGTGCTTATCGCGGGTGCGACGGGCTCTGGCAAAAGCATCTGCCTGCATTCCCTCCTGACCAGTCTGCTCTACAAGAATTTCCCGCAGATGCTCAAGCTCCTGATCATCGACCCCAAGCGCATCGAGCTCGCGGCGTACAACGGCATCCCTCATCTGTTGGCGCCCATCATCACCGAACGCGACAAAGCGCTCGCCGCCCTGCGCTGGGCGGTGAAAGAAATGGAGCGGCGGTACGAGGCGCTGTCGCAGTTTCACGTGCGTAATATCTCTTCCTACAACGCGCAGGTGGCGAAAGGAAAGACGGACGGAAGCATCATGCCCTATATCATCATCGTCATCGACGAGCTGGCCGATCTGATGGCGGTGTCGGCAAAGGAAGTGGAAGGGGCCATCGTGCGGCTGGCGCAGATGTCCCGCGCGGTGGGCCTGCATTTGGTGGTTTCGACCCAGCGCCCGTCGGTGGAAGTCATTACCGGGCTTATCAAGGCGAATATCCCATGCCGCATCGCGTTTCAGGTTCCTTCACTCGTGGATTCACGCACGATTCTGGACATGTCGGGGGCGGAAAAGCTGGTGGGCAACGGCGACATGCTGTTTTTGTCGCAGGACCTGGCGAAGCCGCGCCGCATCCAGGGCGGGTTCGTGTCCGAAAAAGAAGTGAAGCGCATCACCGATTTCATCCGCGAGACGTCGGCGCAAACGGAAAGCGCGGAGTCCGAAGGCATCGCGTCGGAACTGGACAAGAAAAAAACAACGATCGATTTGACCGCGGATCTCGATGCGTATAAAGGCGACGATGATGACAGCGACGACGAGATGTTCGAACAGGCAAAAGAGGTCATCGCGCAGGCGCAGAAAGCTTCCACCTCGCTGCTCCAGCGCCGCCTGAAGCTTGGCTACGCGCGCGCCGCGCGACTGATGGACATGCTGGAAGCGGAAGGACTCATCGGGCCGTCTGACGGCGCCAAGCCCCGGGAAGTGTATATCACGCCGCAAGAAATGACCGCTCATGATGAGGAGATTTAGCAATGCTATCGCCGTCACGCCGCATGGCATCGCGCGCGTCACGTGGGCGCTCGTCGCGTGCGGCATGGTTTTATATTTTTCGTATCACGTCTGGACGTTGTTTCGTCCGCCGTTCCTTGTTCTTGAACAAAACCATGATATAATAACCCAGGAGGATTTTGTGTTCGTGCGGGGCGTCACGCAGAAAGAAAGCCATGTTTTTATAAACAGCAGAGAAGCGGCCGTTACCGCAAAGGGAGCTTTCGAAGAGCGCATCGCGCTTGAAAACGGCATGAACGCCATCGAGATCAAGTCGGTCAACAAGTTCGGCAAAACAACTTCGGTATTACGGAGAATCATTAAACAAGCGCCGGAATGGTATGGCGACCCCGCACAAATTCCGAAGTGATGCAGATGATTTTCGGAATATGATTCGCGGTATCGCCTTCGGCTCACATTTTTGAAATTGAGAATTTATTCATAGAATGTAAGCGGGGTGCTCATAATTTTAGCTGAATTTTGCGCACTTCGTTTCAAAATTAAGAAAATTATGGCAGAAAAAAAAGAGAAGGGAAAAGGCGGTCCGGTGGAAGATGCGATTTTAGAGATTCAGACCAAATTCGGCGAAGGTTCCATCATGCGCTTGGGGCAGTCAAAAAAGGTGAACGTGCCGGCAATCCCGACCGGTTCGCTGTCGCTTGATATAGCGCTCGGCGTCGGCGGCGTGCCGCGTGGCAGGGTCATCGAGATCTACGGGCCGGAGTCTTCCGGCAAAACGACGCTCGCCCAGCATGTCGTCGCCAACGTGCAAAAAGCGGGCGGCGTCGCGGCGTTCGTGGACGCCGAGCACGCGCTCGATCCCGAATACGCCAAAAAAACCGGCGTAGACGTCAACACTCTGCTTATTTCCCAGCCCGACTCCGGCGAGGAGGCGCTCGATATCGTAGAGATGCTCGTGAAATCGGGCGGCGTGGACGTGGTGGTGGTTGACTCCGTGGCGGCGCTCACGCCGCGCGCGGAAATAGAAGGGGAGATGGGCCAACAGCATATGGGCCTGCAGGCGCGCCTGATGTCGCACGCCCTGCGCAAGCTGACGTCCGTCGTGGCGAAGACGAACACGACGGTTATTTTCATCAACCAGATCCGCATGCAGATCGGCGTGTTTTTCGGCAATCCCGAAACGACCCCCGGAGGCAAGGCGCTCAAGTTTTACGCATCTGTCCGCATTGATATTCGCAAAGCGGCTCCCATCAAGAAGGGCGAGGATATTGTCGGGAATATGGTGAAAGTGAAGATCGTGAAGAACAAAGTCGCGGCGCCGTTTAAAACCGCGGAGTTCAGCATTATGTACAACGAGGGCATTTCATATGAAATGGATGTTATCAACCTGGCGGTCAAGCACGGCATCATCGCGAAAAGCGGCTCGTGGCTGGTGTATGAAGACGCGAAAATAGGGCAGGGGCTCGACGCCGCGCGCAAAGCGCTCAAAGCCGACAAGAAGATGGCTGACAAAATAGTCGCTGAAATAAAAAAGAAGATCGCCGAAGATCAGAAAACGGCGCAAGATGAAGGATAAGCATACTCATTAAGAAGCGTAGCAAAAATCCCCGCGAGTATGACAAAAGTAGAAGCAATTAAAAAAGTTCTCGAAAATAATGGTGGTATCGCAACGTGGGAAATTATCTACAACGAGATTGAAAAGTACTACCCTGAAGCTAAAAAATCGAAGGAATGGTCGGCGGGTATTCGTGGTGTTTTATACAGAGAAATAAAAAATAACAGGAATTTCAAAAAAATTGATGAGGGAACTTATTCATTAGCTGATTATGATGAAACCAAACTTGTGTTGTATCCAAAAGATTTAGTGACCACAAAAGATGTCCTTACAGCTATTCGTATTGGGCAGAATGAATTTAGAAAAAAACTCATAATCTCACTCAAGAGATGTCCAATTACAGGAATAGATGATACTCGTATTCTGACCGCAAGTCATATCAAGCCGTGGACTCAATCAACAAATCACGAGAGGTTAGATGTGCGAAATGGATTTTTATTTAGTCCGACTTACGACAGACTTTTTGACAGGGGACTAATAAGTTTTTCAAATAATAAAGACCTTTTAGTTTCAGGGAGCTTTTCGGAAAAAATTTTATCGAGACTTAACTTGAGACGCAATCAAACAATTGTAAATTTACCGATTATCGGAAGAGAAGAATATTTAGAATATCATCGTAATAAAATATTCATCCATAATTGAGCCTTCATGTTATGATTCAAGAAATTACGACAAAAATAGCGATTTTTCAAAAAAAAGAAATACGCAAAGTCATTCATAATGACGAGTGGTGCTTTTCAGTTTCTGATGTAATTGAGGCGCTAACTGATACGGTTGATGTTAGAGATTACATAAAGAAAATGAGAAAACGTGATGTCGAGTTAAATGCCTACTGGGGGACAAATTGTCCCCTGCTTGAAATGATCGCAAAGGATGGTAGAAAAAGGAAGATAACCAGCGCAAATACAGAAGGAATTTTTCGTATTATTCAATCCATCCCATCCCCTAAAGCCGAGCCATTCAAGCGTTGGCTGGCAAAAGTAGGCTATGAACGAGTACAAGAAATTGAAGATCCTGAACTAGCAACAAAAAGAACCAAGATGCTCTATAAACTTAAGGGATATTCTGAAAGTTGGGTAGAAAAACGAATGCGCGGCATTGCTATTCGCGAAGAATTAACCGATGAATGGCAAAAACGGGGCGTAAGAGAGCAAAAAGAATATGAAATTTTAACTGCCGAAATTTCCAAAGCCACTTTTGGCGTGACACCGAGTGAATACAAAAAGCTGAAAGGACTGAAACGGCAAAATTTACGCGACCATATGAATGACTTGGAATTGATTTTTAATATGCTTGGCGAGCGAGTGACAACCGAAATTTCTCAACAAGAAAAGCCGAATACTTTTGTAAAAAATAAAAAGGTAGCAGAGAGGGGCGGAAGCGTTGCCGGAAATGCTCGAAAACAAACAGAAAAAGAATTAGGCAGACCGATCGTATCAAGAGAAAATTATTTGCCAAAATCAAATGATAAAAAAAGATTGAAATAGAATTTTGATTTTTAGATCATTAAACTAAAAATATGAAAGAACAATATCGTGTTGCTCTATGTAAGGATGCAGGACGAAAAGTGGTTCAGATCAAAGAGAGTGTCGGGTCGTGGCTATGTTTGCATAATAATTGCATAGAGGATAAAAATAAGGATGACGAAAAGTTAGAAATTCTATTGGATAAAGTCGCCGTTGAGAGTTTTGAGGCGGGAATAGGGATTATAGGAAAGTTATAAATCATTTTACGCACAAAAAGAAGCTAAGCGGAAGGTTGAAGAGATGATTGAAAAGTAATGTTAAAACAAAAATCCTCGCTACTCGCGGGGATTTTTGTTTTAGGCGTTGGTGACGAAGTTCGAGGTTTCGTTGACCGTGTAGGGCATGAGGGCCATGAAGCGCGACCGTTTCACGCTTTCGGCGAGCATTCGTTGGTGTTTCGCGCAGGTGCCGCTTTTCTGGCGGGGATACATCTTCGCCTGCATGGAAACAAAGCCGCGCAAAAGACGCGTGTCTTTATAGTCTATCCATTTGATGTTGTTCTGGCAGAAATGGCACTGTTTCTTTTCTTTTTTGAATTCATCCTCCGGTTTCCCGATAGGCATTCTTCGTTTGATGGCCATAATTTAAAAAGGTATATCTTTTACTTCTATCTCTTCATCAGAAAACGACGGAGCGTCTTCTTCTTTGGGGGCCTGCTGGGAATTGCGGGGCGCGTCCATGCCTCCTCCCCCCATTTTCGGTCCCATCTGCATGCTTTCGGCGATGATCTCAGTGCGGAATTTCTTCACGCCGTCCTGCCCCTCCCACGACCTGTTTTCGATGCGCCCCTCGATGAATACGAGTTGGCCTTTTTTGAGGTACTGGGCGCAGATCTCCCCGAGCCGTCCCCATGCCACGATATTGTGAAACTCGACTTTCTGCTGTTTCTGTTTCTGCGCGTCCGTGAAAAACCGGTTAGTCGCGATGCCGAACGTGGTGACGGTCTGTCCCGACGTGGTGGTGCGCGATTCGGGGTCCCGCGTCACATTTCCCAAGATCATTGCCTTATTTAAATTCATATTCACAAAAGCTTATAGCTTCATTAGCTTCGTTAGCTTGTTAGGGGGTGCTTTTTGCTCTGTCTCTATAAGCTAATGAAGCTGAAAGCTAAAAGCTATTTATTAAGTATTTCTTCCAGCTTTTTGTCCAACTCCTCGAATTCGACTTTGTTCTCTTCCTGCTGGGAGACGGTGTGTCCTTTTTTGAAGACTTCCTTGTCGATTTCCGCCTGCACCGGCTGTTTGACGGCGGCGACCCGGGGAGCCGGCCGGGTCATGTGGGCCACCTGTTTTTTGTCTACCACAATGATCAAATGCCGCAGGATGTTGTTGTCGAGCACCAGCTTATTTTTGACTTCTTTCAGTTTTTCGGGGCTTGCCGCAAAATGCATGAAACCGAAATACCCCTGCTTTTTATGCTCTATCGGGTAGGCGAGCCGTCTCTTGGAGGGCATTTCTTCTCGGGTGATTTCCGTTTTCTCTTCTTTTTCTCCGGTGACGAAATCCTTGATCTTCTGCGCGTAGGCGACAACCTCCTCGTCTTTGACTTCGGGGGTGATGAAATATGACAGTTCGTATGTTTTTTTCACTTCGCTTTCCATGCACAATATCGTACTATACCCCACAGGAAATTGCAAGACCCGCCCTTTGAGCATATCTATTACCCCTCCATTTGTACCATTTTTTATACCTGTGGTATACTGAAAGCAATGGAAGAGATTCCCAATCAAACCGCGCCGGAGGCGACGAACACGCAAGATCAGAAAATGCGCGTTCCTTTTATTATCTTCGCGCTCGCGCTGTTTACGGTCTTTCTCTACGGGCTCTATTGGATCTTCACGCAAAGCACGAATTCTCCGATCGGCGCCGGGTGGTTTTTGTTCAGTTTCGCCGCGGGGCTTTCCATGATCGTTCTGCCCTGCACGCTTCCGCTCGCGTTCGTCATCGTGCCGCTTTCGATGGGAAAAGGATACGTGAAGGGCTTTTCGGTAGCGCTCGCGTTCGGGCTTGGCGTCGCCATCACGCTTTCCATGTACGGTATTTTGGCGGCGCTCCTGGGGAAGGCGCTGTTTGGTTTTACGGACGGAGGCGGTGAGACAATCAAGAATATTTTCTATACGATTGCGGGTATTTTTGCTCTTGTGTTCGCTTTGGGCGAGCTCGGTCTTTTGAAAGCGCGCATGCCAAGCTATATGGGCGCGGTGCCGGGGTTCATCCAGAAGCGCAAGGACATCGCCAAAGCGCTGATGCTCGGGCTTTTCTTGGGCAACATCGGCGTAGGGTGTCCGCATCCGGCGACACCGATCATTTTGGGGCAGATAGGCGTGACGCACGACGTGTTTTATGGGTGGCTTCTCTTTTTCGTGCATGCCGTCGGGCGCGTTATTCCTTTGCTGTTTCTCGCCGTGCTTGGCATTTTGGGCGTGAACGCGACCAAGTCGCTGGTAAAGCATAAAGATTCCATCGCGCGCGCGACGGCGTGGGGCATGGTGTTTGTCGGCGCGTTTTTGTTCACGCTCGGTTTTTTCTCGCACGATTGGTGGGTGAATTCCGGTTCGCATACGCTTCTTGAAGAAATTACCCAGGAAGCGCGCTTCACCGACGCGCTCAATGAACGGTTTCAAAGCGCGGTGGCGCACCGGCATGGGCTCGAAGAAGGAGCGGGATTTTTCGGCGCACCGCTCTGGCTCGGCAATTGGGTATTGGTGGTGCTTATGGCCATTCCGCTGTGGTGGTATTGGTTTTTCCGGCGCAACCGGATGAGCTCGTTGTCGGAGACGGAACGCGGCGCGGAACAAGAGGCGTTGCGCTCCAAAGCGATCCTTTTTGCGACGGCGACGGTCCTCTTCGCGCTCACTTTCATCTACGTGCTTCCCCAGCGTTTCCTGGCGCAGCAGGCGGCGCTTGAGGCGCAGGAGCATGCTGTTCCATCGGCGGGTTCCGTGGATATGGGCGACATGCATGATATGGATGCTATGGGGAGCATGAACGCGAGCGATCTTTCACGGCTGTCTTTAAGGACTCCCGCCAATGCGATTGCCCGATTGCCGTTTGCGGTCGCGGAAGACGGGACAAAAGAGTTTCATCTGGAAGCGGGTGAATTCCGCTGGGAATACGCGAAGGGCAGCTCTGTTCACGCGTGGGGGTACAACGGGCAAGTTCCCGGACCGGAGATCCGCGTCATGGAAGGCGACAGGGTTCGCGTTGTTCTGACCAATAATCTGCCTGAAGCGACTTCCATGCATTGGCACGGCATTGACGTTCCGTATACCCAAGACGGCGTGCCCGGGTTCAGCCAGGTCGCGACAAAGCCGGGTGAAACGAGGGTGTACGAGTTTGAAGCGAAGCCCGCGGGCACGCGCTTTTACCATACGCACGGCTCGTCGCACGGGACCGAAGCGATGCAGTTGGATATGGGGCTTGCGGGAGCGTTCATCATCGAACCAAAAAATTTCACACGGCCTGATAAAGACATCACTCTTATCCTTGACGAATGGGCGGTGGGCGCGGGCGGAACGAACATGGCCGCGACCATGGGGCATGACATGGGAGACGCCGCGCCAAGCGCGGGCGTCGGGCATGCGATGATGGACTATGGCGTATTTACGGTGAACGGCAGGACATTCCCCGACGTGCCGGCAATCTCCGTGAAAGAAGGCGAGCGAGTGCGCTTGCGGCTTATCAATGCCGGCACGTCTACCATCCACCCGATGCATCTGCACGGCCATCAGTTCAAGGTGACGGCAACCGACGGCAATCCGGTTCCTCTCGCGGCGCAGCTGACGAAGAACACGATCGCGCTCAATCCGGGCGAGACGTATGACATCGAGTTTGTCGCCGAAAACCCGGGCGTGTGGGTATTCCATTGTCACGAACTGCACCACGCGGGCGGCGGCATGATCATGCCGATCCTCTATGAAGGGTATAAGCCGCTTGGGCAGTAGATCATTAATCACGCGTCCTATGATGAAAAAAACAGGGTTTGCGGTATGTTTATCGCTGATACTCGGCATGGCTCTCTTTTCGGGCTTCGCGCTTGCGGATGCCGGTCACGACGAGGCGCCCGCAGTGCACGGCATGACAACAACAGCAACGCCGGCCGCGCAACCAAGCACCCAGTTTCCCAATGCCGTCGGCGGATTCGTCATCGGCGTCGTGGTCGGCATCATCCTCGCACGCTTTATTTTCAAAAAATCATGAAACCTGTCATTTTAGAAGAAGTATTTTCTCCCGGATGCCACACGTGCAAAGAGCTTGAGGTGTTTTGGGGAACTATCGCGAAAGATTTTCCGAATGTCGAGTTCAAGCGTTTGAGCATCCTTGACCAGGAGGGGCAGGAGCAGATCCAAAAGCACATGATTTTCGCTTCACCGGGCATCATCATCAACGGCGAGCTGTTTTCTTCGGGAGGATTCAACAAAGAACAATTAACCGCAAAGCTCAAAGAGCTTTCGTAAGCAATAACAAAAAACATATGAAAAAAGTTTTATTGAGTTTGGGAATAGCGGCATTCGGGTTCGTCGGTTTCGCGTTTGCGGACGCGGGGCATAGTGGTGAAACGGCGCATGGTGAAGACATGGGCGGCAACACCGCCCAGGCCATGATGCATATGGATACCGTGATGGGCGGCATGATGCTCGAAAACCGGGCAGAGGATTGCGCTACGCTCACTTCCGGTGAACTGGTGGAAAAGGGCGAGGAAATGATGGTGAAGATGCTCGGAGGGGATGAGGCAAAGCACGAGCGCATCGAGGTTGCCATGGAAACGGAGAGCGAATCATTTCATGATGAAATGCATATTATGATGGGAAGAGATGCGACGGGCTGTTTCAGCGACGAACAGCAAAAAGCGATCGCGGGGAAACTGACGGCCGTTCCTCAAAGCAAATCAGGCCAGGGAGTGCCGTTGGCCGCCGGTCTGGTCATCGGGGCGCTTCTGGGATTGGTGGGGGCATCATTCATGAAAAAGAAATCAGCATAGGACATACGCAATGGGAAATTTACAGGAAAAATTAAGACCCTACGCGCCGTTCTGCCTGCGGCTGGGGCTTGCCGCCGTATTCTTGCTGTTTGGCATGCAGAAAATGTACGCGCCTTCACAAGGCAGCGCGGAGATCCAGGGCATTTTGGGCGTAAGTCTCGGTGTCGCTTCAGCGATGAATTTCTACATCGGCCTGCTCGAACTCGCGCTCGCGGCTCTGCTCACGGCGGGGTGGCTGGTGAACTTTGCGGCGCCGGTTGCCACGCTCCTGGTCCTTGGCATTTACGGGCTCATCGTGCTGAAATACGGTGCGACGTTTGACCCGACGTTTTCGCGCGACCTGGCGGTCATCGGCGCCGGTTTCGCCCTTACTTTTCTGGGACCCGGGGCGTGGAGCGTGGACGCATGGCTTGCCAAGAAAAAATCCGCCCAGTAAGGCGGATTTTGCGTTCCTTAGGAGAGAATAGACGTCTTTTCCCTATTTTGTTATAATGAATTGGCCGGTCTGCTGATAGTGGCCTTCGCCGCAGGGGACGGAGCAGTAGAACCCGAATGTTCCTTCTTTGGAAGCGATGAATTCAATGACGGTTTCTATCTTCGGGGAAAGCTTGGTGCTGATACCAAACGTTTCAAGGGCAAACCCGTGGTCGTACGAGTCTTCGTTGAAGATCTTAAGGATCACCTTGTCGCCGACTTTCGCGTAGAGAATATTAGGTTCCCAAACCCATTTGTTTTCCAATATGCGGACCGGGATAGTGATGACGTTGCCCGACGCCGCTATCGGAGTAAAGGATTCCGGACGGTAAAATTTCGCGTAGATCACGCCCGAGCCGATCAACAAAACCGCAAAAATAATCATCACGATAAATTTATTCATATGAGGCAAGAAAGAAAAGTGTTTAAAGTGAGAGGCATGCATTGCGCCGCCTGCTCGAATTTGATTAATAAAATACTGGGGAAGCAGAAAGGGGCGCTGGAAGTGAACGCGAACTTCGGCTCTGAATCCGCGAACATATTGTACGACCCGGATCAGATCACGCCGGAACAGATGAACGCGATTCTGCAGAAAATCGGCTACACGCTCATTATAGCAGAAAACGATGATAAAAGTGAAGAGCTGTTCGAAGCCGAGCGCGAGCGCGAGATAGCGAGCCTGAAAAAGCGCACGATCATCAGTTTCATCCTGTCGTCGCCGATTATTTTATACTACATGAGCGTACACATGTTCAATCTCCAGCATGTTCATGCATTTTGCGTGAGCGGCGGAGGGTTTATTGCCGGCCTCGCCAGCGGGTGCCAAGGCGGGTGGTTCCTTGATTTCAACTGGATCTTCTTCGCGCTCACGACGCCGGTCCAGTTGGGGGTCGGGTGGGTGTTCTATCGCAACGCGTGGACGGCGGTACGGGTGGGGTCGGCTTCCATGGACGTGCTGGTGGTGCTGGGCACGTCGGCGGCGTATCTCGTCTCTGTTTTCGGTTTCCTGTTTTCCGATATCGCGTTCTTGCATCAGTACTGGAGAGGGCTCGACCATCCGTTCTGGGAATCTTCCGCGGCGCTTATCTCGTTCATCATTTTGGGCAGATATTTCGAAGCGCGTTCCAAGGGCAGGGTGAATTCCGCCGTCCGCAAGCTCATGGGGCTCGCGCCCAAGACGGCGATCGTCATGCGGGACAATAAAGAAGTTGAGATTCCCATCAAAGATCTGCAGATAGGCGATATTTTCCTGGTGAAGCCCGGGTCCAACGTTCCGACGGACGGGATTATCATCGAAGGGAAATCATCCATCGACGAAAAGGTGGTGACGGGAGAGTCGATGCCGGTCGGCAAGACCGTGGGCGAGGAAGTCATCGGCGCGACCAACAACACGTATGGCCTGCTCAAATGCCGCGCGACGAAGGTCGGCAAAGACACCCTGCTGTTCCAGATCGTCCGCATGGTGCGCGAGGCGCAGTCGTCCAAGGCGTCCATTCAGAACGTCGCCGACAGCATTTCCGAGCGCTTTGTGCCCGCGGCCATCGTGCTGTCCCTCCTTGCGTTCGCGTTCTGGTATTTCATCATGGGGCTTGAAGCCGTTCCCGCGCTCATCTACATGATAGCCGTGCTGGTCATCTCGTGCCCATGCGCTTTGGGGCTCGCCACACCGACGGCTTTAATGGTAGGGACGGCTCGCGGCGCTGATTCAGGCATTCTTATTAAGGGAGGCAAGTCGCTTGAAAGCGCGTATAAAATAACCGCGGTCGCTTTTGACAAGACCGGCACGCTCACCAAAGGCACGCCGTCGGTCACGGATGTCGTTGCGTTCACCGACCTACCCAAAGAAGAGGTGTTGAAAATTGCCGCCGTCGCCGAGCGCGGTTCGGAGCATCCGCTGGCAAAGACCATCGTGAAAACCGCCGGCGATGTTGCCGAGCCGAAGAATTTCGCGTCCGTGACCGGCCGGGGCGTGCGCGCCGACTACAACGACAAGACCGTGCTGGTGGGCAACGAACTGCTCATGTCCGAGAACCATATTGACGTGAGCGCGCACCAGAAAGCGTACGAAGACCTGCAAGATCAGGCAAAGACGGTGGTGCTGGTCGCCTACGACGGCAAAGCCATCGGCATGATAGCGCTCGCCGATACGCTCAAAGACTATGTGCTTGAAGCCATCGCGGAACTCAAGAGAATGAAAAAAGAAGTCATCATGATAACGGGCGACAATGAAAAAACGGCGAAAGCGATAGCGAAAAATCTGGGTATCGACACCTATTTCGCCAAAGTCCTGCCCGAAAAGAAAGAGGAACTGATAGCCGGCCTGCAGGCAAAGGGCAAAGTGGTGGCGATGGTGGGGGACGGCATCAACGACGCGCCCGCGCTCGCCAAAGCGGATTTGGGCATCGCGGTCGGGTCCGGTACGGATGTCGCGATCGAAACGGGTGACATCGTACTCATCAAAGACGACCTGCGCGACGTGGTGACGGCTATCGACCTGTCGAGAAAGACAATCGTGAAGATCTGGCAGAACTTTTTCTGGGCGTTCGCGTACAACGTTATCGCCATCCCGATCGCCGCGGGGTTCCATCTGCTCATCACGCAGACCGGCGGCCTGCCCGCGGACTGGGTTTTAAGCGTAACGCAATCCATTTCGCAATCCATCGGGCCGGGAGTCGCTGACTTTTTCAAGAGTCTTTCCCAGTCTTCCCTGCGCCCCGAGATCGCCGGATTCGCGATGGCGTTCTCTTCCGTGTCGGTGGTCGGCAACTCGTTGCTTCTGCGCCGCTATAGGGAGCCGAAATTCGCCCGGATAACAAAACCGGCCGTATAAATAAAAACACTATGACAAAAAAAACGTACGCGATAGAGGGTATGCACTGCGGTTCCTGCTCCATGGGCATTGAGATGTTCCTTTCAAACACCGACGGCGTCGCCTCCGCGAAGGTCAGCTACGACACAAAAAAGGGAGAGGTTGAGTACGACGAAACAAAGATCAAAGACGAAGATGTCATTAAAGCCATCGAGGAAGCCGGCTTTAAAGCGACTGTGGAAAAGTAGTTTGACGCGTTTTCCCTTATCTTGTATTGTAAAGAGACGAGGAAAGCTCATTCTAACCACGATATACTCATAGAGGAGGGAACCCAATGTTGAAAATGACAGATGCAGAGGCGGAAAGATTTTTAGGCGATCTCAGTTCCGTGCACCAGAATCTCAAAAGCGGAAATACGTTCGCTCTTTCACAGCTGAAGGAGATCAGCGATAAATTTGCCGAGAAAAAAGTGCTCGGCACAAGGTATCACTCCATCACAACCATTGGATAACGTGGGCAAGGTTTAAAAAGGGCGACTTTCGCAAGAAAGCCGCCTTTAACTTTATATCCTAAACTCGATAACATCCCCATCTTTCACGACGTATTCTTTACCTTCGATGCGGAGCAGGCCTTTCTCGCGCGCGGCGGCGTAGGAGCCGGCATCAAGTAAATCCTGCCAATTAATGACTTCCGCGCGGATGAATTTTTTCTCGAAATCGGTGTGGATCTCGGCGGCGGCCTGCGGTGCTTTGGTCGCTTTTTTGACTGTCCATGCCCGCGACTCGTCTTCTCCGGTGGTCAGATAGGTTTCAAGCCCCAATAGCTCATAGCTTTTTTCGATAAGCCGGTCGAGCCCCGATTCCGCGCCCAAACCGAATTCCTTTTTGTATTCGGTACGGTCAGCATCCGCAAGGTCGTTCATCTCAAGCTCGATGCCCGCGTCGAGCACGACGAAAACGGATCTGTTTTTGGTAAAATAATCCGTCAATTTTTGGTACCGTTCGTCTCCGCCAGCCGGCGGAAGCTCATCCAGATTCTTTCCGCCCATTTTTTTGTTCAGTACGTACAGAATCGGCTTTGCGGTGATGAGGTTGAGCTCTTTCATTAAAGGAAGCTCAACATCGGTGAACGAGACCGTGTTGGCAAGCGCGCCGCCCTCAAGCGCCGATTTTACTTTCTCAAGCGCCGCTTTCTGCGCGAGCGCCTCCTTTCGGCCTGATTTCGCTTCCCCGGCGACTTTATCAAGCCGTTTATTCACGGTCCCCAGGTCGGCGAATATCAGTTCGAGATTGATGATTTCAATGTCGCCAAGCGGGTCTATACGCTTCTCTACATGAATAATGTTGTCGTCCTCGAAAATACGCACGACCTGCGCAATCGCTTTGGTCTCGCGGATATGCGACAGGAATTGGTTGCCGAGCCCCTCGCCTTGCGAAGCGCCTTTCACCAGGCCCGCGATGTCCGTGAATTCTATCGTCGTGGGAACGGTTTTTTTCGAATGCGAAAATGCTGAGAGCTTTTCGAGGCGCGGGTCGGGCACGGTCACCACGCCCACGTTGGGGTCGATGGTGCAGAACGGATAGTTTTGGATGTCGACGGGTTTTTTCGTCAGCGCTTTAAACAGCGTTGATTTGCCCACATTCGGAAGCCCGACGATGCCGATGGAGAATGACATATTAGATAGTTTTTTCGAAATGCTGATAATCTATCCTGCCGCTTTGGGGTTTCCAGTCTCCTCCCCAATCCCAACCCAAACCTTTCATCAGGGTGACGAGGGGGTGGTCGCCGGTCAAGGTTCCCGCGGCATCTTTGTCATAAACTCCTTCCTTCGGCAATCTGAAGATCTCACGCATATTCTCATCGTATCTTACGTAGATATTCTGAACGGGATTGATATCGAACGCCAAACCCGAGGCGTGTTTCGACATTCTGTCGGTGCCCATGATGAGCCTGTAGTTGTAGCCCGAAGAATTGTTGTCATTGCAAGAGACCACATCATCCCATGCATATTTTTTATCGCTTATCGGTATGACTTTTGACAGGGGAAATCCCATTGCCAGCGCCGTTTTGAAAAAAACTTCCACATCCCTCGCAACGTCTTTGTGCATGACGATTTGACCGCGATGGAGCGCTCCATCAAAACCATAATACTGTACTTCGAGAATATCTTGAGAATTCAAGATATGCCCCGGAGCCGGACGGTCGGGATTTTGCATCAAAATATCTTCCTTTGCGGCGTCGCTGTCTATAACAGCATTTTTGAGCGATTCGTTCATATTCACAGTATACACGAAATAAAGATTTGACAAAATTTTTATATTAGAATAATGTAACTATATGATGTCGCAAAGATCACACAGGAAACATTTCAGCGGTTTTTATTTTACTTGGACTCTCTTTCCAGAGCCTGTCTTTGCGTTTATGGTATAGCCGACTTATCCTTCGCATGAACTCAAAAACAGACTCTGGAAACAGAGTCTGTTTTGTTCTTTATGCTCTTTCACAATCAACCCCCAAGAAAAGGAGAAGAGATGATCAGAATCAATCCGGGAAGCATCGACGACTTGCTCGCTTTAAAGGATGCCGGCGCGCCGGTAACGCTCACCTCGCACCCCGGCAACGCCTCTCTTTACAAACTGGTTTTGTGGTCGTGCGGCATCCCAGAGCATTTGTGGGATGTAACATGTTGCATAGCAGACGCTAACAACCAGCCCATGCACCGTCTTGTCGGCGGTAAGGCGGAACTCGTTGTCTCGGAAGATTTCCACCGCAAGGTCATCGACACGACCGGTCCGAACAATCGCTTCGTGACGGCGTACCAATTCACCAAGGACGGGACGAGACTCGGGAGATTTCATGTTAAAGCTATACAGAAATGCTTCCCCGATGCCTTGTCGTCCTGCTCGCGGCTTTTGCTTTCGGAACGAGAAAAAGTTTGGGAGATGTTCGACTACCTGGCCCGCACCAAAAAAGACGAGGTCTTCGGGCGCTTCATCGCTCCCCGTGGAGTGATGAGACCGGTCTCTGAAAGCGGCGTAAGAGTGGAGAGCATGGCCGGTTCTTTCATGGAAGTTTTGGAAGAGCTGGAGCACCTCCTTTTCTCGGATGAGGAAATCACCACAAAAGGTGGTGTTTGCTATGGCGGCGTCATGGTGCCGCTCTCCAGCATGCTTGTCCAATATTGGCAAACCGGAAGGGTCGATCGCTACGATGTGTCCGGTCCGGATATGATGCGCTATGCCACTCGGCCGGAACATCAGATAAAGCTTTCGCAAATGTTGGAACATCTGCGAAAGTGGAATCCAAAACTTGTTCCGGAACATATCGTAAGCCATATGTATCCCGGGACGGCGGCACGGGTCGGTCATGTCGCGGGCCATGTTTCACAAGAGGTTATGAAACGAAAGGTCTATATGCTGGAGCACGCCGACTCTCTGGATAGGGTCAGAAAGCGGGAGATTTGGGAAATAGCCAAAGACGATGAACGCAATTGGCCCGTACAGATTCGGCCGGGCGTTGACCCCTATTTCTCCCAGCACGATCTTGCTCTCATGGGTAAGGAGCTTGTCGTGGATGAATTCTGGAGGAATATCCCCATTGCCGGCATGAGAGATTCTCTCGTTAAAGCGAATAATCTGCTCCGTCTCAAATCCTAAAAAGAAGGAGGTGTTGAAATTAAAGCCCCACGAATTTCCGTGGGGCTTTTTTCTTGTGCAGAGCTGTTTTGTCAAAAAAATGCGCGCGTGGTAGAGTAAGGATATAATTTTACATGAAGAAGGGACGAACAAAAACATACGTCATTACCGCGGTTATCGTTGTTGTGGGAGGGTTTTTCTTTTGGTATTTCGGCGCGCCGACGCCCGTGGCGTATCATTTCATCGCCGTGAAAAAGGGGACGATTATCGAAGAGGTGAGCGTGACCGGGAAGGTAAGGGCGGCCCAAGACGTAAGTCTTGCGTTTGAAAAAAGCGGAAGGGTCGCGAGAACGTATGTGCGGGTCGGCGACAGGGTGAAAGCGGGACAATCGCTTGTCGAGCTTGAGAGCGCCGACACGCGGGCCGACCTTGCCCAGACGCAAGCGGCGCTTGAGAGCGCTCGGGCGAAGCTTGATGAGCTCAAACGGGGAACGCGGACGGAGGACTTGCGCCTTGCCGAAACAAAAGCCGCCAACGCGCAAAAAGCGCTGGACGACGCCGCGATCAATTTAGATAACGTGACGGCAAAGGCAAGCACCGACCTGGAGGGGGATTACGGGGACGCGCTCGTTGCCGTAGGGAAATCCGTCAACATCGCCACGAATTCGCTGTTTGTTTTCACCGATATCCAATTCGCGCATTATTCGGCGTACGACCAGACGAGTACGGCTATCGCGGACGCGAAAGCGGCGGCGGTGTCCGCGCTTTTGGGCGGCGTCGGCATGGGAAGGGCGACCAATGACGCCATAGGATCTCTTTCGGGCGGCGCCAAAGGGCTGCTTTTGAAGGCGCAGCAGGACCCGACGCACGCGAACATAGACGCGGCGCTCGCGGCTGGAAAATCGGCACTCGCTAAAGTGAAGACGGCGCTTGAAGCGATCCCGGGCACTTCGCTGTTGACGTCGACCGAGTCGACGAACCTCAACACCGAGCGGAACAACATGAACACCGAGCTGGTCGCCCTGACGGGCAAGCAAGACGCCATCGCTTCGCAGAAAGCGCAGAACCAAAGCAATATTTCCACGGCGGAAGCGAGCGTCACGAGCGCGCAAAACGCTTTGGCGAGCGCGCAAGACGAGCTCGCGCTCAAGGAGGCGGGAACAGCCGCAGAAACTATTGCCGCGCAGGAAGCGGCGGTAAGGGAAGCCGAGGCGAGGGTGCAAGGCGCGGAGGCGCAACTCGCAAAGACCGTCGTGCGTTCCCCGCTTGCAGGCATTGTCACCAAACAGGACGCGAAAGTCGGGGAGATCGTGAGCGCGAATGCGCCGCTGGTATCGGTCATCTCCGATGCGAAATTCGAGATCGAGGCGTTCGTGCCCGAAGCCGATGTTGCGAAAGTGAAGCGGGATGACCGTGCGAGCGTGACGCTTGACGCGTACGGCGACGACGTCATATTTGAAGCAATTGTAGTTGCGGTTGACCCCGCGGAGACAATGATCGAAGGCGTCGCGACGTATAAAACGACGTTTGTCTTTTCCAAGGACGACGCGCGGATCAAATCGGGCATGACGGCGAATATCGATGTTCTCACGGACAAGCGGGAAAATGTTCTGGCGGTTCCCCAGCGTTCGGTAGGCGTCAAAAACGGAACTTCATTTATTTTGGTGAAGGAGCAAGGCGATGTTCCCGTGGAGCGCCGCGTCGTCATCGGGCTTCGCGGATCGGACGGCATGGTGGAAGTCCGTGAAGGTATAAAAGAAGGCGACCAGATCGCGGATTCTTCTCAAATGTTGACGCCCTAGATATGAATCTCATTGCCGTTTCCAATCTCACAAAATCGTATTTTGGCGATGACGTGGAGACGCCGGTTCTTCGCGGAGTATCGTTTGAGATCGCGCGCGGAGAATTCGCCGCGATCATGGGGCCGTCGGGGTCCGGCAAATCAACCCTGCTCCACATTCTCGGGTTTTTGGACGCCGCCACGGGCGGAGAATACCGTTTCGACGGTAAAACGATGGATGACTATTCTCCGGACGAGATCGCGCGCGTCCGCAACGAGAAGATGGGGTTCGTGTTCCAGGCGTTCAATCTGCTTCCGCGCGCGACCGTGCTTGAGAACGTTAAATTGCCGCTTCTGTACTCGACGGTGAAGGAATCCGAATGGAACGGCCGCGCCATGAAAGCGATCGAGGCGGTCGGCCTGGGGCATCGCGCGCACTATCGCGCCTCCCAGCTTTCGGGCGGCGAGAAACAGCGCGTTGCCATCGCGCGGGCGCTGGTGAACGACCCGCAGATCATCTTTGCCGACGAGCCGACCGGAAACCTCGATTCGAAATCGGGCCAGCAGGTGATGGAGATCTTGCAGAAGCTCAACGAAGAAGGGCACACCATCATTCTCATCACGCACGAGACGTATACGGCCCAAAATGCGCAACGCATCATCAAAATCCTTGACGGGAAGGTCGAGAGCGACGAAGTCGTCAATCACCGCCGCGCCGCGAATCATTTTATAAAATAGGCAATGACATTCAAGCACAGCTTTACCACGGCACTCAAGGGAGTGGGGACGCACAAGTCGCGCTCGGCGCTGACGATTTTGGGCATTGTCATCGGCATCACGTCCATCATCCTCATCATGTCGCTGGGGCAGGGGGCGCAGGACCTGATTCTCAATCAAATTCAGGGCATGGGCTCCAAAACGATCGTGGTGATTCCCGGCCGCGAGCCCAAGGGGCCGTCGGATGCCGCGCAGGTGTTTTCTGATTCGCTCAAAGAGCGCGATTTGGAAGCGCTTAAAAGAAAGACGAATGTTCCGACGCTCGGCGCCATCATGCCGCTTGTTTTCGGCGGAGACACGGGCATCTACGGCGGCGAGACGTACCGGCTCACTATTTTCGGGTCAACCGACCTGATTGCGAAAATTTTCGACATCGCGGTTTCAGAGGGGTCGTTTTTCACCGAAGAAGACGTGAAGGGCCGCGCCGACGTCGTCGTGATCGGCTCAAAAGTGAAAGAGGAGCTTTTCGGTTCGGGCGAGGCGCTGGGCAAAAAGATCAAGATAAAAAACAGGAGTCTTCGCGTGGTCGGCGTTTTGGCGAAAAAGGGGCAGGTTTCGTTTTTCAATTTCGACGAAGCGGCGCTTATCCCGTATACGACGGCCCAGCAGTATATTTTCGGCATCAAATATTTCCACCGTTTCATCGTAGAAGCAGAGGAGGAAGCCATGATCGCGCAGACGGTGGGGGACATCGAGCGGACGCTCCGCAACGAACATGACATCACCAATCCGGAAAAAGACGATTTCTTCGTGGAAACGCAGGCCGACCTGGCGGCGCGCTTGAGCACCGTCACCGACGTTTTGACGCTGTTTTTGGTGTCGGTCGCCGCCATATCGCTCGTGGTAGGCGGCATTGGCATCATGAACATCATGCTGGTATCCGTTACCGAGCGCACGCGCGAGATAGGCCTGCGCAAAGCGCTTGGCGCCACCGACGGCAACATCCTCACGCAGTTTTTACTCGAAGCCATCATGCTCACCGGCGTGGGCGGTGCCATCGGCATCATGCTGGGCGGCGCGTTCTCGTTTGCCGCGTCGGTCGTGCTTACGCGGGTATTCGAGCTTGCGTGGGTGTTCACCCTGCCATTTTCCGCAGTTGCCATCGGCGTCGCGGTTGCAACCGGCGTCGGGCTGGTATTCGGCATTTACCCCGCGCGTCAGGCCTCGCGCAAAAGCCCCATGGAGGCCCTGCGGTATGAATAAGTTCTCTATTAGCGCAGTATTCTTGAATTAGTCCGAACGCATTTTTCCGAAAAAATCCCCACGCGAATCCGCCGGCTGGCGGACGGAAAGACGGCAGTCTGTACTGAGCGAAGTCGAAGTGAGCCATACCGCTGACAACCTGCCCGAATGAATTCCCCGCCAGAACCCGTCCGAATGGCCTGGCCGGGCGGATGACTTTGTCGGGCTGGGTTCAGGCGGGTTTCAAGTTTTTCTTTGGCGGTAAATAAATCAGTGAAATTACTTAATGTCCACCAAAAGGGAAGACTAACACTAACAATGATAGAAGAGTCAATATAGAGAACAGTATATACAACTTCTTAATACTTTCGGATTCAAAATAGACATAAACAATACCTGTTATCAAAGCCATAATTCCACTTTGTGTGAAAGATATTTTACTAAGATCAGGGAAAGTTGAAAAAATAGAGAGGAACCAAAAAGGCAATGATAGAATGATAAAGGACATTGGAAGTATGATATAAGACTTATTCTTTGTTTCAAATCTAACAGTTAAAATCCGAGAATCTTTTATTAAAGAGAGAAAGAAGAGAGCGAATATGATTATCATAAAAATACTTGCCCAAAGCAGATATCCATAAATAAAGTCAGGTCTATTTGACAGAATTCCTTCAATAATCCCAATCAAAAGGAAAATAGAAAACAAGCTAACGAAAGCAGTTATTGAAACAAAAATTATCAGATTTATTTTTTTCATGTATTCGTCTATTTATTATAGAAGCTGTTTGATTATTAGAGTAACCAGCCCAATCCCCCAAAATTAAAATATGGTTCCCTCCTTCGCTAAAGCTACGGATGGGCAAGCGAGCCGATGTTTTCCCTCGGGTTCTTTTGCGGTTTTGAGCGGCGCGCGGCTCCGCCCTTACTTCAATTATATCATTTTGTGCTCTCGGCAGGAATCGAACCTGCACCGCCTCCTTCGGAGGGAGGCATTGTGATCCATTCAACCACGAGAGCGGAACTTCGATGGAAGTGGTATAATACGTTTGAGTATAGCACAGTTTTTCTTTTGCACAACAACGACACATTGACTTTCTCGGATTTATGTTGTAGTACTGGAGTGCGCTATGACCCAAAAATCACTTTATTTTTCTTTCATTCTTTTGACTGCCGCCGGACTTTTTGCAAGTCCGTATTCTGCGTGGGCGTTTTCCGCCTTTTCCGACGGCACGCTTATTAAAGGAAGCGGGCCGGAAGTGTATGCGCTTGAAAACGGCCTGAAGCGCCACATAACGACGGAAGCGGTCTTTGACGGCTTTGAATACAATTGGGACAAGATTCAATATATTGCCGATGAGGATTTGGCGCGGTATCCGACGGGAAAAAAAATAGACAATGCGCGTTCGTATCCGGAGGGAGCGCTGGTCCGGGGGGACAGGAACCGGGAAGGCGACGGCGTCCGGGTGTATCTGGTCAAAAGCGGCTCGCGGCGCTGGATAGAGACCGAGCAGGATTTTCAGAATCTCGGGTTGTTTTGGGGGGCGGTGATGGATATTTCAGCAAAAAAGCTCAAAACCATCGGCGCAGGGCAGTCGTTGAAACGGGAAACCCCTCTTGCGCGACCGCTTGCGATGCTGACGAAAACACCCGATGCCATAGTGGAGGGCGCCACCGTCAAATTTGAATTTACCGGCATTGCCGCGCGGACCGACAAAAAAGATTTGACGTTTGAGACGTTCATCGAGGCCCGCCTGAATGACGTAGTCGGGCAGGGGATCGATACGGGATGGGTCAGTTCGCGCGGCAAGGAGCGCATCCTGAAGGTTCCCGCCAAAGCGGGCAGGTACGTCTTTTTCGTGCGCGCGAAAGACCCTGATGGCGTCGTGCAGAGGGAGCCGGCAAGTTATGCGTTTGATGTGAAGCTTTCCCCCTATTTTAACAAGGTGTCCGTGAGCGCTTCGGTGCGCGCTTCTACTGTCAATGCGCAGAAAGTGACGCTGACAAGCAAAACGACCGACGCTGTCTCCATCGCGGGCTGGACCATCGGCAGCAAGAAATACAACACGCAGTATATCATTCCGTCCGTGGCGAAGGATATTCCCAATCATCCGTATTTTTCTTCTTTGGAAAGCACAATCGTTTTGAACGCGAAAAACAAGATCATCGTGCATATCGGCAAAGGACCCCTCGGGGTCAATTTCCGCCTGAACCGGTGCATCGGGTATTTGAATACGTACTATCCTTTGGCGGTGCCCTCCTATTGTCCGAACCCCAATCAGGACGAGATTAAGAACTTAAGCGCGGTTTGCCAGAAAGTCATCTCCCAAACCCCGCAATGCCGCGAGGTGAACGCGGGGAAAACGCTGCTTGACGCGGAATGCATCGATTATGCGCGCATGCACCTCACGTATTCGCAGTGCGTGGTAACGAACAACGCGTATTACGATTTTTATCTTGATGAGTGGTGGACGTATCTGAACCTCACGTCCAACGTGTGGGCGCCGGGCGCCGATTCGCTTTTGGTACGCGACCAAAACGACCTGCTGGTTGCGGAAGTTTCTTATTGATCCTGCCCTGTAACGTTTTATCGGCTCGGTGCGTCTCTTTTCATGTCGAGAGTTTTACTATTAAAAACATAAAAATATGTCGTATAAAGCATTGTTTTTAGGGAATGTACTCATTGCGCTCGCTTTCTTCGGAGTCGCAACCGCTTCCGCGCAGGCGCTCACCGTCAGCGGTGTAGGCGTTACCAATATCGCGCAAACTTCAGCCGATATCAATTGGACGACCGGCACGTCTTCGGACAGCCGGGTGTTTTACGGCACGTCAACGGCATACGGTCTTTCAAGCGTTCTGCAAACGGCGACCACGACGGCGCACGCGGTGTCGCTGGCCGGTTTGACCGCCTCGACCACGTATCACTTCATGGCGCAATCAAAGGATGATCAAGGCAACATCGCAACATCATCCGATTACGCGTTCACGACGCTCGCGGCAGATACCGCAGCTCCCGCTATCAGCGGAATCATTGTCTCTGGCATCACCCAGACTGCGGCGAATATCAATTGGACGACGAACGAACCGGCCGATACCCAGGTTGAATACGGCACCTCGATCTCCTATGGCCTTTCAAGTGCGTTACAGTCAGCAACCACAACGGCGCATGCAGTTGCGTTGGGTTCGCTGACCGCTTCGACAACGTATCACTTCATCGCGAAGTCGCGCGACGCGGCGGGAAACCTCGCGACCTCAAGCGACGCGACATTCACCACGCTTGCGTCCGTGGTAATTCCTCCGCCGGCGACCACCACGGCAGATGTTCTTGTGGGCGTCAAAGTTGAGCCCAAAACCATCAACGGGAAAAGCAAAGGCAAATGGATCGAGGTGCGCGTAACGTTCCCCGAGGGGTATGACGCGCGCGACGCGGACATGACGTCCATCAAGCTCAACGGCACGCTCTCACCCGAGCGTGTGAAGGTGAAGGCGAAGAAAAACAATGGACACGACGACGATGATGAAGACGAACAGGATCGCGAAAGCCGCCTGCATCTGAAATTCTCGCGGTCTGCGGTGATAGCATTGCTTTCGGGCGGAACAACAGCGACTTCCACTACGGCAACTTCAACCGACCCGTCGTTCGTTCAAAAGCAGATTGTCATTTCGGGTACAGTAGGCACGAAAACGTTCGGCGGTTCGACAACGGTGCGTTTTCGCTCAGCGACCGATCTCCCCGAAGGAACGGTATTCCGCTCGGCGGACGGTTCTGAAGTGTATATCATCGTGAACGGCAAGAAGCGCCATATCCCGAGTCTCAAGGCCTTCGAAGCGCTGGGACTTACGTGGAGCAGGGTGCTTGTCGTGTCGCAGGCGGTGGCGGATGCGGCCGAAGGGGACGTGCTCATCAAGAGCGTCAACAGTCCCGCCGTGTATCTTATCTCGGGCGGCAAGAAGCGGCACGTAAAAGACCCTTCCGAGTTTGAAGGGCAGGGGCTTGATTGGTCAGACATCACCGCGGTTTCGGGTTCCGAGCTTGCCTTCTACCCGACCGTTTCAGCTGTTACGCTTCTGCGGGTATCCGGCGACGCGAAGGTGTACTTCATCTCCAGCGGCCAGCGGCATTGGGTTCCCTCCGAAGCGGCTTTCAACAAGCGCGGCTTCAAATGGGACGATATCGTTATCGTAGATGAAAGCGAGCGCGACAAATACAAAGAAGGCGCGCGCGCGGATTAATCCAGCTCTTTGGGAAAAATAAGCAAAACCCTGCCATCTCTAGATATGGTAGGGTTTTGTGTTTTGCGGGGGATTGAATTATGATAAAAGCGATATGACCTTTACTCCAAAAATCCACAAAACCATCAGCAAAGCGGCGCTTTTACACAAAGACCAGAAGCGCAAGCATGGTGACTTGCCGTATATTGTGCATCCGTATTCGGTGGCGTTCATCTTGTCAAAATATACTAAAGACGAAGACATTATCAGCGCCGGCCTTTTGCACGACACCATCGAGGATTGCGATTATTCGGCAGAGCAGTTGAAAGCCGATTTCGGCGAGCGCGTCGCAGGCATCGTCCTTGAGGTCACTGAAGACGTCGCGCTCAAGCGCGGCGAAGGAAAAGTCGCGTCATGGGAGGAGCGCAAGCAAAAATATCTCGAGCATCTCGAAGGCGCGTCCCAAGAGGCGCTCATGGTTTCCTGCGCCGATAAATTACATAACTTGCTTTCTCTCATGGAGGCGCACGAACTGGAAGGTGAAGCATTGTGGCGGAAATTCAACACTTCTGTGTCTCGACAGATGTGGTTTTTCAAGTCCGTCCTTGCTATACTGAAAGAGAAGCTTGAAAGTCCCATCGTGGACGAACTTGAGAAAGCGTACGGCCGAGCGGAGCGTTTATTTTCATCTAAATAAATTATTTTTATGACGCACTATATTTGTACGGGCGGATGCGGGGGCGTTTCGGACAAGCCGGGCGTATGCCAGGACGAAAATTGTCCCAAGCACGGCATGCCGCTTGACCAATGCGGTTGCACCGACGGCAGCCACAACGGCGCGTTGGAAAACAAAGTGGCCGACAAAGATTCATCGGCGGACCCCGACGAAGACCAATAGTATCTCTCCCCATGCAAGCATCATCGCGAAAACTTGCCGCCTTCCGCAAGACGATTTTAGGTTACTACCGCAAACACGGACGGGATCTGCCGTGGCGGCATACCATCACGCCGTATCGCGTGGTGGTTTCAGAGATCATGCTCCAGCAGACGCAGGTGGAGCGTGTCGCGTTGAAATACCCGGTATTCATTAAAACATTTCCGAGCTTTGCCGCGCTCGCGAAAGCTTCCGTTGCTGAGGTGCTCCGCGCGTGGCAGGGTTTGGGATACAACCGCCGCGCGTTGGCGCTTAAAAAGATTGCGGAGCTGGTCGTGCGCGACTATAAGGGAAAACTGCCAAGCAATCCGCATGAACTTGAAAAAATGCCCGGTATCGGCAGAGCGACCGCCGGTTCCATCGCCGCGTTTGGGTTCAACAAGCCCGTCGTGTTCATCGAAACGAACATCCGCCGCGTATTCATCCATTTTTTCTTTGCGAAAACGAAAAAGAAAGTGCATGATGACGACATCATGCCGCTTGCGAAAGCCGCGCTTCACCGCAAAAATCCCCGCGCGTGGTATTCCGCACTCATGGACTACGGCACCATGCTCGCCAAGAAAGTGGAAAACCCCAACCGCAGAAGTGTGCACCACGTGAAACAATCAAAATTCGATGGCTCTGACCGGCAGGTGAGAGGGAAGATATTGAAATTACTTATTGCCAGGAATTCAGCACGCATTCCTTATCTTGCTCGAGAACTTCGGGAACCGACGGTGCGCGTGAGAAAAATTGCCGACGGTCTTGCGAAGGATAAACTTATTTCTTTGCGCAAAGGCATTCTTTGTATTAGTATATAAGCACCATGATCACCTACGATGATTTCAAAAAAGTTGAGTTGAAGGTTGGGAAGGTGCTTTCTGCGGAGCGGGTAGAAGGTTCCGACAAACTCCTGAAATTGCAGGTTGATTTGGGTGCAGAGTCGCGGCAGATTATCGCGGGCGTCGGCAAGCAGTATGCGCCGGAGCAGATCGTCGGGAAGCAGATCGTTATCGTCGCGAATCTTGAGCCGCGCACGCTTATGGGCCTTGAAAGCCAAGGCATGCTTCTTGCCGCTTCTGACGAGCAAGGCCCTGTTGTGCTTATGCCCGAGCGTGAAGTCCCTCTCGGCGCGGAAGTGCGATAACTATGAGAATTTTTGTGACGGCGAAAACAAAGTCAAAGATGGCGGGGGTGGAAAAGGTGGATGACGCTCATTTTGTCGTGAAGGTGAAAGCGCCTCCCGTGGATGGGAAGGCGAACATCGCCATCGTTGAGGCGCTTGCGGAATATTTCAATATCGGCCAATCGCGCGTCCGACTCGTTTCTGGAGCCGCTTCCAAGCAAAAAGTGTTTGAAATCACGTAATCAGATTGCGCACTTTATCGGCGGATGGTATACTGAATGTATCATCAGTAATTAATATAACTATGAGCGGAAACACAAAGAGAAGAAAAACAAAAACGGCAGCCAAGGTCGGCTTGGGGCTTGCGGCGGCCGCGGCGGCCGCTACGGCGGCGGGCGCGTACTTTTTTACCGGAAAGAAAGGAGCGGCAAACCGCAAAAAGGCGAAGGCGTGGGCGGTGAAGGCGAAAAAAGAGGTCGTGAAAGGCATCCATGCTTTAAAAAAGGTTGACCAGAAAGCATATCACGCCGTAGTGCATGGCGTGATGAAAGGATACGATGCCGTGAAAGACATCGATAAAAAGGAAGTCGCCGCGCTCGCGGGAGAACTGAAAAGCCATTGGAAGAACATCCAAAAAGACGTTGCTAAGTCCTCTGCGGTCAAGCAGGTGAAAGCAAAGATCGCGGCGGGGAAAAAGATACTCAAGAAAAAAATAAGCAGGAAGTAAGAGGATTGGGAATGGCAGAACGCGTTGCGGGGAAAAGGGTTCGGAATGTATTCAGTCCGGCGGCAAAAGAGCCGTTCAAATTGAGCCGTTCCAAGATAGAGCTGTTTTTGAAGTGCCCGCTGTGTTTTTATCTGGACAGGCGGCTTGGCGTCGGCCAGCCGCCGGGATTTCCTTTCAATCTTAATATCGCGGTCGACCACCTGCTCAAAAAAGAATTCGACATCCACCGCGCGGGGAAAACCGCTCATCCGCTCATGAAGCATTACGGCGTGGATGCGGTGCCGTTCGCGCATCCGGAACTGGACGCGTGGCGTGAAAATTTCGTGGGTATTCAATATCTGCACGAGCCGACCAATTTTATCATCACGGGCGCGGTGGACGACGTGTGGGTGAATAAAAAAGGCGAGCTTATCGTGGTTGACTACAAAGCGACGAGCAAAGACGGCGAGGTGAATATCGATGCCGAGTGGCAGGAAGGGTATAAAAACCAGATGGAGATGTACCAATGGCTTTTCCGGCGCAACGGCTTTGACGTTTCGGATACCGGCTATTTCGTCTATGTGAACGGCAAGAAAGATCGCGCGGCGTTCGACGCCAAGCTTGAGTTTGACGTGAAGCTCATCCCCTATACCGGCTCGGATGCGTGGGTGGACCAGACAGTCAAAGATGCGCATGCGTGCCTGATGAGCGACGCCCTGCCCGCGCAAGCCCCCGACTGCGACTACTGCAACTACCGCAACGCCGCAAACGGGGCGCTGAAAAAATAACTCATGCATTGACAGTCCGCTCTGTCCGTATTATTGTTATGATACGATAGTATTTTGTTCTTTTGATTTTAAAAACCGGGAGGAGTGCACTGTGAAAAGTTCAAGAAAAAGGACCGTTCAAAAGCACAAGAAAAAGCGCGAACTGAAGAAATGCCCGCGTTGCAAGACGGAAATAACGTGGTACTCCAAGAAAGGGGAAAAGTGTGAACGCTCTATCTGCGAGGAGGTCGCAAAAAGAAACGAAGAAATTTCCGCAAAAGCAAAGCAGCGTCGCAGAAGCGTTTGTAAAAAGGGGTGATATGACATCACCCCTTTTTCTCTATTTGTCATTTCATAACGGCTTTGTTAGAGTGGTAGCTATGGAGACAGACATACAGCCGGCTTCTCAAGCGGCTCCCTCGGGACGCGCAAGAAAGCTTCTTTTCATCGGCTCGGCGGTTTTTGGCGTAGTAATTCTCGGGTTCGTAGTCGTATGCGCGTATCTTACGCAGCAGATTGACGCGCGGCACGCCAAAGGTCCGCACGTCATGTTCGTTGTTGAGAAAGGGGAACGGGCGCAGTCGATTGCCAAACAGCTCGAGGCGCGAGGGCTTGTCCTTCATGCGTATCTCTTTTCTTTCCATGTGTGGCGCGAAGACCTGTCGTCTTCGCTTCAGGCGGGAACATACGCGCTTGACTCGGGCATGTCGGTGCGGGAGATCGCTGCCGCCATGGCGCGGGGCGAAGTCTGGCGCGATGAGGTTGCCGTAACGATACCGGAAGGGTTCACGCTTGCGGAGATCCAATTCCGTTTTTCAGAAGTCGCGCCGATTTCGATGACGAAAAAAGCAGAGGATTTCAAAACAGCGTATGATTTTTTGGCGGATGCCCCCGGCGGCGCTTCGCTTGAAGGATATCTGTTTCCCGATACCTACCGGTTTGAGCGCGGGAGTATTTCGGCCGACGCGGTGGCGCAGAAGATGCTCGATAATTTCGGCAAGAAATTGATTGCGGATATGCGCCAAGAGATTCGCGCGCAAGGAAAGACTGTTTTTGAGATCGTCACGATGGCCTCTATCATTGAAAAGGAAGTTATTACGGATGCGGACATGAAGCTTGCGTCGGGCCTTTTATGGAAACGGCTTTCAGCAGGCATACCGCTCCAGGTTGACGCGTCGGTCGCCTATGCCGTGGGGCACAAAGGGCTCACGTATGACGATTTGAAAGTCGATTCGCCGTATAACACGTATCGCTACAAAGGGCTGCCCAAGGGACCCATTGCGAACCCCGGCCTGCGCGCCATCAATGCCGCGCTCCATCCGACGGCGTCCGAGTACTGGTTTTATCTTTCAAAGCCCGATGGGCAGACCGTTTTTTCACGAACGCTCCAGGAGCATAACCGCGCGAAAGCGAAATATCTATAATATGGAAACGTCTTCCATCACCGCACAACTCGAAAATCTTTTTTCAGAGGGGAAACATGCCCACGCGTATTTATTTTACGGCATTGGTGTTGCCGATAAGAAGGAAGCGGCGCTCGCGTGCGCGCGCATCGCAACCGGCATTGAAGACGAGGGCGTCCGCGCCAATCCCGACGTGCTGGTTATCGGCGTCCGCGAAGGGGAACAGGGAATTTCCATCGACGATATTCGCGGCATCGGGCGTTTTCTTTCGTTTGAGCCGTATTTCGGCAAGCACAAAGTGGTCATCATCGAGGAATTCGAGCGCATGAAAACGGAAGCTTCAAGCGCCCTTTTGAAGATATTGGAAGAACCGCCCGGACGGAGCACGTTCATATTGCTTTCTGACCATCCTCATCTCCTGCTACATACTGTTTTGTCGCGGGTGCATAAGGTTGATTTCTCGGCCGGTGAAAACGCCCAAGATATTGACAAAATAAAGGAAATATGCAATACTTTATCGGTGCTGATCTGTGCCCATAAAGTCGAGCGTTTCGCGCTTATCGAGCAGATGGTGAAGGGCGGCGATCATGAGGATATTTTTGAGGAATTGGTCTCTTTTTTCCATGATATGCTGTACGTTACGCTCAAGCAGGACGCATTGGTCAGCCATCAATTTCATGTAAAAGAATATCAAAGGATCGCGGCGCAAAAAAACTATACGCCTAGGGCGCTGGAGCAGATCCTTTCGCGGCTGGTCGCGGGGGCGCATATCGTCAAAACCACGAATGCGAACAAGCGGCTGATCCTGGAAAACATCGCGTTATCATTTTAAAGACATCACATGAATCCACTTTCACTCATTATCATCCTTGCGGTCATCATCGGAGCGCTTTTTATCTTCGTCCCCGCTTCTTTCACGGACATTGTGGCGTCTTTCCCGTTGTTTCAGGGGCTTTCGGGCGCGTCCCAGAACAGCACGGCCGTTCCTCCCGCCAAAGCGAGCATCTTCCGTTCCATCGAGGGAGGAAAGGTGTGGTTTCCGCAGGTGGCCATCGACGCGGACAAAAGCATCCCCGAAGTGACCATCCTTGATTTCATATACGATTATCAGGATTCCAACATCTTGTATGCCGGAACCGAGGGAGACGGCCTATACAAGAGCGTGAACAATGGCCAGAACTGGAACAAGCTGTACGACCGGAACAAAGTGCTTGCCGACAACGCGGTCGTTTACAAAGTGCGGCAGGATCCTAAGAATGTGAACAATATCTATGTCGCGGCATTCCAGAACAAATACGGCGTGTTCCTGAAATCGACCGACGGCGGCGTGTCGTTCGTGCAGACGTATATCTCCCAGCTTGAAGGTTACCCCTTGAGCGCGCTTGCCATAAATCCCGTATCGGGTAATATTATATATATCGGAACGGCGCAAGGAGGATTTTTCGTCTCCACCGATTTCGGGGAAACGTGGCAGGCCATCAAGTGGCTGACGGGACAGATAGCGGACATCGTCATCAACCCCAGGAACACGTACGAGATATACGCGGTGACGAGCGACCGGGGGCTGTTCCGTTCCACCGACGGCGGGTACAATTGGCACGGATTCTCCGCTGAGCTTGCGCGCATCTCCGCGCACAACAATGTCGTGATGCTGCGCATGGACCCGGCGAGCCAGGACCGGCTCTACCTTGCCATCGCCAACGGACTGATAAAATCGGAAGACCGCGGCCGGACGTGGAAATTCATGAATATCCTCATTCCGCCGCAGAAGCTGCCGGTTGACGCGGTCGCTATCGATCCGCAGGATACACGCATCATATATGTCGGCGTTGGAGCGCTCATGTACACGTCAAAAGACGGGGGGGTGAACTGGAGCGTATTGAAACTCGACACGTTAAAACGCATCAGTATCATCGCCATCGACCCAAGAAATCCGCAAAGCATCTTTTTGGGAATGAAAAGCGTAAAGAAATAATGGCTCTATGGAACAGGAGGTTATCAAAAAAATGACGGAAAAGATGGAGAAGACGGTGGATCATTTCAGAAATGAGACCGCCTCTTTGCGCACGAGCCGCGCCACGCCAAGTCTGGTGGATCGCATTCAGGTGGAGTGTTACGGCTCTATGATGGAGCTCAACCAGGTGGCCTCCATTTCCGTCGCTTCGGCGACGACGTTGGTCATCACGCCGTGGGACAAGAATGCCTTGGAACCCATTGCGCGCGCCATCACCCAGTCAAACCTCGGCATCGCGCCCATCGCGGACAAAGACACCATCCGGCTTTCTCTGCCGGCGCTGAGCCAGGAGCGGCGGGACAGTCTCATAAAACTTCTTGACCAATACGCCGAGGACGCGAAGATCGGCATCCGCAAAGAGCGGGAAGACGCCATCAAGCATATCCAGCGGCAGAAAGAGGACGGCGAGATCCGCGAGGACGATTTTTTCAAAGCGAAGAACGACATTCAAAAGATCGTAGACCAGTTCAACAACGAAAAGATACAAAGCGTCCGGGACAAGAAAGAAGCAGAAATTTTATCGAACTAAGCGCGACTTAGAGAGTGCTGTTTTTTGCACGGGACGTGCAAAAAATATGATTTTGTGATTTAATGGGGTATATGATTTTATTGACCATTGTTGTTTTCATCGGCGTGTTTGCCGCTATTGTGCTGGTGCACGAATGGGGGCATTTCGTCACGGCCCGCAAAGCGGGCATTAAAGTGGAAGAATTCGGGTTCGGATTCCCGCCCAAGATGTTCTCGTTCAAAAAGAACGACGTCGTATATTCCATCAACTGGATACCGCTGGGCGGATTCGTGAAAATATACGGCGAGGATGCCGATGCGAAAGGAGAAGAATACAGCTTCGGCGCCAAGCCAATCCTCACGCGCTCGGTGGTCATTCTGGCGGGTGTGACGATGAATTTCGTGCTCGCTATCGTGCTGTTGTCGTTCGGTTTTTGGTACGGCGTGCCGCAGGCGATCGACGAAGACACGAAATACGCCGCGCGCGACGTGCATGTGACCATCATACAAACCGCCCCGGAATCTCCGGCCCAAAAGGCGGGCATCAAGATCGGCGACGCGCTGACTGGCGTTGCGTTTGCCGGCGTTAAAACGGATATCGCGGAAACAAAAGCCGCGCAGGATTTCATCGCCGCGCACAAAGGCCAGGAAATCTCGCTGTTCATCCAGCGCGGGAGCGAGATGCTCGAGAAAAAAGTGACGCCCCGCGAGAATGCCCCGGAAAATCAGGGCGCGATGGGCGTAGTGCTTGAAAAGACGGGCATCGTTTCCTATCCGTGGTATCTTGCGCCCGTTGAGGGCGTTAAAACAGCGTTTTCGCTCGCGTGGCTTTTCTTGTCCGCGTTCGGGCAGATCATCGCCAACGTGTTCACGCAGGGAGAACCCATCGGCGACATCGCCGGACCTGTGGGCATCGCGATGATGACATATCAGGTCACCCAGCTCGGGTTTTCCTACATCATCCAGTTCGCCGTCATCTTATCCATCAACCTCGCCATCATCAACGCCCTGCCGTTTCCGGCGCTGGACGGCGGGCGGTTTCTGTTCCTCATGATAGAAGCCATCAAGGGCTCCCCTTTGAGCAGGCGCGTCGAGCAGATGGCGAACGCCTCGGGATTCGTCTTTCTCATGCTTCTCATGCTCCTCATCACCGTGCGCGACGTGATGAAGCTGTTTTAGCTCTTGCAATTTCTTGAAGCCAGAGGTACGCTAACAGGCATATTTGTTCTTTCTAACAAGAAAAAAGGGGGGATGATGATGAAAATAGAGACGCTTGGCAATATGATTGATGTCGTTGAGAAGCATTGGCCATTCGACGAGACAACGTATCCCGAATTGCACAGCTTGTCTCAAGAGCAAAAGAACCTTTTTACCTTGAAGCATATTCTTTTCCATCAGATCAAAGCGGTGGCTAAACTTACAGAAGTCTGTGAGGTGGTCGATCATGGAAAATCTCTTGATGGTGATAAGCTACATGTTGCGGTGAGAAACTTTTTCATCAATACTCTGCGTCTCACTCGTGCGGCGGGATATGAGGAAGATGGTTTAAAAACTCTTGTGCGTCTCTGGGTTGAAGAAAAACATCAGCCCTAAGAACTTGAGGATACAGCCCGAACGGACATCCGTTCGGGCTGTTATTTTTTCTTCTTGAAATGTGTTGGCGTATCTGATAAGCTTCGAGCATATGCTCCAATCTCAAGCGTTCATCAAAACCAAGCGCGAGGCGCCCAAAGACGAAGTGAGCGTGAACGCCCAACTGCTTTTGCGCGGCGGATTCATCGACAAGCTCACGAGCGGCGTGTACTCTTTCCTGCCGCTTGGGTTTCGCGTGCTTGCTAAGATCGAGCGCATCATCACGCAGGAGATGGACGCCGTGGGCGGCCAGAAAATACTCATGCCCGCGCTCCAGCCGAAATCGCTCTGGGAAGAGACGGACCGGTGGGTGAGCATGGACGTGCTGTACAAGGTCAAGGACCGGCAGGAAAAAGAATTCGCGCTGGGACCGACGCACGAAGAGGTCATCACCGACATTGTGCGCAAGCACCCGCTGTCGTACCGCGACATGCCGTTCGCGCTGTATCAGATCCAGACGAAATTCCGGGACGAGCTGCGGGCGAAGTCGGGCATCTTGCGCGGGCGGGAATTTCTCATGAAAGACCTTTATAGTTTCCACGCCGACGAAGCGGACCGGCAAAGGTATTATGAAACGGTCAAGAAAGCGTATCTCGAGATTTTCAAGCGATGCGGCCTCAAAGCCATCGTGACTGAAGCGTCGGGTGGCGCGTTTTCCAAAGAGATCTCGCACGAGTTTCAGGTGGCGACCGACGCGGGGGAAGATATCATCGTTTCGTGCGCGTCATGCGGTTTCGCGCAAAACAGGGAGCTGACAGAAGCAAAAACGGGCGACGCGTGTCCAAAGTGCGGCAAGCCGTTAACAGAGCAGAAAGCCATCGAGGTCGGCAATATCTTTACGCTGGGGACGCGGTTTTCACAAGCCATGAAGGCATTTTTCACCGATAAGGACGGCACGGAAAAACTATTGGTCATGGGGTGCTACGGCATGGGTTTGAGCAGGGTTTTAGGAACGGTCGTTGAGGCGAATCATGACGATCGGGGCATTATCTGGCCCAAAGAGATCGCCCCGTTTGACGCGCACCTTATTGTTCTTGAAAGCAAAGACGCGAAGGAAAGCAAGCGGGTGTTCACCGAGGCAAAAAAAGCGTATGATGCGCTCGGGAAGGTAACAATAGGCAAGGAAAAACGTCTTTTAGAGGTATTGTATGACGACCGGAAAGGCGTGTCACCCGGGCAGAAATTCGCCGATGCCGATTTGGTCGGCTGCACGTGGCGCATTGTCGTTTCTGCAAAGACGCTTGCGCAGGGAAAGGTTGAGATTAAAAAGCGTTCTGATACTACGGCAAAGCTTGTCGCGTTCAAGAGTGTCGTAAAAGAGATGCATTAAATGTTTCATGCTTTAAGTTTCATGTTTCAAGACTTCTATGATCGATAGATTGTTCGGCTATTTTTCCAAAGACTTAGGCATCGACCTGGGAACGGCAAATACCCTGGTGTATGTGCACGGGCGCGGCATCGTCATCAACGAGCCGTCGGTGGTCGCCGTCAACCAAAAGACGGGGCAGGTCCTTTCCATCGGCAAAGAAGCGAAGCTCATGGTAGGGCGCACCCCGGGGCATATTATCGCCACCAAGCCGCTGGTGAACGGCGTCATATCGGATTTCGAGGTTACCGAGCAGATGCTGAAATTTTTCATCGATAAAGTGCACAAGGAGCATTTCACGCTGGTGCCGCGCCCGCGCGTGGTCATCGGCATCCCGTCGCAGATCACCGAGGTGGAAAAGCGCGCGGTGGAAGACGCGGTGCGAAACGCGGGAGCGCGGGAGGTGTATCTAGTGGAAGAGCCGGTGGCGGCGGCGATCGGCGCGCGCATGCCCATTCATCAGGCGGTCGGCAACATGATCGTCGACATCGGCGGCGGCACGACCGACATCGCCGTCATTTCTTTGGGCGGTGTGGTGGTTTCCAAAACGCTGAAAACGGCGGGGGACAAATTCAATCAGGACATCATCAGGTACGCGCGGGACGAACATCGTTTGTTGCTTGGTGAAATTGCCGCCGAAAACATTAAGATTTCCATCGGGTCCGCGTATGCCCAGGAACACAAGATGGAAGACGCGTTGCGCGGAAGAGACCTTGTTTCAGGGCTCCCCAAAGAAGTCATCGTCACCGATGAGGAGATACGCAGAGCGCTCGGCCCCTCCATCGCCGCGCTCGTGAATGCGGTGAAGGCGTCCGTCGAGCTGACGCCGCCCGAACTGGTTTCCGACCTGGTGAAAAACGGCATCGTGCTGACGGGCGGCGGCTCGCTCCTGCGCGGCCTTGACCGCCTTATAGAAGAAAGCACGAAGATCCCCGTCCGCATCGCGGAAGACCCGCTGACGTCGGTGGTCATCGGCACGGGCATCATTCTTGAAAATCTGGAAAAGCTCTCCGACGTGCTGGTGAAATCGCAATACGAAAGCTAGCAGTATGCGCCAAAAAAAAATCTTTATCTTCGCGTTGCTTGCGTGCACGCTTATCGCGGCGGGATTCGCGCTGAATACGGCGCGGGCGCGCACCATCGTCATGAGCGTCTTTGCGCCGGTCAGCAGGGCGGGCGTCTTTTTTTCAAATAAAACGGCGGCGCTGGCGCCCTCCTTTTTTCATTTCAGGGAACAGAGCGCGGCCATCCTGCGGCTGACGGAGGAAAACGAATCGTTGCGCGCCCGCGTGGTGAATGTTCGGCGTCTCGAGCAGGAAAACGAACTCCTGCTCAAACAGCTTGGCGTGCAAAAACAAAAACCGCGCGCGCTCGTTGCGGCGGATATCGTCAGCTATGATCCGTACCACTTTGCCCAGTACGCGCTTATCGATAAGGGATCGGATGATGGCATTGCCGAGGGCATGCCGGTCATCATGCCGGGAGACATGCTGCTGGGGAAGATATACAAAGCGTATCCGCGGTACGCCCACGTCATGCTTATCGCCGATAAGAACAATAAGGCGAGCGTGAAATCAGTGGAGGGAGGCGTGTCGGGCGTGCTCGGCGGCGCTCTGGGAAACACCTTGTTCATGGACTTGCTCGAAAAGAGCGCTTCGCTGGCATCGGGCGATCTCATCGTCACGTCCGGTCTCGACGGAGTCTACCCCAAAGATCTTGTCATCGGCTCCGTAACCCAGGTGGAGTCTGCCGCGGGCGACATATTCAAGCAGGCGTACGTCAAACCCGCGTACGCGCCGTTTGCGCACACGCAGGTATTTGTCATTACCAATCATCTGTGATGAAGATCTTTCTTTTACTGTGCATCGCCATACTGTTTCAGATCTCGGGGCTGGCGCGCATTGTTCCCGGCGATGCGTTCGTGAATCTTGTGCTTGCGCTCATCGTTCTTTTTTGGTTCGGGCATAAAGACCGTCAGAAGGTGGTAGTGCCGGTTCTTGCCGCCGCGGCGCTTTTAGGGATGCTTTCGGCGCTTCCGTTTTGGGCGGTGCTGGTTTCTTTTGCAGCCGTGCTTGCCGCGTTTCGCGCGCTCAGCGTTTTTTTGCCGCATCGCACCTTTTTGCATGCATGCGTTTTTACCGTCGCCGGAATCGTGGCCTCTCTCGGAGCGCTGTGGATCTCTTTGTACGGCGCGCACGCGATGGGATTTTCCGCATTTTCTCCGTGGTCGCTCGCTCTTTCTCTGTCCGGCATTGCTGGTGAAACCGTTGCCACCCTCGCGGCGCTTGCGATTTTGTATCCCTTGCGTAACAAAACATGGATTACTTTGTAAAAAAATCCGAGAAATGGTCGGTGGAGCCAGAGGAGATTCTCCTGGATCCGCAGTCGGCGGAGAAGCTCGACGATTCGAAGTTCGAGCTTCCCATCGAAGCGAAGAACTTTCTCATACTGTTTTGGTGCGTCGCGCTCGCCTTGGGGCTGTTTGCCGTGCGCGCGGGGTGGATGCAGGTAGCGGGCGCGCAAAAGTACGAAGCTGCAGCCGCAAGCAACAAGACGAGGAATTATCCCATTCTGGCGCGGCGGGGCATCGTCTATGACCGGGATTTGCGCCCTTTGGTCGAAAACGTCCCCAGTTTCGATCTGGTGACGATCCCCGCCGATCTGCCCAGAAACAAAGAAGAGCGGCGCGAACTCATTGCGCGCCTTGCCCCGATCATCGACGTTCCGGAAGCGCTTTTGGCGGAGCAGTTCGCGAGGGTTAAGCTTGCCCAGATCAATCCCGCGCTCATCATGGAAAACGTGGCGCGGGATACTGCGTTGTTTTTGGAAACGAAACTAGATTTGTTTCCCGGCATCGAGATCAAAAAAAATTCGTACCGGCTGTACGCCGATGGCGCATATTTTTCTCATGTCATGGGATACGTCGGCAGGGTTTCCGAGAACGATTTGGAAAGAGATCCGGGCTTTTCCTCCATCGACTATGTCGGCAAGTCGGGAGTCGAGCTGTCCTACGACCGTTCCCTGCGGGGATCCAACGGCATCATCGAACGGGAGGTTGACGCGATTTCCGACGTGCGAAAAGAAAAACAGGTCGCAAAAGACGCCGCCGGAGAAACCGTTGTCTTGACCATAGACGGTCCGTTGCAAAAAAAGCTCACCGATGCGCTGGCGCGGCAATTGGCGGCCACGGAAGGAGCCGATGGCGCTTCGGCGGTCGCCCTCGACCCGCAGACGGGAGAGATCCTCGCCTTGGTCAGTTTGCCTTCATACGACAACAATATATTCGGCGGCCTCGCTTCCCGCGAGTCCTACCGCGATGTGCGGGACGACCCCAAAACGCCGCTTTTTGACCGGGCCGTGTTCGGACAGTATCCGCCCGGGTCATCCATAAAGCCGTTCATCGCGGCCATGGCGCTCCAGGAAGGGGTCATTACTTCAGCCACGACCGTCGTGAGTACGGGGTCGATCTCCGTTCCCAACCAATACAATCCGGATATCGTATACACGTTCCACGACTGGAAAACGGGCGGGCACGGGCTCGTGAACGTCATTAAAGCACTGTCAGAATCGGTTAATACTTTTTTCTATACGGTGGGCGGCGGCCACGGCGATATCGCCGGCCTCGGCATCTCAAGGATCAAAGAGTATCTCGGGTTGTTTGGATTCGGGGGAGCCACCGGCGTCGATCTGGCGGGAGAAAACAACGGCACGGTTCCCGATCCCGCATGGAAGAAAGAAGTATTGCGCGAAGGGTGGAGCTTGGGCGATACCTACAACACGTCCATCGGGCAGGGGAATCTCCTGGTCACGCCGCTGCAGCTCGCGCAAGGATACGCCGCGCTCGCCAACGGCGGCACGCTCTTCCGCCCGTTCGTGGTCAAGAGCGTGCTGGATAAAGACAAGCGCGTCATCATGGAAAATAAGTCGCAGGCGGTACGCGCAAGTTTCATCGACGCGAAGAATCTTGATACCGTAAGAAAGGGCATGCGGGAAACGGTGCTTTCAGGAACCGCCCGGCCCCTGTCCTCCCTGCCCGTTGCCGTGGCGGGGAAAACGGGCACCGCGCAGGCGGGACAGAACAAGACGCACGCGTGGTTTTCCTCGTTCGCCCCCTACAACGATCCCAGCATTGTGCTGGTCGTGCTGGTGGAAAATGGCGGCGAAGGATCGGTTGTCTCCGTGCCGGTCGCCCATGAGGTCCTGCAATGGTATTTTACCCGGAAGTAATCTATTTCACGCGTAGTGTTTTCAGAACACACCTCAGGTTTCCGGTTCCCCAAAGAAAAGACAGTGGTCAATTTCCCCAGCGTGGAAATTGCCACTCGACTCTCAGCCTCGCTCGGTCGCCTTTGGCGACCACCATGCCCGCTCGGCTTCCGAGACGCTTTTCTTTGGGGAACCGGAAACCTGAGGTGTGTGTACGCAGTACTCCTTGAATCTCTTGCCTTTCTGTACGGAGTGGTATAGTATGAAAGGCACTTAGCATTTATCATTGAATAAAAAACGCAATGCCTATTGAAAACAACATGTATTTGTCCGAAGAGGGATATGAAAAGCTGAAGCAGGAGCTGGAAGATCTGAAAACCGCTAAGCGCCGGGAGATATCGCTCCGCATCGAAGAAGCGAAAAAGCTGGGCGATCTGTCTGAAAACTCCGAGTATATGGAAGCGAAGGAAGCGCATGAATTCAATGAGCGCAAGATTGCCGAACTTGAAGAGCTGTTCCGCAACGCCGTGCTCATTTCCAAACACCGCAAGAAGGGGGTCGTGCAGATTGGCTCGACCATGAGCATCAAAACGGGAGGCAAGACCATGGCGTTCACCATCGTCGGTTCCGAAGAATCAGACCCGTCCGCCGGCAAGATCTCAAACCTTTCCCCTTTGGGAATGGCGTTTCTGGACAAGAAAGTGGGGGATATGGTTGAGGTAAAAACTCCCGGCGGCATGGCGAAATACGAAGTTCTCGAGATTCAATAGAAAAAACCGGCGATTACCGGATTCACCAACCAAGCGCACCGCCCTCTTTTTTGTCTAGGGCGGCATAGGGAACCTTATTTTTCGTTTCCCTGTGAAACATCATCCGCGGAACCAGCCGTCGGCGCGCTCCAGCGGCGCGCCGACGGCCTTGACTCTCAGCGCAAAAGTCGCCCTATGGGCGACACCAAGCTTTTGCGCTTCCGAGACATTCCGCGGCCGATGTTTCGCAGGGAAACGTATACAAAAGGGCGACAAAAAAGAGGGCGGTGCGCTTGGTTGGTGAATCTAAATTAGCACTCTTGACATGAGAGTGCTAATTTTATACACTGGTACTATATGCCCAGTAATACAACTTCGACTGGTCTTGCGTATACGCAAGACCGTAAGCTGGGTATGCGAAAAAGATTATAGTAAGGAAAATAATTTACTGCCATTTTCGATAGAATGAATACTGTCGAAGATGATATACTGGGTATGATAAGCGAACGGCAAAAACTCATCTTGTTTACCGTCATCAACGAGTATATCAAGCATGCCGAACCGGTCAGCTCGCAGTTGCTGTTTGACGCGTACGATTTCGAGGTGAGTTCCGCGACGCTCCGCAACGAATTTGCGGCGCTGGAAGACGAGGGATACGTACTCCAGCCCCATACGTCTTCCGGAAGAGTCCCCACCGACAAGGGATACCGCTTGTTCGTTGATTCCTTGAGAGAGCATCGGGCGCGGAACGAGGAACGGGTGCGGTCTACTCTGCGAAGGATCATCGAGCTTAAAAAAGAAGAGTATGACGTGTTCTCCGAACTGGCCAAGGCGATCGCCGCGCTCTCGGGCAATGCGGTATTTTCGGGACCGCTCGACGCCCGCGTGCTTTTTAAAGCGGGGCTGAATGAGGTATTAAGCCAGCCGGAACTCGCGGATTTCGATGTGCGGAGGCATTTCGGAGACGTTCTTGATTCGTTCGAGGATAACGTCGACGCGTTCGCGCCCCTGCTCGACGCGGAAAGCCCGGCTGTGTTCATCGGGAACGAAAACCCCATCGTGAACGCGCGCAGTTTCAGCATGATAGTCTCCAAATGCAGGACGGCGGGCGACGAGGAAGGCATCGTGGTCATTTTCGGTCCCAAGCGCATGAATTACAAAAAAAACATCGAAGTGCTCGACACGCTGCTGCATTTATTATCATGAAAAAATACCAAGTTCATAAAGTAAAATGCAAAAACCTCACTTTACGAACTTTATGACTTTATAAACTTTGACTTAAGTGAAGCGATTATGGATGAAGAACACAACCAAGAAGAGAAAAAAGAAGAACAAGCCCCTGCCGATTTTGATGCGCGGCTCGCGCAATGCGAGAAAGAACGAGACGAATTTATCGGTCTGGCGCGGGTGTTGAAAGCCGATTTTGCCAACGCGAAAAAAGACCAGGAAAGAGAAATAGCGCGGGTGATCCGGTTTGCGAATGAGGAGCTGTTGCTGAAATTGCTTCCTATCATCGACAGCTTTGACCTGGCCATCAAGCATATTCCCAAGGACGCGCACGAGAACAGCTGGGTCGCGGGCATCGAGAGGATCAGGCAACAGCTGGACGCCGTCTTGAGGCAGGTGGGCGTGTCGGAAGTAGAGACGCGCGATACCCCGCTTGACGCGCACGCGCACGAACCCGTCATGCATGAGGAATCCGACGGACCGGAAGATGTTATCATGGAGGAACTGCAGAAAGGATATAAATTATATGATAAAATCATAAGACCGGCAAAGGTTAAGGTGACAAAGAAGAAAGAAAATTAATTTTTACATCTATGGCAAAAATTTTAGGCATTGATCTGGGAACGACGAATTCGGCGATGGCTTACATTGAAGGAGGCGAGCCGAAGATCATTGAAAACAAAGAGGGGAACCGCACGACTCCGTCCATCATCGCGCTGTCGAAAAGCGGCGACCGGGTGGTCGGGCTTTTGGCGAAGCGGCAAGCGGTGACCAATCCGAAAAACACCATTTTTTCCGCCAAGCGGCTCATCGGGCGGCGATATGCCGATGCGGAAGTCCAACGGGACAAAAAAATGCTCCCGTACGAGATCCGCGAAGCGGAGCACGGCGGCGTTGAGGTGAAGATGGGAGAAAAGTGGCATTCGCCGCAGGAGCTTTCCGCGATGATACTAGCAAAGCTCAAACAGGACGCGGAAGAGAAATTGGGCGAAAAGATAGAAGAGGCGATCATCACCGTGCCCGCGTATTTCGACGACAGCCAGCGCAAAGCGACCAAAGACGCGGGAGAGATAGCCGGGTTCAAGGTGAAGCGCATCATCAACGAGCCGACCGCGGCCGCGCTCGCGTACGGCGTGAACAAGAAAAAGAACGAAAAAGTGGTCGTGTACGATTTCGGCGGCGGCACGTTCGACGTGTCGGTGCTTGAGATCGGCGACGATATCATCGAAGTGAAGGCGACCGGCGGGGACACGCATCTGGGCGGCGACGATTTCGACCAGCGCGTCATGCACTGGCTCATCGACGAATTCAAAAAAGACCAGGGCATCGACCTGTCCAAAGACATTCTTGCGCTTCAGCGCCTGAAGGAGTCCGCGGAGAAAGCGAAGCTGGAACTGTCGAGCACGGTGGAGACGGAAGTGAACATCCCGTTCATCACGTCGGGCGAGGACGGCCCGCGGCATCTCGCCATCAAATTATCCCGGGCGAAACTGGAAGAGCTGGTGGGCGACTATATCTCAACATCGATCGAGGTGACCAAAAAAGTCGTCGCCGACGCGAAATTCTCCGCCGCTGATATCAACGAAGTGATCTTGGTGGGCGGGCAGACGCGCATGCCGAAAATGCAGGAAGAGGTGAAGAAGCTGTTCGGCAAAGACCCGCACAAAGGCATCAATCCCGACGAAGTGGTGGCTATCGGGGCCGCGGTGCAGGCGGGGGTTTTAGCGGGCGAGGTGAAAGACATTCTCCTGCTTGACGTGACGCCGTTGTCGCTCGGTATCGAGACCATGGGTGGCGTATTCACCAAGATGATAGAGAAGAATACCACGGTGCCCGTGTCAAAATCGCAGATCTTTTCCACGGCGGCGGACAGCCAGCCGTCCGTCGAGGTGCACGTCCTGCAGGGCGAGCGGGAGATGGCGCAGGGGAATAAGACGCTGGGAAGGTTCATCCTGGACGGCATTCCGCCGGCTCCGCGGGGCGTCCCGCAGGTGGAGGTGTCGTTTGACATAGATGCCAACGGCATTTTGAGCGTGAAGGCGAAAGACAAGGCGACTGGCAAGGAACAGTTCATCAGGATAGAAGCGTCCTCGGGGCTTTCCAAAGAGGAGATTGAAAAGATGAAGCAGGACGCCGTGGCGCATGCCGATGAAGACAAAAAGAAAAAAGAAGCGGTTGAAGTTAAAAACAGCGCCGAAGCGCTCGTGTATTCGGCGGAAAAGACACTGAAGGATTTTTCTGATAAAATACAGCAGGATGTCAAAACGGAATTGGACGGCAAGGTTGACGCGCTCAAGAAAGTGAAGGACGGAGATGACATTGAGGCGATCAAGAAAGCATCCGCCGACCTTTCGGAGGCGGTCCAGAAGATCGGGGCGGAAATGTATAAACAACAGGGCGCCGCGGGAAAAGAGCCGTCGCAGGAAGAAAAGAAAAAAGACGATGAGAATCCCATTGAAGGGGATTTTGAGGAGAAAAAATGATCCATGGCACATACCTACCGTATTACGTATAGCGGTTTTCTGTTATTGAGTTTTGCGCTGTCCGCGGCGACATGGTATCACGTGCGCACTACGTTTGACGTCGTGACGATGGCGGATGTCGGCTTGTCGGCTTTTTTAACGGTATGCTCCCTGGCTTTATTCATCCTTGCTTTGCTTCTTTTCACGGTGCGCGAGACGTTCGGCGTGTTTGCGCTCTTTTGCGCGGGGTTCCTTTTGTTCCTGCCGTTTCACGCCCAGTATCTCTTGGGCGTTCTCCTTTCTTTTCTTGTATTCGTCTACGCGGGAGCGTGGATGCGCAGAAGCATTGCGGATCGCCTGACCGTCAGTTTCTACTCCTTGCTGCTCTATGGCGTCCCGAGTTTGCTGACCGCTCTCGCTTTGCTCTATGCATCCGCCGGCTACTTTTATCCGGTCAATCTCACGAACGCGCGCATCAGCTCGGGCGCTTTCACCTGGGCGGTGCCGTTGATGGATCGTTTCGCGTCCGCCCGGTTCCCTTATTACCGGCCCGGCATGACGGTGGACGAATTTTTTTCCGCAGGCGCGGAGAGCGCCGCCAAGGCGCAATTCGGGCAGGTCTCCCAACAGGCCCAACAGCTGATCGGCCGTGAAGCGGCAAAACAGCGCGATGAACTTGGCAAGCAGTTTGGCGTTTCATTGACGGGGAATGAAACCATCGGCGACCTGTTCGCCTCCGTGTCCAACGCATATCTGGGCCGCTTCATGCCTTCATACGAGGCCTTCGTGCCGATCGTGGTCGCCCTTTCCGTCTTTTTAAGCATCAAGTCGTTCGGATTTCTCCTCAATCGGCTCGCGCTCGCGCTGGCGTGGCTTGTCTCGCGCCTTCTGACGGCTTCAGGCGTTATCATAAAGCAAAAAATCGCCACCGAGAGAGAAGCTCTTACCCTTAGTTCTTAATTCTAGATTCTAGCTTCTACCAAGCATGGCGAAAGATTTTTACACTATTTTAGGCGTCGGCAAAAACGCTTCCGAAGAGGAGATAAAAAAAGCGTATCGGAAATTGGCGCACCAGCATCACCCCGACAAAGCGGGAGGCAGCGATGCGAAATTCAAGGAGGTCAACGAAGCGTATCAGACGCTTTCCGACGCGAAAAAACGTAGGCACTATGACGCGTTCGGCAGCGCTCCCCAAGGGGGGCAGAGTTCCGGTGGCGGTGCCGGCTTCGGCGGGTTCCAATGGGATTTTCAGGGAGGGGATTTTTCCGATATCTTCAGCGACTTTTTCGGCGGAGGCGGGCAAGGGCGCGGACAGCCGCACAGGCAAGAAAAAGGCGAAGATATTCGGGTCGCTTTGCATAGTACGCTCGAAGATTCGGCATTCGGCGCGGAAAAGGAGTTAAGCATCAAGCGGGATGTCGAATGCTCGCGCTGCAAAGGGTCGCAGGCGGAGCCGAAGTCGGAAATCGTGTCGTGCGCGCACTGCGGGGGCACGGGCCGCGTCAGCAGGCAGTATCGTACGATGTTCGGCACCATAGCCCAGCAAAGCGCGTGCAGCGCATGTCAGGGCAGAGGCAAGGTCCCCAAGCATAAATGCACCCAGTGCCACGGTGCCGGGGTTCGTAAAGAAACCGATACGTTCAAGATAAAAATTCCCGCCGGCATCGATTCCGAGCAGATGTTCAAAGTGCAAGGCAAAGGGAATGCGGCGCCGCTTGGCGCGCAAAGCGGCGACTTGTATGTTGCAGTAACGGTCGCGAAGCACCCGATTTTTTCCCGCAAGGGAAGCGACCTCTATCTTGATCTGCCTGTCCGATTTTCGCAGGCGGCGTTCGGCGACAAGATAGACATCAAGACCTTGTACGATACCGTATCTTTGAAAGTTCCGGCGGGCATCCAATCGGAAAGCGTCATTAAGCTGGGCGGAAAGGGGATGCCGAGGGTTTCGGGGTTTGGCAAAGGAGACTTGCTCGTGAAAGTGCGCGTACAGACGCCGGCAAAGCTGTCGCGGCGCCAGAAAGAGCTGCTGGAAGAGCTCAAGAAAGAAAACCTGTAGACTTTTCTTCTGTCTTGGGATATAATCAATTCTGTTTTATATTGGACTACAAAACGCGCTTTATGCTTAGTTGTGGCTGCTCTCGCCTTCGTTCTTTCTTTAATCCGCTCACGCCCTTGTATAAGAATAACGTTCATGAAGGGCTGCGCTTCCGTTAAGATAAAAAAAAGAACGAAGGCGAGAGCAGCTCAAGGATATGGCGTGGCTTCGTAACTCAAGGTTAATAGTAATAAGGGCCCCTAGCTCATCTGGTAGAGCGCCGCTTTTGCAAAGCGGAGGCAAGGAGTTCGAGTCTCCTGGGGTCCACCAAATCTTGTAACATAAAGCATGTAACCTGAAACCAAAGAGGCAATCCTGTATTTCTATGTTACATGTTTCACGTTACAGGTTGCGAGTTTTGCGCCCTTAGCTCAGCTGGTAGAGCAACTGCCTTTTAAGCAGATGGTCGCAGGTTCGATTCCTGCAGGGCGCACCGATAAAAACTGCAAATGAACATATGAGCGATCTTAACCTTAAACAAAATCCGACGCTCCGCGATTTTCAGGAGTATGTCGCGCAGGTGGTGAAAGAGCGCGGTTTTGAAAAAGAAACCGTCCCGGAGTTGTTTATGCTTTTTCTCGAGGAATGCGGAGAAATGGCGAAAGCCGCGCGCAAGACTCAAAAGATGAAGACCGACAAGAACTCCGAGCAATTTCATTTTGACCACGAAGTTGCTGATGTATTCATTTATCTTTTGGATATTTGCAACCACTTTGGCGTTGATTTGGAAAAAGCGTTCCGAGACAAGGAAGAGATTAACAAGAAAAGGACCTGGGAGTAGTATTTCTATAGTCAGTTTTTACAATCTGACTTTGACTCTGTTCGATTTTCGTTCTATACTGATTACATCATGAGATGTGCTCACCATCAACGCAGGAGGTGCAATCATGGCGGCACAGCGGCAGACTAGGAAGGAAGTGGGTTCGAAAGAAAGCACTGGTGGGGCACAGGCCGTCGCCAACCCCGAGGTGATCGAGCAAGGAAAGAAGGTCAAAGAGAACATCGACAAGATTCTCGATGAGATCGATGAGGTGCTCGAGGAGAATGCCGAGGAGTTCGTTAAGAATTATGTTCAGAAAGGAGGAGAGTGAAAACAGAACCTTTGCATGAGAAAAGCCCGTGGACGTCATTGTCCACGGGCTCTCTTTATAGATAGGGGGGTGATTAAGGCATGAACTGGAGCGGCAGGCAAGGACTGTCGAATTGCCTTTTGCGTTTGCTCTCCAGCATACCCTGCAACTTGATGATGAGCGGCACAAGATGCTCATTGTAGAGTGCTTCGTCGATCTTGCGTTTGGTTCCTGCCAAGACAGGGATTGTCTTGCGCGGGTTAAGGTCTTGAATGTCGCTTTTAAGAAGGATTTGAGAACAGGCGATGATCTTTCCCCGGATCATCCGTTTTGTCTTTTCCGGGGACTTTGAGTGCGCGACGTGATAGTCTCCGCACCATCCGACAAGATCAGTTAAGGCGGTGACGCATGCTGCAGGAAGATCATTCTGTTCCATAGATATTCCCCCCTTTGCCAATTGTGAAATGTGCCATTCCCGCCACCCCCTGTGGCAGGCCATTTGAGAGTATACCCCATAGTGCTTCCCATGTCAATGTATCCATGTGTGCATATCTTTGATAAAATTCCCAGTATGAAGCGCGTCATCATTATTCCCACGTACAACGAGAAGGAGAATATTGTGCCTCTCATTCAGGAAATCTTCAAACAGGTTCCTGATATTTTTATCATGGTCGTGGACGACAATTCGCCCGACGGCACGGCGCAGGCGGTGCGGGAACTGCAAAGATCATACCTGAGGGTTTCGTTGCTCGTGCGCGAGCGCAAAGAAGGGCTTGGCAAGGCGTATATCCATGCGCTTTCGGAAGTTATGAAAGACGCTGAAGTTTCCAAAATAATCATGATGGACGCCGATTTCTCGCATGATCCGGCGTGCCTGCCTTTGTTGCTCAAGCAAGCCGAGCGTTTTGACGTGGTGATCGGCTCGCGTTATGTTCCGGGAGGCAAAACGGTCGGGTGGGAGCTTTGGCGGAGGATTCTGAGCTTTGGCGGCAATCTCTATTGCCGTCTGATAACGCGCATGCCGGTTGCCGATTGCACGAGCGGGTTTGGCGCGACGGACGCGCGCATCTTACGAAAAATCGATTTTTCAAATTTTGATGTATCCGGTTACGCGTTTACCATAGAACTGAAATACGCGCTGTGGAAAGCGGGCGCGACGTTTGTGGAAGTGCCTATTATTTTTACCAACCGTACGGGAGGAGAATCAAAGATCTCAAACCATATCGTTTACGAGGGCATCTTGGCGCCGTGGAAGATGATTTTGAGAAAACACCGCTCTTAGAGCTACAGCGCGTAAAATGCAAGCGTCTCTTCTATCATGCGCTTGCGGGAAAAATCAGTTCGGACCGTTTCAAGCGCGGCCGTTTGCATTTCTTTCGCCTTCTTTTTGCTGTTCATCAGGAAAGCGATCGCGTCCCACAGGGTTCCCGGCGTTGCGGGTTTGAGCAGGAGCCCGTTCTTTCCGTGCTCGATGATTTCCGGGATGCCACCGACAGCGGATGCGATCACCGGTACGCGCGCCGCCATCGCTTCCAACAGCGCGTAGGGAAGCCCTTCTTTTCTTGACGGCAGGGCGAACACGTCGAACGCTTTCAGGTAGCGGGAGGCGTTTTCAAGCGCTCCTGTCAGCATGACATGGCCGCTAAGATGGTATTTCGCAATCATGCTTTCAAGGCGTTCCCGTTCGGCGCCTTCGCCGATAATGACGAATCTGATATCCGGCACCGCGTGCGAAGCGGAGATCGCCGAAAGCACGAGCGTATCCAGCGATTTATTTTTATACAGATTTGCTATGGTTCCCACGACAAAGTCATTTTTTTTGATTCCCAGTTTTTCCCGCGCCTCTTCTCTAGAAAGGAACCCAAACTCTTTTACATCAATGCCGTTATGGATGGCGACCAGCTTGCGTTCCGGTGCAATCTTATACGCAAGGGCCGTTTTTTTGTCGAAGTCGGAAACGCAGATGATGATATCCTGGAAGAGCGCCGCAAACCTGCTGATGAAAACGATGGCGTGCTTCTGCCACCACGGGCGCCGTTCGTTGAACGCCCACCCGTGCGCCGTGAAGACGATTTTTCGCACATGGCACAGTCTCCCCGTAAGAGCTCCCAGACCGCCTATTTTTGAGCTGTTGAGATGCAGTACATCGGGTTTTTCGGTCCGCAAGAGCTTCACGAGGGAAAAGAACAACTTTACGTCCGTGAAAAAATGAAGAGCGCGCCGGGAGTGCTTGATTTCAGAGAATGCGATTCCGTCGTTCGCCAGCGCATCGCGGAAAGGCGGGTTGGGAGCGCTCGCCACGGTAACCTCATGTCCTTGTCGGCGGGCGCCCTGCGCCAGGTCGAGCACATATTTTTGCGCGCCGCCGAGCTCCGATTGGGTGATAACGTACAGTATCTTCAACATGGCTTTATCATAGCGTAAAAAACGAAAAAGAAAAACTCCGCAACAGACAGGGTGCGTTGCGGAGTGTGATTCGCGATAGGGGTTGCGTCAGATCAGAGCGGACGCCCCGGGTTCGCTTTTTTCCAATCATCAATTGATTGCGAGATGGGAGGAATGGGCTTGGTTGCCGTGAGCGTGTCGGTGCCGTACACGGGGCAGACTTCATTCGCCGATCCCGCTTTACTGAAGTGCGTCTCATTGCATCTTGAGCACAGATATTCTTGCGAATCTTTTTGCTCGTTTACCATGGCGCCTCCTTTTGATTTTTCAAGAGATGGTGGGATAACAAGGTGCTGTTTTAAGCGTAGCAAATGAAGTGCAAACGGTCAATGCGGCATCTTTTCAAATCGGCAAAAATAGGGTACAATACAGGGAAATTACGTCCTATGGCACTAAAGCAAAAAACGATACTGGTAACGGGTGGGGCGGGGTTTGTAGGAACTCATCTTTGCCGGCGGTTGCTCAAAGAAGGGCATGCCGTCATTTCTTTGGATAACTATTTCACCGGCTCGCTCGACAATCACATCGCCGGGGTTGACTACCGCGAGGGACATACGAAAGACATCGAAAAGCATATTCCCGAAACGCCGGACATCATCTACCATCTCGGCGAGTACTCGCGCGTTGAACAGAGCGTGTTCGAGTCCGATGTTGTGCATGATCTGAACGTCGTCGGTACGACTGCGGTTCTTGAATTTTGGCGGGCGAGAAAGTGCAAGCTCGTATACGCCGGTTCGTCGACTAAATTTGGTGATGGCGGTCTTGCGCGCGAGACGACGCCCTACGCGTCAAGTAAGGCCGCAAATACGGTGCGCGTGAAGGAATGCGGGGAACGCTACGGACTCCCCCATGCGATCACCTATTTCTATAATGTTTTTGGACCGGGCGAACGAGCGGGTATTTATGGTACGGTAATTGAAAACTTCAAACAAATGTATTTGCGAGGAGCGCCGCTTACCGTCGTTTCTCCCGGTATGCAGGTGCGCAATTTTACCCATGTGAACGATATTGTCGAGGGGCTCATTGTGGTTGGCGAAAAAGGGATGGGGGATGAATTCGGCCTTGGCAACGAACAAGCGCTTTCCATACTTGATATTGCGCATTTGTTCGGTGCGGACATTATCATGATGCCGGAACGCCCAGGCAACCGGATGCAATCGGCTCTCGACACGACAAAGTCGCGCGCTCTCGGATGGGAAGCTAAGCGGTCCGTCAGTGAATACATCAGGGAATTTCTTGGTACCAATGCGCGTGGCGCGGTTCTTGAGAGGCGCGCACTTGTCTTTTCGACAACATTCCATCCCGTCGCCGGTCCTGCCGAAGATGCGCTTTATGATCTCATGATAGCGATGCCCGATGTTCAATTTGATGTCGTCACGACGGTTTTTTCAAAAGACTCAATGAGCGCAACGAGCCCCGTTCCGAATGCCAACGTGTATCGCGTGGGAAATGGCCGTTTAAGCGACAAGTATCTTTTGCCCATTCTTGGCTATCGCGTGGCGCGGGCGCTGCATCGTAAACATCAGTATCTTTTTGCATGGGCGCTTCTGGCAAGCTATGCCGCGCTCGCCGGAGTCTTTCTCAAACGGACGACCGGATTGCCGCTTCTTATCACGCTGGCGGATCAAGATCTCAGGCGTCTTTCATGGGGGAAACGAAAGCTCCTCTCGTGGGTTTTAAGCGGTACGGATCAGGTGTATGGAGGTGATGCGCTCCAGGAAAAACAGGTCGCAGCGCTGTCATCCCGCGTAAATTTGCGCCGTTCAATGGGAGATGGCGATGCCTTTGCAAATGCGATTCGGTTCGCCTACTCCGGATTTATCCGAGAGCGGCTCAAAGTAAAGTTATGAAAAAGATTCTCATCTTCTCTCTTTCTTATTACCCGCGTTTCGTGGGAGGGGCGGAAGTCGCCATAAAAGAGAAAACCGACCGCATCCGCGATATCGAATTCCACATGGTGACGCTGCGGTATGACTCGGTGCTGCCGAGCATTTCCAGGGAAGGAAATGTGTTAGTGCATCGTATTGGTTTTAGCGCAAAGAGCCCCGCCATAGGAGACCTTCAGAAGTTTCCGATGCGTCTCAATAAATTTCTCTTTCAATTTCTGGCCGCCTTTAAAGCCATATCGCTTCATCGGAAGGAGCGCTACGACGCGACGTGGGCCATGATGGCTCACTCGTGCGGGGTGCCTGCTGCGCTATTTAAGCTTTTTTATCCGCGGGTACCGTTTGTCTTGGAGCTTCAAGAGGGAGACCCGCCCGAGTACGTCGAACGATTGATGCGCCCGCTGTGGCCGCTCTTTTCACGCGCATTCACAACGGCAAATGTGGTTTCCGTCATCTCTACTTTCTTGGGGAATTGGGCGCGCCGCCGCGGATTTACAGGGCCGGTCGAATTAGTGCCCAACGCCGTGAACACGCGGCATTTTTCCCAGGAATATCCAACGCACGAACTCGATGAGCTTAAAAAGAAGCTCGGCAAAAGGGATTCTGATATCTATCTTATCACTACGTCCCGGCTGGTGCATAAAAATGCCATAGACGACTGCATACGCGCTCTGCCGCAAATGCCCGATGCGGTGCGCTTCTTGATTTTGGGAACTGGTCCCGATGAAACAATGCTTAAAAAGATAGCCGCTGATCTGCATGTCGCGGAGCGCGTTATATGGCTCGGCCAGATTGACCACAAGGAGATGCCAAAATACCTGAAGGCATCAAACATATTTATCCGTCCCAGCCGCTCGGAGGGCATGGGGATTTCCTTTGTGGAGGCATTTGCCGCCGGTTTGCCGGTCATCGCGACGCAGGAAGGAGGCATTGCGGATTTTCTCTTTGATGCCAAGCGCAACCCCGGGCAGGCGCCCACCGGCTGGGCGGTGGACAAAGATTCGCCGGAGCAGATCGCGGCGGCGGTCAAGGATATTCTCGGCAACCCGGATCAGGTGCGGCGAGTTATCGAAAACGCCAGAGCGCTTGCCTTGAAAAAGTATGACTGGGATCTGATTGCAAGAAACATGCGGCAGAAAGTATTCGAGCCATTGTTAATGAAACGGCAATCATGAACATACTTATCGCCACCGGTATTTTCCCGCCCGACATCGGCGGTCCCGCGACGTACAGCAAGACGCTCGCGGATGAATTGCCAAAGCAGGGCGCGCATGTCGAGGTCTTGAGTTTCGGCGTTGTCCGCCATCTGCCGAAACTGGCGCGGCACGCCGTTTATTTTTTCCGCGCGCTTTCGAAAGGAAAAAACGCCGATATTATTTTTGCGCAAGACCCGGTGAGCGTCGGGCTTCCGGCGATGTTCGCCGCAAAATTACTGCGTAAGAAGTTCGCGCTGAAGGTAGTCGGCGATTACGCCTGGGAACAAGGGACCCAGCGATTTGGCGTTACTGAAATGCTCGACGATTTTGTTTCGGAATACGCAAAATATCCGTGGCAGGTTCGACTGCTCAAGCGCATTCAAGCGCGCGTTGCGCGCAATGCCGATGTCGTCATCGTTCCAAGCGCATATCTGAAAAATATCGTGGCACGATGGGGCGTTTCCGATGAAAAAATTCGCGTGGTGTATAACGCGTTCAATCCCGTCTCTGTTCCGGAATCAAAAGAAGCATTGCGCGTAAAACTGGGGCTTAAGGGAGCCACTATTCTTTCCGCGGGGCGGCTCGTCCCCTGGAAGGGTTTTGCAGTTTTGATAGACAGCATGGCCGAGATCCGCACGTATATTCCCGATGCGCGTCTCGTCATCGTCGGCGACGGCCCGGAAAAACATATCCTGAAAGAAAAGATAGAAAAACTTAATCTAGAAGACAGCGTCGCGCTTGCGGGGAAAATGCCGCACGACAAGCTCCTTGCTCTGCTGAAAGCGTCCGACTTGTTCGTGCTCAACACCGGCTACGAAGGATTTTCCCATCAGATTCTGGAAGCCATGGCCTTGGGGACCCCCGTTGTGACCACGCACGCGGGCGGTAACGGAGAAATCATCACATCGGGTGGAAACGGGCTGTTGGTTCCATATAACGACGAAGGAACGCTGGTGAATGCCATAGTGAAGCTCTTGCGGGAGGAGGGCTTAAGCCACGAACTTGCCGCAAAGGCGATGGAAACAGCGCGGTCGTTTTCGGAAGAGCGCATGATCCGCGAAACCGCAGACATCTTGACACGCTTATGAAAGTACTGATGATATCAACGGATAGGAGTATTCTGATTACCGGCTCGGAAGCCCATGCCCGGATGCTTGAGTATGGAGCGTTGGTCGAGGAGCTGCACATCATTATTTTTTCGCGTGGGCAAGACGCACAAGAACATGCAGGCAATGTATTTTTGTATCCGACTAATTCAAAAAACAAATTAAAGTATATTTTTGACGCGGTGCGTATTGCAAAAACGATTTCCCATTTCGATATCGTAACGACACAGGATTCCTTTGAGACGGGCCTTGCGGGTTGGCTGATAGCGCAGAGGAACAATACGGCACTGCAACTGCAGATTCATGCTGATTTTTTAAGTCCGTACTTTGCGCGCGAGTCGCTCCTCAACCGCATTCGTGTCTTGATCGCAAAATTCCTTCTCCCGCGCGCAAGCGGCATTCGCGTCGTCAGCGAGCGTATCAAGAATTCTCTAAAAGCTAAAAGCTATAAGCTACAAGCTGAGCCCACGGTTTTGCCGATTTTCGTCGACACGGAACAGTTGAAGAATGCTCCCGTTACGCTTGATCTCCACAAAAAACATTCGCAGTTTGATTTTATCATTTTCATGGCGTCGCGCTTGACGAAGGAAAAAAATATCCCGCTTGCCATTGAGGCATTTGCCGAAGCGGTCAGGAAACATCCGCGTATGGGGTTAGTGATAGTCGGTGATGGTCCGGAACGAAAAAACCTTGAACGAGAGATTGCAGTCCGTATATTACAAAGCAATGTTGTTCTTAAGCGATGGGAAGGTCTTATGGCCTCATGTTATAAAACTGCTGACGTATTTCTGCTTACGTCAAACTATGAGGGATACGGCAGAACGGTCGTGGAAGCGCAAGCGTGCGGCCTGCCTGTCGTGATGACCGATGTCGGCGTCGCGGGGGATTTCATTGTCAACAAGGAAAACGGGCTTGTAGTTCCCGTTGGCGACGCTCATGCTCTTGCGGATGCCATCGTGCGAGTAAAAGAAAAAAAAGCCGCCCTCAAAGCGCGCGTATTTCATCAAGAAAAATCAGAATATCTGCGGGCATATCGGCGCGCTTGGGAGGCGTGCGGTAGCCGAGATTAGCCTTTTAAAAATGGGCATATTGTGCTAGTATAGCCAACATGAAATACGAAACATTATCCATCATCATTCCCGTTTACAATGAAAAGCGCACAATCACGGAGGTTGTCTCGCGGATTCAAAACGTTGATATCGGTCCCATTAAGAAAGAGATCCTCATCATCGATGATGGCTCAACCGATGGCACGCGGGAGATCATCAAGACGATACCCGGCGTCAGGCATATCTTCAACGAGAAGAACCAGGGAAAGGGCGGCGTGGTAAAGATCGGATTCGAAAACGTGACGGGAGACATGGTCATCATACAGGACGCGGACCTGGAATATCATCCCAACGACTATCCTTCGCTCATCGCTCCCATACTGGACGGCTATGCCGATGCGGTGTTCGGCTCACGATTTCTGACGGGAAAGCCGCATAAGATACTCGCATTCCATCATTATCGCGCCAATATTTTTCTTACGTTCCTCGCGGGTCTTTGCAACAACATCAATTTTACGGACGTGCAGACCGGGTACAAGGTTTTCACGAAGGAAGTCGTCGGAAAGCTTGCGCCGCTTCTGGAGACAAAGCGCTTCGGCATCGAGATCGAGATGGCTATCCGTATCACGCGGATGAAGGTCCGCATGTACGAGGTCGGCATCGCGTATTACGGGAGAAGCTACGCGGAAGGGAAGAAGATAAATTGGAAAGACGGCGTTGCGGCGATCTGGCACATCATTAAATTCAGTTTTTTCCGATGATAAATGCGCTCAAGGATAAAAATGCATGGATCGCCGTTTTTCTGATCCTCGCCGTGTGGGCGAGCGTTCTTGTCATCTTGCAGCCTCGCGTTACAAGCGATACGCTCACTTATGACCAGGCCATGGAAGTGCTGAAAACAGGCGTGGCTCCCGACGGGTTCATTCCCAATCGCATTCTCACGACGTATCTGGGCATGCAGACCATCCTTCTTCTTGCCGCGGGAGACGGCGATATGCGTGCCGCGTGGGTCGTCATGAACAGCGTCTTCTTTTTCCTTACGTGTTTCTTTTTTTATAAGATCATTCTCGAACTGTACGGGAAGAGGAATGTCGCTGTTGCGGGCATGTTCTTGCTTGCGACCAATTATGCGCTGATAAGAAACGCGTCGGATTATGTGATGGATGTCGGTGGATGGGCTTTCTATATTATGGCGCTTTATTTTTCTTTGCGCTATATGAAAACGGATGATTTCCGTTACGGGCTGTACGCCGCCGTTGCGGTCGGCATCGGCGCATTCTTCAAGGAATATGCGTTTTTAGGGTTCATAGCCCTGGCATGCGTGATCATATACCAGCGCCGCGACGCCATCGGCAGAGCGATAAAAGAAATAATGCTTGCCGGCATCGTTTCGTTTGCTCCCATCCTGCTTTTTTATGTCGCGATATATTTTCAGTATCACTATAGCTATCTGAGTTGGTTCGCCTACGCGCACGAGTCTTCAAAGTCCTATTATGGTTCTTATGCTTTAAAAATCGCCGAGTATGTGAAGACATTCGGTTCGCTCTATACGTTCGGGTGGTTTCTTTTTCTGGGAGGGCTTTATTTTTTAGTGAGGCAAAAAAACGCCCTTCTTGAGAAGTCGTCGATGATGTATCTGGTTTTTGTCGGCATTTCCGCGTTGCCGGTTTTCGCATGGCCGTTCATAACCCAGCGTCTTTCATTTCCCATCATCCCTTTCGTGATCATAATCTCATGCCTTGTGTTCGTAAAATATGAAAAGAAACTGCTCTACTTCGCTCCGCTTTTGATCGTCTATGCGGTCACCAATTACGCGATGGACGACTATGTTCTGCGATTCGTGAATATTGATTCGTTTTTGAAGCTTGTCCTATGAGTCCCACACATAACAAAGATATGAAGTGGCAGAACGATATTTCCTGCGCTATGCCCTTGTTTTACCACCATTTAACCCTGAAACAGAGAGAAGCGACAGAGTCGCGATCTTTGTTATGTGTGGGATGAGACTGCTTATCATCACCCAAAAGGTTGACAGTCGTGACGATGTGCTTGGGTTTTTCCATGTATGGATCGTGGAATTTGCGAAACAGTACGAGCATGTTACGGTCATCTGCCTTCAAAAAGGGGAATGCGATCTGCCGAAAAACGTCACCATGCTTTCGTTGGGGAAAGAAGAAAAGCGTTCGCGCCGCGCGTACCTCGGTTTGTTCTACAGATACATCTGGCAGGAACGGCAAAAGTACGATGCGGTATTCGTGCATATGAATCCGGTGTATCTGGCGCTCGCAGGGCCCCTGTGGCGTCTGTGGGGCAAGAAAGTATCGCTGTGGTATATTCATCCCAACATCGGCAGATATCTGAAGGCGGCGCATCTGTTCGCCGACGTTATTTTTACGGCGAGCAAAAATTCGTTCCCCTTTTCTTCTCCGAAGGTGCTTGCCGTCGGGCACGGCATTGATGCGGAACGTTTCAAGCCGATGCCTGATGCGGTGAAGGAAAAAAACAGCATTCTTTACGTTGGGAGGATTTCACCTATCAAGCATTTGGATCTTCTCATCGGGGCGGTTCGTTCATTGCGTGAAAAAAGCATTGATTTTACGCTTCATCTCATCGGCGGTCCGGATGCGCGGCATGCCGATTATTACGCGGCAATTAAGAAGGAAACAGCCGATCTGGAAAAGGAAGGCAGGGTTATCTACCATGGACAGATTCCCAATCGGGAGATGCCGCGGTGGTATAATGCCTATGAAGTTCTGGTGAACGTAACGCCAAGCGGAAGCTTTGACAAGACCGTTCTTGAAGCCATGGCATGCGGGACGTTGGTCGCCGTTTCCAATGTGAATTTCGCGCCATATATTCCCACGGAATTCTTGGCCAAAGAAGGCGACAGTGCAAGTTTGGCAGGCGTACTTGCGGCTATTTTTTCTTTGCCGGGAGCGGAAAAAGAAAGATACGCGCAGGAGCTTCGCCAAACTGTTTTGGAACATCATGGTCTGGCCGCGCTGGTTGTAAAGATCAAAAACGCATTATCATGAGTCCCACACATAACTTACGCTGGTACTTCGTATACTTCCTGCGGTCTCAAAAGAATAGTAGCATCTATATCGGGTGTACCAACGACTTAAAAAAGAGAATTCGTGAGCACAATCATAGCATGTCATACCATACGAAAAAATACGCTCCGTGGGAGTTATTGTATTTTGAAGGGTTCAGAGATAAAAAGGATGCGTTTATGAGGGAAAAATCATTAAAACTTCATGCGCAAGGACTCCGCAGGCTCAAAGAAAGACTGCGAGGAACTTTTGCGTAAGTTATGTGTGGGATGAGGACGCTCATAAAGAACATGGCGTATCGGGCGGTATCGCTTCTCCCTGCAAAGGGGGCGGTAATTCTCATGTATCATTCGGTCAGCGAAAACAGGAAGCTCTTTACCGTAACGCCGGATGATTTCGCACGGCAGATGAGGTATCTTCATGAACATGGTTTTCGCATCACCCGACTCAAAGACGTGATGGCTTTAGCCCGTAAGAACGCATTGCCGCCGAAATCCGTCGTACTTACTTTCGACGACGGGTATGAAGATAATTATGCGAATGCGTTCCCCGTTTTGAAAAAATACCGCTTTCCGGCGACGATTTTCGTCACTACCGCGTTCATCGGCGGAGGGACGACGCGCCAAGGAGCATTTGTCGATATTCTTTCAGAAGAGCATATCCGGGAAATGGCGCGAAGCGGGCTGGTCGTGTTCGGTTCGCATGCGCATCACCATGTGAAGCTCGCGCGTCTTGCCGAAGAAAAAATAGAAGACGAGCTTGCTACGTCAAAAAAGACGCTGGAGGGCGTCATCGGCGCGCCGGTCGATACGTTCGCGCATCCTTACGGCAATTTTGACGAGCGGGTACAGAAAATCGTCGCGAAACATTACGCTATCGCATGCGGCGTGAAGAAGGGGCGCATTACCTCCTCATCGGATGTCTTGTTGCTTCCCCGAAATTCCATTGATTCTGAAGTGACGCTTACTCAATTTAAAGGCATTGCACGATTCGGCCGACTATGACGTTAACCGTCCATACTCTTTCTGAAGGTGAGGCGCAGAGCAGAACCGCGCATGTTCCCGATATCGCGTATGCAGAGGAGTCTTTTTTATTGCAGGAAGAGCGCTACGGCGCGCGGAGCGAGTTTGCCGGCATCTATCGCGATGGCGCGCTTGCCGCGGTCATTCCCGTCAATTATTTTCCGGGGAAAGAGGTTTTTTCCGTGCATAAAGATTACACGAAGCCGTATGTCATTTTAGAGGGCGATATCGACTGGCAGGACGTTGTGGAACTTCTGAAAGAAAAATACGGCGTTGCATACGCGGAACTTCATTTTGTCGGGACTTCAGGCAAAAAAACTCCGTTGTCCGCGTTTATTCTGGAGCTTGCCGAACGCGAAACGCAAGAAACGATATGGGCGCAGTATCATAAAAAAACAAGAAACGAAGTGCGAAAAGCGGAGAAATCAAATTTTACCGTGCGCGCGGGCGGCAAAGAAATGCTGGAGGATTTTTACCGGCTGTACAAGGAAAACATGAGGCGGCACGGGACGCCGGCAAGGCCGCTTTCGTATTTTGATGATTTTTTTAAACAGTATAAAGAAAAATGCGGCATAATCGCCACATATGACGGCGACACGGCCGTGGGCGCCAATTTTTTCTTACTGCACAACGCTTGTTTGCGCCTGGCGTTCAATGTTTCCAACGTCGCGTATTGGGACAAATGCGTGAATAATCTCCTGTATGACCGGACCATTGCGTGGGGTTACACGCGCGGCGTCCGTGTTTTTGATTTCGGGCCGGGCTTAAACAGCGATATGAGTCACAACAAATTCAAACTTGGTTTTGGCGCCAAGCAGATTCCGCTCGTAAAATATAGCGCAGGGTCAAAATGGCATGCTCTGAAAAAATGGGCCGCGAATAAGCGCCATGCGTTGAAGATAAGAGTCCATAAACTGACAAAACGCGTATGACCGTTTGTTATTTCGGTTTTTACAATCCGGACTACAGCAGGAACAGAGTTCTGATGCGGGGACTCGCGCACAACGGCGTTACGGTCGTCGAATGCAGAAGCGACGCGCGGGGCATCGGCAAATACGTCGAACTCATCAGGAAGCATCGGGCGTTGCGCGGAAAGTATGACGCTATGATCGTCGGTTTTCCCGGCTATCAGGCGATGCTCCTTGCAAGACTGCTGACGCGCAAGCCGATCATTTTTGACGCGTTCTCGCCGTTGTATGACTCCATGGTGCACGACAGGAAGTTGGCGAAGCCCGGAAGCGCAAAAGCATGGTATTATTGGGCGCTTGATTATCTTTCTATGCGTTTTGCCGACCTGGTTTTGTTCGATACCAATGAGCACATTGATTATGTTTCCGCTGAATTTTCCGTTCCGAGAAAAAAGCTCAAACGGATCTTTGTCGGCTCTTCGCCCGAAGTGTACCCCGTTAGAAATAAGCCGCTCCAAGCGGCTGCCGCCGCGCTTCCGGCGGAGCGGATTTCTAACGGGGTGTATTCTCCGCAAGCCCCGCCCTTTGCACGCGGACAGGGCGTTCACTCTCCCAAGCAACCCTCACTTTCCACCCATGGACAAAGGGCGGGGCAAGCGCCGCGCAAGGCCGCGGCGTCGTTTACGGCGTTATTTTTCGGGACATTCATCCCTTTGCACGGCGTGGAATACATCATAGAAGCCGCAAAGCTCTTGGAAGATGAAGGGGTTATGTTCCACATCATCGGAGATGGACAAGAGAAAGAGAAAATAGTACGCTTGACTGGTGCTTTGAACGTGAAGAATATCGAATTCGCCGGCGCCGTCGGAGAGCGCGAACTGGCGTCTCTCATAGCGAATGCCGATGTCTGTCTCGGCATTTTCGGGAATACGCAAAAAGCCGCACGAGTCATTCCCAACAAAGTATACGCGTACGCCGCGATGCGAAAGCCCATCATTACGGGCGATACGTCGGCGATCCGCGAGCTGTTTGACGAGCATGATATGCTTTTGGTTCCGGTTGCCGACGCCAAGGCATTGGCGGCGGGGATGCTGAAACTCAAGAGCGACAGTGCCATGATGGAAAGATTTGCAAAGAATGCCCATGGGAAATTCATAAAATACGCCACGCCCGATGTTCTCGGGCTGTCATTGAAACAGATGCTCAAAGACCTCGTGTCTTTTAAAAAATAACCGATACCCCGCTCCTATGTTCTATTTTCATGGCGTCAGAAAGCCGGATTTCACCAGAATGAAAAAGATGGATTACGATGCGTATTGGCGCAGCCGCGGCTTTACGATGCGCAATAAATTGTTCGAGCGCGAAGTCATTTTCTTCAACTGGATACGGGAGGGGTCGAAAGTTCTGGATATCGGGTGCGGAACCTCGCGCCTGCTGCTTGAGCTTAAGAACAAGAAAAATTGCACATCGCACGCGATGGATGTCTCTCCTTTGGTCATCGAAGGGCTCGAGAAGCACGGGATCAAGGGGTGGACGGGAGACTTGGAGGATAAGAATTTCACCCTTCCGGAACGCTACAATTACATCGTTCTTTCGGAAGTTCTGGAGCACCTTCGGGAGCCGGAAGAGCTGCTTGAAAAACTTTCGCCGAAAACGGATTATTTCATCGTATCCATACCGAATTCCGCGTTTTACCGGTATCGTTTGAGCCTGCTTCTTGATGGAAGATTCTTCACGCAGTGGGAATGCCACCCTTCGGAGCATCTGCGCTACTGGAGCCACACCGATTTTCTGGCGTGGCTTGCGGCACTTGATTTTAAAGTCGTGAGATCGGAGGCATCCAACGGCTTGGATCTGGGGCCGCTGAAATTATTCCGCTATTTCCCGAATTTGTTCGGGCATCAGATATGCTACCTGATTAAAGCAAAAAAGTGATAAAAAGGCCCTGGGATATATTTTTCAAAGAGAAAATAACAAAAATATTCACGGAGAAAAAATCCGTGCTTGATATCGGCGGAGGTCTGCGCATCCTGAAAGAAAAGAACAATCGCTATGACAGGTCCAGAGAGTGGATCAGACCGTATCTGAAAAACGTGGATTACAAGATCATGGATCCTGTTTCCGATTATCATCCCGATGTCATAGGCGACATCCACGCTTTGCCGTTTGCCGATGATTCCCAGGATGCCGTCATTTGTATCGCCGTTTTAGAGCACGTTGAAAATCCCATCAAGGCGTGCCAGGAGATATATCGCGTGCTCAAGCCGGGCGGCTATTGTTTCTTGTATGTGCCGTTCTTGTTCTATTATCACGCCGAAAAAGGATACTATAAAGATTATTGGCGGTTCACCAAAGATGCCGTCGAGATGCTGGTTCGGGATTTTTCCCGTAAGGAAATCAATCCTGTCCGGGGGGCGGTTGAGACGTGGTTCAAAATAAGCCCTTTGGGAAGGTTCGTATTCTTCAACGCGCTTGCCCGTGCCGTTGACCGGTTTTCGGGAAAAGACAAAAGCAAGCAGGTCAGCGGTTATAATATATTTCTGGTGAAATGATATGAAATTGGTTTACATCACTAATGCCCGTATTCCTACCGAAAAAGCGCACGGCGTGCAGATTATGAAGGCGTGCGAAGCGTTTGCCGATGCGGGAGCCGAGGTTCGACTGTTAGTTTCCGACAGGACAACACCTATCGCGAAAGACCCCTTTGATTTTTATGGTGTGCGAAGAAATTTTACGATCACGCGGATAAAGAGTTTCGACGCTTTTCGTTTCGAGAGCTATCTGGGTCGGTTGAGTTTTTGGCTCAACAGCATTTCATTTCTTATTGGAGCCGCAAAGGAACATTTACCTTCCGATGCGCTGGTATACACGCGCAATGCCGAAATAGCGTGGTTATTTTCAAAAAAAGGGCGCAGGGTCGCGTATGAAGCGCATGCGTGGCCGGAAAGCAAAGGGCGGCTTTTGGGGAGGCTGTTGAAAAGCGTCGGTTTTATCATTTGCAACTCAAAAGGGACCGAAGCGGAATTCAAAAAGAGGGGATTTAAAAATACGCTTGCCGTTCCCAATGGGGTGGATATGAAGATATTCGAGGCAAGAGAAAAACCGGCAGGGCTTAGGAATCGATTAGGCCTGCCCAAAGACAAGAAAATCGCGATGTATACGGGGCATCTGTACGCATGGAAAGGCGCGGACGTCATAATGGAAGTCGCCGATGCTTTACGCGCCGACGAGAGCATTTTTTTCGCGCTGGTCGGGGGAACACGGCACGACGCGGCAAAATACGGGGAAATCATCAAGGATAAAAAGCTTGCCAACGTTTTATTGCTCGGGCACAAAGAGCAAAGCATGATGCCTGATTACCTTGCGTGCGCGGATGTGCTACTTTTGCCCAATATCCCTGTTTCCCGGGAATCGGAGCGCTACACGTCGCCCATCAAGATGTTCGAATACATGGCGAGCAAGAAACCGATCATCGCCTCCGACCTGCCGTCTTTGCGGGAGATTCTCAACGAACAGAACGCGATACTGGTAACGCCGGGCAACATAAAAAGTTTCGCCGAAGGGATCAAAAAAGCTTTGGCAGGAGGTTCATTTGTCGAGTCAATTACAGCACAAGCATTTGCCGACGTGCAAAATTACACATGGGAGAAAAGGGCTCAGAGGATTTTGAATTTTTTGAGCGCGTAAACGGAGAAGTCCCGCATGAATCTTCCCAGCGTGATGGCGACGCCTTTGCATTTTAAATAGGACGTCGGGGCGTCCGACAGCGCGAACATGAGCTTCATGGGGATGTTCGACGAAGAACGCCTGTTAAAATGCGTCTTCCAGAACGTGCGCTGTTTGTCTCCTTTTTTATCTTTGCTCAATACAATAGCCTCATACGACATGAGAATGGTAAATCCTTGCCGTTTCGCGCGCATGGAGAAATCGTAATCGGCCGCGTAGTGGGGGAGCGCCTTTTGGCTTAAGAGGCCTGTTTTTTGAAATACTTCAACCGGTATCAACATGCCTCTTCCCGCGAGCGCATCAACGTTTTCATTGAACCTTTTTTTTTCGTCAAAATTCGCTTTTACGAATGCGAATCTGTTCCAGTCGGCATGAACGCCCGCATCCTGGATGCGGGCGTCATAAAAGTTTCTCACCAGAGATCCGACCAGCGCGCGTCCGTGGCCGATGCTTGCGTCAATGAGTTTTTCAAGATAATCAGGACCCAGCTCGGTGTCATTATTCATAAAAAGCACGAAGTCGCCTTGCTTTGTTTTTGGCAGGACAGAGCGCAGTCCTTCATTCATCGATTTTGTCCACCACCACGTGCCATCGCCTTGGATGATGACGGTCGAGGGATATGCTTGCCTGATCGCGTCGCCCGATCCGTCCGTCGACCCGTCGTCGATGATCACAACGGTATGTTCTTTGTAGGTTTGTTTGGCGAAAGACGCCAGACACGCAAGCGTCAGCTCTTTTCTATTAAGAATGGGGATAAGGACGAAAATCATCGGTTTAACCGGTATAATCTGATTGAGGTATTCCTTTTTTCATCAAAAAGATCATATAGCACTGTACCATGTCTTAGGAAATAATCCACTATGCGCAGTTTTTCTTTCCCATGGTCAGCGTTAGGATAGGTTCTGAACCATTCTCTGCTTCTCGTATTATCAACCAAATATGCAATGTCATGCTTTTTCAAGCATTGTTCGATGAGCGCATCCGTTTCATTTTCGTCGGGGCAATAGAATCGGGAGTACCGGTTGTTGTTTTCAAGATAAAATGAATAATAGATATTCCAATATTCCAGGACCGTTTCATCCCGCATGTGCTGGCTGATGTAGTTTGTCGGAGCAAGGGGGGTCTCTAGTATTTTGTAAAGGCATGCTTCAGGAGACGTAAAGCCAAGGAGGCAGGACAGGTCTTTATGGAGCGTTGTAGATGCCATGCTTACCGCAAAAAGCACTCCTGCGATAATGCCGGCATACCAAGTCAATCTGGCGGGAGAGCGGAGGTTGGCGGTCATTTTATTCAAGAGCAATGCGATAAGCAGAGCGGTAAGGACAAGGATCGGAACGGCGAATCGTACGATATGGGAAAAGAAAAACAGGAAAGAAAGGTATGATTCAATGGAGAGAAAAAGGAGGATTTCGAGCGTTGTCAATTTTCTTTTTACGAAAAGAAACGCCATCATCGCGTACATTCCGAAAAAAGACGCCGCCGTCAGCATTGCGTAGGGCAAGGTGAATATCCCCTCTTTCCCGAAAAAGGAAAAGGGAAATATGAAAAAATTCGGCAGGGTCCTCTCCAGGATGAAATCATTCACCAAGCCCACGAATTCTTTTCCGTATGAAGAGAAAAAGGGGAAGAACGGGTTGCCCATGTAAATGATGTTTTTAACGTACCAAAATCCGCACAGCATGATGACGGGCACCGCATAAAGCATGCATGCACTAACGATGGCTGAAAACTTCTCTTTGTTGCGAAGGTGATAGAACAGGACGAGAAGAGAGCAGATGACCGCGGGAAATAACGCTATATATTTGGTGCTTAAGGCAAGGCCGAGGAATATGCCGGACACAAGGAGGATTTTTCGCGTGTTTTCTGTTTTTTCGCGCGTGGCGGCAAGTTCAACGAGGGCAAGAATGGCCGCAAGCCCGAAGAATGCCGTAAAAATATCGACCATGCCTCCGTCCAGCGCGCTTTTCGCGAGCGGCATGGTGGCAAGCAGGAGTGCGAGCCCGACCCATGCAAACAGCCTGTTTCGGACGTATTTTTTCAGAAAATCGACGACGAGGAGCAGTAAAAGAAGATAGGTGCTAAATTGTATGATCTTAAAACTGATGAAATTCTGAAAAAGCATTATGGGGGCGCCATACAAGATCTCTGTGAAAAGCGGCAGATGCCCGTAGTTGTAATTGTTTTTTACCGGGAACGATATCGACCCGGTATCAATGATTTCCATCGAAAAAGGGAGATGGTACGCGAGCCCATCGCTTCCCATTGCCGAGGGGACAAGGCTTATCGCCGCATAGATAAGGACCCATGCAGTGATGATGATTTTTATCAGGGCGTAATCGGCATACCAGTTTTTTACGGCGTGCCATGTGCGTTTATCGCGAAATCCTTCCTTGAGGGACCGATAGCGCGCTTCGAGCGTCTTTCGAGACAGCAGTACGATGCCTAAGGTTAGGGCATAAAAAAAGAACGGTTTATAGAGCCCCAAAAGAGCAAGGATGAGCCCAAAATTCCCGATGATGCCGTATCCGATTCCTATGGCGTATACTGTTTTTTTGATGCGCGTTTCTTTCGACGCTATGCCAAGATGCTCGCACGCCAGTTTTCCGGCGAGGAAAGCGATATATGCGAAGGAAAGCGCTTGGAAAAGATAGAGAAGAGACATCATTATTTTTTGCACACGGCGATGGTATTAAGCCCGAATTGAAACGGCGCTACGCGTATCCGGGCATATCCCAAGTCCGAAAAAAGCTTTTTCAGTTCTTTCCGTGAAAAATATTTTTTATGGTCACGTATCTCTTTTTCGTCGATCAATTTCAAAGTATATGCGAGGAACTCCAAGACGGGTTTTGCCGAAGGGGCGGGGGTGGTGAGGAAAAGATACCCGCCTTTTTTAAGCACGCGGTGCATTTCGGCAAGCGCATGATGCCAATCATTGAGATGTTCCAGAACGGCTGTTGAAAAAACGACGTCGAACTTTTGATCCGGGAAAGGAAGTTTTTTGTTCAGATTGCCGGGGACAAGCGTTATTTTTTTGCTGCCAAGCCGCTCGTTGACCGACATATCCATGCCGACCGCTTCTTGTATCGAGGGAAGTAGCGCGGTGATGTTTGATAAGAAATACGCGTTGTACCCGCACCCGAGATCAAGAATTGTTTTAGGATCCCTGACTTTCTTCAAGCGGCTTACGATGACGCGCGAGCGCAACAAAAAGAAAAGGCGGTCGAATATGCTGTTTTTTCTCTCGCCGAACGATGATTCTCTCATGATGATTTTTTAATAGAGAGCATAAGGCAGTCACCTTGGCGCGCCGCATCTATGAGCCTGTTCGCCAGGGTGACGGCGGCGATGACGGCCGTAAAGAGCATTCTCTTGGGCAAGCGCATGAGCTTTCCCGCCATGCCGCCGTTTTTTTTCGTGCGTGCCGGCCCGAATACCTCTCTTTTATTCCAGTACGGATTTTTTATACTCATCACTTGTGCATTTCGCAGCGCATGAAGCTGGTGCAGGGTCCATGAAGTTGGCGTCACTATCTTTATCTTTGTTATCGACAAGCCGTGCTTGAGAAGTAAAAGAGCCAGTGATTTTCTCGTGAACACTTGCTGATGGAAGGGTATATGCCAGTTTATCCATTTCTTCCCGCAGAGCTTCCGATAGATGCTTTGGGCGTTGGGCGTGCTGAAGATTATCGTGCCCTCGTCTTTCAAGAGCTCTTTACAGCCTTCAAGAAAACTGTCCAAATTCACAATATGTTCTATAAGCTGATTGGCGATGATATAATCGAAAGTTTTCGGTTCAAATCCGCTGTTTTCAATGGTGCCGATATGGATAGCAAGCTTCAACTCATTCCTGACTTTGCCGACATTCTCGTCGGTCTCAATGCCATAAGCATCATATCCCAGCGCCCGCAGCTGGAGCAAGGACCTCCCGTCGCCGCATCCGATTTCCAATATTTTTTTATGCGCCGGCGGAAGTTCGTATTGGATACGATGATTTCCCCCAAGCCATCTTCCCAGTGCCGGAAATCGTCCTTGTTCGAATCTGAAATTTTCTGCCATTTTCTTGGGATCAATGTCTTCGCGGGGATAATAGCGTGTATAGAGGTCGGCAATTTCTTCTTGGCCCAGGGGCGGATGTGTCTGGTACAGCTTACAACGGGCGCAGAAAAAAATATCGAAATACTTCGGATAGCCGTAGCGGTCGTCAAAGAGGTTCGAGATGTATTTTCGCGTCCGGTTGCCGCATATTTTACAGGGAATCATGGCGTGTTTTTCTTGTCTTTGTAAAACGCGACCATTCTCTTAATGCCCTCGCGGATGTCGATTTTCGGGCTCCACCCAAGTTCCTTCTTTATTTTCGAAATATCAAAATAAAAACTGCCGACCTCGAACGGATCCAGTTCTTTGGGGAAGGGAACCAATTCGTAGTTCCCCGTCTTGCACTCCTGGACGATCATCCGCGCGACATCGGCGAATTTAACTCCCACCCCCGATCCGGCGTGATAAGCTCCCTCCCTGATGGGGGATTCCATGATGCGCATGAGTACGTCAACGACGTCGTCAACGTAGAGAAAATCTTTCAAATCTTCGCCGAATCCGTTGACGTTGAAGGTTTCGTTGCGGAGTATCTTTTTGATGAATTTTTCAATGATGCTCCTTGTCTCTTTGCCGGTCAAGCTGGGGCCGTACAGCGGCGGAAGCCGGACCACGAGCGAGGGAAGTCCGTACGCTTTGTGATATATGTTGCCGTAGTTTTCCGCCGCGACTTTATGCGTGCCGTACAACGAGATGGGCGTCTGGCAATAGTCTTCGGAAATAGGGAGGTCTTTCTCGTTGACCCTGCCAAATTGCATGCTGCTTCCGATATAGATGTATTGCGCGTCCGGGTTGACGTTTTTGCGGGCTTCCAATACGTTGATCTGGCCTTTGCAATTTATTTCGAGGTCAATATACGGCTTAAAAATCCCCGTGTTATATACGACCGTTGCCAGATTGACGATGATGTCTTGGTCCTGTACGCGTTGTGCCACGTCTTCATAGCGCGTAATGTCTCCTTGTGCCAATCGTGCACCCTTGAAAGCCGGGATATTTTTTATCTCTTCCGGGTTTCGGCATAGCACGGTAACGTCCGCTTTTTGCGCCACAAGCTTGCCGACAAGGTGTGACCCGACAAATCCGCTTCCGCCCAGAATAAGGATTTTTTTGTTTTTCATATCAGTAATGGACAAGCGCATTTTTCTTATTTTCAAAATATCCCTTTTTGTCGCGGTAATATTCCCATTCAATATTGCCGCGTTCAAATACGACGAAAGGGATGTTGCCGTAATATGAAGCAAATGCGCCATACGTGCTGTTGGAGCCGATGATGACATCGGTACGGGCAAGCGTAAACAGATCTTCGACCATGTTGCCGGCGGGCAGAGCGATGTTCAGTCCGTCAAAGGCGGATTGTTCTACTACGCCATCCGAGCATATGATGAAAACGACATCAAAGGTGTTTCTTTGGGAAAACCGCAGGTAGCCGTCAAGCATGTTTCTCACCTCTTCCTGGGTAAAAAAGTATTGCCCGCCGGCGAATTTCTGATAGTCGGTCTGCCGGATATGCACGCCGACGATGTGCTTGAATCGTTTTCTCAAAGGAGAAAGAAATGAGTTGATCTTCGCGATAATCAATTCTTTTGGCTGAAAATATTCTTTGATCTGATTGCGATATTTTTCAATACCAGCAGGGTTGCGGAATAGCCATCCATGCGTATAGAGCATTGTATACGGGCTGGTTTCAATGAAATCTATTTGCCGGGTTTGTTTTTGATTGTGATTTTGCGAAGGGGGAAGATAGAATGGATTTGCCGTATCATCGAAGATGACCCGTTTCAGGAATATTTTTTCCATAAAAGCGACGTATCTGTCGTATGGTCGCCACCTGCGATACCATTTTTTCTTTGCAAGCGCGCTAAAGAAAAAAAATCTGACAAACAGATTGCGCGGGGAGGGGATGTTGAAAAAACCGGCGTAATCAAAAAACGAATGGTTTTCAAGCGCATGTCCTTTCTCCAGACAATACGCATAGATGCCCATGAAGTTCCACAGCTGATTGGCGAGGCGGCCTCTGTTGTGATCGAGTATGACGATGCGTTTTCGGGCGGCTGTCATGATTTGAATGTATTAATTTTTGCGACAATAGAGCGCAACTCTTTGTCGGTCAATTCCGGGAAAACGGGCAGTGACAAGACTTCTTTCGCGGCCCGCTCGGTTGCCGGCAGTTCGCCTTTTTTATAGCCGAGAAATCCGTATGCTTTTTGCCGGTGAATGGGGAAGGGGTAGTGAATGCCGTAGCCGACGCCGTTTTGTTTAAGATATCTTTCCAGTTGTTCCCGCACTTTCGTCCGTATGACGAACAAATGAAATGCATGGGAGTACCCCGTTTTCAGGCGCGGGAGCGCGATATGTTTGTTTTTGATGTTCTTAAAGTAGTAACGGGCTATTTCTTTCCTCCGTACATTCCATCCGTCCAGATAGCTCAATTTCATGTTCAAGATGGCGGCTTGCAGTTCATCAAGCCGGCTGTTGTACCCTTCCTCGCGCGCGGAGTAAGTCTTTTCCATGCCGTACATGCGCAAGCGCCGTGCCGTATCGGCAAGCTTCTTGTTTGACGTTACGATCATCCCACCGTCGCCGTACGCGCCGAGATTCTTGGTAGGGTAGAAACTGAAGCAAGCGATATCGCCGAAACTGCCGACTTTTTTGTTTTTGATTTTCGCGCCCGTCGCTTGTGCGCAATCCTCGATGATTTTTAACCCGTGCTTTTTCGCTATTTTTAGAATAACAGCCATATCACACGGTTGTCCGTAAAGATGCACGGGGATTATCGCTTTTGTTTTTCTCGTAATCGCTTGTTCAATGGTATTTGCATTAATGGTGAAATATTCATTGATATCGACGAACACGGGAATGGCCCCCGTTTCACGGATAGCGCTCACCGTCGGTACGGCGGTGTTCGCGACGGTTATCACCTCGTCTCCGGGCTTGATGCCAAGCGAGCGCAGTGCGATCTTGAGGGCGTCGGTTCCAGAGTTGACGCCGACGCCATAGCGCGTGCCGATATAAGCGGCAAAGGCATTTTCAAAGAGCGCATTCTCTTTGCCAAGAATGAATTTTCCGGAACGAAGCACGCGCGCGACGGAGGCGTTTATTTTTGATCGTATCTTTAAATATTGCCGCGTTGAGTCAAAAAAAGGAATTACCATAGGTTCTTTTCGGTCACGTTCTTCATGAATTCATCATAGTCACGGATATATTCTTTCTCATCGTATTCCGTGTCGGCCAATATCAGTAAAATAGTGTTATCCTCAAAGTCCTGCATGGTGTGCCATACGTAAGGGTATAAGAGCAGTCCTTCGGTTGGTTTGCCCAGTTTTATTTGCGCCCGCTCTTTTCCGTTATCGAGATTCACTGTGCATCCCCCCGAAATGCAGATGAGAATCTGTTGTGTCTTATGATGCGTATGGCCTCCTCTGACGTCTTTTCCGCTCATGCCTCTTGTGACGAGCACCTTCTTGATGTCGAAAGGGACCTTGCTTCCTTCCGAATTTCCGCGTTGGAACATGGTCAGCGTCCCGTTTTTGGTATCTGAAGAGGGGAATGTTATGAGTTGATAGAATGGAGAAGTCATTTTTTTCGAATGATTTTATGGAGGGCGCGGACGACCAGCGGTTTTTGTTTGTACGCGTTCAATTTTTCCCCTCTGATATCGCACAATACGATATAGTGCGGCAGATATTCTTCAAGCGTGTGTCTTGGTCGCCATCCGAGCTGCCGCATCTTCGAAGAATTCACGCAGTAGCGCAAGTCCTGTCCGGGACGGTTTTTGACGAACACGAAGAAATCTTCCGGTTTGCCCATCGCGCGCAGGATGCTTTTTACCACCTCAAGATTGCTCCTGACTTCTCCCGTCGATATGTTATAGATCCCGCCATCCGCGCCTTTTTCCATCACCAGCAGTATCGCTTCGCAATTATCTTCCACCTGCAGCCATTCCCGCTGGTACGAGCCGTCTCCCTGTACGGTCATTTTGATGTTTTTGTATGCCGATTTGATGGTGCGGGGGATGAGTTTCTCCGCGTACTGCCCGTAGCCGTAGTTATTGCTTGACCGGCATATGCGATAGGTGATGTCGTAGCTCCTGCCCCAGCCGAATACCAGCTGGTCAGCCGCCGCTTTGGTGGCCGAATACGGGCTCGAAGGGCGCAGGGTGTCCGTTTCAACAGAAGCTCCTTCCAGCCGGTCTCCGTATACTTCGTCCGTGGAGATCTGGATGAACACCGGACGCGCCGCGGCATCTTTGGCGCGCAACAATTCAAGCAGATTATACACGCCCCGCACGTTGCTGTTGAAAAAATCAGCCGTTCCGACAAGCGAATTGTCCACGTGCGATTCAGCGGCAAAGTTCACGATATATCCGATATTTTCGGGTAGCGTTTTGAGGTCGCAGATGTCTTTTTGCATGAACTCATAATTCGGGTTATCGTCAAAATCCAAATCGGTGCGCGCCGCGTAGGTCTTTTTATCCACATTGATGACGTGGTAGCCGCGGTCAAGCGCCAGCTGGACGAAATTGCTCCCGATGAAGCCGAGTCCGCCGGTTACCATGATTCTTTTTTTGGAGTCCATGTTTTTATGCATAGGTCTATAGTATCCCAGAATTTTCCGCTAGGGAAGAGTCCGGGTTACCTTAATTTATTTCTTAAAAATCTTCGTAAGGGTGGCGCAACGATTTCCTTTATTTGCGCGTACATACCGGGGCGGGGAATCATACCGTCGGTAAAAGCAGGCATGATTTTTTGTATCTGTTCCATGGCGCCGTACAGCGCTTCCGTGTAGTGGCGATATATTAATTCTTTTTCGACGCTTGGCATAAAATAGCCATAGAGGTTCGATGGTCCCGATGGCAGCCATCGGGAAGGCGGGTAGTACAGCTTAAATTGCGAGAAATGGAAGAATATCAGCGGATCGCCGTCGATGAGGACCATTCCATTTCTTTTTTTGATCTTCCCTGTATAATTCATGATATTCCAGCCGGCAAGGTCAGCGCCTTTGTGGCGATACACAAAAACTCCCTTGAATTTTTCCTCAAAGTAATCAAGATATTTCTGGTCGCCGAACCTTTCCGGTTCTACTTTTTCGTAGCACCACTCCATACACCGGTCTTTCCACCAGATGAGACATGCACGCCCGTTCTCATTGTTTTTGAAAATGAGCATCCCCACATTGTATTTCCCCACAGAATCTTCTTTCTTTTTTTGCGAGAGGGGAAGGTTGTGGGGAATGATGAGGATGGATCTGTCGCCGCCGGCTTTAAAATCTGCAAATACTTTTTCCGGCGAAGCGAAGAAAAAAAGATCGGCATCAAGATACGTTACCATTTCGCTGTCGGGAAAATGTTCAAGGACGTAATAAGTGAAAATGGAGGAAAGCGACCAGCAGTATTCCCGGAAGCTTCTGGTTTTTTTCATGGCAAGCAGTTCCTCGTTTTCAAATTCCTTCATACTTACCAGCGTCACATGGGCGAGATTCATCTTTTTAAGTATGCCATAAGTTTCGTCATCTAAACACAAGATGAAATGGCGGAACGGTTCCTTGTGGTATTTCAAAACCGAATTATACAGAGCCAGACCCCGGTTCAGAAATCCTTTATCGAATAGCGTGCAATAGTTGTACCTCATATTTTTTTGCACAGATAGCTTTTCATGAAGACGGGCTCGGCGATACCAGGCACAAAAAACTGCCCGTGCGTGTTCACACTGTGCACCGCGAGGCCATTTTTTGCGAAAAGGCCGAACAGTTCTTCTTCATTGAAAAGGATTTCGAGCATCTCGATATCGTAGCCGATTTTCTTTGCATACGTTGTTTGGCGCATATGTACGACCGGCGTGCGGTGAAACACCGTCCATGTTTTGGCGACCCGTGCTGTTTCTGCTATGGCCTTTGGGTAATCAATGATATGCAAGATACAGCAGCCGGAAATGGCGATGTCAAATTGGCTGTCGCGGTAATCCAAGGCAAGCGCGTTGCTTACTTTGAATTGCACGCCGGGGTGTTTTTGTCTCGCGACTTTGATGAATTCCTCGGAATAGTCGCACCCTTCATACGCGACATCCAGCCCTGCTTTTTTGAACACATCATAGTAGTATCCCGTGGAGCAGCCGATTTCAAGGACGCCGGGATGGGCAAGCCCCGTTTTCCTCAGCAGGTCCACTGCCGCTTTCATGGGGCCGGTATTGTGAAATCCGGGCAATTGTTTTTCGGTTATTTCGAGTTGTTTTTGCGGAATGGAGATGTCTTGCCACACGGCGTTGTATCTCTCGCGTAAGGCGTCTCTGTCGGGATTTTCTATGATCCGGTAGCCATGCGAAACGCCCTTAGGGCGGCGCAAAAAAGGCGAAAGGATTTTTTTAGCGATGTTTTTTATTGTTTTCATCCCACACATAACAAAGATGGCGACTCTGTCGCTTCTCTCTGTTTCAGGGTTAAATGGTAGTAAAACAAGGGCATAGCGCAGGAAATATCGTTCTGCCACTTCATATCTTTGTTATGTGTGGGACTCATAGGTATTTTTCCAGAATAACAGCCAATTCTTTCATGCGTATTTCATAGGTATGGTCTTTCAGCGTCCTTTGCTGTCCCGCTTGCGCGATTTTTTCACGCTCTTCCTCGTGTGTTAGGTAGTGTTGTATCTTTTCCAGCAATTCTTCTTTCGTGCGGTATGTTTCCACTTCTTTGCCGACTTCAAACAGTTCGTGGAGATTGTCTTTGTGGTCGGTGATAAGCATCGTACCGACGCCGGTCGATTCATACAGGCGCATATTATTGGCAAAGTTCTCAGCGGCATCTATATGGCGGTTCACTGATATTTTCGCGTTGTGAAGAATATCGTACATCTCAATGCCCCATGCTTCGCCATGATGTTTTTCACGTATCGGCGAATCAGGGGGAAGTTCGTTTGAGCCGTATCCCCAGAAATCAATACCCGTATTCCGGGAAAGATACTCGAACGCATCGATGCTTTCGGCATGCCGCTTGGAAATCCCGCCTACGAAAACAGTGTTGTATTTTTTCTGCGGCGGCGCAAGCTTGTCCAGCACCCTTGGTTCGAATCCGATTTTAAAATACTCGCTTGCGATGCCAATTTTTCTGAATCGTTCCACGAAATGCGGGAACGAGGTGGTGATGAGATCGAATGCGCCGAGAGCTTTTTTATCGAAAACGACAGGAGAGGCGACTTGTCCGACGATCAGCTTGATGTGTTTTTTCATTCTTCCGAGGAATCCCGCATTAGGCATGCTTAAGCTCTGACAGTACAGCACATCGGGTTTGAATTCCTGAATTTGCGCCTCAAGGATCTTTTCCTGCCAGTCCGATGCAAAATAGTTCCTTATTTTTGGAATGTTGCTGAAATACGCTTTTTTATAGAATACGCCATGTTCCTTTGCCCATTGTTTTTGCAGTATTTCATTATTGACGATCAACTCTTCCGCGTCATGTCCGAATTTTTTCAGATTTGTGGAATAGAAATCAGCCGTACCGAAACATTCGGCAAACAGCGCCGTTTTCTGCTCTGCGTATCTTTTTTGCGCAGCTTCCGGATATTTCCGGTAAAAGTGCTCTTGAAAAGCAGGATAATAGGTATCAAGAATAAGTATTCTCATGAAAGATATTTATTTCTGATGCTGCGCGCATGCAAGGCCGCCATCTCTTTTATCTGTCCCGGTAAAGCGGGCCGCGGCAGTGTTCCGTCCGTGAATCCCGGGCTGATCTTCCGGATGCGGCGCATCGCTTCGTATACTTTTCCGATATACTCGTCATAGATGAACTTTTTTTCCGGAGATGGCCTAGTATAGCCATAGACATTCGTGGGTCCGCTGGGGAGCAATGAAGACGGGGGATGGTAGAGCGACAAGCTTGAAAAATGGAAATTGATGAGCCTGTTGCCATCGAGGAATATCCCATCATCTCGTTTTTCGATCCTGCCTTGGTAATTTTTCATATTCCAAGGAGCGACGTCCACGCCTTTGTGCTCAAGCGCGTGGACGCCATGGAATTGTTCCTCAAAAAAATCGAGATATTTCTGGTCGCCCAATTTTCCGGGCGCCGGCTCGCGGTAGCACCATGCATTGCATTCTTTGCGCCACCATTCCAGGCATTTTTTCGCTTTTGCGTCATTGCGGAACATGATCATGCCGGCATTATATTTTCCGACCTCTTCTTCTTTTGCTCTTTTTCCTTCAGGTAGGCGATGGGGGAACAGAAGCGTTGAGTGTCCTTCGAATTCTTCATAGATCGGCTCCAAGGAAGAGTAAAAATACAGGTCGCCGTCCAGATACATCACTGTTTCGGCGTCCGGATAGTGCTTGAAAATATAGGTTGCCACAGACGGTTTAAGCGTCCAGGAATATTCCTGCATCGTGCGTGTTTTTTTCGCCTCCTTCAGGTCGGCATCCTCAATGTCGTTCAAGGTCAACAAAATCACCGATGGCAGAGCCATCTCTTCCAATATTTCATGTGTCACATCATCAAGGCACAGAATAAAGTAACGGAACTTTCCAGGGCAGTATTTTTTTACCGAATCGTACAGTACTAAGCCTTTCGCCAAAAATCCCTTATCAAAAATGGTGTAAAAATTATATTTCATGGTGTTTTTCTGACATGGTATAATCCGGTCCCGAATCCCTGCGTCACGTCGTATGTATCGCACAGTTCTCTTCCATAAATGTATTTCTCTTCCAGCAGTTCAAGCGGCTTCAGCAAGCGAAGAATGTGATCACGAGTGAATGCGCGGTGGGCGTTGAAATATATTTTGCTTCTGTCATCGACGGGAACCGATAGGTAGAGGTCGCCGCCGGGAGCCAGTACCCGTTTCAGCTCGTCTATCGCTTTTTCTGATCCGTAGGGATCAAGCGCATCGCCGTATCTTCCCAGACCGATATGTTCCACGACGCATATGGAGCTTACCGATGGCAGCGAATCATCGGGAAAGGGAAGATGCAGAATATCTGCCGTTTGAAACGAGAAACTTGGCATGGCGAGATTGATAGGACGGATATCCACCATCGTGGTCGGGGTAAACTGTGAAATGATGCCGACCATTTCTGCTTTGGAGCCGATGTCGTAGTGATGCGCAGGTTTGTTTTCGAATATCTTTTTTGCACACCAGGAGTCTTGGTAAAAATATACCGGGTCAACGGGAGTATCGTTCGTTTTGTCAAAAATGCACGGTTTCAGATTTTCCAAGGGGAGCGCAAAGGCGTCATTTTTTTTCATCGCCCGATATTTCTTCAAATCGGAAAAAAAATCTTTTAGAAAAAAGAGTCTTTTCAACTTCCCATCATTCGTTTTCATCGCCCGCCTTCCTGCCAGCGTCATTTTTACAGCGGAGACCTTTTTTATCGTCGCTTTGATTTTTCGGAGGATGGTCATGATCATTTTTTGGTATACACCGCCATGATGGTGTGGCCGATGATATATTCCACAAGGGCTTGTACGTTCATGTTAATAAAACGATTGCTGATTTTACCGACACCCGGAAGCCATGCGAGGCTCCTCTTTTTCAGTTTTTCATGGAGCTTCTTCTGAATGATGTCCCGGGCATATCCTTTGTGGTAGGTTTGCAGCGGCTCCAGGAGAATATCTTCAATGCGGACAGGGAAGAAGCGTTGCAGCGAAATGAGCGAATGCATATCCCACAGGCCCATATGGTGCGGTGGCATATTAAGAATCATGTCATTCCCTGATTTGAATACGATGGAGTCGTTATTGGGCACGCTGATAATAAGCTTCCCGCCCGGCTTCAGCGCGTCCAAAGATGCCCGGAGAAACTCTCCGATGGGCGCGATATGTTCCGCCACCTGGAACGAGCAGACTACGTCGTAGCGTTCTTTGTTCTTGCGCGCATGGTCCTGAATGGACTCTTCAAGGATATGCAATCCTTTTTTCCTGCCGACGCCTGCCGCATGCGCATTCAGTTCCAGTCCCGTGCAATCTATTTTTTGGGCATGCACTTTTTCCAGGAATTCTCCCTGGGCGCATCCGACTTCCAGAACGGTTTTCGCATCGCGCACCATAGCAAGCGCTTTGCCGTGCTCCCATTTCCAGTCCATGTAATACCACGCATTTTTCTGCAGCTCTTCGTAGAATTTTCCGTCGCCGGTGATGTTGAACGGATGATAGAACCGATAGCCCGAATCCAAGCACCGGTAAATACCGACAGTATCTATTCCTTTGAAATAGTTCCGCACGTCGACGCCAAGCTGCTCCCGATAGTGTTTTATCAAGAAATCGGTCCTGATCTCGCTTTCTTTTTCTACATTGTCCGATCCGGTCAGCGGGCTTTTGATGTGCATGGCTTTACGATTGCTTAATGATATAGCAGACGCCTCCTTGGGTGTGGCGTATCACATCCGATAATTGATTGCGGGAAAGGAAGTCATGCACCGCTTTGGAACATCCGGGCCAGGTGTAATAGTCGTCGATGATAATGACTCCGCCTTTTGCGACGTATTTATACAGCCCTTCAAGGCATTGCATCGTGGAATCATACCAGTCGCCGTCGAGGCGCAATATGGCGATGGGGGAATCGGGCTTGAAATCTTTGAGCATATCTGCAAACCATCCTTTAACGATATGATGCTTTTTTGCACCCGATAATGCCATTGCCTTTTCTGCGAATCCAATCTCAGCTTTGCAGTTATCGAAATATATCTTTGAAGACGTGTCGTTCTGCCATGCTGTTGCACGCACGCCGTCAATGTCTTTTGCGGGAGGCAGGCCTTCAAAGCTGTCGAAGAGGTAATATGACCGATTTTTGTCCAGAATCTCCGCCATCGCCGCTATCATTCCGCCGCGCCAGACGCCGCATTCCACCACGCATCCTTTAACCCATGAAAACGATTTGGCGAGATGGAGATTCTCCACAAAAATGTCACGGGGGATCATCGAGAAATCGCTGTATTTATTGCGCAGCGCGACAAAAGCCTTCCGCGAGCGCATATGCAAAATTGCTTTTGCAGCGTCTTTAATGGGACGGGGAGTAATCCGGAACGCCCAGTCTTTTATCTTCTTTGCAAGCGGTTTCTTGCTTGCGAACATGGTTTCGAAGATAAAGCGGTCCGCTTCGGCATGTGCCGCTATCTTTGCCGGATGCGTCAGCGGAAGCTGCATGGCGCGTGTTGGGATGTTGGCGAATCTGCTTTCCGTGAAAGATGTGTGTGTGCTTTGCGCGCCGAATCCGATGTTGGATATCAGATTCACGTTGGGTATCGCGCACAGGCCCCCGCGAGAGAATATCGCGTACATCCATTCATAATCCCACGTCTTCCACTCGCCGTAATATTCTTTTTTGAACGTATCAAGCCACACTTTTTGCTCGTCTTGTTCCTTGATGATTTTGGCGATCCTGTTCTCGTCCCGAAATTGCGGGAAGCTTGCAAGCGTTGGGTCGAAATGCTTCCATGCTCTGCGCCACGTCGCCCAGCCCCATGTGCTGGGGTAGATGGAAAAATAATAGCTTGCGACGCCGCGCTTTCTGCCGAACTGGAAATTGTCTCCGCTGATGTGCATGACTTTTTCATCGTCTTTGTAATAGTCGAGCATCTCGCTGCAGAACGTGAAGAACGATGGATGCGGGAGGCAGTCATCCTCGAAGATGATGCCTGATTCCACATGTTCGAAGAACCAGTTTATCGCTACGGTCGGCCCCGAGCGCACTCCTTGTATTCCGGCATTTTTTTCAGGGAAGTACGTTTTCACTTCGCAGTCCCAGTCCACTTGCTTCACGATATCGCGCGTGGCTTGGCATAACTTATCTTCGCCGGGGCGTGAGTCTCTGGGACCGTCCACCGCCATGAAAAACTGCTTCGGCTTGGCTTTGCGTATCTCGTCGAACACCCGCTGGGTGATATTCGCGCGGTTGAACGCCATGAGAAGGATAGGGGGAGTCGTTGATGATTTGCTATGTGGCATTTCAGTTCGTGTTAATGGTCCAATTCTGTTCCAAATGCACGGGGCTGTGCTTAAGGAGTATCCCGGTGCCGTGAAAATCCCCCTCTTTCACTTCAAATACGCCCAGATTCCTTATATAGTCTTCCACTTCTCCTCCGGAAAAAAGATTCGCGGAAATATGATACATTCCCGGCGCAAAAGGGAATTTTTGTTTTATCTCGCAGCGAATGACGCCTTTTGCCGGCGCTTCATTGATATCTTGTCCGGTATATCTTCCCCAGTTCAACGAAAGGGGGGTTCCGGTATCCGAAGTGATGGCGGAAGCGACATTCAGATTTTTTGCCGTCTTGCCGTCTGCGGTTTCGTAACCGAAACAAAAGGTGTAGCGTCCTCCTGTGAGAAGTTCATCAACGCGTTTGCCGTCGCTCTCCACGAAAAAAGAAACCAGTTTCACATTGCCTTTTCCTTTCCGGTCTTTGCGTCCTCTAAGCATCGCTCCCTCTTGGGAGAGGGGGTTGTTTTTGAGATAGATGCCGATGACGTCCGCGGTCTTGCCGATGGCTTTTATGCGGCCTGCTTCCAACAGCACCGCGCGCTTGCACAGCGACTGGATGGCGGACATATTGTGGCTGACGAACAGCACCGTGCGCCCGCCGGTTTTAGTGACTTCATCCATTTTGCCCAGGCATTTTTTTTGGAATTCCGCATCTCCCACGGCAAGCACTTCATCCACCACCAGAATATCGGGCTCCATGTGGGCGGCCACCGAAAACGCCAAGCGCACGTACATACCGGAAGAGTAGCGCTTCACCGGCGTGTCGATGAATTTTTCTACGCCCGAAAACGCCACAATGTCGTCGAACTTTCGTGTAATCTCTTTTTTCGGCATGCCTAAAATGGCGCCGTTTAAGAATATGTTTTCCCGCCCGGTGAGTTCAGGATGGAACCCTGTGCCCACTTCCAGCAGGGAAGCGACGTTCCCGCGTAGGATGATCTCGCCTTCGGTGGGCGGCGTGATTTTCGATAAGATTTTCAGCAGCGTTGATTTACCCGCGCCGTTGGCGCCGATGATGCCGACCACCTCGCCCTGTTCCACCGTGAAGTTGATGTCTTTGAGCGCCCAGAACTCTTCTTTGGTTTCCGCGCCGATCATTTGCCGCGCTTTGCTCTTGGCGAACCGGAACGGGCTGCGCGCGATGTTGGTCAGAACGTCGCGCAGGGCCACATAGCCGCCCTGGCGGTGGGAGATGGTGTATCTTTTGCCGATGTTCTTGATCTCGATGATTGGTTTTCGTTCAGTTGACATATTTTTTCATTTCCTCTATACTGTCTTTATCACCAACGGAAAAGATTCCCCTATGAGGTTTTGTCCTCATAGGGCCTTTTCTTTTTATAAGCAAGCAATTTCTCCAAATCATTCATATATCTCAAGAACGGACGGAATTGTTTGAACTTCAACAAGGCGGAGAATCTCAATCTATTAGGGATGAGAACCCCAGCGAGTTTTTCTTTTTCAATCAGGTATTGCACCAGGCAATAAAAATCACCATCGCCGGTTATGATGACCGCCTTGTCGTAGTTTGGGTATTCGATCATCGCGTGAAGGACTAGTTCGGCGTCGCAGTTGCCTTTAGTGGTCCCGTCTTTGTATTCGAGCGTCGGTTTGAAAATACAAATGAAGCCGGCTGATTGAAGCGAGATATACAGCTCATTATTGCCTTCAATGTAGCCGATGAACAAAAATGCTTTTGTCACGCCGTATTTTTCTTTGAGATAGATGCGAAAACGGGCGAAATCCAATTTCCACCCAAGCGACAGAATAGATAAGTTCAGGTTCTGGCTGTCGATGAACGCGTAGTTGTTTGCCTTTGTTTTCATGCTAAATAATGTCGGCGAAATACCGTTCTATCTTTTTGAATGACAGGACTCCCGCGATGAAAAGCGCGGCGGTGATGGCGCATGCCATGCCAAGCAAAGCCCAGTCGACTGGCTGCGTGCCCAACAGCGAAGCGCGCGCGGCTTGGATGACGCCCGACATGGGGTTGAGCGCCAGGATCCACGTGTATTTGCCTGCAATGCTTGCCGGGTAGATGACAGGCGTGACGAACAAAAGTATCTGAATGAAAAACGGCAGGGCATAGCGCACGTCGCGGTATTTGACGTTGATTGAAGCCAAAAGCAGTCCCGCTCCCGTGGAAGCCATGAAGGTGATGAACAAAAGAACGGGTAGGAGCACGATGCCTTGCCAGTGCGGCATCCATCCGTAATAGAACATTAGCCCGACCAGGATTATCGCCGCGATGAGGAAGTCAACGATCTTGGTCAGGACGCTTGAAAGCGGCAGAATGAGCCGGGGAAAGTAGATCTTTGTGACGATGGATTGGTTGGCGACAAGCGACCCGCTCACTTCCGAAAGCGATGAAGAGAAAAATTGCCAGAACAAAAGCCCGACGTAGACGAAGATGGGGTAGGGGATGCCATCGGACGGGATGCCCGCAAGCTTCCCGAAAAATATGGAAAACACTACCATCGTCATGAAGGGCTGGAAGATTGCCCACAGCACGCCGATAGCCGTTTGCTTGTAGCGTACTTTCAAATCGCGCCATGTGAAGAAATACAAGAGTTCACGATAGCGCCAAATCTCGCGCGCGTCTTCCCAACTCAAGGGCTTTTGCGGTTTGATGACGGTTAACATATACGAAATAACGAATTAGTTACGAATGGCTACGAATGGTTTTTTACATACCATTCGTACGTCGTGCGGAGTCCTTCGTCCAGACTGATGGTATGATGCCATCCCAAGCCGTGCAGGACGCTCACATCGAGCCATTTGCGCGGGGTGCCATCGGGTTTCGTCGCGTCCCACGCGAGCGTTCCCGTAAAGCCGACCAATTTTTGTATTTTTCCCGCAAGTTCTTTAATAGAAACGTCTTCTCCGGTGCCGATATTGACGATCTTTGAATCGTCGTACGTATTCATCAGGAAAACGCACGCATCGGCAAGGTCGTCCACATGGAGAAATTCCCGTTTTGCGCTGCCCGTTCCCCACATGGCGAGCTCGGGTTTATTGTCCTGTTTCGCTTCGTGGAATTTTCTCAGCATGGCGGGAAGCACGTGGGAATTCTGCAGGTCGAAATTGTCGCCCGGGCCGTACAGGTTGGTGGGCATGACGGAGATGAAATTCGTGCCGTATTGCTTGTTGTATGATTGGCACATGGTGATGCCTGCGATTTTGGCGACGGCATACGCTTCGTTGGTCGGCTCCAGCGGGCCGGTTGAAAGATATTTTTCTTTAATGGGCTGGGGCGCCATTTTCGGATAGATGCAGGAGCTTCCCAGAAACAGAAGTTTTTTGACCTTATTGAGATAAGCATTATGAATGATATTGGTTTCAATGGCCAGATTCTGGTAGATGAATTCGGCGGGGTACGTCTTGTTTGCCATGATGCCGCCGACTTTCGCGGCGGCCAGAAATACATATTCCGGCTTTTCTGTTGTAAAGAATTCTGCGACTTTAGTCGCGTCGAGCAAGTCAAGCTCTTGGCGGGTCCTGACGATGATATTGCTATAACCCTGTTTCGTGAGATTACGCACGATTGCCGACCCCACCAATCCTCGGTGCCCGGCGACAAAGATTTTTGCGTCTTTTTCCATAGATAAGGTTTATGTATTGCGGGATTCGTGCTCGTGATCGGCTTTCACCATAAGCTCGACCAGCTTGGCGAACGTGACTTTCGGTTCCCATCCCAAATGTTTCTTCGCTTTACTGTAATCGCCGCGCAATTCGTCCACTTCAGCCGGGCGGAAATATTTCGGGTCGATCTCGATAAGGGTTTTTCCTGTCTTTCGGTCAAACCCCTGCTCTTTCAAGCCGGACCCTTTCCACGCGAGGTCGAAGCCAAGATGCCGCGCGGCATGCTCCGCGAATTCCCGCACGCTGTGGGATTCATTCGTCGCCAGGATATAATCGTCCGGTGTGTCCTGTTGGAGCATGAGCCACATGCCTTCCACGTAATCTTTGGCGTATCCCCAGTCGCGCTGGGCGTCCAGATTTCCAATGTGGAGCTTGTCTTGTTTTCCGAGCTTTATTCGCGCGAGACCTTTCGTTATCTTTCTTGTCACGAATGTTTCGCCTCTGCGGGGAGATTCGTGGTTGAACAGGATGCCGTTGACGGCGAACATGCCATAGCTTTCGCGGTAATTTTTCGTTATGTAGTAGGCGTATGCTTTCGCACAGCCATAAGGGGAGCGGGGGTGAAAGACGCTGGTTTCTCTTAAAGGGATTTCATGTGCCTTACCAAACACCTCGCTGGACGATGCCTGGTAAAACCTGGTGGGGATGCCCGTCTCTTTGATGGCGTCCAGGATGCGCAGCGCCCCCAGTCCCGTCACGTCCGCCGTGTATTCGGGAATGTCAAAGCTCACCCGCACATGGCTTTGGGCTCCCAGGTTATAGATTTCGTCAGGCTTGATTTTTTCCAAGAGACGGTTGATGTTGCTTGCGTCGGCGAGGTCTCCGTGGTGCAAGATGAACCTGACCCCGCGTGAATGCAGGTCCTGGTATAGATGATCAACGCGGGACGTGTTGAGCGTGCTTGCGCGACGGATCATACCGTGCACTTCGTACCCTTTTTCCAAAAGGAGTTCCGCCAGATACGAGCCGTCCTGCCCTGTGATGCCGGTGATGAATGCTTTTTTCACCCCGTTAGAGGCAGATCGCGATCGGACAGAACCGTCGCGCTCAGCACTTCCTACATTGTTATTGTGGTTTTTCATATCGCATGTTTTGTTCTCCGCGATTGCGGCCTCTAACGGGGTTCATACTTACCACTTGTTAATTTTCTCCACCACTTTTTTCTTGAGCGTCAGGTATGACTTCACCGCTTCTTTTTCAAGCTCCGGCGAAACCATGCGCAAAATCTCTTTACCCAGTATTCGGTACTGCCCGCCCACTTTATTCGCCTTTAAAAGCCCTTTTTTCAGAAGCCGCTTCATGGTGCTGGGGCTTACCTTCAAAAGCTTTTGCGTTTCGCTCGTGGTATATATCGTATTGTGCTGTACCTCTTCTTGCTGTGCCATATAAATAAGTATACTAAATAGCATTAAAAGGTGTCAATAGGTGTCAAAAAGTGTCATGTGGATAAAAAATACGCATAAGGGGAATGTTTTCCCGTATGCGTGCGTACTTGTTGTGCGGTGTCAGCGTCTTCCCAGCTCGTCCATGATCTCGGGCGCCGTTTCCATACGGCTTGTCGGCATGGATTTGAACCCCTTCAGTTTCCGAAGGGCCAGGAGCGCGCAGGGGAGCGCGCTTGCCTCCATGAAGAGCCCGGAGTCGATGACGTCGTTGAACTCATCGAGCGGTACGAAAACCGTTTCCATGATCTCGTTTTTGTTGGGGTTGCGAGCGCCCGCTTCCTTTTCGAGTTCGGTTGCCAGGAACATGTGTGCCGGAAGGCCGTGGTCGTCGGGTCCCGCTCCGCGGTACTTGCCTGTCTCGATCATGACATGGCCGAGATAGGACCAATTACCCTCGCCGTACCCGGTTTCTTTCAGGTAGGATTCTTTCGTCCTGGCGAGAATCTCTTCCGCCGTTGCGGTTGGCAAAATCTTGCCGATACCGCCAGGAGGGAGTTCCCAGCTCAGGGAGTTGACAGATTCATAGGTATATGCTAGTTTATGACGGTAAATAGGATCATTGAAAACCAGAGTTCAGAATCCAACCTATAACAAGGAGGAGTGGAGTGGACATGCAAGCGCTCATTACGCAGACAAAGCCGGTCAGTGCCGACCACCGCCGGACCATCTGGGAGCCGCTCAATGGTCCGGGGATGAGACGGGTCAATTTCTTTGAATTCCAAGAGGCATTGCCTGTCGGCAACCATTTCCATCGATACGGCACCGAGCTTTTCTTGGTCACCAAGGGAACGCTCCGCGTCGCCGTTCTGGAAGATGTCGTGAACAAGAAGCGCGTCAGCGTCCGAAACCTCCCGTCCGGAACGCTCATCTCCGTGCCTGTGGGCGTGTCCCACGCTTTCATCTTCGAACCGGGAAGCGCCATGATCGGCATGGCGAGCGCCCCCTTCGATGAGAGCGACAAGGATTTGAACGACTACAAGCTTCTCGATAAAGAAGGGAACGAGCTTCCTTCGCCTAATTAGATAGCGAAGTTCTTTTGAACTGAAGACCCTTACGCGACATAACGTTGCGTAAGGGTCTTTTATTTATACTCGTTCATTTGTGGCAAACGGCATTCCCTGATAAAATAAGAGGATGGAACAAAGCACGATGGTTTTGTTTGTGCGCTGGCTTTTTGTGGACTCTACTTTACATGTGGCGAAGACGTGGCTGTTTTTTTTGAAATTCGGCATGGATATTTTTTCGGTGCCGCTTTCCCTACGGACATTCTGGTATCCTTGGCGCCGTTACATGACGGGGTATCCCAGGACGATTGACCCGAAGATCTTATTCGAGTCGCTGTTCGGCAACATCATGTCGCGCGGCATCGGCATGATATTGCGGACATTCTTTATTCTGCTCGGCATTATCTTTGACGCGTTTATTTTCGTCTTCGGGCTGGCGGCGCTCGCGCTGTGGGTCGCCGCGCCGTTTCTTTCCTTATACATGATCTGGGCCGGCATGAAGATATATTTTCTCGGGCATGTCTAATATATTCGATCTCCATACATCGGAAGCGTATAAGGCGGTGAAGTATCCCGTGCGCGTCGTCGTTCCCGGGCAGATCGTATTTACCCTGCTGTCGGTCCTGTTTTTTCTTTTTTTCCTGTTCCCTAAACCAAACCTTTCTCCCACGGATTTTTCTCCGGCCGACGCGCTCGGGCTTTTTTTGGTGTGCATATCCGTGAATGTATGGTTTTTGTTTTTCTGGATGTTCTACCTTTTGCGCCTGCGGCACGTTCCCGAACCGTTGCGTCTGGACGAAGTCTGGCAGTATGTCCAAAAAGGCGGACAGGTGAATGCCGCCAATTATCTTGACCTCGCGGCGGTGGAGCTCTTTTACAAAGCCGACTTGTACGCGCGGCGCAAGAACATCGCTGTCGACCCCATCGTGCTGTTGCATGGGTATCTGAAAACCAGGCGTTCCGATTTCATGTTCTCGCGCATGCTCATCAACAAAACCGATTTTGAAAAAAGCGTCGAGATCATCGTCAATTCGCAGTTCCAGCGAAAGCCGGACGAAACGATGCATGGCGCGGCGTTTGACGCCGTGGTGCTTGCCGCGCTCGAGGACGCCGCCCAAAAAAAATATCATTTCATCACGCTGGACGTCGTCGTGCGCGCCATAGTCGCCCGGGATATGACCATTCAAAAGATCTTTTTTGATTTTGGCGTGAAAAAAGACGATGTGATGAACGTGTCAGAATGGGAAGAGCATTATCATTTCGAGCACGAAGTCGCCAAGCCGTTTCTGTTTAATTTCAGGGGTGTGAAGGGGCTCGCGGACGACTGGGTATACGGATACACGCTGACTCTGGACGCGTACGCGCACGATATCGCGGTGCATTCGTTGGAGTCCGCGGAACACACGCATATCCACGCCAAAGAAGATGAGATCGGCCAGGTGGAAACGATCCTGGCGCAGTCGGGCCGCAACAACGTCGTGCTTATTGGCGAAGCGGGCGTGGGGAAAAAAAGCGTCGTGGCGGGATTCGCCCAGCGAATTCTCTACGGCACGACCCTGCCGCCGCTCAAGCACAAACGCCTGGTCGAGCTTGACGTGAACAGGGTGCTCGCGCGTTCCCGCGACGCCGCGTCCGCCATCGCTCTGTTCGAGAAGATCCTTGCCGAATGCGAACGGGCGGGCAACGTTATTTTAGTGATAGACAACCTTGACCATGTCATTGGCCCCCAGCGCAGGGAACAGCTTGGCGCGGTTGATTTCTCAAGCGTATTGATCCCGCATTTGCAGTCGGAACATTTTCAGCTCATCGCACTGACCGACCCCGGGTCGTTCCATGCCCACATCGAAGCGGTGCCCTCCGTGGCGGTTCTGCTTTCCAAAGTGGAAGTGCCGGAGCTCAACGAAGCAGAGACGCTTGAGATCTTGGAAGACATCGCGCCCAAGCTGGAGCGCCGGTCGGGCCTTTTCATTTCTTATTTCGCGCTCGCGGAAGTCGTGAGCGCCGCCGGTTCGTTCATCCAGAATGTGCCGTTCCCGGAAAAAGCGATATCGCTGTTGTCCGAAGTGCTTTCCTATGTCAGTTCCCACGCGCTCATCGGCAACGTGGTGACGCAGGACCATGTGACTGAGGTCATTTCCAAAAAGACCGGCATACCGCTTGGCAGGATAGAAGGGGAAGAGAAAGCGAAACTGCTCAATATGGAAGAGCTTCTGCACAACCGCATCATCGGCCAGGATCAGGCGGTCAAGCACGTCGCCGCCGCTTTGCGCCGCATCCGGTCGGGCATCACCGAGCGCAAGCGCCCCATCGGCACGTTTTTGTTTCTGGGGCCGACGGGCGTGGGGAAGACCGAAACGGCGAAGGCGCTGGCCGCGGTGTATTTCGGGTCGGATGAGCGCATGATCCGCCTCGACATGACCGAGTATCAGGAGGCGGCGTCCATCAACCGGCTCATCGGCAACGCCGATACGGCGGCCGAAGCGCAGTTTGCGAACGCCATCAGGGAAAATCCGTTTTCGCTCGTAGTGCTGGACGAGCTTGAAAAGGCGCATCCCAACGTGATGAACCTGTTTTTGCAGATCCTGGACGAAGGGCGTTTGACGGACGCGTTTGAGAAAAAAGTCTCGTTTAAGAACACCATCATCATCGCCACGTCCAACGCGGGCGCGGAGTTCATCCGCGAATACGTCAAAACGGGGCAGAACCTTTCTTCCATCGCCACGCGGCTTCTGGAACATCTCATGAAGTCGAGCATCTTCAAGCCGGAATTTCTCAACCGCTTTGACGCGACCATCGTGTTTTCGCCGCTGACGATGGATGAAGTGAAGCAGATCGCGGCGCTCATGCTGCGCGGCCTCGCGGCGCGGCTTGAAAACAAAGGATATGTGGTCACCATGGAAGACGCGCTGGCGGACGAGGCGGCAAAACGGGGATTCGATCAAATATTTGGCGCCCGGGAATTGCGGAGATTCATCCAGGAAAAACTGGAAAACGTCATTGCCGACAGGATCATCAAAGGAGAATACAAAGAAGGCGATACGATCAGTTTGACCGTTACCGATCTTACGTAATATACTTGTCAGGAAGCCATGAATAAATATAAACGGATTTTGCTCAAACTGTCGGGCGAGGCGCTGTTGGGTTCGCATGAATACGGCATCGATCCGGCCATCGCCGCCGTTATCGCCAAGCAGATAAAAAAAGTGACGGAACTGGGCGTACAAGTCGCCGTGGTCATCGGCGGGGGTAATATTTTCCGGGGGTACACGGCCTCGACGGAAGGCATGGACAGGGCGACGGCAGACTATATGGGGATGCTCGCCACCGCCATGAACGCTTTGGCGATGGAAGACGCGTTCAAGAGAGAGAGGATGTACACACGGGTGCAAAGCGCCATCGAAATGCCGAAAATCGCCGAGAATTATGTGCGCAAAAAAGCCATCAGGCATCTTGAAAAAGGAAGGGTGGTCATTTTCGCGTGCGGCACGGGCAATCCGTATTTTTCCACTGACACGGCCGCCACGCTCCGCGCGCTCGAGATCAACGCCGATATTCTCCTGAAAGCGACGAAGGTGGACGGGGTATACGACAAAGATCCCCAGCGCGACAAAACCGCCAAAAAAATAAGCAGGCTTTCGTATCACGACGTGGTGGTCAAGAAACTGAAGGTGATGGACATGCCCGCCGTGACGCTCGCGATGGAAAACAACCTTCCCATTTTGGTGTTCAATATCTTCAAGAAAGACAATATCGTCAAAGCGGCCAAGGGCCAGGCGATAGGGTCTCTCATCAAGTAATTTCTAAATCTATGGGACTTTTCGGACCGACGCCTCCCCCGCGCGTAACGCCGGAGGAATTCAAAAATAAAGTCGTTTCACAATTGTACGTGCACGGGTTCTCCCAAAAAGAGCGCAACGAAGTGGAGGAGCTGTTCGCCGGCGATATGTACGAGGACAAAGAAGTCGATATCGGCATAGACGCGGGGGAGCTTGCGCGAAAGATTGAATGGTTAAAGACGAATATGGATAAGCATATTTTGTCCGAAGAAAAAATAGCCGCGCTGGAAGCAGTGTTCAGACAATACATGTAAAGAAAAACAGACCCTAGGGGGTCTGTTTTTTGGCAAGAAGATTACGCAGCTCTTGTGTTTTTTTTGCGTGTAACGCCGCGATTTTTTCACGATGCACTCTCCAGCCGATCATATGGCGTATCATACTGTTATATGGTTTTCCCTGCAGGCATGCATTCCTGATCCCTTTATCTTTTATCAGATGCACCCTTCCCTTTTTTTCCAAAATCTTTTCAAAGATCATTTCCCCGATTATTTTTTGCGGATTCCCGAATGATTGTACAAGAAATGAGATGCCCGAAAGATAATAAGCTCCCTTTTCCTCTATGCCATTTTTCTCAAGGAAATCAAGAAATTTTATCTCCCCCTCAATCATTTCTATCCGATGGCGGAGAGAGTGCTCGCTATATTTATGCATGCGTTCCTCCTTGGTAAAGTGCTGACTTGCTGTACACTCTTTCCTCAATATAGTATAATGAAGCAAAAAGTCAATAATAGCCATATCTTATGAATGCTATCATCAAAAACGTTTTGGGTGCGGCGCTTGTCATTACGGTTTTAGGGTTCACTTACGCGGCGACCCAGTATGCCGGCGTATATCAAAAAGCCGTCGACCCGGCGTCATTCCGGAGCTTTTCCGTTTCAGGAGACGGCAAAGCGGTCGCTATTCCCGATATCGCGCAGTTCTCATTCATGGTCATAACGGAAGGCGGCAAACAGGTCGGCGCATTGCAGCAGGAAAATACCACAAAGGTCAACAAGGCGATCCTGTTCGTCAAATCAAAATCCATTGATGAAAAGGACGTCAAAACGCAAAGCTATAACGTTCAGCCGCGGTATCAATATTTCAACTGTCCGCGCGACGGCGGGGCGTGCCCGCCGCCCGAGATCGTCGGCTATACCGTTACGCAGAGCGTGCTGGTGAAGGTCCGCGATTTTGCCAAGATCGGCGACTTGCTGTCCGGCGTAGTGCAAAGCGGCGCGAACTCCGTATCAGACCTTTCGTTCACCCTGGATGACCCGACCATGGTACAGAACGAAGCGCGGGCGGAGGCCATCGCAAAAGCAAAGGCGAAAGCCGAATCGCTTGCCAAAGCGGGCGGGTTCAAATTGGGAAAATTGTTGTCCATCGAAGAGGGAGCTGTCGGCCAGCCGCCGGTGTATTATTCGATGGAGGCGGCAAAATACGGAATGGGAGGCGGCGGTGTCGCACCGGCGCCGTCCATCGAACCGGGTTCCCAAGAAATGAATGTGAGCGTCACGCTCAAATACGAAATACGTTAGAACTCGTTTCTTAAGTAATTGAAAATCCCCCGTTGAACATCATATTCAACGGGGGATTTTTATCTCTTTCGCGGCGTAAGCACTTTCTGTGTCAGCGGAGGTTCTTCCTCCGGATTGTAGACAAGCTTAAGCCGCGATATTTTTTCAAGCTCTTCGAGCGAGATCTTGCTCCGGTGGTGCGCAAGATAATGCACCGCGAGACTGTTGGTAGGCGTGCCGTCAGGCAGGATACAGTTGCTCTTAACGACGAGCATGCCGCATGCGCACTGAACTGTTTTGCTTTTTGCCGGACTGGCGATCTTTGCTTGACGGAGAGCCGCCGCCATTTTAAAGGTGTATTCATCGAGAACCGGTTCGGTGGTATAATCATCATCAGATGATAATTCAATGTTTAAGATACCTTCATCTAGTCCCATGAATCCCTCCTTTCCTCGTAGTATTATATGTAAGAAAGAACGATACCATCAAAGGCTCGTATCATACATTTTTTCATTGGGAGTGTCAACGGTATGTGTGGCTCGGTTGTGCGTAATTTTGTTGACTTTTTTGGAGCATAGGAATATGATTTTACAGTTCATTTCTTTCATACTGCAATGCTCGATTTATACCGAAAAATATTCAAGACGGGCACCGTAACGCTCCGCACGGAGGAGATCATGAAGGGATTTGATGACGGCGAGATCGAGCTCACCGGAGGCCGGTTGAAAGAACAGATTAAAAAGCTGTTCGGACGGTCGCTCGCCATCCGCCAGGTCAGCGCTGGCTCGTGCAATGCGTGCGAGATAGAGATCAACGCGCTCGGCAACCCATACTATGACATGGAGCGGTTCGGCATTTCCATCGTTGCTTCGCCGCGCCATGCCGACGCGCTCCTGGTGACGGGTCCGGTGACGCGCGCGCTTAAAGACGCGGTGCTCCGGACCTATGAAGCGACGCCCGATCCGAAGATCGTCATCGCGTGCGGCTCATGCGCGTGCGACGGGGGAGTGTATAAAGGAAGTTACGCGACGCTGGACGGCGTCGACAAGGTGATACCCGTGGACGTATATATTCCGGGGTGCCCGCCGACCCCGAAAATCATATTAGGGGCATTGCTCTCGGCATTTGAGCAAAGGACGGGCGTAGCGAAACCGTAAGTAGATAGGATTTATTCATACATATGGCAACTTTCTTTTTTGCCGGTATTATTTTGTTTTTGTCGGGAGCGTTCTTTGCTCTTGTCTTTTCGGGTACGGCGCGCGTTTCGCGCCTTTTGGGTTATGGCTTCGCGCTTGCGGGTTCCGTGTCCGGCCTGGTTTTCGCGCTTAACGTATTGCTGACGGACGCGCGCACGGAAGTTTCGTTTCTGACGCTTTTTTCTTATCCGCTGTTCTCATTTTCGATTGACGCGCTCGCCGCGTTCTTCATGCTGTTGGTGTGCGGCATCGGCATCGCGGTGTCGCTTTTTTCTTTTTCGTATGCCGAGCATTATGAAAAAAGATACAGCACGGGACTTTTGGGAGCTCTCTATAATCTTTTCCTCTGTTCCATGCTGTTGGTCGTCGCGGCAAGCAACGTGATCGCATTCCTTGTTTTCTGGGAGCTCATGTCGCTTCTTTCTTATTTTCTGGTGACGTACGAGCACCGGAAAGAAAGCGCGCGCAAGGCTGGATTGCTGTACGTGGTCATGACCCATTTAGGAACGGTATTTTTGACAGTCGCCTTTTTCCTATTGTTCCGCGAAACCGGCTCGTTTGTGTTTGCTGATTTTCATGGCGCGGGCGGAAACATTTCCGCGCTGATGCGCGATATTATTTTCATGCTCGCATTCATCGGATTCGGTTCCAAGGCGGGCATCGTTCCTTTCCATATCTGGCTTCCCGAAGCGCATCCGGCGGCTCCCAGCCATGTGTCCGCGCTCATGTCGGGCGCCATGATCAAAATCGCGATTTACGGCATCATACGCGTCGTGTTCTATCTCTTGGGCGGACCGATGGAATGGTGGTGGGGGGTGCTCGTACTGGTGTTGGGCACCGTGTCCGCGCTCGTCGGGGTTCTTTATGCGCTCATGCAGCACGATCTGAAGCGCTTGCTCGCCTATTCCAGCGTGGAAAACATCGGCATCATTCTCATCGGTGTCGGATCGGCGATGTTATTCGTCGCGTCCGGCCATAACGAATACGCGGGGATCGCGCTGTTCGCCGGCTTATTCCACACCCTTAACCACGCGCTGTTCAAAAGCCTGCTTTTTCTGGGCGCCGGGGCGGTCCATAACGCTACCGGCATCCTGAACATAGAAAAATTGGGAGGATTGGCCGCGAGAATGCCGTTGGTGGCGGTGAGTTTTCTCATCGGATCCATGGCGATATCCGCTTTACCTCCCTTAAACGGGTTCGCTTCCGAATGGCTTGTTTTCCAGGGGTTGCTCGGCAATCTCATTACACTGGACTCCGTTGCCACGCAAGTCATCGTCGGCTTGAGCGTCGCATTCCTGGCGCTCACCGGCGCACTTGCGCTTGCATGTTTCGCAAAGGCGTTCAGCATCACTTTCCTGGCTTTGCCGCGAAGCGACCAAGCCGCCAACGCGAAAGAACCCCACTGGTCGATGCTTGCCGGGATGCTTCTGCTTGCCGCGCCCTGCATTGTCTTGGGCGTTGTGCCGTCTTTGGCGGCGGCTCTTGCGGAACCCGTCACGGCGGAGCTCGCGGTCCCGTTTGCCGTGGCAAGCGATGCGATGTCTCTTTCGCTCCAGAACCCCGGCGGTTTCACGCACGCAAGCATCGCGCCGGCATGGATTACGCTGTTATTTGCCGGGACCGTACTCATGGGAATGGTGTTCGCGGCGGTCGCGTGGGGAAGGCACAAGAAGCGAAAAGTCCCCACCTGGGCGTGCGGGCGCCATGTCGAGCCGAGTATGGAATATACCGGCAGCGGGCTTGCCATGCCTTTCAAACTGCTTTTTTCCGGGCTCTATCGTCCGACGCAGAACATCGAGCAGGAAACATTGCGGGGATCCACCTATCTGATCACCTCGGTGAAATATCGGGAAGAGATCACGCCGCTGTTCGAGAAATATCTGTATGACCCGTTCGTGGCGGCGGTGGTGTGGGTGGGGGACAAGATGAGAAAGATCCAAACGGGGAATCTGAACATGTATCTGTTGTATATTTTCGGCACGCTCATCGCTTTACTGTATCTTTTCGTATAACATGAACGCTTCTTCTGTCATAGTCATTGTTTTACAAGGAGGACTGCTGGTGCTTGGCGCGCCGCTGGTGAGAGGCGCCATTAAAAAAATAAAGGCGCGCCTGCAGAACAGGGTCGGTCCGCCGCTTCTGCAGGGATATTACGACCTCGTGAAATTATTCCAAAAAGAATCCATGGCATCGGTGCATTCGTCATTCATTTTTCAGATGACGCCATTGGTCGTTTTCGGGGTGTCTGTGACGGTCGCCCTGCTCGTTCCCGTGCTGTTTTCGTTCTCTCCCTTCGCTTCGTTCGGCGATATCATTTTCATCGTGTACCTTCTGGGGCTTTCGGTGTTTTTCCTGGTGCTTGCCGGTCTTGATACCGGGTCGGCGTTCGGCGGCATGGGTTCCGCGCGGGAGATGATGATCTATTCGCTGTCGGAACCCGCCATGATGCTGGTCATTTTTACGCTTGCCGTCGCAAACGGCACGACGCAGCTGACCGGCATCGTTTCCGGCGCCATCAGCGAGCCGCAAGCCATTTTCCTTATTAGCAACGTATTCGCGTTTTTCGCTTTTTTCATCGTGGCGCTCGCTGAAAACGCGCGCATCCCCGTGGACAATCCGGCGACGCATCTTGAGCTGACCATGGTGCATGAGGCGATGATCCTGGAGTATTCGGGCAGACAGCTTGCGTTCATCGAATGGGCGTCCGCCATCAAACTTACGGTGTTTTTGGCGCTGTTGGTCACCGTTTTCTTCCCCTTCGGCATCGCGACGGAATTCGCCGGCCCAGCAATCATCCTGGCATTCGTGTTATTTGCCGTTAAAATAGGGTTTGCAATAGTCGCGATCGCGTTCGTGGAAAGCACAATCGCCAAGCTCCGCCTGTTCCGGTTGCCGGATTTCCTCGGTATTGCCGTCGTGTTATCGGTGATAGCATTATTTTCAAGCTTCTTTTTGTAATATGGATGCCCATTCGTTCATCCCCCAGCTTCCCCATATCGTTAGTCTTTTCGCCGGTCTGATGCTTTTAGGGACGCTTGTATTTCTCACGCAAAAAGGCTTGCTCGCGTGCATCAACCTCTACATGCTGCATTCGTTTTTTCTCGTGCTTATTTTAATCGTCATTGCATTCGGCATGGGGGAAACGCATTTATACGCCGGCGCCGCCATTACCTTTTTGCTGAAAGTGGTTTTGATCCCCGGCATGTTCTTCTGGCTCATCAAACAGATAGATATTAAGCGCGAGGTGCAGTTTTACATCAACACCTCGACGTCGCTCATCATCGCGGCGGCGCTCGTGCTGTTCGCGTTCGATATCACGCATCGGGTATTCGATTTCGCGCACTTCGCGGTTTCCGAAACGGCCATCACGCTTTCTCTGGCGATGCTGTTCATTGGGTTTTTTATCATGATCTCGCGCACGCAGGCGCTCAACCAGATGTTGGGCCTCCTTATCGTGGAAAACAGCCTGTTTTTGCTCGCAAGCGTCACGACGTTCGGCATTCCGCTGGTGCTTGAGATAGGCATTTCATTCGACGTGCTCATCGCGCTTCTGATCATGGGTATTTTTATATTCAAGATAAATCAGACGTTCCATCATATTGACGTAAGCAGGTTGCAGAAGAATAAAGAATAAAAACCATGCTATCCATTATTTTAGCCATTCCATTTTTTGCGGCTGTCGCTTCATTTTTCACCCGTGAAAAGCGAAATATCGAGCTGTTGAATGTCTGCTCCCAGGCGGTCGTCATGGTCTTATCCGTGGTGCTCGCCGTCTGGGTGGCGCGCGACGGAGCTCTTTTTTCCCCGGGGGGATTTCTCATGGCGGATGCGCTTTCGGCATACATGGCCGCCATAATCGGCACGATAAGCTTCGTGGTGATCGTGTACTCGGTATTCTACTTGAGCGAAGAGATGAGAAACGAGATCATCGGCATGCGGAGATTCAGGCAGTATTTCGCCCTGTTGCAGCTGTTCATCTTCACCATGCTTCTCGCGGTGCTTTCCGACAATCTTGCCGTGATGTGGATCGCCATCGAAGGGACGACGCTGGCCACGGCGTTCCTCATCAGCTTTTATAATAACGAAAAGACGCTTGAGGCCGCGTGGAAATACATCATCATCTGCACGGTCGGCATCACGCTCGCGCTTTTTGGCACCATCTTGACGTACTACGCGTCGCTTAAAAGCGGTATGCCGGCCGTCGACGTGCTGTTGTGGTCGTCCATCGCGGCGCAAGCCCACGCATTCGGTCCCGAGCTCATGAAGATCGCCTTTATTTTTATTTTCGTCGGTTATGGCACTAAGGTCGGCTTGGTTCCCATGCACACGTGGCTGCCCGACGCGCACACCAGGGCCCCTTCTCCCATTTCAGCGCTCATGTCGGGCGTATTGCTCAATGTCGCGCTCTACAGCATCCTGCGGTTTAAAGTCATCACCGACGCGGCGCTGGGCGCCGCCGATTTCACCAACCGGCTGTTCTTGATCTTTGGCGTCACGTCGGTGGTGGCCGCGGCGTTCATCATCCTGGTCGCGCGCAAATACAAGCGCATGCTCGCGTATTCAAGCATCGAAAATATGGGGCTGATCTCGCTGGGCATCGGCTTCGGGCATCCGTTGGCCGTCATGGGAGCGCTGTGGCACATCGTCAATCACGCGCTCGCCAAATCGCTTTTGTTTTTCACCGCCGGCAACGTCTTTTTAAAATACCACAGCGGGAAGATCGGAAACGTGAGGGGCATGCTCACCGTCATCCCCTGGACATCCTTTTTCTTCATATGCGGCATTCTCGCCATCGTCGGCGTTCCTCCCTTCTCCATATTTTTCAGCAAGCTTCTTATCTTTTCGGGCGGATTCGCAAGTTCCTACGGCATTCTCGCGTTCCTGATGCTTCTACCGCTTGCGGTGGTGTTCGCCGGATTCTTCCGGCACGCGGGCGCGATGCTTTTTGGCGAACCTCCCCAAGAATTAGAAAAAGGCGAAGCGCGCCCATTGACCATTATCCCCATTTTATTTACGATAGCGCTGCTGCTTGTTTTCAGCATCGCGCCGCCCGCCGATTTCATGCGCCTGCTTGAACAAATGCGCGCGATCATACAATAGCTATGCGTACGAACGACATGAAAAACAACACATCTACCATCGGGATCATCGGCATCGGAATGGTCGGCACGCCCCTGATGCGTTATTTTGAAAAAGAAAAAGGATACGTCCGAGGGAAGCAACTGCACTTGTTCGATATCGACCCGAAAAAAGGATACGGCGACGACATCAATAAGGCGGACATCATTTTTATTTCCGTGCCCACGCCCGGAAGCAAAGACGGGTTTGCGGATCTTTCCGCGGTGGAGCACGCGTTCGCGAGCATACGGGGCGAAAAGATCATCGTGCTGAAATCAACCGTTCCGCCGGGAACCACGGAGCATTTCCAGAAAAAATATCCCCACCATAAGATTCTGTTCAATCCCGAGTTTTTGACCGAACGCAAGGCGTGGGAAGATTTCATGAAGCCGGACCGCCAGATAGTCGGATTTACGGCGGTTAGCATCGATGCGGCGCATCCCGTGCTCGCGCTTCTGCCCAAGGCGCCGTTCATGTCGCCGTGGGGCGTGAACACCTACCGGCCGGTCATGATCACGGCAACGGAAGCGGAAATCATAAAATACGGCGGCAACGTCCATTTCGCGCGCAAGATCAATTTTGCGAATATATTGGCCGGCCTTTCCGATACGCTGGGAGCCGATTACGAAAACGTCCGCGCGGGAATGTCCGCCGACTTCCGCATCGGCGACTCGCATTTGGACGTCGCACATGGCGGCTACCGGGGCTTTGGCGGGTTCTGCCTGCCCAAAGACCTGCTGGCGCTCAAAACCCGTCTGGAAAGCGCCGGGCTTGCCGATGGCGCACGACTGCTTGGCGAGGACTACGCATTCAACGAAAAACTGCTTGCACGGCAGGGTTTGAGCGTGGCGGACGTGAACGGGCACGACCATGAGTGGGTCAACCGGAAACTAAAAATGCAAAGCGAAAAACGAAAAACGGCCAAAACAAAAGCTAAGAAAAAATAACATGCTGACACTTCAAGGAACAATGCAGGCCATCCACAAAGAGTTTCCCGCGCTTGCGGGCGAAGAAAAGGGGAGGGTGCATACCATGCGCATCAGCACGGAAACGCTCAAACCGATCGTAGCATTGCTGATGAGCAAACACTGGCGGCTTTTAACCATGGCGGGCAACGATGAGCGCGCGCAGGCGGGCACATTCACCGTTTCGTGGGTGTTCGGACTTGCCAAGGAGAACAAGATCATGCGGCTGGTGTTGCCGGTGGACCAGCACAAGCCGGTTTTCCCGTCTATCTTTGAACTTACGGAGAGCGCGCTTTTGTTCGAGCTTGAGATCCGCGATATGTTCGGGTTGACGCCGGAAGGGAATCCGGAGTTGACCGTGGAAGACGACCACGGGAAAGGCCGGATGCGTCGCCTCGCGCATCACCACAATTGGCCGGAAAACACGTATCCTCTGCGCAAAGATTTCCCGTGGAACAAAAGGCCTCCCGAGGTGGATGTGCCGTTTCCTTTCCGTTACGGCGAGGGAGAAGGCGTTTTCGAGATTCCCGTCGGTCCCATTCACGCGGGCGTCATCGAGCCGGGACATTTTCGCTTTACGGCGGTGGGGGAGATGATCTTGAATCTTGAGATTCGGCTGTGGTACAGCCATCGCGGCATTGAAAAGTTATTCGAACAAAAAAATCTAACTGATGCCGTTGTGCTTGCCGAACATATTTCGGGCGATACGTCGTTCGCGCATTCGCTGGCTTTTTGCGAAGCCGCGGAAGAGCTTGCAGGAATGCCTGTCAGCAAGCGCGCGGGGCTGTTGCGCATCATCTTTCTTGAGCTGGAGCGCATCTATAACCATGTGGGGGATATCGGCATGATAGGGCTTGACGCGGCGTTCGCGTTCGCGGGTTCGAACGGTTCGCGCCTAAAGGAGCTTGCGATGCAGCTCAACGACAAGTTGACCGGTAGCAGGATTTTACGGGGCGTAAACGCCATTGGCGGCGTTACAAAGGATATTACGGGAGAAAACGCGGAATTTCTGGAGAAATTTTTAGCATCATTCGAGCAGGACTTCGAGGAATTCGTCAATGTACTTTTTTCCACATCGTCGCTTTTGGACCGTCTGGAGACGACGGGACGGCTCAAACAGAAAACCGCGTTCGATTACAATACGGTCGGGGTGGTCGCCCGCGCATCGGGCCTGAAAAGAGACGCGCGCCAAGATTTTCCCAACGAATGGTGGCGTCATACGCATATGAGCGTGCCGACGTTTGAGACCGGCGACGTGTTTGCGCGTTTTCAGGTGCGCGTCGAGGAAGTGCGCCAGTCCGTGAAGATCATCAGGACGACACTTGCCCAGTTGCCCGAAGGAGAGCCGATTTTGAGCACCCGGCCCATCGCGCTTAAAGAAGGGGATGTAGCCATCAGCATCGTGGAAGGGTGGCGCGGCGAGCTGGTGCACATGGTCATCGCGGGCGCCAACAACTCGCTCTACCGCGTGAAAGTGCGCGACGCGTCATTCCTGAACTGGCCGACGCTTTCCCGTGCGATCCTCAACAACATCGTTCCCGATTTCCCCATTTGCAACAAAAGCTACAACATGTCCTACGCGGGGAATGACCTGTAGGTCTTGACATTTTCATTGACGGAATGCGCCCTCTTCTTTTAACTTTCAGGGTGGATAACGGGGTTGATCCCACACATAGTATACTATGTGTGGGATTGACATTTTTGCAGATTAAGAGTATACTCAAAGGCAGTTATTTTGTACATTGAAATATTTTGCTCTTTTGTCTCCATTTCAATGGAGATGATTTTATCCTTTCAACTAATGCCATCATAAAAGGCCTTGGTTCCAAGCATAAAATCTAAAAGAATTCTCAGAATAACAACCACACACTCACAGGGAGGAGAGAATGATTCCATCAATGGATTTGTCGCCCGAAGAACAGGCCGTCGAGAAATTGCTGGACAGCGAGGGATTGCTGCACGACATGGATAAAGGACATTTCCATGGGAAGGAAGATGTGTTCGTGGTGTGCTGTCCCGATGGACGCCATTTTGTGCGCAGTATCGTGAACCCATTTATGGAGATGTATGAAAAAGCGCACAAGATCCAGTTTCATCCGATTCCCCGGCATGGAGGCACGCTTTTGCTTGACGAATGCTCGCCGCTTATCCTTCCCGGCCACACTACGGACAAGGACCTCATTTGCGACATTAAGTTCGCAGTGAAGAACGGATACAAGGCGGGTTGTCTTATCAACCACTTCCCGTGTTCGATGGCGCGAGATCATAATGTGCGTCCTTTGCATATTATCGATTCGCTCATGCATGCGAAGGACCGCATCAAGAAAAAAGAAGGCATCAGCGACATAACCGTTGCCTGCTTCCTTCAGATAACGGACGGCGAAAGGAGGAGGATTTCCCATATCCGGTGCAGTGATTTTCTTTCCTGGCGGGCGCGGTACGGCGATACCATACACGGTGCTCTAGAGCAGATGGCGTCGTCGTTGCGGTAGATACTATGTTTTTTTGCAGTAGACAACCCCCAAATCCGGGGGTTGTTTTTTTTCTATTCTTGTTTTATAATGCATGCATTATTCATAATATCTAATCCCATGAATGCCTTATTTCTCATTATTATCGTCGTGCTGGTGGTGAGCGGTTTTTTCCACATGATCGCGGGAGGGCTTATCGTCCCCGCCATCGTCATCGCTCTTGTCGTATGGGCTATCACGATGTACAACGGGCTCGTCTCGCTTGCCAATCGGGTGAAAGAGGCGTGGTCCGACATCGAAGTGCAGATGAAGCGGCGCTACGACCTTATCCCGAATCTGCTTGAGACGGTTAAAGGATACGCGGCGCACGAAAAAGGCGTGTTTGAAAGCGTCACGAAAGCCCGCACGGCGGCGATGGGCGCAACCGACATGAAAGGCCACGCGCAGGCGGAAAACATGCTTTCGGGAGCTTTGAAGTCGCTCTTTGCCGTCGCCGAGGCGTACCCCCAGCTTCGGGCAAATGAAAATTTCCTTGAACTCCAGCGTGAACTGACCGACACGGAAGACAAGATTCAGGCGGCGCGCCGGTTCTACAACGGCAATGTGAGAGATATGAATACGACGATTGAACTGTTCCCTTCGAACATGATTGCGAGAATGTTCAACTTCACACAGAAAGAATTCTTTGAACTCGAAGAAGGCGAAGCCGCCGCAAAACAGCCGGTACGGGTAAGCTTTTAGCTTCATTAGCTTTCAGCTTTTAGAGAAATTTCTCTTTTTTGACTTTGTATTTTACTCTGAAAGCTAATGAAGCTAACAAGCTAACGAAGCTATGTCTACTATTTATACGCACCAGTCATCAAACGTAGCAAAAACGTGGGCTATCATGGCCGCGTTTTTGGCGCTTGTCATCGCGGTCGGGTTTGTGTTCGCGCAGGCGATGCAGTCGCCGGGCATTTTATACGCCGCCGTCATATTTTCGCTCGTCATGAACGTCGGGAGCTATTGGTTCTCCGACAAGCTGGTACTTGCCATGTCGGGCGCCAAGCCGGTCCAGAAGCGCGACGCGCCCGAGCTCTATCGTATCATAGAAAATCTCGCCATCACCGCCGGCCTGCCGATGCCGAAAGTGTACATCATGAACGACCCGGCGCCCAATGCGTTTGCGACGGGGAGGAACAAAGACCATGCCGTGGTCGCGGTGACGACTGGCATTCTGGAGCGGCTGGACAAGCAGGAGCTTGAAGGCGTTCTGGCGCACGAACTTTCACATATCGGCAACAGGGATATGCTGGTTTCCACCATTGCCGTGGTGCTCGTCGGGTTTGTTGCCCTGCTTTCCGACTTTTTCATGCGTTTTACGATGTTTGGCGGGCATGGACGAAGCAATGATCGCGGCGACGGCAGGGTGCAGGGCATTTTCATGATCGTCGGCATCATTCTCGCCATTCTCGCGCCCGTCATCGCCTCGCTCATGCGGCTTGCGGTGTCGCGCAAACGCGAATTGCTCGCGGATGCTTCGGGAGCATTGCTTACGCGCAATCCGGAGGGTCTTGCCAGCGCACTTCTGAAAATTTCGCAAGACCCGCGCCAAATGAAAATGGTTCACAACGCCACGGCGCATCTGTTCATTGCGAATCCGTTCAAATCGAAAAACGGCGTCGGTTTCATTACAAAGCTTTTCATGACGCATCCGCCCGTAGAGGAACGCGTGAAAGCCCTGCGGGAAATGGACGCATGAAAGAAGAACTGAGAAAACTGAAGGATGAGATAAAACGGCTCCGCGAGCTCGCGTACAAAGACGAGCTGACGGCGCTCTACAACCGCCGCGGGTTTTCGGAAGAAGCGAAGAAATTTCTGAAAGAGATAGTCGTCTTTAAAAAAGACCCTGAACGGCGAGAGTCGTTCAGCATCAAAAATTTCAGCATCATCGTGTTCGACATCGACAACTTCAAAAAATTCAACGACGCGTACGGTCATCAGGCGGGGGACGAGGTGCTCAAAAAAGTCAGCCGCATCATGCAGGACTCTGTGAGAGACATCGATCTGGCGGCGCGCTGGGGCGGGGAAGAGATGGTGCTGGGGCTCGTGGGCGCGAACGAAAACGACGCGTTCAACATCGCCGACAGCATCCGCAAGCGCGTCATGCACACCGACCTGGTCTGGAAAAGGAAAAAGCTTCATGTTACCGTAAGCGGAGGCGTCGCCGGCTTCGACAAAGTCGACACCTTCGACGACCTTTTCCGCCTCGCCGACAAAGCCCTCTACAAAGCAAAACAAGACGGCCGGAACATGGTCGTGCGCTCGCAGGACTTAGGTAAGAGGAAAAAAGTATAGCATATGGAAACACCGATTATATATGTATTTTGCCATTGCCGCGCGGCGGAAATAAGAGTGCCGTATCTCGACATTCATAACAACTAAAAATAACCTTATGCAAACAATACTTGGAGTTGGAACGGTGGGAACAGAACTTGCTAAAGCGCTTACAAAATACACCAATAAGATACGCTTAGTCGGCCGAAACCCAAAAAAAATAAATCAAAACGATGAACTCTTTTCCGCTGATCTTATGAATCTTGAGCAGACCGTGCAGGCGGTTGAAAATTCCGAAGTGGTATATTTAACAGTTGGAATATCTTATAACGCAAAAATATGGCAGGCACAGTGGCCGCTCGTGATGCAAAACGCGATAGCGGCCTGTAAAAAACATAACGCAAAGCTGGTTTTTTTTGATAATGTCTACATGTATGGAAAAGTCGATGGATGGATGACTGAACAGACGCCGATTAAACCTATAAGCAAAAAGGGTGAAGTGCGGGCACAGATAGCAGAAATGCTTATGGAGGAAGTGCGGAATGGCAAACTCACCGCTCTTATCGCTCGCTCAGCTGATTTTTACGGACCTAATACGCCAACGAGCGTTTTGTCAGTTATGGTTTTTGACAATTTGAAAAAAAGCAAGAAAGCGCAATGGATGCTAAACGAAAAAGTAAAACACACATTTACCTATGTTCCCGATGCCGCGCGAGCAATGGCGCTTTTGGGGAACACGGATGCCGCATACAACCAAGTCTGGCACTTGCCAACTGACAAAAATGCTCTGACCGGCAAAGAATTGATTGAACTTGCGGCGAAGGCTCTCAATGCCCCCGCCCGCTATACTGTGTTATCGAGATGGATGCTGCGTGTAATAGGACTCTTTATGAGCGTCGCCAGAGAGAGTATTGAGATGCTCTATCAAAATGAATCAAACTATCTTTTTGACAGCAGTAAATTTGACAAAACTTTTGATTTCAAAACTACATCGTACGCGGACGGGATTATTAAAACAGCACAGTCAATGAGCGAATGACATCTATGAACACAGCAATAAATCTACAAAATAAAAAAGGGGGGTCTAAATAAAAGACCCCCCTCCTCAATAAGAGGAATTATTCAAGAAACGAGATTGAATTCCACACATTCTGGTGGAGCCCTGGAACCTCTCTCGGCATGGTGCCGTCAGCATTCATCATGACGAACACCACCGAACTCACCTCAATGCGCTGGAATAAAACTCTTCCGCCGTCCGCCGTAAAAGCCGGGAAAATATCCCGCCGGAAGTTAAGATAATCTGACGGATTAAAGCTATAGCTTGTAAGCTTGGCTTTATTATTTCCGTCAAGATCAGCCTTGAAGATTCCTCCTTCCACCGTGTAAGAACTCGTGGCGTCGTTGAATATATTTTTTTCACTCACGAATACGACGCCCGCTTGGGGATGAACGCGTGGATAATATTCCGCACTCATTGGGTCGTCCGCCACGAGAAACGGAACGACCTCTTTTGTATTCACATCAACCGCGAGAAGCTTTGTGGCAGATGCGTTTGTTGGCCGAGCCGAGGAAAACACGACATGCGTCGCATCAAGCGCCGCCGGACTCCAATCGGGGTAATCTAACCCTTCGTTTCCAGTCAGATTAACGAGGCCGCTTCCATCCGTATTCACGGCATGGATATCAGCCCTCCAATCGACGATGCCATTCGCGAAATCGGATATGTTCGACGTAAGCGTGAAGACAATCCTATCATTGGAAACGAACGCAATGTCTTGGATGTAATACGATGTTACCGGATCATTCCTGAACATCGTAACGGCGACAGGAGCATTGCCGCCCCTATCGCTCAAAAAGACATTTGGAGTGTTCGTGGACGCATCCCACATCTGGTACGCCACTTCTGTTCCGTCCGGCGATACCGCCGGATATTGCTCGCATGCGAACGGGGTCGCGGTAATGTTCGTTTCCGCGTCGGTCGCGATATCACGAGTAACGATATCGCAATCTTTCACTCCCAACGCCACCCCGCGCTCCCACCAAAGGGTGATTCCTTTCAAAGGAAAAGCCCCTTTGATCACCGCATCTTGCGCGGTGATGCCTCCCTCATGAATGGCGATTTGAAAATATTTGCTGTTTTCGCCATCCGTGAAAGCAGCGGCGGGATTGATCGTGCTGACGATCCAAAACTCCTGCTTCGCATCTCCGGGTGAGATAGTAAAGTTAAAGGTGCCTCCTGAAAATGCGCCTTCCGCGATGGGAGTTTCAGTGGAGACATCGACAATGTCTTTTTCCGTTACATTAAAGACTTCCACAGACTGATCGTCCTTTCCGCAGAGAGTGCCCGTACAAGTCGCCTCAATAGTGACGGAATTCTCTGTGGAAGCGATGATACTCACAGGGAGACTAAGGATCGGTTTTCCTTTCGGAATCACGATCCCGTTTTCCCCCGCCTTTTCCGTTTCACCGAACACCATGCCATGACCGTGATGTTCGTGGGTAATCCTTTCCACCTCAACCGGCCGGTCGACAAATACTACCCTTTCGACCGGTTTTTCCACCACCACTTCATTCCTCTTTCCACATCCAAGAACAAGAACCCCCCAAAACAGCACCGCGACAATCGCAGATTTTTTCATGCGTTCCTCCTCGTTAGTGGTACATTATTGACAAAGAGCCATAAGACTTATATCACAGGAATGATTATATTGTCAAATCTTTGGATATTTTTGACTTTGTTGTAGTCTAGTTGTTTAATAAATTTTTTTCAACTATGACTGCCGATTTCTTGATCGAATATGGGATGAGTTGCCAAAAGAGCAGAAAATAGTAAGCTGTATATGTATAGTTCAGAAAAAATTTCAAGATATAAGAAGGTATATGAGAAACGATTTTACTTTGAACGGGTTGCATTGATATTCCCAAAGCGGAGGCGTCGCATAGAGGCCGAGTGCGCTTGCTTGTTCCTGTTTTGTCTGGAGCGTAGCGAAGTTACAAAACGCAATCCCGACATTCATAATTTGGCAGAGCGGAGGGTTCGCATAGAGGCCGAGTGCGCTCGCTTGGAAAGCGGGTATACCGCAAGGTATCGAGGGTTCGAATCCCTCACCCTCCGCCTTGCCTGAATATGATATAATGTCGGGAGAAAGCGGGTAGTCGCCTAAGGCGACTCAGAGATTCGAACTCACGATATCCTTTCGGATATACATCTTTTCGAGAGATGCGCCTTCAACCGCCCGGCCACTCCTCCTTTACTGTTTTAACTCTGTAAATTATGTTATACTATTTAAGTCGTGTAAATAGCTAATAATAATCCAAGGTAATTAGTGGGAAACGTAACCATGAGGTGTTAACATACCCTTATGGTTACAGGTCAAAAGAACGTTTTTAACTGTGCGGCCAACTTTTTGAGGGGCAGAAAGTGTATTTTCTGCGGTTCGTTCAAGGCGTGCAGAACCGCGCGCGGCTATGTGCGGTGCAGAAACAAGCCCTGTGGAAAACAGAAGTCGCTCCGGCAGTTGCGTAAAGGAATTGCCATCCTCACCGGCTTCTGCCAACAGCAAGCCGGCATATCGCGTCGCAGCCGATCTGGGCACCGATTATCAAACCGTCAGCAGAGCGTACCAGCGCCTGCGCGAGGCCGTCTACCATGTGGCGGAACTTGAAGCGGGCAAGCTCAAGGGCGAGATTGAGATTGACGATGCATACTTCGGCGGCAGGCGCAAAGGCAAACGAGGACGGGGCTCATCCTCCAATAGAAGAAAGAATGAAAGCGTTGCGGGAGATGAATATGTAAAAAATCTACAATGAGAGAGGATCTCGAAGAGTTATTAAATAAAAAATCTATTGACGAAAAAGAGAAAGAGCTTGTTTTTAAATTTTTTCTTTTTTTATCCAAGCCACAAAGGGAGAGGATGTTTATTATTTTCAGATCTTATCCGGAAAAGATCGATTTATTCGTCAAAATTTTAAAGACGAAATTGGAAATTGCGGGAAATAGCGGCAGTGGATTATCAGAAGAATTACTGTCTTTAGAAAAAGAGCAAATTAAAGATTTAATTGCATGAAATTTGAACAACCTAAGGAATTAAATATAGGAGAATTAGAATCCTCCTCTGAATCTTTAGAAAAAAAAATTTTTGACGATGAACGTAAGATTATAGGCGATGCCGGAGAGGTTCTTCTTGAAGCCCAAAAGGATAAACTGAAAAAATCTGGATTTAGGGCGCTCGCGGCGTTTTTGGTTTTTCTTTCCGGATCGAGTCATTTTGCCGAAAAATCATTTGCCGAAGATACTCCCGAAAAACATTTGATTGATAGCGAACCTAAAATCGAAAATATTTTTAATGAGGGCGAAGAAGAGAGGAATTTAGAAAATGATATTGGTTTTGACTGGAGAAGGATTGTGAAAGAAGTTGACGCGCCTCGCGTGGATAAAACTGAAGAAACAGAATCTATTGATATAAATCCGTCATTTTGGGATAGTAAAATCAAGGAGACCAGGTTTTATAACCGCCTTGAAAAAAAAGATTATAACGAAGCCATGAATTCTCTATATTCTTCCGTATATAAATCTAAAGACTACAAATCGTTTGAAGATAAAATATCAAAATTAAAAGATCTGTCTGACGCGCAAAAATTAATATTTTTACAGGGTCTGGGATATTACAGTAGCAAGATTTATGATTATGAGATGCTGGAAAATAATGAACTTATAAAAGTTTCGGAAGAAGACATGTTTCAAGAGTTAAGAAAATACATGACGACATATAATTCAGATGGAGCCGGAATATGTGGAAATATTCACACCTTTATGTCGAGAGTCGCGGCTAAAATGGGAGTTGATACATGGCTTCAAAGCGGCATTGTCGAGCGCGATGGTTTGCCAAACGGACATGTATGGATGGGAGCGATAATTAAAGACATGAGCGGTGAAAGTCAGATAATATATCTCGACTACAATATTCTAATTCCAACTGGAACTCTTGATCCGACTCTCGCGAGGGGGATTATGGAAAGATACCATAAACAAATCTCGGTATTTAATTCATATATTGGCAGTACTGAAGAAGTAATCATTCCAATTAAAAGCCTAGCGCAGGAGAAGATCGAGTACGCGAGCGGAATTATCGGCACCGAAAAAATTTTAGAAAATAACTTGGAAGCCGGAGAAATTATAAGGGAGAATGGTTTAGAGGTTCGGCTCGGCACCGACATAAATGAGCTGAAGATTACCAAAGATATAATTTCACTCACGTATATAAAGTATGAGGATTTAGATAATAACGATTTTCAGTCTATAAAAAATATGGATGCTTTGCGTCTTGGACTGGGGCTTCATAATGAAAATTTTGGAATAAAGATAGATACCGCCGTATTACATCTCGATATCAAGGATTTGGAGAATGGGGTAATCTCTCAAAATGAAATCATCACAAGGCTTGGAGTTAATTTTATAAATAGCCATGATTTTAGAAAAAAAGATTTTGACAGATTTGTCTTGTCTTATGGATTAAGCATAGAAACCGCTATGCGTCAAATCTTAAATAAGCCGACAAAATATATTTTCAAATCTGCCGGCGGTCTTTCTGAAGTATCCGGCGGAGTCAGGTTTGCCTATATTGATCCAGCGAAACCAAAAGAATTTTTTATAGAGGCGGCTGAGACGGGAAGAGTTCAGAGCGATAATTTTGAAGAACAGAAAATATCTTTAAAAAATATAGGCGATAGTCTTAGAGTTGGCGCCAAAGTTGGAGTGAATAACGGGAGTATTTTGAATTTAGACGCTAAAATTTCAAATATAGAATATGGCAGAAAATACGGAGTCGGAGTTGGGGCGGATTTTGGAAAATCTTTTGGCAACGCGGAGATTGAAAAAATTGATTCAAAATATGATAAATTTGCTCCCTCCAGCGAAAAAATTAGCATTGAGGCTGGATTTAGACAGCCAGTCGGTGAAATTGTAATTTACGGTTCAAAAAGTAGGGACGAGTATAACCAAACTACAACAGAGAAAAATGACTTCGGTGTTAAAATGAGAATGGTTCTCTGGTAATTTTTACCGCGATATCTAGTTCTTCTTATACTAAAAATTAATCTTTTTACCAGACTTGATATCTTATAGTTTGTCATTCTTAGCTAGCAAATCTCGCGGAGAAGTCAGGCTAAACCGAAATTCTTTGGAGAATTTGTTAAATAATTAATACTTCAATAAAGGAGAGGTGTAGGAGCGGTTTAACTAGCAGTCCTGGAAAGACTGTGTACGAGAAATCGTACCGCGAGTTCGAATCCCGCCCTCTCCGCCTTGCCTGAATATAAAAAATGTCGGGAGCATGAATTCACTGCTTAAAAAACCAAGCGCATGGATTCCCATAGCAATTCCACTCATCTTTTTTGCGTACCTGGTTATTTACGTCACCGCCTTCGGCATTGTCCGAGAGGAGGACGAGGGAATAGGCGCGCACCTCTTTCAGTTGTGGCTGGTGCTTGAGCCGCTCGCGGTCGGATTTTTCGCCGTCACATGGCTGTCGCGCGCGCCAAAACAGGCACTGTTTATTTTAGCGCTCCAGATTGTCGCCGCGCTCCTGCCGATATCCGTTGTTTTCTCCCTCAAATTATAAATTTATAAAGTCGCACTCAACATGGCGAAAGATACATCATTTCATGATTATATCATCTACGATATCTTGAGAGATGTTGCCGGCATCACTTCACGCAGCATGTTCGGCGGATGGGGGATTTATAAGGATGGCGTGATTTTTGCCATTCTTGTTGAAGGAGAGCTTTATTTTAAAACAGACGACACCAGCCGGGCTGATTTTGAAAAAGCAGGAAGCCATCCGTTTACCTATTCCCGCAAGGACAGCAAACGAGTTGCGTTATCATATTGGTCGTTGCCTCTAGAAGTTATGGAGAATAAAAAGATGTTGTATCAATACATCGAGCGATCAGTAAAGACGGGAAAATCTGTATGTAAATAAGATAACATGCTATCATAATAAGCAACACAACCATGCGCGATCCAATTTTAGAGACATCGGGGAAGGTGATAGGGTTTTATGAGCGGGAGTTTTATGTGTTTTCCAACTTCTCGTCTTTTTCCGTTGAATGGAAGGGGAGGTTGTGGCAGACGTCCGAGCATGCGTATCAGGCCTCCAAGTTCTTTGAAACGGATAAGGATTTGGTGGAGCGGATATTCAGCGCGCGCTCGGCGCACGAAGCGATGAAGCTCGCGCAAGCGAACAAGGACAAAGCCCCCACCGATTGGGACGAACGCAAAGCCGGAGTGATGGAAGATATTTGTCGCCATAAGCTCAAGCAACATCCGTATGTCCAAAAGAAACTTCTTGAAACGGGAGAGCTGGATATGGTAGAAGATTCTCCCAAAGACGACTTCTGGGGTTGGGGGCCGAGCAAAGACGGCCGCAACGAGCTCGGTAAAGTCTGGATGCGTCTGCGGAAGGAGTTTATTACGAAACAAGCGAAATGAAAACTGCCGCCAACCTGATAGTAATCGGCACACTGCATGCGGGACTTACGCCGGAACATGAATTATTGAAACTTCTTGAGAAGTATTCGCCGACCCAATTACTGGTAGAAATAGGCGATAATAAATTGGGAACCGAGAAGATGGCTTCATCATATCCTCCCGAGATGCTTTTTGCTTATCAATGGGCGAAAAACAAGGGAATCAATGTGCGCGGTTTTGATTCCGGTATTGATACGTTGAAAGAGGGACTGACGGAGAAAGATAACCAACGGGCGATAGAAGAATCAAAAGCGGCGATGAAAGGGATGACGTGGAAGGATTTGAACAAGGAAGCGAACCAAAAAGTGTTTGAGCCGATTGATGCATGGTTAATCGACCCCGAAAAGGAAAAGGCGCGTACGGAAGAGATGCTCGCTAACTTGGAGCGCGTCATAGCGCGTGGCGGCACGGTTGTTGTTGTCACAGGATGCGGTCACCTCAATGACATTCGCGAAAGATTCCCCACAGCACTGTTTCCGCTCGAGTGAAAAAAAATAAAAGGGGCGCACGACCTAACAGGTACGACGCCTTTTTCTTTTTGTTTTATCTTAAAATACGGTAAAATGAATTATTCATGGTGAAATTCATTAAAACCGTTTTGGTTCTGGCAGCTCTTGGTGTTTTTGCTTTCGCGCTGTGGGGGCCGTTGCGCAATGCCGCCGTACAAGTGCAAGATGCGTATTTCCCGTGCCAAAATCCCATCACGTATTCCATCGGCTCGTTCGACGCGCGTTTTGGCATATCGCGCGAGGAATTTCTGGCCGCTATTGCTAAAGCGGAGCAGGTCTGGGAAGCTGCGGCGGGCAAAGAATTATTTTCCCTCGCGCCTTCGGGAGGCCGGGTGACCGTCAATCTTATTTTTGACTCACGCCAGGAAGCGACGATTAAATTGCAACAATCAGGCCTTGTCATAAAAGACGACAAGGCGTCTTACGACGCGGTCAAGAAAAAATACGACGCCCTGAAAGCCCGGTACGTTAAAGACCTAGAGCTTTTGAAGTCGCGCATGGCCGCGTTCAAGATGCGCTCTGATGCGTACAACAAAGAAGTCGCGTATTGGAACAAACGCCGCGGAGCGCCGCCGGACGTGTATGCAAAACTCAACGAAGAACGGGTGGCGCTGGACGCGGAAGCCGAGGCGATAAACGAAATGCAAAACGATATCAATGCCAACGTGGACGATATCAACGCTCTGGCGGAAGCGCTGACGCGCATCGCGGCGGCGCTCAACCTGAAAGTGGAAGAATTCAACCGCATCGGCGGGCAACACGGCGGTGAATTCGAAGAGGGGACGTACCAAAGCGGTCCGGAGGGCGAGAGCATCGATATCTATCAATTCGACGACAAGGGGAAGCTGGTGAGGGTGCTGGCGCATGAATTCGGGCATGCTTTAGGGCTTGACCACCTGGAAAACCAAAAAGCCATCATGTACCGGCTCAACAGCGGCGTGAACGAGAAACTTACCGAAGACGACATTACGGCGCTCAAAGCGCATTGCAACATTCAATAAAATGGATATTTTTGCGCATGGGTTGTGGGCGGGAGCGGGGTATAAAGCCCTCAACAGAAAATACGGCACAAAGCTCAACGTTAAAATCGCCGCTTTCTGGGGCATATTTCCCGATATTTTCGCATTCAGCATCCCCTTAACGTGGATGACCGTTCAGCTCTTGCTGGGCAACATCCAGACATCCGACTTTTCCCATCATCCCGCGGTGGGAGAGCCGCCCGCGCAAGACACCTTGTGGATATTCGCGCTGGCGAATTCTCTCTACAGCATCAGCCACAGCGCCGTCGTGTTTTTTGCGGTGTTTTTCGGCGTCTGGTTTATCCTCAAAAGGCCCGTTTGGGAGCTTGGCGGGTGGCTTTTGCATATCCTTATCGACGTTCCCACGCATACCTATCAGTTTTTTCCCACGCCCGTGTTCTGGCCCCTTTCCGGCATTACGTTCAGCGGCATTGCCTGGAGCGAGCCGTGGTTCATGTTCCTCAACTATGGTATGCTTCTTGTTATGTATCTGTTCCTCATGAGAAAGAAAAAAACAGCATGACAACATTCACGAAAAATGCGATCATAGGAGGATATTTTCTCTTTTTAGCGTTGGCTGTCGTATATGTCATACAGGAATCCTCCCGGCTTGAAAAAGGCTATCGCGCCATCGGCAACGAGATCGCCTGCACGATGGAAGCGAAGCTGTGTCCCGACGGTTCCGCGGTCGGGCGGGTCGGGTCTTCGTGCGAATTCGCGCCGTGCCCCGGCACGCAAGACGGCGCGAGCGCGGGAGAAGGAGTTTTCCGCCCGGATGACCCGGTCGGACGGGTGTCGGGCAGAGTGAGCATCAGGCCTCTCTGTCCGGTGGAGCCGTGCCGCGGAGGCATGATGCAAAACCCCTATATCGGGCGCGAGATAGTCCTCCGGTCGCAGGATGGCAGGGTGTTCGCGGCGGCGCTTGACGACGAAGGCAATTTCAAGCTCAACGCGCCGGCCGGCGCTTATACGATGAATCTTTCCAATTGCGTGTTCATGGGATGCGCGTATGCGTTGCCCAAAAACATTACTCTTGAAGCGGGTAAAACCACGCGGATGGATATCGACATCGATACGGGAATCCGGTGAGGGGTTGACATAATTAACGCCTTCGTGTATGATGGAGGCATTATTTAAGACTCGAACCTCTTGTGTGTCATTGATGTAACGTGACCCTAAAGGAACCGGGTCGCGTTATTTTATTATATGACAACACAACACACACCGCGTGCTCTGGAAAAGCATGCAGACGTTTCTCAGCCAGGGTCGGAATTCCATCATCTAGGGATCATGCCCCAGCTTTTGAAGGCGCTCGACGCGCTGAAGTTCACCGTACCCACGCCCATTCAGCACCAATCTATTCCCGTGGCGCTTGAAGGCAAAGATATCGTCGGTATCGCCCAAACGGGCACAGGTAAGACTCTTGCATTCGGCATTCCCATGATCCAGCGACTGGGGAAAAGCGGAAAAGGTCTGGTGGTCTTGCCGACTCGTGAATTGGCTCTGCAGGTTGATGAAATGCTTCAGAAAATCGGGCGTGCCATGGGACTGCAAACGGTGGTGCTCATTGGAGGCGCGTCGCTTTACCAGCAAAAAATGATGCTCAAAAGAAATCCGCATATCGTTATCGCGACGCCGGGGCGCTTGCTCGACCATATGCGCCAGCGGAATGTGGATGTGAGCGACGCGCATATTTTGGTGCTTGACGAAGCGGACCGGATGTTTGACATGGGCTTTATGCCGCAGATCAATGAGATTTTGAAAGCTCTCCCTAAAGAACGCCAAACGATGCTTTTTTCAGCGACCATGCCGCCCGCCATCATGCAGATTGCCGCGCAGCACATGGCTATGCCGGTGCGTATTGAAGTTGCTCCCGCCGGAACGTCTTCTCATCTTGTCGAGCAGGAAATTTTTATCGTCAAAAAAGATGCGAAATTGTCTCTGTTTGAAAAACTGCTGAAAGAATATCATGGCACCGTGCTGGTGTTTTCGCGGACCAAACATGGCGCGCGGAAGCTCTGCGTGAACGTGCGGGACATGGGGCATGCCGTCGCCGAGATCCATTCCGACCGTTCTTTGATCCAGCGCAAAGAGGCGCTTGCCGGTTTCAAATCGGGAAAATACCGCGTATTGATAGCAACTGACATTGCGGCGCGCGGCATTGACGTTACGGGGATCGAACTTGTCCTTAACTTTGACCTGCCCGACAACTCGGAAGACTACGTGCACCGCATCGGCCGCACAGGAAGAGCGGGAATCAGTGGCAGGGCTGTTTCTTTTGCCATGCCCGACCAGGGAAGCGACATCCGCGATATCGAACGGCTTATCCGCAAGACGCTCCCGGTCGTCAAGCACGAAGGCGCCGACCTGTATCAGGGGAAAGTCATGTCAAGCTCGCGCTCGGGATTTGGCAGGCACACCCGGTCATTCGGCCTGCAAAAAAGCGGTTTCGGGGGCCGCGGCGGATTCTCCGGTCGCAGACGGCGGTAAACTAACAGCATGAAACGTGAAACACGCAACTTGAAACATTAAAAACATAGTTCCAAAATTTGTGTTTTACGTTACAAGTTTCATGCTTCATGTTTTATGTTCCATATGCTAGGATTTAGTTTATGAAAGACATTCCCAGTATTCTCGTTTTATTTGGCGCGACGGGCGACTTGATGGCAAAAAAGATCGTGCCGGCGCTGTTCCATCTTTTCATAAAACAAAAACTGCCGAGCCATTTCAAGATCGTCGGGTTCGCGCGGCGCGAGATGACCGACGAGCAGTTTCACGAGCATATCGCACGCCTGCTGGAATCGCACGCGGCCGCGCGCGAACACCGCGCCGCAATCGCGCCGTTTTTGCGGTTTTTCTCCTATCAGCAGGGTTTTTTCGACGGGCGCGCGCACTATGAGCATCTGCAGAAAGAATTGCAAAACATCGACGATGCCTGGGGCATGTGCACCAACAAGCTTTTTTATCTTGCCGTTCCGCCCGAATTCTATAAAACCATTTTTGGGCATCTTTCCGCTTCGGGCCTGACCGCCCCGTGCAGCCCGGAAGAGGGGTGGACGCGCGTGCTGGTGGAAAAACCGTTTGGCAAAGACGCGAAAACGGCGGAAGACATCGACAAACTTTTAGGGAAACTTTTCCGCGAGGAGCAGGTGTACCGCATCGACCACTATCTGGCGAAAGAGATGATCCAAAGCATCTTGAGCTTCCGGTTTTCCAATAATCTCTTTGAAGAGATCTGGAGCAATGAGCACATCGAAAGCATAAAGATCTCTTTGCGGGAAAGTATCGGCGTGGAGCACCGGGGGAGCTTTTACGACGGGCTCGGCGCCCTGCGCGACGTCGGGCAAAACCATCTTTTGCAGATGCTCGCCCTGGTCACCATGGAACACCCGCAGAATCTCGAGGGCGATGCCATCAGAAAAGAGCGGGCGCAATTACTCGCGCATCTGGAGCGGTTTTCGGCTCGCGACGTCGCCGCGCGGACCTTCCGCGCCCAATACGAAGGATACCGGGCCATCGCCGGCGTTCATCCGGATTCGAATGCGGAGACCTATTTCAACATCAAGACATTTCTGCATACGCCGCGCTGGGAAGGGGTGCCCATCACGCTCGAAAGCGGCAAGCGCATGGGCGCGGCGCGAAAAGAGATCGTCGTAACGCTCAAGCATCCGATGCCGTGCCTGTGCCCCAAAGGAACCGTGGAGCATTATAAGAATAAAGTGATATTCTCACTGGAGCCGCGCGAGGGCATCACCATTCAGTTTTGGTCCAAAAAGCCGGGACTCGAATTTGCCATGGAAGAGCGCGATTTTAATTTCTTTCTGCGCGCGGAGAATCAAAGGGCGCAATACGTGGAAGAATACGAAAAATTGCTTTTGGACGCCATCGCGGGCGACCAGATGCTTTTTTTGAGCACCGCTGAAGTGAGCGCCATGTGGGCGTTCATCGATCCTATCACCACGGCGTGGGAGAAGGGTGTCGTGCCGCTTGCATCATATGCTCCCGATACCATGCAAGCGCACGAAGAGGCGCAAAAAATCGACAGTATTTCTGCCGTCCAAAAACAGCCGGCCATCCGCAAGGAGATAGGTATTATCGGATTGGGGAAAATGGGAGAGAACATCGCGCAGCGGCTTGCGGCTCGTGGCTGGCGGGTGCACGGGTTCGACCAAAAAGAGGGGAGCGCGTTCCGCACGGCGGATTCTCTCGGGGCGCTCGTGGGTACGTTTATTGTAGCGCCACGCATCGTGTTCCTTATGGTGCCCGCGGGCAAGGCGGTTGATGAAGTCATCTTCGGCAAGCAGGGACTTGTCTCGTTTCTCGGCAAGGGGGATATCCTCATTGACGGCGGCAATTCGTTTTATAAAGATTCAGCCGCGCGGAGTAAAAAACTTGCCAAATACGGCATCGCATTCATTGATGTCGGCGTTTCAGGCGGACCCGGCGGCGCATTGCGCGGCGCGTCGCTGATGGTCGGCGGAGACCAAAAAACATTTAAGATGCTCGAGCCGCTCTTTGCCGACATGGCCGTTTTCAACGGTTACCAATTTTTTGAAGGCGCCGGAGCCGGGCATTTCGTGAAAATGATCCACAATGGCATCGAATACGGCATGATGCAGGCGCTCGCCGAAGGGTTCGCGATCATGAAAAAATCGCGTTATGAGTTCGACCTTTCACGCGTCGCCGATATCTACAATCATGGCAGTGTTGTCGAGTCGCGGCTTGTCGGGTGGCTCAAAGAAGCGTTCACGCTGTACGGCGAAGATCTGAAAAATGTTTCTGGTTCGGTCGCGCACACCGGCGAGGGTGCCTGGATGGTTCAAACGGCTGGAGAGCTTAAGGTAAAAACAAAAGTGATAGAAGAGGCGCTCGCATTTCGAAAACGATCAGAGAAAAATCCGAGCTATACCGGCAAGATCCTTTCCGCCTTGCGCGCCCGTTTCGGCGGGCATGCATTGAAATAAAGTTTTAAAAAACGTCCGGAGGGTGAAATCACCTCCGGACGCGGATCGTTGCCTTAGGAATGTGTGCAACAAAACTCTTCATGGTGTTTTTGACAAAGGCGAGTGACCAGTGAACTATCCTGCTCTGATTTGAAATACTTCTTAAGCACGGCCATGATACACGCGCGAACATCCTCATTACCGACGAGATTGTGTTTTGGAGTTCCAACCCTGATGATTTGTTGAATGGAAATGAGCTGTTTGATGTACGCTTCATGTACGGGTTCGCCGCATTTCTCGTTATGCAAGCACCGTAATGTCGTATCGGGGATGATGATATACTTATACTCAACCCGATAATGTTCCTTATTAAGCTTATAATCCCTTACTCCCGAACGTACTGACCAAAAAGTGCCGTTATGCATGATCTCTTGCATGGCATGCCCCCCTCGTTGTGTGAATGTGCATTGTAACGAATACTGTAGCATAAACAGCCTCTGAAAATCAACTGATGGCAGGGGGCTTGCCCCCGACACCAATCGGGGATAATCAAAGAAGCGAGAAACAGTATAATACTCATCGTGTTTTTTATGCGCTTACTTAGGAAGATGGCACGCATGCGCCTTTGGCGTAATCCCCAATATGGTGTGGGGGCTTGCTTTTTTCCCGGGTATGGTGTATACTGTGTTTTGTAAGTGTCTCATATAGTTTTCTTTCCCTTTGGTGAAAGAAGTAAAGAGAAACGAGGTCGCCTTACATATTATTAGTTTACAACAAAGAAGAACATGGGAAAGAAGCTATATGTTGGCGGATTGCCCTACAGCACGACTGAAGACGCATTGAAAGATGCCTTCAGCCAGGCGGGCACCGTGAGCTCAGCAACCATCATCATGGACAAAATGACGGGCCGGTCAAAGGGATTCGGTTTCGTGGAAATGTCCAACGATGAGGAAGCGAACAAAGCGATCGAGATGTTCAACGGCAAGGAATTCGAAGGAAGATCTTTGACGGTGAATGAAGCTCGTCCGATGGAAGCCAGACCACCCCGCAGAGATTTTAATCGAGGCGGAGGAGGAGGCGGTTACGGCGGCGGAAACGACGGCGGACGCAGAAACAGCTGGTAATTCCGTGAGGACTCAAAAACAGTCGCCCTAGGCGACTGTTTTTGTTTTTTAATATGTATGCTAGGATATGAAACATGAATACCAAAAACATCATCATATCTCTTGCGGCACTTCTGGTCATTGCGGGGATTTTTCTGTTTCGTTCCGGTCCGGAACAGGAAAAACAACCTGGCGCGAACGACGTCAAAATCTCAGAAAAAAGCGCAACGAGCACCTCTCTAACCGCGACATCTACGGACGCCGCGACAAAACAGGAAGGAAAATTGAGTTTACCGACCACGCGGCTTAGTGTTGTGCCTCTCGCGTTTCACCACGATATTGCCGTCGACAAAGCGGCGTGCGGCGAGAAGATTGGAACGTTCCGCGTGACCAATCCCGATTCGAGCACGGTTTTGTGGTGGCAGATAACGGGAAGCAAGCCCATCTGGCTCGGTCTTTCTTCCACATGGGGGAAAACGCCGGAAAATGTGGACATGACGTATAACTGCATCTTGTCGGGGGCAGGGAATGGGCCGTATGACGCTTCATTTGATATCGTACAGACCACCGAAGACGGAAAGATGTTAAGCGGGTATCTCTTTACGGTTAAGGTGGACGGAGCCATCTCTGGCATGGCCCAATAAGCACATGAATAAGAAAATGATTTTTTGGTTGGTAGGCGCCGCACTGCTTGGCGGCGGATGGGTTTGGCAATTCGTCATGCATGGCGCCGGAGAGATAAAAGTTCCCTACAAAGACCAAGCAATTTATCTGGCGGAGCAAGGGAGAGATCATTTGGATTTGGGTGTCGACCATCCACCTTACAGCAGTATTCCGCCAACGTCGGGCTGGCACACGCCCGATTCCCATGTCTGGGGCGTCAGCAAAGACCCTATTCCTGACGAAATACAGGTACACAATTTGGAGCATGGTGGCATTATGATCCAATATAAGCCGGGCATCGATAAAAGCACGGGTAATAATATAATAGAAAAGCTCGAAGAAATAGGGAGGCGCTATAAATCAAAAGTTATCGTCGCGCCCTACCCTAAGCTCGGCAAGAATATCGCGCTTACGGCGTGGACGTATCTGGACAAGTTCAACGACTTCGATGAAAACCGCATCGTCGGCTTCATCGCCGCCCATATAGACCAAGGCCCCGAATTCGTGCCGGATTAGAGCGCGCTCTTATTTCCCAGATAATAATCATGGCCGGACATCGGCTTTTTGCCTTCAGGCTGGACGGTTTCTAACACGAGACAGCCTTCTTTCGTGTATAGACAAAGTTCTTTTTGAGCGGTGAGAGATAAACTCAATGGCGACAGGTTCTGCTCGCACCGCGCAATACGTGCCTTGAGAATTTTGAGCATTTTTCGCGTTTCATGTTTCATGTTTCGTGTTTCAAGAACGACTCCTGGCCAGGGGTTGAGCGCCCGCACCATGCGCTCGATGGTTGCGGCGTCGTGCTCCGGTTTTATCTCCCCGTCTTGTTTGCGCAAAATAGGCGCAAGGGTCGCCTTCGTATTGTCCTGCGCTTCCGGAATTATTTTTCCCGCCAACCAGTCCGGAAGCGTCTCCACAAGCAGATCAGCGCCGAATTCGGCAAGTTTTGCATACAACGTTTCATACGTTTCTTCACGGGCTATGGGGCACGTAGATTGACTTATGATGGGGCCGGTATCAAGCCCTTCGTCAATAAGCATGATGGTCGCACCTGTTTTGTTATCTCCCGCTAAAAGAGCGTGCTGGATGGGGGATGCGCCACGCCAACGCGGGAGCAGGGAAGTATGGACGTTCACGATGCCGCGCGAAGGAATATCGATGATCATTTTGGGGATGATTTTTCCATATGCGGCGACGACGATGCAGTCGGGCTTGTGCGCTCTGATCTTCTCTATTGCGGCCAGGTCTTTAAGCGTTGCCGGCTGCCATACCTCGATGCCGTGTTCTTGCGCAAATGTTTTTACCGGCGAGGGAGTCATAATCTGCTTTCTGCCGACGGGTTTGTCCTGTTGCGTGATAACCAGCTTTGGCTTATGCGTTCCCGACGCGATAAGCCGCGCCAGCACCGTCTCGGCGAGCTTGGGCGTTCCCATGAAGATGATGTTACTCATGAGTGAGTTTTAATATTTTTCGCTTTGTCGATGAAGAGTTCGCCGTCCAAGTGCCCCATCTCATGCTGGACCAGCTGCGCGATGAGCCCCTCGGCTTTCAGCTTGAATTTTTTGCCGTGTTCATTGTACGCTTCAACCTTCAGCGATGTCGCCCGCCTGGTTTTCCCGTATTTGCCGGGCACCGAAAGGCATCCTTCCTCCATGGAATCTGTTTCCTTTGAGATTTTAACGATGACCGGGTTGATGAACACGGTTTGAGCAAGTTCCAAAGCCGGGGAAGCAACGAACATCCGGAGATTTTTTCCCACTTGCGGGGTGGCAAGCCCGACGCCGTTTTCGGTGTTTTCAAGCGTCTCATGCATGTCGCCGATGAGCTTTTGGATGCGCGGATCCCCGATGTCTTTCACTTCTTGGGACATCGCTCTTAAAATCTTGTTTCTCTCTTTAAGCTCCGTTTGGATGGGAAGGATTGCCATATGAATTTTCATCGTAACACAACATACGGTGATTGACAAAATCAAATCCATGCGGTATGGTTCGGTCAGGACATTTACAACGGAATACAACCGCAGTTCAACCGCTCAAAGGAGGTGAACGATGAGAAACGAAAAGAGGGGAAGGGATGAACGATTGCCGATCGTCAAAACGTGCTTTGGCCTCGGTTTTTCTTTCACCCAGATCGCCTGGGCGATGCGTGTCAGCCGCGCGACGATTACCAAAGACATGCGCGCCTTTGGAGGGGAAGGGGCGTTTCCCGACCGTACAGCGCGCGAGAATGCGTTTGGCTGCGCGCTCGAGTACTATGCCATGCTTGAATCAAAGCGTTCGCGGGGTGACGGGTCGGAAAAAGACGGGGAGCTCAGTGATGTCATCGGAAAACTTCTGGGCGCAGACGCCATCATTGAATTTCTGCGCGGCGTGGTTGCGACGATGATGAAGCTGGGCGTACCGTGCCACCGGCAAGAGCACGCGGGATACGCGCGATTGCTACGGTCGATCTTCGGGGAGGAGCCCGACGTTCAGGTTGCCTCTCGTTATGCCGATTTTGAAGTGAAGTATTTCCGGGAAGAGTATCTGCGCGGCATCGCGTTCGGAGAAATTCCCGCTCCGGTGTCGCTAGCAGGCGTCAAGCAGGATATGCTGGACCGGTATGTGACCGCAGAACGCCGCAGGGAGATCGCTCCCGTCTGGCCGGAGAAAAAAACGGTGGAGGCGGCATTTAACGCCGTGCTTGAAACGCTCTCCAAACGCGAACAAGAAGTCATTAAAAGGAGATTGGGCATCGGCGGCGAATGCGAGACGCTGAAGGGTATCGCCCTTACGCTCAAAGTAACGGAGGAACGCATCCGCCAAATCGAGGAAGAAGCGCTTTTGAAGCTCCGTCACCCGTCTCGGTCAGAGCGTCTCGCGTGGCTTTCCTCTTCACAGCCATACGAAGAAGATTTCGTTCCTGATGAACTTTCCGTGAACCCGTGGCTTTTCAAAAGCGTGGATGAGCTTGAGCTGTCGGTGCGCGCTGCGCGGTGCCTCCGTGATGCCAGCATCGGCACGATTGGCGAGCTTGTCCAAAAAAGGGGACATGATCTGCTCGTAGCAAAAAACTTCGGGCGAAGATCACTGCGCGAGATTAAGAAACTTCTTCTGGAGCACGGCCTTGCGCTCGGCATAGAGTTTCCGCGTGAACTGAAGATGCTCATCAAAAAAAGAAAACAGAAATAGCATGCCGCCGGTTCATGGGAACCGGCGGCTTTTCTTTTTCTATACCAAATGCTCCGGATCCACGTCGATGGTCGCCCTGTCCATGGCAATGCCGGCGATGCGCTCGCGGAAATCACGCTTGGCATCGATTACTTTCAAAATAATCTGATAGATGTATTGGTTCTTCACCTTCGGCACGTACGCGCTCGCGGGGCCGAGCACTTCGATCTGCGAACCCGTTGTTTTTGCCGCCTGTTCGCATAACGCAGCGATTTTATCCGCTTCGTTCTTCGCATATGATTCCACCTTGTTTTTCACGACGATCTTGATGATAGTCGAAAATGGGGGATAGCGCAATTGTTCTCGCGCTTCGATCTCATGCGCGTAAAACGCTTCGTAGTCTTGCGCGAGGTTCAGCCGAAGCTCTTCGTTTTCGGGAGTGTTGCTCTGCACGAAAAATAGCGTTGTCGCGGAAGCATATTTCAAAAGTCCGGCGATAGCGTGGTACAGCCGTTCGCCGATTGCGTAGTCGGGGATATAGAGCATATTGTCGAGCGACACCACGCCGACAAGGTCGACTAAAGGCATGGCGGGCTTGTTGAGCACGGACTGCGTGGCTATGAGCACGCGCGATGTCCCGTCGTGAAACTGCCTGATGATGCGCTCCTGTTCCTGTTTGCTTTTCGCCGTGTCGGCGTCCAACACCAAGCTGTGGGCGTAACCAAAAAGCTTTTTCATTTCTTCCGCGACTTTTTGCGTGCCGGCGCCGAACATCCTCATGCGCGTCCCTTTGCAGTGCGGGCACGAGAGCGGCACAGGGGTTTTAAATCCGCACATGTGGCATACTAAAAGGCCGTTCGTTTTATGATACACCATGTGGGCGTCGCATCGCACGCATTTTTCGATACGTTTGCAGTCCGGACAAAAATAGAACGACGCGGTTCCTCTGCGCGATATGAACAAGAGCGCTTTCTTGTCGGGACGCGCCAGCAGTTCTTCAAGGGCGTTTTTAAGCTGATATGAAAAAATGGAATAATTTTTATCCAGCAGCTCATTGCGCATATCAATGGCGGTGATATGCGTTTTTCTCTCTTTGTGATGGTTGTCCGTTTGCAATGCATAGGTGCCGCTTTTAGCATGCCAATAGGTCGCGACAGACGGCGTGGCGCTTCCCAGTATCGCGCGCGCGGCGGATGCACGCGCAAGCTCAAGCGCCACCGTACGGGTGTGGTAATACGGCAGCATATCCCATGATTTGTAATGCGGATTCTGCTCTTCATCGATAATAATGAGCCCAAGGTCTTTGAAATTCGCGAATACGGCTGCTCGCGTCCCGATGATGCACTGCGCTTCACCCATGCGTATCCTGTTCCATGCGGTGAAAAATGTTTTGGGCGTCAGCTCGCTGGTAAGGAGGAGCGGATGATATTCTTCAAGCTGTTCCATCCAAAAACGCGCGATGGCGATTTCCGGCGCAAGAATGAGAACTTGCTTGCCCGATGCCATGGTTTCTCCAACGAGCCGGCGATATGATTCAATTCTGTTGTCTTGCATGAGCAACAACGGTTTTTGGGGCGCTTGCGAAGGCGGTGCGGCTTTCGGCAAGCTCAGGGCAAGGGGATTCTTTTTGGCAATGAGATAATTGGGCAGGAACGTTTTGAGGAAAATGGGCAGGGGAACCATGTAGTAGTCGGCGCACTGTTGCAAAAGCGCGATTTGATGTTTGTTAAGCACGGGCTTTTCCGAAAGCACTTTTGCGATGTTTTTTATCTGATAACCTGATTTTTTAAGCGCGAATTTTTGCTCGCTTAACGGCTGTGCGCCAAGCACGACAGCATTGAGTTGCTGTTTCCCCACCGGCATGCGCACAAGCGCTCCCGGGGGAAGGGAAACGCTTGAGAAATAACTCAAAACCTGAAGGTCGGTTTTTGGTATTTTGATAGTTGGAATAACGTCGAGGATGTACATGATCATCTCTTTCATCATACCATCATTTTTGATAGAATACTCAACATGCAGAGACATACCATCCTTGAAATTCCCGTTGACGCCATTGATATGAAAGGAGCCGTTCTGCGCGCAGAACGGATGCTCGAAAGCGATTCGTTTCATCATATTATCACGCTCAATCCGGAAATACTGCTTCAGGCAAATCGCGATGCAACCTATGCCGATGTGCTCCGTAAAGGGAGCATGGTGCTTCCCGACGGCATCGGACTGGTGTGGATGGGGCGTCTGCTTGGCATCCCTTTCCGCGAACGCATTGCCGGCGTTGATTTCATGGTGGAGCTCGTACGTCTTGCCGAGCAAAAAGAAAAAACTGTTTTTCTTTTGGGCGGGCGTAATGGCGCCGCGCAAAAAACCGCCGAAAAGCTAAAGCAACGATTTCCGAAGCTTATGATCGACTGGTCGGAAAACGCAGACTCGGTGCCAAATGCCGACATTGTTTTTATCGCTTTGGGAGCGCCGAAACAAGAGCTGTGGATTGACGCTAACAAAAGCCGCCTTCCCGGCATAAAAATCGCGATGGGCGTCGGGGGCGCGTTCAACATGATTGCCGGCATCCATCCCCGCGCGTCGCACTTTATGCGTTCTATCGGGCTTGAATGGTTGTGGCGGCTGACGTTGGAACCGCGGCGGATCGGCAGAATAGGGAACGCGGTGATTATTTTTCCTTTCACCCTGCTCTCCAGATCAGTATGGAAGCGATAAAAAAAGTAACCATTATCTTAGTCAATTACAACGGCACCAATGACACGCTCGCGTGCCTCGATTCATTGCGCCATGTCGATTATCCCGCCTATGACATCATTGTGGTGGACAATGCTTCGAAAGACGTTCAGGAGCTCGTGGCCGATGTCGGGTTCAGCTTCCCCGCGGCGAAGATCATCACCGTGCCGCAAAACCGGGGTTTTGCGGGCGGCAATAACGTCGGCATAGAATACGCGCTCGCGCACCGAAGCGATTACGTCCTGCTGTTAAACAACGATACGACCGTCGCGCCGGATTTTTTGACGAAATTGGTTGAAGCGGCGGAATCGAAGGAACAGATCGGTATCGTCGGACCAAAAATATATTTCCATGCGGAGCCGGCCCGTATCTGGTACGCGGGCGGGGAGTTTTCGTGGCGCCAGGGCGGGCGGCATCTGGGCCACGGGGAAATCGACCGCTATCCGAAAGATGCCCGCGTCGCATCGACGCGCTACATGACGGGGTGCGCCCTGCTTATCAAGGCAGAGGTCATGCAGCGCATCAAGATGATGCCCGAGCTTTACTTCTTGTATTTTGAAGACATTGATTGGTCGCTTGCCGCGCGCAAAGCCGGGTATGACATTGCGGTCGCGCACGGCTCCCATGTATGGCACAAAGTTTCCCAATCGACGCGAAAGATGGGAGAGCCTGTCCTGCATTACTACCATGTCCGCAACGCGCTTTTACTCGCCAAACGGCATGCGCCGCCGCTCGCGTATATCGGCATGTATGCGTGGAGCATGTATTTTTACGCAAAACAGCTCGTGAAAATCGCTTTCTTGCCATCGCGCCGCGCAATTGCTAGGATGATTATCCGCGGCATTGAAGACTTTTATCAGGGTAAATTCGGACAATACAGACCATGATCCGTATCGGCATCGAGTGCGAACAATTGGAAGGAAGGCGTTTTGGCGTCGGACACACGCTTGCACAGCTCCTGGAGGGGATTATCAGCGTTCCCGGTGTTGAGAGGCGTTACCGTTTCGTGCTGTATTTCAAGTCGGAAATTCCCCGCGATGTGTTTTTAGCACATTCGGTGTTTGAGAAAAAAATCGTTACCGGAGGGTTGATCCCCAGGAGTTTCAATGTGTTTTATCATATCGTACTGCCGATGCGATATTTCATAGATCGGCTCGATTGTTTCTTTTTCCCGTCCTACATGTTGCCTGCGTTTTTCGCGGGAAAAGCGGTTGTGGTGCTTACCAACGACGTGTACTGGGAGGCGCATCACGGTACGCTGCCATGGCGCTACCGGTTTTCCTATCGGTTGTTCTGTTGGTGGGCGGCACGACGCGCAAATATGCTCATGGCTATTTCCCGGTTTTCTGCGACGGAGCTTGAACGCGTCTATCGTATCCCGGATTCCCGTATGTTTGTGAACCCTTGGGGGCTTGAATCTATTTTTTCCGTTTTACCGCGCGACGAGGACTACAGGAAACGGATCGCCGCGCTCAAAGAAAAATTCCGCATTGCCGGAGATTTTTTTATCTCCGTAGGGCAGGCATTTCCGCGCAGGCGCATGAAAGAAGCGCTGGAAGCGTTCGCGCTGATCGCGCGTGAATACCCGGATGTCCAATACCTGGTTGCTTGTCAAGACAAATACGATCCGCCGGTGCTGGCCGGCATCGCTTCGCGGGTGAACAAGGAAACAGGAAGGAATGCGGTTGTCTTTACCGCGCAATACATCGATCGGACCGATCTGCCATATCTTATGAACGAAGCGAGAGCATTGGTATATATTTCAAGCAAAGAAGCCCTTGGACTGCCTCCTTTGGAAGCTCTTGCGTGTGGAACGCCTTCAGTAATGGCCGATAACGCGTTGAGCCGAGAAATCTTTGGCGAAGACGGATTCTTCGTCAACCATGCCCAAGATCCGGCGGAAATCGCAAAAACCATGGATGCCATCCTCAAACGGCCCGACAATATTCGGAAAATCCTTGAAGAACAAGCGCCTCATCTGAAACGTTATGACTGGAACGAGCATGTGGGGCGGCTGCTCGCTGTATTTGACCGCATAACGGGAGCATCATGAGCGCCTATTTCACAAAACTGAATATCGTTTTTGCCGCAGAGCTTTGTGCCGTTTTACTTGCGGTGCTCGGCGTATTTCCGCGCGAGGTATTTTTATTTCTCGCGGCGCTGATCGTTTTTTTCGTTTTATTCAGCTCGCAAGAAGAATCGCTCTATTTCATCGCGCGCTCCATCCCGCTTTTCGTCGCATTGCCCATCACTGAAAGCTTTGATTCGTTCAATATCTGGCGCATCGTCGTTTTAATCTTGTTCGTGCGGCTCATCGCGGAGCGCGCCGTCTTAAATCGCATTATTTCCACGCTCGTCTTGATCCGCGCAAAGGCGCAGACGAGCATGCATGACGCCATCGCTTTCGCCTACGGGAACTGGAAGATTGAATTCCTGCTGGCCTGCCTTTTTTTCATTTCTTTCCTGTCTCTCGTTAAGGCGGATGACGCCATCATCGGCGTGAAACGCATTATCTATTTCGCCAATCTATGGATGCTGTTTTTTGTCGTGCGCGCCGCGATATCGCGCGAGAATATCAGAAAGCTGGCGAATAACGTGCTGATATCGGGCATTCTTGTCGTTGTGGTCGGCGTCATCCAGCTTATTCTGGCGTACACGATGACGGTAGACGATTTTTCCGAGTTCTGGGCGCTCCAGGCGAACAGGGTTTTGTACGGCGACGCATGGGCGAACATCGCCATCGCGGCGAATACCTGGTTCGCGTATTACAGCGGTACGATCCACTTCCGCATGTTCTCGTCGTTCCCCGACAGCCATTCCTTCCCCTTATTTTTGCTTATGGTTTCCTTGTTTGCGATGGCGCTTTTGTTTGAGGAAACAAATCGGCGGAAGCGCGTTCTCCTGTACCTGTGGCTGGCGTTCGCATCATTCGAACTCGTGCTTTCGGGCACGCGGGGCATTTGGGCGAGTGCGCTGTTTCCGCTGGCGCTTCTTGTGTACCTTTGGCGCCAAAAGAAGATCATGGTTGTCGCCGCACGGTTGGCAAGCGTTCCGCTAATGCTTTTTCTGGTCAGTCTGCCGCTCTCCGCGCTGGTGTTCAATTCAACGCAATTTAAGCTTGCGGGCGATCTGAAGGAGCGCAAGGTGCTGACGGAACGCATAAAATCCATCATTGATTTTGAAGAAACGTCAAACCATGGCCGCATTGCCATATGGAAGGCAACGCTTTCGTCTATGGCGCACAATCCGCTTTTGGGTGTCGGCATCGCCAATTTCCCCTCGATTTTAAAGCTGAATCCCACTGCCACCAAAGCGGGGGCTTCCGCGCACAACCTCTACCTGAATTTTTTCGCCGAACTGGGCATTGCGGGGGGCATCGTTTTTCTGCTTATCACGTATGAAATTTTCAAAGCGACATGGCGTTTATCCGTTCGCGACGACGAGGCGCGCGTGCGCTTTTTTGCCCTGGTCTGGCTCCTTTATTTTACGTGGATCTTATGGTATAGTATGACGGATGTTGCGCTGTTCGACGAGCGGACATTCCTTCTTTTTATGGTTGCCGTTGGCTCCGTGTATGCGCTTTCGAGCCCTCATTCCCATGATGAACAAAACCCCGCTCGTATCCGTTAGTCTTGTCGTGCGAAACGGAGAGAAATACATCAGAGACTGTCTTGTCGCCGTACGCGCGCAGACATATCAGAACATCAAGGTCATTGTTTTCTACAACCCCTCGACCGACCGCACGCGGGAAATCATAGAAAACGAGTTTCCCGAATTCCGTTTGTTCGAAAGCGAAGAAAATTATCCGCCCGGGCCCGCCTGGAACCGGTGCCTTGCCATGACAAAAGGGGACTATTTTCTGGGACTATGCGTGGATGTCGTCATGGATAAGGACTTCGTGAAAAACGCCGTTGCCGTCATGGAGCATGACAAAAAAATCGGAGCGCTCCAGGCAAAGATTTACAAGACGGAACGGGGCGTGAAAACGAACATCATCGATACGACCGGTTTTATGATTTTCAAATCGCGCCGCATCGTGAATCGTGGTCACGGAGAAGAAGATAAAGGCCAATACGACAGGGCGGAAGAAATATTCTCGTATGAGGGAGCGGCGCCGTTTTGGCGGCGCGAGGCGATTGTGGCGAGCGCGGTCGACGGACAGTGCCACGATGAGGATTATCTCTGGTACGCCGACGACATTGATTTGGGGTGGCGGATGCGCCTGTTCGGGTGGAAAAGTTTTTTCGCGCCCCATGTCGTTGCGTGGCACGACCGCTCCACCACCAAACGGTTGAGCACGGGCAGATGGGATTTTATCGCCTTGCGCAGGACGATTCCCGCGCGCAAACGCATGCTTGATTGGCGAAATACGCATTTTACATTCATCAAAAATGATTTCTTCCTCTCACAGCTTAAAAACGCGCGCTTTTTTCTTTCCCGCGAGATCCAGCTCTTCATTTACATTTTATTTTTTGAGCCGTATACTTTACTTGCCGTCCCGAAATTCATCGTTTTTCTGCCAAACATGCTCAAAAAAAGAAGGTACATCATGCGCCATCGGCGGTGTTCCCGGTCTGATATGGAGCGGTGGTTTCGGTAGTCAGACATTTTCAAAAATCCATGGACGAACCCGGTATTATACAACCACATAAGCTGGAACGAAAAAAATGGTCGTTGAAAAAACGGCTTGGTTTTTTTGCGGCGGCGCTTATTGTTCTTTTCGTCGGATTCTTCGTTTTTCGGGTCGGGCATACGTTCTCATTCATCAATGGCGGCATCTTGGGCAAGATAATCCATATCAACAGCGCTGACGCGCCGGAAGAAAAGAACAGGATCGATATCCTTATCGTCGGCCTGCGCGGGGAAGGGGATGTCGAAGCGGGAGACAATCTCACCGATACCATCATGGTGCTTTCCATCAAAACCGACACCAAAAAAGCCGCGCTCCTGTCCATTCCGCGAGACCTCTACGTGCAGATTCCCCGCTATGGCAAGATGGAGAAGATCAACTTCGCTTATGCCTATGGCGAAGCGGTATATAAAGACGGTTTGAGCTTAAGCACGCTGGCGGTGGAAAAAGCGACCGGCATCAATATCGATTACGCGGCGGCCATCAATTTCCCGACGTTCATCAATGTCATTGACGCGCTGGGCGGCATTGACGTCTGGGTGCCGAAAGATTTTTCGGAAGCCCAGCAGTGGGGATATGAATTCAAAGTGCCGAAAGGATGGAACCACTTCAACAGTGAGACGGCGCTTTATTACGCGCGCTCGCGCTATTCAACCAGTGATTTTGACCGCGCAAGGAGACAGCACGATATCCTGACGGCGGTCGCCAAAAAAGCGACCGGTCTTGGCGTCCTGGCGAACCCGGTAAAACTGAACAGGATGCTGGATTCGCTCGCGGCCGGCGTTAAGACGGATATCGGCTTTCTGGATATGGTGAGATTGCTGGGTTATGCCAAATCGATCACCGGCGATTCGCTCGCTCGCGCGGTGCTTGATGACTCTGAAAACGGATTATTGGTCTCCGGATTCGTCAATAGCGCGTATGTTCTCTATCCCAAGGCCGGCGTGGAAGATTACACGCAGATACACGCGTTGTTTCAAAATATTTTTAAATAAGAGAGCCACCTATGCTTTCTGTCATCGTCGTGCATTACAAAAATCCCGATGCGCTCGCCCGATGCCTTGCGTCGCTTGAAATGACCATCCATGAAACGCCCTATGAGCTTATTGTGGTCGAGTCGATGTCGACGGGAACGACCGAAGCCATGCTTGCCGAACGTTTTCCCAAAGCGCGCCGGATCTCATTTGAAGAAAACACCGGCTATGCCAAGGCGGTGAACGCAGGCATCGCTTCCGCCAAAGGAACATATCTTCTTATTTTAAATTACGATGTCATTGCGTCGGATGGCGCCGTCGACGCGCTTATGCGCGATTTTCTGGTGCTTGAACGGACGCGGCGTGCCGGCATGGCGGGTCCGCGGCAGACGCATCGGGACGGCACGTTCCAGCCCACGGCATTCCGATTCTACACGCCGCTTACCATAGTGTATCGCCGCACGTTTCTAGGCGCATTGCCGATGGGGCGAAGGGCGCTCGGCAGATTCTTCCTGGATGATAAAAATATCGAGCGCGCCGCCGCGCCCATGCCCGTTGATTGGCTCATGGGTTCCGTGCTTCTGGTTTCGCGCAAAGCCGTGGAAGCCGTGGGCGGCATGGATGAGCGTTTTTTCATGTATTTTGAAGACGTTGACTGGGCGCGCCGTTTCTGGGAGAATGGATTGGGTGTTTTCTACGTCCCGGGGGCGCATTTCGAACACGCGCACGGGAAGGGGTCGGGGAAGAAAGGCATTGCCGACGCGCTGTTTCGTCCGCTTGCGCGCGCCCATATCAAAAGCGGCCTGCTCTATTTTTTAAAGTACCGTTTCAGGACCACTCATTATGTTTAGCATGAAATCTGTGCTTAAATTTTTAGGGAGCTTTCTTGTTGTTTTTCTGGCATATTCCGCCGGATTCTATTCGGGGGAAGGTTCTGTGCCGTCTTTGTACAAGGTGAGCGGCGTGGCAAATACCGGACAAAAAACAGCGGATGTTGATTTTAATATTTTCTGGGACGCGTGGCGCGAGCTTGAGCAAAAATACGTGGATCGAGGCCTGCTGGACCGTCAAAAAATGGTATACGGAGCCGTAGAGGGCATGGTCAGGTCTACGGGAGACCCCTATACGTCCTTTTTCACGCCAGAGGAAGCGAAACTGCTCAATGAAGACATCAGCGGGAATTTCAGCGGCATCGGCGCAGAAATCGGGTTTAAAAAAGGGATCCTGACGGTTATCACGCCTCTGAAGAATTCCCCCGCGGAAAGGGCGGGCATCATGACGGGGGACAAGATCTTAAAGATCGACGACACGATCACCGCCGATCTTTCCATTGAAGAAGCGGTGCGTCAGATCCGGGGAGAAGAAGGCACGACGGTGACGCTCGGCATCTTCCGCGAGGGCTTTGCGGAGACAAAACTTATTCCCATCAAACGCGAGGTCATTGACGTGCCGGTCGTCGCATGGGAGAAAAAGGGGGACGTCGCATATATCGAGTTGTACAGTTTCGTGGGCGACATCGATGAGGCGTTTCTGCGGACCGCCCGGCAGGTGGTCGCCGGCGGCGCGAAGAAAATAGTGCTGGATATGCGCAATAACCCGGGGGGATATCTTGATTCAGCGGTGGAAGTGGCGAGCTATTTCATAGACCAAGGGGATATCGTCGTCACGGAGGATTTCGGCAATGGCGCCAAAAAGAACGAATACCGTTCGAAAGGATATCGCTACTTCCAAAAAATGCCGGTCGTGGTCCTGGTGAACGACGGTTCCGCCTCGGCGTCTGAAATCGTGGCGGGCGCGCTCAAAGACAATCGCGGCGCGACGCTGGTGGGAGAAAAGACCTTCGGGAAAGGTTCGGTGCAGGAGGTTCAGAGCCTGGCAGGGGATACGGTGCTGAAAATCACCGTCGCCAAATGGCTCACGCCTTCGGGAAAGTCCATCCAAGACCAGGGCATCGAACCCGACGTGAAAGTGGAGATGTCCGTCGAAGAAAAAGAGGCGGGAAAAGATCCGCAACTGGATAAAGCGATGGAAATCATCAGTAAGTTGTAAGTACGCCGATGCAAGTAATACTCAAAAAAGACGTTCCGAACATCGGAAAGAAAGGAGACATTAAAAACGTTTCCGACGGTTACGCGCGGAACTTCCTTTTTAAGCACGGACTGGCCGTGCAAGCAAGCTCGTCCGCCGTGCACGATGTCGGGCTGGCACGGCAGGCGCGCCAGAAACACGAAGAGCGGGAAAAAGAACGCGCGCGGATAATCGCGCAAGAGCTTTCAAAAACCATCGTGCACACCACGATGAAAGCCGGAAAAGACGGCGGTGTTTTCGGATCCCTCGGGGCGGCGAAGATCCTGGAGCTTTTAAAAGAAAAAGGATTCTCGCTTGATAGATCAAATATCCTTTTGGAGCATCCGCTCAAGTCGCTTGGCGAGCACAAAGTGAAGATCAAACTCGAGCACGGACACGCTTCGGAAGTTACGGTGAAAATCGATCAAGCATAACAAAAACACCTCTTGTATGAGTTATGCAGACACGACGTTCACCACTTTTGCCGAACGCGATGACCCGTTGAACAATTTCTTGCTTCGCTGGGTAAATTTAATAGTTCCCTCCGTGACGCTGTAGAGCGTATTGTCGCTTCCCATGCGGACGTTCTTGCCGGCCAGATACCTCGTGCCACGCTGGCGGATAAGGATGTTGCCCGGGTAGGCCCGTTCGCCTTCAAAAAGTTTGACCCCCAGGCGCTTTGCGGCGGAATCGCGCCCGAGGCGTGTAGAACCGGCTGATTTAGCTGTTGCCATTGTGGTAGAATTGTATTAGAATTAACTTCACGATTTGTCCATCATACGAAGATATGGGTATAAAGTCAACCCCTCACTTGGAAAACGCGTAGTTGAAGACCGTCATCTCTCACTAATGTCTATTTCGGAAAATAATGATAACACAACCAAGATAACATCGCGCATAGCGCGGCGTTTTTCAAGTGAGGGGTCAATAGGTTTTAGGATTGTCTCGTGGTGCAAGGAACAGGCCGATTTCTTACTGCATATCGGGCAGCTCTCCTTGGTGGCCGCGCTTTTTTTCGGCATTGGCATGCTCTTTGCCCAACACTTTCTTTTTCCCAAAGAATCGTTTACGATACGGGAGTCTCAAAAGGGATTTCCCGCGCTCATGCAAGCGAATATTTTGGGAGCCGTGCCACCGCAGCCCGCGCGAAATACTGTTGGAGCCGGGACGTATGTGGCGAGCAGGAACGGCAAGAATTACTACAAACTGTCGTGCAGGAATACCATCAAAGAAACGAATAAAGTATATTTTACGAGCGAGGAAGACGCAAAAAAAGCGGGATATGCTCCATCAGCAAGCTGTTTTAAATAGGACTTACGCATTTGGCAAATTTCTTTGTTAAAATACTGTGGTTTTTCTCGCCGTAGTCATGCTACGGCTCAAAAAATCCTCGCATTTTGCCTCGAACTTGGCTTAAATTCGTAAGTCCTAAATCTATGAAAAAAATCATTTTTAGTTTTCTTTTGTTTTTTGTTCTTTCCAGTCCGGCGTTCGCCCAAAACACGGGGGACGCAGGAAAACTGTTGCGCGCGCGGGGGGACAGCAAGATCTATTCCGTTTCGGGCGAAACCAGATATTGGATCCGCACCGCGGAGATATTCAACGCGTATCGTTTTAACTGGCGCGCCGTCAGAGAAGTCCCGCAAAGCGAGCTTGACGCATATCGCGTTATACGCGTCGTTAAAGAAAGGGGCGATACCCGCCTGTATGCCATCGAGTCGGGGGAGAAGCGGTGGATCTCTTCGCCCGAGGCATTCAACGCCCGGGGATTCAATTGGTCCGAGATCCGGGAAATCGACCCGGCTGATTTTAATGCATACCAAACGGGCGCGTCCATCGACGTCGGACAGTCCTTTACGCCAACCGTCACCATTGACCTCGGTGCGTTAAAAGACCCCAACATGCCGCCGGGCGTCGATTTCAGCATGCTCTGGAACGCGTGGAAAACCGTGCAGGAGAAATATCGCGGCAGAGACACCCTTGATACCCAAAAAATGGTGTATGGCGCGACAGAGGGCATGTTGAAATCGCTCGGCGATCCGTACACGGTATTTTTCAAACCGGTTGACTCGACGAAATTCGCGCAAGATCTCAAGGGAAGCTTCGGAGGGATTGGGGCGGAGCTTGGCTATAAAAAGGGCGTCGTCATCATCGCGCCGCTCAAAGACATGCCTGCGGAAAAAGCAGGGCTCAAAGCTGGGGATAAAATCATAAAAATCGACGGCACGTCAACGGTTGATATGACGGTGGATGACGCGGTTATCAGAATACGCGGCGAAATAAACACGCCGGTAACGCTTACCATAGAACGCGCCGGTTCGGCAACTTTGCTTGAATTTACCATTACCCGCGCCACCATTACCGTATCAAGCGTTACCTGGAGCAAGAAAACGGATATGGTTGCCTATATCAAAATCCATAATTTCTTCGGTGCCGTTGAAGATGATTTTGTGAAAGCGGTCAAAGACGCCAAAACGCAGGGCGCCATAAAATTCATCATTGACCTGCGCGACAATCCTGGCGGCCTGCTTGACGCGTCCATCAATATCGCGGCGCAGTTCGTTCCGGCCGGCAAGCCGATCGTCTTTGAAGATTTCGGAGGGAGCACGTCCAAAAACAGGTTCGATTCATTTGGAGGCGGCCTGCTTGAAAAAACACCGGTAATCGTGCTGATAAACGGCGGCTCGGCTTCTGCTTCGGAAATTGTGGCGGGGGCGCTCCACGATTCGCGCGGCATTACGCTGGTGGGGGAAAAGACCTTCGGCAAAGGTTCGGTGCAGGAGGTTATCACCCTTTCAGGAGGCGCATCGGTGAAAGTAACCGTCGCCAAATGGCTGACGCCGTCGCTTCATATGATAGACGAGCAGGGGATAGAGCCCGATGTAAAAGTGGAGCTCTCCGACGCGGACAGAAACGCCGGCCGCGATCCCCAGCTCGACAAAGCATTGGAACTGGTGCAAGCGCTTCCTTTCTAAGAACCATGAAACTCATTTCTCTGAACACGTGGGGCGGGAAAGCCGGGAATGACCGGCTTCTTAGTTTCTTTAAGCGTTACCCGGACGTTGACTTTTTCTGTCTTCAGGAGGTATGGAATGGCGGGGATGAGATGGTTGGGGTTAAAGCGGGAGGCTCGCCCCTGGTGGGCATTTCCACCACCATGCTTACCGATATCGACGCTCTTTTAAAGGATCATTCCGTTTATTTCCGCCCGCATTTTAAAGATTATTACGGCTTAGCGATGTTCGTGAGGAATAATCTCGAAATAACGGAAGAAGGGGATATATTCGTATATAAAGAGAAGGGGTATATTCATGAAGGTGATGCTGGAAATCATGCGCGGAACATTCAGTACGCGACATATGAAACTCAAACCGGAGTCAGGACCGTTATCAACTTTCACGGCCTATGGAACGGCAAGGGCAAAGAAGATTCCGAGGAACGGCTCCTGCAGACGGATAACATTATCCGCTTTTTACAATCTTTGAAGAATCCTTTTGTTGTCTGCGGTGATTTTAATCTGTTACCGGAAACAGAAAGTTTGAAGAAGTTCGAAGACCTGGGCTTACGAAATCTCATCAAAGAATTCGGCATCACTTCGACCAGAACGAGTTTTTACACGAAGCCTTCGAAGTTCGCTGATTATGTATTTGTGAGCGAGGGCATCGCCGTCAACGAATTCAAAGTACTGCCCGACGAAGTCTCCGACCATTCCCCGCTGTATCTTGATTTTGAGTAGGCAGTGGGGTGTTTAGTTATTCTTTTTCGCCACCGAGAATACTTTGTATTCTGATTCGACTTTTTTTGCCTGTTCGATCTCTTTTTGAGTATGTAGGGGAAGCGCTTTCGCGATTTCGGCGAGTTTTTTTCCGTCAATATCGGCAATCTCATTCCAGAGGTTCAGCGGTTCCAGAATCGCTTTGATTTTCGCGATATCATACGCGTATCGTTTTTGGAGCTTCCTTGAAACATAATTGCCGTCGCCGAACACGCGCTCGACGCCTTGCGCGTCGCAAAAATCGCCGATGATCTTCTTGAGCTCTTCGATCCTTTTCTCGTTTTGTTGCGTGCCCGCCTTGAGCGCGGCATACTCGGCGACAACCGCCCTGATCGTCTCGTTGTCCTGCGGATGCTCTTTGACTGCGTATTCGTGCTTCCACACCGGGCACAGGGGCCGGTACCCGCAGTAGTCGCATAATTTTGACGGGGCAGGGGAGAAGTCAGACTTTTTAACCTGTTGGATGGTAGCCAAAATATCCGCCTTGGTTTGCGCAAGCTGCCCCGCGTTGCGCGTCGTGGACAGCTTTTCGTTGTGCTTGAGAAAATACAAGCTCAGGCGCACTTCTTCCGGGTTGAGATTCGGCCAGCGCGAAGTAAGGGCAAGATGATAGATGGAAAGCTGGAGGTTGTTATCAACGCTGTCTTGCGACGGCATTTTGCGGTTGGTCTTGTAATCGATTATCTCGAACGCGCCGTCCTGCAATTTGTCGATGCGGTCTATCTTGCCTTTCACGATATGCTGTTCTCCTGCCGCATCTTCCAAGAGCACGCTGAAGGACAGCTCCAGGTCAACCACATTCGATTTCGCTTTATCGAGCCGGTCGTAATATTCGGAAAGCATGTTCGCTCCCTGGTCTTTGTAAACGCGCTCCTCGTACTCGTCCGACCACGCGGCTTTCGCCTCCGACAACCAGTTTTTCTCATAAAACGCAAGCAGTTCTTCTTTGGAAGGGAACTTCGGCTCTTTATCGTGCAGGAATTTCAGCGCGCTGTGCACCAGCGTGCCGAACAGCGCCTCTTTCGAGCGCGGCACCTTTATCCTGTCCAGTTCCTGGAATTTGTATTTTTGCGGGCATTGCTTGAACGTTTCAAGCGCCGAGTACGATGTTTTCATGTAATGCTATGATACCAGAAAAGGGGAGTTTGAGGAAAACGAAAAGCCGTGCCAGAGAGTTTCCTCCGGCACGGCTGAGTCGGGTCGTCATCCCCTGGGATTTTTAGAAAGAACTAATACTCATCCATCCATATATCCCACCACCTCCTTTCAGAAGAAGCAAGTACGAAACTCATTATAGCAGAAGAAACGCCAGCGTCAACAGCCCTTTGTGGATAGCCATTGTATGATATAATACGCCCATGAAACGGATACTTCTTGGTTTGCTTGTTTTCATCCTTGCCGTCGGCGGGTCGGGGTATTATCTTATCAAAGATAAGATAGCCGACGCGGAGCCTGACAGCGCGTGGTACAGCGTAAAATTATTCTCCGAATGGGTGCAGTTACAGATACCCGCAAGCGACGAGCAGAAAATCGAGCTGAAACTGCAATTTATGCAGGAGCGCATCGCAGAACTTGCGAGTCTGGAGAACGCCAAAAAACTCACGAAGGAGAATGTGGAGAGAATCCAAAAAAGCTATAACGCGCTTGCGGAAGACCTCATGAACAGCTTGAAACGGCAGGCGCAAGATGCCGTAGACGATCAGAAAGAAGCTCTTAAAAAAGCGCTGATAGAGAAAGCAAAGCACATCACAGCGCAACAACAGGAATCGCTGAAAAAAATATTGGACACCGCACCTGAAGGCGTAAAGTCTTCGCTGAACGACATCGGAAAGACGATGGGGGACGCCTATGCCCGCGCGGCCGCCATCTTCAAGTCACCATAAAAGAAAGCCGGAAGGCATTAAAGCAATCCAGCTTTCTTCCCTCAACACAACGTCGCACAATATATCTTCTGCGACGTATAAATCCGCCTATGCAGACATGAGCCGCGTAGCAAATGATGGTATGAGAAAAATACAATCTGAACCCTCTTGCGCTAAAGTCTCCCGGCCGGAGGCAGGGAGAAGTGAGCGACCGCGTAAAAGCAATGCAGTTTTTAGAGAGTTACCGATGGTCCAGTTATCCGGACTATATCGGCAAGCACAATAGGAGGAGATGGAGAGTGAGAGAGTCAGCGCGCTTTCTTTGGAATATAACAGTGAATCAGCGTCTTACGAGACTAAAGTCAAAACGGTACCTGACACCGTTTACGTTTCCGCGTTTCTATCGCCAGCACAAGTGTAGTACCGTTCTGCTATCCCAAATACTAATTGCCGCGTCGGTAAATTGAGGAGTGAGACATGAGCATGCAAAAGTTATGGGATTAGCTTGGCCACAACTACCACCAGAGATAGTGTAATATCCTCCAAACATCATTGCTCTTGTTCCTGCAGGACCATACAACTGTCCCCCCACGGTCAGATTCCCATTGTCCACCACCGAACTGAAAGTTGGCGATGCGACTACGTTAAATTGAGTTCCATTTAAAGAAAGATTTGACCCCGCAGAGTACGTGGTATTGGTATCTGTATCATTATCCACTCCATCGGCAAATCCTCCGGGAATTCCAGAAACTTCTCCCCAGCTTACTGATCCGCAGGATATGACTCCCGAAGCGTTTGTAAAAAGTTTTCCGCAGTTTAGGGAGGGGATATTTATATTACCGCTTGCGGTAATAGAAGTTGCACTAATGCTGCCTGTATTTATCATATTCCCTGAATCATCCCAGCGCGATAACCAGCTCCCGGCACCGCTAAGAAATCCGATAAGATTAGAATTCGCATGGATATATTTTACGCCATTGGGCGACTCGTCGTCTCGCATGGTAATGTACGAATACGCGTCATTTGCCTCTCCTACATCTAAACGTCCTTTTGCGGTAATAGCATTGGCGGCAAAATTTTGATAACCCGTTCCCGGATTATCATAGGTCCTAATTGTTCCACCACTATCCATTCCCAATTGCGAAGCGACGACTCCCGGCCAATGAAATGAAATGCGCGGCGTCTGCGTCGTCGCGATCTCTATAGGGGCAGTGATATAGCTGGTGCCCGATCCGCCGGTTACATTCATATCACCCGCCACCTCCAACTTCGCCCCCGGATTCGTCGTCCCGATGCCGACGTTGCCGAAAAAGAGCGCCGCCGGACCTAGACCGGCCTGGTTGACGGACAAGATGGATGCCCCCACTCTGTTGCCGGAGAAATTCACCAAAGCTGCGGCATCCGATGGCGTAGCGTTATCACCCACAACGTCAAACACTTTATTCCCGCTTCCTCCCGAACCGCCGAAATAGTTTCTGCCGCCTGAGGCGTAGATAGCGTATCCCGCGGCATCGGCTTGTTCAGCAGAGACTGCCGCGTTCGTCGAGTTGGCGTAGGCATACACGGCATCGCCTGCCGTACCGGTCTTGCCTGCCGTTTGAGTCACGGTGAGTTTCGCCCCCGGATTCGCCGTCCCGATGCCGACGTTGCCGGCGTTGTTGCTGTAAATATCACTGCCCGTTAGCGTCCAATGGTTGGTGCCGGCGCCTGTGGCCCAATCACTAATGCAACCCGCCGCCCCCGGAAGGCAAAAACGCGCCGCGCCCAAGTCCCCCGCTTTGGTCTGGGTAGTCGCGCTTAAATTCACCGGTTTGAAATCGGCTTCGGCGCACGGGAACGGAGCGCACCCCGAAGACTGGTATCCGGGAGGCCCTGCGGGAGCATCCACCCAGGCGGCATGCACGCCGGTAGAAAGTAGAAAGAGAGTAAATAGCAGGAGAAAATGTATTGGTTTCATTGCTGTCATTATAATTCGTGAATCTTACAGTTTCAGAAAGCGATCTCTCGAAATTCTTAGTTGTTTCAGCATCTGTTTTAAAATAGGAATGCCAATATCCCTGCCGTGCGGATTAGGAATAAATATCCGCTCACTGTTATTCTCAAAATACGGGTGGTTGCCTCCAGAAAAAGGTCCTGCAAAACCGAACGCTTTCAGTTTACGCATAAGCTCTTTCCGACTGACGGGATTTAATTTTGGCATACTTTTTATGGCCGATTTCAACCCCGGCAAATTTTTCAAAATGAGGCAGTGGCAGTCCTTTTGCCAAGTTCAATAAAATATATTCTTCGAGTATTTCATCCAGCTCTTTCCGTGCCTCTTCAACAGTATCCTGCTGGGCATATACTCCGGGGAACGCTTCGATATAAGCGCACCAGTCATCGGTTTCTTTGCTATATTCGTAGTGCGCCGATTTCAATAAATGCTCTTTGTAGCGCATAAAAGACAATGAAAAGTTGAAAGACATAGATAAATATTATGTTATTATGTATATTGTATCTTTTTTTATCATGGTATGCAATAGCGTGTATGAGCCTATTAAAGCAATATGGTTTATTTAAGATCATACACCGGGTCGGCGCCGGCAAAACCGCCGACATATCCCGCTTTTTCTGAATTAAAATCGGCGTCCTCGGCAAACGCTTTCACGTCGGACGGGTTGCGTCCGCCAAGCGGCGCGCCGAGGTGGTACGACTTTGGCTTGTCTTTGGGATAATACGCGTACAAATAATTCTTCTCGGAGGAATATTTCGGCACAACGCGCAGATAGAGCGGCTTCAGATCGTCCAGTTTTTTCGGATACAGCTGTTTATCGGCGTAGTACCGTTCCAGGCCGGCTTGAATGTATTTGATATTATTCACGTGCGACGGGTCGGATACGTCCATGGCCAAAAGCCGCTTGGTTTCCGCGAGTTCTTTTTGGTGGATTTCCGCTTGCATTTGCACGCTTGGCACAGCCGGTTGCTTTTGTTTCTGCCGCGTGGATGTTCCCACGATTATCCCAAGCGCGATGAGCAAAAACACAATGCCGCCGATAAGCGCGACTAACTTTTTTGTTTCCATGTCTGTCTATTATACCATACTATGAAAAATTTTTATATCCACAGCACCGGTGGTATGATGGAATATATGGCAGAAAATATGGATTTACCCCTACACCAGAAAGCCCTGTCTGCAAAGACGGGGATGAATAGTCAAAAAACACAAAACATAAGCCAGAAAGCCGCGGGTGCAGACCCGTGGTGTGGGGGTTTACCCGTCGAAAAGATAAAAGGGGTTTCGGAGCGCATTGTAAAGCCCCTTCATCATCTTGGCATCCGCACCGTGCGCGACCTTTTGCTTACAGCTCCTTTTCGTTATGATGATTTTTCGCATACCACCACCATCGCGCGCGCGCAACCGAATGAAACGGCAACGATACGGGGGAGCATCATTGCGCTTGACGCTCTTCGGACGTGGAAGAAGAAGATGCATATCACCGAAGCGACGGTCGAGGACGCGTCGGGCAGTATGAAGGCGGTGTGGTACAACCAGCCGTTTTTGGCGCGCACGCTGGCTGTCGGCAAAACGGTTAATCTGTCGGGCCGCGTGGATGCTGACCATGTGATGCAAAACCCGGCGTATGAAGTCGTGGGCGTCAGAAATGACACGACGCATACCGGACGGCTCGTGCCGGTGTACCGGGAAACGCGCGGTCTGACGTCGCGGTGGCTCCGGTATCTGGTGAAAAACGCGCTCGGGTTTGCCGCGACCATGGATGATGTCCTGCAGCCAGAAATGCTCAAACGGCTTGGTTTGCCAGGCATGCGCGACGCCATCCCCCATATTCATTTTCCAAGAACGAAAGAGGAAGCGGAGCGCGCCAAAAAACGCCTCGCCTTTGAAGAACTGTTCTTGTTGCAATTATTGATTTTGCAAGCGCGCGCGGCCATCAGACACGCCGCCGCGACAAGCGTGCCTTTTGATTTGGCGTTTGTGAAGGATTTCGTGAGCAAGCTCTCTTTTCGGCTTACTGACGCGCAGCGGGCTGCCGCGTGGGAGATCGTTCAGGATATGGAAAAACAAACGCCGATGAACCGGCTTCTGGAAGGCGACGTCGGGTCGGGCAAAACGGTCGTTGCGGCTCTAGCGGCGTCAAACGCGGCGATGCGGGGTTGGCAGTGCGCGTTCATGGCGCCGACCGAAATCCTCGCGCGCCAGCATTTTGAGACATTTTCTAAAATGTGCGGGCACTTCCCTATCCGCATCGGCCTGCTCACGGCAAGCGGCGCGTACGTATTCGATGCTGATCTTAAAACGTCATATAAGATAGCTAAATCGGAGCTGGTAAAAAAAATATCCGACGGGTCTCTGCATATCCTCATCGGAACGCACGCGCTTATTGCCGATAGTATCGTGTTTCCCAAACTCGCGCTAGTGGTGCTGGATGAACAGCATCGATTCGGCGTCGCCCAGCGGGCGGCATTAGTCAGGAAGAATGAATTAGGAATAAGGAATGATGAAGGAAAAGAGAATTCCATAATTCCTCATTTGCTTAGCATGACCGCAACGCCCATTCCCCGCACGCTTACCCTGGCGCTCTACGGCGATCTGGATATTTCTTTATTGAAAGAGATGCCGAAGGACCGCAAGAAAATTGAAACGAGCATCGTTGCGCCAGGCGGCAGAGCGAAAGCGTACGCGTTCATGCGCGAGCAGGTTGGAAAGGGGCGGCAAGCGTTCGTCATCTGTCCGCGCATCGAAATTTCCGGCGGCGAAACGCCGCGAAACATCGTCTTGGCGCAAGTTAAAACCGTGAAAGCCGAATACGAAAAATTATCAAAAGAGGTTTTTCCCGACCTGCGCATCGCCATGCTCCACGGGAAAATGAAGCCGAAAGAAAAAGAACAAGTGATGAAGGATTTTAAGGATGGCAAAACGGATATATTGGTTTCCACGTCCGTGGTGGAAGTCGGCGTGGATGTGCCCAATGCGAGCGTCATGGCGATAGAGGGCGCCGAGCGGTTCGGTTTGGCGCAGCTGCACCAGTTTCGCGGCCGTGTCGGCAGAGCAGAGCATCAGTCGTATTGTTTGTTATTCACGCAAAGCGCCGCGCTGGAAGAAAATCGGCGCCTGAAGGCGATGATAACGTCCAACGACGGGTTCGCGCTCGCCGAAAAAGATTTGGCGATACGCGGGCCGGGCGATTTGCTGGGCGGCAGGCAGTCGGGATTGCCCGACTTGGTCATGGCATCGCTGACCGATGCCGCGCTTATCAAATCCGCGCGTGAAGAAGCTTTGGGACTGCTCGCGCGCGACCCGCAACTTTTGAAATCCCCGAAACTGCGCGAACGCCTCGCCGAATTCAACGCAAAAATACATTTTGAGTAACAAAAACTTACTTCCTTTTTGACGGATTTGCGTACATATATGCGTACCAGCTGGTCAGGATGGTACTGCCGATGAAGATGGAAGAATACGTTCCCACGCCGACGCCGACCATGAGCGCGAGCGCGCTGTACTTGATGGATTCCCCCCCTAGGAAGTAGATCGAGAGCAAAACCAAAATGACAGTGAGCGACGTGTTGATTGAGCGCACGAATGTCTGATTGATGGAGATGTTGACCGTCTCGTCGAAGGTGCGCCCGTGATGCTTGATGAGGTTTTCCCTGATCCGGTCGAACACGATGATGGAGTCATGGACGGAATAACCAAGCACCGTCAAGATAGCGGCAATGAATCCGCTCGATATTTCGATGTTATAAAAATGTCCCAGTACGGCAAAGAGGCCGATGGGAATGATAATGTCATGAAACAAAGCGGCCAGCGTCGCGATGCCGTATTTCCATGATGCAAGCGGATAGGACACGCCGCGGAATGCGAACGCGATGTAGCCGATAACCAATGACAGCACTAGCATGCCTGCGGTAATCGATTTTGACTGCAGTTCTTTGCCGATGGATGGCCCTACGGACTCAAAGCTTTTTTGCGTAAAAGCGTTTTTATCCTGTTTCGCCGCCAAATCTTCCAATACTTTCAGTATCTCCTGATGCTTTGGCTCGTCCACCTCTTTGAAGCGCAGGATGACTCCCCGCTCCCCTGTTTGCTGGATAATCGTCTCGCCCACATCGATCTTTATAAGCGCGTCTTGGATGTCATTGTTTGCCGGCGCGGAAATACTAAACTCTCCAAACAGGAGCGACCCGCCTTTAAAATCAATGCCTAGTTTCAGGCCCCAGAACAAAAAAGCGAAGACCGAGAGCGCGATAAGCGTCCCTGAAATAGCGTAGTATATATTCCGATATTTGACTATTTGTACCATATGAAATTAAATCTGCTCATGGTTTGCCCTGCGACTACTTTCAAAAGCAGACGCGTGACGAAGACCGCAGAAAACATGGAAATGAGAACGCCTATTGCCAGCGTCAGCGCGAACCCTTTAATCAGGCTTGCGGTGAAAAAATACAGCACGGCGCAGGTGATGAGCGTGGAAATGTTCGAGTCGCGGATGGACGGCCACGCGCGCGCAAAGCCGTCGCGCGCGGCCAGGTCGAATTTCTTGCCGGCACGGGATTCTTCGCGCATGCGGGCGAATATCAGGATGTTCGCGTCTACCGCCATGCCGATGGATAAAATGAACCCGACAATACCCGCAAGCGTGAGCGTCACGAAAAGGAGTTTAAAGGCGGCCAGCGTGAGGAAAATATAAATAATAAGGGCGATGATGGCAAGAATTCCCGGAGCGCGGTACCATAGCGCCATGAATGCCGCGATGATGGCGATGGCGTAAAGTCCTGCCCGCATGCTTTTCTCAAGCGCCTCTTGCCCCAGCGATGCTTCCACGCTCTGCTGGGAAATGAGCTTGATGGGAACCGGCAGAGCGCCGGAATTCAGCCGTTGGACGAGTTGTTTCGATTCTTCCACCGTGAAGTTGCCGGTAATGATGGCATTGCCCGACAGGATCGGTTCGTTCACATTCGGCACAGAGATAGGTCCGCCATCCAGATAAATAGCAACGCGCTTGCCGACATTGCGCGTCGTGATGTCTTTGAATAAATCCGCGCCTTCCGAATCAAAACGCAGATTCACCACCGGTTTGTAGGTATTGGGGTCGAACGTCACTTCGGAACGCTTCAGGTATTTGCCCGTCAGCTTCGTCGGTTTGAAATACGGGTCTTCCCGCAAAGCGGGATCTTTCTGTATCGCTTCGAGCATCTGTTTCGTTTCTTCTTCCGCGCGCTCTTCCTTGAACTCAAGATACGGCGTCTGGCCGATCATCCGGATAGCCTGATTTACGTCTTTGATGCCGGCGAGCTCCACGTTCAGACGGTGCTCTCCGCCGACCGTCGCGGTCTGGATGTTCGGCTCGGCGACGCCAAATGCGTTTACGCGCTGTTCGATGACGTCCCGCACGCCCGCCATCGCAGAAGCGTATTCGCTTGCGGGCGTGCCGGACAGGTCGGCGACGTACACCAAGTGCGCTCCTCCTTTCAGATCAAGCCCGAGGCGGTAGTCCAGTTTATAAAAATGCGGGATATGCAGCCCCGTTTTGCCGTTTATCTGGTCGGCATACCTGTCCCAGTATCCGGGGAAATCAAGCGCGGCGGCGAACAGCGCGGCAATGGAAATGAGGATAAGAATATATGCGGATTTTGCCCGCTCCCCTTCCGGAACGAAAATAAAACGCGCCGCGGCGCGGAGGAATCGGATCGGGACCAGTAATATTTTTACGATGAATTGCATAAAAGAATACAGCCAGTTTATAGGAGAATGGGTTCAAAAGTCAACCCTTGTACAAGCTTTTAGCTTCATCAGCTTTCAGCTTTTAGGGATTTCACTCTATAAGCTAACGAACCCGAAAGCTGATTTACTTGTATTTCACCGCTTCAAGCGGGTTGAGGTGCGCGGCGCGGCGCGCGGGCCACACGCCGGTCAAAAGGCCGACGAACGTCGAAAAAACGATGATGGTGACCGCAAACCACAGCGGCGTATAGAAGATATCAATCGCGTTGCCGCCGAGATTGCGCGCCAGGATGTTGAGTATCAGGTTGAATATCTTGCCGCTTGCCACGCCCACAATGATGCCGATGACTCCCCCCAAAAATCCCATGATGATCGACTCGGTGAGGAACATGAACATGATGTCTTTGCGCGCGGCCCCGAGCGCCTTCATGATGCCGACTTCATGCGTGCGCTCCATCAGGGCGATGGTCATGGTGTTGAACATGCCGATGGCGGAAACCACCAGCGCTACCATGCCGAAGATGGCGAGGATGATCTGCAGGATGCCGAATATCTTATTGGCCTGATCGATGACGTCCGAAAGCGCCGCGACCGAAAAGCCCATATCCAGTATTTTATTGCGGATGACATCCAGGTCGGCCGTCTGATTTACGCGGACCTTCAGCTGGGAATACGCGTCGAGCGTTATGCCGGTCGCCCGTTCAAGAGGGAAAAACAGAAAGGATGAAGAGTCGTCGTCCACCACGCCTTTAACCATAAAGGTTCCTGCTTGGGGGACCAGATCAAGCTCTTCCTGGCCGTTTTCCAGCACCCGCACCGCCAGAAAAGAAAGCGAGATTTCTTTGCCGATGATCGCAATGGGGTTTTCGATGCTTAAGACCCTGGTCACCGCGCTTGAAATGATGATCTCATTCTTATTTTCATCGAAAATATCACCTCCCGAGAATTTCAGATTTGAAAACCGCAGAAAATCGGTTGAGGCGATATTGGCGACCGCGTCGGCAGTCGTGCTCTCATAGAGGATCTGCCCCCGCAAGCTGACCATCGGCGCGATCTCTTTCACCTGCGGAAATTCCCTGATCTTCGCGATCACGTCGTTGTTGATCGTCAGCACGGCTTTTTCCCCCTGCACCACGTCAAGCGACAACAGCGCGTCGGAACTCGTGATCTGGGAAATGAGCGCGCGCTGGAGCCCGTAGCCCAAAGACACCAAAAACAATATCGCGCCGATGCCGATGCCGATGCCCATGATGGTCAGGAACGTGCGCATCTTGCGCGTCTTGAACATGCGGGTTGATAATTTTAAGATATCGGGAATGCGCATATAGGCTAGAAATTAGAATCTAGAAGTTAGAAAATAGAATGGGGAGGTGATGTCTTGCTTTCTTCTACTTTCTAGATTCTAGCTTCTATTTTCTATTCAGTATAATCCTTAAATCTGATCAATAAAATCTCCATTCTGCGCGCCATATCCTCGGCCACTTCTCTGCGCAGACCGACGCCTCCGTGGCTTGCGGCCATGTCCAGATTCTCAAAAAATCCGTTCCGATCTATCGCGCCGGCCATGCGCTGCGCGATGCAGGCATCCAGCCGGCCCAACTGCTCGTCTTTAAGCGGGGACGGCACGATCGCGGTAAGCTGGGACCGTATCTCCGAAATAACCCGCTGTTTCGCTTTCCCATCCTTATCGATGACTCCGATGTTTTTCTGGATGGCGTCCGTTTCGGCAAGCAACGCTTCAATGGAGCTGTCGATTTTCTTTGCTGACTGGAAATTCATCCCCGCGCCTCCCTTTTCAATGGGATCGTCCAGCGCGGCATAAAAATCATCTTTGCTTATCTTGCCCAAGAGCCGATCCTCCACAAGCCGCTCGAGCCGGTCCAGTTGCTGGGTATCAAGCTCTGATATCAAGTAATTCACGATCGCCTTCGCTTTCAGGCGCGACTCGGTCAGCTCCGGATAGACCGACAGGATATCGGCGATGGCGGATGAAACGGCGCTGGTCGATTTGATAAGCTTTTCCCGGGCTATGCTGTCGATAAGCTGGGTCCGCTGGTTGTTGATCGTCTGCTTGATGATCCTGCCGTCCTTCATGTGGAATATGCGATGCGCGTACTGCAGTTGGTTGGGATCGTGCGTGACCAGAATGATCGTCTTCTCGTCTTTCTCGTTGAGCTCCTGAAAGATATCCAGCACGTTCTGCGTCGATTTCGAGTCAAGGTTTCCCGTCGGCTCGTCGGCGAGGATGATGGGCGTGTTGTTCACCAGCGCGCGCGCGACGGAAACGCGCTGCTGCTGTCCGCCCGACAGCTCGGTGGGAAGCCGGGTCGAGAACGCGCCGATGCCGAAACGGTCGAGCAGGGCCTGCGCTTTCGGGTTGCGCTCCTGCGGTCCGATATCCCGAAATGTCTGGGGGATCGCCACATTGTCAAGAACGTTCAAAGATGGTATAAGATTATATTGCTGAAACACCATGCTGATACTGCTTTGCCGGTAATCGGTCACCTCTTTTTCCGTCATTTTCCCGAGGTTCTTGTCATGCATGAAGATCGTTCCGCTGGTTTGCGCCTGCATCGCGGCGATGACGTACAAAAGCGTCGACTTGCCGCAACCGGACGGCCCAAAAAAGACGATGTATTCCTTGGGATAAATTTCAGCGGTAATGTCGGCGAGCGCCTTGGTTTCGTTCGCCTTTCCCAGATCGTAGACCAGCGATAAATTCTCGATTTTGATGATCGGATCCATTGCTTCCAGTATACAATGAAACAGATAAAAGAAAAAATTCGGTCTTTTCCTTCTTCACCCGGCATCTATTTTTTCAAAGATAAAGCGGGAAAAGTACTGTATGTCGGCAAGGCGAACAACCTCCGCGCGCGCGTACGGCAGTATTTCATGCGGTCAGGCAACAGGCATCCGAAAACAGAAGCGCTTGTCCGTGAAAGCGCGCGCGTGAGCTTCAAGCTCTGCGAATCGGAGGTGGACGCGCTTATCGCCGAAGCGCGCTTCATCAAGAAATACGCTCCCAAATATAATGTCATTTTAAGAGACGACAAGAACTACTTTTTTGTCGCCATATCAAAAGAAGCTTATTCCCGCATCTCTCTAACCCACCAGCCGGATATGTTTGGAAGTTCAACTTCCAAACATATTATCGGGCCTTTCACCGACGGCGGCGCGCTCAAAGAAACCCTGCGGCTCCTGCGCGGCGCGTATCCTTACTGCACGTGCAAACCGGGCACGAAGCGCGCATGTCTGAACTATCATCTCGGGCGATGCCTTGCGCCGTGCGTGCACCCCAAGGCATGCGCGCAAACCAAAAGAAACGTACAAGCCATCGTTGCCATCCTGGAAGGAAAGCGGAACGCTCTCATGCGCGCCCTGACCGCTCGAATGAAGCGCGCTTCACGCGCGGAAGAATTTCAAAAAGCAAGCGAATTTAAAAAACAGATCGACGGCATTCAAAATATATTTTCGCACCGGTTTTTTCTCGAGCGATTCCGGGAAATCAAACAGGCCAAGCCGCAATGGAGCGTCGTGGAGAAAAAAATACAACTGCTGCTTAAAACAAAAAAGACTGTCGGGCGCGTCGAGTGCTATGATATCTCAAACATATCGGGGACGCACGCGGTCGGCTCCATGGTCGTGTTTGGAAACGGCGAACCGAGTAAAAACCAGTACCGTAAATTCAAGATAAAATATTCCGGCGACACGCCTGACGACCCGAAAATGATGGCGGAAGTCCTTGCCCGGCGCATCAAGCACTCCGAATGGCCGATGCCCGACCTCATCATCGTCGACGGCGGGAAAACCCAGCTTTCCGCCGCGCAAAGCGTCCTGCCCAAAACACAGCTGGTGATGGGTCTGGCGAAAAAACAAGAAGAGCTCTATACGCCGGTACGTCCCTTGCCTATCTTGGCAAAAAATCTCGGCAAAGAGACGCTTTTTTTCGTCCAACGCATCCGCGACGAAGCCCACCGCTTTGCCATAACGTATCACCGGAAATTGCGCGGGAAAATAAGGTAAGCTCTTGACCCGTTAGAAATCTTACAAGCGAAATTGTTAAAATTATTGTTGTTTATATATTAATAATAAGAATTGCATAACTAAGAAATGTAAGATTTCTAACGGGTCTTGTCTTTAAAATTCGAATGTGCTATGATAGCCGGTAATGAGGTTGATCACTCTTTTGGTGGGCAATGTGCTCGCTTTGGCGCTTGCCTCGACGTATATCACGGGAGTCATGCTGGCGGAAGGGCTGAAATCGCTCCTTATCGTGAGCTTGATTTTTACCGCCGTTAATTTCATCGTCAAACCCGTTTTAAAGCTTCTGATGGGTCCGTTCATCCTTTTGACGTTCGGATTGTTCACCATCGTGATCAACATGGGGATGCTCTGGCTCACGGATGTCCTGTCTTCCGAGCTCCGGATAATCGGCATTTCCGCCCTGTTCATTGCCACCTTGCTTATCGGAGCGGTAAATATTATCATTCATATCGTATTCAGAAAGTAGCTTATAGCTTTCAGCTTCATTAGCTTTTAGAGACATGCTATCAAATACAAAAATTAATCCGCCGGCTAGCGGACTAAAAGCTAAAAGCTAATGAAGCTATAACCTGTATTAGTATGATCACATTCAATATATTTTTTATCATTGTTTCCGTATTATTGGCCGTTTCAATACTCCTCCAACAGCGCGGCGGCGGCATGTCGTCTTCATTCGGGGGAAACGTAGAAGTGTATCACACCAAACGGGGGTTGGAAAAAGGGATTTTTTGGGCTTCCATCGTCCTTTCCGTGCTTTTTATCGGAGGAGCGCTTGCTCGCCTGTTTTTCTATTAATTTCTCATAGCGTAAGAGTATTACTACCGGAACTCATCTTAACAATATCTCCCAGCCGCGTTGCGAGCGATTTTTCAGACAGCGCGAGGCGCGACGAGGAAAGGGTAGATATCCTACCCTGACGAGAAGCAACGAAGCGATGGCGGAAAATCGCCGCAACCCGAAGGGATACGTCCATTCTGCGCCGGATACTTTGTCGCTCCTTCTCGAAGTAGAATATCTACATCTTCGGCGTCGCTTCTCGTGCCGGACGCAGAATGGACGCGTATCGCGGCGGGAGCTATTATTAAGATGAGTTCTATGCCTCAAAAATCAAGCTGGCCTTCATGGCCGCAGTGGAAACAGTTGCCGCGCGTTTTAAATCTGAAGGAACGGCTGGCATTGGTCGCGCTCGTACTGCTTACGATCGGGTTTGCCGCCGCGGGGCTCTGGACCGGATATCTGGGACGCACGAACGCGGTTCCCGACATCGGGGGAGAATATACCGAAGCGCTGGTTGGCGAGCCGCAATTCATCAATCCCCTGCTTGCCGGAATAAATGAAGCGGATAAAGACATCACGGCGCTTGTCTACAGCGGGCTGTTCCGTTATGATGCCGCGGGCGCGCTGGTTCCCGATCTGGCGGAACGATACGAAACATCGGGCGACGGCAAGGAATACACCTTTTTTTTGAAAAAAGACGTTATCTGGCACGACGGCAAGGCGTTTGACGCGGACGATGTGCTGTTTACGTTTGGAGCGCTTATGAATCCCGATTATGCGAGCCCTTTACGGACAAGCTGGCAGGGCGTGAACGTTGAAAAAAAAGACGCATGGACGATACGCATGACGCTGGAAAATCCCCGCGCGCAATTTTTGGACAAATTGACGCTCGGCATCATGCCGCGGCATATCTGGGGCGCCATCAACGCGAAGAATATCGGGCTCGCCGATGCGAACATGAAGCCCATAGGCACGGGGCCGTTCCGCTTCGCCAAATACGCGAAAGACAAATACGGGGGCATCGTCTCCTACACGCTTGACGCGAATCCTCATTTTTACCGGGGGATGCCGTACATCGGGCACATTACATTCTTTTTCTTCGGCTATCCGGAAGAAGCGCTCGCCGCATACAAAAACGGCAAGGTGCTGGGCGTTTCGTATATCGAAGCGCACAATAAACAAAGCGCGGAACGATCGGGCGCGCGCGTGCATGAACTGCGCATCCCGAAATATTTTTCCGTTTTCTTCAACCAGAACAGAAGCAAGGCGCTTGCGGACCAGCGGGTGAGAACGGCGCTCGCTCTCGCGACCGATAAAAAAGAGATTGCCGCGGCGATATTCCAAAACACGGCGATTCCCGTCGATTCCCCCATCCTCCCCTGGCTTATCGGATACAGCCAGACGGCAAAGACCTATCCGTATTCGCAAGACGATGCGAAAACCATGCTCGACGTCGCGGAGTGGAAAGATAAAAATCAGGACGGCGTCAGGGAGAAGATCATCGGAACGGACAAAGAACCGACCAACCTTGAATTTACGCTCATCACATCGGACTTCCCGGAACTCGTTACAACCGGGGAACTGCTGAAAAAACAATGGGAACGGGTCGGTGTAAAAGTGAATCTGGAAAACTACAGCGTTGACGAGCTGAAGCAGGGCGTCATCAAGCCCCGCAAATACGACGCGCTGCTGTTCGGCGAAGTGCTCGCTCAAAATCCCGACCCGTACATTTACTGGCATTCATCGCAGAAAAAGGAGCTTGGGCTGAATCTTGCGCTGTATGACAGCAAAGATGCCGACAGCGCGCTCGAGAACGCACGGACCGCGACGTCAACACAGGAAGAAGAGCGCCAGCTTGCGCTGTTCCAGGACGCCATAGCGCGGGACGTTCCGGCGATCTTCCTGTTTTCCCCCAACTATCTGTATGCCGTAGATGACCGCGTGAGAGGCATTGCCGTAGAGAATATCGGCGCGCCGTCATGGAGATTCGCCGATATCGAGAAATGGTATCTTAAGACAAAGCGCGTGGATAAATAACAAAACAATGCTCGGGTGGTGGAATTGGCAGACACGTAGCGTTCAGGGCGCTATGACCGTAAGGTCGTGGGAGTTCAAGTCTCCCCCCGAGCACATTTGAATTATGAATTAAGAATTCTGAATTTCGATTGAATATCCGAATTTTGAAATTCAATCATCCGAAATTGATTCAAAATTTGTTATTCAAAATTTAACATTAAGATTATTACATAACTAACATAACATCCCGCCAAAAACGGGAAGATCTCAACCATATGGAGAAAGAAAAAGCACCGGCTCCGCGAAAACGGAGCTCGCCGCGAAGAGCGGGGGGCGCACAGCGCCCGCAACGGATCACTCGCGTACAACAGCCGTCCCAAGAGCGGACCGCCCGCGATCGGCATAGTTCCGCGGCGCAACCGCCAAGGACGGAAGGCAAGAAAATATTACGCGTCATACCGGTAGGCGGTATGGAAGAAGTCGGACGCAACATGACGATATTGGAATACGGCAACGATATCATCATTATCGACATGGGCCTGCAGTTTCCCGAAGAAGACATGCCCGGCATCGACTACATCATTCCCAACATCGACTATCTCAAGGGCAAGGAAGATAACGTCATGGGCGTCGTCATCACGCACGCGCATTACGACCATATCGGCGGCATCCCTCACCTGATCCCTAAATTGGGCAACCCACCTCTCTACGGGACGAATCTGACGCTTGCCATCATCAAAAGACGGCAGGAGGAATACAATTTCAAGCTCGACTTGAACGAGATAACCAACGATACCAAGCTGACCTTGGGCGTCTTTAAGCTTGAGTTTTTCGGCGTGAGCCACAACATTCCCGCTTCGGTGGGGGTCATCGTGCACACGCCCGAAGGCATCGTCATCCATACCGGCGACTTCAAGATCGACGAGCGTTCAGATATCGCCGGACATACCGAGATGGAAAAGCTGAGTGAAGTCGCGAAGCAAAAGCCCCTGCTTCTTATGTCCGACAGCACCAACGCGGCGCAAATAGGCAAACAACACAGTGAAATTGATATCGTGACCGAGCTTGAAGAGATCGTGAAGAATGCGAAGGGGCGCCTGATCTTCGGCACATTCGCGTCGCTCCTGGGCCGTTTGAACGAGATCATCCAGCTTGCGGCCAAGCACAAAAAGAAGATCATCATCGAAGGCCGCAGCATGAAGATCAACGTGGAGATCGCGAAAGAGCTCGGCTACATCACCATTCCTAAGGATACCGTCATCCCCGTTGAAGAAATGGACCGGCATGCGCGCGAGGACATCATGATTCTCGCGACGGGCGCGCAGGGAGAAGACCGCGCCGTGCTCATGCGCATCGCCAACCACGAGCACCGCTTCATCGTTGTGGAACCGGGCGATACCTTCGTATTTTCTTCCTCCGTCATTCCGGGCAACGAGCGCACGGTGCAGCGGCTGACCGACAAGCTCTACCGCGAGGGGGTGGACGTCATCAACTACCGCCTCATGGATATTCACGCGGGCGGACACGCGAAACAGGAAGACTTGAAGAAAATGATCGAGACCATCAAGCCGAAATTCTTCATGCCCATTGAAGGCAACCATTCGTTCCTGTGCATCCACGGCAAAGTGGCGAAAACCGCCGGCATACCGGACGAGAATATCATCATCGCCGACAACGGGCAGGTTACGGAGTGCTCCGGGGGCGTGTGCAAAAAAACAAAGGAATACATCCCTTCCGACTATGTGTTCGTAGACGGCCTGGGCGTGGGCGACGTGGGCGACGTTGTTTTAAGAGACCGCCAGATGATGGCAAAAGACGGGATGTTCGTCGTCATCGTCACGTTCGACAGCCGCTCGCGCAAAGTCATCGGCAACGCCGACCTCATCTCGCGTGGCTTCATCTATATGCGCGAATCAAAAGATCTGCTCATGGAAGTCCGCAAGCTCGTCCGAAAAGTCGTCGAACAGGGATCGGGAATCCAGGGGCACGGAGAGATCAACTGGGTCTACATCAAAGACAATCTCCGCGAAGAGATCGGTTCGTTCCTCTACAACAAAACCCACCGCCACCCGATGGTCCTGCCGGTAGTCATTGAAGTATAGGCAGATAAAAAAGAAACCGCTCTGCAATGTTTTTTGTTGCGGAGCGGTTTTCACAAGAGTGGCGTTTGTGCGTGAGGGCCTCCGTTTCCGATTCGGCCATCACCTATTTTATGAACTGCTAGCTGCTTTCCTTTCTCTGCGTTGATGCCAAAAAAGGACACCGGACATGGTCCTAAAAGCAATCGTACGGGTCCGCGAAGGATGATTCGTGATATTCCTATAACGTCATCTGTAATCCACCCGACATACCATTCTTGGGAAACCCTTGCAGGATCTGATGGCTCTAAAACTATATAATCTTTCCATCCTCCAAAAATAGGGATATGGAAGATGGGAATTCCATGCCACCGCGTACTCGCAGGAACGCCATCACACCGCACCATACATTCCTTCGCGAGATATTCAACCGCATAAGATTTCAGCTTCGTGTTATTCCAGAAGTGGGTCTGTTGCGGGGCTTCCTTGAATGTCCGGGATATAAGATACATTAGTGGCATGATCCCTATATCCGCAAGACGCGCCAGCCATCCGAGAGGCTGTACATGAATTTTTTGCACGACACACCTCCATGGCTAAGGGTTTGAATTCACGAATTATCAATTTACTAAAGACAAAATAGCATTTTCATGTTATTTTGTCAAGTTCGCCATCCTAAAAATCACTGTTTGGAGTCAGAAAATATAATATTTTCTATGTTTTTTCTAGATTCTTCCAATAGTCCTTGCGTATCCGCCTCAATATTCACGCGCAGGAACGGCTCGGTGTTGGATGGCCGCGCATTAAACCACCAGTCGGGAAAATGCGCGCTCAAGCCATCCAGGTGCGTTACATGGCCATCCTGGAATGCTTTCTCAAGAGCGTCCAGCGCCGCTTGCTTGTCTTTGACCGTGTAATTTTGCTCACCGGACTGGAACCGCGTTAAAAAGGGCCTTGCCAATTCTGCTAATGTTTTTTGCCCGCGCGCAAGGATATTCAGGATCTGCACGAGCGCGAACATCCCGGAATCCGCGTTGAAAAAATCCTTGAAATAAAAATGGCCGGAAACCTCGGCGGCGAATACGGCGCCACGCTCGCGCATGAGCTGCTTGATGAACGCGTGCCCTACCCTGCTTTCAAAATATGCGCCGTTATTTCGTTCTGCCGTTTCCTGGAAAATTTTGGGCATACGCACATCAGCAATGATGCTCGCCTTGGGGTGAGATGCGAGATACCGTTCCGCTAAAATGCACGCAACAGCATGCGTGGGAATGCGCTCACCCGTTTTATCAAAGAAAAACACCCTGTCCGCGTCCCCATCAAACGCAACACCCAGATCGGCCTTACCCGCGCGTAGCGCTGACATCAAATCCTCGACATTTTCATCCTTCATGGGATTCCCCTCATGCGCCAGCCGTTCGCACGGCGCAAAACAAAGAGGAAGGATTTTTACGCCCGTCCGTTCTTTTATCTTATTGATGATCACGCCCACGGCTCCGCACGCCCCGTCAACGGCAAGCGTAATGCTTGGGAGAGAAACCCCTTCAAGCAGGAAATCGGCATAGGCATCAAGAAAATCGGTTTTTTTTATTGCGCCATCGTGAACGGTGCTCGGGAAATTCCCTGCAAGCGCCATGCGTTTTATCTCCTGCAATCCTGAATTTTCCCCGACGGGCCTCGCTTCGCGCGCCGTTATTTTTAAACCGTTATACTCCGGCGGGTTGTGCGATGCGGTTATCATGATGCCGCCGTCCGTCTGCGCCTTGTTCACGGCGAAATAAAACATCGGCGTCGTGGCAACGCCCGCGTCGACGACATATACGCCTTCATCCATGAGCGCGTCAATGACCGAATTTTTAAGCGCGGGCGACGAACCCCGGTTGTCCGTGGCTATCGTCATTTTTTTTGCTTTCAGATGGCGCACCGTCGCCCGCGTGATGGCATACACGGCCTGTTCGTCGATCTGCGAAGGATACAACCCGCGAATATCATACGCTTTGAAAATTGATTGATCCATACTGTATTACTCTGAATTACGAAACCACGCCCTGTTCTTGTGCCGCCCCCGCTTTCGATTCTTTCTTTAATCCACTCACGCCCTTATATAAGAATATCATCAATGAAGGGCTGCGCTTCCGTTAAGATAAAAGAAAGAAGCGAAAGCGGTGGTAGCCATGCTCCCCGGCTCTTTCTGGAATCTCAACGGAAGCGCAGCCCTTCCTTATCATTATTTTACTATAAAGGGCGCGAGCGGATGGAGGAAAGAGCCGGGGAGCATGGCTACGGGCAAGAAACGGGTTCCGTGATTTGAAGTGTATTATTCTGATGCGCGATAAATTTCTTTCGCGATATCCCAGAATCGGTCGTCTCCTTTTGTTTTTTTGAAATACCACCATTCCCCTCCCCACAGATACGCTTCCGGGAAACCGACGGTTTTAACATACTCCATCGTAGCATGGAATTTGTCGGGCGAGAACGACTGCGCTTCCACTTCGGGCGCCAACGCGTGGGCAAGCCCCGGGCCCCACGGCTCGGCCTGCAGTTCGATGACGATGATCTTTTTGACATCGCCGAACGCGCGCGCGATATTCGCCTTGAAATGGAAAAACTCCGGCGGCAAAGGATAGGTGAATTGCCCGACGTAGTTGCTCCAGATGGTACGGTACATCGTCGTACCGAAAATGTCCGCACGCTTTGAAGCCTGTATCCATGTGCTCAGTTCGCCGCTGTCGGTAACAATAATAGGCCGATTGTCCAGCGAACGCACAAGGGCAATTTCTTCATCGAGAAGCGCCGCGTCAAACGGCGGGCACACCCCGAATTTCAAAAACGGCTCATTTTCCACTTGCCAGCGCGAAATGGCGGGATTATCACGATACCTCATCACGACTGTTTCGATCTCGCGCAGAACAGCTTGCTCAAATTCCGCTCTCGGCTTGCTCTCTGCCCAGTCGGGAATATGACATTCGGGCCATCGCGGAACTTTGTAGCCGACCACCATGACCACGTCGACATCGCGTTTTTCCGCTTCCATAATTTGCCAATCCAAATCTGCAAAATCAAACGTATTTTCATTCGCCTCGATTTTTGTCCAGTATGCCGGAATGCGCAGATGTTTGATGCCTAAATCATCAAGCAGTGCGATATACGTCTCGTGCCAATCAAGCCCCATATCGCTGGCGTATATCTGGCTGAACGTAACGCCGAATGTTTTGGTATCGGTCGCAAGGTCTTTTGGTTTTTCAGAAAACGCGAGCATGAACAGGCCAAGCGCGATGAGCAGGACGGCGATTGTTTTACGCGCGATGATCCGAATAGTTACTTGCTCCTCAAAAATATGATGCCATTTTCGCGAAAGAATCGCAGTCAGGAAAATAAGGAATACATACTGCGTGCCTTCCATCGCCTGCACCAGCGTCACATTGCCCAGAAACATGGCATATTGAAGCGATACGAGCCCAACTGCCGCGATGATCTTGTTTGCGCCAACTATCACAATAAGTTTTCCGGCGACTGCGTTCACCGAACTCTTGATTTTCAAACGAATTTGAGGAATGGCAAGCATTGCGAGCGCCACCATAAAACCGCCCGCGCGCATTAAGACAAATCCTGAAATAAAATCAGTTTGCCCGTACACTATCTTGCCGATAAAATAAGACAGAGCAAAGAAAAAAGCGGCGCTTGCCGATAATCCGAATAACTTCAGGAAATCACCGCCCTGTAACCGTCTGAATGAAATAAGAACGCCGCCTAAAACCAATAAAGCGAATGCGGTGATTTCAAAACTCGACATCCGGAAATCCTCTCGCGTGAATGAGAGCGCGAAAAGAAAAATAGACAGCGCGCTTCCCACGATGGGCGCCACTTTCGACGCTTCAAAACGGATGATCGCGTTGAATAAAAACAACAGTGCGATGATGAAAAGCATGCCTGCAAATAGCGCAAGAAGCGCGGTATACGTTCCGGGCCATGCGAACCCGAACGGGATCAAAAGAAACGCGAATGCTTGAAACATCCCTGAATAAAACGCATATGAAACCGGGCTGGGCAGCCGATTCTTGGATAAAATAAATTTATCCAGCACCGTAGTGATGCTGAAGCAAAGATACGCCCCCAATGCGACAAAAAGCCAAGTCATAAGATAGAATCTAGAAAATAGAATCTAGAAAATAAAAATTGGAGATGGAAATTAGGATTCAAGAGAATTGGATTTGATGATTTTTGCATACTCATGCGCGCTGGGGCGGATTTTCCGCTCAAGCGTTTTATAATCTATTTCTACCAGCCCGAACCGCGGCCAGAAACCCTTGTCCCATTCGAAATTGTCCAACAGCGACCAGTAAAAATATCCGCGCACGTCCACGCCTTCCTGCATAGCTTTATGAACCCATCGCAGATGCTCTTTAATGAACCATTCCCGTTGAGCGTCGCGCGCATCAGCAAGGCCGTTTTCAGTTATATAGACAGGCTTTTTTGAATACTCCGGCCGTTTCAGAAGATGATAGATGCCCTCCGGATATAATTCCCATCCCAAGTCGCTCAATCGTTCATTCTCATTTTTTATTTTCCCGGGAAATGCTATGCGCATATGAAAATAATATTGGAGCGCATAATAATCATGGGTATCGCCGGTAAGTTTTAAAAAATAGCGATTCAGCCAAAAATCAGCAATGCGCGCAATAAGACCGTCAAAAAAGTTTTTCCGCATCGGTTCGCAGAACTTCAAGATATTCCCAAAACCAATTTGAGCATTTTTCTGTACAGCGCGAATCGCGTAATATGCCTCCCTATGCGCTTGTGCAAGCGTCTTGTATGCGCGCAACGTGAAAAAGACGCTCTTTTTTTGCGGCGGCCATACGCCCAGCATGAAGGAGTTAATGATGACCGATGTCGGTTCGTTCAGCGTCATCCAGAATTTCACATCATTTCCAAGCTCCTGAGCCATCCGCTCGGCATAGCGCGCAAAATAGCGTGGAAACTCTTTTGAAGTGACGCCGCCTTTATCCCGCATCCACAGCGGGATACACCAATGCCAGAGCGTCACAAAGGGTTCCATGCCTCGTTCATGAAGCGCGCGAATTACCTTTCGGTAATGCTCGATTTCTTTTTCATCCCACTTCCCTTCTTCGGGCTCGATGCGCGACCATTCGATGGAAAACCGGTGCACGTTGTGCCCAAGCGATTGTGCGATATCAAAATCCTCTTCATAACGGTTATAGTGGTCGCACGCGCGCCCGGAAATATAATTTGCGGGATTTTGCGCCTGCGCTTTGATATCCGTCCAATTCGAAAGATGGTTGAATTTCTTTTCCGCCTCTTGTGCGAGCCGTTCCGCATTCTGCTTCTCCCATTCGCTCCAGTCGTTGCGCGTTCCGCCTTCAACCTGGTGGCTCGACGTGGCTGAACCCCATAAAAATCCTTTTGGAAACCCGCCTAAATTTTTGTGCTTTTCGAAATTATTGCTATTCATTTTGTTTTACCTTAGCGTGCATTTACTGCACAAAAACTTAGGCGGGAAATTGCATCATCTTTTTATTATAGCGCATTACGCGCGTTTTCGGATGATTGACAAATAGCCTCAATTCTGGTACACATGAAATGCGCCATAGGGGCGAGATGTTCTCTACAACCACATAAGGAGGAGTCGTATGCGAAAGGGCTGGAAGCTTCGGGAATTGTTTTTGATCATCGGCGCCGGGATTCTCCTGACGCTCTTTATCGGCGATGCGCTTTTCACTCAATACGTTGATGCCGCCGAACTTCCCGGGCGGACGGCAGGCAACTACTGGGAAACGGTGCTTGGCGCGTCGGTCGGCACGGGCGGATACGACACCCACGACTGCCAGCCGGATTGCACCAATCACATCGGCGACACCAGCAGGTGGCAGGTGAAGGGACAGCTCTATACCATGCAACTGCGCCGCACATACCATTTCGATCTCGGCGTGGAAGCCGGTCTTTCAAATACGCTCGTCCAACATCTCGATCATCGGGGCGATGCGAACGACCGCCTGACTCACCTGATCGTAATGGTGCGCACGCCGCTGTTTACGAAGCCCGGCATCGCCGGCAGCACAAACCTCTACGGCGGACTCGGCCCCGGCTGGGCAAAGACACAGATCGTTTTAAACAATGATCAGACGCATGTTGCCCATCACGGGACATTCGTCGCCGTTGCCGGCGCGGAATATCTTATAAGCCGCACCCTGGCCGTCTTCGCCGAGTTTCAGCATGTTAAACTCGGCAACAGCACCTTCGAAATCCCGCGGGGACGCAAAAAACCGCGGACGCTCTCGCTTGACCGCGAAATCAACACAGTCAACTTCGGCATAGTGCGGCACTTCTAGCACCGCCTGCCGGAAAACATGGGGCGCCCCAACCAACGGGGCGCCTCTTTTTTTCTTGCGGGAAACCGTTAAAAATGCTATTGTATATCCCATATGGACCGGGAAAAACTCCAAACATCTTTTTTTATCGGATTGCTCGCGCTCATCCTTGTTCTTTCGCTGTTTATTTTTCTCCCCTACCTCACCATCCTTGTGTTTGCGGCGGTGCTCGCTATCACGTTCGAGCCGCTGTACAACGCCCTGCGCGCAACTATTTTTAAAAACCGGTCGCTCGCATCGCTCGCCACCATCCTTATCGTTGTTGCCGCCGTACTCACCCCGCTCACGCTCTTTGGCGTCATGGTCTTTAAAGAAGCCGGCGGCCTCTACGCCTCCGTCACGGCGAATGACGGGGGCCTTGCATTCGTCACCCGTCTCACGGAAACGCTTGACCAGAAACTCAAACTCATAAACCACGGGTTCACGTTCGATGTCAGCGAACTCCTCAAGCAAATGTTGAGCTGGGTCGTGGGAAACGCCGGCGCGATATTCTCCGGCATCGCGCAGTCCGTCCTCGGGCTTTTTCTCACGATGCTCGCGTTCTATTATCTTTTGAAAGACGGCCCGCACCTTCGCGACGCGCTGATACGCTTGAGCCCGCTTGACGACGCGTACGACGCGCTTATCATCGGGAAGCTGAAGAACGCCGTCCATTCCGTGGTGCTCGGCACGCTTACCGTCGCCATCATCCAGGGGCTTTTGGTCAGCATCGGATTTTACCTGTTCGGCGTTCCCAACGGCGCGCTGTGGGGGGCGGTCGCTGCCGTCGCCGCGCTCATCCCGTTCATCGGAACCACCCTTGTCCTTCTTCCCGCCATCTTCTATCTTTTCATCGCGGGCAGCACCGCGTCCGGCATCGGCTTGCTGATATGGGGAGCCGTTGCCGTCGGCCTCATCGATAATTTCCTCACGCCGAAACTCATCGAGCGCGGGACGCGGATCCATCCGCTCCTCATTCTTTTTTCCGTGCTGGGCGGATTCTCTTTTTTCGGGCCGGCCGGTTTTCTCATCGGGCCGCTCACGATAAGCCTGCTGTTCGCGCTTTTTGAGATCTACCGCAAAATATTCAGCGCAGAAAAGGCATAAACGGCATGATAGGCGCATGGCACACGAAATCGCTCCCTGAACTTGAAAAGGAGCTCAACACCGACATCGCTTCCGGCCTTGCTCAAACGGAAGCGCAAGCGCGGCTCGCGCGCTTCGGACCCAATAAGATACCGGAACCGAAAACCGACTCGCTCGCGCTTATTTTTTTCCGCCAATTCAAAAGCCCGCTAATCGCGGTGCTTCTTGCCGCATGCGCCATCGTATTTTTCCTCCGGGAATTCACTGATGCGTTCGTCATTCTCTTCGTACTGGTTTTTAACGCCGTCATAGGCACGATTCAGGAAGGCAAGGCGCAGAACACCCTTTTGGCGCTCAAAAACTTCGTCAAGGCGAACGCGACGGTGCTTCGCGACGGAAAGGAACTTATCATCCCAAACGAGAACATCGTTCCGGGAGATGTCATTATTCTGCAGGAAGGTGAAAAAGTGCCCGGCGACGCGCGCGTGTTCGAATCGCATAACCTCACGCTTGATGAAGCGTCGCTCACCGGGGAATCAAAACCGATCCATAAAATTCCCGATTTGCTTGCCGATGAAAAACTCCAACCCGCCGAACGGGTCAATATGGTTTTTAAAGGAACTCATGTCGTCGGCGGCAACGGAAGAGCGCTCGCGGTCGCAACAGGCGTCAACACCGAGATTGGAAAGATCAGCGCCGTCATTGCGGGACTTGAAACCGAAATACCGCTGAAAGCCGATATCCGCAAGCTTTCACGTTTCATCATCGCGGTCGTCGGCGTCGTGGTTGCGTTTGTTTTCATGCTCGGCGTCAACCAGGGAAAATCCGGGATCGAGATGTTCAAGACGGTCGTCTCGCTCGCGGTTTCCGTCATTCCCGAAGGCCTTCCCGTCGTCCTTACGATTGTGCTTATCAGCGGGGTATTTCGCATGGCAAAGCGCAACGCGCTCGTCAAACGCCTGCAGGCCGTGGAGGCGCTCGGACAAGCGACGGTAATCGCGGTGGACAAGACCGGGACCATCACGAAAAACGAGATCGTGATCTCACAGATTTTTTTAAACGGCACCCTGTTCGAGCTGGCTGGCACCGGCTACGACCCGAAAGGAAGCGTGAGCGTTCGGGGCGCCATCATCGACCCGCTGAACCACCCCGAACTGCTCATGGCGGGGAAAATCGCCGCGCTATCGGCAAACGCCCGCATCACTTTCAACGAAGAAAGCGGAACGTACGTGGTTACAGGGGATCCGACCGAAGCCGCCATGCGCGTCGCCGCGGAGAAGATCGGATTTAAAAAACACGAGCTCGAACGGGAACTTCCCCGCATCGGCGAGATACCCTTCGGTTATGAGACAAAATACCACGTTACCGTGCACCAAAACGGCGATAAGCAATTCGTCGCCGTTACGGGCGCTCCGGAGGCGGTCACTCCCTTGGTAAAACATTTCGGGGAGAACGGACAGGTGGTGCCCATGACGAAACAGCGTGAGGAAGAGATCGAGGCGGCTCTTATCGCCATGTCGGAGCTTGGCCTGCGCGTCGTCGCGTTCGCCATGGCGGAGCTCCCGCCCGGCAAACAGCTTACCGATGCGGATGATATCCCGCATCTTATTTTCGGGGGGCTGTACGGAATGCACGACGCGCTCCGTCCCGAAGCGCGAGAAGCAATCGCCGCGATACGCAGGGCCGGCATCAGGGTCGCCATGATCACCGGTGACCACAAAATAACGGCGCAGGCGATTGCGCGGGAAGCCGGCATCTTTTCCCCGGGCGACGAACTGCTCACCGGCAACGACGTTGAACGGCTTTCCGTGGAAGAGCTTTCCAGAAAACTGGCGCGTACGACTGTTTTCGCGCGCGTAACACCCGAGCACAAGCTCAAGATCATCCGGGCTTATAAAGCGCGCGGCGATATCATCGCCATGACCGGCGACGGCATCAACGACGCGCCGTCGCTCGTTGCCGCCGATCTTGGCGTCGCCATGGGAACCACCGGAACCGAAGTCGCTAAAGAAGCATCCGACATTATTCTGCTCGACGACAATCTTATCAGCATCGTGAACGCCATCGAAGAAGGCCGGAGCATCTACAAAACCATCAAAAAGGTCATTCTCTATCTTTTTTCCACCAGCATCGGCGAGGTGCTCACCATCATCGGCGCGCTTCTCGTCGGGTATCCCCTTCCCGTCCTTGCTGTCCAGATCCTGTGGCTCAATCTCGTCACCGACGGATTTCTCGATGTCGGGCTCGCCATGGAACCAAAAGAACCGGAACTGCTTGACGGCAGATTCAAACGGTCGAAAAACCTAGTGGATAGCACCATGGTGGCGCGCATGTTCATTATGGCGGTTCCCATGATGGCGGGCACGCTCATTCTTTTTGACGGCGTGTTTGAACATGACCTTCCTAAAGCCATGACGCTCGCCCTCACGACACTTGCCGTATTTCAATGGTTTAACGCATGGAATTGCCGGTCCGACCGCACTTCGATCTTTCGCGCGAATCCGTTCACCAACCTGTACCTTGTCGGCGCGACAGCTATCGTCATCACGCTCCAGCTTTTTGCGGTCTACGCGCCAACGATGCAAAAGATCCTCCAAACGGTGCCGCTCACGCTTTTTGAATGGGTGCTTGCCATCGGCGTCGGATTTTCCATTGTCATCGCCGAAGAGTTACGCAAACTCTTGGTAAGAAATAATCTACGCACCGCACATGTTTGACGTTATCGCATTGGTTGAGGCCGCCGGATATCTCGGGCTATTCGCCATCGTCTTTGTCGAATCCGGTCTGTTCTTCGGTTTCTTCTTTCCCGGGGACAGCCTGCTTTTCACCGCCGGCGTTCTGGCGTCCCATGGGCTGTTGAGCTTCCCGGCGGTGGTGGCCGTCACATTCACCGCCGCGATTTTGGGCGTCAGCGTCGGCTATGCGTTCGGCAAAAAAGTCGGGCCAGCCATTTTTAAAAAGCACGATTCGTTTTTCTTCCATAAAGATCACCTGGAACGCACGCGCGTTTTCTACCAGGCGCACGGCCCCAAGACCATCGTGCTGGCCCGATTCCTCCCAATCATCCGCACTTTTGCCCCCATCTTCGCCGGCATCGGCAGGATGCACTACCGCACGTTCTTTTTCTACAACATCGTAGGAGGAGCGCTCTGGACCGTCGGACTCACCGGCGCCGGCTATTATCTTGGCAGCGTCATCCCCGACATCGACCGCTATCTCATTCCCATCATTTTAGGCATCATTATCGTCTCCCTCATCCCCGCCCTGCGCGAATTCGCCAAGAGCAGGAAATAACACCTACCAATCCTACGTTTCTTTACGATAGTAAAGAAACGTAGGATTGGTAAAAAATCTATAAGAGAAATGGATGTGGATAACCTCAATTTGACGACAACTCGTAATTAAGAGATACTGGAGATGGACCTTCCTTTACTTCATTTGCTCTTTTACTTTAGATTTTTTCACACAATGAAGTTTGGTCCAAACCGCAAAAGCGCTGCATCCTCACGGGTACAGCGCTTTTCTATTTTTCTTTTTCATGGTTTGGTAAAATTTTGTAACTATTTTACAAACTCATCACAGTTGCATTTTGAGCAAGAAACTCCATCCTCAAATTCTTCAAATTGTGTTTTCTTAAGAATACCTATGTGATCTCCTTGCATATGACCGCAATCAATTCTTTTACACAATTCGTCGGAAAAATCTTGTTTCTCATATTTCTGGCACTGACACTCCAGACATTTCCTTATATAGGGGCGATCACTATCCTTCTCACTTTCTGCTATGCCTGCTGGCTGGTAGTGGCGTTTTTCCGCATGTAAACAACTTTTACATTTTTGTTCACTCATATATTTTGATTACCTTTCCTATTAATTACCAATTATTATTGACTGTGGAAATACTTAGGCTTATAGAGTGAGAATAATTACAGATGCATTATTTTTTCCCTAAACCAATATGGTCAGAAGCCGCTTTTGCGTAAATAGCGTGCTCGACTAAATCTATTTTTTCACCTCCACTACCAACTAAAGCTTTTTTAACTTTTCCAAAAGTCTGAATGATATATGGTCCTTTTTGTCTATCAAAGACATCGAGTATTGCCCGTCCTCCTCCAGAAACTTCTTTGCCTGCCGCAGTTTTACGAAAACTACCAGTTCGTTCCTCATGCTCAATCATTTCTTCAAGTAATTTTGCTCTGTTATATTCATCTCTTATAGCTAAAAGATATTTGAAATCTTCTGGGTCGAGCTTTAGCATCTCATCATAAGTAATGCTTTTAGCTATCATTTCCAAATAAGTATCTTTTTCGTATGCCATATCGTATTTTTATCAGTTACTTACTTTACAAAATAATTTATACTCTTTCTGTACAACTTGGCGAACTTCTGCAATTTCAAAATATCCAACCCTTGTTCGCCAATCTCTACACGAGACACATACGACCTTTCGAACCTGCCCGCCTAAATTTGCGGACTTGGTGCGCGCAGTAGGGATTGGACCTACGACCTTTCGAATGTGAATCGAACGCTCTACCACTGAGCTATGCGCGCGTAAAATTTAATAGCACCCGCGAGGGAGAAGCCCCTTGAAATGTATCGGGCCCCGCCACAACGGGGCAAGCTTGGCAGTGGGACACCTTAACGTAGTTTATAAAGGGAGGCGCTATATTTCAAGGGGCTTCGCCCTCGCAGGTGCCGGAAGCAAGATTTACTACACTTTCAACTTGTTGATGAGCTTTCTGTGCGGAAACTCCAGCACATCGAGGATGAAGCGGTCGAACATGTTCTTGCGATATTTGAATTCCTCGGTGGTCAGGAGCACATATCGGATTTCTTTGCCGATGTTTGACTCTATAAGGCGCAGGAATTTCTCCATTTTCTTCTCGCTCACGCGGTTGCCCACGATAAGCATGTCGGCGCGCGCTTTTTGCTCGTTGATGAGCGTGCCGGCTATCATGAAAAGTTTGATCTGCCCAATTTTCGAGATTTCTTTCAAGAGCAGCTCGTCGGCAACGGGCGGAAACCGCAAAACAAGGTTTTTGATGTCCTCGAGATACGGGAATTTATAGCTGACCGAGAACGCTTTCGATGATTTTGATTTGAGAAACCCCTCGGCGAGAAGCTTCAAAAGATGGGATTTGACCGTCGCGCTCGGGAGGTTCAGTTTGCGCGCGATATCGGAGGCCTCATAGAACTTGGTGTGATTGTACGTGAAAAATTTAATGAGCCGCGATTTGATTTCCGAATTGAAGAATTGTTCAAATGTCATAATGAAATATCTATTCGTAATGTTTCAATAGTACCACGGTTTACCGCTTTATGCAAAGCGTTTGGTGTGTTAAAATGAGCGTATATGCAAAACTATTTCATCGCCGCCAAAGAGCTTATTTTAAAGCAAAATCCGCGCGCGTCAGGCATCGAAACGTTCGTCTACGAACCGTCCACCATCGAGGAAGAGCCGCTCGGCAACCTGTACATCATGGGATGGCTTAAGAACCATCGGTCTGACATGGCGTTCATCCCGAATCTCATCGCGTCCGTCATCCGGCGGAAGTTTTATAAATTGGAGGCGCAGGAAGACGCGAAGACCCATCTGGAGCGAAGCGTGCAAAAAGCGAATGAAGCGCTGAAAGACATCGCAAAAACAAGCACAAGCGTGCTTGAAGATATCGGCTTGTGCGTCGTCAACATCGCCGGAGACAAGATACGCTTTGCCACCATCGGCGACTGCGTCATGCTTTTGTTCCGCGATGTCGCCGTAACGGACATGCAACAAAAAAGCGGGAAGAAGAAGGCGCGGGAAGGGTTCGCAAATATCGTAACCGGCGACATCGAGGAGCGCGACAGATTCATTATAAGTACCCGCCGCATCATGGACTTATTCTCTGATGCGGGCATCGTCAAGCTGTTCATGCTTGCGCAGGAAAATCAGGCGGAAATCATAACAAAGATATATCAGAAAAACAGCAAGGAGACGCCCCTGCCCGACCAGGCGGCCATGTTGCTTGAGGTGAAAGCCCAAAAAGGCCAGGGCTTGCTTTCGTTCACAAAAAACATCCGCGCGAGATCAAACGTCGTCGCGCAACGGACGAAAGACGCTTTTTCGCCAACCAAAACGATCGGGCGCGCCATGCAAAAACTGAACCCGGCCGATGCCATCCGCGGGCTGTCGCGCATCCGCGTCCACCGCAATGCTTTGCTTCTTTCGACCGGCATCGTGCTTACGGTCGTTGGAAGTTTCGTGTACGTGGCCATGAGCATGAAATTCACAGCCCTTGCAAACGCCAAGGCAAAAACGGCGCAAGCAGAGCCGCTGGTCCGTTCGGACAAGCAAAATGCCCTGACGCTCTTGCGCGAGGCGAATGCCCTTGCGTTCCCTTTGTTGTCCGCGTGGTATATGAGAGCAGACGCTGAGAAACTCCTTGGCGCCGTTGACCGTCTTTTCAATAAGGCAAACAACATCTATATCGGTCCGCCGGTCTTCATCGCAACCGTGCCGACCACATCATTGCAATTCACGCCTTCCTCTATTTTTGATACCCAAGACTACCTGTATGTTTTTGATAAAACACCGAACCTTTTCTACAAGATCGATACATCATCCCGCGAAGGTTCGTTCACCTTTCTCGATCTCGCGACAACCACGGAAAGCAACCGCGCATTTCAAAAAGACGGCAAACTCTATTTCGTCAACGATGCCGCGCGCGCGGCATACGTGTTTTCCCCCGCCGACAAAAAACTCGAGCGGGTTGCCGCCTCGCTGAAAAAGACGCTCGCTGAACCCTCAGCCCAAAATACGCGGGATATGCCCGACGCCCGCTATGCGCTGACGCCGGAGAAAAGCAGGATCAGCAAAGATTCAAAGCTCGGCACTATCCGCGACCTCTTTTTGCTCGGCGCTTATGCGCAAAACCCGCTGGACTTCACGGTGTCGCATGATGCCAAGTATATCTATGTGCTTGCTCAAAATAACATATTTGCGCTAGAAAACAGCCAATAATAAAAAAACAGTCACCGAGGGCGACTGTTTTTTTATAACTTACTTAAGCTCGACAACCGCGCCAACCGCTTCCAATTTCTTCTTCATGTCTTCCGCATCCGCTTTCGAGACGTTTTCTTTTACCGTTTTTGGAGCCTGGTCGATGATGTCTTTTGCTTCTTTCAGGCCAAGACCGGTTATTTCACGCACCGCCTTGATAACCTGTATCTTCTGTTCCCCCGCGCTTTTAAGCTCCACGGTGAACGATGTTTTCTCCGCAGCCGCTTCGCCACCCGCCGCACCTGAAGACGCTGCCATGACAGGAGCCGACGCCGATACGCCAAAATGTTCTTCAAGCGCACGAACCAATTCCACGACATCCACAACGTTTAGTTTTTCTATCTCTCCCACAATGGTCTTGAACTTTGCGGGAACTTCTTTTTTTGTTTCGTCCATATTGTTATGATGTTATTTCTTTAATGATTACTGTTTTTTATCCGCTATCGCCTGCAAAGCATAGACCAGCTTTGAAATTGGCGCCTGAAATTGCCGCAACAGTCCGGCAAGCAGGTCTTCGCGCGAATTTACTTTCGCGAGCAGGGCTATCTTGTCGATGCCGAGCATCTGCTTGTCGAATATGCCGCCAAGAACCTTGAACGTCTCGTTGTCTTTCGCTTTGGAAAACGAATAGACGATCTTTGCCGGGCTCAACTGGTCGTCTTTGGAAAACGCGACGCCCACTGAGCCGCTGCCTTCTTTTATGTCAATGCCGGCGGCATCGATCTTTGCTTTCGCTAAAGCGGTTTTAAGCAGGCTTTTTTTGATGACTTTGTATCCGATGCCTTTTTCTTTGAGATTCTTACGGAGCTCTCTGATCTTTTCCACGCTGATTTTGGAAAAATACGTGAATATGAATACCTTGTTTTCCGACAGCTTATCGCTGACGTCTTCCACAATAACTTCTTTTTGTTTTCTCGTGAGTGGCATGGTAATGGGTAATGTTGATAAAAATAAAAACGACCTTTGTAAGGCCGCAGACTGGCAACAGAATCTAGATTCTATTTTCTACTTTCTAGATTCTACCTCAAGGGGTCTTGTGTCCCGCACGGCGCGGGACTGCCTCCTGTCTACGGTCTGTTATGCAATTGTTGCCAGTATACGCTTATAGCGTCCGCGAGTCAATAGCCATGGCGACAAAACGGGAAACCGCTTCCTGAAACTTTTTTTTGTCGAATTGCGCGGCTTTTCGTTTGATAAAGCCGGCATCATACGAGCGGGCAAGGATTTTGTACACCCCCGCCGCAAGCACGTCCGGGTCCTGTTCGTCGAAAAATTCCCCCATTTTCCCCTCCTGGAGCCATTCCGTCGCACCCCCCTTGCGATATGCCAGAATCGGTTTTCCCCAATGCGCCGCCTCAACCGCCGTGAGCCCGAAATCCTCTTCACAGGGCATAATGAGCGCCGTGGAGTTTTGATAATGCGCGCCAAGAGCCGTATCGTCCGCGAATCCAAGAAAGGCGATGTTGGCATTTGCCATGCGTTTCAAGCGTTCGCGTTCCGGACCGTCGCCGATGATGATGAGCGGCAGCTGCAGGGCATTGAATGTCCGAACGACGACGTCTATTTTTTTATACGCGGAAAGCCGGGAGACGACGAGAAAATAATCTTTCGCGTACCGTACCGCTTGCGATTGATCCTGCTTTTCTAAAGCAAAAGGCGGGTAGATGACCGCCGCATGGGCGCCATAATAGGTCTTTATCCGTTCCGCCACAATGCGCGAAGGCGCCATCCAAAAATGAACGCGGCGCGCGGCGCGCCGGTCCCACATTTTTAAAAGCGCCAGAAGCGGAGCGAGACCCGCCCGAAACAAAAAACCGAAACGATTATCGGAGAGATAGCGGCGCCGGTAATCCCAGAGAAAACGCGTCGGGCTGTGGCAATACGAAATATGCACGGCGCCCGGTTTCACGCGCACACCCTTTCCGAAAGACGCGGAAGAAGAAATGACGACGTCATACGCGGACAGGTCCAGCGTCCTTACGGCAAGGGGGAAAAACGGCAGAAGCCACCGCTGACGCCTTTGCGCCCAGCGAGGAAGCATGCGCAAAAAGGACGCGCGTACATCGCGATGCGCGAACCATGGCGCCATCTTTTCCGGGTCGTAGAGCAGAGTATAAAGGGGCGCTCCGGGAAACAACTCAGCCAGGGCAAGCAGTACCCGTTCCGCCCCGCCGAATTGCGTGAGATAATCGTGTACGAACGCAACGCGCATACGATATTATTGAGAAGTTAAAACATCCAGCGTCTCTTTCGCGCACCGAAACCAGCTGTACTGTCGGACATTCTCAAGCCCTTTTTCAACCAGTTGTTTTCGCAGATTCTTGTCTGAAATTATCCGGTATGTCGCCTCGGTGATCTCTTCGATACTGTGCGGATCAACGTGCAGCGCCCCGTCGCCGGCGACTTCCGCCATGCTTGAGATATTCGAAGTCACCAACGGCACCTGGCGAAGCTGTGATTCCAAGATCGGCATGCCGAATCCCTGGTAGAACGAGGGAAACACGAATACGTCGGCATGCTTGAAAAACGACTCTTTTTCTTCATGGCTGATATATCCCGTCTGTACGATGTCCTGCTTATACCTGCTTTCATCGATTGCGCGCCCGATCTCGTCGAACCCGAACCCCGGCCTGCCCACCAGCACGAGCTTGTGCGGGATTTTGTATTTTTCCTTGAGAACGCCGAATGACCGCACGATGTTCGCGACATTCTTCTTTTTTTCGAGCCGGCCGATGAATAAGATGTATTTTTCGTCGATTGGCGGGTATTTATGATGGTACGCTATCTGCGAATTGACGCCATGGTGGATGATCCTGATCTTTTGCGGGTCGGCATTATAGAACTTGATAAGGTCTTTCTTGGTCGATGCCGACGTCGCGATGATGGTTTTCGCTTTGGCAACCGCCCGCGCCGTATGGGTCTTCAGATAGCGCAGGTGATCGCTTGCGTACGCTTCCGGATAATATTCGAATTCAAGTCCGTGGATGGTAACCACGTTGTTGCGGGGATATATGGCCGGCAGAAAATTCGCCGGCATGAAGAGCACATCCGGCGGACTGAAGAACATTTTCAAAGAAAGACGCGTCTCCATCCCTAAAAAGGGCGCATATAATTTTTCCACTTTGAAATGGCCGGGGAGAAAGAAGCTGTTTTTCGAGAAATAAGAGGTATAGAGCGCGAATGAGTGCTGTTTTGATTCATCCAGCATGGCGAGATGCTTGATGACCTGATAGACGTATTCTTCGATACCGGTTCGCTCGTATTTGAACGCGGCTTTGGCGTGAATGCCTATTTTCATGCGAAATTTATTTAAATTTATGAGTTACCAACGAAATAAATTTTACCATAAATTTGAGCACCCCGCTCTTATTTTGCTTCCGAGCAACTGTGCGATGCGCGAGGAGCGGATAGCTCCATTCTGCTTTGGGGCGAAGCGCTTCGCCCTGTGAGGGATATGCCTATTCGGCATGCGCACTTCGCTGGCTACTCCGTTGGCAAAACAAGGGCGGGGTAAGGTTTTCTAGTCCCCATCAGAACGCTTAAAGTAATAAGCGTTCTGATGGGGAAGAAAGCCCTTACTTCTTACTCATGATGCTTCGCTTGTAGATATTCAAATTATCCAGGACAACTCCGGTCCCTTTCGCGACGCACAACAGCGGGTCTTTCGCTCTCACGCAGGGCACGCCGGTGACTTTAAACAGCAGTTCGTCAATGTTGCGCAAAAGCGCCCCGCCGCCCGACAGCACCATGCCTTTGTGCATGATGTCCGAGGCAAGCTCCGGGGGCGTTTCCTGCAAAACCGCTTTCACCGCGCGCACGATCTCTTTCAACTGTTCGGAGATGGCTTCCGCGACCTCATTGGTCGATATCTTGACCGTGCGCGGCAAGCCGGTAAGGATATCACGCCCTCTTACTTCCATGGTTTCCTCGTCCTTTACCGGCACGGCGGAACCGATGGATATTTTGACGTTCTCCGCGGTGCGCTCCCCTATTTCAAGGCCGTGCTCTTTGTGCATGTAATCCACGATCGCCTGATCGATCTTATTTCCCGCGACGCGCACGGACGACCACGCGACGATGCCGCCCAGCGAGATAACGGCGATTTCCGAGGTGCCGCCGCCGATATTGACGATCATATTGCCCGATGCCTCGTTGATCGGGATATTGGCGCCGATAGCGGCAAGCACCGGCTCTTTCACCACGTATGCGGCTTTCGCGCCCGCCTGTATCGCCGCGTCAATGACCGCCCGGCGCTCGGTCGAAGTGACGCCCGCGGGCACCGAAATCATGATCTCCGGCTTGAAAAACCGTATCTTCCCGCATCCTTTGTTGATGAAATACGCGAGCATCGCCTCGGTGATCTTGTAGTCGGCGATGACGCCGTCTTTCAGCGGCCGGAGCGCGATGATGGCATCGGGCGTGCGCCCGATCATCTGTTTCGCTTCCGCGCCGACGGCCAAAACCGTGCGGTCGGCCGCCGAGACGGCGACCACCGACGGTTCGTTCGCCACCACTCCTTTTTTGGGGATAAAAACAAGCGTGTTGGTCGTGCCGAGATCTATGCCGATTTTTCTGATAAACATAATGAAAACGAAAAATTACGTTCTTTTGATGTTCGCCCCAATCTTTCGCAACCGTTCTTCTATTTTTTCATATCCCCTGTCCGCCTGATACGCGCTGTGGATCGTCGTTGTTCCTTTGGCGACGAGCGCCGCGATGATAAGCGCCGCGCCCGCCCGCAAATCAAAACCGGTGATGTCCATGCCTTCCAGGGGCGTCGGCCCCGTGATGAGCGCCCGGTGCGGGTCGCATATGAACGCGTCCGCGCCCATGCGTTTCAGCTCATCAATGTATTTCAGCCGCCCCTCGTACATCCAGTCGTGGATCAAGCTCACCCCTTTTGCCTGCGTCACGAGCACTGCGAAAATGGGCAAGAGATCGGAACTGAACCCCGGATAGGGCATATTGTGCGTTTTCGCCACCGCGCGCAAACGCGACGGGAATACTTCGATGTCGGCAAGCATGTATCCCCACGAAGACTTCACCATCCGTTCATTGCGTATCTTCAATGTAACATTCGCTTCCTTGAATTTCAAGAGTTCCAAACGGATGAATTCGGGCGCTGTGCCGCGTATGACGATATGGCTGTGCGTCGCCGCGGCCAGCGCGATGAACGTGCCCATCTCAATGGGATCGGGCATGACGCTCCATCGCGCCCCTTTAAGCTTAGGAACGCCGTGAATGGTAAGATGGTGCGTGCCGATGCCGGAAATGCGCGCGCCCATCGCGTTGAGAAAATGGCATACGTCCTGCACGTAATGCTCGCACGCGGCGCCGAAAATCTCCGTCACCCCTTCAGACACCGCCGACGAAAGGAGGATATTCTCCGTTGCCGTTACCGACATCTCCGACAGCACTACGGTGCGTTTTTTAACCTTTTTCTTTGAAATATGGTAGAGCCCGTTTTTCTTCACAACCGCCACGCCAATCTCCCCCAATGCGTCGATATGGGGATCCAAAATACGCGCGCCGAGCGCGCATCCGCCCGGTTTTGGCAATGCGAATCGCTTGAATCTCGTGGAAAGCACCCCGAAAAGAAAAACAGATGATCGGATCTCCGCCACCAGCGCGTAGTCGATATTCTTTAAATCGAGCTTTGCGGCCGATATTCTCAATTTCCGTTTCCCGATGAATTTATATTCTACCCCGATGCTCTTTAAGATGCCGAGCATTTTAAACACATCCCCGATGAGGGGGATGTTATCTATCACGCACTCATCTTTGGTGAGCAGCGCGGCGACCAGTATCGGCAATGCCGCGTTTTTCGCGCCAAGCGCCTCTATTGTTCCTTTCAGCTTTTTACCTCCTCTAATGATAAACTTTTCTTTTGATGGCGTCATGCAGATAGTAGATAAAGTGTAAAACTAAAAATGAAAAGCTCAAAACTACAACATAAAATTTAAAGTTATTTAGTTTTAAACTTTAAGTTGTTATTTTACGTTTTGAGTTTTACGCTCTACACTTTCCTGTCACCGCAATGAGGACATACCGGCAGATGAGCATACTTCATTTTCTGGCATTTTTTGCACTGCTCTAAAATTCGCTCCCCGCAGTGCGGACAAAAAGCATCCGCGAGTTTCAGCGAAAACTGGCATGAAGGGCATTTGTTTTCCCGCAAACGGCGCAAGGCGACGCGCGTAGGGCTGAAGATCTTTTTCTGCAGAACATACACGGCTCCACCAAGCACCGCGATGCTCAAAAGCATGCCCGCGTAGCTCAACAGACTGCGCAACAGCTGGGATTCTTTGATGATGCCCCAGAGCGCTTCTATGATGATGGCCAGAAACAGCGACCAAAAATACACGCAGACCATCTGGATGACGAATACCGAAGCGACGGCAAGCAGGAATGTCGCAATGACGGTATAGGGGCTGTTTCTCGCGCTCAAGCGGAAATAAAGCTTTAAGACCCCGAAGAAAAACGGGAACACGAACAGCGCCTGCAGGAGAAATACCATAAATTCGTGCCAACGCCAGGCCCAACGCCAATCGGACAGCGCTTTCTGATATAGCGCCTGAATCTCCGCGTTGGACGGTTTCAACTGGTCCGCCAGCGTTGTTGTTTGTGCCTGTAGATTCGCGATGTCTTTCACCAGCATCGTGTTCTGGCTTTCCAATTCGGCAAGTTTCGCTTGGAGCTCTGCTGTGTTATAGAGCCTCCCTTCAACCTGCGCGATCTTTTCCGACAAACTCAACTGATACGCAGAGCGAAAATTCTCAAGATCAAATTGGATTTTGTTGAGGTCGGCCTGTTTCCTGTTCGTTTGAGTCTGGAGCGCGTTTATCTGGTCACGGGACGATTTCGTCTGCTCGAACACCGCGGGAATCCCATACTTTTTCTCAAGCTCGGAAAACGCACAGGTCGTTTGCACCTGCCTCAATTCTTGCGGAGGCGTCCCTTCTAAAGCGGGCGAAGGATAGGGCGCGGGCTTTTCATACACAGGCTGTGTCTGGTAATCGTAATACGGCCCGCTGTAGCGCCATGCATCCTGCCAGCCGTAGACGGTATAAGGCACGGAACACGCCGAAAACGCCTGCGGTTTTGCCGGCACTTTTTCCAGATCGCCGATAGCCATGCTCCCCAGCCACCACGAAATGATAGCCATCGCAATCAGCAAAATATACCCCGCGATAGGGGTTTTCCGTTCCCGCTCCTCGAATCCGATTTCCTTATGTTCCTGTTTTTCTTTTTTCCACCACATATATCAATAATCAAGCCTTATTCGCGCTCCCAAAGAGCATGATTTTATTATCTACCACATTCCCCATGGCGTCCATAGCGGACACAAGATACTTATACGGCGTCGTTTCATCGGTTTCATCCAGGACTTTTTTAAGCGTATCATGGAATGCCGCGCGAAGTTCGGTGTTTACGTTGATTTTACGGATGCCGTTTTGAATGGATGCTTGTATCTGGTCATCAGGTATGCCGGAGCCGCCATGCAATACGATAACCGCCTTGCCTTTCAACAGCGTGTAGCTTTGCGCCAAGCGTTCGATATCAAGCTTTGGCTCGTCAATGGAAATGCCGTGGCTGTTGCCGATGATGATAGCCATTCTGTCTACCCCCGTGCGTGCAACAAAATCAGCCGCCTGCGCCGGGTCGGTGTAATATTCGGGCTTTATCTCCACTTTCTCTTTGATTATCTTCGATACGCCGGCAAGATGTCCGAGCTCGCCTTCTACGGAAATGTCGGGGCTGAACCGCGCGCACATCTGGACGACATATTTTGTCTGCTTTATATTTTCCTCGTAGTCAAGTTCCGACCCGTCAAAATGAATGGAATTGTACCCCGCCTTCAATGCTTCCTCCACCTTGTCCGCCGATTTGGTATGGTCGGCATTCAAAATGATCGGCAAACCCGTTTCTTCTTCGTACGCCTCGCACAATTTTACCGCCTCCCGAACGCCCAAGAAATCACGCTCCCCTTCCGATGTGCCAAAAATCACCGGCGACTTCAACTTCACCGCGACCTTCATAATCGCCTTTATCTGATCCGCCGTGGACACATTGAACTGCCCGATGGCATATCCTTCGCGTTCCGCTTTTTGAAAATGTTGTTTAGTGGAGAGATTCATAAAATTAATTTATTTTTCTGGACAATCAATGACAGTCCAAGAATTTGCGGGGATGCCCGCCGTATAACCACATCTCGTGCTGTCACATATAAACTTGAAATCGTCTTCCCCGGGATCTCCCGTCCAATCGATTTCTGTACGCACACCGAGACAATATGTTGCGTCATTACCTTGATTACTATAGACATAGGTGTTTGCTATTGAATCCGCGGGCAAGCTTTTTTGAAAAGTATTTAGCATAGGACATCCCACGATACCTGCGGTTGCATTAATTGTCCATCCTGCAGGACAGCCAATATCTGTTTCCGGAGGATAAACTCCTGGAGACTGTTTAGATGCGTAGAGCGTAAATCCAGTAGCCATTGATTGGGCATTCTCTATTCTTTCGGAGTCTCTTTTTCGAGCATCAGTGGTATTAAGTAATAAGGGTGGAGTGGTAGTAGCATCCGATGACCATATCTTATCTTGTGGCACTTCGAATACGCTGTCAGGAATATCTTCAAACACAAAATTCGTATTTTCAACAACGGCTTCGGTAATAACGCTGTTAGACGTATATGTGGTTTTTATTTTTAGTGGTATTCCCTGTTCATTTGAAATCCATGATTTTGAAGTTACGAGGGTGTTACCACCCATACCTTCCCCTTCTGTTGAGTCCTCAATAATAGTGGTCGGTACGCCGTCAATTAATTCTTTTCCCACTATTTTGAATGTCTTCTTCTCTAGTATTCTTTTTACAATCTCTTCAAGCGATTTGAACAAATTCTGGCTTGGCGCAATTGAGTATTTATCACGCGATTCGTCATAGAAATATACACCCTCTGGACGAACTATTATCCTTGTTAAAAAAGTCTTTTCCAACGTCGTTCCAGAAGAATCCATCCGCATATAGGGTAATTTCTGCCAAATTTTTGTAGTACCGGGTAAGGTAACGTTTTCCCAGCCGCCAAAAGCATTGATCTCTTTATGTTCATATTGTACGAATCCAATATTTTGAGCTTTTGCAAGAATATCTTGAATGGATTCTGTGGTAGTCGCAGAAAGTTGACTCTGTTCCTCTTGAGTTAGTTTTTGTATGGGAAGCGTTTGTTCTTGTGGTGACTGCGATGATACTGTTTGTTGTTTCGGCTCATACACAAAATACCAATACGCAAACCCGCCACCGGCAAGGAGCAGGGCGGCGAGCACTGACATGGTAACAATAAGCGCTTTTGATTTTGCACCGACAACTTTTTTTGCAGACCCGGGAAATACCGCCAAAAGCCCTTCGTCCACATCAGACTCTTTCCACCCCGCGCCAAGCAGAGCGGCTTTGATATCCTTTTCGCTCGCGCCTTGAGCGATGCTTTGCGTGATATATTCAATGAGTTGCGGGTTGGGCATGTTATTTAAAAATCACTTTCGGTAAGATGCGATTGACGGAGAATGGAACGAAATGTTCCGTATGGAATTTCTCTTTTATTTGCCGGGACGATCACAGTAAGTGTCGGGCTGCCCATTTTTCTAAATTTCACGTGACTCCCTCTTCGTGAAACATAGAGAAAGCCGTTCCACTGAAGAATCCTGACGATATGCGCTGACGAATACAGTTTAGGCATGAGAAAAACGATGCGTCACAATCGTTGGCGCACTCACTTTCACGGGACGAGCTGATTTTTTATCTTCAAAGTAAAGTTCAAGCGCCTCCGCTAAGTTTTCTAAAGCATTTTTTTTCGTATTACCAAAGCTCGCAACATCAACATTAAGACACTGCGCTACATAGTGCCTACCCTCTTTCCACACCACGTTTTGAAGATTTAGTTTCATAACCTTTATTTAATAAAGGGCCGTAAACTAGCATTAGAATACCATGTTTATTGTATAAAATCAAACAGGTAACTGCCCGATGGCATATCCACCCGCATCCGCTTTTTGAAAATGTTGTTTGGTAGAGAGGTTCATATAGAAAAACAAAAACTATGCTTTTAGCATAGCATGTTTCCTTAGTATCTTCCACTTAAATCTCCTTCGGCTTGAAGTCTTTGTTGTCTTTCAAGAGCGAGGTCATTTCGTCTTTTTCAAGCAGGCCGTTTTGCGGCCCCGGAATGCGGATGACATAGGCGGAGTTGAACGTCCCCCACCGCATCGCCTCCTCAACGCTCAAATCATGCACGCGCGCGGCGGTGAACGCGGCGCCAAACGCGTCGCCGCAGCCGGTGCGCTCCACGACAAGACCGTCGAAAATATCCAAGTGAAAATATTTTTCACCATCGTACGCATATGAACCCTTGGGGCCGTCGGTCAGCACGCAGGTCTTCACCCCGAGTTTGCGCATCGCCGCCATAAGCTCTTTCACGTCGGATCCCGTTGGCAAGCCAAGCACCCGTTCGTGCTCTTCTTTGTTCATGAACAAGATTTCCGTGCGGGCAAAGAGCGGTTTTAACGCCTCCAAACCAAGATGCATCTGGTGCGTTCCCGGATTGAACGCGAACTTCACCGATGGATTTGCAGCCAGATATGCAAGCACCTGGTCGTGCAATACCGGCACGGCAGATTGCGGACCCGCGGACGTGAGATACAGCCACTTGGTCTTCATATCCATCGGGAGATCGTATTTGCGCGCGAGGTGGTACACCAAAATGGTGCGCTCTCCCTGAAATGAGATGACGCCTGAAACATTCGTCGAACTTTCTTTGTCTTTATGGATATATTCCAGCCCGACATTGCATTTTTTCAATTGCTCGATGATATCGTTGCCAGCGCTATCTTCTCCTATAATCGTATAAAATGCTGTTTTTAAGCCGAGCTTTGCCGAGCTGATCGCCTGATTCATCGCGTTGCCGGCGGTAAAGCGCAGATATTTATCTACTGCGAGCTTGTCCGCGTAGCTGATGCTCAATTTGCAATCTTCTTTGTTGATGTCACATACGACCGATGCGTCGTGGATGAAGAAAAAGTGGTCGATGGTCGAGTCTCCGACCGAAATCATGTCGTACATATGCCAAATATATTAAAATTTACGATCCGTCAGCTGATGGAGAAGTTAATTTTACCATAGATTTTGGCACCGAGCACATAACTATTGGTTATGTGCTTCGGTAAAGGTTTTCTGGTCCCGATAAGAATGCTCATCGTAATAAGTATTCTTATCGGGAAGAAAGCCCTTTATTTTCTCGCAATTACTTTTTTTGCCGCTTCTTTAATGTGGGAGATTCCCATGCCGTAGTGCTCTATCAGCTCGTTTGGCTCGCCTGACTGGCCGAACACGTCGCGCACACCGATGAATTCTATCGGGGTCGGCTGTTTCTCTGAAAGCACCTGCGCTACCGCAGAACCCATGCCGCCGATTATCTGATGCTCTTCCACCGTCACGATGGCGCCCGCCGCCTTTACCAGTTCGATAACTTTTTCCTCATCCAACGGCTTCACGGTTCCGAGATTCAGCACCGTCGCCATAATGCCTTCAGCTTCCAATTCTTTTGCCGCCATGATGGCGTTGTAAACCAGCGCGCCGATGGCGATGATGCCAACCTGCGGAGCGCCAGACGGCACAAAGAAATACTGTGCCTTGCCGATTTCAAACGGCGTTTCTTCGGTGGTCATCACCGGCGTCTTTTCGCGCGCGAGGCGGATGTACACCGGCCCCACCATTTTCGCGGCCGCAAGCGTCGCTTTTTTCGCTTCTATCGCGTCGCACGGAGTGATAACCGTCATGCGCGGAATAACCCGTGTAATAGCAATATCTTCTATCGCCTGATGCGTGCCGCCGTCAGGTCCGACAGAAATGCCCGCGTGCGCGCCGCCGATCTTCACATTGCGGTCGTTGTAACAAATAGTCGTGCGTATCTGTTCCCAGTTGCGCCCGGGCGAGAACATGGCGTAGGAAGCAAGGAAAGGAATCTTTCCCATCGCCGCCATACCGGAAGCAACGGAAGCCATTGACTGCTCACCGATGCCAACTTGCACAAATCGCTCGGGAAACACTTTTGAAAAAGTGCTCGTCATCGTCGAGCCCGTCAAATCGGCACACAGCGCCACCACGCGCGGGTCCAGTTTCCCCGCCTCAAACAACCCGTCTCCATACCCCTTGCGTATCGGGAGCTGCTCCACATCTTTATCAAACAGTTTTGGATTGAGATTTATCGTCTCCATATTTTCTCATTCTTTTATTACTCACACTAAAGCCCCTTAAACATTGGCATTCCTGTTTGAGGATTTATCGGAACATAAATCGTCCCCTGCCTGTCTTTTAATTCCTTGATGTATAAATAGTTAAGATATTTATCGGTCAAGCTTTCATTGATAATCTGCTGGGCGTCTCTTTGCCCCTTAGATTCTATAACTTTTCTTTCTGCCTCCTTCTTTTCTTTATCAATCAAAAAATTATATCTTTGGCTCTCTTGCTCCGCTTTCAATTTTTCCTGAATTGCTGCAGAAAGGTTTGAAGGCAATGATACATTTCTTAAAAGAATCGTTTCCATGACAATACCTCGAGAGATGAGCGCTTTCTCAAGTCCTTCCTTTAAAGACGCAACTATTTCATCTCTTTTATCAGAGTAAATCGCTTTTGAATCATATTTCGCAACAGTTTCTCTAATTGCACTTCTAATCTCCGGTCTGATTATTTTTTCTTCGTAATTTTCACCGAGGTTTTTATAAATATCAGACGCCTTGTCTTCTATTAAGTGATATAAAACTGTTATATCTAATTTAATTGTCAGGCCTTCATTAGTGAGAGCATCGATTGAATCGTCTCCCGTCTTATTTCCTTCTTCTTGGGCTACGCTCATCGTATATTGCTCCGTCCTTGTGCTCATTTTTACAACGGAAGCAAGGGGATTTATCACATGAAACCCTGATTTTAATTCTTGATCTCTCACTTTTCCGAATAATTGGTAAACACCCGTTTCACCTGCTTGAACGATAACTATCGAGTTCAAAAGAATAATGATAGTGATTACACCAATGGTGCTATATAAAAATAGTTTCTTAAAATTATTAGGCATAATATTAATGTTATTACTTATTTTATTTAAAATTTGACTTTGTTTGGTATCGAACCTACTAAGAAATCTACCTTTTATCTGTATTAAAAAAGGATTATCGCTCGATAGAATAACTTTAAAAACTTGAGAAACAGCATTAATAATAAAGTAAAGCCCGACAAAACTTATAATGACAAAAGGAATATACCCACTGTTATCAGATCCAAGCATTACCGATATCACAACCGCTAAAGCAACTATAATAAAAGTCTTAATTGTCTTTAAAAGGTTATTCATGTTCGCTCTTAATTCTTCCTCCCAGCGTGCGAAGCTCTTCAAGGGCAGCCGCACCCTGTTGGGCTTTTTTCACAACATCTTCCGGACCAAGACCAGGCGGATTACCGTGCCATTCGAAGCGGCGCTCGGTGAAGTCTACGCCTTTGCCCGGAATCGTATGCGCAATAATGACCGATGGCTTTTCAAACACCGCCTGCGCTTGCCCCACCGCGTCGTTGATAGCTTCAAAATTATGCCCGTCTATTTCAAGCACATGCCAGCCGAATGACTCCCATTTATCTTTAAGCGGTTCCATCGGCATGATATCTTCCGTGAAGCCGTCTATCTGGATGTTGTTGCGGTCTATGATGCCGATGATATTATGTAATTTCTCTTTGCCCGCAAGCATCGCCGCTTCCCAGATTTGTCCGCAGTCGAGCTCGCCGTCTCCCATGAACACATAGAAAAATTTTGAGGACGCTTTTCCGTTATCCATCCGGTCGGCAAGCGCCATCCCCACGCCTTGCGACAAACCAGAGCCAAGCGGGCCGGAGCTTGTTTCGAGCGCAGGCAACCACTCGCGGTGCGGGTGCCCCTGCAGACGGCTTTTGAATTTACGTAACGTCTTTAACTCCTCAACCGGAAAATACCCCGCGTGCGCCATGGCGGCGTACAGCACCGGACAAATGTGGCCGTTGGAAAGAATCAGCCGATCCCGTTCCGCCCATTCGGGATTTTTAGGGTCGTGTTTGAGGATGTGAAAATAAAACAGCGTGAAAATATCCGCCATGCCCAAAGGCCCAGCCGTATGCCCGGAACCGGCCGCAAGAAGCATTTCGATGATAGACTGACGAACATCGTTCGCTTTTCCTTCTAAAAATTTTATCTTCTCATCATGAAGATGTGGCATAACTTTATTTTACTTGCCCTGAGCTTGTTGAAGGGTCGTGTGTAAGTGCGGCATTGAATTTCTTAATCGTTGCTTTAATATCCCCGCTTTTGAAAATGGCGCTTCCGGCTACCAGTCGGTCAGCGCCCGCTATACAGAGGGATGGAGCGTTCTCTAACGTGACACCTCCATCTGCTTCTATGATAGCATGGGGATATTTTTCACGCAAAACTCTGATACGTCCCAGTGTTCCTCTTACAAACGGATGACCGTGGTAGCCGATTTTTGCGATGCTCATCAATTGGATAAGGGGTAGTGGGTAGTGGGTAGGGAGTAGAAAATCATCGAGAACAGAAAGTCTTGTCGCAAGCTTGAGCACGATACCGGCCTCTTTGCCTGTTTTGTTCGTTTTTTCAATTAAGGCCTTAAGTGTTTCTGGAGCAGTAGATTCATAATGGAGCAAAATGCGTTTCACCGGCGAATCAAGCCATGCATCAATAGTATCTTCGGGGTTTGCGATCATGAGATGCGCTTCAAGATTGAGCGACGTCTGCACCATGTTCAATTCCTCCGGCGCGCGCCACGTCACCGGCGCCACAAACACCCCGTCCATCACGTCAATATGCGCCCACGACACCAGCCCCTCCACCAAAGAGAGTTTTTCTTTGAGCTCCTTAAAGTCCTTTGCAATGATTGCCGGAATTATCATAGAATCTAGAAGCTAGAAAATAGAATCTAGAATTTTTGTTTTTCTTCTACTTTCTACTTTCTAAATTCTATTTTCTATTCCTTAAAACTTCATTATTCTTCGCACATGCCGCTCGCCGTTTGAAAACGGGGTTTCGAGCCAGAGCTTGATGGCATCCATCGCTTCTTGTTCCTTGACGAACCGCGCGCCGATGGAAAGCACGTTCGCATTGTTGTGCTTGCGCGAGAGCTTCACGATGTCGAGCGGCCCGCCATAGTATTCCGCCGCGCGGATGCCGTCGATACGGTTTGCCGCCATCGCTTCCCCTTCGCCCGAACCGCCGAAGATGATGCCCCTTGATTCAATGCTCTGCGTGAGATCGTGCGCGACTTCTTTGGCGACTGGCGTGATGAAGTCCGGATAGTCGTCATTCTGGTTGAGCGAAAAAGCGCCCAGATCGACGGCTTCGTGGCCCGTCTGCTCAAGAAACTGCTTTACCTTTTGTTTGAGTTCGAACCCCGCATGATCGGCTCCCAAATAAATTTTCATAGCGTATTACTGTGATATGGTTGCCGCTTGTTGGAACAGCGCAAATAGTTTCGTACCGGCAAACACGAGAACATAGATTGCCAGCAGGCTTGAAAATAAAGCATAAAAAGGGTTTACATCAGAATTTTGAAATTTCAAGAGATACCCGAATGCCAGAACGGGAACCGCAAGCAGAATCCATGAGACGATATCGACCCAGCGGTCGTGGGGAATGAATGCATTGAACATATTCAACAGCACGCTGAACAAAAATAACAGGATGAAAATATAGAAGTTGTGGTTATTGAACATGGGGGTAGAAATTAGAAGCTAGAAAGTAGAATCTAGAGAATAATGCGAGGTAAACTTGTTTTCAAATTCTAATTTCTATTTTCTAAATTCTAGATTCTGATTGTATGCCGGCTTTGATGATATGTTCGACAAGCGCGTTCGTATATCCCATTTCGTTGTCGTACCACGCGAGCACCTTTACCAGATCGCCACCGACTACCTTAGTGAATGAAAGGTCGGCGATGGAAGCATAGGGACTGCCGATGATGTCGGATGACACGAGCTGTTCTTCGGTAATGGCGAACGTTTTTGACCAGCGCTCCTGACGCGCCGCATCTTTAAGAATCGCATTTATCTCTTCCACCGACGTCTCCCGCGCGGCGATAAACGTAAAATCAACCACCGAACCGGTGATGATGGGCACGCGCATCGCGATGCCGTCAAACAATCCTTTCAAACCAGGAAGCGCTTCCGTAACGGAAATCGCCGCGCCGGTCGAGGACGGCACGATATTGTGCGCGCCGGCCCGTCCTCTTCGCCAATCTTTCGTATCGGGACTGTCCACGATCTTCTGTGTCGCGGTGTAGGCATGCACGGTGTTGAGTATCGCTTTTTTGATGCCGATAGTTTCAGACAATATCTGCGCGATAGGCGAAACGGCATTCGTCGTGCATGAGCCATTTGAGGTAATGCTACAGGTCGCAAACTCGCCTTCGTTCACCCCCATGAGCACGGTTTTGCCGAGATTCGGATCGCCTTTTGCCGGAGCGGTGATAACTACTTTTTTCGCCCCCGCCTGGAGATGGAGCGATGCCTTTTCGTAGCTTTCAAAAAAACCGGTCGATTCAACGGCAACGTCAACGCCAAGCTCTTTCCACGGCAAAGCCGCCGGGTCTTTTTCCTGCACAAAGCGGATGCGTTTCCCGTTCACCACCAAAAAACCATCCTCGGTCTTGATATCGCCGTCGAACTTCCCGTACGCGCTGTCGTACTTCAAGAGATACGCCAGATTGTTCAGATCGCCAAGGTCGTTCACCGCGACGACTTCGAGCTCGGGCCGTTTCACCGCGACTTTCAGCACCGCCCGCCCAATCCTCCCGAACCCGTTGATGGCTATCTTGATCATGAATTTGTTTTTTGCTTCAAGAGATAATTATAAATCGAAAGCGTCGCCTTCACGGCGTCTCCCACGGAAATGTTGTTTTGCTTGTACGGATCGTCGGTCACATCGCCCGCAGCCCAAATGCCGGGCTTGGACGTCGTGCCGTGCTTGTGATCGATGACGATCTCCCCCATCTTATCCAGCTCCACCAGATCTTTCACCATCTCTGAATTGGGCACCGAACCGATTTCCACGAAAAGGCCGCCGATGGCGAGCGTTTTTTCTTCATTCGTCTTTCGGTCGGTGTATTTCACGCCGGTCACGAATTTCTCCCCCGTCACTTCTTTGGTCTGCGCGCTGGTGATTATCTCAACCAGCGGAGATTTCCTGATCTCTTGCTGCGTTATCGGGTCTCCTTTGAGTGTATCGCCGTATTCAAGCAGATAGATCTTTGTCGCGTACGGAAGCAAGTCAACGACCGCTTCCAGGCCTGCGTTGCCGCCTCCCACCACCGCGACCGCTTTGCCTTTAAAGATAGGAGCGTCGCACGTGGAACAATACGCCACGCCCTTGCCGTTGAACGTGTCCTCGCCCGGAATGCCGAGCTTCCTGCGCCGGCCGCCCGAGGTGATCAAAAGCGTTTTGCTTTGATAGGTATTATTCTTATCCGACACCACCTCAAATCCTCCGATGACTTCTTTTACCGTGACCGCCTTTTCCGGCACCTTGATATCGATGCCCTCCTGCGCGCGCAGGTGCTCTTCCAGGTTTTTCGCCAGGTCGAATCCGGAAATGGATTTGGTGCCGACCCAATTCTGAATGTCGTCCGATACGATGGACTGCCCGCCGAACGACTCGGTCATGATCATGGCGTGCATTTTTTTGCGCGCGGCGTAAATGCCGGCGGCAACCCCGCCCGGTCCCCCTCCAATAATGATGATGTCGTACATAGTCGCTTCGCTTAAGTTAAAAGTTTATAAAGTGGAGAAAGAATATTGCTTTCGACTTATCCTATGCATTCGCTTCCAGCCATTTCGCGCACTGCAGGGCCGCCTTCACCCCCTCGCCCGCGGCAATGGGTGCTTCTTTCTCGGAGATATCGGTCGCGTCGCCGGCGGCAAAAATCCCCACATGGCTTGTCGCGTTCGTGCGCGAATTAACTATGACCTCCCCCCACTGGTTCAATTCGCACAATCCTTTGGCAAAATCTGAATTGGGGATCATCCCGATGGAAACAAGCACCTCGTCAACCGGGATTTCTTTTGTCTCCTTGGTTGCCGTATCCTCGTACACGATGCCCTTCGCCCTTCCTTTTCCCGTTATCTCTTTCACATCGGCGTTTACGATGAACGCCGTTTTCCCTTCCCGCGCGAGCGCGTCCTCTGCGGCCGGGTCTCCGTTGATCTTTTCCATTCTTTCGATCACCACAAGCTGTTTCGCGATTCCTGACAGCTGTATCGCTTTCGCAAGCCCTGAATTGCCGCCGCCGATGATGCCGACGGTCTTTTCCTTATACGCCGCCGCATCGGGCGCAAGATGATAGGAGAGTCCCTTGCCGACAAATTGATCTTCGCTCGCAATGCCGAGCTTCCGCCCCTTCCTTCCCGATGCGATGATCACCGACCGTGCATCGGCAACCGCCCCCGCTTCATCCTGGACGCTGAAGATCTCTTTGTTGTTTTCCTGCCGGAACGATATTTTTTGTATGGCGCCGCCCGACTGGACGATCTCCACGCCCGACTCCTCGACCGCCTTGCGCAGATTCTGTATGACGACCGCGCCATCATTGCCCAGAAAATTCAAGCGCGCTACGGCGGCGGAAGCGACCAGCGCGCCGCCGACCGAATCGGTGATGACGCGCACGGACAATCCTTTTTTCTTCGCGTAGAGCGCGGCTGAAAGCGCTGCCGTGCCGCCGCCGATTATGAGTACGTCATCCATATGTTCGCTGGCTATTGTTTAATCTGCAACAGTTGGGCAAGGAGGTCTTGATCGAACCCGATGACGATGGTCCCGCCGACATCGATGACCGGCACGCCCATCTGCCCCGATTTTTCGACCATGTCTTCCCTGGCCTTTTCGTCAACAGCGACATCCAATTCTTGATACGCTATGTTATTCTGCGTGAAATAATCTTTCGCCATTTTGCAATACACGCATGTCGGCGTCGTATAAATCGTCACGGCTGGTTTTGTGTTTGGTGTTTCCATGATCATTTGTTATTTTGTAATGCTTCCTCGATGAGCCGCTGATATTCTGAAAAAGCGGCCGCGCCGTCTATTCTCTTCCCCTGAATGAAGATGGCCGGGGTGCCGGTCACCTGCGCGCTTTTCCCATCCTCGATATCTCTTGCGACGCGTTCCTTGTATTTTTCTGAATGAAGGCACTGCGCGAACACATCGCTGTTCAATCCCGTGCGTTGTGCGTATCCGATCAGATTTGAAACCGAGAATGTTCCGCTGTTTTCCCCCGGCGCTCTGGCTTGCTGATCGAACAGCGCGTCGTGATATTCCCAAAACTTGCCCTGTTCCCGCGCGCATTCGCTCGCGTACGCGGCGGCATAGGACTCTTCCCCCAACAGCGGGAAATGCTTGTAGATCATCTTCACCTGCCCTGTTTTAATGTAGCGGTCGAATATCACGGCGCCCGCTCCGAAATGGAACGTCGCGCAATGCGGACATTGGAAATCGGAGAATTCCACCAATACCGCTTTCGCATCGTTTTTTCCCAGCGCAGGGCTTTCTCTTTCGGGAATGTATGCCCGCTCATTTCCCAAAGAGACCGTTTTCTCGCCGTTGCCGCCTGAATTCTCGCCGATGTTTGCAACGTACAGGGATACTCCGATAAAAAACAAGGCAACGCCGACCGCAACCAGCGTGTTTCTGTCTTTGATTACCATACCCAGTATATCATCTTCGACAGTATTCGCGCCATCGAAGATTGCGGTAAATCGTTCTTTTTTAACATAACCTTTGATACGCTTAGCACGCGGCTTTGCAAGCGTGCAAGGCCGGTCGAAGTTGTATTACCGGGCATACCATACCGGCAAGCATATCATGCAGTTTACCATATCAGAAAGCCGGTGTACAGGTCCATAAATACGCGGAACTTTTCACCGCTATCAACAGTTCCTCCACAGGAGGTTTGAATGCGTCAAAAAAACTGTGGTACAGTGAGGTAAGCATTATGTTGAAACTCTACAATACGCTCACGGATAAAAAGGAGGTTTTCAAGCCGCGGCACGGGAAAAACGTGGACATGTTCGTGTGCGGCATCACGCCGTACGACTCCGCGCATATCGGCAATTTCCGCGTATTCATCGTCTACGACATGATGGCGCGGTATCTGCGTTTCCGGGGATACAAGGTGTTCTACCTCCAAAACGTCACGGACATCGACGACAAGATAATCAACGCCGCGAAAGAAAAGAATACGACTCCGCGGGCTGTTGCCGAACATTATTTCAAAGAATTCCTGGCCGTGAACAAACAGCTTAATATCAAAAGCGTTTCCAAATACGCCAAAGCGACAAAATATATCAAACAAATCATCGCGCAAATCAAACGGCTCATTAAAAAAGGGTATGCGTACGAACATAATGGCAGCGTCTATTTCGAAGTGAAAAAATTCAAACGCTACGGAGCGCTGTCCCGCCAAAAGCTCGCCATGCTCCACACGTCGGAGCGCCTTGAAGAAGACCCGAATAAGAAACATCCCTATGACTTCGTGCTGTGGAAAGCGAAAAAAGAAGGCGAACCTTTTTGGAAATCGCCGTGGGGAGAAGGGCGGCCGGGCTGGCATATCGAAGACACGGCCATTTCGGAACATTTCTTCGGCCAGCAATACGACATCCATGGAGGCGGCGTTGATTTGAAATTCCCCCACCATGAAGCCGAGATAGCACAGCAGGAAAGCGCGTCGGGAAAACGGCCGATGGTGAAATATTGGGCGCATACGGGGATGCTCATGGTCAACGGCGCGAAAATGTCCAAGTCGCTGGGCAATTTCATCACCAGCAAAGACATGGTCGCGCGCCACCGCCCCGACTGCTTCCGCTTCATGATGCTCTCGGCGCATCACCGCTCCCTCATCGACTACTCCGAAAAGCTGATGGCGCAGGCGCAAAAAACGCTCGATTCGCTGCGTACGTTCGCGCAAGAGCTGAAAAAGAAAACAGGAAAAACAGGTGCGGCATTTGATGTTGAGCCATACGCGAAAAAGTTCTTCGCGCACATGGACGACGATTTCAACACCCCTTCGGCGCTTGCGGCGATGTTCACGCTGATGCATGACGTGCGCGCCAAAGGCATGCTTTCCCCCCTCGCGGCGCGTTCAGTTCTTGCCTTTCTGAAAGCCGCGGAAGAGATATTCGGCGTTCCTTTTACAAAAGCAAAAAAGCTCTCGGTACCCAAAGATATCACGGATATGGCGCGCCGGCGCGAACAATTGCGCAAAGCGGGAAAATGGGAAGAAGCGGACGTTTTGCGGGAAGAAATTCGTAAGCAGGGATATCAGCTCAAAGACGTTCCCGGAGGATTTGAAATTATTCCGCTAAGCGAGTAGTATTGAGCGTATAAGGGCGCGACCCCGCACACATTCCGAACAGACGCATGTCTTTCCGAAAGAATTGCCCACGGCATCGCCTGCGGCTCACGTTTGTGAAACCAATGATTTCATGAAAGAATGTAAGCGGGGTGCTCATACTTGTAGTGAAATTTCCTTCGCTACGAGATGAGCTCGTAAATTTCAACAAGTATGGCACAACACTCCTCATCATTTCCCAAAGACAAAATACCCCCGCAAAACAGCGAGGCGGAGCAGTCTGTTTTGGGCGCTTTGTTGCTTGATAAAGAGGCGATCGTTCGGGTTGCCGACGTTTTACAACCCAAAGATTTTTACCAGAAAAATCACCGCATCATTTACGAGACGATTTTGCATTTATATGAAGCGCGGGAGCCGGTTGACCTGGTCAACATGGCCAATCGTCTGAAAGCGCTCGGCGTCCTTGAAGAGGTCGGCGGGAAAGGATATCTGACGACGCTGGTGAACACGGTTTCCACGCCCGCGCACGTGGCGTCGCACGCGAAGATCGTCCACCAGAAACGGGTATTGCGCGACCTCATTTCCGCGTCATACGAGATCGCCGGACTGGGGACCCGGGAAGACGAGGACACCGACGTCCTGCTTGACGAAGCCGAGCAGAAGATCTTCAGCATCTCGCAGGACGCCCTGTCGCAGGATTTCACGAAGATCGGCTCGGCGCTTGAAGAGGCGTTCGAACGCATCGAGCGGTTGCACAACGACAAAGGCGACATCCGCGGCGTGCCGACGGGGTACCCCGGGCTGGACAACATCCTGGCGGGACTGCAGCGCTCGGACCTGATCATTCTCGCCGCCCGCCCCAGCTTGGGTAAAACGTCACTCGCGCTCGATATCGCGCGCAACATCGCAACCAAGGCAAAACTTCCGGTGGGCATCTTCAGCCTGGAAATGTCCAAAGAACAATTGGTTGACCGCCTCATCGCTTCGGAAGCCCGGGTGGACCTGTGGAAACTGCGCACCGGAAAACTGTCCGACGAAGGGGAATACAACGACTTCATGAAGATCCGGGACGCGCTTTCCTCGCTTTCGGAAGCCCCCCTGTTCATCGAAGATTCTTCAAGCCCCACTATCCTGCAGATACGCACGATGGCTCGGCGCCTGCAAGCAGAACACGGCCTGGGGCTTATCGTCGTCGACTATCTCCAGCTTATCCAGCCGCGAAGCTCATACGACTCCCCCGTGCAGGCCATCACCGAGATTTCCCGCTCGCTCAAGGCGCTCGCGAAAGAATTGAACATTCCCGTCCTTGCCCTTTCCCAGCTTTCGCGCGCCGTGGAAGCGCGTACCATCCGCAAGCCGAAACTTTCCGACCTGCGCGAATCGGGCAGCATCGAACAGGACGCGGATGTCGTGATGTTCATCTACCGCGAAGACCGCGACAAAGAGAACACCGACCGCAAGAATATCGCCGATATCATCATCGCCAAGCATCGCAACGGGCCGCTGGGCAGCGTGGAACTTTATTTCAACGAACAGCGCACGAGCTTCGAGCCCATCACCAAGCAATTCGAAGACGCGTCCGCTTCGATCCCTGATGTGTTTTAAAGGGCTTGGTCTAAATTTTCGAGCCATAGGCGATGAAAATTTAGGTACCAAACCTTTACCGAGCACATAAATACCGTTTATGTGCTCGGTGCTCAAATGTATGATAAAATTAACTTCGCCTTCAGCTCGTAAATTTTAATACATTTGGCATGATCTCAAAGACCATTCAAACCGCGATCGATTCTCTCGCCCGCTTACCGGGCATCGGCCCGCGCCAGGCGGCGCGCATCGTGTTCTCCCTCATAAACGGCTCGAAAAAGGAGGGCGAGGAACTTGCCCGGGCCATCGCGGCGCTCGGCGAGAACATACGGACATGCCCGGTGTGCTTTGCAAGCTATGAAATGACGCGCGACGGGCAAAAGACGTGCCTTATCTGCGCCAATCCCGCCCGCCAAAAAACCGCGCTCTGCGTCGTGGAACGGGAAATGGATATCGAAACCATCGAGAAAACAAAGCTTTTCAAGGGAGTGTACCACGTGGTCGGCGAACAGATTGATACGCTGGCAAAAACCATCCCGCCGACGGTCAAACGGCTTCTTCTGCGCATTGCGTTCATTTACAAACAACTGCCCCTTTCCAAGCAAAAAGAAATGGAAGTCATTCTAGCGACCAATGCCACCGTGGAAGGCGATGTACTGGCTTCGTACCTCGAAAAGCACATCGCGCCGCTCGGTGTTGCCGTCACGCGGCTTGCCCGCGGCCTTGCCTCGGGCGCCGAACTTGAATACGCCGATACCCAAACCCTCCTTGCCGCCTTTGAAAACAGAAAACCCCGCGTATAGCGGGGCTTCCTGTAGTATTCTAGATTCTACTTTCTAGCTTCTATTTTCTATCCCTGTGATCTTCACCTCGGTGAACATTTGGCGGTGGCCCTTCTTTTTTCTTTCGCGCTTCTTGGGCCGATATTTAAATACGATCACTTTGTCGTGCCGCGCCTGTCTGACGATCTCGCCCAGAACCTTTCCTCCTTCCACATAGGGCTGCCCTATCTTGACCGCGTCATCAGACGCCGCCGTGAGCAACACCTTGTCAAAGACCACGGGGTCCCCTTCTTTTCCTTCCAGTTTTTCTATTTTGATCTTTTCCCCGACAGCTACTTTGTATTGTTTGCCGCCCGTTTCGATAACGCTGAACATATATATTTCCAATATGAATTAACAATGCTCCTAGCGTAGCATAGGTTCATTTAATTGTAAACCCCCGCACTCATTGAGTGCGGGGGGATTGATGGCAAGGAGCGCAGGCCTCGTTGCTTATAGACCTTCCTTGACACCAACTCACCATAATAAACTTTGCCTCGCGAAGACACCGCTCTCCGTGAATGGTTCAAAAAAAATTGCCCCGTCTCTCTAATTCTAAAAGAACAAGGTATCGGTCCGGGTCGGATCGAACGACCTCCTTCTAGGGGGTTTCCCAAGAGGCTCTCCCTTGAGCGGACCGGAACGGAATCGACTTCCTTTTCGGGAGGTCGGTTTTGATTTCGATGATACTTTATGTTACGAACTCAAAACCGACCTCCGTTTTTGGGAAAACGTGTGATCTCACTCAAGCAGATTCTGGATATCCTGCGACGGCAATGAATTTAAAAACTCATATGAAGGCGCATTTGCCACCAGATAGGCAAGGCGCAGAGTAGTGTCCAGATCTTGAAGGTGCGTGCCGCTTTGCAATTTCTTGTTCGCTTCCGCGACTTTGCCGGCATATCTCGCTTGCGCTTCTTGGCTGACAAACGTATATTCTTTGTTTTGGGAGAGCGAATTGTCCGCCAGACTGGTTTGCGGAATCGAGTTTTTAAGCACGGTGATGTTTTTCAGGCCGTTCACGGTTTGCGCCTGGAACGAAACACCCGCGTCGGCGCCGATGCCGGCTTTGTATACGTTCCAAATACTGTCCCCCTGTTCGGGTTTCCTTATCTGCCACGATGAATCGGTGACGATTTCCTCATTCATCGCTATTGAATCGGAACCGGTTGTGGATAACTCTTCATCCACAATCGTAGCGGACTTCCCGAATGTGAGCGCAGAAGCAATCCCGCTTTTAACCGATATCGCGGCAGACTTCACCGATGCGACGCTCTTGCCGAACCCATACCACCATGAAGACAAGACCCCAACAACAATAAGGACGGTAACGATGCTTTTTACCATGCCCCACCGCGAGCCCTCTTCGCTGACAAGCTCTTCCGCTTCATCATCCCGTCGCGCATGCATTTTTTGTTTTTCCATATGATTAAGGGTATCATAACGAAAAACAAACAAGAGTCAATATAAGGAAATGCAAAAAAAGACTCCCATGAATAGGGAAATGTAGGGGAAATAATAAGGAAATCAATTGAGTGATTTTACAAAGTAGCGCATAGGGGAATCGAACCCCTGTTACCTGGCTGAGAACCAAGTGTCCTGACCACTAGACGAATGCGCCAACATGTTTTTATATCTTTAACCACTTCGGATCCTGCCGCACCAGAAGGTTTTCTGCGTGTTCCGGTTCAGCCAAGATCTCCTTCACCACTTTTTCCATGCGCATGCCCTGAGATCCTTTCACTAAGATCATATCACCTTCTTTTACGGCGGGGTAGATCGCTTGGGCGGCCTCTTGCGAAGTGCTGAAAGAAAAAAGGTTTTCGCCCGGTTTGAAGTTGCGGCCGACCAATTCATCATAGGCGAATTTCGTTTTCAAGCCGACGACATACACGACATCGCACATTTTTGAGGCCTTCTCTCCCATCTCCCGGTGTGCCCGCTCGGTGAAGCCGCCCAGCTCAAGCATGTCCCCCATTACGGCGATCCTTCGCCGTGCGGGCAACGAGCCAAGCGCAGCGAGCGCAACATCAAGCGAGCTGGGAGAACTGTTATACGTATCATCAAGGATCAGACTTCCCCGTATCCCGTCAAGAAGGCGCAGGCGGCCCCTGGGCGGCGCATACTGCCCAAACGCCGAAGCCATGTCGACAAGATGCATGCCGAGAATGCTTCCCACGGCACATGCGGCTCCCGCAAGATATGCTCCATCCGTAGCCATGACACCGTCAAGCCGGAACGGCACGATGCTTCCTTTATGCTGGATCTTGCACGCGATGCCAAGCGGCACTGACCCCGCGCCGGAAACGGCGAAACGCGTTTCCGGCGGAGAGATCCTGACATCGGCGTGCTCAGAGAACCCGTATGTTACCAGGGTCGCTTTCGTTTTTCCTTTTATGGATTGCCACGACGCTACGTCGGCATTATACACGACGTGCCCGCGCGGGGAAACAGCCGATGCGAGTTTCAGTTTCTCGGTGACGAGCGCTTCCCTGCTGATGAAATTCTCAACGTGCACCGGCATATCGCCCAGAGAAGTAAAAACGGCAATGTCCGGTTTGACGATTCCCAAAAGATACTCCATATCATTCGGTTTGTCCACCCCCATCTCAAGCACCAGCACGCGGGGGTAGCGGGTCCCTATGAGGCGGACCGCCGCCAGGAAAAACCGCGCCAACCAGCCGAAAACATTTTTACCGCCCGATGTTATGCCCAAAACGGTGAGCGGCACGCCTAATTCATTATTGTAGCTTTTCTCGCTTTTGCGCACGGAAAAGCGGGCGCCCAACACGGCCGCAATGGCGTCTTTCGTGCTGGTCTTTCCGACATTGCCGGTGATACCGATGACGGTCGGCCTGTATCGCCGCAACATAATGCGAGCCAGCACGGCAAGAATCGATTGGAGGATATTTCTCATGCCTTATGTTTCATTTGAAATCGGGCGGTATCTCATAATACGTGAGCAAGTATGACATAATATCGGCAAACGCGGGAGCCAGCGATTCTGAAGCGAACCGCACGCCCTGGGGGCTGTCGATGCTCAAAAAAAGCACGAACTGCGGATGATAAGCGGGCGCGAATCCGGCGAACGAATGAATGGTATTTTCCGAATAACCCTTTTTGTCCTCATTCGGGATCTGGGCGGTCCCCGTTTTCCCGGCCACGAAATACCCGGGAACCCTCGCTTTATCGTTGCCGTTCACCACGGTTGAAACGAGCATTTTCGTCAACGCTTGGGCGGTTTCCCGCGAAACAACGGACCGCACCGGCTCCGGCTGTATTATAGCATCAGAACCGTCGGCAAAAAACACGTGGTCGACCACGTGCGGCTTCATCAGCACGCCGTTGTTGGCTACAGCCGCGAGGGCGGATGTCATTTGCAGGGGCGTGATGGCGATGCCCTGCCCGAACGAGATATTGGCAAATTCAAAATCCCGGTTAGTGTTCAGATTGCGAGTATTGCCCGAAACTTCTCCCGACAGGTCGATGCCGGTCTTTGCGCCAAATCCGAATTCCCGGATGTACTTTCCGAATGTTTCCTTGGGAATCTTCTCTTCGACGAATACCACGCCGGTATTTAAAGAGTTTTCAAGAACCTCCGTCATGGTTTTCACGCCGTGCGCTTTGCCGTCCCAATTTTTTATGACATAGCTTCCCATCGTCACCTGCCCCTTGTCCTCATACGTCGTTTCCGGCGTAATGACCTTCTCGTTCAAACCGGCGGCCATGGTAATGGGCTTGAACACCGATCCGAGCTCGAATTGGCCGGCGATGGCGGTATTATTGAAAACAGAAATATCGGAAACCTTCGCATATTCGTTCGGGTTGAAATCGGGATAATTCGCCATGCCCAGCATCCTCCCGGTCGAGGGTTCGAGCACTATGGCGGTCCCAAAACGCGCCTGCCATTTCTGGATCGTTTCCTTCAATGCTTCCTCCAACTTGAATTGAATATGCGGGTCAACGGAAAGAACGAGCCTGCTCGACATCCCCCCGTCTCTGATGTCGTCTTCATAAAACGACTCAAGTCCGTATTGCCCCGTTTTCTTGTCGTTTTTTATCCCTAAAAACCCCACCACATGCGACGCGGAATTCTGATACGGATAATATCGCCCTTTCTGCGCTTCAATGCCGATGCCCGGCATGCGCAGGTCCCGTATTTCATCGACAATGGCGTCGGGCACTTTTTGCGCAAGCGCTTCGTAAGGATCGTCCGGTTTGGAGAGTTTTTCAAAAAGAGCGTCATACGGCACGGAAAGAAGGGCGAAAAGAGTCCGCGCGGCGGCTTCTTTCTCTTTGACCAGGCGGGTATCGGCATACACGGTGAAAAAATCCTTGTTGATGGCAAGCGGCATGAGTTCGGAAAACCTGTCTTTGAAGAAAATCTCGCCGCGCTGTTGGTTGACCGACGGGTCGTTCAACGCCGAAAGCAGGGGCGTCGTGGCGCCGAACCGATGATGGAACACCGAAAGGTTCGCGTATCTGCTCGAAATAAAAAGCCCTAAAAACAGAAAAAAGATGAACAAGACGTTGATCCTTTTCGTTAAGGAGTATGGGGGAATAGCGCCCATATGCTATCTGGCAAGGGCTACGAGATCTCCCTCGATGTTGACGTATGAAACTTTTCCGGAAAGAACCATGTTCTGTCCCGATGCGACTTCTTTGAGATTATATGACGCCGCCATCTGCGTCGCCCGTATCTCGAGATCGGACGCATTTTTCTCTGCCAGAAGGATTTTCTGCTCTTCGAGCTTCGTCATGCGCTGTGAAAGCATCAGCGAGTCTTTCTCCACGACATAAATAGCAAGAAAAAGAAGGATGATCGCCAGGCTCGCGCGCACCAGAAAAGCCGCCGCGCCGTCGGCTGAAGCCGCAGTGCGTTGTCTTTCGTGGGTATTATATTTTAAAACGTAACTTGTCATGTCCTTTGTTTATAGCTTTATGCATGCCCGCAGTTTTGCCGACCTGGCCCGGGGGTTTTCTGAAATCTCTTCCCGGGTCGGCACGATGGGCTTTTTTGTTATTAAAGAAACAACTCCCTTTCTCGCTTGCTCCCGGAAAAACTCTTTCACGATCTTGTCTTCCAGGGAATGGAACGAAATGACCGCCAGCTTCCCTCCTTGCATAAGCGCGTCAACTGCCTGAGGGAGCGCCCGAGAAAGATCATCCAGCTCCCGGTTCACGAAAATACGGAGCGCTTGGAATGTTTTCGTGGCGGGATTGGTCTTCCAATACAGCCGTTTCGGGTAAGCTCCGGAAACAATGTCAGCGAGTTGGCGGGACGTTTCTATCTTTGCGATTTTGCGCGCCGCGCATATCGCTTTTGCGATCCTGCGGGACAGCCGCTCCTGGCCGTATCGGTAAAGAATATCCGCCAGTTCTTCTTCGGGAAACGAATTCACCACCTCCCGCGCGGTCAGGCCGGTTCCTAAGTGCGTATCCGTCTCATACCGCATGAGCAACGGCTCATCGTTCTGAAACGAGAACCCCCGGCCCGACCGTGAAAGGTGGTAGCTTGAATATCCCAGATCCAGCAGCATGCCGCCGACCGGCTCAAAATGATGCTCTGCGATGATCCCCGCCATGTTCGCGTAATTGTCGCAAACAGGGATCACATTTGACAGCTGACCTTTGACATTTGACTTCAAATTCTCAATGAGGTCGCAATCCTTATCGATGGCAAGAATCTTTCCGTCCGGCAACACCTTCTCCAGTAATGCGAACGTATGCCCTCCTCCGTTCGCTGTGCCGTCCACGATATGCTGGCCCGGCTGCGGATCTAGGATATCCAATACTTCTTGTAAAAGAACGCTCGTGTGTATTTTTTGCTCTTCGTTTGTGCGCATCATATGCCCATCTCTCCCATTCGTTCCGCTATGGCATTGCTTTCCGCTTCGGTTGTTTTCTTGTACGCATCCCATTTCTCCGTGTCCCATATCTCAATCCTGTTATACAGCCCCGCGACCGTCACTTTCTTTCCGATGCCGCCGAATTCGCGCAGATAATCAGGAATGACTATTCTCCCCTGCTTATCGATTTCCACATCCATCGCTCCTGAAAGCATGTGCCGATTGAACGCTCTGTTGTCTGATTTCGCAATGGACAATTTCGCTATCTGCACCGCCTGCGCTTCCCATTCTTTTGCCGGATACAGGAATAAACATTTATCCAACCCCCGCGTCACCACCGCCCCCTTCTCCAATTGCTTGCGGAATTTCACCGGCACGGCCACTCTGCCTTTCTCGTCGATTGAATGTTGGTATTCCCCGATAAACATGCCAATGTGATTAAAATTTACGAGCTCAATGCGAAGGAAATTTTACCATTACATTGAGCACCGAGCACATAAATTTACATCTGTCGTTTGCAATACTACACCGCGCATGCAGCATATCTCACTGAATTGATAGTGACCGTCGTAAATTTATGTGCTCGGTCCTCGATTCTGTCATTTCGCTTCGCTCAAACAGAATCGGGAGTTATCCACAGGTTTCCTAAGTTATCCCCACTCTTATCCACTTATCACCACTGTCTCACCATTATACACCACTCATACATAAAATCAAACCACCGCAAACCACGCTCAAAAATCGCATCGGGAAAAGAAAAAACCCTTTATTCAAAAGGGTTTTTTCTTCCGCTTCCTTATTACTCAAAAAAGTTATACACAACACGCTTTACGATTTACAAATAATCCAGCGGGTTGAGCGTTCCGCCGATGGGAATGAACAGATTGGGGACCTTGGTGCTTTCCAGGAGCGTATAGCTTTCGGAAGCGAATACCGAGAAATGCAGATGCGGACCGGTCGAGTACCCCGTCGACCCGACATATCCGATGACATCCCCCGTCGCGACCTGCAGGCCCACGCGGACGCTCTGAAGCGACAGATGGCCGTACAGCGTCGTGATGTTCTTGCCGCCGTGATCGATGCTGATCCACTTGCCGTATGCGTATCTGCCATTGTTGCCGACTCCGGCGACGATACCGGAAAGTGACGCTTTCACCGGCGTTCCGGTCGGCGCGCCAAGATCGATGCCGTTGTGAAAATCGTACGCGGCTTTCCAGTTCGGCTTGCCGTATCCTTGGGTGATGCGCACCGCATCAAGCGGCCACGCAAGAATCCCCTTCCCGACCGGCAGCTTGCTGCGGTCGATGGCAAGCCGCAGTTTCGCCTCCAGCGTAGTGATCTCCTTCTCGATATCGCCGAGCTGTTTCGCGGTAATGGCGATGAGATTCTGATACTCTTTCTCTTTGTTTTTCGTCTTTTTCAGCAAAGAATCTTTTTCTTCTTTTTGGTCATCTACGATCACACGCTGGCTTTTCAATTGATTGTTCAGTGTTTTGAGTTCAAGCTTCCTTCGCTCCTGATCCTGCTGGAACGCCTCCAGCTCGTTTTTAAATACCTTCAGTTCCGCAAGATCGGTGGTTATCTGCTTTTGGAAATTCGCGAGATAATGCTGTTGGTTGAACAGTTCCGAAAAGTTCCTGGTGGCGAGCACGAGCGACACCACGCTTTCAGAATCGGACCGTTCTATCGTCCTGATGGTATAGCCGAGGTTCTCTTTCCTGTTTTTGATCCCCTCCTCTTTTTCAAGGATCTGGTCTTTCGTCTCTTCGATGCGCAGAGTCGTTTCGTCCGTCTTCGCCTGCGTTTTTTTGATCTCCAGATTCAGCGCGAAAATTTCCCGCTCGATCTTCGTAAGCTCCTGCTTGAGCGTCGTGCTCTGCTCTTTGGTTGAGCTCAAACTCTCGGTGTACTGCGCCGCCTTTTGTTCAAGCTCCCTGATCTCCTGCTGTTTTTGCGCTATCTGTTCCTTGAGCTCTTCGATGGTCGGCGATGCGGCTTGTCCGGTCACGGTCAGGAGGCATATCGCAAACGTGCCTGCGGCGAGAGAAAAAAATAGAGTGCGCTTTTTCATGGTTCCATTTTTTCGAGGGCGGCGGCGATCCTCGCAAGCGTTTCCTTCCGACCCAGGATGTCGGCTATCTCCACGGGGCCGGGAGACGCTTCGCGGCCCGACAGCGCGACGCGCAACGGCCAATACACGTCTCCTGCGCTCGAACTGCCGGCGAGCGCGTCAAGCGCCGCCTTGATGCGCGGCGCGTCAAAGCCGGCTTCGGGGATCTTTTCAAGCTCCGCGAGCGATGCGGCAAGAGTGCCCCGCGCTTTTTCTTTGTCGCTTTTTTTCCAGACCAGCACTGCGGCGTCATATTCGGGCAGGGCAAAAAAGAACGCGCTCAACGGGACGATATCGGAAAGTTTCTTGAGCCGCTCCTTTTCCAAGGCGATGATCTTCGTGAGCCGCAGCAGATCTTCATCGGTCATATCGCGTCCCGCTTCTTTAAGATACGGCAAGCATAATTTCAGCAATTCTGCCGATGATTTCTGGCGGATATACTGCGCGTTGATCCAGTCGAGCTTTTGCGCGTTGAATACCGTCCCGGACGCGCTCACGCGCGAAAGGTCGAATGCTTGCGCAAGCTCATCCATCGAAAAGATCTCGCGTTCGTCTCCGGGGTTCCAGCCGATCAGGGCGATGAAGTTCGCCACCGCCTCGGGCAGATATCCTTCCGCGCGGTATTCCGTCACGGATTTCGCGCCGTGCCGTTTTGATAATTTGCTGCGGTCCGACCCAAGCATCAGCGGCACGTGCGCGAACACCGGCACGTCAAAACCGAACGCCTCGAACAATAGTATCTGCTTGGGAGTGTTTGAAATATGGTCGTCGCCGCGGATGACATGGCTGATGCGCATAAGCGCATCGTCAACGACCACCGTAAAGTTATACAGCGGGACGGTCAGGCTTTTTGCGATGACCATATCGCCGAAAAGCCCCGTATCAAACTCTATCGTTCCCCTGATAAGATCGTGGAACGCCAGCTTTTTTGCGAGCGTCCTGAAACGGATCACCGACGGCTCCCCGCCCTCCAAACGCTTCTTGACCGTGGCGGCATCGAGCGCACAACAGGTCCCCGCGTAAACGGGAGGAAGGCCCTGCGACGCAAGATATGTCCGCTGGGCTTCCAATTCCACTTTCGTGCAAAAACAATGGTACGCCTTATTCCCGTCCAGCAGTTTTTGCAGATGCTCTTTGTATATCTCCGTGCGTTCTGATTGCCGATAGGGGCCGTACGGGCCGCCTTTGTCAGGCCCTTCGTCCCAGCGCATACCGAGCCACGAAAGGCCGTCCACCGTGACCGCTTCGAATTCTTTGGTTGACCGCTCGGTGTCGGTGTCTTCAATGCGCACGACGAACGTGCCGCCGTGGCGGCGCGCGAACAGATAATTGAACAACGCGGTTCGCGCCGTCCCGATATGCAGAGACCCGGTCGGGCTCGGCGCCATGCGCACGCGAATCGGAGTTGTTTCGTTTATTTTCATTCTATTTTCTAAATTCTAGATTCTACTTTCTAGTCTACAGCACCCCCCGCAAAGCCAATATTTCTTTCGCGATGAGCTCCGCGGAGTTCCTGACGGCAAAGGGCGTGGCAGAGGAGGCCATCTTATCCGCTGTTTCTTTGCTGTCGAGAATGGATGCGATGGTGGAAAACAGGAGGTTGGGCGTAAGATTGTCTTCTTCGATGAGAATGGTAGAGCCGGTTTTCGCGTATTCATACGCGTTCCTGCGCTGATGGTCCTGCGCGGACCCTTTTAAAGGAACGAGGATGCTCGGCTTGCCGCACGACGCTATTTCAAAGATGCTGCTTGCCCCCGCGCGCGACACCACGACGTCCGCCAGCGCGTACGCGAATTTTATCTCTTCGGTGAGGAACGGATACAGATGGTAATACGCGCCGACGGGACTTTCAAGCACAGAGGTAAGCTCCGCCTTAAGCATTTCATAATTGCCCGGTCCGGATACGTGGATGACCTCATACACGGCGAGGAGTTTGGGCGCAACCAGCGCGATCGCTTCATTGATGGCGCGCGCGCCCTGGGACCCTCCCATGACGAGCACCACTTTTCTGTTCGAAGCGATGTTAAAGAACAGCCGCGCTCTTTTCGGATCCTGGCCGCACAAGTCCTCCCTGACGGGCAGGCCGACGACCGCCGTTTTTTCTATCGGAAATCCCAGCACCGCGCTTTTGAAAGCCGTCCCGATGCGCTTGGCGAAGATGGCGGCCATCATATTGGCGACGCCGGGCGTGCTGTCCGATTCATGGATGACGCGCGAGGGGATCCGGTATACCCAGCTCGAAAACATGACCGGAAAGCTCCCGTACCCCCCTTTAGAAAACACCGCGTCAGGCATATTCCAGAACAAGACCCATAAAGCATGCAGAAGCGCGAACGGGAATTTGAACGCGTCCAGAATGTTCGCATGGCTCATGTACCTCCGTAGTTTGCTGGAAAGGACGTACCGCCACGAAATCCCTTCCCGCTTGAATACTTCTTCGGAAATAGCGTCAAATCTCGGGCCGACATAGAGGAATGTGATGTTCTCTATCCCCCGCTCATGCGCAAGAACCCGCAGTTTTCTGACAACTGCTATCAAAGGGAAAATGTGTCCTCCCGAACCGCCGCCTGTTAAAATGATTCTCATGTCGTTTTCTGTATATTATAGACAATGCCGCACGCGGTCAATAATACCGCGAGCGACGTGCCTCCATAGCTGACGAACGGCAGGGGGATTCCGGTGAGCGGCATCATGCCCGAAATGGCGGCCATATTCACGAATGCCTGCGTTAAGATCCACGCGACAACGCCGGTCGCTATCAGCGCTCCGAACGTATCGGGAGCATGTCTGGCGATCGAAAGGCCGTGCCATCCTAAAAGCAGGAAAAGCCCGAGGATAACCGCAATGCCGGCCAATCCAAGCTCCAGCGCGATGACGGCAACGATGGAATCTCCCATGGGTTCGGGCAGGGTTGCGCCCAGTTTCTGTTGAGCTCCTCCAAATCCCATGCCGAACGCGCCGCCCGACTGGATGGCGCCAAGAGCCCGGTTGATCTGATAGGAAGACCCGAGAGCGTCCTGCTCGGGATACAAAAATGTTTCTATGCGGTCCCAGGCGTGTCCGAATATGAAAATAAACGCCGCGAACGCGACAAGTCCCAGCGCGATGGCGCCGAGCATGTGCGTCATTTTCGCTCCCGCGGCGAAATACATCACGAGCGCCGTACCCAAAATAATGCCCAGCGTCCCCAGATCGGGCTCCAAAACCAAGAATGACCCCGCCAGAGCGCTTAAACCCAAAAAAGGAATAAGCCCTTCGGTAAGACTCGTTATCCGCTGTTTTTTCGAATCAAAGAGCGCCGCGAGATAGATGATGAACGCGAGCTTGAGCACTTCGGACGGCTGAAATGAAAACGGGCCGAACGCAAGCCATCGCGAAGCCCCGTTATGCGAAACGCCGATGACGGGCGCAAACACCAACAGCAACAGAAAAATGGCGAACAAAAAAAACGGCAACGCGAATCGTTTTAATCTGCGGTAAGGAAAATAGCTCGCCGCGATGAAGAGAAGGATGCCGGGAACAACGCCGTTCACAAGCTGGTGCTTCAGATAATAATAATTATCTTCAAAATCGCTGTACGACAAGACCGCCGAGGCCGTGGAAAGCATGGCGAGCCCGAACAGCAGCAACGCCGCCACCGGAAACAAAAACGCATAGTTGGAAGCATTAGGAACCATACCCAGTATATCAACTTCCAGAGCCCAACGCCTTTCGGCTGGGTTCTCTGTAGCGCATGTTAATGATGTTGTGACTGCGTGGTGTTTTCATAGTGGCATCTTAGGCGTTGGGCTGCATGTCCGTGTTCTTCTCTTGATGCTATGGAGTGGCGGTAAAACGGCCGGAGCTCCTTGTGCCTTTCCTATGCTCTCAAGCGTGAAAAAGAGAAGAACACGCTGGAAGATGTATTACTGGGCATAGAGCACCGTACCGGGAACATGAGAAAGGACCCTTCCTTCATGGAACGTGAGCACCCCATTGGCAAGGACGGATAGAACCCCTTTGCTGTACTGGTACGGATTTTCAAACGTCGCGACATCGCTGATGCGCTCCGGATCAAACACGACGACGTCAGCCGGATAATTCTCTAAAAGCAGTCCGCGGCGCGGCAGGCGGAAAACGCGCGCGGGAATGCTGGTGACCTTCGCAACGGCATGCTCCCAGGAAAGCAGCGGTTTTTCGCGGACGTATTTCTTGAAAAACCGGGGAAACGCGCCGAACGACCGCGGATGGGGCAAGTCGGAAGATCCTTTTGCCCGCTCTATGCTGTAGCCGGCCCCCGAGGAAGCGACCAGCGAAAGCGGGTGTGCCACCGCCATCTGGACATTATGCTCGTCCAGCACGTGCGCGAACGCGATGACCGAAAGCCGCGACCCCAGGAGCATCTCGACGATCGCCTCCTCGCCGCTTATGGCCAGATCGCGCGCGATATCCGCGATGGTTTTGCCGACAAATACCGGGTCCGGGGCAAGCGACGCGACGGTTATCTTATCGTATTCAATGTGCTGTGCCGCCAGGTCTTTGAGGATCTGCTTTCGCTCCGCCGTATTATGAAGACGTTTCATGACGGCATCCTGCCCTCCTTGTTTCGCCCAGTGGGGCAGGAGCAGATACAGTTCTAGGCCGCTTGACGCGTACGGGAACATGTCGAAACTTATGCGCAATCCGCGTGATGCCGCCTGCTCGATGAGCACGATGGCCTCCCGGAAATTCGGCCAATGTTTTTTCCCGATGACTTTCAGGTGCGAAAGATGCAGGGAGACCTCTTCGCGCAGGGCCTGGCGTATCACCGACCGCAAAGAGTCCAGGAACCGGTCGGACTCGTCCCGCAGATGCGCCGTCACGATCTTGCGGTGCTTTTTCGCCAGAGAAAAAACACGCTCCAAATCGTCTTCAAAGCTCTGGTCGTGATGCAGGTACGCGAGGCCGAGCGATATGCCCAGCGACCCTTCAAACTGCGATTGATCCGCGAGGAAACCGGCGATCTCGTGCTGTTGGCTGTTCATTTCCTCATATTCGTCATGCACAAGCCCCTTCACGATCGTATTGTATCCGGTCAGCGTCCCGAAATTCACGTTCATCTTCTTTTCTCCCATGCGCGCGAGGAATTCCGACATGCGCAGCCAGTCGATGTTGATCTGCGACGGATTCCCCCAGCGCTGTTGGGAATCCATGACATTGCCGGACACCAAGGGCGCGAGAGAATATCCGCAGTTGCCGCCGATGATGGTGGTGATGCCCTGGCTTACCAGGCTTTCCTGCAAAGGATTGGTCAGAAGCGTCAGGTACGTGTCGGAATGGTTGAGCGCGTCGATGAACCCCGGAGCGACATAGAGCCCCGTGGCGTCAATCACCTTTTTCGCCTGCGCGTTGGTCGGGTTCCCGATGCTCGCGATAACGCCGCCCGAAATGCCGACATCAGCCCTGAATTTCCCCTTCACGCCGCCGCCGTCGATCACTGTCCCGTTTTTGATGAGAATATCGTACATATACGCCTATTATACTACAGAACGGGCGAGACGGAAAATGGAAAGAAAGACGGTTTATTTGGGATGCGAGATAATATCAATCATGCGGTACATATCGCTTTCTATGGTGAAATAAAACCGCCATGAACGGTTAACTCGCGCCTGCCAAATATTTCGAGTTTCATTATACTTTTTTGCAGTAAGCGATGGGTGCCGTATATTGGCAAGCAAGTGCGTCAATTGTTTATCAAAATCATTCCGTACGCGCAAAGGAGCGGCATCATACGACCGGAGAAAACGGGAAGAAAAATCAACCCTCATTTCCGTCGGGCATGGAGAGCGCGAATCGCCGCCTTCGCTGTCTTGAACGGACCGACGGTGCGGCCATGTTTGAGATCTGCCAACCCTTCATCCAAGCGTTTCTCGACAAGCTCTTGCGGCGTGAGCACCAGCTGGTTCCCCCGCAGTTCGACGGAAATGTAATCTCCCACCGCCAATCCCAGCTGGTCATGGAGCCTTTTAGGAATCACCACCTGCCGGCTGATGCCGATTTTCACCACCGGCATCAGATATTCTCTTATAAGTTGTTTTTTCATATATTTGTATATTTATATTTTCATCATACTCCTTCCCCGCAAACAAGTCAAGAATCATCCTGTTTTTGATGAGAACGTCGTACATATATGGCTAGTGTACTATAGAATAAATAGATGGGGAAAACTCGTGCCCGTATTATCTCTTACTCAGACTTGTTCCTCATAAGAAAGCGGAAACTATTCGAATTCATATTTTTTCCTTTCTAAACTAGTCCTGTAAAATGACTCCAATCCGCCCTCCCCTTTTATCGCCTTATAGCCTTCAATAACATATTCATCCCCCGGGCTTGGTGGGAGAGATTTCTCAGGATATTCAAGTATAAATCCGATAGGATTATTCGTTAGTTTAATCGTAAAATCAGATCCATTTTTGTAGAAAATCACTTTATCATCTTTAATAATACGGATTTCTTGAGCATGACAACTCCCACATCCGGCACCCGAAGTAATCATGGCAATCTCGTTTTTATTATCTCCATTAAAATCTGCTATGATAGAAGAATCCAGCACCAAAAGACATTCTTCTTTTATAATTTCAACCGCTGTTTTATTATTAAGGACTCCGGATTTAGCATGTTCCGACTGATAGTCAACTATACGCTTGCATTCTTCAGCAATGATTTCCTTAACTCTATTTTGTGGAAGCGGCTTTTCGCACCGTATTGAAAGCTGATTTTTAACTTTTTCTTTAATCTCGATTCTAAACCAATTATCCATTTCCCTCCATGCATCGGAATCTGATATTTCATCTGGTAAAAGGGTTGCTTTATACCCCTCTTTACAACTTAAATCCATAAGAGAGAATGGCGTGTTGAAACTAACAGGGGCATAGACATCTTTATCTAAATAGGTTGGCCAACCCTCTTGATGGTCCTTACCTGTGCCATCGCCGATATAATAAGCGCGATTGGTATAGATATCTGAACCGATGCCGCCCACTTGGATAACTGTAGCATTATATACATCAGGCTCAAAGGTGCGAGTGGTCGCAGAATCGGTATTGTTATGGCGTTGAGAAACGGGACCCCCATATTGAAGACCCACCATAACAAATAAAACAGTAGCTATTAAGACAGGAACGATGGGGCCATATATTATCTTATCTATTTTCATCTTGATTTACTTTTGCCGATCGATTAAAACCAACCACTTGTCTTTATATATTTCTAAATCTTTATCCTTGATTATGGCATGCGTTGATTTTCTTTTTCTAAACACACCATAATTCTTTCTCACTGTCTCTTTAATCTGTTTAGAGGTTAATATATAAAATTCATCTCCTCCATACTTTCCACCTAATTTTACAAAAATAAAATAATCGGCAGGATTACCCTGCATCACGCCTAAAACTTTTTGAATGCCTTTTTCAAACAATTTCTGATTAAACCTCAAAAAATCCTTTGCATTTAATTGCCAATCGCCTGTTGTTTTTGTTTTTACCTGTATTCGAGATCCATTTTGTGTGCGTATATTGAATGCAAGAATATCAAACCCCGGCATATTCCTTGAAAAAGTGGTGGCAATAATACCCCTTCTGCACAACTCAGATGCAACAAGATATTCTCCTGTTTGACCGATAGAATTAGACATTTAAGTAAGTTGGATTTGCATTATTAAAAAAATCAATCTCCCATTCCGTAATTTTTTCAAAACCGCCAGCAACCTCTTTCGCTTTTGTTAAAACTTCTTCTGTATACTGATCTTCCGTCATTGATGTCCAAGATATATTTCTTAAACTGAGTCCATCATGCAATATAATACGATCAAAAGGACAATGAACAGGTTTTGGATCATTAAAGCATACCCAACAATATTTAAGATAAAGGTTCACAATCTTTTGAATTCTCCCAAAATAAATTTTCTGACCATCTAATATTGATAAACATTTTTTATCTTTATCAATATCTTCTTTTAACGTTCTTAAATTACCAATGTGGGTATTCGAATCAGCATGATAGGAATGGCCGAATCTTTTAGGAATCTCTTCTCTTAGAAATTCCTTCGATGGTTTTTTATCTAGCTCTTCTATTCCTTCTTTATAGACACGCGTACCACGCGAAAGACCTGCGGTTATGGACCATGTCAGGATTTCAGATTCAATAAATTTCTTCTTTTGCTCCATAAGTCTCTACAAACTCCGCTCGAGCACGAAGAGGATGATGCCGATGAAGGCGCCCAGGGCGGAGATTATCCAGAAGCGCATGGTGACTTTCGTTTCCGGCCAGCCCAGCGCTTCAAAGTGATGATGGATGGGCGTTGAAAGGAATATCTTTTTGCCTCTTAATTTTTTTGAAGCGACCTGTACGAGAACGGACGCCGATTCGAACACGAGCACGAGCCCGAACAGCGGCAAGAAGAACATCGTATCGGTCAGCATCGCCATGACACCGAGCGTCACCCCTAAAGACATCGCGCCCGTGTCGCCCATGAAAAACCGCGCGGGGTTGATGTTGAACCACAAAAACGCCATGAGCGCCCCGACGATGACCGAACACAATACCGCGAGCTCGGTCTTCCCTTCCGCCGCGGCGACGAAAATGTAGGCGGCAAACGCGATGGCAACCACGCCGCCCGCAAGCCCGTCGAGACCGTCCGTTTCGTTCACGGAAAACGCCGTCGCGGCGACGATGAAAACGAACAACGGCAGATACCAGAGCCCTATCTCGAAATCACCCAGAAAAGGAACATGGATGGCGCTCCACCCGAGCTTGAAATAGAACCAGTACGCGCCGATGGCGGCAACCGCCGTGTACATGACGATGCGGTGCTTCATGGTGAGCCCGCCGCCGTTAGTGCCGATTTTGAGCACGCCCAAAAGATCGTCCGCCAGGCCGACGAGCGCGGCAAGCACTAAAATACCCAGTGGCAAATAGGTCTGCTCGCGCGTGAGAAAATTCAGTTTAGCGAACGCGCTTTCGGGCGCGAGATACGCCAACACGAGAAAAACAAGCGCGATGGCGAGCGTCGTCCCCCATATTAAAATCCCGCCCATGGTCGGCGTCCCCGCCTTGCCCGCGTGCAGTTTGTTGAAAATAGGAGCGCTTTCGGCCGCGCGAATCTGCTTGCCCATTTTGTATTTATACAGGAAATAGGTGAGGATGGGCGTCCATAATATCGCGACGACGAACGCCAGCGAAGAAAACCCAAGAATTTTTATGATAAGCAACGGGTCGGTCATAGTTCTGTAAATTGGACTAATGCTTTGGTATCGGCAAACCGGTCTTGTGACCCCAGCACGATAATGATCGCTTTGCCGTCTTTGCGCTCCGCGAGCGTGATCATGCAGCCAAGCGCGTTTTTGGTGTAACCGGTCTTGCCCCCTAAAATGCCCGGGACCCCGCGGACCAGCAGCTCGTTCGTTGAGGACAAGGCATGCCGTATTTTTTTATTCACGGACCATACGGTATCGGATCGCAGGGAAAGCATATCCCACAACGGCCCGTCGGACAAGGAGAAAGAAACGAGCTTTGCTAGGTCGCGCACGCTCGCGTAATGGTTTTCTGCATCCAGCCCGCTGACGTTCGCAAAATGCGTATTTCGCATGCCGAGTTTTTGCGCCTTTTCGTTCATGAGAGCCACCAGGTCAAGGCCTTTGGACGCAAAATGATCCTCGAACGCGGCCGCCGCGTCATTGCTTGAAACGATGAGCATCACCTTAAGCAGGTCGGGCGCCGTGAATCGTTCGCCGGCGACCAGAGAACCGGAAGCCCCTTCGAGCGAAATCGCGCGCTTGGTTATCTCTACCGTTTCATCCGGCTTACTATGCTCGCGCACCACCACCGCGGTCATGAGCTTGGTCAAACTCGCCTGTGGCATCTTTGCGTCAGCGTTTTTTTCATATAAAATCCCGGCAGACGATGCGTCGGCAATAATGATGCTTTTTGCCGAAAGATTTTTCGGCAATTGTTCTGACGTTGCGGAAACCGGCGTTGTTACGCTGTTTACCGGTTCTTCCTCCGCGACGGCGGGCAACATCTCCGGAATGGGATCGCTGTCCCCTTCTTGCGATGCCGGAGCGGAAGGCGCGTACGCATCAGACGGGCCGCCCCTTGCGAGCCTCGCCTCCGGCGGAAGAACGGCATGAACGCTCGCGAGCCCCGCCCTTTGTCCATCGACTGAAGGCAGGGGTTGTTTTGAAGAATCGACTTCTCGTCCCTGCGCAAAGGGCGGGGCGAGCACGGGATGTTCGTTTTTTGCCGCAGGAGCGGAGCCCAGCATGTTGTGATACAACGAAACGCAAAATACGAGCGAACACGCCAAAATGGCGACCATACGCATCCGGTTGAGCGTCGGAAAATCTATGCGGTCGTATTTTTCACGAATGCTTTGAAAGCTCATCATAGTTCGGTAAATCATGTACGCTCTCAATGCCTAATTTCTTCAGAAAATCCAGCGTCGTCCTGTAATGCGGGACACCGTGCTCTTTTGTCTTTTCTATCAGCCCGCGCATGAGCAGGCTGCGCAGGGAGAAAATAGAATTGACTCCGCGCAGTTCATCGATATCCGCTTTGGCAATCGGCTCGCGATAGCATATCGCGGCAAGCGTTTCAAGCGCGGCGGGAGTCAGCTCTTCCGCCATATGCGATTTGACCAGCGAAGCGACCAGCGGAGCGTTTTCCGGGGAGCTCACCATTTGCGCCATGCCGTCCTTCAGCAAGACGCGGATGCCGCGCTTGGCATATCCGGCTTGCAATTCTTTGATGGCCGCGACGATCTCAGTATCCGAAATCGCGTCGCCAAGAACGCGCCGGATCTTTGTGATGCTCAATGGATCTCCGGAAATGAATAAGAGCGATTCAAGTTGTGATGCTATCGGGGCCATTTCATGTTTTTATCAAAAGTATTTCGCCGTACGCCGCCGACTGCTTTGCGAAAACAACATTCTGCCTGACCAGCTCCAAAACGGCAAGGAACGCAACTATCATGTGCATTTTTGATTCCGGATCCGCCAGCGCGCGAAAGCGCTCCTCGATGCCGTGCTCCAGTCTTTTTTTGATTTCCTGAAGCTTCTCTTCGAAAGAGATGACGGCGGTGATTTTCTGCTCTTCCAGCTTGGGCGTCTGGCTGTCTGCCGCGCGCGCCGCCTCAAGCTGGGCCAGAAGCTCGCGCAAGGCCTCCGCCGTCACGCCAGCGGGCGGCATGAACACGACGACATCCCGCAGGCCGGATGCGCGATGATACGCGATATGGAGTTTGCGCTCGAGCAACGCTATCTGACGAGCCCCTTCCTTTACCTTCTTGTAGCTTTCAAGTTTTTCTTTCAGATCGGTCATTTCCGCCTCTTCTTCCGCGCTCACCTCCAAAAACGGCAAAAGCGTCTTTGATTTGATCAGAACGAGCTTTGCGGCGACCACTAAAAAATCAGAGATATGATGGGGGTCTTTTTCTTGAACGCTCCTGATGTATTCTAAAAATTGGCCCGTAACGCGCGTGAGCGATATGTCGGAAATATCCATTTTTTCCTTCTCGATGAGTTCAAGCAATACATCAAGCGGCCCTTCGAATGTTTGCAGTTTTACGGCGTACATACGGTTGCTTAAATTTAAAAAATATTGTATAGTAGTGTTCAATGGCAAAAACATTCTATACTTTCAAAAACATTCTCCTTATCACCGGGGATATCGGCATCCTGTATCTTTCGCTCTACGGGGCGCTTTTTGTGCGCTACGGAGCCGGTTTTACCGATACGATATGGCAGGCGCACGTGTTTCCTTTTTCGTTGTCCTTCGCGCTGTGGGTGATCATCTTCCATATCGGCGGCCTGTATAACCCGAAAATCACCAAAAATGATTATCGTTTCTATGCGACAGCGGCCAAAACCATCCTGTTCGCCATCGCCGCGACGATGATCGTGTTCTATCTTATGCCGGCTTTCGGCATCGCTCCCAAAACGAACCTCCTGCTCGTCGGCATCATCTTTTTCGCGCTGTTCGCGCTGTGGCGGAACGCGTACAACGCGCTCATCCGCTCCCGCCATCTTTCAAATACTATCATATTCGTCGGGATGAATAAAGAGACGAAAGATATCATTGCTATGCTCGATGCGCACCCCCAGCTGGGCTACGCCGTGGCGGGAGTCGTGGAGCACGACGGCGCCGACCGCCTTTCAAAGATCATTAAAGAAAAGAATGTCGATACGATCGTCTACACGAAAGAACAGGGACATGACGGCGCCGGAAGCAACGCGCGAATATCGAAGATACTCTATACGCTCATTCCGCTTGGCGCGGACATCGTCGATCTGCCGAAATTCTACGCGCAGGTCACCCGGAAAATCCCGGTATCCATCATCGGCGAGACGTGGTTTTTGGAAAACCTTATCACGTCGGAAAAAAACCTATACAAGATAGAAAAGCGGGCGCTTGACCTCGTTTCAGCCCTGGTGCTTGGCGCAATAACCCTTCCCTTCATGCCGCTGGTCGCGTTGCTCATCGTGATGGACAGCAGGGGTCCCGTATTCTACCGCCAGAAACGCGTCGGAAAGAACGGACGGCAATTCGCGTTGGTAAAATTCCGGACTATGATCGACAACGCGGAACGGCAGGGAGTCCAGTGGACGCAAACGAAAGACCGGCGGGTCACTAAAATAGGGAGTATTCTGCGGAAAACCCGCATTGATGAACTGCCGCAACTGTGGAATATCCTCAAGGGCGATATGAGCTTCATCGGCCCGCGGCCGGAGCGGCCTGAATTCGTCGCCACGCTTGAAAAAGAGATACCGCATTACCCCATGCGCCACCTCATCAAACCGGGCCTCACCGGCTGGGCGCAGATCAACCAGCCGCTTGGCGGCGCGTCGGTTTCCGACAGCATGGAAAAACTGCAGTACGATCTTTACTACATCAAGAACCGCAACCTCATCATCGACTTCGATATCCTCATGAAAACCATCCGCGTGGTCGTAAGCCGAGAAGGGTACTAGAAACAGCTTATAGGTTTTAGCTTCGTTAGCTTTTAGGAACAAAAAGAATAAACTGATTCATTGATGATTTTTACAAAACAATAAACTCCGCACAGCGGAGTTTATTGTTTTTTCCCTCTCTATAAGCTAAAAGCTAACGAAGCTGAAAGCTTGCTTAAAGCGGCCGGTAGCCGGTTCCCGCTGGAATCAGCTTACCAATGATGACGTTTTCTTTCAAGCCCTTGAGCTTGTCGTATTTGCCGATGATGGAGGCGTTGATGAGCACTCTCGTGGTTTCCTGGAACGACGCGGCAGAAAGGAACGACTCGGTCGTAAGCGCGATGCGCGTGATGCCCAGCAAAATCTGGGAGGCCGTCGCTTTTTCCCCGCTTTCGGCAAGCGCCTTGTTGGCCTGCTTGAAGGTTTCTTTTTCAATGATATCCCCCATGATGAGATTCGTGTCGCCCGGCTCCTTTATCTTCACGCGGGAAAACATCTTGCGTACGATGACTTCGATATGCTTGTCCGAAATATACGCGCCTTCACTCGTATAGATCTTCTGCACTTCGGAGATGATGTACCGTTCCACCGCCTTAATGCCGGAAACCTTGAGTATCTCGCCCATGTCCAGATGCCCTTCGCACAGTTGCATGCCCTTCTCGACTTTGTCGCCCTTGGCAACCCAGAGCGCCGTGAACGCCGGAATGGCGTACTCCACAAACTGTTTTTCTTTTGATTTTTCGACTTTATGCTTCTTGCCGGCTTCCGCCTCGGCTTCAAAATCGGCATCAGAAACCTCAACGCGCACGTTCTTGAATTTGCCGTCGCTTTCGATATCAATAACTTTGCCGTCTACTTCGGAGATGATCGCCTTGCCTTTGGGCGTGCGCATCTCGAAGATCTCTTCCACGCGGGGCAGACCCTGCGTGATATCGCCGCCGCCGGCGACGCCGCCCACATGGAACGTACGCATGGTCAGCTGGGTTCCCGGCTCGCCGATGGCTTGCGCCGCGACGATGCCCACGGGAGATCCGAAACGGACCAGCTGATTGGTGCCCAGGTCGTATCCATAGCATTTCTGGCACACGCCGCCGTCCGATTTGCACGCGAGCACCGAGCGCACGCGCACCTGTTCGATGCCCGCCTCATCGATGCGTTTCGCGTCTTTTTTCGTGATGACGTCTCCCGCCGCAACAAGGACTTCCTTGCCGACGACGATATCTTCGAGCGTCGAGCGTCCGAATATCCGCTGGGCGAAGTTCTGTCCGATCGCTTTGGAATCTGCTTTGAGCATCACGCCGCCCTTCGTGTCTTTGCAGTCTTCGTCTTTCACGATGACATCCTGCGCGACATCCACCAGCTTTCGGGTGAGGTATCCCGCGGAAGCCGTGCGGAGAGCCGTGTCGGCGGTTCCTTTGCGCGCTCCATGCGTGGAAATGAAATATTCCAAAATGCCAAGCCCTTCTTTATATGACTTCTTGATGGGCAATTCGATGATCTCGCCCGACGGGTTCACCACCGGCCCTTTCATGCCCGCCATCTGGACCAGTTGTCCTTCCGTTCCCCGCGCTTTTGAGCGCAAAATGGAATACACAGAACCGTATTTTTTAAGGGATCCCGGCACGTGCCTGCCGACTTCCGCTTTTGCTTTCGTCCAGATCTCGATTACCTTATGATAACGCTCTTCGTCGGTCAACAGGCCGTTTTGGTATTGTTCGGCGACCGCAACGACTTCTTTTTCCGATTGCGCGATGATGAGCGGTTTTTGCGAAACGACGTTCAAGTCCGACATGCCCCATGAGATCCCCGACCGGGAAGCGTATTCGAAACCGAGTTTTTTCATGATGTCGAGCACCCGCACCGTCGCTTCCACGCCGAACTGGTCGATGATGTCGGCGACCAGCACTTCGAGGTCTTTTTTGTTCAGTTCGCGGTTGACGAATTTCAGATCCGGCTCGCCCAGCGCCCAGTTGAAGATGATCCTGCCGGCGGACGTTTCTATGTATGGCTCGCCCTTGTCCTCGCGGTCTTCCGGCTTCAGCAGCACTTTCACGGAGGCGTTGATGGCGATATGCCCGAAGTCGTACGCCAAAATCGCCTCGTTTTTGGATGAGAAGATCTTTCCCGAACCTTTCGCGTCGTCCTGCAAAGAGGTGAGGAAATAACAGCCCAAAACGATGTCCTGCGTCGGATTGGTGATGGGCTCGCCGGTCGCGGGCTTGAGAAGGTTTTTGGAAGACAGCATGAGTTCGCGCGCTTCTTTCTGCGCTTCGTCGGTGATGGGCACGTGCACCGCCATCTGGTCTCCGTCGAAGTCGGCGTTGAACGCGGAACACACCATCGGGTGGATGCGGATCGCCATCCCTTCGATCAGGATCGGCTTGAACGCCTGGATGCCCAGACGATGCAGGGTCGGCGCGCGGTTCAGCAAGACGTGCTTGTCCTTGATGACGTCTTCGAGGATCTCCCACACGGCGTCGGACGCCTCTTCGATCAAATGTCCCGCGCCCCTGATGTTGTGCGCCATGCCCCGCTCGATGATATCATGAATGACGAACGGCTTGAAAAGCTCAAGCGCCATTTTTTTGGGCAAACCGCATTCGTTGAGTTTCAGTTCGGGCCCCACCACGATAACGGAGCGGCCGGAATAGTCCACGCGCTTTCCCAAAAGATTCTGGCGGAACCGTCCGGTCTTTCCTTTCAACATGTCAGCGAGCGAGCGCAGCTGCCGTTTCTGCCCTGTCGTCGCCATCACCGCCTGCCCTTTGCGCGCGGAGTTGTCGATAAGCGCGTCCACCGATTCCTGCAGCATCCGCTTTTCATTGCGCGTGATGACCTCCGGCGCGTTGAGTTCGATGAGCTTTTTCAACCGGTTGTTGCGGTTGATGATGCGCCGGTAGAGGTCGTTGAGATCGCTCGACGCATACCGCCCGCCGTCAAGCTGGACCATGGGCCGCAAGTCGGGCGGCATCACCGGCAAGACCGTCAGGAACATCCACGAAGGGGCGATGCCCGACTTTAAGAATCCCTGCACCAGCTTGTAACGCTTCAATATTTTCGTCTTCACGAGCGCCTGGGTCGTTTTGGCAAGCGCCGCTTCGAGCTCTTTTTCCATTTTTTGCAGATTCACGCCCAACACGACGTCGCGCAGGGCTTCTCCGCCGATGCCGGCTTTGAAAATTTCGCCGTATTTCAGACTCAAATCATAGTATTCGCTTTCCGAAAAAACCTGCAACGGAACAAGATTCTTCAGTTCATCCTTTGCCTTGTCAAACGAGGCCTTGAGCTGTTCTTTTATTTTTACGTCGCTTTCTTGCTTTGATTTTGTCGTATAGTCTTTCGTGACCTCCTGAAGTTTTTTTTCTTTGAGCTCTTCGTTCACCGACATCACGATATACGACGCGAAATAAGCGACTTTTTCAAGCTGGTTCAGAGGAACGTCGAGCAGGGTCCCGATTTTCGACGGCAGGCCTTTTAAAAACCAGATATGCGTCACCGGCACCGCCAGCTTGATGTGCCCCATCCGCTCTCTTCGGACTATGGAGCGCGTCACTTCAACGCCGCACTTGTCGCAGATGATGCCTTTGAATCTGATCTTGCGGTATTTCCCGCAATAGCATTCCCAATCTTTTTCAGGGCCGAATATCTTCTCGCAGAACAAGCCGTCCTTTTCGGGGCGCTGCGTCCGGTAGTTGATGGTCTCCGATTTGGTGACTTCGCCGAACGACCACCCCAAAATGTCTTCGGGGGAAGCCAGTTTCAGCCGGATGGATTTAAAATCAGATACTTTAAGTGACATAGGCGTGGGTGCTGCGCGTTGATAATGATTAATAAGCGTCCTGCTCTTCTTCCAGGCTCTTGCTTTGCATGGTGCCGCCGTCGAACTCGACCGAAAGTCCGAGGGATTTCAATTCATTGACCAGAACATGGAATGACGCGGGAATGTTGGGACTCTTTATCTTCTCTCCGCGGATGATGGCGTCATACGCCGCGGTTCTTCCCAGCACGTCGTCCGATTTGATGGTAAGCATCTCCTGCAAGGTATACGCCGCGCCGTATCCTTCAAGCGCCCACACTTCCATTTCCCCGAGGCGCTGGCCGCCGAACTGCGCCTTTCCGCCAAGCGGCTGCTGGGTGATGAGCGAATACGGGCCGATGGAGCGCATGTGGATCTTGTCTTCCACCAAGTGGTTGAGCTTCATGACGTAAATGACCCCCACCGTCACTTCCTGATTGAATTTCTTGCCGGTTCTGCCATCGTATAAAACGGATTTTCCCGTCTCGGGAAGACCGGCCGCTTTGAGCTCGTGGCGGATATCGTCTTCGGTCGCGCCGGCAAGCGCCGGCGTGATCGCCTGGTAGCCCTGCGTCGTGGCGGCCCACCCCAAGTGGGTTTCAAGCAGCTGCCCCAGGTTCATGCGCGACGCGACGCCCAACGGATTTAAAATAATGTCAACGGACGTGCCGTCGGCAAGATACGGCATATCTTCCACCGGCAGGATCTTCGCGATGACACCTTTGTTGCCGTGCCGCCCCGCGAGCTTGTCGCCAACAGACACTTTGCGCAACTCGGCGACTTCCACGCGGATGCTTTTAATGACCCCCGACTGCAGTTTGTCGCCGTGCTCGCGGGAGAATACTTTAATGCCGACCACGCGCCCCCGCTTGCCGTGCGGCAAACGCAAAGACGTATCTTTCACTTCCCGGGCATGCTCCCCGAAGATCGCGCGGAGCAGGCGCTCTTCCGGCGTCAGATCCGCTTCGCCTTTGGGGGAGATCTTCCCGACCAGAATGTCGTTTGAATTGACTTCCGCGCCGATGCGGATGACGCCGTCTTCGTCCAGATCTTTCAGCCGGTCCTCGCCGACGTTGGGAATGTCGTACGTGGTGATTTCAGGGCCCAGCTTGGTGTCCCGCACGTCCACGGAAAAGTCTTCAATATGAATAGACGTGAAACGGTCGTCCTGTACCAGCCGCTCCGATAAAATAATGGCGTCTTCGAAATTATTTCCCGCGAACGACAAAAATGCGACGAGCAAATTCTGGCCGAGCGCCATCTGCCCGCCGTCGGTCGCGCTGCCGTCGGCTAAAACGTCTCCCTTTTTCACGTTCTGATATTTATTCACAATCGGCTTTTGCGAAACGCTCGAATATTGGTTGGAACGGATGAACGAATGCAGCGGATAGAGTTTTTCGGCTCCCTTAGGAGTCTTGATCACGATATGGTCCGCGTCAACTTCGGCGATCTCGCCGTCTTCTTCGGCGACCGTCACCTGTCCGGAATCGAGCGCCGCCTTGCGTTCAATGCCGGTGGCGACTACGGGAGCTTCCTGCCGGATGCAGGGAACCGCCTGGCGTTGCATGTTCGAGCCCATTAGGGCGCGGTTCGCGTCGTCGTGCTCGAGGAACGGGATGAAGCTGGTCGCGATGGATACGAACTGGTTGGGAGCGACGTCGACAAAATCGATGAGGCCCGCATCGATGAATCCCGGCTTGCCCTTGATGCGCGCGCTCACGGTGCCGGTCGTAAGCTTGCCGTTGCTGTCGATGCCCGCGTCTACCGCCGCGATGTTGTGCTGTTCTTCCTCGGATGCGTTCAAATAAACCATTTCGTCGGTTACCCGGTGGTTTTTGACTTTCCGATACGGCGTTTCGATGAATCCGTATTTGTTCACGCGCGCGTACGACGCCAAATGTCCCACCAAACCGATGTTGGGGCCTTCGGGCGTTTCAATGGGGCAGATCCTGCCGTAGTGCGAAGGATGCACGTCGCGGACCTCAAACCCGGCGCGCTCGCGCGTCAAACCGCCCGGGCCCATCGCGGAAATCCTGCGCTTGTGTTCAAGCTCCGCCAACGGGTTGATCTGGTCCATGAATTGCGACAGTTGGTACGACGTGAAAAATTCTTTCACCGCCGCCATCAGCGGCCGCGCGTTGATAAGCTGGGCGGGCGTCAGCGTGTAGACGTCCAGCGTGCTCATGCGGTCCTTGATGATGCGCTCCATGCGCGTCAGGCCGATGCGCAGTTTGCCCTGCAGGAGCTCCCCCACCGACCTGATCCTCCGATTGCCCAAATGATCCACGTCGTCGGGCTTGGCATCCGGGTCGTTATTGAGCCGGATGATTTCCGTCATGACCGCGACGACGTCTTTCTTGTCCAGCACGCGCTCCGTGTCCGCGATCTCTTTCGCGTCAAGCGCCGCTGAAGACGCTTTGTACACGCGCATGTTGAATTTATACCGCCCCACTTCGGAGAGGTCGTATTTTTCGAGCGAAGAGAACATGGAATTCACGAGCTGTTTCGCGTTTTCCGGCGTCGCGGGATCTCCCGGCCTGATGCGCCGGTACACTTCAAGATATCCCTCGCTCTGAGTCTGTGAAGGATCTTTTTCGAGCGTTGCGCTGATATGCTTATCCGAGCCGGCTACCTTGGCGAACGCTTTCTGGATCTCTTCGTTGGAAGAAAACCCGAACACTTTTAAAAGCGCCGTTGCCGGAATCTTGCGCTTGCGGTCGATGCGCACGTTCAGGGCGCCGTCCGAATCGGTTTCAAATTCGATCCATGCTCCCCGGTTGGGAATGACCTTCGCGCCGAAGTTCTTTTTGCCCCGCGCAAATTCCATGGTAAAGAACACGCCGGGCGACCGGATGATCTGCGATACGATGACGCGCTCGACGCCGTTCACGATGAATGTTCCCCGTCTGGTCATCACGGGAAAATCCCCCAGATAGATCTCCTGCTCTTTTACTTCGCCGCTTTTTTTGTTTTCGAGGCGGATCTTGGCGCGCAGGGGCGCTTCATATGAAATGCCGTGATCTTTCGCTTTCCTTTCCGTTTGCTTGGGCTCGTCAAAATAATAATCCAGAAACGAAAGCGAGAGATCTTTGCCGGAATAATCCTTGATGGGAGAGATCTCGTTGAAAAGTTCTTTCAATCCCTTCCGGATGAACCACTGATAGGAGGACAGCTGGGCTTCGATGAGGTGGGGGAGATTTACCGGAGCGAGAGCGAAAGAAGAGAACAGTTTCGTTTTTTTGTTCACCCCGTTAGATATTTTTGATGGTTCTTGCATATCTATTATTGGTTATATATTTCCAATTAAGGTATTTGCGTAAGTAAAATATGACGGGAGACATCTAACGGGGCTCATAGGTTTATAAAGCCCGCCGTTAAGAATAAAAAGACAAACAAAAAAAGCAAGCTCCCTTTTTGTTAACGCACAAAAAAGGGATCAGTATCCTTATTAAATCTGCTTAAAATCCTTCTCCGTATGCACAATCGCGGCAGTTTCCTAAAAATCTTTAATTTTGAACTTCAAGGATTGCGCGATGATGCGAGCGGTCCGCTCCAGCATTGACTCGCCGTGCTCACGCAACACCGAAACATCTTTCACAAAACGTATTTCAAGTTTACTCTTTTTTAAAAATTTGTCAACAGCGCATAAAACATCATCTCCTTTCTGGATGAAAAGCTTGTATTTGAGCCCTTTTTTTGTTGTAACCAATATCGTAGTGATACAATGGCATTTTACCACGCGGTGATTTTGCGTACAAGACGTACGATGAACTGGATATTTCAATGGTCTCTGGCGCTCAGGAGTGCGGGATGCGAACAGAATCGAATTGAGAAGCTCGAAAATGAGATGATTTCGAGGCGCGACGACGAAAATGTAGTTTGCGCTACACTGAGAAGGAGCAACAAAGAAATCAGCCATTTTCAAGCTTCCCCACGGGCGGGCGAATTCGGGCAAGCTTCTGTGTTGCTCGTCGCTCACCCGCCTCAGGCGGACATCGCTCCTTGCGCCTTGAATCTTGCCCGAATGCGCTCCGCTCAATCGATCCTGTTCTGATCCCGCACTCCTACATACTCGTTTTTCGGGTCCCACATGAGCCAGCTGGTGCTTGAAGGCGCCAATGCGTCCGCCGTGGCTTGCGTCTGCGCGCGGATGAATGCGGGCGTATATACCGCGCCCAGGTCGAACACCTGCAACCACGGGCGTATCTTCGGTTTCGCGCCTTCGGCTTTGTCGCCCAGACTGGCAAGACCTTTTTCCAGGGTTCCCTTCACCACTTCATACGGGTGCTCGGCCGGGTTGGAAAATCCGAAATTGCCCGGCAGATAGTGCGACGGGTAGAGCATCGGATAAACTCCGTCAAAATATTCAAGCGCATCCCCCACCCGCTGGCCGATGCCCAGATCGTCGTTCTTTAAAAACGTATAGCCGAATATATCTATGGAAAGCACGATGTCGGAATCGTATTCTTTCAGAACCCTTTGCGATTCCGCGAAAAACGACCGCATGATCTCATGGCGGGGAGTTTTCTCGTCCCAAAAAGGGTAGGCGGCCTGCGCCATGTTGCCGTCGGATGGAAACCGCACATAATCATAATTGATCTCGTCAAAGCCGGCGTCTATGGCGCGTTTGGCGACGCCAAACACGTGCTTCCACGCTTCCGTTCCCGCCGGGTCGATCCACGCAAACCCTCTCCGGTCGCGCCAAATGCCTCCCTGGCCGGGCAGGCCGTTCTTGTTTTTAACCATCGCTTCTGGGTTGGTCTTGGCCATGCCGCTGTCCTGGAACACGACGATGCGGGCGAGAACATAGATGCCCTGCCCGTGCAGTTTCCGTGTCAATTTTTTCGCGTCCAGCAGGTCAAAGATCAGCTCTCCTCCGGAACCCTTCACGTCAACGACCAGCGCGTTCGCGTTGGCGCGTTTCGCCGTAGCAAGAAGCCTGTCCAGCCGCTCTTGGTTGCCCGCCGTGTTCATGGTGGCATAGAGCGCCCTGATGCTTTCCGGCTTTTGCTTCTTGAACGGGCTTTCGGATGTTGCCGCCGCAGGAAGCTGTGCAGGCGGAGTTTGTACCAGAACGCTCTGATACGCCGCATCCCTGCTTGAAAAAAAGAGGGCTCCAAACAGAAAAAACACGCAAGCCAAAAACAACCCCAACAGGGTGAACCGATTGGGATTGTTTTTTTTCATATTTACCTCGCTTCGTTTCACATGCTTCTTCATTACTTGGTCGGCATAAATCTCTCTTCAATCATGCCCCAATCGAGATTCGCCATGAACTTTTCAATGTAGTCTTTTCGTTTGATGCCGTAGTCGGCGATGTAGGCGTGCTCGAACACATCCATCACCGCCAAGGGCGCCGCACCGGCAAAGTGGCCGACATCGTGTTCGTTCACCCATACGTTGAACAGCCGGCCCGCGGAAGCGTCGTGATAGAGAACGACCCAGCCGATGCCGCGCATGGCGCCCATCGCTTTAAAGTCCTGCTCCCACATCGCGTATGAACCGAATTCCTTCACGATAGCGGCCAAGAAAGCCGATTCTGTGCCAAGTGCCTTCGGTTCTTTGGTCATGTTGCCGAAATACAGCTCATGCAGGCGCATGCCGTTGAATTCCCACCCCAGCCGTCGATTCAGCTCTGCAAACTCGGGCGTACCGAATTTCCCTTCCTTTTCCATTCCTTGCAAAATCTCATCCAGCTTGTTGAAGTTGGTCACATATCCCTGATACAACATGAAATGGTCGCGCAGGAGCTTTTCGCTGAAGCCGTCCATCCCGATCAAACCCTCAAAATTTTTCGCTTCGTATGGCATAATATTAATAAATTATATGACTGAATGGATTTTCTCCTTTTTGGGAAATATACCCATCTTTATTTTTGTTGCGTATTTTTCAACCCGCTTTTCAGAGTCAGTGGTTTCTCTAAGAAACTCAAAATCTACTTTTGAGAAAAGATTCACTGGTATTGCAAGTAGTCTTTTTTTTGCAACCCTTATTGCGTGTTCTGATTTATCAATACCAATCCAATTACGATCTAATTCTTGCGCCGCAAGAAGCGTAGTCCCAGATCCGCAGAAGCAATCAAGTACCAGACTGCCCTTATGAGAAGATGCGCCAATGATAAATTTTAATAAATCAATATTTTTTTCTGTTGGATAGTTAGGGTATTGCGGGTCTTTGAATTCCCAAATGTCTTGCATTTTTTTCCCATTTCTTTCGTCAATAAAAATCTTTTTTCTCGGCACGCCATTCGCCGACCACTCAATCAGTCCTTGTTTATCCCATTCTTCCAAAACAGCCGGATCGCTCCGCCAGTGGCGTCCTTTTGGCGGTTTTACTCCGCGCCATTCCTTTCCTGTGTTACCGTTCACAGTTTCGCCGGGCGCGTGTAAAGGAATTGTTGCGTATTTTCTGCTATCTTTATCAACCTTTTTGAATAACCGCTCTATGTCTTCATCGGAAAAAGGGACTTTTGGATCATTCCAAATCGGATTCTCTGATTTTGAATAGAAAAGTATTAAATCTTTAGTGTTACCATATGCTTTTCGTTGAAAGTTTTTTGGATTGCATTTGATGCGGGTAATATCATTTCTGAAATTTTTAATTCCAAAAATTTCATCCATGATAAGCTTTACATAATGCCCGATTTTATAATCGATATGCAAATAAATTGATCCGCAATCTGACATTAATTCGCGTAACAAAATTAATCTTTCCCGTAGAAATTCCAAAAAATCAGCTCCCAGTAGAATATCACTGTACGCTATTTGATCATCATCACTGCTACTAATTGTGTTAGCTCGTTCCTCACCAATTTTGAAATGTCCATTTGTTGCAAACGGAGGATCAATATAAATCAAATCAACCTTACCGGCAAGATTGTAATCATCAAGAAGAGATTTAAGTATGCCAAGATTATCGCCTTGAACTAGTTTATTTTTTAATCCTTTTCCTGAAACAGCTTTTAGCTTCGCCTTTCCAGCGTTCAGAATCTCACTTTCTTGTTTTTTATTGGGATAATATAACAACATATAAACTATATTTGATAGAGAAACTCACGCAAAACAAGCGCACTCATAATATTCTCTTTTTTAAGCTTTCCTGTAGTATCTTTATACATTTTGTTTTTACCTTTAATGTAAAGAACACCATCGAGAATTGCCACTTTAATCGCTTTTACATTTTTTGTTTTAATTGTGGCAATAGCGTCATTGAACTGCGCATTTTGGTGTCCACCAAAGTCAGTCAAAAACTTTGCTTCACCAATAATGTATTTACCATTAAAACGACCAATGAAATCCAGCCCTTTATTGTGCTTATAATTAAGATGTTTTCTTGCGAACACCATCATTTCTGCATCCCCAGCATCAAGAATTGCATTTTCTCTTGTTGCCAAAAACTCCCTTATCTTTACGGGCTGTATCCCCAAAGATTTTTTATTAAGCCATCGCCGAAACAAAGGGCCAATTTGCCGATTTGTCTCTTTTGGCTCCGATGAACGAGAAAAAATTTCATCAAGTCCCATCTCATAGAGACGACCGCACAAGCGAGCGGTGGTTGCCGGATTGCGCTTTAATGCTTTTTTATCCCGCTTGAGATATGCGACATAAGAATCCTTAAGTGGAAATAGGTCAAGTTTTAAGATGTCTTCAAGTAAAACAACGTTATTTTTCTTTTTAAATGCTTTTTCGATACCCTTCCAAAGATCATTATCAATATCTCTAATCCCTTCGGGAATAGTAGGATAAACTTGGAAAAGATCATCCAAATAACTCCTTTGGTTAGCGTATTCAATGCTTAATTTTGTCCAACGATTCATAATTTTTTGCTTTTAAATACGATCGTATTAAGGTGATATATCTTATTATCCGCCACTTTGAGCTTTATTTCAAGCAAGGAAGAACCGGGGGTTGCGGGCAGAGTCAAGGCCATGCCGGTGTCGGGGTCGAACGTGGCGAAGTGCTCCACGCACTCGAGCTTTCCTTCGTACATCTTTGTTTCGTATCCCGAATGCGGGCAGATATTGATGAACGCCTTGACTCCGCCGCCATGTCGGATCAAAATAGCCGGCCTGCCCTTGTATTTGAAGTCAAACCCCTCCCCTTCCTTCACCTTGTCGGCTGTCGTGATAAAAATTTCTTGTGCCATGATGTTAGTATAACACATAAAAAAGGCAGACCATTCCTTTGGTCTGCCTGTGTTGCTTGAGCTATTCGATGCACTTATATGAAGAACCCTTCGATGCCGGGTCCCTTGCCCTGACGAATCTTGTGTTGATCGTCTGCGCAATCCTAACACACTGAACGGTGTTTCCCTTCAAGACTCCCTCCAGTGAGAAAATTCGACGGGGTGTAGCACCGAGGACACCTCACTAAAGGACGGCGCCATTCTAAAAGTCGCCTGAAAACCATTGCAAAAGAAAAAGCGACTGTTAAAATAACAAATACCCTTACCCAATCAATGTGCGGAATCATGCATCACCTCCTATTTATAAAGAACTACATGAGCTAATTATTTTTTCTATAGTACGCTATTTCAAGTCAAGCTCCATAAGTAATGTGTACACGCATAGATACCCTTGGGGCTCTTTGAAAGCTATGAAAGGAAGATACGTTGTGTGCTATATGACTATCTATGGCGCCATCCTCCCCGGTGGCATCGCTCAGCCGTGCTGGAGGAATTGTTAACGGATCGGGCAAGTGAGCGGCTTAAGGTTGTGGGTGGTATCGCACGCTGGATGATGAATTTCTCGGCTCCCATCGGGCGCTCCTCAGAGATGATCCGGCGGCGTTCAACGACAGGTTGGTCAACTGGCTCTTGTGGTACGACGGGGAGCGGCAGCATTACCAACGCAGGAGTGCCCAATGTGGCGGACGCATATACTCCATTGTCCCATCCTGCAAAATCTGATATCATAGTGATGCCTTACACGGACACGGAAATTCAAATCGGCATAGAGATCTTTTACAACTTTATATTTAAGGAGGATAAGACCATGGAAAAGTTAAAAATACTTTTCATCACGCCGGAAACCTTTGCCAAGGCGGAAGGATATACTAAAGAGGATATCGCTTTTATCGGCTTTCCGTCTCTGTCTGCGGCGGTAATCGGTGCCCTCACGCCGGATTTTGCAGAATTCACGGCCATTGACGAGGCTGTTGATCCGCTTGAAACGGAAGTCATGCTGGATTCGGTCCATGCGGATCTGGTAGCGATTTCGCTCAACATGAGTTATAAGGCCAATCGAGCCATGGAGATTGCGTCCGCTCTCAAGAGTCGCGGCAAGATTGTCGTCTGGGGTGGGGTTCATGTGACCTCACTTTACGACCACCATCGCGACCGTTTTGATGCCGAGGTAGCTCCCTATGCTGATGCGGTTGTGCTTGGTGAGGCCGAAGAAATATGGGGGAAACTTTTGGAAGATGCGGTAAAAGGACGGCTCAAGAAAATTTACCGGGCCGCGATTCAGCCTCCGGCTTTGATCTGGCCGGTACCCGCTTATGGCGCAGTTAATACAGCGCCCTTCCTGGTGAAACACAGCCGCCAAGCAACCCGAGGATGCCCGCTGGATTGCGAATTTTGTTCCGTAACATCGTTTAACGGACCGACATTTCGAACCTATGATCCCGCAAAACTGGGACAAGGCATCCGCACCACGCTCAACAATGTCGCGAAACGGCAACTCACCAATATCCAACAGGAGATCCAATCGTTCTTCGCTTTTGTGGACGACAACATCACGTTTGACAGGGCCTATCTCTCCAAATTACTCGCCGAGCTCATCCGCATCAAACAGGAATTCCCATATTTTACATGGGGCGGACAAACAACCCTTTATGCTATTGATAAAAAAGTGAAATACGAAGGGATTGAACTGCCTGTCGGGGAACTTCTTAAAAGATCGGGGTGTATCGCCATGTTTATCGGGATTGAGTCCGTATCAAAAGAGAGCTTGGCGATAGCCAACAAGAACTTTAACGATGTGGACAAATATCCGGATCAGATCAAAAAATTCCATGACTACGGTATGATGCTGAATGCCGGCATGGTCATGGGATTTGACTCCGACACCCCAAGTGTTTTTGACGATACTTACGAATTTCTCGTCAAAAACCGAATTGAAATCTCCCTGCTCAATATACTGGTTCCACTTCCGGGAACAGATCTCTATATGCGATACGCGGCCGACGGCCGGATTTTCGACCATAATTGGGAAAACTATGATGGTCGGCATGTCGTTTATTATCCGTCCCGGATGACTCCAGAACAATTGGAAACCGGATTTCTGAACCTCTGGAAAGAGCTCTATTCCCTGGTGACCATTGCTAAGAGAATTGTGTATCCGGGACAGATCGTTTCTGCTTTCAAGAACTTGCCCCGGATTAACAAATTTGAGCAGATCGGATCGCGGATCTTCATGAATTTGCGGTACGCCAAGATCTCCGCCCGGATACGGAAGACCCGACAAAGCGCCTCAAGGGACCGTTTTGGGAAGAATGTGACATTTGCCGACATTCTCCTTGAGCGGAATGAGCGGCAAACACTCAACAAAAAACAACTGAAAGGCATCAGGATCTCCTCCACCGTTCCAACGGAAACATGAATCGCCAAAGGGCCTACGGAAAAACCGTAGGCCCTTTAATGTTATCCATGCGTTTTGATGCTTTGTACAATGCCTATGGCCGTAAAAAGCGACAGCAGGCTCGAACCGCCGTAGCTCACGAACGGGAACGGAATGCCGGTCACCGGCATCACGCCCAAATTCATGCCCATGTTAATGGTCACGTGCACAAAAAGCAATACGATCATGCCCACGCAAAACAGCTTTGCGAAGTTGTTTTCCGCTTTCAGCGCGATGCGCGTTATCCGCCAGAACAGCAGGCAGAGCAGGAAGAAGATAAGGGCGACTCCCGCAAACCCGAATTCTTCGGCGATGCTCGCGAACATGAAATCAGTATGCGATTCGGGCAGAAATCCGAGCTGAACCTGCGACCCGTACCCCAGACCCTTCCCAAACGCGCCTCCGTCTCCGATGGCGATCATGGATTGAATGACGTTATAGCCCGACCCCTGCGGATCGCGTTCCACGTTTAAAAATGAAAGGATGCGGTCTTTCTGATAGGGCTTGAGCATGCTCGTCCAGGCAAACCCACTCGCCAGGACGCCAAGGATCAAGAGCATGGCAACGTGTTTTTTCGACATGCCGGAAAAAAACAGGATGCAAAACCACACGGAAAAAATAATGATAGCCGACCCCAGATCGGGTTGAAGCAGGACCAGCGCAAGTGGCGCAGCGACATACGCGAAAGAGACCATCACATGAAAAACCCGGTGCACTTCGATATGGCGCGCCGAGAAATATTTCGCCAACAACATGATGACCGCTATTTTGGCGAGCTCCACGGGACCGAACGCGAACTCCCCGAGCCGAAACCATGATGTCGCCCCCCGCACGGCACTGCCCAGCGCCAAGAGGATCCCGAGGGAGACGAGCGCGAAAGCATACAACAAGATGATGGCGTATGAGTTGTTCTTGAAAAAACGGTAATCGATGAATGATACGGCAAACATCAGCGCGACACCCAGTAAAGAAAATAAGATCTGTTTGTTCCGGTAGAGCGCGAACGCCGCGTTGTTGTGCGCCATACCGATAAGCTCCAACACGCCGAAACACGCCAAAAACACCGTAGCGAGCACGAGCAGACCGTCCATTTTTCGCACATAAGCCGGAAGTTTCATCTGACGTTTGAAGGGTCGAAAAGATTGGTGGACGCCTCGGCGTCGATTTCAGCCGGCATGGGAGTCCCTTTCGCGAATAGAATGGTGAAATCCCTTTTCTCGCCGAAACGCAGACCGGAGATCTGTGTCTGTCCCGCCGCCAGCGGCTGACGGTTCTTATCCAAAAGCACGACGGCGACGTCAATGGTGGAGAACGAGTAAGGCGATTCATTTTGCACGGTGCCGACAACATGAGCGAATCCACCCTGGCTTCCGGTCCCCTGTTCGTATTTTTTTGAAAAAACGGGCAACGCCGCCGGACCGATGCTTATTTTCTGCTCTTCCCATATAACCGGCGAAACCGTGAAATCCATGAAACCGACCGGTTTGAAAAGGGCGATATTATTTTCGATGATGTAGCGCGTTTGCCCGGCAAGCACATAATCCGCCCCTCTCTTCTCGCCGATGATATTTTTTTCCGCATCGTAAAAAGTGAACACATACGAGAACGAGCGTACACCGCGCTGTTGATTTTTGTTCTGAATCTTTGCAATGGCATCATAGGTCCCCCCAACCAAAAACACATGGTAAGACGCCACGGCGATATCTTCAAGTTTCGTCACCTTGCACGCCATGCAATACGGCCCGCCACAATCAACTTTTTCTTCTTCCTGATTCTGCCTGCCATCAAAACACGTCGGCTCGGGCACGAACGCCTGATACAAAGAAAGCACCGCCGCCACGACGATAAAAATAAAAACAATGCCGAACGACAACTGCCTTTTTAACGCGTACTCCATGGGAATCGAATAATGAATTAGGAATCAAGAATTATGAATAGAATTCTACCAAATTCTGCCAGTTTTGTATCCCTTGACTTTTTATCTATAATATGCTACACTTGCAATGTTCGGTGGAATGGTCTTTATGGAACAAAAACAGCTCTTTTAAAAAACCCTCTAACAAACGAAAGGATGGGAGAAATGAAGAATCTATCAATCTTTAAAAAAATTGGTCTAGCTGGAATATTGCCGTTGGTTATTGGAATGATAATTCCAGAGAACCTTTACGGCGATCTTGTGCCAGCCAATTCTTTATCACGACTGATCTTTCTGCTTGTAATCGTGGTTGGAGCGATAACTGCAGCGCTTACTGCTGCTTGTATAATCATGGCTGCATTGGACAAGGCAATAAATGTGCGCTGAAAAATAAACTCCGACGAAGCTGAGTCTCAATAGTAATGACAGCAAAGCCCCGCGCTTTTATACGGCGGGGCTTTTTGTTTTACCGAAAACAAAAAACTCCCGATATAATCGGAAGTCTCTTGATAAACCCTCGCAATGACCTACTTTTGCATAGCATAACGCTGTACTATCATCGGCGGTGCATGTTTTTACGACTCTGTTCGAAATGGGAAGAGGTAGGACCCATGCCCTATCGTCACGAAGGAAATGTCCATTGAACGCTCAATAAGCAATGTTATTCTCTCAATTTCAAAAATTTTCTTCCGCAATTTGCATGCTCTTATGTTTTTGCGGGATCGGTTAATTAGTATCGCTCGCCTGAACGCCTTGCGGCGCTTACAGCTGCGACCTATCAACGTGATAATCTCTCACGGACCTTCAGGGATTTATTCCCAGCGAAACCTAATCTTGGGGCGTGTTTCGAGCTTAGATGCTTTCAGCTCTTATCACATCCAAACATAGCTACCCAGCGTTGCCCTTGGCAGGACAGCTGGCACACCAGCGGTTTGTTCCTCTCGGTCCTCTCGTACTAGAGAGAACTCCCCTCAAGTTTCAGCGCCTGCAACAGATAGGAGACCAACCTGTCTCACGACGGTTTGAACCCAGCTCACGTACCGCTTTAATTGGCGAACAGCCAAACCCTTGGGAGCTTCTCCACCCCCAGGATGCGACGAGCCGACATCGAGGTGCCGAACCGTGCCGTCGATATGAACTCTTGGGCACGACTAGCCTGTTATCCCCGGGGTAGCTTTTATCCGATGATCTTCGCCCATTCTATAATGTAGCGTCGGTTCACTAAGTCCTACTTTCGTAACTGCGCGACATGTACGTCTTGCAGTAAAGCCGGCTTATGCCTTTACGCTATCACTCCGATTTCCATCCGGAGCTAGCCGACCTTTGAACGCCTCCGTTACCATTTAGGAGGCTAGCGCCCCACTAAAACTGTCTACCAGCAACTGTCCCCGCCGTGTTTTGCACGACAGGTTAGTACTGTAAGTTTAAAAGAGCGGTGTTTCAGGGACGACTCCATTGTGCCCGAAAGCACAACTTCAAAGTCTACCGCCTACGCTACGCATCTAAAATCACAGCACAATAACAAGCAACAGTAAAGCTCCCGGGGTCTTTTCGTCTAGTTGCAGGAAAACGGCATCTTCACCGTTATTGTAATTTCACCGAGCAATTCGTTGAGACAGTTCCCCAGTCATTACGCCATTCGTGCGCGTCTGAACTTACCAGACAAGGAATTTCGCTACCTTAGAACGATTATAGTTATCGCTGTCGTTCACTGGCGCTTCGGGCAATAGCTCACACCTACTTGCGTAAACATGAACATCCGCCGTTAACGTTCCAGCACCGGACAGGCGTCACCCCCTATACATCCTCTTGCGAGTTAGCAGGGAGCTGTGTTTTTGATAAACAGTTGCCAGGGATACTTTAGCTGCGGCCCTTCTTGCGAAGGGCAAGCCTTATTGCGAACTTACGGCTGCTTTTTTGCCGAGTTCCTTAACGAACTCTCACTCGTTCACCTGAGGCTACTCGCCTCGCCCACCTGTGTCGGTTTTGCGGTACGCGCGCTCTGCACATATTCTTAGGAGATTTTCTCGACCCCATGCTCTCATGAATTTATCCGTATTGCTACGGACATTTTCTCGATCCATCTGAGTTCCTATTGAAAGGAGCCTGCCGGATTTGCCTGGCAGACCTCGTCGGACAAAGAACGTAAATCCAATAATACGATCATGATACTCTAAAGTGTCCCTCCATCGATATGCATCGCGGTGCAGGAATATTAACCTGCTGTCCATCGACTATGCATCTCTGCTTCGTCTTAGGCGCGACTAACCCTTGGCTGATTGTCATTGCCAAGGAAACCTTGGGCTTACGGTGTACCGGACTTTCACCGGTATTGCGGTTACTTATGCCAACATTCGCACTTCCCAACGCTCCAGCGAAGCTCACGCTTTCACCTTCACAGCAGATGGGAACGCTCCCCTACCACACCGCCGCACGAATGCGACGATATCCACACTTTCGGTAATAAGCTTAGCCCCGTTGAATTTTCGGCGCAAAGTCTCTAAACTAGTGAGCTGTTACGCACTCTTTAAAGGGTGGCTGCTTCTAAGCCAACCTCCTAGCTGTCTAAGAAACTTCACCTCCTTTCGTCACTGAGCTTATATTTAGGGACCTTAAGTTGTGGTCAGGATTCTTCTCCTTTTGACTATGCAGCTTAGCCCGCACAGTCTGACTCCCGCACTCTGTTGACCGGAATTCGGAGTTTGATTAAGTCTGACAGCTTGCGCCATTCAGACCTATCCAGTGCTCTACCTCCGATCATAAACATGCGAGGCTAGTCCAAAAACTATTTCGGGGAGAACCAGCTATTTCCAGGCTCGATTAGCTTTTCACTTCTTACCACAGGTCATCCGAGCGTATTGCACGGCACACCAGTTCGGGCCTCCCTTCGATTTTACTCGAAGTTCACCCTGCCCATGGTAAGCTCGCTCTGGTTTCGGGTCTTATGCATACTGCGTTTTGATTTTTAAATCCGATCACGTCGAAACGTGACCGTATTTTAAAAATCAAGTTCGCCCTATTCAGACTTGGTTTCCCTGCGCCTTCCTCCTTGCGGAGTTAGACAGCAATATACATAAAGTCGTTGGCTCATTCTCCAAGAGGCACGCCGTCACCCTACATAAATGTAAGGCTCCGACTCCTTGTAAGTATACGGTTTCAGTTCTATTTCACTCCCCTCATCGGGGTTCTTTTCACCTTTCCCTCACGGTACTCGTTCACTATCGATCATAAAGAATATTTAGCCTTGGGAGAATAGTCCTCCCGGATTCATACGGGGCTGTCGTTCCCCGCACTACTTAGGAACACACGCACAGAGCGTTTATATATTTCACGTACAGGGCTATTACCTTCTCTGGCTCTCCTTTCCATGAGAATTCGATTATATATAAACTTATTTTCCTCTGCCGCATCATAAGATGCGATGATGTGCCCTGCAACCCCCGAACGTCTTGTAATAAATTACTTAACACTCGGGTTTGGGCTGTTCCCTTTTCGCTCGCCGCTACTAAGGGAATGGTATGAAGTGTATTATAACCGCCGCCCCATGACTTGCGCCATGAGAAACAGTTATAATAACTTCACCGTTTTTTTCTTTTCCTCCAGTTACTGAGATGTTTCACTTCACTGGGTACGCTCTGCGTCTATTTTCATAGGCACAGTCATGCCGGGTTACGGCACGGGGTTTCCCCATTCGGACATCTCCGGATCAAAGGTTGCTGAACACCTCCCCGGAGCTTATCGCAGTTACGCCACGTCCTTCATCGCTTCTTTATGTCAAGGCATCCACCGTATACTCTTTTCCCGCAAAAACGTAAGAATTAACAAATTGCTCTCAACAAAACGAAAAAACTTCTTTCCATTGAGGAATAACATTACTTATTCAATTTTCAATGAACTGACGGCTAAGACCGGATGTCCCAACCATCGATTGCCTATCGTACCCCTCCACCATAAGCAATCGATGCCGAGGAAAAACATTTTTAAAAGCGCTCTTTGAAAGCGCTTTTCCGACTAACATCTAAAACCGGAAGTTACGCGCTTTGTTGATAGTTAGTGGTCGTGTAGTTCAACATAATTTGATTTACCCATTGTATGCGAAAGAATAATCGCTGTCAAGGGGTTATAAATAAGGGTAAATTATAGAGAAGGTTCCCGATAGGCGCCCGTGTCGGTGTAACATCCACCTTGACCGATTGAACTCAAAACATCTGATGGAATTTTTTCTTTATCAATTATTTCGCACGGCGGGGATTCTTGGGAAATGAGCAAAACCCGGTATCTGTCCCCTTCTTGTTTAAGAACCGCGGCTTGTCCCGTACGCCGGTAACCCATGCTTACTTCAAAGAATGCGCCGTGTTGTTTTACGATGCGCACCACTGCTTCTTTGTCGCGCAGTCCGAGTGCATCGAGTAGTGGACGTTGCCGTGCCTTTGCCTCGGTCAACGTGTTGCCACAGCTCACTATGAGCGTATAGCCAATTTTTGCGCCTCCGCCCTCATAAGAACTAAGATCAGGGTTTACTGTCACAGTGCAGAGCTCATCGTCTTTCTCATACGCCTGCACATAATCATAGAAACGTGTATCTTTGGTGCTTGCGGAAGAATTTTTTTTATTTGGAACAAATCCTCTGCGGCTGAACACATCCCGCACAATCTTCAATTCCTCAGAAAAATACGCATCGGGTACGTTCCCGTCTAATGGCGCGCGCTCATTTGTTACCGCAACTAAAATCGACTCGATGGAAGGAATAATGATATTGTATCCGGCATCGTTCCACCATACTGAAGCCGAAGAAGGTGTTTGCGTATGAGCATCGAGTGCGGGGTCGACCTTTATAAAACGCTCCAATAATTCTTGGGTAACCGGTAATTGCGCAAGTCGCTCCGCAGAAGATTTCTGCTTAAATACAATCAACCAACCCGCAATGGCAAGCGCGCACAAAATAGCAACAAGAATGAAAAATAAAATATTTTTTTGTCGCATAAGATATTTTTAAAAAAGAGGGTGGCGGAAGTATATTATCGTTTCCGCCACCCTCAGTCAACTCTCGTCACGCAAGAGAGTAACTACCTAATTTCATACACAGAAAATCTATACCCTCCGACCTGGGTCGAAAAGTCGGAGTAGCTGATCCACCGTGTGTGCACCGTCAACCCATTGGGCGGACTCCAGTTACTCTCAATGAAAGTAACTCCGTAAAGATCGAGAGAGACAATGATGGCTGTATGCGGATTCCATGTTGCCCCGCCATCAGACGTCCAATTTAGTTGAACGATGTTGCCCGGTTGAGCCTGATAGATATAGGTCACATTCTTGTTAACCGCATGTCCTGTTGGGTCGGACTCCCATGTTCACCCGTACCCACCAGAGGTGGTTGCCGGGACAGTTACATGATTGCCTGATGCGGCATACACGACCGTCCTCACCCACTCCTTACAATTTTGACCGACATACATGTTGTTGTTCTGATACGCCCGGTCAATGATGGCCTGATTTCTTTGTTGCTGTGTGAGATTGCTCCACGGCGCAAAAAAATTAGCATGCGCCACCGCTCCCGTCAAAAATAAAACAAGAAACATCCCGATACTTACCACTGATCCTCGTTTCAATATTGGCTCTCTCCTCTGTGTATGAATTGGAAAGAACAAACATCATCAAGACAATTCTTGATGATGTGCTACTGATGATTGAAACATGACATCCCAACCATCGATTGCCTATCGTACGGAGACAATTGGCAATCGATAACCAGGATAAAAATTTTTAAAAGCGCTCTTTGAAAGCGCTTTTCCGACTAACACTCAAAACCGGAAGGTTACGCGCTTCGTTGATGGTTAGTGGTCGTGTAGTTCAACATAATTTGATTTACCCATTGCGAAAGAATAATCGCTGTCAAGCCCCCACACCATATCGGGGATTGCGCCAAGGGCGCGCGTACCATCTTCCTCGGTAAGCGCATAAGAAAAACATGATGAGTATTATATTCTCCCCTCTTTGATTATCCCCGATTGGTGTCGGGAGCAAGCCCTCAAAATCAAAGAGGGCTGTGTCGCTGCACAAACCCTCTTTGTTGTAGGCGTTAGGGAGCCCATCCTGTCCCCTCCGGTGGTTAACGACACAGCTCTTTCTCTGCCTGGGTAACGTTCATATCTCTGATACGAACGTTATGAACGATCTCCAAAAACTTCTTCTTGAACTGCGCGGTAATCTCCGCCTTGATAGCAGTCAACTGTTGCACTGCTTGCTCATCCGAGATCGTCCTCTGCCATACACCGACCAAAATGCGCCGGATTTCCCGCTCGCGCTTGTTCACGCCCCATCACCTCCCTTCTTGGTTAAATGAGCTATCCTTATCTTTAATTTACCATTCTCTTAAAACATGTCAACCCCGTTAGAAATCTTATAAGCGAAATTGTTATTATGAGCATTGTTTATGCGTTAATATGGAAATATTATGACCATGGAGTATAAGATTTCTAACAGGGTCAATCCGAGACTTTTTCCATGGTAATCACCTCTGTGGGGGGGATATTGCGCATGATTATTTTTTTGCGCACAACTTTAAATGTATCTAAAATATCGGGGATGACTTTTGTTTCAGGCGCAAGGATGTAGCGGATAAAAATAAAATGTCCGCCCGGTTTGAGTATCTTTTTCACGCTCTCCAGAATTTCTTTTGTTTCTTTTTTTGGCAAAACACGGAATGGGATGGTGCAGATGATATCGTCCACCTCGCGGACATGATGCTTCTTGAGAATATGCTCGATATTTTGAGCCAAACCGTACTCCAAGCGCACTGAAATATTCCTGTCGCCAATGCCCGCCCGAACGACCGAATGGTCGGGCAGGCAGAGATTCGCCTTGCATACTTCAAGGAACTTTTCATTGGACTCGATGCCGATAAACGTATCCTGCGGACGGATATGCTTAATAATCTCTTCCGTAACGCTTCCCGTCCCCACGCCAAGCTCGATAACAACGTGCGGCGGATCTCCCGCATGGATTTTCGGCACCATCGCACGGGCGACAAATTTACTGGTTGAGACAATCGTCCCCACGCTACGGATATCATTGAGTCCCTCTTTCAAAAAAATACCTTTTCCATTTTTTGGCATGCTCTTATTATATCCCTTGACAAATTATTTGAAAAGGAATATAAAGAGAAAGTACCAACGGGGAGTGTCTCAATTCCCCCGGAGCGTGCGGGGCAACATAAATAGCTCCCGCTCATAAGGTGAGGCCATGACCGGAAAATCCGTTCATGCCAAGGGGGAGGTGCCATCGGCATCCTCCCCCTTTTTTTATTTTTTCACCCGTTTGCGCATGTTCGCATCGAGTATCTTTTTACGGATGCGCAACGACTGCGGCGTGATTTCCAGGAGTTCGTCGTCACCGATGTATTCCAAATTCCCTTCAAGCGACATGAGCCGCGGCGGCACCAGCGTGATAGCTTCATCCGACGCCTTTGAGCGCACGTTGGACTGCTTCTTTTCTTTGCAGGGGTTCACCTCCATATCTTCTTCGCGAGAGTTCTGCCCGATGACCATGCCGACATATACCGCCGTCGCGTGCCCGATAAAAAGCGTCCCTCTGGCCTGCAAACTGTACAGCGCGTATCCCGCCGCCGTTCCCTGTTCCATGGAAATGAGCGAACCATGCCCCTGTGGCTGCAAACTTTCCAGATACGGCCCGTAGTCATGGAAGTTATGGTGCATCTGCACGGTGCCTTTTGTCTGCGTCATCAGCGCGGTTTTCAACCCGATAAGCCCGCGGGTCGGGATGATGAATTCCATGTGCTGTTCGCCCGAAGCGAACGGCACGCTTGCCTGCAAAAGTCCCTTGCGCGAAAGCACCGCGCCCATCACCGCGTTCTCCCATTCTTTAGGCACCTCAACATTGAGAAATTCATACGGCTCCTGTTTTTCGCCGTTGACGGTTTTGATGATAACCTCGGGCTTTGACACCGCGAATTCATACCCCTCCCGGCGCATCTGTTCAATGAGAATGGCAAGGTGAAGCTCGCCGCGGCCCGCGACCAAGAAAGAATCCGCTTGCGATGTTTCCTTGATGCGCATGCTTACGTTGGTTTCGAGCTCTTTCATCAGCCGCTCCCGCAGATGGCGCGATGTGACGAACTGGCCTTCTTTGCCTGAAAACGGGCTGTCGTTCACTTTGAACGTCATTTCAATCGTCGGCTCGTCGATAGTTACCCGCTCGAGCGCAACAGGGTTTTCTTTGGACGCTATTGTGTCCCCGATTTCAACATCTTCAAATCCGGATACCGCCGCGATATCCCCCGCACGAATCTCTTCCACGTCTTTGCGTTCCAGTCCCTTAAATACCAAAAGCCCTGTCACTCTGCCCGCTTTCGCGGCTCCACCTTTCCCGATGCACACCGCGTCCTGCCCGATCTTTAACATGCCGTTTGAAATTCTGCCCACGGCAATCTTTCCTTTAAACGAATCCTGAGCCAGATTCAATACCAGCATCTGCAACGGTGCGTTCATATCGCCCTGCGGTTCGGGAATCTTTGCGACGATCATATCCAGCAACGGTTTCAGATCGACACCGGGAACGTTCATGTCGAGCGTCGCGGTTCCTTTGGCGCCCGACGTATACACCACGGTAAAATCAAGCTGCACGTCGTTCGCGCCCAAGTCGGCGAACAAGTCGAATGTCTTGTTCAATACTTCATCCACGCGCGCGTCGGCCCGGTCGATCTTGTTGATGACCACGATCGCCTTGTGCCCCAACGCGAGCGCTTTCTTGAGTACAAATTTCGTCTGCGGCATCGGACCTTCTTTCGCGTCCACCAACAGCAAGACGCCGTCCGCCATGCGCAGAACACGTTCCACCTCCCCGCCGAAATCGGCATGGCCGGGCGTGTCGATGATGTTTATTTTGTAATCGTTATAGGTGATAGCCGCGTTTTTCGCCTTGATGGTGATGCCGCGCTCGCGCTCCAGGTCCATGGAATCCATGATGCGCTCCTCCGAAGAGTGCTTTGAGTCTGCGCCGTGCGCGGCAAAAGCCGCGGTCTGTTTGAGCATCGCGTCCACCAGCGTCGTTTTCCCATGGTCCACATGGGCGATAATTGCTATGTTCCGGATATGTTGCATAAGTAATAAGGTGTCTAACCCCTCACATGCGATTGCGTTATGTGTGTTTGTCTTTAAGATATCCTGGTGTTTTTGCTACGGTTTGCGATATCGTGACGTTATTGCATGTGAGGGGCTAATAAAAAAACGCGCCAATGGCGTTTTTTCGTCCCACACATAAATACTTTATGTGTGGGATTCACTTCTTGAGAATACAAGAAAAATTTACGGAAGTCAACCCCCCACGAGATTTTACTGGCTGATATCCCGTTTCAGTTTTGCGATAAATTCGGACGCGTGTTCTTTGCCGCCCAAGCCAAAGGCAAGACCTCCCGCGATGGCGAGCATGGCGACGATGCCGATGTAAAGCGTGTTCACGAGAGTCTGCGCGACGCCAAGCTGGTCAAGCGCGGCGATAAAGGCGAAAATGAACACCGCCCAGCGCACCACTTTGCTCGCGAACGGGCCGGATTTCAGTCCGGAAGCGGAAACCGACGCGCCCGTCGCTTTTCCTACGAATTCAGCAAGCATCGCCCCCGCAACCAGGATAACGGCCGCAACCGCGATATTGGGAATATAGAACAATACCGCCGTAAGGAAGTTTGCAACTTGGTTGAGCCCCACCATGTTGGAGGCGACCAGCAAACCCGCGATGATGAAAAACCATTTGACCAGCGCTCCGATGAATTTTCCGGCGTTGAGCTCCATCCCCGCTTTGTGCGCCAGCGCGCCCAACCCGAGTCTTTTCAAAAATTCATCCGCCTTTATCGTGCCTGCAAAGCGCGCGATGATCGTTTCAAGCGATATGGCTATCGCCCAAAACACGATGAACAGCACCACCGCCAAAAACAGCCGCGGGATATAGACAACCATATTGGTCCAGACAAAGTTCAACGATTGAGTGAATGTGTCGGTGAACGGTTCATTATACATGGTAAAAAGTTAATGATTACGTGCTTTCAGTATAGCACATCCCCTGAACGCGTCAAAACATGCTTACGCTTACCCTATCCTATCTTTCCAAAGATGCCTGATAGTATTTCCTAATAATTCATCTCCGCGCGAGATTTTTCCCACCATTTTGAACTAATGATATTTTTTGTGTAATCAAGTATTTCCTGATCTGCGCCAAGCGATACAAGGACATCATACTGTTTATGCAAACAATACTCTTCAGCATGTGCTCCCTGCCACTGTTCTTTCCTGAAAAATTGCTGGATATGGCATGTTTCATGAGAAAGCACGCTCGCATACCATAGAGATCCTGAATTTAAAGTTTCTTCCCCCACCTCAAATGTAGGCGGAGACTGCCATGGAAATACGAGCGATCCTGATTGTATGCATCGTATTGCTCCCATAGTATCCATAACGGCGGCATAATCGCCGGCAGATTTTTCTCTCAAAAGATCAAGCGCCTCTTGTGTCTTTTCCTTGCAATTTTCATCTCCTAGTACCGTTATTGAAGTCTTTTTTTGAAAATATCCTTCCGAGGTGCCGATTCCGCGATCAGGCAAGCGTTTATCAGATAAAAAAACAAAAACAGGTATCGTAAGAATAACAACTATGAGAATATATTTCATGCGCATATTTTCATAATAGTATAGCATGAAATATTTTTAAACTAAAAACTGTCAGATAATGGACAAACATAGAGAAAATATGCTACTATTTTGTGAGCAATTCTGATGTTTGCGCGCGTAGCTCCCGCTTTTGGCGAGGCTCGCCCATAGGGGCGGCAGGTGGGTTAAACGCAAATTGTTTTCCGTTTAACAGACGATTACCTTATAATCTGTACATCAAATCGCCCAGGACAGAGCGCGACTGACCTTAGTACTAAAAATTTGGGTGTGTAGCTCAGTGGTAGAGCACTTCACTGATAATGAAGAGGCCGAAGGTTCGATCCCTTCCACACCCACCAAAATTTTAGTACGGGGCACGTAATGACGAGCGTAGTCCCGCACCGTGCTTCGCTCTGGTACGGGAGTCCCAAGTTCCCGCTTCAGAGGCGAGGCTCGCCAAGGGGCGGCGAGTCTTGGCACGCACATAAAAACAACACCTTCACAATCAACAGGTTAAGGTTGGGCATTATCATTACAAAAACACAAAACTCTCCATAGTATGGGAGAGTTTTGTTAGAAACAACAACGAGAGTAAATGATTTTATACTTTTTAGGGTAGTCTTGACCCGCCGGCGCCTAGACGCGGCGGTTGCCGATTTTTTGAAAATGTTGTTCGGCCAACCATTTGTGTATGCTTAGTTCTTGTGAAACTAGCAATCGACTCTTATAGAGAAATGCTCCCTATAAAGGAGGTGATCCATGGACAGCTTCCGCTACCCATGCCTTGTTACGACTTAACCCCTGTCATCGATCCCACCTTAGGACCTTGATAAATCTTGGCACTTCGGGTGTTACCGACTCCCTTGGTTTGACGGGCGATTATCTTCTTTGAAACGAAGAATTGATGTTCCCACCGCACGGACGGATTTCCCGTATGCGGCGAGCTCAATGCATTTTCTGCTTTAACAGATACATTTTCGCTTGTCCTTTTTCAGTGAGATGATTTCCTGTCCGCATCATATCCATCAATGAACAGAAGATTTTGAAATCTTTCTGCTTTGACGGAAATCGGAGATTATTTTTCCGAAAGAACGGAATGATAATCTCTTCCAGATGCGTTCGATTTGCCACCTCATACCGATAGCATTGCTGATGGTTCGCGCGAGCGTCTTTTTGAAAATAGACATTCCCGCAACCGAAAAATTTCTCGAGCGCGTAGAGAATTTTCTTGTCTTTCTCCACGAGCTTGATGTAAAATCTCGGTTCCACTTTCACCCTTCGTTTACGAGGTGAGAAATCTTTGGGATTCCTCACGTAAACGGTGAAACTGCCTTCACCATCAACTAAACCGACAATGTAATCTGCTGTAAGCATATCATTGAGTGGATGCCTTCATCGAGCACATAAAAACTTATGTGCTTCGACTACTACGATCCGGCTGACTTCTGACGCTGCGTCAGTTTCATTTTACCACTTCGCGAACGAAATGGACAGCCATCAGATCTCCCAAGGTCACTTAGCTTTCTGTTCCGGGCATCCCAAATGAACTTTTCTCATGAATCTTCCCTACCCTCACCACCCACTGGCAGGTCGATTGGTTCTTTTTGTGTTCGGGCTGTCTTTTGCCTCCAGATCCTCCACGCATTCCCTCGCGGCAATGCGCTATCTTTCGGCTATGCTCTCGGACGGTCAGAGAGAAGCGGATTTGAACCGCTTAGAAAACTAAGCTGCTTGGCGCTTTTATTGTGAGTACAAGACTCGAGAACGTATTCACCGCGGCATGCTGTTCCGCGATTACTAGCAATTCCAACTTCATGAGGTCGAGTTTCAGACCTCAATCTGAACTGGGGGAAGTTTTGATGGGATTAGCTCCGCCTTACGGCTTGGCAACCCATTGTACTTCCCATTGTAGCACGTGTGTAGCCCAGGGTATCAAAGGGCCATGCTGATTTGACGTCATCCCCTCCTTCCTCCCCCGCCCAAAATCATAATCTATGCTGAATTCTATTTTCTAGCTTCTAGATTCTGAACTTAGGCGGGGGCAGTTTCGCCAGACACTTGTAACTGGCAATAGGGGTTGCGTTCGTTTCCCGACTTAACGGAACACCTCACGGCACGAACTGACGACAACCATGCAGCACCTGTTCTCCTGTCCTTGTGAGAGGGCCATACTTTCATACGGCTTACAGAAGAGTTTCAAACCCTGGTGAGGTTATCGGTTACCGACGAATTAAACCACATGCTCCACTGCTTGTGCGAGTCCCCGTCTATTCCTTTGAGTTTTAATCTTGCGATCGTACTTCCCAGGCGGAGTGCTTAACGCGTTAGCTTCGACACATGAAGGGTCGATACTTCATATATCTAGCACTCATCGTTTAGGGCGTGGACTACAAGGGTATCTAATCCTTTTTGCTCCCCACGCTTTCGTCTCTGAGCGTCAGAGTGAGGCCAGTGCAATGCCTTCGCCTTTGGTATTCCTTATGATATCAACGGATTTCACCCCTACACCATAAGTTCTATGCACCTCTCCTCCTCTCTAGCCTGTCAGTATCCGATGCGGTTTTCCAGTTGAGCTGGAAGATTTAACATCAGACTTGAGATTCTCCCTTGCGGGAGAAATTCAGGCCGCCTGCAGACGCTTTACGCCCAATAAATCCGGATAACGCTTGAGGTCTCTGTATTACCGCTGCTGCTGGCACAGAGTTAGCAACCTCTTATTCTTATGGTACCGTCAGCTTGCGCTTCTTCCCATAAAAAAGTGGTTTACGACCCGAAGGCCTTCATCCCACACGCGGTGTCGCTCCATCAGACTTTCGTCCATTGTGGAAGATTCTCGACTGCAGCCTCCCGTAGGAGTATGGGCCGTGTCTCAGTCCCATCGCTGGGGGTCGCGCTCTCACGCCCCCTACCCGTCATAGCCTTGGTGAGCCATTACCTCACCAACTAGCTGATAGGCCATAGGCCGCTCTCAAAGCGACTTGCGTCTTTACCCTTGCGATTGCTCGCAGGAATTATGGGGAATTACCTCCGATTTCTCGAAGCTATGCCCCTCTTTGAGGTACGTACCAATGTGTTACTAGCTCGTTTGCCGCTACTCTTATACATTTCTTGCGAAGCATATAAAAATCGCTCGACTTGCATGCCTTATCCACACCGCCAGCGTTCATCCTGAGCCAGGATCAAACTCTCAATAAATTTGATCAAGACTACTCTAAAAAACATAAAACTCATTTACTTTAGAACGTTGTTTATTCGCTATGAAATTGTCAACGTACGGTCGCGCCGGCTGTGGTTCTTCTCAAAAACACAACCACGAAAATTCACGGGAAGCGAACTTTCGCGGTAGCACTTTTTTTTCTGTTGTATTGTAAACCGCTCGTTTACATAAACTATCACGTAAGTATCTGTATCCCCCATTATAGTCTTTGACAATCTTTTGTCAAGGGTTTGTACATTATACAAATATAGTCAGGTTTCCCTTATCTTTTCTGAATTTCTTTAAGCTCGATATCTTGCTTCGAATAATCGAATTTCACCGTAAACAAATTAAAAAAGCCGTGCTGTCCAAGCAGGCCATGACCATTCTGTGAAAGCGTCGGCATAAAAGCAACTTTAGTTTTGTATTTCCAACCACCGACACTAATGGTAACTGAGTGAATGTAGTATGCTTGCGTTTCTCCTTGCGTGATACCGCTCACTTCTCCGCGTTCACCGTTCTTAAGATTGATACCGAGTAAATCGGCTATTTCTCCATGAAAAATATTTATATCCGCTCCCGAATCAATAAGGGCATAATACCTTATAGATTTTTCTCCATGCATAACCTCAATCGGTATTATCGGCCTTGAAATACCGCTCGACAACTTCTTGTAAGGGAATTTCATCTGAACTAATTGGCGCCGGCAAAATGCACTAATTTCTTAGGAACATAATTAAGCAAAGGATTTCTAAATCCTTTCTCTTGGGCTTTTTTGAGCGCCTCCTTTGCTGTTTTCCCGCTTCCAATGACAGTCTTTTCGTCATCTTTCATCGCGACCCAAAGCCCGGCATATTTTGTATAGATTTTCCCCCAGTTGATATTCATATGGTTATACTAGCATTCCAGAAATGTAATTACAATGATCATACATTCTCACGCGATAGCGCGAAAACATACAAAGTTATTTCAATGGTGAAATACTGTCCCTGTTCTCATTCCCCATCTTCTCATTTTCCTGTCCATTTTTTTCATGTCGTTATTCGCGCGATAGCTGGAATAACGACATGTCGCGGCATGATTGCATTATCGTGCTTTATATTTATTGTCCCCGACCCCATTTCCCCCGATTTCCTATTTTTTTGCCCGTCTTTTTCTTGCCTCAAAACGCTCCTGTTTCGTCTTTCCATTCTTTACGCAAACTTCCTCATGTTGCTTCCGCTCATCATCAGAATGCAGAGATATTTTACAGTAAGAACATTTCCAAAATCCCATAATTGGTAATTATTGCAGTAAGTTAAATTTCTTCAAAATTTCCGTTCCAAAATCAGCTACTGATTTCGTTGTTTTTAAAGTTTCGATAATAATCTGCTTTATTTTTTCAGGATCATTTATGGATAGATGCCCTTCATTTAAAAAGTCCCTATCTACATCAAGCACTCCACCAGGGAGCACCCTAACCTTGCCAGTGTTTTTAAATGAACCGCCCACATTAACTTTAGCACCACCTATCGAAACCTCAGTGGATTCTGTATTCTCCACTTCTCCACTACCATCAGCGTTTTTACGAATTATTAAAGTCATGTTTAATAACTTCTACAGGTATTGTCTTCGCAATAGAATTGATAGAAACTGCCAGACGAATCTGTTACCGTGCCACCAGAACCCTCCCAACGAATTTGCCATTGCGGAGTGCTAAAGGTAGGCGCTTTAATGGGGTCAAGGTAGAATGAGGGGAAAGAAATCTTTGAGTCTAGCCGATATCTCATTTCATCTGCTGATGATTTTATTCTCGATAATTCGTAATTTGTCTTGTCTGCTTCCGTCAGCGTACCACATCGCAATTGACGTGAATAGTTTTGTATGGCCGGATCAAACCCAAGTTCATCTTTAGGGGTTGGGGCCATTATACAATCAATCTTGGCTTTTTCAGCAGCAATTCTTTGTCGTTCTTGATCAGACAAGATTACGAAATATTTTTTTATTATATCATCAACAGCTGTGCGAAATATAATATTAGAATAATAGCCCTGCATAAAAACTGGCCCATCACATATCGATTTCATATTCACATCTCTGCTTCCAGCGGAAAGACAAAAACGTCGCACATCCGCCAACTGTTCTATGGTAGGAGGTGCGATAGAGGGATTTGCGGGCATCGGGAGCGGTGTTTGCGTTGACTGTTGTACTGGTGGTAGTAACACGGGTTGGGAATTCTCTATGGGAGATGCTTGTTTTGGCGAAGAAATACCCGTTTTTTCAATCGATGCAGGTGTTGGTTTCGTATTAGAAACCGCCTGAGTTGTTTTTTTCTTCAACTCCTCAACTTCTTGTCTTAGTTTTTCTATCTCTACAGATTGATTGTTCTGATTTGCTTGGGAATCCTGTTGTTTCAATTCCGCCACTTCTTTTTTTAGCTGTTCAACTTCGCCTTTCAATTCTGCGATTTGTTTTGCGGCTTCTTCTTGACCTTTTCTGCTTGCTTCCATTGCTTTTGTAATCGCCTCTTTCGCTTCGTCCGGAACCTTGCTTAAAATATCGGATAAAATTTCCTGGTGCTTTGAGGTGCTATCGGCAATTGAAGCGAGCAACCCCTCCGCATTTCCTTTGTCTTTGACCTCTTTAGATTTTTCTGCCGCCAAAGCAATACTGCTCTCATAACCGGCAACGGCAGTTTTAACGGCATCGGTATTCTTTTCTTTAGCAACGGCTTCTGCCTCGGCTAATCGTTCGTCAGCATACTCTAATGCTTTCCGCGCTTTCTTTTCAGAATTAAATGTAAAGAACAAGCTCACCCTTTCGAAAGCGGTATCAAAAAAGTAAAAGAAACTATTGGGTTTTACACCCGGCTCTGTGGCGGCCAAAGTAGAGGTCGGCAAGACAAAAATAACCGCCAAGAAGAAAACAGCAATAACGAGAGATAATCTTTTCATGTGCTCTATTATGCGCTATTTTTCAGTTTTTAGCAAGCTGACTGAATAAATTCAATTTCTATTTTTTCTTCGCTTTTTCGCGCCACTGCTCCCGCCCTTTTAGGGCGAGGCTCGCCGGCGGAAGCCTACGGCAAGGTCTTGCCTTGCCCTCTATTTTTTCTTTGCCCCGGATCTCAGCAATTTTATATAAGACCTTTCATAGTCTTTCGTATGCTGGATGAGGTACATCGTTATTTTGTTTTTTTAAGAAGCGCACGATGGAGTTCGTCTGCGGTTTTATACCCATGTCCCTTAAGGGCGTCCGCCACCTGCGCGTCCCAGCGCGCCCGTATAGCGGCCGGATTCTTTGTCGGAACAAAAGGAATGCCTTGTTCGGCAACTACTTGATAAAGAAACATTTTGACCGCCGTGGACATATCCAAGCCAAGCTCCGAAAGAGCCTTGCTTGCTTTTGCCTTCATTTTCTTCTCAAGCCGCACATTGACTGTTGTATTCATAATATATTCAGTATATACGCTGTGCGCACGCTGTCAAGCTCTATTTTTTCCTCGCTTTTCCCCTCCACAGCTCGATTTTTGTATGGTCGCCCGAAAGCAATACGGGCGGAACATTCCGCTTCTTTTTGTTGATAACCATGCTTTCGGGGCGCGTGTATACGGGCACGCCCACATCCAGCCGGTTTTCTTCCAAGGACTCCTGTTTGCCGAGCACGCCCGGGATATGACGGGCAACGGCATCGATAATCACCATCGCGGGCAATTCCCCGCCCGTCAGCACATAATCCCCGATTGAAATTTCTTCATCGACAATGTATTTCGCCACACGCTCATCCACGCCTTCGTATCGTCCACAGATAAAAACAAGCTGGCTATATGTGCTCAAGCGCTTCGCCACCTTGGCGTCGAACTTTTTGCCGGCAGCCGAAAGCAGGATAACACGCGCATTCTTTTTGGCGATTTTCTTCACCGCTTTATAAATCGGCTCCACTTTCAAAACCATCCCCGGACCGCCGCCGTACTGGCGGTCATCGACTCGCCCGAACGACCAGCGTTCCCCGCCAGAACGTGTCTTTCGGGCTGGAGTCGGGCGGGCTTTATGATGCTTGTCGCTCGAATAATCCCGTAAGTCATGCGTCTGTATCTTCAAAAGCTTTTTTTCCTGCGCGCGCTTGAGCATCGACTCGCTGACATACGAATCGAACATGTGCGGGAAAATGGTGATGACATCAAAACGAATCATGGTATAAGATACAAAAACCCCGAATGAGTCGGGGTTTTTGTGGTAATAAAAAATAGTTACAGTTTCAGGTCTCCTATCACATCCTCGACCGCTTTGTCTTTTGCCGGCTTTCCTCCCGGAGCACGGGCGGGAGCGGCATCGGAAGCGGGAGCGGAACCTTCGCGCACATGGGTCGAACCTTCCGGCTCTTCGATCTTGAGATTCACCCGTGCGTTGTTTTTCGCTCCGACGATGCGCAACAGCGTTCTGATGGCTTTTGCCGTCGAGCCTTGGCGCCCGATGATCGATCCCATATCTTCGGGAGCGACGCGGAGCGTCAAAAGAACGCCCATCTCGTCGACTTTCCTGTCTACCTTGACCGCGTCCGGGGCCATCACCAGCGACTTCACCAGCATATCTAAAAATGCCTGATCCGCGTGAACTTCCATTTTCTTTGACGTCATTATGTTGTTCGTTCTTATCTTTGCGTAGCTCGACCTTTTCCGAATGGATTACCGCTTACCTTGTTTTTTTATCATAGCGCCCCCTATCCTAAAAGTCAATTTACGCTTTTACCTCTTCCGCCTTCTTCTTTGGCACTTTATGTTTGGCGATCTTTGCCGATGTTATCACCTTTTCAGAAACGAGAATATTGGTGACCGTATCCGAAACCTGCGCTCCTTTTGATATCCAATGAGTAATACGCTCTTTTTCCAGAGATTTTACCTTGGTCCGCGGATTGACATTGCCGAGCAGTTCGATGAACTTTCCGCGGGGAGACGTCGTCTTTTCGGTCAACACCACGCGAAAATGCGGCTCATTCTTCTTCCCGATGCGTTGTAATCTGATCATTAACATAGTAAAAGCAAGAATATATCAATTTTTCTTTTCAGTCAATACCTTCGTCTTAAGCCACCAACTCTGTTGCCGCATCGAATTTCAGCGAAAGGAGCTTGGAAACGCCTTCATCCTGCATCGTCACGCCATACAGGATATCGGCTTGGCGCATCGTCTCGCGGTTGTGCGTGATAACAATGAACTGGGTATGCGCTTTAAGCTCCTTGAGGATTTCGGCAAAGCGCAATGAATTCGCTTCATCCAACGGCGCATCAATCTCATCCAGAACCAAAAACGGCGGCGGCGATGTCGAGACCAGCGCGAACAAAAGCGCCAACGACGTCAGCGTGCGCTCCCCGCCCGAAAGCATCGCAAGACCGGAAACTTTTTTCTTGGGCAATAACACCTCGATGTCCACGCCGTAGGCGTCTTTGTTTTCCATTTCCTGTTCTTGTTCGTCCGGCGCCGGTGCGTTATCCACAACCTCCAGATGCGCCGTCCCGCCCCCAAAAAGCGTTTTGAAATAAGCGTTGAAATTTTTATTGATATTCACGAAAGCGATTTTAAAACGCTCCGAAATGAGTTCATCAAGTTCCGCAATGACTTTCACGAGAGAGGAGGTCGCCGTAAGCAGGTCTTCCGATTCTTTGGTAAGGAAATCATACCTCTTTTGCGTCTCTTCGTATTCCTGTTTTACATTGCTGTCGATGAGATCGATGTTTTCAAGCTTAAGCTTCATGCGCTCGATGTTCCTTCGTATCTCTTCGTCTTGCTGCGTATGCAAGACTGACGAATCATCAATGGGGAAAAATGATCCCTGACCCTGCAAAAACCGTATTTCCTTATTCAGTATTTCTTTTTCCTTATGCACTTCGCCGATTTCCCTATCAAAAGAAGCGAACTTTTCCTGTAAGTTTTGCAATGAGAATTCTTTTTCGCGTTGCGTATTTTTAAGCTCATACACAAGCTCCCGCGTACCGGCGTGCGATGCGTTTATTTTTCTTATCTCTTCCTTCGCGGATCTTAATTTTTCGTCCGACAAGCACAAAAGCTCTTGCAATTCTTTTCTTCTTTTTTCCAGTTCGCCGACATCGCTCGCGGGGGCGATCGGTTCCGGCCCGGTCTCAGAACACATAGCTGTGGATATCTTATTTTCCCGGATGTCGCGCAAAACCGCTCCAAACTGTTTCATAAAATGGGAGGATTTCTGATGGAGCATTTCATACGTACTGCATTGTTTAAATTCCTCGAGCAGTAGGTTGAGCGCTTCCAGTTTTTCTTTTACATACGCCATGGTAACGGCGGCAACGCGCGCATCTTCGGACCTGTTCTTTCCCGACAGCGCGAGCATGCCTTCCACTTTGCCGATTTCGCGAGAAAGATCGTTGCGCTCTTCTTCCAGCGCGAGAAGCGCCTGCTCGAACTTGGCAACATCGCCAAACGCATTCTCTATCGCGCCTTGGTTGGATTCTATTTCTTTGGCAACGCGCGCCAGTTCTATTTGCAGGCGGACCCTGGCGTCCTGTCCCGCTGAAGCTTCTTTTTCAAGCTGTTGTTCTTTGCGCTCAAGGGCGCGGACCTGCTTGTGCAGATACTGGCTTTCCAGCTCTTTGAGCTTCTGCTCGAGATGATGGCGCTCTTCGATCTTCTCCGCCTGCTTTTTGAGGAATTTCAGATGCGGCTCGATCTCGCGCACGATGTTGTGGGCGTTATCCAGATTCGTCCGCGTCTGCGCGAGCTTCAACAGCGCTTCAGATTTTTTCATCTGAAACTCTTTCAAGCCGAGCGCCTCAAAGATGATCTCCCTGCGCTCTTTGGGCGAAGCGGACAAGATGGCATCGCCCATCCCCTGATTGATGATGGTATAACCTTTCAGCCCCAGATGCGCTTTGGCGATGAGTTCCGCCAAGTCTTTGAGTCGGACATGCGCGTCGTTGATGAAATACTGGTTTTCGCCGTCACGGAACACTTTGCGGCGGATGACGACCGAATCAAATTCCAAAGGAAATGCTTTGTCGCTATTATCAAAATGGATCGCAACTGAGGCCATATTCATGCGCGGCTTGCTTGCCGACCCCGAAAAAATGAGGTCTTCCATCTTTTTTGACCGCACGCTTTTCATGCTCTGTTCGCCCAATACAAAACGCAGGGCATCCGCGACATTCGACTTCCCACTGCCATTGGGCCCCACGATGGCAGAAATGCCGTGCTCGAATTCAAGCATGGCGGTGCTCGCAAACGATTTAAAACCATGCAGTTCGAGTTTCTTGAGATACATGAAAAAACATTTAACAGTTGACATTTGACATTTTACCAGGGGGAAATTTTTGTCAAATGTCAAATGTCAATGGTCAAGTGTTGCGTCATTCCCATCCCAGTTTCTGTATCGCGTCTTTGGCGGCGTTTTGTTGCGCTTCTTGTTTTGATACGCCTTCGCCTGAACCGACAAGCTCCTCGCCTAAGAACACGCCTATATTAAAATTCTTCGCATGGTCAAGCCCCCACTCCGACAGCACCGCGTAACGGGGCGTGATCCCTTTCTTGTCTTGCGCTATCTCCTGCAAGACGCTTTTTGCGTCTTTATACGCCTGTTCGCTGATGATGCTTGAAAGTTCCGGAATGATGTGCGCATGTATGAATTCAGACGAAACCGCGTATCCCTTATCGAGATACAGCGCCCCCAACAGCGCCTCCATGGCGTTCGCCAGGATAACCTGACGCGCCTTGCCGGTGTCTTTGGCTTCCCCGCGCGACAACAGAAGATAATCGTTCAGATGCAGTTTTTGCGCGATAGTCGCGAGCATTTTCGCGTTCACCAGCGCCGCGCGCCACGCGGTCAGCTCCCCTTCGGGATTTGGATATTGCTTATACAAATACTCGGTGATCACCAGTTCCAAAACCGCGTCTCCCAGAAATTCAAGGCGTTCGTTGTGATCAAGGCCGAACTTCGGATTTTCATTCAGATACGAACGATGCACGAACGCCTGCATCAGGAGATTCTTGTCCGTAAAATGAATATCGAGCGCCGATTCTAATTTCGAAAAATTCTTTGTCACAGTCACGAGATGTTTAGCTAGCCGTTATGCCTCCCTGCATTCCGTTCATTTCTTTGTAAATAGTCCCCAGTACCCCGTTGATGAACCTGCCCGAGGATTCCCCGCCGAACGTCTTCGCCAGCTCGATCGCTTCGTTGATGGCGACTTTGGGCGGCACTTCTTTCTTGTCGCCGTACAGCAACTCCGCGATGCCAAGCCGCAGGACGTTTCGGTCCACGATGGTAATCTGGGCGAGCGGCCATTCGGGCGCGCACTTTTCTATGATCGTGTCGATGGCGCTTTTGTGTTCAAACACCTGGTCGGCAAGCGAGAAAATAAAAGCGGATTCGGGAATGCCCGGAGCGAATTCCCCGATATTGCGGTCCAGGATCTCTTTCAAACGCTCCTGGCTGAACACGCCCCAAAAGTCCCATTCATAGAGGGACTGCATGACGATACTTCGCGATAAGTGCCTATTGGCCATAGAAAGAACTTAGAACGTGAGATTTAAATCCTGAATCTTGTGTTTCATGTTTCACGTTTCATGTTTCACGTTTCAGGATTCCTGTTTTTCCTTCTCTTCTTTCTCTTCTTTTTGAGGGTGCTCTTTTTCGTGCTTCGCAAGTTCTTTTTCTTTCTTCTTGCGTTCTTTTTTGTCCAATTTCGCCAGCACGTTCACGACTTCCTTGCCTTTGTAAAATCCGCAATTTGAACACATGATGTGCGCCAAAGCCGGTGCGCCGCATTTAGCGCACACGCCCGCGAAGGTGGCGGTCAACGCGTGATGAGAGCGGCGCCTGTCCCGCCGCGTGCTGGTAATCCGTTTTGCCGGTAATCCCATAGTAAGTGATAAAGTTATCGGTAATTGAACCTACTGTACCGCAGATTTAAAATTTTAGCAAGCCCACACTCGCATTACCGTATTTAAACTTCCTTGACCGAATGGCTTATCATGGTATTTTGGTCAGTGAATGCAAATTCTCCCGTGAATTTCTTGCCCGCAAGGAAAATGGGAAGCCAGAGCTTGTCGTCGGGCCACATGGCGTCATAGGGGATCTTCGTCAGGAAAAACCATTTGGGCGCCATCTCTTCGCTTTCTTTCGCTTCCCCGTCCCACGAAAGCGCCTCAAAAACCTGCACGTACAGCGCGACGGGATCCCCGGCAAACGTGAAATGCAGGTCGCCGCGTTTTGAAAGCTCGCGCGCGGCAAGGCCCGTTTCTTCGAGAAATTCCCGCCGCGCCGCGTCTTCCACGCTTTCACCGTCTTTCACTTTTCCACCGAATCCGTTCCACCGTCCCGCGCCAAACCCTCTCTTTTTCATCCCGAGTAGTATCTGCGAAGCCCTGCGCGCGAATACGAGCGTGAGGAACTTTTTTGGCTGTTCTTGTTCGTTTTCCTGTTCATTTGACATATAACCTTGGTATAGCATATTCTTTGAGTAGGTTCAATAAACCAGCTCATTCACAAAAAAAGGAGGTGCGTCATGCAAGTCTCACTCCTCGTGATCGGTGCGGGTATCAGTTTTATAGCTTCGTTCAGAAAGGCAAACAGATCATTCGCGATACTGCGAAAAATTCCACGGTCGGAACCCGGGGTGATAGACATTCAACATGTTAAAAAAGAGGTTGCATGCAAAGAACAAGCTAGGCCCCTCATTGAAAGCGCCTATTCCTTGATGATGCTTGCGGCTATCCTGCTGTTTATCCAAATCTTTCTCATTGCCATCAGCAAAGGAGGTGCGCCTTGAGACATCTGTTCGTTCTGTGCGGCCTTCCGCGCGCCGGAAAGACAATGCTCATGAAAGCCGCTGTGCTGGAGCTTGCCCCGCATCTGAAGATCGCAAAGTCGGCGACAACACGGGCGCCAAGAGAGCCCGACGATGCCCTGGCTTATGATTTCATAAGCGTAGAGCGTTTCGAACTTAAAAGACAACGTGGAGATTTCATCGAGGCCGTGCGACATGGAAACAACTTCTACGGGTATGACCGCGGGACGGTCAACGTCGCCATGCATCATAAACATGGCATCTGTATCGCGACGGAACATGGGATTCTCGAGCTCAAAAAGGCGGGGTACCTCGTCCGCCCCGTTAAGGTAACATCATTCGGTGAAGAAGCAAAAGCGATGCGGGATGCATTCTACCAAGAGCATCCGGAGCGCGTGAAAGACGATTACGAGCGCTCACGCATGCGCATCGACTACGACCTTGAGATTCTCAACTCCTTTGAACCGGGAGGAAAAGAAAAGGCCATAAAACTGCTCGTTGACTATATCGCAAATGTCACGAAATGCAGGAGCTCCGTTCTCTGAACGGAGCTCTTTTTTTAAAAGAAAAACACGGTTCCGTCAGAAACGGAACCGTGTTCGTTTTTTTCATTGTTTCATTCAACTTGCCATTGAAGAATTTCCCCCGCCATAAAAGGAACTACATCGCCATAGCGGTCCGGAACCCTCCACGGTTTTTTCACGAACGTGACCGTTCGCGTGCTGGGTTCGAAGCCGTAATGTCTTGGACCGATTTCAGAAACAAACGGCTCCGACCTCTCCAGGTGCCCGTATTCCTCGTAAAGCGTAAAAAGAGGCGAGTAAGCAACGGGCGCGGTGAACGAGCCCGGCTTCCCTTGTTTTTCGCCAACCCATCGCTTCTCATCCTCGGGATGGGGAGCGCTGTCCGTGCCGAGAAAGAAATGGGGATTGCCGCTCAAAACAACCCTCCTGAGCGCCTCCCTGTCACGCTCACCTTTCGCAACAGGTTCGCAGAAATGGTGGGATTCTTGTATCTTTCCTCCCTTAAAAACATCGTGAAAAAGAAGGAAGAGATGGTGTACGGTCACCGTAGCACCAACCGTTTCGGGGAGCTCCGCAATAAGATCCACCGCTTTCTCGGTCGTCACGTGTTCCAGCACGATCTTGAGCCGGGGGAAAGCGGTATGTATCGCAAGCAGGGTGGGAAGAAACCGTTCTTCCCGGGCCCGCTCGCCGGCCAGCGTGATCCTGCTTCCTTTTCTGCGCGGAACCGTCCCATGGGACAAAGAGCCATTCCTATGTCCTGCATCGTCTTGAACACGGGCCATAACCGTCTGAAATCACTTACTCCCTCTTCTGCGTTTGTAGTAACGCCCATGGGATACGCCTTGCCCGCGATCACTCCTTCTTTCCAAGCGTTTTCCACCATCTCGGGTGTTGTCCGGTCTGTGATCTTTACGGTCATGAACGGATAGAATTGATGCTTTTTACCGGGCAGCCCGTCCGCCGCGCGAAGGATCTCCGCGCGGTATATCGCCACATCTTCTCCGGTCAGCACTCCGGTATCTCCTTCGTGCCGCTTCAAATTAGGCATCACCAGAGCTCCGTCGCAATACGCCGCGGAAAACGGTAACACGTTCCTCAACATCTCCCCATGCCGCAGATGCAGATGCGCATCGAACCATCGGCGCATCGTGATCCGTACCGCTTCGCCTGTCGCGTTGCGTTCTATCTCCATGTCTGGCTCCTCCCTCTTCTCTTGAACGATTGTTCAGCATACAGAATCGTATCGCGGACGCTGAACGGCCGCAGGAACGAAATGGACCCGAGAAATACCGATGTGGCTCCCGCGTCCAACAACACATCGACATCCTTGGGTTCAAGAATGCCTCCGCCCGCGTTAATCGGTTTTGTGATACCGGTTGTTCGTGCCGCATACACCCATTCCGCAACAAGCGGAAGAAGTGGTGCACCGGAAAGCCCGCCACCGCCCAAATGCGCAAGCGGCGATGTCATGCTCCCGAACAAACCGACCCAATCGATCCGTTCGGGCAGCTTCCCCCATGGGATCGTGTTCGAAATACAAATGCCGTCGCAAGCGGGATGGCGGCTTATCTCGAGCGCCATCTGCACGGGAAGCTCAACGTTGAACTTCGGAATCAATGGGATGTCGAGCGCGGAAGCGATATTCAAACCCTCCTCAACTTCGCTCGCAAGCTCACCCACCTCATGTCCGGTGTTTGGACAAGAGTAATTCAGTTGAAGGCAAACGGGCTCCTGAAACCATGGAAGATACACTCCCAATAAAATAACAAATGCTCTCAATTCGTGCAGGCGCTCTTCTTTGCTCTGGCCGACAGCCATGAACGAAAGGGAAAATGGCTCTTCCAGCTTCTGCCACTTCCCGGACTCCAGATGAGCTACTGCGCCAAGATTGCTCAACCCTACCGCATTGAGCGCAATCCCCTTTTCGCGATTTACGACAATGCATGCCGGCTTGAGCGGGAAAAGAGGAAGCGACCCATCCTGATTCAAGCTCATATTTCCTTTACGCTTCTGGATCGTCACCGTCTTTGCCACCAATCCCGCACCCGTGAAGTTACAGCCGAATGGTTTGAGAAGCTTTTGATACGGATACCCTTCGCCGTAAAAATTGAGCGTACCTGACGCCGTAAGGACGTTCCCGAAATCAACATCTCGCAAGCGCATAACGTGCTCCTTTCTCCAATGGTTAGTTGTAAAAGTGCAAAAATACCCAGAGAGAGACTACCACACTAACCCAATTTCATCAAGTAGCCGGTGCGTTTTTCTCGCGCTATTTTCGTATGCCAATCTCTTTTAAAAATGCCTCGCTGTTGGGCTCCCGACTCAAAAAACCGCGCACCAGATCCATTTCTTCCATCGAAGACCCTTTCTCCAAAATCCACTGCCGATACTCCATGCCGGTCTTCGGATTCAGCAGTCCCTCCTTTTCAAACCGCGTGAACATATCCGCCGCGTACACCAGCGACCACATATAGCCGTAGTATCCCGCGTCATATCCCATCATATGTCCGAAACCGGCCGGGAAAATACTTTCTTTCGGTATAGTAACGCCATTGTATTCACGCACCAATTCATGATAGATAAGATTGGGCTCTCCCATCACCTTGGTCGTGTGAAGAGACAGATCGAGCAGTCCGAAAACAAGCTGGCGCATCGTATCGTACGCAATCATGTGTTTTTTTGTTTTGATGAGATTTGAAAGAAGCTCATCGGGCATTTTTTCCTTGTGATTTAAATAGTGGCCGGAAAGCAAAACCAGCGTTTCTTTGTGCCATACCCAATTTTCAAGCATCTGCGAAGGCGCTTCCACAAAATCACGCGCGACGGATGTTCCCGATTGGGACGCATAAGGCGCCGCGGTAAGAACATCATGCACCACATGCCCGAATTCATGGAAAAACGTATCAACCTCCCTGTGGCTCAACAGCGATGGATGCTCCGCGTTCGGTTTGGGGAAATTAGCGACCATGCACGCCAAAGGAGAAACATACTCCTCGCCCGCATAAGACGTCTTTCTTCCCGCCATCACATCAAAAACCGCCGCATGACCATATTTGTTTTCCCGCGGATACAGGTCAAGCATGAAATATCCCGTGATCGAACCATTCGCATCGCTCACGCCGTACGCCTCAACGTCTTCATGCCACGCGGGAATCCCGCTCATCCGTTCGAATTTCACCGAGAAAAGTTTTTCATAGATCGAGAACATTCCTTGTTTCACGATTTCAAACGGAAAATATTCCCGTACTTTCTCGCTGTCAACCGAAAAACGCTCCTGCCGTAAACGCTCGGAAAGATACGGGACATCGTAATTTTCCACTTCGGACTCCTTGTCGCCGGTGATCTTTCTCTTTATATCGCGCAGTTCAGCAAGCTCTTTTTGCACGCCTTCCTTGAGATTTTTCGTCAAATCATCCAGAAATCCGGCAACTGTTTCGGCATTTTTCGCCATGCGCACCTCGGTTTGAAAATCGGCGTGGTTCCCGTATCCCAAAAGCTTCGCGTTTTCATCGCGCAGTAAAAGAACCTCTTTTAAAATACGCGTATTTTCCGCTCCTCCTTTTTGATATTCTTTTTCCAAAAGCTCTTTTCGTTTCGCCGCGTTGTGCGCGTGCTTCATAAACGGCCCGATATCGGGATAGGCGAGCGTCACTTTATAGTTTTCGTTCTCGTCTTTTTTGAGACCGCTGATATATCGCTCCGGCAAACCGTCCAGTTCATGCCGCGTCACCGCAATATGATCCTGCCACTTGTTGATATTGGTGCTGAAGCGGTTTGAAAGCTCGGCGATCTTTTTAAGATTTTCTTTCAGCTTCTCCTGTTTCTCCGGCGCAAGCTCAAAACCCATCCGGCGATAATCGCGGAACATATCATCGAATAATTTCTTGTCCGCGCCTTCAAGCGGCGCTTGTTTGTCGGCATATGCGCGCACCGCGCGATACATCCCCTCGTCATATTCAACATCAACGAATTCTTTCTCCAGCGTCTCGATCGCCTCCTGCGCCGTCTCACGCACCGCTTTATCGGGACTCACGTTCATTAAAAAATGTATGGCATTTATTTGAAACCTGACCGCGTCATGCGCGGATTCAATGGCATAGATGGTATTTTCAAACGTCCGTTCTCCGTCCGGAATCGCCTTGATCGCCGCGTACCGCTCTTTTTTACGCGCCAAAATCTCCGGAACCATTGCCCGAATCTGTTCTGCATTCCATTGTGTCCACGCAAAATCCTGCGGGGCGTATTCTCTGCGTCGTACCATATTTGTTACTTCTTCTATACCCTAATCACTGCAATCAGGGGGGTTATTTCCTAAAAAAGACATCGAGCACTTTTTCAAACCCCGGCAAGAGATGAAAGCTTCGCGCTTCCGGAACGGTAACCCATTGATACTTTTGCGCTTCCCAGTCGAGCGTGATTTCATCGGTCGCGACCTCGGCGAGCACGGGGTGGACGACCCAGACCCTGTCATACAGCGGCTCTTCATATTCAAAAACGGTTCCTTCTGTCATCCGAACGATACGGCCTTCTTCAATGCCGACCTCTTCGCGCAACTCATCCTTTGCTTTTTGGAGAATGCTTCTCCCGTCGTCCAAGAATCCGGAAACGCCGTTCCAATAGCTCGGATAAAACTTCATGCCGGCGCTTCGCTGGACAAGAAGGATCTTGCCGTCGTGTTTCACCACGCAGTTGATAACCGGCGCCCGCCGGATATTCGTATAATCAATCTGCCCCGACTTCGGTTGAAATACCGGTTCTTGCATAACTATTGACCCATTTCACTCTCAATCGAATACATAAGCTCCGTAATATCGTCTTCAAGTTCCGCAGCTCCTTCGCATTGCGAGGCATATCTTTCATTTTCCAGGTTCTCTAATGCCGCCCGTGAGTATCCCGCTTGATGATACAGCATATCGGTTTTCACGCCGAATTGAATGGCTCCTACGCCGGAACTAACTCCTCTTTCACCTTGCTCAAGCCATCCGATAAGAGGTCCTGAGGTTGCCGGACTTTCCATATCCACTCTCAATCCCTCTAATACTTGATTCTCATCGATTGGATCCTCCGATGATGGCCATTTTTCAAACATATGATTTTTATTAAAATTATTACTCACTAAAACTATGCTTCTCCTTGATCGTCATATTCCTCGTTTTCCCTATTCGCATTCTCAATCACCATCTTAAGCGCTATAACCATATAATAGAGTGCCTCATCCTCGTTCCAAGCAGCTTCCTCTGTGGTCCTTAACTCCTCCAATGCTTCGTTGAAATGTCCCGACTGCTTATAAATCCATGCCGCCTTCATAGCCAACTCAACCGACGCCCTGCTTGTATTAATCAAATCAACTTCGTGTTGTTTCATCTCGATCCAATTGCCAAGAACAGACATGGCTTCCGGACTATTTTTTCCTTTTGCGGTCAATGCCTCAATAACCTTGGCCTCCGAATCTTTTTCTCTTTCCATGCCTAGCTTCCGATATTCCTCCGTTAAACTATCCAGAGCTCTTTGGTGTTCTTCCTTGCTTGGTATATATGGTCGTTCAATGCTCATATTTTTTAAAATCAATTTCGAACCCACGGCGAACCTGCCGCGATGATAAGACTCACGCGCTTCATAAGAAGAAAGCCGTATCCCCACACAACGACAAGCCAATACGGGATGCCGAAGATATCTGGTTGTACAAAACTCTGATACCCGCTCACCGATGTGCCGACCGCCTCAATGATAAAACCGGTAACCATCCCATAGAGCACGATCCATAATTCGACTTTCTTGTCTTTGCCCGAAAGTATTAAAAAGAGAACCGCCAAGAGATAGAGAGCGAGTAAAAGCATATTTGACCGCCAAAAAAGATAACTCGCTACAATACCAAGCGCTAATGGCGATGAGTGAATAATAAGTTGTTGTACCTTATGCATGTTTTTATGATTCATCAAGAATAATTCTTTTTGAGAACTTTCCGCGCTCGTTCGCTTTTCTTTCTTTCACTTCTTCCACTTCGTGCTTATTAAATCCCTTATAATCACTAATCGCATCCAAAACCTCGAGAATGTCCGCAATCTCGCCAATAGTCTCGTCTTTCAAAAATTCATCAACCTCCTCCTGAAGCTTCTCCTTCAGCTTCTGCCAATACTCCGCATCGTCGGCGATATGCGTCACCGGCACCTCCCCTTTCGCCTTGATGATTTCCGGTATGTTGTCCCGTACCAGTTTATTGTATTTCATGCTCTCTAAAAATCAAACTGTTCAAGGTGAATAAGCGCGGTGCGGAGCGCCTGCTTGGTGTATTCTTTTCTGTCCATGCGCCCTTTCGTGAGAATACCGATCGCTCCTTCTTGGGAGCCGACTTTGGGATTTTTGGTCAGCCCCGCCCTGTGCACCGCCTGGTTCATATCAAGCCCTTCTTCCATCATCAGACGCGTCACTTCTTTATTGGGAAACTCCCACGCGGACGATAACCCGAGATGAAACTCTTTTCCGTCATAAATAGCGCATACGCACACGTCCATAAAGCCGCTTTTCGTGTTAGGTACCGCCATGAGGCCCGACTCGATGCCAATGCCATAATCAGAACCCTCATGCGCACTGCGCGCGCGGTTCATCGCGCCCTGAATCGTCTCATCCAGCGACTTCGGCTGGCTCGAAACCCCGGAATTCGTTTCCGTCCCCTCCACCTGTGCTTCGGCAAGATGCGGATACTCGCGCAAAATTTCCGCGACCGCGCCCACCTTCACTTCGTTTCTTGACCCGACTTTTATAGTAAGGTTACTATGATTTTTGATAACTTCTTTCATGTGTTTTTACAACATAGCCAGTATTGCTTTTGAATATTCTGAAATCTCAGGAAGATTGTCCGACTTAAACCATGTTGCTTCGGCAATTTCTTTTTGATCGATCTTTACATTTTTATCTTTGCTCTGAGCGGTAAAAACTATCACCGTATCTTTCTTGTATTCCTTTGTCGATGTATATTCTCCGATCCTTCTTAGCTCAATAAGGTTTAATCCGACTTCTTCAAATACCTCTCTTATTACAGCTTCTTCAAATTTTGGCCTCCATATTTTTTCATCAACCGCTGAAATATCCGCGATATCAATGGACTTGAAATTCTGCTTTTTTAAATTCACCAGATCATCAATAAACCATTCCTTATCTCCTTTTTCTGCATTTGCAGCGGTCGGAATAAAAACGAGTGATGTATCTTCCGGTTTTTTACCGACCAAATCAAACAAGGCGCTTGCTATTGATGTATTGGTTATACCGCCCGATGTAAGAAGTAATTTCATATCGTTACAACATTAAAAATTTCGACGCGCCAGAAGCGCGAAGCATGTAAAATATCTGTCCAGATTGGAAAGCGAGCTCCCGTATTCTTTTCCCCCCGATATCGCATCGCAAAATACTTCCCGCGCACGGCCGATCTCCCAAAGACGCCCGCGCCAACGGGAATCTCCAAGCGTAAGGTCAAAAAGCTCCAACGCGCGATTGGCAGCGCTTTGGAAACGCGCGGCATCTTTCCCTTGGGCATTTCGCGCTCGACTCACCTCGCTCCCGATATTCCCCAGCTGTTCCATAAGCGATAATTCAAACCATCGCCCTGCCGCAAGATTTTTATGAATGAGCGCGCTGTTCATGACGCAATGAGCTTGTTTATGACTCCCCGTATTTTCGCTCTGACCTCTTCGCTTTCGACTCCCCGCGAGCGATTGCCGAGCGCCGGCTTTAAATTGACCATCGAATCGAACTCGATAAATTCCTCTCCTGTTTTATCACAATACAAATTAATGCCCCATACCTGTTCATGCTTTGATCCTTCCCGCTCAACCAGCGTAACCGCTTCATCCATATGAAGCTCCCCTCCCACCGCCATGATTCCCTGTTTGACATCCACCGCCGCCTTCACAAAATCGCCAAATTGCCCTCGTGCCATATCCGCGAGCTCCTTCCTGCTTATCGAGTCTTTCACGATTCTTATTTCCATATACTGAGTATATCAAAAATTACTTCCCATGGCATTCTTTCTGTATCCATCCAAGGTACTCTCGACTTCCCTCAATAATAGACATAGCGATAATTTCCGGAAGTTCATAGGGGTGCACCTTTTTAATTTCTTTTTCTATCTTTTTATATTGACTTCTTTTTGCCTTAACGATACACAACCACTCCTTGGATTTTTCTACCTTTCCTTTCCACCGAAAGACGCTCGTAATCGGGCCAATTATTTGCGCACATGCAGATAATTTTTTATCCGACAAAACCTCTGCAATCCGCTCTGCATCGCCTTTCTTTGTGACGGTAGTCGAAACTTGTATATATGTTGACTTATTTTCCATGGTATTCCTTACTCATTTATCATAAACCATTTTCCTTCGCTGATAACTTCAACCGCTCCGTTAACAACCTTTAAAGCAGATTCGTCATCAAGAGCATAAATCTTTTTTTTCATTCCTTTCGCGGCTTCCCTGATATTGCTTTCTCTTAACTTCTTGAAGTAGGGCGAGTTCAAATGAGGCACAAAATAAAAATCTACGAGATTGAGACCTGCCATGTTTTCCGTTTTATCTAAATCTTCCTCATAAACGATTTGAGAGATTTTAAGTGCTAAGTCGGGATTGGTCACCATGCTTCCCGCACTCACGCCTACATATACTTTACTTTTCAGAAATTCAGGTAATAGCGAAGCGAGACCCGATTTGTTCATCCACTCCATCAAGTGATAGGTATTGCCTCCTTCAAAAAATAAAACATCAGCTTCTTCAAATTTTGGCCTCCATATTTTTTCATCAACCGCTGAAATATCCGCGATATCAATGGACTTGAAATTCTGCTTTTTCAAATTCACCAGATCATCAATAAACCATTCCTTATCTCCTTTTTCTGCATTTGCAGCGGTCGGAATAAAAACGAGTGATGTATCTTCCGGTTTTTTACCGACCAAATCAAACAAGGCGCTTGCTATTGATGTATTGGTTATACCGCCCGATGTAAGAAGTAATTTCATATCGTTACAACATTAAAAATTTCGACGCGCCAGAAGCGCGAAGCATGTAAAATATCTGTCCAGATCAGAAAGCGAGCTCCCATATTCTTTGCCCCCCGATATCGCATCGCAAAATACTTCCCGCGCACGACCGATTTCCCAAAGACGCCCGCGCCAGCGGGAGTCAGAAAGCGTAAAATCAAAAAGCTCCAACGCGCGATCAACGGCATTTTGAAAACGCGCGGCATCTTTCCCTTGGGCGCTTCGTGTTCGACTCACCTCGCTCCCGATATTCCCCAGCTGTTCCATAAACGATAATGCAAACCATCGCCCCGCCGCAAGATTTTTATGCATGAGTGCGCTGTTCATGACGCAACGAGCTTATTTATAACTTCTCGTATGTTCACTCTGACCTCTTCGCTTTCAACCCCCCGCGAGCGATTGCCGAGCGCCGGCTTTAAATTGATCATCGAATCAAACTCGATAAACTCCTCTCCTGTTTTATCGCAATACAAATTGACGCCCCATACCCGTTCATGCTTCGACCCTTCCCGCTCAACCAGCGTAACCGCTTCATCCATATGAAGCTCCCCTCCTAGAGCCATGATTCCCTGTTCGATATCAACCGCCGCCTTCACAAAATCGCCAAATTGCCCTCGTGCCATATCCGCGAGCTCCTTCCTGCTTATCGAGTCTTTCACAATTCTTATTTCCATATCATGAGTATATCAAAAATTACTTCCCATGGCACTTCTTGTACTTTTTGCCGGAACCGCCCTTCGACAAGCTCAGGGCTCCGCTTTCATCCCTTATGGTAAGGAGCGTTTATTAAACCACATCTCTTGTATTTATACACTTGACCTGTCTCTGGATTAATCGCTCCGCATGGGCAGGGATCGTTGCGGCCGATGGGTGCGACGCTGGCGGCGGGCGATACCGGTGATGCAGCGGCTTCTTGGCCGGGAATACCCAATATGATCTGGGGTGCGCTTTGCGCGTGAACATGGGGCATCTGTTTCGCACTTATCTTGAATATCGTCGTGGCGATGTTGTAGTTGATGGCGGCGAGCATTTCCTTGAACATCCGATGCCCTTCGTTTTTGTATTCGATGAGCGGGTCGTGCTGGCCATACGCGCGCAGTCTCACGGAATCTTGCATGTGCTCCATGTTTTCCAAATGGTCCATCCACAGCGTGTCGATGTTGCGCAACATGACAAGCCGCGCGGCCCGGTTGAACTCGCCCTCTGAAAGTTCTTTTGTTTTTTCTTCATACGCCTGCTCGAGGATTGCAACAAAATATGAAATGACTTTTTCCCGTTTATCGCGCGGGTCGATCTCTTCTTCCTTTAAAGCACCCAGCGCCTGCTCTGCGTCCTGGGGCAACGCCAGCATCGCTTTCATGTTTTCCAGTATTTCTTCCGTGTTCCAATGCTCCGCGTATTCGTCCTCTGTGTGTGCGCGAACGACAGCTTCAATGTGTTCGTGGGCTATTTCCATGACTTTGCCCTGCGCGCTTTCTTCGGCGATGATCTCTTTGCGCATGCCATACACGACCTCGCGGTGCTTGTTCATCACCTCGTCGTACTCAAGCACGTGCTTGCGCGAATCGAAATGATGCCCTTCGATTTTCTTTTGCGCCGTTTCAATGGCTTTGGACACCATGCCGCTTTCGATGGGCTGGTCGTCGGCTATCCCGAACGTGTCCATCATGTTCTTGATCCTGTCGGAGCCGAAGATGCGCATGAGGTCGTCGTCCATGCCGATGAAAAACTGCGACGTGCCCGGATCGCCCTGGCGCCCCGAGCGCCCCCGCAGCTGATTGTCGATGCGGCGCGCCTCATGCCTTTGCGTGCCGACGACGGCGAGCCCGCCCAGTTCCCTTATTTTTTTCGCTTCTTCTTCATCAGCCGGGTTGCCGCCCAGAATGATGTCAACCCCGCGGCCCGCCATATTGGTCGCCACCGTCACCGCGCCGAGCTTGCCCGCCTGCGCGATTATCTCCGCCTCGCGCTCGTGGTTCTTGGCATTCAAGAGCTCGTGCCTGATGCCATCGCGCTTGAGCAGCGCCGACAAGTGTTCGTTCTTGGCGATAGACACCGTGCCCACTAGCACCGGCTGGCCGCGTTCGTGGCGCTCTTTGATCTCGCGCACGACGGCTTCGTATTTTCCTTTTTCATTCTTGTACACCGCGTCGGGCAGGTCCTGGCGGATATTCGGCTTGTTGGACGGAATTTGCAGCACATCAAGCTTATACACCTTGGAGAATTCTTCAGCCGACGTCATGGCGGTGCCGGTCATGCCTGAAAGCTTTTCGTACATGCGGAAATAGTTCTGGAACGTGATGGACGCGAGCGTGCGCGACTCCCGCTGGACCGTCACGCCTTCTTTGGCTTCGATGGCCTGGTGCAGGCCTTCCGAATACCGCCGCCCGGGCATCATGCGGCCGGTGAATTCGTCCACGATGATGATTTCGCCGTTTTTGACGATGTAATCCTTGTCGCGCTTGAATAACGCCTGCGCTTTGAGCGCCTGCTCCAGGTGATGCAGGTAGCGTATGCCGGAACTGCCGAAGATCGTCGTGTCGTAAATGTTTTCCACGCCCAGAATCCGCTCCACTTCCATGATACCCTCTTCCGTGAGCGTCACCGCCCGCAGCTTTTCATCTATCTTGTAATGCTTGCTTTCAACCAGGCGCGGCATGATCCTGGCGAACTGGCCGTAGAGCTTCGTAGACTCTTCGTCCTGCATGGAAATGATGAGCGGGGTGCGCGCTTCGTCGATAAGGATGGAATCCACTTCGTCGATGACGGCAAAATGGTGCCCGCGCTGACACGCTTCTTGTGCGCTCAAAACCAAATTGTCCCGCAGATAATCAAACCCGAATTCGTTGTTCGTTCCGTAGGTGATATCGGCCGCATACGCTTCTTTGCGCGTGACCGGCTTCAAATATTCTTTCATCACCTTCACGCCGCCTTGCGCGTCGTGCTCCTGGTCGAGCTTTTCATACAGTTGGGTTTCCTCTTCATGATACACATAGGTCTGTTCGTGCGTCAGACACCCCACCGACAAGCCGAGCGCCCAGAATACCTGCCCCATCCACACCGCGTCGCGTCGGGCCAGGTAATCGTTCACCGTCACGATATGCACGCCCTTCCCCGCGAGCGCATTGAGATACGCGGGCAGGGTCGCGACCAGCGTCTTCCCTTCGCCGGTTTTCATCTCGGCGATCTTTCCCGTATGCAGAACCATGCCGCCGACAAGCTGGACGTCGTAGTGGCGCAAGCCGATCGTCTTGTGCGCGGCGGCTTTCACCAGGGCGAACGCTTCTTCCAAGATATCGTCGAGCGTCTCGCCCTTCGCCAGCCGTTCTTTTAAGGCGAGCGTCCGTTCCCGTATGCGGGCGACATCAAAAGCATCAAACTCCTTGAGGCAGGAGTTGATGTTGGGTACGCGCTGTTGAAATTTTTTTATGATTCGCGCCTGCGAATCCGGCCAAAACCACATAGTATTTATTTCTCCTTCTTAAACCAGGCAAGAGGCGAGATGGAGCTCAAGCGTTTGAATATGCGCGCGCCGCGTTTGAATTTTGATTCATGGATTCCTTTTGCTTTCTGCAGTTCCATTTTCAACTCTTCCCGGACGGCGTCGATCGCGATGCGGACATCCCAATCTTCCTTGGCGGCCCGCAATACCTTACCTCCGATCTTCAAATTGACTTCAGCCCGGAACACCGGCCCCTGTTTGTGATGTTTCGTCGTGCGGGCTATCTCCACGAACGCTTCTACCGCCTCGTGCCCGAAGCCGCCTACGGTGTCGTTTCTGGCGAACACGTGCGTGAATTTATCAAGCGACCCTATCTTCTCTTCTATATACTCCCGGATCGCGCCGGTCAGGTCCAAATGCGTGCTTTTGATGTCGATTTTCATAGGCTATGCGCTGTCTTGTGTTATGCTTCTTATAGAGATATCGTACCGCACAAAAAGCATTTTGTAAAACAAAAACCCCCTTGCGGGAGTTTCTGTGAAAAACAGCCTATCGTCTTTTCTTCGCGGTCTTTCTCTTTGCTGTTTTCTTTGCCTTTTTCTTTGCTGCCATAATTTTGTTTCGCCGGCTTAGGAATTCCGGTAAAAAAATTAAGTATGCTTATGATAAATAGACGACCACCTATTTATTTTTAAAACCTTGTGCATGCACACTCTTCTCTCCCACATAGTATACCGCATTTGGCAACAAATATTAACTGTGGATAACTCAAAGTAATACAATGTACTACAAATATCGCAGCTCCTCTTCCAAAACTATGCCGTAAGCGTCGTGCACGCGCGACTGCACGCGCGCAATGAGCCCGATGATATCGCGCGCGGACGCACTTTCTTCGTTCACCATGAAATTTGCGTGCCGCTCCGATATCTTCGCGCCGCCCAGCGCCATATTTTTCAATCCCGCTTTGTCGATCAGAAATCCCGCGGATAAAAACGCGCTCTCCTTCCATTGTGAGAAATCAGGATTCTCGCGCACGAGCTTTTGCGCCGCCACCGAAAGCGCGACTTCAACGTTCTTGAACACGCACCCTTCTGATTTGCTTGAAAGCGGCTGGTGGCTGATGCGAAACCGCATATTTTCCGTCATGCGCGCTTGTATCGCCGCGGGATCGTCTTTGCGCAGGCGCAGAACGGCTTGCGTTATCACGCTCGGCCTTTCTTTAAATGCGCTGTGGCGATAATGAAACGCGCATGCTTGCCGGGCATAGGTCTTGGGCGCGCGTGACGCAATGTCGAACGCTTCAACCGTTTCCACGACATCTTTCGTTTCCCTGCCGCATGAACCGGCATTGCCGTAGATCGCTCCCCCCAGCGTTCCGGGCAGGCCGGCCGCCCATTCAAGCCCGGAAAGCGAGAGCGATTTCGCTTTCTGCACCAGCGCTCCCATGGATACGCCCGCGTCGGCATATAAGGCGTCTCCCCGCACCTCGATATTTTTATGCGCGATTTTGACCACGAGCCCGTCAAACCCTTCGTCGGGAACGAGCGTATTCGTGCCTCCCCCCAGCAACGCATACGGCATGCCGTCCTCAAGCGCCGCCTCAACCGCGCCAAGCGCCGCGGCCTTATCCTGCGCTTCGATAAAATATGCGGCAGCGCCGCCGATGCGATACGTATTGAAGTCTTTAAGCGAGACTTGTTCTCTTATATTTGGCAAGTTTTTTACTCTCATGGTTTGAGTGTATCACCAATTAAAGAAAACAAAAACAGTCGCCTTAAGGCGACTGTTTTTGTTTTGAAATCGAAGCGCTAATATCCCATCCCGCCCATGCCCATGTCGGACATCTGGCCTCCTTTTTCTTTTTTCTCTTCGGGAACATCCGAGACGACCGCTTCGGTCGTGATGAGCATGGCGGCGACCGACGCCGCGTTCTGCAAAGCAGAGCGCACGACTTTGGTCGGGTCCACCACGCCGGCTTTCACGAGATCTTCGTACGCGTACGTCATGGCGTTGAAACCGTATGAACCTTTGAGCTTCTTGACTTCGGCCACCACGACCGAGCCGTCTCGCCCCGCATTTTGCGCGATTTGGCGCAGGGGCTCTTCCAGCGCGCGTTTCACGATATCGATGGCGAGCTTGTCCTCTCCTTCCGCTTTTGTCTTTTCAAGCGCTTCCATCGCGCGGATCAGCGCGACGCCGCCGCCCGGAACGATGCCCTCCTCCACGGCCGCTTTGGTCGCCGCGATGGCGTCTTCGATGCGGTACTGTTTTTCTTTCTGTTCCACTTCCGTCGCCGCGCCGACTTTCACCACGGCGACGCCGCCCGAAAGTTTCGCGAGCCGCTCCTGCAGTTTTTCTTTGTCGAATTCCGACGTTGTCGCCTCGATCTGCGCCTTTATCTGTTTTACGCGTTTGTCGATCTCCTGCTTCTTCCCTTTGCCGCCGACGATCGTCGTGTTGTCCTTTGTCGCGATGACTTTGCGCGCCGCGCCGAGCATGGAAAGGTCGGCGGTTGCCAACTTCACGCCGCGCTCTTCGGAAATGACCGTGCCGCCCGTTATCGTCGCAATGTCTTCCAGCATTTCTTTTTTGCGGTCGCCAAAGCCGGGCGCCTTAAGCGCAAGCGTGTTAAAGGTTCCCCGCAGTTTATTCACCACCAGCGTTGCCAACGCCTCGCCGTCAACGTCATCCGCCAGGATCACCAGCTCTTTGGTGCCCGCTTGCGCGAGCTTTTCAAGCAGTGGCAGGATCTCCTGCAGAGAAGATATCTTTTTATCCGTGATAAGGATTTTCGCGTTGTCATACACCGCTTCCATCCGCTCCGTGTTCGTCACCATGTAGGCAGACACATAGCCGCGGTCAAATTGCATGCCTTCCACGATCTCTTTGGAAACGCCGAATGCCTGCGATTCTTCCACCGTGATGACGCCGTCTTTCCCGACGATGTCAATGATTTCGCCGATCAGCGCGCCGATTTCGGGGTCCTGCGCGGAAATGGTCGCCACCTGCGTTATCTCTTCTTTTTTGGAAATGGGCTTTGCTATCTTGTACAATTGGGCGACGACCGCCACGACGGCCTTTTCGATGCCGTGCTTGAGCATGATGGGGTTTGCGCCCGATGTCACATTCTTCAGTCCTTCGGTAATGATGGCTTGCGCCAAAATAGCAGCCGTGGTCGTGCCGTCGCCCGCGACGTCATTGGTCTTACTCGAAGCTTCTTTCACGATTGCCGCGCCAATGTTCTCGAGCTTGTCGGCAAGCTCTATTTCTTTGGCAATCGTCACGCCGTCATTCGTGATGACGGGAGAGCCGTAACCCTTATCAAGCACCACATTGGAACCCTTGGGGCCAAGCGTCACGCGCACCGCGTTAGCGAGCTTGTCCACGCCCCGTTTCAGGGCTTGCCGCGCGTCTTCTTTGAAAATGATCTGTTTTGACATAGGGGTAGAAGTTAGAATCTAGAATAGAGAATCTAGAATTAAAAGAAACTTATTTAATGATTGCCAGGATATCTTCTTCCTTAATGACGAAATATTCTTTGCCGTCCACTTTCACTTCCATGGGGCCGTATTTTGAAAATAAGACTTTGTCGCCCGCCTTCACCTGCATGGCCGCCCGTTTGCCGTTGTCCTGCATTCTGCCCGGACCCGCCGCCACTACGACGCCTTCCTGCGGCTTTTCCTTTTCGACCGTATCGGGCAGGACGATGCCTGATTTGGTCTTTTGTTCCTCTTTGCGCGGCTCGACGATGATGTAATCTGAAATCGGCTTGAGCTTCATATGGTTTAGAAGTTAGAATCTAGAATTATGTGATGATAATTAGCACTCCCGACTAAAGAGTGCTAATACTTCATTATAGCGTCAAAAAATGCAATGTCAATACCTGGAGCGGGGTTGGGTACCGCCTACGCATTCACCGCGATAAGCAGGTAGCCGTGCAGGAACATGAAACCATTGAGAACAGGCAGGGCCGATACGGCGATGTACGCCATGAAAACGTCATAGCCGTACACCAGCCGAGCAATGAAGATGGTGGCGAGAGAAAAGAGCGCCGCCTCATACGCCAGCCCGAAGATATCCGCCGTCGTGCCTATCAGGTCGGCTCCGAACGCGAGGGTATAGTGCGTCGTCATAAACGTGTCTGCCGTGCCAAGGGAATGTTTAAGGTAATACCAGAATGCCGCGTTGATGAGCGCCCCTAAAAGAATCATGCCAAGCACATAGTTGTCCGATATGAAATCGGCATCTTTGAATCTTTTAAACGCCGTGCCCAATAGATTGGAAATTCGACGAGGCATATCGTACTATAGTTGGACAACCGTCCCCCATCCGTCGTAGTCGGACGAATGCGTGAACAGGATGATCTGGAACGCGCCGCTCAGATCTTGGAGCATTTCCCTCGCTTTTTCGCGGCGGGACGCGTCAAACGCGGAAAACGGATCGTCCAGCAGCACCGGCGACTTCACGCCTTTGTTGAGTAGCGCGAGCACGGCAAAGCGCGCGACGAGATAAAACTGGTCGATCGTCCCTTTGGAGAGATTTTCTTCCGGCACGATCATCCCTTTCTTCTCGTCGGACCACACCTCGAACGACAGGTCGTCTTTGATCTTCACGTTCGTATACCGTCCGTCGGTGATGGCCGGCAGATAGCGCCGCATGTATTGTTCGATGACGGAGCGCGACTGCGCGATCGTTCTTATCTGGGCTTCCGCGAGCGCGTCCGCAAGCACCTGGAGCGTTTCAAGCTTGCGCTCCGCGTTCACTTTCTGCGCTTGCTTGTATTCCATCTCTTCCTCCGTCTTCGCCAGATCCTCCCTGCTGTACTGCGAATGCAAGATAGCGTTCACGTGCGCTATTTCCTTATCCAGCTTATCCAGTTCCTGCTTGTGCCTTTCCCGGTCTACTTCCAAGAGCCGCTGCGCCGACGGAGACGGCGGCGATGCTTTTTCTTCATCGGAGATCTTCGCTTCTTCGATGGCGATGCGTTTGAGCAGTTCGGTGCGCTCTTTTTTGAAATTGTCTCGGCGTCCGCCGCGCAATATCCCTTCTTCTTTGCTTTCCAATTTTTCCCGTTCAACCCCGAATTCGTTGTATCGTTTCACTTTCTGGACCAGCTCTTCGATGCTGGAAACGCCGTTCTCATCCATGATGCTGGTGTGCTGTTTTTCAAGCACCGCGATCTCATGCGCCAGACTTTCCGACTCGGCGCCAAGCTGGACGCCCGTATGCACGACGATGCCGCGCCGAAACACGAAACTGTACGCGAACGCAACGGCAGACAAAACCCACGCCGCGAACAGCTCAACGCGCACAAACCCCAGAAACCCGAGCGCGGCGAGTAGAGCAGACACGGCAACATGCGATATTTTCACGTGTATTTTCGTTTTCTTCTTTTCTTTGGCAAGGCGCTCCGCCTCCTCGAGAATATTTTTCTGCTTTTCTTTCTTGACGCTCAACGCCTCCCGTTGCGCGTAGAGCTTTTCCCAGTCGATCGCTTTGAGCGTTTTCATTTTTTCCTGTTGGACGCTCAAATATCCTTTTTTGTTCTCGATGTCCATGAGCGCGTTGTAATCCGCGTTCGCCTTGTCCGCCTGCGCGTGCAGTTTCTCAAGCTCCTGCATCGTCTTGAAATACGCGATATTCTTCTGGTATTGGCTCTCTTTCGCGTCGTACTCGCGTTTGCTGATGCGTTCGAGCGCGGCAAGCTCTCCCGCATGGGCGCTTTTTGCCGCCAAGTCCGCAAGCGCGGATGCTATGGCCGTCTTTTTCCCCGCAAGTACAGCAAGGTCGGCATCAAGCTGCTTCAACAGGCCCGGCGTTTTCGCCTGCTGTTTCGTGCCGCGCTGAAGCGACGCGATGCCGTCGCCGAGTTTTTTCAGTATTTTCTCGGAGCTGACGTTTTCCCCCGACGCAGTCATGAGCGCCTGCAACGCCTGTGAAATCTCTTTCTTGCCTTCAGTCATCTGTGCCAGCGCGTCATGCCGCACGCACGCCGTATTCTCAAAAAGAGCAAGCGACCGCAGGGCGCCGATCGTGTACAGTTCATCGCCGATTGCGGCGAACGTATTGAGCTTTTTCCCCGTCGTCTTATTCTCCAACAGTAGTTCCTTGGTCTCGAAATTCTTCGAAAGCACGATATCCTCGCCGTTGTGTTCGATGCCGGTGACCAGCTCATACAGCTTGTCCGACTGCCACGATTTGAGCGAGGAGATCTGCTGGTTGCTTTTTTTCGGATCGTAAAAAAGACCCGCCAAAAGCGCCGCGAGCAGGCTTGATTTGCCCTGTTCGTTGGGGCCCTTCACCACGGTGATATCCGAAGGAAAGGCCACTGAGAGCTTGTCGAATTTTTTGAAATTGCTGAGCGAAATCGACTTGATATACATAGTTTTACAGCTTTTAGCTTCATTAGCTTTCAGCTTTTAGGGATTCCACTCTAAAAGCTAACGCAGCTGAAAGCTAACAGCTAGTCCAATACATTCTTCCCTTCCAGCTCGGCAATGCCGATGTGCATGGCGTCTTGCGCGATCTTTTTTTCTTCGGGAGTCTTCGCCTCTTCTATTTTTTGCCGCATAATGCGCGCGAACTGCCCGATGACCAGCTCTTCGGGATACTCGCGCCCCAATGCCTCCGGCGCGGCAAATCCGGTGAAGTCGCTCACCTTAATGCTTAAAAACTTCTTTCTGAAATCCTGTTCGATCCGAACGGGATCAATGAACACATCGGACCTGATGATCCCGGAAATATTCACCATGAGTATCTTGTTTTGGTTCGCGTGTTTTTCCAGCTCGTAATACACGTTCTCCATATTCTCATATATCTGCATGTCCATGGCGAACTCCTCGACTTCTTTGTCGGAAACTTTCACCGGCTTCACATCCGCTTTCTCCATAATGTCGACGAGCAGGATATATCCCTGCCCCAGGCCGCCCTTGCCTTCTTGATACGTTATTTCGGGCGAGCCGGCGTACCACGCCGCAGTGGCGCCGAACGAGAACTCCTGCGCCCCATGCCAATGCCCCAGCGCGAGATAATGCATGCCCGATTCCGCGATGTCCCGCAGGGTGATGGGAAGGTCGTCCCCAGCAGACTTCCCTTCAATCTGCACCGAGCCGTGCGCCATGGCGACTTTGTATTTTGTTTTCGCGGCGACAGACGCTTCCGCCAGAAACGCTATGGGGCTTTCCGTTGATTTGTTGGACGTGTTCGCTTTAGCGAACACCGTAAGGTCGATATCGGAAAATTCTTTTGCCGTCACTCCGGGATTGTCGAATACATAGACATGCGGCATGTTCTGCGCGAAATTCTCCCGCTTGTAAATAGAATCTTTGGAAAGGCAATCGTGCGTGCCGGGCGTTATGGCGACATAAACCTTCGCGTCATTGAGCTTCGCCAACTGCATTTTGACGAACTGCACGGACTGATAGGAAGGAAAATTGGAATCGAACAGGTCGCCCGCGATGAGCACGATATGCGCGCGGGAAGAAATGGCGGTGTCGACAATCTTGGCAAACACGTCCAAAAGCGACTGGCGCTGTGCGCCGGCCTTGTCGCCAAAAGCACCGAATTTCACCCCGATATGCACGTCTGACGTATGAATGATCCGCAACATAGATGATGCCATTATATCACAAAAGCAAAAGCGGGAAAGACATGGGATTTTGAAAACAAAAAGCCGGCCCACGTCATCGTTGCGGGCCGGCTTATGAAGATACTAATGAGCGTGCACGGGTTCAAGGTGGAGGATTTCCATGAGGCGCCGAGAAAGATCCTCCTTGGGACAGCTGTGGTTGCAACCTGCCTCAACGAGTTCTTCCCGATATTCCGAAATGCTTGAGACCGCGATCATGGGTCCCTGAAAAGTCTCCCGAATTTCGCTCGTCAAGAACAGCGTTGTCGGCGTATGCCCCGGCACGCATGCATCCATGACGATGGCGCAAAAATCGGGATGCTCCATGAACATCCTTTCGCCCTCTTGGACAGTGAGGGCACTGATGATAAGCACCTGGCCGTCGAGCTGATCTCTCCAAATCTTGTGCCAATCCGCACTGTCTTCGACCACAAGAACTTTTTTCCGGCTCACGCGTATTCCTCCTTTCCTCAAATGTAAGGTACATCCAACGTTTTTCCATAATACTATTGTAATGGCCACATGTCAAAACCGAACGGGAATCTGAAACGCATCATCATGTTCGGATAATCCGGAAGGATTGTCCTTTTGAAAAGTCAGCGTGCCGGTTCCTGTTGCGGGTTTCTGAAATTCGAGTTTCGCCTCGAACGGCACGAAGTCCGCGGTCATCCAACCTTGTGGTGAGCCTGCCGAACCATTGCTTTGCGCTTGCGCGATGCCGACCGCGATCTCTTTTCCTTGCGCGTCGGAAAGCCGCACGGGAAACGACGCTTCAAAAAACCACGTGCCTCTCGCGCGCCCTTTTACGACAAGCGGGCTTTTCACAACGTCGCCTTCGCGTGGAGCTGTGACTTCAACAAGGTCTTTATACGCGTAGATCTTATCATTGCCCTGATACGCCACCCGATAAATCACGCCCGCCTTGTCGTCTGAAACATACATAATGCCGCCGGGTTCCGTAAGGATATCCACCGGCCTGCCAAGCGCTTCGTCATTCTTTAACCATCCGGAAATAAAATCTTCTTCGCCAAGATAGTTCCCCTGCGCATCAAGCTTGTAGCGCGCTATCTTATACCCCGTCGGCACGGTCCTGTTCCACGAGCCGTGGTATGCCACGAACAGATTATGCCAATATTGCTCGGGCCACCCTTCCTCGGGAGTGAACGCAAGCCCCAGCGGAGCCGAATGCGCCGGAATATCGATGTATGACGGCATTTCAAACGGCTCCATGCATGGATTTCTGATATAGATGTTTTTATCAAAGGCGTTGTCGTGGATATTCTTGCCGTAGCAGATCGGCCAGCCATAGTTTTTCCCTTCTTCAATGATATTTACCTCGTCAGGCGGCGTATTGTCGCCCAGCAGATCCCGCCCCATTTCCGTCACCCATATTTTTCCGGTGACCGGATGGATCGCCAAAAACGGCGCATTGCGAAGACCCGATGCAAATACTTTCAAATCAGTCCCGTCGGCGTTCGCGACAAGCACCTTCGCGCGGCGCCAGTCCTTTTCGTTGCATACGTTGCAGGTTGACCCGACAGAAATAAGCAGTTTGTCTTCGTTCGGATACGGCATGAACCCCGTTAGAGGGTTTTTAACCTCTAACGGGGTGAACATGATGGTGCGCGTAAAATGGTTGCCGCCGTCGGGCAGATCGATGATCTTCTTCTTGTTCGTCGCGCGCGAACGTTCGTTGTCGTAGTCGTACGTAGCGACCCTGTCCGATTCGGCGATGTACAACTTGCAGACCCCGCTCGTGTCGCACCGCGTCGCCATGCCATGCGGACGATTGAGCCCGCTTACCACGGTAAGCGTTTCGTCCACAACGCCGTCGCCGTTCGCATCATGCACGCGCACAACCTTCCCCGAAGCAGGAATGCTCACCAGCAGTCCGCCGTTGGGAGCGTGTATCATGACCCGCGGCTCCCCCAGCCCCTTTACAAAAACAGAAACGACAAAACCGTCGGGAACTTTCAAGGGCATCTCTGTTGTGTTGAGTCCCGGTGGCAACGGTGCGCTCGCGCTTGTTGCCTGTTCAATCAGCTTTACGATATCTTCCGAAGGCGCTTTCACCGCCGGCCAGATGCCGCGGAGATTTTGCCAATAAAAAACGCCCGCCCACGCGAAAAACACCGCCAGCCCGACCGCAACAACAATACCAAAAATCTTTTTCATAAACATAAAAAAGCGTATCTTCATTTGCAGTTTACCATAACTTTATGTGCCTACAAAACACCGTTCGAAAAGGTCCATTCAAAACCGTACACAAAATAGCCGATAGTAATAATTGTGTACGATTTAATAAACCTATGAGCTCAACTCTTGAGATGGAACTTCCGTTTTAAGTCCGGTGCAACGTCTACCTCTTGCGCAACCAAGAACCGAACGTACGGTCGCAATTCGAACATTTCAACGACAAAGTCAATCTCATCTTTACATGGATAAGGATGCACAAAAACGCTTTTCTGGAATGCATGAAATCCGAGATTCTTCAAGGCGCAGGCGAGCGCCACTCTTCCCTTTTTGAATCGCTCCGGAATATCAAAGATAACGACCCTCCATAATCCATCCCAGTGCGGCGGTTTTTGAATCTTCATGTTTTCTAAACGATAACGAAGAATCTTTTGCTCTCCGACGGCGGCGATAACCAATGAAACCGTTTTGTCTCTATTCTCGTGATAATCAATGAGTTTTGAATGATAAAGGCGCTTGATTGTTTTATGCATGCTCTCCGCATCGATTTCTTTCCATGCCTTATGCGCTTTTTTAAGCACGCGAAAATAGTGATCAGGCCTTTGTGTGAGCCCGAGAATAATTCCCGCCTCAAGCAATAAAAGTATTTTCTGCGCCGTTGGTCCAAGTCTTCTTCCCATACCTATATTTTACCCTAAAACAGAATCGTACACAAAATAGCCGATAGTAATAATTGTGTACGATTGAGGAATGAAAGGATGTATTGTGCGATGTGCGGAGAATTAAATCTTAAACGATCGGATACGTTCCACGCGCTTTCTTTTCCGTGTAGTCTTTCAGGACGGGAATGATGTTTGGCGCAAATTCCTCTTCCGGATAGCCGCCTGCAATGAGTTTTTCCACGTCAAATGATTTGAAATCTCTCATGTCTTTTGCAAGTTGACCTCGCTCGTCCGCTTCGCCAGATAATGGATGAGCACGACCCACGTGTTTTCCGTTCCTGCCTTCTTCACCATCATCGGCTTGAGCGGGCAGATGATCTCAATATCAATCCTGTTTTCTTCCTTTGCCTCCCGCGCACACGCGGCCTCAAGCGACATGGTTTCGTCGGCAAAATCAAAATGCTCAACTTTCCCGCCCAAAAACTTCCAAAACACGTCGTCCCCGTGCTTGTTTAAAAACACCTTGCCGTCCTCGATGATAACCAGCCCCGAAGCGATAATGATATTTCGTGATGTCATGAAGAGATTATAGAGCACAACTGCAAAACACACAAATACTTGACATTATTAATATTTAATATATACTATGAACAGTTCTTTACCGTCTCCGGCGGGATGTCGGAGAAAACCAGGATTTCAGCGAGATGCTGGAATTCGCATCGTGGCGTGATGCCACAGAAAGGACCGTCATGGCTCATTCACAAACAAAAGTAAAGGCGTTTTTCTCGGAGTTCCCTTTTCTCAAGAACTATACGACAGAGGAAAGGGTAAATGAAGTAAAGGTATCGAGAATCAACGCTGATTTTCTCACAAAGCGATGCCAGCGAGTGACCATGGATATTTGGGCTGGACCTTTAATGCCTCAGCCCAAATGGAGTGAAAAAATCTTCCTCCTTTCTGAATCGGGAAAATGGCTTCGTCAGGTCGAGTATCAAATGATGTGCAGAAACCCCAACTACCATTGGTATCGTTGGTGGAACCGCAGAGAGCCGAAGTGGTTGGGCATTAGTTCTGATTCTCGACTAAGCATGGAGCATGCTCTAAAGCTTATGAAAACGAGACCCTCAGAAAGCATCGGGGACACTCTCAACTCGTTGCGAAATCCCAACGAGGTCTACTATGTTTTGTGCATCACTCCTCTTGTCGAAAATCCCACGAACTGGAACGTCACTATCTACAAACCACCGAAGGATTTCACGCTGAAAGAATGGGTCCTTGAACAACAGCGCAGAGTTGGTGAGGAAATTAAAGAGTTGATTTCAAAAATCGGCACTGAAATAAATCAGTAACAAGAAACATGAATAGGGGCCCCAGCTAAAAACTGGCGGCCCCTTTCTCTTTTTTAAAAGTTATTTTCTTGAAACAGAATCATTACTCTTGATATAAAACCGCCAGAGATAATGCTTGCAATGCTTGGCATAGTCAACGCCGATGCGTTTTGCTTTCGCGATGTCTTTTGCCGCCGGACGCTCTCCCCTGTCTTCTATATATAAAGCGCCTGCTGTTATGCTTTTACCGTTCATCGCTTTCCCGATGCCAAACGCCATGCAGAGTTTTCCGGGACCGGACGCGAGATTGTGAAGCGTTTTCGTCTTGCGCGCTCTTTGCATCTCTTCGATTCCCTCCGCCGGCTCCACGGCGCGAATGAGCACCGCCGAAGGAAAATCTTTTCGCTCGGTGACGATATTCAGGCAATAATACATGCCGTAGATCATGTAGACATACGCCGTCCCTGCTTTGGCATACAGCGTTTCGGTGCGCTTGGTCCTTCCTTTGGAAGCATGGCATGCCAGATCGTCTTCCCCGACATACGCTTCCGTTTCCACGATCTTGCCCGCGCGCGTTTTTCCGTTTCGTTTCATCACCAGATACGTGCCAAGCAACTCTTGTGCCACGCGCAGGGTCGGCCGCTTAAAAAATGAGGGTGGAAGCTTTTTACCCATCTTCCCTACTTTATGCTCATGAGAATCGCGCCGATGGTAACGAGCACCGCGCCGACGCCAGACTTCCATGAAAAGTGCTCACCGAGAAACAGCACGGCAAGCACGAGCACGAACACCACGCTCAAACGGTCAAGCGCAGCGACGGCGGACGCCGGACCGTATTTCAACGCCACAAAGTAAAAAAGCCATGAAAGAGCGCCGGCAATGCCCGACAGCACGATAAAAAGAAACGCATTTCCCGAAATCGTCCCCGTCAATTGAAATTTCCCAGAAACCAGCGAAACCGCCACCAATAAGACGGCCATGATGACGGCGCGAACGGTCGTCGCGAGCGTCGAATCGATGCCCTGTACGCCGATCTTCCCGAAGACCGCCACCAGCGCGGCAAAGACGGCCGATAATAATGCATAGAAAATCCATGATTGCATAAGGTTATGGTAGCACATCCCCGCGAATTTCAAAAACTAGGGCTCATTTCAAACGGCTGCTTTACAAAAAACCAGAAATGACCTATACTGTGGCTATATGAAAAAAGACATACATCCGGCATATTATAACGCGACGGTTTCGTGCGCGTGCGGCAATACGTTTCAGACCGGCTCAATCATGAAAGAGCTGAAAATCGAGATTTGCAATGCGTGCCACCCTTTCTACACCGGCAAAGAAAAAACGCTCGATGCGGCCGGCCGTGTTGAGAAATTCAAGCGGAAAGTCGCCAGCGCGACCGCTCTCAAGAAAAAATCAAAATAGAGGGCAGATCTCATGCTTGATACCCTGAAGCTGGAGGGGCTTCTCACAAAATACCGAGACATAGAGGCGCGTCTCGCCCATCAGGGTGAGGCGGGTTTTGACGTGAAAGAACGCAAAGAGCTTGCGAGCACTCATGCCGATCTGCGGGAGATCATGGAAAAATACGCAGAGCATCAAAATGCGCAAAAACAGATCGCCGAAAGCGAAGCATTGCTCCTGGCTGAAACGGACCCGCAATTGCTGGAACTTGCCCGTGAAGAGATAGCAAAGCTCACCGAGGAACAAGGGCGGCTTGAAACCGCGATCAGAGAGCTTATGTCGCCCGACGAGACCCGCAAATATAAGAATATCATCGTGGAAATCCGGGCGGGAGCGGGCGGCGACGAAGCGGCCTTGTTTGCCGCCTCGCTTTTTCGCATGTATACGCGCTATGCCCAGATCAAAGGGTGGCGCGCGACCGTGACCGATCTTTCCGAAACGACGCTCGGCGGTTATAAAGAAGTCGTGTTCGAGCTTTCCGGCAGCGGGGTGTATTCCGACATGCGGTTTGAAAGCGGCGTGCACCGGGTCCAGCGCATTCCCGAAACGGAAAAGCAGGGCAGGATCCATACCTCAACCATATCGGTCGCGGTGCTTCCTGAAGTCGCGGAAGACGAGATCGAGATCAACCCGGCCGACGTGAAGATGGAAACTTCCAAAGCGGGCGGTCCCGGCGGACAGAACGTGAATAAGGTGGAAACGGCGGTGCGCCTTACCCACATTCCGACGGGCATGGTCGTTTCTTCGCGCGCGGAGCGTTCGCAGGCGAAAAACAAGATGAAAGCGATGCAGATCCTCCAGTCAAAGATCAAACAGATGCAGGAGGAGAAAAAACAGCAAGAACAGGGTCAACTGCGCAAAGAACAGATCGGAACGGGAGACCGTTCGGAAAAGATCAGGACCTATAATTTTCCGCAGGACCGGGTTACCGACCACCGGGCAGAACAGAGTTGGTACAATATTGAAAAAATTATGGAAGGAAAGATCGGCGCGATGCTTTCAGATATTAAATCGGCGCTGGCCGGTCAGTAATCTTTAATCCGCCAGCTGGCGGATACGCTATTTAATTATTCCCTATCGCGCTTCGTGAAACGCTCACGCCGTTGATGGCGTCCATCTGTTCCTGGTAGTACTCGGCCCAGTCCAGCACCGTATTTGCGTAATTTTGCGAAACGCGTTTCTTCCAGTTCCCTCCTCCCAGGTACATGGCTGCCGCTTTGTGTTCGTCCTTTTGCGCTTGGCTTCCCGCTCCATTTGAAGTCAGCTTCAGCGCGGAAGCGATGAACGCGTCCTCGATGTTCCACGGCGAAGGAGGATTGTGCCCGGTAAGGCCCGCTATCTGGTTTTCATAGATCATCCACGTGGAAGGGATGAATTGCGCCGCGCCCATGGCCCCGCCCCAGCCGTAAGAGGGCCGTTTTGATACGGGCATGGTGTCCGGATCGAGTCCCAGCTTGCTGGTGAGCTGTAAAAAGATTGAGCGTTCTTTGGGTTTCATGTCAACGCGCCAGGAACCGCCGCCCACATAGGTTCCCAAACGGGATTCAACCTGGAAAACAGCAAGCAGAAATGCGGGACGGATCCCTGTTTTTTCAGCCGCGAATTTCGCCCGCTCCATCGCTTCCTCGAACGACAAGGAAACCCCGACGCTTTCAAGCACGAAAAGCTGCTGTTTGATGGAAATAATGTCTTTTTTCGATTTCTTGATCGTCGCCTCGTACAGCTTTTCCTGTCCTTTTGTTTGGGAAAGCAGCGCGCTTTTTTGCTTCTGTTTCTGCTCCAGAGATGTTTTTTGCAGGCTCTGCAGTCCCCGCAACCTCAAGATATCCGTCTTCTTGTCCTCTAAATCGGATTTTTGGCTTTCCAGATTCATGCGGATAGTATCGATATTGGCGATGAAATCGGCGATATCCGCCTGAATGGCGTGCAGATAGCGGATCTGGTTTAGAAAACCGGATAAACTGTCGCTCATCAGAAAAATGCTCGCCCAGCTTGTGCGGTCATATTCGTTGAGTTTTTTAAGCGACGCGTCAAGCAGGCGCTTTCTTTCTTCCAGGGTGCCTTCCAGTCCGCTGATTTCGTTGCCGGTATCCTTGATGTTTTCTTCGACCTCTTTGAGAATAAGGTCGGTCTCGCGCAGCTGCAGTTTCTGTTTTTTAACCTGCTGGTCCAGGAGCGCGATTTCCTGCTTCAGGGATTTTTGCTGTTTGCGGACTTCATCAATGTTCGTGTTGGACTCGGCGATCTGCCGCTCAACCTCCTTCAGCTCCGCGCGCAGGGCTTCTTTGGTGTCTTGGGGGGCGCCGGCATCGTTTTGCGCGCACGTAACGGCGCCGGACGCCGCAAACAGAAAAAGCCCGGTAAGCACGAAGCTCAACAAGGCTTTTTCAAAATACCAAAATGCGATTTTCAATGATTCACCCATTATTGGGGATTGGGAATTACTTCTCCGTTTTTTCCTCGAGGGCTTGGGCGGTTTCGCGCTCCTTCTTCTTCTCCTCGCCCTCCACCTTCACTTCATCAACTTTTATGACCACCTCTTCTTTCAGAGAAGCCAATTCCGTTTCGGTTCGCGGCGGAGCGACTTTCGCGATGACTTCCTTGGGATCGGCGTGGATCTTGACTTCAGGAGCGATATCCAGATCTGCGACGGTAATGCTGTCGGCAAAGGTCGCCAGTTTGGAAATATCCACCTTGATTTCATGGGGCAAGTCCTTGAAGAACGCCTCAACTTCGACATGATGGATATTCTTCACGAGCACGCCTCCTTCCGACTTCACCGCGTTCGATTCGCCGATGAAAACCAGCGGAACCTCCGTTTTTATCTTTTCTTTCGCATTGACCTGATACAGATCGACATGCGTAACGAAGCTCCAGACCGGATCGACGGCAACCTCATGAATGAGCACGTTGCGGTCTTCCTTCTCTCCTTCCAACGCTAAGCCGACCACCGTCGTCCTTCCGGCCGTTTTATATAATTTTTGAAACAGCGAGCCGTCCAGCGTCAGGTGCAGATTTTTGACTTTATGCCCGTACAAAACAGCGGGAACGCTTCCCGTTTTCCGCATCCGCTTAATGCTGTCTTTTTCCACGTCTCTTGGTTTTGCTTTAAGATGTGCCATGTTTTTCTAAAAATACGTGCATTGCCAGCACGTCGTCATAATCCACTTTGGCGCCGTTTTTGAGCATCGCAATGTCTTGCGCCTGGACATCCGTCAGGATCCCCACCGTAGTCACCATGTTGTGCTCCTGCGACGCGACAGTGAACAGAACGGAGCTTTCGCACGAAAGGCATTTAACGCAACAGAGCGTCGTGACATTGCTTTTATCGATGATCGCAAGGTTCTTTTCGTGCAATTTCTTGCGGCAAATCGGACAGAGTCCCAAAAATATGGTTTTTGTCGCCTTTTTCGCCATAAGGAAAGGGCTTCTTCGACTGATTAAGAATAGCATGGATGAAAAAAATAATCAACCCCTCAACAGCTTAAGAAAGCGCATTGGGAGGAACGCGGCCCTCAAGGGCTTCGATGATATTCCGGGCGGCGACTTCCGACATGGCGGCGCGCGTCTCTTCCGTCGCGGAAGCGGTGTGGGGCGTCAGCACGACGTTTTCAAGCTCCGCAAGGCCCGGCGCGAGATCCGGCTCTTTTTCAAACACGTCAAGCGCCGCGCCCCTGATGACCTTAGTGCGCAATGCTTCCACCAATGCCGCTTCGTCGATGATGGGACCGCGCGACGTATTGATAAGATAAGCGGTTTTCTTCATCATCCCTAAGCGTTCGGCATTCATAAGATGATGCGTTGTCGGCAAAAGCGGCACGTGCACGGACACGAAGTCGGCTCGCGCGAGCAGCTCTTCGGGAGTCGCCATGAATGTCGCGTTATATTCTTTTTCAAACGCCTCGTTGCGGCGCACGTCATAATAGATGACGGGCATATCGAAACCGCGCGAACCATGGTGCGCGACGCGGCTGCCTATCCGCCCCAGACCCAGGATGCCGAGCGTTTTTTTATACAGGTCGTTCCCCAAAAGGAGCATCGGCTGCCAGCCGTGATACTTGCCGGCCCTGGTGAACCTGTCCCCTTCCGCGATGCGCTGGGCGATGGAGAGGATGAGACCGAACGCGTGCTCGGCGACCGTGTTGGTCAGCACGTCGGGCGTGTTGGTCGCGTAAATGTTGCGCTGCTTGAAATCGGCCAGGGCAAAATTATCATAGCCGACGGCGTAGTTTGCGACGATCTTCAGCTGCGCTCCGGCGGCGTCCAAAATCGCCCCGTCTATCTTGTCAGTCAGCAAAGACAAGAGCGCGTCATACTGTTTCCCCTGCAATTCCTGTCCTAATTCATCTTTCGTGAGCACGCCGTCTTTCGCGCTGACCGCGACCGCATATCCTTTTTGCTCCAACATGCGGATCCCCGCGTCAGGGATCTTTCTGGTAACGAATACTTTTGGCATAGTATGATGTAAAAAAATAAATATTTCTTCATTCAGCATATCATGCGCGCCTCCTAAATGCAAAATGCTCTATAATCCCGGAATAATTATTGTGCGGCGCGTCTTGTGTATGCTACCATACCTACGATGACGCTCACGCAACGAAGGCTTTATTTCGCGCTCTTGGCGGCGGCTTTTCTCATCGGGACGCCGTTGGTCATTTTGTATTCTTCGGGATACCGGATGAATTGGGGCACGGGAAGCCTTGAAAAGACGGGGGGCGTCTATATCGGCGCATACCCGAAAGGAACGGACATACGCATCGACGGCGCGCTCAAGGGGACGACCAGCACATTTCTGCTTTCCCAGGGCAAGCTTGTTTCCCGGCTCACCCCCGCCCGGCACGCCGTACGGGTTGAAAAATCGGGTTTTGCGCCATGGGAAAAAACGCTTGATATAGAGCCCAATAAGGTGACGGAAGCGCGCAATATTTTTCTGGCTCCTTTGGAAAAACAGGCTATCATCATCGCTTTGGCGATCAACGGTTTTATCATATCCGATTCTCATGCGCTCATCGCGTTCGTTCAGAAAGAAGGCATTACCGTGCTGGACGTTTCCACGAACGCGGCGACTCTGATCCCCCGCGCTGAAGGAGAATCCATCGGAAAGATAAATTTCGGAAGCGACGAAAACTATCTCATCATCGAAAGCCTGCAAAAGAACAAAACAAGAAAATATGTCCTCAACCGCGATACCGGAACGGTCACCGACATCCCCGAAGATGAGATGGAGCAATACATGAAGCTGAAACAGTACCCCGGCGGCCAGAAAAAACTGGTGGCGCTTTCCGACCAAAACGCCCTCTATGCGCTTGATCTTGATACGCCCGGCGAGAAAACAGTTCTGGCGAGAAATGTAAGCAATTTCGAGTTGTTCGGCTCAAAGGTGATGTACGCGACGATAACGCCGACGATTCTCTACGAAAAAGATCTTGCGTCGGGCGAAACGACGCAGATCACCCGAACGCCCCTTGAGAATTTTGATAACGCCGGAAAGATGCTCCGGTCGGATGACGGGCATATCGCCATCATCGACAGCAAAAAAACGCTTTTCCTCTATGATAATGAAAAAAACGCCTTCAACCAAATTGCCCGCAACGTGCTGAAAGCCGCATTTTCTTCCGATAAGAAAAAACTGCTCTATCAGAATCAAAATGAGCTATACGTGCTCTATTTGAGGGACATTCTCATCCAGCCGTACAAAAAGATCGGAGATATCGAACTCATCACGCGATTTTCCCGGCCCATCCAAAACAGCGAATGGTTCGCGTACGACAACGAACACATCCTGTTCACCACGGAGGGAAAACTGAAATTGACCGAGCTCGACGGCAGGGATGAACGCAATACGCACGACGTCATCGCGGTAAAGAGCTCCTCAAAGATCATCTATAATTCCTATGACGACACCATCTACTTCCTTGACGGAACGACGCTCAAGAAAATATCGCTGCTCGAATAACAAAAATCCCTCCGCCTGTTGGTAGAGGGATTTTTTTAATACAGCATCGGCTAGCGCTTGCTCCATCGCGGAGCCTTTCTTGCTTTTTTGAGTCCGAATTTCTTTCGTTCCTTCCGGCGCGGGTCGCGTTTCAAAAATTTCGCCCGCTTTAACCGCTTTCGAAAATCCTGGTTGAAAACCACCAGCGCCCGCGCGATGCCGTGGCGTAAAGCCTCCGCCTGCGCATGCAGGCCGCCGCCCGAGAGCAGGGCTTCTATCCTGAAACGGTCCATGCTCTTCATTTTCTTCAAAGGCGCGTCGATGATGCGCAGTGTTGCAAGCGGGAAATAGGTCATGTAATCTTTGCCGTTTACCGCACAGCCAGTCCCTTTGGTATAAATCCTTACGCGCGCGATTGCCGTTTTTCTCCTTCCCACGGCTTCATAATACCGGTCTGACTTCGTGTCGGTCACATAGGTGATATTCTCACCGTCGTCTTCCGGAGAAACAGCGGCGGTGTCGACAACAGGAACAACGCGCTCCTCGGCTGTTGCTCGTTTTTTCTCTTTTTCCGTTTTTGATGCGGTTGTGGTTTTTGTGGTTTTCATGGTTTCCCGTTATGATGCGATTTCTTTCCGATGCGTCGTAAGCCGCTTTATCATGAGCGGGCGCAGTTTATTCTTCGGTAACATGCCGTATACGGCTTTCTTCAGGACTTCTCCCGGGTTTCTTTCAAGCAGATTCTTAAGCTTCTCTTCCTTCAGGCCGCCGGGATATCCGGAATGCCGGTAATAGGTCTTCTGCTCGCGTTTATTGCCGGTTATCTTTACCGCGTCAAAATTGAACACATCGACGGAATCTCCCCCGTCAATGTGGCGTTGGAAAGTCGCTTTGTTCTTGCCCATCAGCAATAAAGCGACTTCGGTGGCGAGTCGGCCCAGCGATTTGTCCGTTGCATCGATTGTATGCGCGTTGCGCTCCTTGTTTTTCATATGAATTCGATATGCGCCATGGAAGAGCTGTCTGATTTGCGCTGTCCCAGCCGGATGATGCGCGTATAGCCCCCGGCCCGATCCTGATATTTTGCCGCTATTTCTCCGAATAATTTTTTCGTGACTTTTTCGGCAAGCGTCTTGCGGATAAGACGGATATTATAGGGGGTTTTCACTTTTGCGCGCGTGATCATTTTCTCTATCGCAGGACGTAATTCTTTCGCCTTGGCGTGGGTCGTCTTAATCTTGCCGTTGACGACGAGCGCGGTCAAGAGCGCTTTCATGAGCGCTTTTCGCTGTGCGGATTCCCGGTGAAATTTTCTGCCTTTTTTAAGGTGTCGCATTGGATTATTCTTCCGTTTTTAAGCTGACGCCCAGTTTTTTCAAAACTTTCTTGATTTCTGAAACGCCTTTTTCTCCCATGCCTTCGAGCGCCAATATATCAGATTCCGTCTTGCGAATCAAGCCGCTCACCGTCTTGATGCCCGCTTCTTCAAGCGCGCGCATGGCGCGTGAGCCCAGCGCCAGGTCTGAAACCTTTGTTTTAAGCGCATCGCCGTCTTTTTCCTTCTCACCCGATTCTTCTTTTTTCTCTTTTTCGTCCGGCTCAACGCCTTCTTGCGCGGGCGCGCTCTCTTTCATCGCGATCAATTCCTGGAATTGGTCCACTAACGTGCGCGCGGCCTTCGTAAACGCTTCTTCCGGGTCGATGATGCCATCCGTCTCGATGAAAAAACGGAGCCGGTCGAAATCGGTTCGTTCGCCCACGCGCATATTCTCCACTTCGTAATTGACTTTCCGCAAAGGAGTGAAGATGGCATCGAGCGCAATCGTGCCGATATCCAGTTTTTCTTTCCTTCTATTTTCAACCGGCACATAGCCGAATCCCCTCTCAATGGTTATTTCAGCTTCAAAATCGGCTTTTTTATCGGTCAGCGTGGCGATATGCGCGTCAGTATTGACCACTTCAACCTGGCTTGGCGCCTCGATATCCTTTGCCGTCACCTTTTTTTCCCCATGCACCTTGATGTGCACTTTTTGCGGCTCTTCCGAGTGCAGTTTGAACCGCAGTTTTTTGATATTCAGCAGAATTTCAACCACGTCTTCCATGACGTTGGGAATGGTCGAGAATTCATGCGATGCCCCCTTGATCTTCACCAGCGTCGCGGCCGACCCTTCAAGCGAGGAAAGCAGAACCCTTCGCAGGGCGTTTCCGAGCGTCATGCCGTATCCCGGATAGAGATTCTCGATCTCGATGGTCGCGTGAAACCTGTCCTTCTTGATGACCTCCGGTTTTTTGGGGAGCGTTATATACATACACATTGCCTCGTGGCGATCAGGCATACCATATTATAGTTTCCCTGCCCGCCCTTTGGTGATTAATTATTTTGAATAAAATTCAGTGATAAGCTGCAAATTGAACGGCATCTCCATTTCATCATACCCGGGAACTTTCTCCACCTGCCCCTTCAGATTTTCCTTGTCCAAAGAAAGCCATACGGGCGGTTCATGCTTTTTTAAAATGGCGCGCAGGTCGGTGAATATCTTTTTGGAAGCCGATTGCGGCCTGATGGCGACCACATCTCCTTTTTTAACCTGAATCGAAGGAACGTCGACGCGCCTGCCGTTCACCGTGAAGTGGCCGTGCCCGACCATCTGGCGCGCCTGGCTGCGCGAACCGGAAAAACCGAGCCGGAATACGATATTGTCCAAACGGGTTTCCAGAATGCGCGCCAGCATCGCAGACGTCTCCCCTTTGCTTTTGCTGGCGGTCTCGAAATATTTCCGGAACTGCCGCTCCCGCAATCCGTAGCTTCGTTTCACCTTCTGCTTCTCCTGCAATTGAACGCCGAATTCCGAGCCCGCGCGCTTGCGTTTCGCGCCATGCACGCCGGGAGGCCCGACTCTGCGCACGATTGCGCATTTTGGCGAAAAACAACGCGCTCCTTTCAAAAAGAGTTTTTCACCCGCGTGGCGGCATTGGTGGCATTTTGGATCGATCATATTCTAGTTTCTATTTTCTAAATTCTAGTTTCTATTTCTGTTATACTCTCCTGACTTTCGGCGGCCGGCATCCGTTATGCGGGATGGGGGTCACGTCCGTTATGCTGGACAGATTAAGATGGGTAGCGAGGGACCGGACGGCCGATTCTCTGCCTGAACCGATGCCTTTCACATAAACCGCGACATCCTGCATGCCGGCCTTCTTTCCCTTTTCCACCACCGCTTCAACGACTTTGGACGCGGCGAACGGCGTCGATTTTTTCGCTCCTTTAAATCCCATGGAACCCGCGGACGCCCAGCCAAGCACGTTGCCCGCATCATCCGTCAACGATACGATGGTATTGTTGTAGGTCGCCTGCACGTATGCTTTGCCGCTTTTTATGAAACGTTTGCTTGAGGCGGGCGCGGCCGCGACTTTCTTAGACGCCGTTTCAAGGGCTCCTGTTTCTTTCAACATCTGCGCTTCGTTCTGCGTTGTTATTTTCTTCTTTCCCATGCCAATGTGATTAAAATTTGCGAGCTCACTGCGAAGTAAATTTTACTTTCACATTGAGCACCGAGCACATAACTATTGGTTATGTGCTTCGGTAAGGTTTTCAGTCCCCATCAGAACGCTCAAAGCAAAAGCATTCTGATGGGGACGAAAGCCCTTATTTCTTATCAACCGATCTCCTTCCCGATCCCGCCGTCTTTCTCGTGTTGCCACGGCGCGTTCGTGAATTGGTTTTGGTCCGCTGGCCCCGCACGGGAAGCCCGCGCATGTGCCGAACGCCACGATACGCCTTGATGTCTTTCAGCCGTTTGACGTTCAGCATAATCTCGCGCTTCAGATCCCCTTCTATCTTGTAATGCTTTTCGATGTACTCTTTGATGCGGTTGAGCTCTTCGGCGGTCAGCTTGTTGGCCCGCTTGTTCGGGTCGACGCCAACCTGGGTGACGATGTGCGTCCCCAATGTCGGGCCGATGCCGTAAATATAGGCAAGCGCTATTTCTATTCGTTTGTTATCGGGTATGTTTATACCGGCGATTCTGGGCATAGTTGTGGAATCTAGAAGCTAGAATCTAGAAAATAGAAGTTTGGACTCCTTAGTTCTAGATTCTACTTTCTAATTTCTAGTTTCTATTTCTGTCTTTGTTTATGTTTTGGATTCGCGCAGAGCACATAGATCCTTCCGAACCTTCGCACAGATTTGCACTTCGCGCATATTTTTTTTACGGATGCTCTGATTTTCATGACGGGACATTGTAACTTGACAACGATAATTTTGCGACATCCCCGGTTTTTCCGGAAATGTCGTCTCCTGCTTCTGCTCTTTTTATTGTTTGAGTCGTTGCACTATCCTTCCTTTTGTTTTGTCGTAGGGGGTTATTTCCACGATAACCCTGTCGCCGGGCAAAATTTTGATGTAATGCAGCCGCATTCTGCCGGAAAGATGAGCGAGGATGACCGTCTCATCGGGAAACTTGACGCGAAAAAGGGTATTGGGCAGATTCTCCTGGACCACGCCTTCTTGGCGAATGTTTTCTTGTACCATATACGAGCCTATCCTTTGTAACAAATTATAGAAAAGAAGTCAACCCCTCACTTGGAAAGGATTGTCGCAAAGCGACATGCCTTCCAAGTTCCCAAAATACGTTAGTCAAAAACGTTAAGTGTATTACGGCATATTCCCATCAAATATCCTTTCCAAGTGAGGGGTCAAGACTCATCCACAAAAACCTTTATCATGTCGGGGTTTGCCGGAGCCGCCGAAGCCCACAACGGCCAAAACGTTATTTCCGCTCCCTCAATGGATTCATTGGCGCCCAGTATCTGCCTGATCTCCGACTCGTTTTTGCCCGCCAACAGGAGCCGCATGTCGTTGTGGTCTATGATGCCAAGCACCAGCTCGCTTATTTTTGCCGTAAACGAGAACGACTTTTTGTCCTGACTGACGACTTCATCGACATAAGAAATAACGCGCGTCTCCGGGATGGCCTTGCGCCGTTCCGAGATCCTTCCCGATACCGTATGGTCTATCAGCGCGATGATATCATTCTCGGAAAAAGCGAAAATGGTATAGGTCGTTTTGAGCGTCGCTTTGAACATCCCGTCCGCGTCAACCGAACCGGGAGTCAACTGGGGCGCCTCCTGTGCGAATGCCTCGGAAACGGCCTTGAGCCCTTTGGGAATCTGCGACGCGACATGGCTTTGGGCGCTTTTGGCAAGAGCATCGGAAAGCGCCGCCTTCGCTTTGTCCAGATCTTCCCGAGTGGCGAACCGCGCGTTGCTTGAACCGCCTCCGCTCATGGGCTTGGTTGATTTCCCGTAAAAACCGAGGAACTTGGGAGTATCCTGAAATCCGGGTATTGAAAAATCAGTCGGATCGATATTGTACGCCGCGCCCGGCTGGTCTGCCACAACGCGCGCGTTCACCGTGCCCGGCGTGGCGACTTTCCCTCCTTCCATCTTCGCGCCGGGAACCGTCACCGCGCTCACCAGGCGGAACAACTTGCCGTCTTTCGCTTTGAAACGGGTATTTTTCACCAGCGTCTGGATGCCCGCGCCGAACGCGTTGTAAATAACGATCTCCCCTTCCGCCTTGGTTTCTTTGTCTTGTTTTCCCGTAGCGGGAAACGAATCGGATTGCTCTTGCGCGATGGTGACGACCTGCCCGGGGATGCGCGCTTTCGTCAGATTAACGCTCGACAACGCAAGGTCGCCAACCACCTGAAAATCAAAATTCAGCGTTTCTTTCTTGGGAACGATGGAAACGGACAGCTTAGGGGAAAAAAGATAGAAACCGGCGACAGCGACGACAAGCACCCCCGCGAGCGTCGCGCCAAGGAATTTCCAGTTGAGCGGCATGCCGGGCGCCCCTTTTCGGGCGTCACGATAGTCGCGCGCACCACCCGCTCCCGCTTCTTCGGATTCTTCGGGGCTGTTCTCATAATGCATCTCTTCATCGGCCTCTGTGCCGGAGGGTGGCGCGTCATGCGAAACAAAACGCCCGGAAGCCATGGAAAGACCGCTCTCGGGAGCGCTGGACCGGACATGCACCGGCACTTCTTCTTCCGATTCCGCCTGCAGTGAGCCCGCCGAATCCGTCGAACTGGGTACTTCATGCTGCACGCCGCCCGCCCGAACGTACTCATTCGGTACGGGCGGGTACCCGGACTCTTCAGGAGCGATATCTTCCGACGATGTGTCAAACCCGGCCTCGCGCGCCATGGCGAGAACAGCCGGGGCTTGGGAAACGATGACGCATTGCTTGCGGAATCCGTCCGCTTCGCGCTTGAGCAATTTCAGGTTCACCGAATCCATAAAGAGCGCGGCGTTGGCGTCCGCGACGATAAAAAGCGTATCCGAATCGGTATTTTCCATCCGGTCAATGAGATAGGCGATGGTTTCGTCGGGATGTACGTAGAGTATTTTTTTCATGATCGCATAAGCGCGGTTAGTATGTATGCATCGCCGTCCGCGAGCACTTTTTTGTCGTCCTGAATGTTCTGTTTGAGCGGGCTCATGCGCGCGACCCCTGCGTTTCTCGCGACCGGCGCCTGGGCAAGCCAGGTCGGGTTGTCGATCAACGCCTGCGACAGGTGCGAAAGATTTCCGAACTGCGCAACCAGGAATGTCGCGGGAATCAGATGTTCAAAATCAAGCTTGGGAAGCGCCGATCCGATGCGCCGCGCGATGTCGGAAACGACGCGCGCGGACAGCTCGTTTATCTTTTCCGCGACGGCCTGCCCGACCATTGGATCCCCGCCCGGATGAACATCCGTTCGGACGGGGTTCAGGCGGGCGGCATCCGTCTGTTTTTTCTCGAACGCGCGCAAAATATTCTTCGCCTCCTCGATTCCTACCGAAAACGATCGTGCCGCTTCTTGTTCTAGTATACCATATCCGCCGTCCGCTTTTCCAATGGCGGATATTTTTTTCCCGCGCACGAGCGCCAGAATGATCTCCCGCTCGAAAACGAGCATCGCCACGCAATCGGCATCCTGCGTGAATAACGGCATGGCATCGGCAAGCATGCCGCATATATTGACCATGCCGCCATACCGCAAGCCGTACGACGACGCGATGTCGGAAAACGATTCTTCGAGCGCCCGGGAAGCGCTGACGCTGACCAGATTGACGGTGATATTCTGGCCGTTCAAACCGACGGGGTCAGGCACCGAGAATCCGTCCACAAGAAAACCCGCGGGAACATTGAGGGATGCCTTGCCGCTTTCGGATGCCTTAAGGCCGTACGATCTCTCGATAATGGACTTCACTTCGCTTTCGGAAATGATCGCGTCTTTCTGTTCGCGCCGCGCATCGATCGATACAAAAGCGCATTCCGAAGCGCCCGGCCCCAGCGCGAAGACGACGGGCATACCGCTTTTCATGTGTTCGCGCGGGAGCCGCTGCAGCGCCTTCTGGCAGTTAAGTTTTATTTTTCCCGTATTTAATTCTCCCTGCCCGACCATTGGATCCCCGCCCGGATGAACATCCGTTCGGACGGGGTTCAGGCGGGCTTCTTCCTGTTCTTCGGTCGCGCCGGCGACAATGTTGTATCCGGCCGCATTTTTCCCTATCGCATACGCGGAAACCCTGTCACTGTATACGGCAACCATGATCGTTTCCTGATATTTTTGAAATTCTTTTCGTTCAATGAAAGGCATAATGTTAAATCACCATCGCAACTACTTTTTCCGCACATTATCAACGCCCAAATCGCGGCAAATTTTCCGCGCAAGAAAGTCATTTACTTCCGTATGCCGCGGTACCGTGGAGGTCCGCCTGGTAAACGGATTAAAAAAGACGCTATGGCGAGCGCCCTCCCTGATGAATACGCATCCTTCGCGTACAAGATGCGAAATCAGATCTCCCCGCTTCATCGCGCAAAAACGCTGATCGGTTCGCGTATCGCCCGACGCCCGTCTATTCTGCTCAACATCCGGTTCGTCTCAAGCACCAAAGAAAGCGCCTCGCGGAGATTTTCCTTTGTTTCCTTGAGCGTTTTCCCCTGCGTATTCACGCCGGAAACCTCTTCCACCCACCCCACGTACCACTTTCCGCTCTTTTTATAGACCGCTGTAAATTCCTGTTTCATAGATAAAATATACCACACTATAGCGTCTTCAATCAACAACTGTTGCGCGGATGCGACGAACGCCGGCGGAAGATGCCTCTTCTTTGAGGATTTTGAATGTTCCCACTTCTTTCGTGTTCGCCACATGCGGTCCTCCGCAGAGCTCTTTGGAGAAATCTCCGGCCGAATATACTTTCACCGTTTTCCCGTATTTTTCCTTTTGAAACATCAATGCGCCGGTTTTTTCCGCTTCGTCAATCGGCATTTCCTTATGGGTCATCGCGTGTCCTTTTTGGATTTCCTTATTCACCACCTCTTCCACCTTCTTTTTTTCCTCATCCGTCATTTTTTGCGGGTGCGAAAAGTCGAACCGCAGGCGTTCTGCCGTGATGTCCGAACCCATCTGGTGCACGTGGTCGCCCAAAACCCTGCGCAAAGCCGCCTGCAAAAGATGCGTCGCCGTGTGCAGGCGCGTCACTTTTTTCAACTCTTCTTCATCAGCCGCTTTCAGCTCACCGGTCTGCAGCATTAAACCATGCCCGCCGAATTTTTTCTCTGATCCCGCGCGGGAAATCTCCTGGTGCTTTTTGTATTCTTCCCAGAACCCTTTTTCATCCACGGTATGCCCGGAATCTTTTGCCAGATCAATCATCAACTCAATCCGAAAACCGTATGTCTGATGAAGATTGAACGCGTCTCTGGCGGGTATCACGCCGCCCTCGGGTATTTTCCCGACAATGCGTAAAACCTCTTTTCTCCCTTTCTCAAATGCCGTCAGAAACGCGTCAAATTCTTTTTTTACAATATCAATAATCGCCGGCAGCGCGGAAAGTCGGTAATTTTCTTTATAGTACTCGCGTGTTCTTTCAATCGGTTTCACTGGAAAATCACGCAACGGCAAATTCAAAATCCTCGCCTGCGCTATTGCACGCCGCAAAAGACTGCGCAGAATATATCCTCGCTCCACATTCGAAGGTGCAACGCCGTCAGAGATCAGAAACACCGCCGCGCGCAGATGATCAGCAATGATGCGATATCTTCGCGCTTCTTTCTCGTAGGGGACTTTTTTTGTCTCTATGCTCCCGATGATTTTTTTAAAAACATCTATCTCAAATACCGTTTCAACGCCTTGTAAAACCATCGTGATGCGCTCAAGACCCATGCCGGTATCCACGTTTTTCTGCGCGAGCGGTACATACGAATATCCACCTCCGCCAACCGGCGGACCGTCCGCCTTTTTTTCGTATTCCATGAACACATTGTTCCAGATTTCCACAAACCGCCCGCAGTCGCAGTTCGCATGGCATTGTTCGCCAAATACCGGGTCATGTTCTTTTCCCATATCGTAGAAAATCTCCGTATCCGGCCCGCATGGTCCCGACCCGGCAAGTTCCCACCAATTTTTCTTTTTGGGATAGGCGGAAATGCGCCCGTTTTCCAAACTCGCATCTATGCCCGCGGTTTTGAATGCTTCTTTCCAGTAACCGATAGATTCGTCGTCGCGCGCGATACCCATTGTCGCATCTCCTTCAAACACGGTGACATACAGTTTTTCGGGATCGATGCCGAACCATTTTTTTGACGTCAAAAGCTCAAAACTCCACGCAATGGACTCTTTTTTGAAATAGCCCGCCCGGCCGATACCCCGCCGGAACCCGTCCGAATGGCCTGGCCGGGCGGATGACCCTGTCGGGCTGGCGTCCGGTTCGGACGGGTCCCCCAGCGACCAGTTGCCGAGCATTTCAAAGAATGTGAGGTGGCGATTGTCCCCCACTTCTAAAATATCATCCGTGCGAAGGCATTTCTGCGAGTTGGCAAGCCGCGCGCCCTGCGGGTGCTTTCTCTCCCCCATCAAATACGGCACCAGCGGTTGCATGCCGGCCGTCACGAACAGCACCGTTTTGTCGTCGGGCACGAGCGGAGCCGAGGGAATGACGGCATGCCCTTTTTCTCGGAAGAATTCAAGGAATTTCTGCCGTACTTCATTAGTCGTCATAGCGTCCATCATAGTAAATTTTTCCCATGATTGCAATAAAAAAAGCGCCACGACAGATTTCGTCATGGCGCTGTTGTGTTATACCCTTTAAAACCGCTTAACCGCCAAGATTATAGTCCTCGACGAACGCCTCGAAACATTCCTTGCAATTAAGGGCTTTTTGACGATTTTTCTCTTGTTCTTCATCCACATACTGCAACGAGTCGGGAAGAAAGAACAACAGATACCGTCGCAAAACAAATGCTTCATCTCCGATGAGATGAGCATGCTTTAAAACCACATAGGGTATCGTTTCCACGATTCTCCTCCTCTTGTGTGAGAAATGAAATGAACATAAAACAACCCGTTCTCTAATATACTTTTTTTATATACTTTGTCAACCCCATACTCAACAAGGATAATTACCTCATGAATTGGTCTTGCACATTCTTGTTATGCTATTTCTTGTTGACAGTAAAAAAACCTCTTGGCGCCAAGGGGGCAATCCTTGTTGAGTATGGGGTCAAACTTTTTGCACGATTACGGCACCGCCAAGGACCGTATCCCCGTCATAAAAAACAACAGACTGGCCAGGCGTGATAGCGCGCTGGGGCTCGTCGAACTCAACGTGAAACATGAAACGTGAAACATGAAACAGAGAATTCACAATACACTTCTGTAATGATTGTCTATACCGTATTCTGGCTTCACAGCGTAACGGCAACTCTGGCTCGTTGCCGGAAATCCAATGCGCTGCCCTGGCTTCAAGCGCCATGCCGTAGAGCTCTTTGTCATCCGCGCCCTCGCCGACATACAAGATATTCTTCTTTGCATCCTTGCCAACCACATAATACGCCGTTCCGCCACCAGGCGAACCGATGCCATGGCGCTGGCCGATAGTGTAAAATTCCACACCCTCGTGCTCGCCGACCTCCCTGCCGCTTGCGGTCATGATCTTTCCCTTGTGCGTCGGGATTTGACTCTTTAAAAATTCAAACACATCCAAGTCGCCCACGAAGCACACTCCCTGGCTGTCTTTCTTCTGGGCGTTATGCAAACCGTATTTCCGCGCCATCTCGCGCACCTCCGGCTTGGTATATTCTCCAATGGGAAAAACGCAATATTTCAACTGTTCTTGCGTAAGAGTCCACAAAAAATAAGATTGGTCTTTATTTCGATCTTTTGCTTGTAACAACTGGCAACCTAATTTTGAATTTTGAATTTTAAGTTTTGAATCAATTTCGAAATTCGAAATTCGAAATTCGTCATTCCGCCGAAGGCGGACGTAATGGCCGGTCGCCACAAAATCGGCGCCAAGCTCGAGCGCTTTTTGTAAGAACAGTCCAAACTTTATCTCCTTGTTGCACATCACGTCCGGGTTGGGCGTAATCCCCGCCTTGTATCCCGCTATCATATACGCGACGACTTTTTCCCGATATTCTTTTTCAAAATCGAACGTATACAAAGGAATGCCGATGACCGCGGCCGCCTTGCGCGCATCTTCCTGGTCCGCCACCCACGGGCACATAGTCGTGTCTTTCAAAAACGCACTGTCAGACCAGTTCTTCATGAATATGCCTGTTACGTCGCGCCCCTGCTCTTTAAGCAGAGCGGCAGTAACAGAGCTATCCACGCCTCCCGACATAGCTACAAAAATTTTCTTTGCGGCCGCTTCCATACTGCTTTATTCTTACGATAAAAAACGTGAGATGTCAAAAAGGGTCGTTTCGCTCAAAAAGCGAAACGACCCTTTTATCGGTACTATTTGAAATTCTTCACATCCATTCTGTTGTAAATCACTTTTTCGTCTATATAATTTCCACAACAAATGCAGCCCCACAATTCAATCCAAACTGCGGTTCCTTCTGAATCCGAAGCCCACTCTCGAACCATTAAACCTTTGCAGCGGTTACATTGCATGGCGCACACTCCTTTCCCTGAGTGAAAACCAGTTGTAAACGAGCTACGAATCATCCCTCGCCAACCCCCGTAATATAGCACTTGACGAATAGCGAGTCAACCCCTCGCTTGGAAGGCGCAATCAACCAACGCTGATGCTTTCATAGTCCGTTTTGCAAAACAATACTTCTTTTTTTAAAAAAACATGTTTGCGCTTTGCGCAGCGCTTTCCAAGTGAGGGGTCAATACATTGCTATCATATGTCAATGGGCGTATACTAGAAGGGGGATATTTTTTATAATCAATTAATCGGAAAACTATGAGATATTTCATCGTTCTAGGAATGCTGTTGGCGGGGGTTTTCGCGGTATCGGCCGCGCCAAGTTCGGCGCAAATGGGTATGATGGGCTATGGCGAAAAAACGGACGGCCATACCGCAAAAGAAGAAGCGGAGGGCAAGGAAATCTGGGAAAAATTGCAGGCGAAGCAGATCACCTGCGCTCAACTGTCCGAGGGAGATTTTGAGGCATTGGGAGAATACTACATGGGCCGGATGATGGGCTCCTCGCACGAAGCCATGAATGAAATGATAGAACGAAGACTGGGAAAAGAGGGTGAAGAAGAGATGCATGCCGCGATGGGAAAACAAATGAGCGGATGCGATATGACCGCGGCATATCCTGCGGGAAGCGGTGATTTCATGTCCATGATGCACAGCGGTTCGTTCGGAGGATTCGGACATTTCGGGGGGTGGGGCATGATGGGCTATGGCCCTTCATACAGCTTCGGCCACGCCGGATGGTTCGGCGGGCTTCTCATGCTCGTCGTGTGGGTTCTGCTTATCGTCGGCTTTGTCGCTTCGGTAAAATGGCTTCTTGCGCAAACGCGCTCCGGCGATAAAAAAGACGATACGCATCGCCAGCCGTAAATCTTTCTCTTTCTCCTTGAAAGCGCAAAATCATACGCATACGGGACACGCTATCCGGAAGGCGAGCCACAGGGACCACGAAATGGCGATGACCGACCCGCGAATGGCGAAAGAGATGGAAGCGGACATGCGGCGGCGTTTCTTTGTCTCGTTGGCGCTTTCCATTCCCACGGTCTTGTACTCATCGCTGGGAACGGCTTTTTTGGGCCCGACGCTTCCCGCTTTCCTGCCGGCAAATTGGATGATGCTGCTTCTGACGACGCCTGTAGTGTTCTGGGCTGGTTCGATCTTCATCACCGGAACGTACTACTCCCTTAAAGCGCGCAAACTCAACATGTCCGTGCTCATCGCGACCGGCGTTTTGACCGCGTACATCGCAAGCGTCCTTCTCACTGTTTTTACGCGAGAAGAAACGTTTTTTGAAGCCGCCGCGATGCTGGTCGCGTTCGTATTGTTCGGCCACTGGATGGAAATGAAATCGCGCAGAGGAACGTTCGACGCCTTGCATGCGTTGTTCGATCTGGTTCCGCCCAAAGCGACCGTCCTGCGCGACGGCACAGAAACGCTCGTGCTTACGGCGGAAATCGCGCCGGGCGACAGGGTCGTGCTGAAACCGGGCGATAAAATCCCCGTTGACGGCGTTGTCGTTTCCGGTGAAAGTTCCGTTGACGAGTCGCTCGTGACGGGAGAATCCATGCCGGTCGTAAAAAAAATAGGTGATAGCGTGATTGGCGGCTCGCTCAACACGTCCGGAGCGCTGGTATTTCAGGCGACCAAGATCGGCAGTGATACCGTGCTCGCGCAGATAGCGAAGCTGGTCCAAACCGCGCAAAACTCTAAAGCGCCCGGCCAGCGTATCGCAGACAGCGCCGCCGCGTGGCTGGTGGTGCTGGCGCTGGGGTCGGGCATCGCGACGTTTTTAGGGTGGTACGTCATCGGCGGTTCCACGCTCCTTGCCGCGCTGACGTTCGCCATTTCGGCCGTCGTCATCGCCTGTCCCGATGCGCTAGGGCTTGCGACGCCGACCGCCGTCGCGGTGGGCACCGGCATCGGCGCGAAATACAACATCCTCATCAAAGACGCCGCCACGCTTGAAAACACGTCAAAAATCAATGCCGTAGTCCTTGATAAAACCGGTACGCTCACCCAGGGAAAGCCGGTTATCACGCGAATCATCGCGCTTGCTCCCTATACCGAGGAAGAAGTGGTGCGCCTGGAGGCGTCGCTTGAAGCAAAATCGAACCACCCGATCGCGCTTGCACTGCTCGCCGCCGCCAGACAAAAAAACATCATGCCGAGCAACGACGTCGAAAAATTCGAAGCGCTGGGAGGCCATGGCATGCGCGGTATGGTGGAAAAAAGACTCGTGCTCGTCGGAACGGAACGCCTGATGCGCGACAATGCTATCGACATGACCCCCCTCGCGCAGGACATGGAGCGCCTGCTTGATGAAGGAAACACTGTTGCCCTGCTGGCCGTCGACGGAAAAGCCGCCGGGGTCGTCGGCATCGCGGACGCGATAAAACCGACGGCGAAAAAAGCCGTTGCGGGCATGCGTGCGCTGGGACTTGAAGTCGCCATGATCACCGGCGACCACCCGAAAATCGCGCAAGCGGTCGCCCGCGAGCTCGGCATCACGCGCGTGTTCGCGCAAGTGCTCCCCCAGGATAAAGCGTCGTACGTGAAAAAACTGCAGGAAGAAGGGAAATTCGTCGCGATGGTGGGCGACGGCATCAACGACGCGCCCGCCCTCGCAGAGGCCGATATCGGCATCGCCATCGGCGCGGGCACCGACGTTGCCATCGAAACCGCGAATATCGTGCTGATGAGATCCGACCCGGCGGACGTGCTTGCCGCCATCACGCTTTCCAAAGCAACCGTGCGCACCATGAAACAAAACCTGTTCTGGGCCGCCATTTACAACATTCTCGCGATTCCCGTCGCCGCCGGAGTTTTTTATCCGTCCCTGGGCTGGTCTTTGCGCCCGGAAATCTCCGCGCTCCTGATGTCGGCCTCCTCCATCATCGTTGCCGCCAACGCCGTCCTGCTCAAGCGCATCGAGCCGAAATTGAAGGTTAAGTGACTCATTGACAATTACGCGTTCTACTGCTACAGTGCAAGGATAATTCAGAGCAATATGGTCTGAATAGAAATGGTCTTTATAGCCATGCTCCCCAGCTCTTTCTGCAATCTCAACGGAAGCGCAGCCCTTCCTTATCATTTTACGATAAAGGGCGCGAGCGGATGGAGGAAAGAGCCGGGAAGCATGGCTGCGGACAAGAAATAAGTTATGTACATATCGCGCAAAACAGATTACGGACTTATTTTGATAGGGGCGTTGAAAGACACGTTCGCTTCGCGGCGCTTTAAATCCCTGCGCAGTATTTCCGCGCAGTACAGGCTCCCCTACTCCTACATCGAAAAGCTCGCCACTATTTTAAAGCAATCGGGCGTCGTCCGGTCACGGGTCGGCAAAGATGGCGGATATCGGCTCGTGCAAGACCCGAAAAAAATAACCCTGCAGTACATTGTGGATGTTTTTCAGGCAAAACCCATCATGCGCTGTCTGCACTCCGTGGTTCCTGAAAAATCGTGCGCGCTCGTTTCGGTATGCCCCACCCGCAAAGGATGGTACAAGGCGGAAATGGAAATCCGTAAAACGCTCGAACGATTCACCCTTGATCAATTATAACCGTATGCTCTCCGTCAAAAAAATCACCGTGGAACGGGAAGGCAAGAAGGTCGTCAACGGCCTTTCTTTGAACGTGCGCAAAGGCGAAATGCACGCCCTGATGGGCCCCAACGGGTCGGGCAAAACATCGCTGTGCGCCACTCTGCTCGGCAGCCCTTCGTATCGCATCATAAAAGGGAGTATTGCATTTGGTAAAAAAAACATCGCGAAATTAGAGACGGAAGAGCGCGCGAAACAGGGCATGTTCCTGTCGTTTCAGGAAGTACCTGAAATCCAGGGCGTGGGCATGTCTTCTTTCCTACGCACCGTCGCAAAAAAGCAAAAAGGCGGCGACCCCCGCGCGGCCGTGGAGCATGTGGAAAAAATCGCCAAACAGCTCGGGCTTTCGGCACATTTCATGGAGCGGTTCTTAAACGACGGGTTTTCCGGCGGAGAAAAGAGAAAAAGCGAAATACTCCAGCTTGTCGCGGCGAACCCCAAGCTCGCCATTTTGGACGAAATCGATTCGGGGCTCGATATCGATTCGCTTAAAAGCATCGCGGCGATCTTAAAACGCATGGTCAAAAAAGGCATGGGGCTCCTGCTGGTGAGCCATTCCCCGCGCATCATCAAAATGCTCAAACCCGATTATATCCATGTGATGTGCAAAGGGACCATCGTCACGTCGGGCGGAAAAGAGATCGTTAAAAAACTGGAAAAAGAAGGATACAAATCATATGCCCAGTAATACAACCTCCAGCACGAAATACCAATACGGATTTCACAGCGACGTGAAGCCCGCATATCAGACCGAACGCGGACTTTCCCGCGAGATCGTCGAGCGCATTTCGGCGGAGAAGAACGACCCGCAGTGGATGCGCGACTTCCGCGTGCGCGCGTTTGAGATATTCAACGCAAAAAAAATGCCCGCGTGGGGCCCCGACCTGTCCGCCATCGATTTTGGAAACATCATCTACTACGCGAAGCCTGAAGGGGCGCAAACCCGGGAATGGAAGGATGTGCCCAAAGACATCAAAAAAACATTCGACAAGCTGGGCGTGCCCGAAGCCGAACGGAAATTCTTCGCGGGCGTGGGCGCGCAATACGACTCCGAAACGGTATACCACAACATCCAGAAAAATCTCGAGAAGCAGGGCATCATCTTCACCGACACGGGCACCGCCCTCAAGAAATATCCCGACCTGTTCCGGCAATACTTCGGGACGGTGGTGCCCATCGGCGACAACAAATTCGCGGCGCTCAACTCCGCGTGCTGGTCGGGCGGCAGTTTCATCTACGTGCCCAAGGGGGTGAAGGTCGCGATGCCCCTGCAGGCGTATTTCCGCATCAACACCAAGAATATCGGGCAGTTCGAGCGCACGCTCATCATCGCCGACGAGGGCAGCGATGTGCACTACATTGAAGGGTGCACCGCGCCCGTGTACACCACCGATGCGCTCCACGCCGCCGTGGTGGAGATAATCGCAAAGAAGGGCTCCCGGGTGCGCTACACGACCATCCAGAACTGGTCTGCCAACGTGTACAATCTGGTGACCAAGCGGGCGCGGGCGGAAGAAAACGCGCTTGTAGAATGGATAGACGGCAACCTGGGCTCGAAGATCACCATGAAATACCCTTCGGTGTTTTTGGTCGGACGGGGCGCGCGGGCGGATATCTTGTCCGTGGCGCTGGCGGGCAAGGGGCAGTGCCAGGACGCGGGCGCGAAAGTGGTGCATATGGCATCCGACACTTCTTCCAACATCGTCTCAAAATCCGTCGCGTTTGGCGGCGGGCGCACCGCGTATCGCGGGCTCGCGCAAGTCGTGAAAGGCGCGAAAAACGCCAAGATAAAAGTGCGGTGCGACGCCCTCATACTGGACAAGCAGTCACGCTCGGACACGTATCCGACCATGAAGATAGAAGAACAGGATACCAGGATTGAACATGAAGCCACGGTGTCCCGCATCAGCGAGAAGGAGCTTTTTTATCTTAAGTCGCGCGGGTTTTCCGAAACGGAAGCGGCATCCTTAGTCGTTGCCGGTTTTTTCGAGCCGCTGGCAAAAATACTCCCCGCCGACTACGCTCTTGAGCTCAACCGTCTCATTGAAATGGAAATGGAGAACGCGATCGGTTAGCATAGAAGCTAGAATTTAGAAAATAGAAAATAGAAAAAATCCAACTCTACTTTAACATGCAAGATATTACCATTCATTCAAATACCCTGCCGGAAACGTTCGAGCATGCCATCGTCCTTGCGAAAGCGAACGAAGCGCGGCGCCTTGTTTTTCTTTTTGAGAAGCACGCGCCCAGAAAGATGCATCTTTCCGTCACGCTCGCGGGCAAAAAAAGCTCCGTTGAAATACTATGGGCATATAAAGGTTCGGGCGACATGCAAACGGACATCGCGCTTGATATCGTCCATAAAGCAGAAGGGACGGCGTCAAACGTGAATTTCAAAGGGGCGCTCGCAGACTCGTCGCGCGTAACGTTTCACGGCACGGTGCGCATCGAAAAAAGCGCGAAATACGCCGATGCCAAACTGGGCGCCAAAGCGCTCTTGCTTTCGGAACAAGCGCGCGCGTTCATCAAGCCCGACCTGGAGATACTGCAAAACGAAGTGAAGGCAAGCCACGGCTCGAGCATCGGGCGCGTCAGCGCAAAGGACCTGTTTTACCTGCGGTCGCGCGGGCTTTCCGAAAAAGAAGCGAAAAAAATCTGCGTCGCCGGATTTTTCCAAGATATGAGCAATGTTCTCGCTCTGACGCCATGATAAACAAAAACACCATTAAAAAAGACTTCCCTATTTTCAAAGCCAATCCTAAATTGGTGTATTTGGACAGCGCCGCAACGACGCAAAAGCCGCAGGCGGTGATAGACGCGCTGGTGAAGCATTATGAAAACACCAACGCGAACATCCACCGGGGCATTTATGAAATGAGCGAACAAGCGACGAAGCACTACGAGGAAGCGCGCGCAAAGATTGCCCGCTTCATCGGCGCGCAAGGTGCGAGAAACATCATTTTCACCCGCAATACGACCGAGGCCGTCAATCTGGTGGCGCAGAGCTTCGCGCGTCACCATCTGAAAGCGGGCGATGAAATCCTGCTGACCGTCATGGAGCACCACTCCAATATCGTGCCGTGGTATCTGGTCGCAAAAGAAAAGAAGCTGAAACTGCGGTTTGTACGCATCACAAGCGACGGAACGCTGGACCCCAAAGATCTGGTGGCAAAAGCGACCAAGAAGGTGAAATTGGCGGCGTTCACCCATGTTTCCAACGTGCTTGGCACCGTGAACCCCGCGCGCGACCTGGTTTCATTTTTCCACGCGCGCGGGATTCCCGCGCTGATTGACGGCGCGCAGGCGGTGCCGCACATGAGCGTGGACGTGTCGGCGATGGACTGCGACTTTTACGCGTTTTCGGGGCACAAAATGCTCGCGCCGACCGGCATCGGCGTTTTATACATGAAAGACAAATATCTTGGTTCCCTGCCCCCGTTTTTGGGCGGCGGCGAGATGATACGCTCGGTTTCGGAAACGAACGTCGTCTTTGCCGACGCGCCCGCGAAATTCGAAGCGGGGACGCCCGCCATCGAAGCGGCCATCGCTTTGGGCGCGGCGGTCGATTATCTGGAACATATCGGCATGAAAAACATCGAGCGCCATGAAAAAGAGCTTGCACAGTACACTCTGGAAAAATTGCGGCAGGTCCCCGGCGTGACTGTCTACGGTCCCACAGACATGAAGCGCCGAAGCGGCGCGGTCGCGTTCAACCTCAAGGGCATCCATCCGCACGATATCGCTTCCCTGCTGGATGAACAAAACATCGCCGTGCGCGCGGGCAACCACTGCGCGATGCCCCTGCACAAATTCCTCGGCGTTCCGGCGACCTGCCGCATCAGTCCCTACATCTATAACACCAAAAAAGACATCGGCGTGCTGTATGACGCTTTGGGTGATATCAATAAAACCATGTTTGGAAGTTGAACTTCCAAACATGGGCTATACACATACCATGGACATAAACGCTTTCAAACAACTGCGGAACCACGCCGAACTCTCGCCTTACAAGGGGAAACTGAAAAAACCGGACCTGCGCGCGTCAGGCGACAATCTGCTGTGCGGCGACAAAATAAGCATCGACCTTGCCCTTACGAAAGGAAAGATAAAAGAGGCGAAATTCATCCATCAAGGATGTGTCTTGAGCGGCGCGGCCGCTTCGGTGCTTTTGGAATACGCTAAAGGCAAAGAGCTTGAAAAGATACAAAATCTCGCGCCGGAAAAAATGTTCAAGCTTCTAGGGGTGGATGTCAGCCCCGCGCGCGTGCCGTGCGCCCTGCTTGCGCTTGCTGTGTTAAGATCGGGTAAAACGCATTCTTGACAAGAACTGCTGTTCATCTTATTGTAACAAATACCGCTTTTTATCGTCTTTAATTGTGTAATTCGTGAACATTCAACCCCATCAACAACTATCGCAAGAATTTACGGACCTGTATGATGCCTACGCGGACGCTGTCTACCGGTTCATCTTTTTCAGGACAAGCAACCAGGCCCTTGCGTGGGATTTGACGCAGGAGTGCTTTTTGAAAATGTGGGAATATGTGCGCGACGGGAAGCGCGAGAAGGTAAAGAACCAAAGGGCGTTTCTTTATACTATAGCCCGCAACATCGTCATCGATCATTGGCGGCAGAAAGAAAAGCAGACAACGATAGACCTGGAAGAGGTCGCGCATGCCATTCCCGATGGTAACGATATGCACGAGAAGACCGTCTTGAAAGATGAGATCGGCAACATGCTGAAATTGCTCAAACTGCTGCCGGAACATCACCGGGAGATCCTGACCATGCGCTACACGCAAGAACTGTCGTTTTCCGAAATCGCGGGAATTCTGAGCAAAAGCGCCGTCTCCGTTCGGGTGGAAGCGCACCGCGCAATTAAAAAGCTCAAACGCATGGCGCAAACGAAAAATATCCATGAGTAACACTATCAAAAACAGACTGCAACGGCTTGGACGCATGAGCGCCGGCGAAAAACGCAAAGCGGAATTTCGGGTTGTGCTCCGGTCGCACATGGCGGCATACCCGGCGCTTGAACAAAGACGTGAATTTGGCGCGATGTTCTTTTTCTTCGCGCACAAAGGCGCCGCGGCATTGTTGGTCGTTGCGGTCGTGCTGACGACCGGCGGCGTTACGCTTGCTTCGCAGAATGCTTTGCCGGGCGATACGCTCTACCCGTTGAAACTTAGGACCGAACAGGTACGCGTCGCATTAAGCGCAAGCCCGGCAAAAAAAAGCGGGCTTCATTTGGAATTCGCCTCACGGCGCTTGAACGAGCTTGAAAAGATCGTTCAGGAAGAATCGGCGCGACAGATGAACGTAGACGCCTTGCTCATCAACTATAAGACTGAACTGGAAGAAAGCCAAAAACTGCTCGATGAAGATCCGCGGGAAACCGAAGAGATCGCGACGCGCATCGACCGAGCCACCTCGGCGCACCAGCAGACCATCAAGGAGATCTCGGAAAAATCACAGAAAAAGACATTTGCCGATACGCTTAAACGATACCTTGATGATGCTGACGAGCATGCGGAATCACAGAACGAATTCGCCAATCTCGCTCTTTTAGCAGGCACCTCCACAGAGGACGCGCTAGTTCCCGGTACGGGCGAGACATTGTTAACGGAGCAAAAAGCCGTTCGCAAGGAGTTCCAGGAAAAATCACGCAAAAAAATAAGATCCGTCCAAGACAGGGTTAGCGAGATGGAGCAGACCCTTAAGAAAGCGCAGTCTGAAGGCGCAAGCCGGCCGAACGCGGAACAAAAACTGGAAGAAGCAAAGCATGCGCTTGAGAACGCAAGAACTCAATCAGAGCGCGGTTCATACGGAGACTCCTTTATCACATCCGTCCAAGCGCGCAAAGCGGCGAAAGAAGCCGAGCGCATGATGGAAGAACCAGAGCAAGAAAGATCGGAACACGACGAAAACGAATAGCCGTCTTCTCTACTCACTTACGATAAGCTTTCCTTTCATGCCGTTCTGCCGGTGCTGGCCGACACTGCAATAATATTCGAATGTCCCCGCCTTGTCGGCGATAAACTCAACCGATGCCGATTCCCCGACGGTGACCTGGGGCGTTCTCACGTTCAGCTCGTCGATCACGAAATCATGCGGCCATCCTCCCGCGTTGGCGAAGTTGACTTTCACTTTTTCGCCTTTTTTCACCCGTATCTCGCTTGGCGCAAAGGAAAAATTCTGACCGTTCACGTTCATAATCGTTTCGGCCATCATTTCGCCCGGCATCATATTCCCCATGTCGTGCGCCGGCTCCTCCTGCTTTTTCATAAGCTCGCTCTCGCGCTCTTGTATTTCTTTTTGTATGTCTCTTTCGACGTCTTCCGCCCCTTTAGCTTCCTCGGCTTCTTCTTTTTCATCGCTTAATCTTTCCAGGGCGTCACCCTCCTGTTCGAGCGCTTTCTTCGCCTGCCGTGCCTGCAGTGCGGCTCCCTTATAGTTTTCCTTCGCAAAAAGCTCTTTCGCCTGCGCCAAGTGCTGGTCGAACTGCTTGAACGCGTCAGCGGGCAACGCAAATCCCTTCGCCGCAGCTTCATCGGTGAATTCCTGCTTCTTCGCTTCCGCTTCGCTGATCATTTTTTCCGCCTCATCCTTTTTCTCCATGGTGCGCTCAAGTTTCTCTTCGTCGTCTTCAAACGCGCTCTCTTGTTCGTCCTCTTTCTTTTCCAATTCTTTTTTCTCTGCTTTCAAAGCCGCAAGCTGGGTTTCGAGCGCCGCTACCTGCGCCGTGTCATTGATTTCCCGCGCCGCGACTATCTTTGCTTTCACTTCCTTTTCCTGTTGCTCAAGCACGCGCTTTTTTTCTTTAAAAACGTCTTCAAGCGCAGATTTGCTCGCATCAAAGTCTTCATTCAAGCTTTTGGCGAGCGCGCGGACATCCTTGCCTTTCGCTTTTTCCGCATCCAGCACGCCGGCCGCCCTTGTAAGATGCTCCTGTAAGCGGCCTTCAGCGACGGCAAGCCCCGGCGCCGCCACCCCTTTCGCTTCCAGCAAGACTTTTATTTCCGCGATGCGTTCCGCGGCGAACACTATCTGCAAGCGCGCCTTCGCTTCTTTGTTGAAGGTGAAGAGATCCCTCATCGCTTCGCCGAGTTTATCGAAAAAATACCACGCGCTGTCGGGGGTAAGCCCTGCGTTGGGCAATATAGTAGAAGGACCCTGACCAAAAACCAACAACGGCACAAAGAGAGTCGCAATGGCAATGCTTTTTATGATACGCATAATGAGATTGTTACTGATAAAAGTCCTCTCTTGCCAGTATACCATATGCATTCCCCAGTTGCACCATTTTTTTATTGTGATAGAATGTGTCTATGCAAATTATCAAAATTGCATTTCAAACAGTCTTTTTATGGGGTATCCCCCTCTTTGTTTTTTCGGCAAGTCCGAGCGATGTGGTTATCAACGAGATCGCATGGATAGGGACGAAGGCAAACAGCGCGGATGAGTGGGTGGAACTGAAAAACAACACGGCAAGCGAGATCGACCTTGCGGGTTTTGGGATTTACAAAGACGGCGGCAGTGCGCTCATGATCGCCTTGACGAAGAAAATTCCCGGCGGAGGATACTATCTTATCGAACGTACGGATGATAGTGCAGTTGCCAATGTTGCCGCGGATGATGCCGGGCCGTTTGCGGGATCCGGCTTAGGCAATAGCGGCGAGCATCTTGTGTTGAAAGATTCAGCGGGAAACATAATCGACAGCGTTAATTCCGCGGGCGGCTGGCCGGCGGGCATTGCATCACCCGATTACAAAACGATGGAGCGCGATGCATCGGGATGGCATACCAATGATGGCGCGGTACGCAATGGCGCCGATGCGAAAGGAAACCCGATACAGGGAACGCCCAAAGCGGCAAACAGCGCGGGAGTTTCAAGCCCTAATCAGACGCAGGAACAAAGCGCAACATCAACCGAGCCGACGCTTACGGTTCCACAATCTTCATCGACAGGAGCCGCGGCAAGCCAATTACAAGCGGACGCGGGAGAGAATATCGTCGGCCGCGCCCATGATGCTATTTTTTTTAATGGACTTGGTACGGGAGGAACCGGCGGCACGCTCATTTTTACATGGAACTTCGGCGACGGCGCAATTGAAAAAAAAGCGGGTATTCTGCACCAGTACCAATTTCCGGGAACGTATATCGCGACCTTAACGGCATCTGACGGCACGCGACAAAGCGATGACCAGATCGAGGTTCGCATTTTTCCCGATGCCATCGCGATTTCTGAATTCATGCCGAATCCGGAAGAAGGCGGTGAAGAATGGATTGAGCTTTCCAACTCTGCCGGCTACAGCGCCGACATCTCCGGATGGGGGCTCGGCACAAAAAAGGAAAAGCCGAGTTTTCTTATTCCCGACAACACTTTTCTCGCGCATGACGGGTTTCTCGTATTCCCCCGCAACGCGACGCAGCTTGCGTTTGGCAATGCAAAAGGCAGCCTGTTCTTGTTTTATCCCAACGGCCAATCGGCCGGCGAGGTGGCGTATGAAAACCCTCGGCGTGGATTTTCCGCGGCATCAAGAAACGGTACGCAATTTTTCTGGACCAAAGAGCAGACGCCCGGCATGAAAAACGTATTTATCGGAACGACGGCAAGCAGAAGCGGCGGCGCGGCGGCAGTCGTTGGAGAAGAGAAGGGCGCAAGCGATGGCGTTTCGCACAACCCCGCCCCTTTTGCGGTATATGAAAAACAAGGCGGGATAAAGTCGTTTCTCGGGCAACCGGCATTTGCCGCGGTCATATCTGACGCAACGCCGCTTGCGGATACGGACTCTCGGGAGAAAAACATGGCCGCTTCCGTTTTAGGCGCATTCTCTTGGGTGTCGTTTCTCGCGGTATTAAGCGTCCTCGCCGCTTCATGGATCGGATTGCGCTATGTGAGGAAAAAGAAAGCTGTAGGACGGGTATGGTAAAATAAAGGCATGATAAATACATCTCTTAATCTTAAAGGCGTGAAGTTTGCGCTCGCGGCGGCGGCCGTTTCTGGCTTCGCGGTGTTTTTAAATTCGTTCGGCGTGAAACTATGGCAGAGCTCAAGCGGATACACCACGGCAAAAAATATCGTTGCCGCGCTTTTTCTCGCGGCCTTGCTTGTGGTGTTGCACAAACTGCCTGAACTGAAGCGGCATACCGGAAAAACATGGGGAAAGCTCGCGCTCATCGGATTTATCGGCGGCTCGGTGCCGTTCCTTCTTTTTTTCAAGTCGCTGACGCTCATGTCGCCGGTCGAAGCTGCGTTCATCCATAAGACCCTTTTCATATGGGTCGCGCTTTTGGCCTACCCCTTCCTGAAAGAGCGCATCGGCGCCATCCAGTTCCTCGCGTTTGGAATACTTTTGGGCGGCGTGTTCATGCTCGGCGCTCCGCCAGCTGGCGGAAGCAACTGGACGTTCGGCGCCGGCTTCTGGCTTGCCCTGTGCGCGACGGTTTTGTGGGCTATTGAAAACATCATCGCGAAAATCATCTTGAAGGAGGTTTCTGCGAGCGTGGTGGGCGCCGCGCGCATGGGATTTGGCGCGCTCTTTCTGCTTTTGTATCTTGCCTCAACCGGAAGCGTTTCCGCACTTTTCCATTCGACGCTCGCGCAAGCCGGCTGGGCATTGGCAACGGGGGTAGTGCTTTTTGGCTATGTTGCGCTGTGGTATCGCGCGCTCGCGCTCGCACCGGCAAGCGTCGTGGCTTCCGTACTGGTCATCGCCGCTCCCATCACCTCCCTTCTGCAGGCGCTTTTCATAACGCACACGCTTGCGTGGAGCGCTCTGGGCGCCGCGCTTCTTATCGTCTTGGGTATTGCTGTTTTCCTGTACGGCTTTATACGCTCTCTTCGTTCCGCTCGATCGTATGACAATACACCAGACAACGCTTCGGCGCATTGACGGCCTCCTGCGCTGTTCCCGCTACGCATTTGGCCCTAACCGGCTTCACTATTGCGGCCCCGACGCGAACCGCGAAATAGCTTCCTATATAGAAGCCGGCGCGACGGACGCCGGTCTGGCGAGCTTGCTTGCCGCTTTCGGTACGATGTACCCCTACCTGCGCTACATCGCAGAGGCGAACAACATTAAAGACCCGTTCGACGAAAGCGTGGTCGAGGCATACTGGCTTGGCAACGGACTGCTTGAAACAGTAAGCAAGCAGAGTTTTTACCGCCACCTTTTCGAAGACCACGGCATGCGAAGCCGCGCCGGCGCGCGTACAAAAGAATATTTAGGTCAAAAAATATCTCTGGGAGCCGTACCGCACCATTCTTTCCATGTCCTGAACATCTGGAAACGCACCGGGCACGCGGAGCAGGACCACACGCTTGAAAGCATGGACTCATGCATTGTCAGCTCGGGTAAGATTGTTGAAATAGCGGGCGCGCGCATCGTTGTTGAAACAGAGCCGCTTTCCTACGCAGAAGGAAAGCTTTTTTTGGGCACGCCCGTGCGCAAAACGCTCACGCGCATGCTCGACGCACCCGAGGATATTTCCGCGCTTGCCGTGGGCGACATCGTCACCATGCACTGGGGCGTGCCGTGCGAAGTCATCACGCTTTTTCAGCAGATGGAGCTTAAAAAATACACCCTGCTTTCTGTTGCACTTGCCAATAAAACGCTATGATATTTTATGTTTTCGGCAACCAAGACCTTGCGCAGGACTCGCTTCCCCTGCGCATACTCCCCTGCCTTCGGGAACGCTTTCCCGATGCCTTATTTGAAATAAAAGACCCTAACGAAGAGTGGGATGTTTTTGAGCATCTATATATCATCGACACCGTCGTGGGAGCACAAGACGCCGCCGTCTACGACGACATTTCCGTGTTCGCCAAAAGCCCGAATCTCACGCTTCACGACTTCGACGCGCACGCCAACCTCCTTTTTTTAAAAAAGCTCGGGAAAATAAAAGGATGCACGGTCATCGGCATCCCCCCTCACCTCTCGGAACATGAAGCGTGCGAGAAAACTACTGCTATGATACGCTCCATTTCACCTTGAGGAAGTGCGCGGCACAGCTCATGCACGGGTCGTAGGCGCGGATGAGCTTTTCCATTTCAAATTCTATTTTTTCTTTCGGCATCGTTTCAAGCAGGCCGCCCACCAGCACGGCGATGTCTTTTTCGATATTGATCTGGTTTTGCCCCGTCGGCACCACGATTTCGCCGCCCGTCACAATGCTTTTGGCGTCGATCGTGACTTTATGCAGCAGGGTGCCCCGCGGCGCTTCCACGATACCGATGCCGGTCGCCTCGCGCGGATTGCCTTTCACCAGCGGTTCGGGCTTTATCTCATGCGTTTCCAAAAGCTCGAGCGCATCGTCAACGCTGTGCAGGATCTCTATCGCCTGCGCCAGATTGTTGAAATAGATGTTTTTGGACGGGAACAGCGCAAGGGCGTCTTTGGCCGATTCCTTGGTGCGCGGATGGAGCGCGTCTTTGTTGAGATTCATGCGCGAGAGCGCTCCCACCATGTATTCCTTCCCCGCGTGCGTAAACCCCGTTGCTTGCGAATACGGCAGGGCGACGCGCTCGAAAAAATCAGCGAACGCCGTTTCGGGAAGGCACACGCCTTCGGCGGTGCTCAAGCACCCGTTGCGAAAACCGTACCGCTCGGGCCGAAGCGCGACATAGTTCGTCTCGCGCTCGAATGTGAAGGATCGGTCTTTGAGAAACGCTATCAGGCGGAGCACGGCGGGACGCACCTCGTTGAGCTTCCCGATTGCCGTCTTCACTTCGTCTTGGGTCGGGAAACGGAGGAATCCCCCGATGGTCGGATACAAGCCGTGCACGCTTCTGCCCGCGATGATGGTGGCAAGGTGATTCCCCGCCGCCTTGATGGCGAACGCGTCGTGAAGCAGTTGGTCTTCTTCCGGAATGTTCTCGTCGAATTCAAGGAATGAATCTTTGCCGATGATATCCGGCATCGAAAAAAGGTAGATATGCAGGGCATGGTCGCGGATATTGAGCCCGTACATCACCAGGTCGCGCAGGCGTTCGGTTTGCGGCGTCGAGCCCATGCCGAGCGCGTCTTCGCACGCTTCGATGCTCGCCAGAAGATGCGCGTTGGAACAGGTGCCGCAGATGCGCGCCAGAAGCTGGGGCAGGGCGATGATCGGCTTGCCCCGCATCGCTTTGGTATAAAAACGCTTGAATTCCGTGATGCGGAACTGGACGGTCTCGACTTTGTCGTCTTTCACGCTGACCGAAAGCGCGGCGGACCCTTCCACTTTCGTTATCCTTTCAAGATTGAGATCGAAGGTATGCATGGGTTAGAAATTAGAATCTAGAAGTTAGAAAATAGAATGGGAAGTTAAATTCCAGCTTCTATGTTCTGTTCTTTACTTTTTAGATACGACGCCGAATTCTTCAAGCGCGCCTGAAACTACGGCAAGGAACTGGTCGGGGTTCATCGGGCACCCGCCCACCGAGGCGTCAACCGTCACCACATCGGCGACTTTCAGCACCTTGGGCAAATGCTTGAAGCGGTCAATAAGATGCTGGATCTCCGCCCACGTCTTTTCATCGAACTGATTGCGCTGGCCCGATGGCATCCCCACCACCGCGCACGCGCCGATGGCGACGATTTTTTTTGCCTTCGCGCGGATCTCTTTGAGTTCGTCCATGTGCTTTTGCGAAGCGATGGCGCCCTCCACGAAAGCGACGTCCATCTCGTCCATGACGTTGTGGGACTTCAGCACGCGCGCATGGCGGAAGTCTATGAACTTTTTCCATTCCTGCCAGTGGTCGTTCAAAAGCTCGGTCATCACGACCGTGGAATCCTCACAGCAGGAAAACGAGAACCAGCCGACGCGAAGTTTTTTAGTTGTCGTTTGTTCTGTCATAGTTATGCTTGCGTTAAAGCCGCAAGATTAAAAGCGGGGTCGCCAAGCTCATGCTCCTTCCCCGACACCTTCACGTCGCGCTCGATGATCTTTGAAATAGAGCCCAGTTCCTGCGTCCTATTGATGAGCGTCGCGCCGATAAGCTCGCCGTCTTTCACCAAAAGCCGCGCGTAAGAATTGGCTTCCTGCGAACCGCGCGCGATGACCGTCCTGTCCCCGACCGGCCGCACGTCTCCCACGAACGCGATGGTGATGCCAAACCCCTGCGTCGTGTAGAATGATACCATGCGGAACGGCTCCTTTGTCCCCTGCGCGCTCAAAGATGCGAGCATATTCAGCGCCACGGTCCTTCCTTGCCGCTGAGCGTTCACCCAGTTGCCAAGCTGGATCTGCTCTCCAAGCACAATGTCCTTGAATTCCGCGACGTCGCCCGCCACCCACACGTCGGGCACGCTCGTTTCGAGATATTCGTTGGCCAGAATGCCCCGCCCCACCGCAACGCTGGCATCTTTCAGCCAGTCCGTTTCGCAAACGATGCCGATGCCGACGATGATGATTTCGCACGGAATGAGCGTGCCGTCTTTGAGTTTGACGCCTTCGGCCGCTTCGCCGCCGGTGATCTCCTCGACATCCGCGTTGCGGACAATCTTCACGCCGCCTTTTTCAAGCGCTTGCTCGATCATACGGCTTGAAGGTTCGTCGAGCAGGTTCTGCCAGAAGAACGGCTCGCGCATGACCAGCGTTACGTCAATCCCCGCGAGCCGGAGCATCTCGCACATTTCAAAGCTGACGAATCCGCCGCCGATGGTGACGGCATGTTTGGCATGCTTGACCGTTTCGATGATCGCTTTGGCGTCGTCGAGCGTCCTCACGTAAAAAATATTCCGTTTTTCTGAACCGGGAACGTCGTATTTTCGCGCGGCGCCGCCCACGGCTACCAAGAGCTTCTCGTACGACACTTCCGCGCCATCGTCCAGCGTAACGGCCTTTTTCTGCGGGTCGAGCCGCACCGCTTTTTTGCCCGAGATGAATGCGACATTGTTATCCGCGTACCATGATTCCTTTTTCAGCCACACCTGATCAAACGGTATTTTTTCAAGGAAAAAGTTCGGCTTGGACAGCATGATGCGCGAGTAGAAACGATACGGCTCATCGGACACAATGGCGATGCCCGCCTCTTTATCGCGGCTACGGATGGTTTCCGCGGCAGTCGTGCCCGCCACCCCGCCGCCGATAATGAGATAGTGCGTCTTCATATATCAATATCAAGGATAGACTTGCTTTCCTTCTTCGTCGTAAAGAAAAATAGCCCGCGTCGGGCATGATTGGGCCGCGGTCAAGAGCATGTCGTCGCCTATCGCGTCGCTTTCGAGGTCCTTTTTCTCTGCCGGGCCGGAATTTTTCGTGCCGCCCTTGAGCTTCATCACCGCTTTGTTCTCGGCATCAAGCTCGAACACCTCTGCGGCCGCGACCACGCACGTCGCCGCGCCGATGCATAAATTCCTATCTACAACAACTCTTCCAATCTTTTTTGGTTCTTCCGCCATAGGGTTATAAAAAAATAAAGATATTCTTCTTTATTTCATTATACCACACAACCTCATTTCTCCCGAAGTTCCAGGCACACCGAGTTCATGCAGTAGCGCTTTCCCGTTGTCGCTTTCGGGCCATCATCGAAAACATGCCCCAGATGCGAGCCGCACCGCGAGCACAGGACTTCGGTACGCTCCATGCCGTACTGCGCGTCGTGTTCGTATTTCACACTGCCCGGCAACGCCTGGTCAAAGCTCGGCCAGCCGGTTCCGGAATCGAATTTCGCGTCCGACGAAAAAAGCCGGTTGCCACATGCGGCGCACGCATACATTCCTTTCCGTTTTTCATGCACATACGCGCCTGAAAAGGGCGCTTCCGTCCCCTTCTCGCGCAGGACCCTATACTGTTCCGGCGTCAGTTTTTTCTTCCATTCTTCTTCCGTTTTTGGCATTGGTTTTTTATCGTCCATAAGTATAATTTTTATTGTCCTACCCGAATGTGAACGTGAAGGCGCGCAGGCCCGGTGATTCTATGATCATCTCAAGCGTATGTTCGCCATATGAAGAATCTTCTATAAGCTTATACAACCGGTCTTCTCTTACGGTCACCGTGCTTGATTCTGTATCAACGTCTTCCCCCGCTTCAAGACCAAGCGGCTTGCCGTCTTTAAGGATTTTTATCTTCACATCGCTGTCAGCGCTTGCGACAAAATATACGTCACGCCCCTGATAGCGAAAGATGATCTTTGAACCTGCGCTTGTATTTTCCGCGAACTCCGGTTCGAATTGCCATGTACCGGCCATGTACAGCGCATTTGTCTTTACGCGAACCGGCTCGATGAGCGTTTGCGCGCCGCTTGTTTTTTGCTTTCCGTTGCCTAAATACTCATTTCTCCCGGAACCGAAGTAAATTTCGGGACTTCGCGGTTTTGAAGCGTCGACGTCAGAAATCCCTTGCGGCTTGGCAATGTCTTTTGCAATCGCGCCCTCCATATTAAACACCACCATGCGCTCCTCCAAAAGCTCTTGAATCTTTTTTTCCGTTTCTTCATACCCGCCTTCGCCAATATGATCGTACACGATGAAACCGTCGATGTCTATCAGATATTTACGCGGCCAGTAGCGATTTTTATATGCCGTCCACGTCGCATAGCCGTTATCCTGTACCACGGGATAAGTGATGTTGAACTTTTTAACCGCAGCAAGCACGTTTTCGTATTTTTTCTCAAATTCAAACTCCGGCGTGTGCACGCCGATAATCTCCAAACCCTTGTCTTTGTATTTTTCATACCACGCATTCAGATATGGCGTCGTGCGCTGGCAGTTGATACAGCTGTACGTCCAAAAATCGACAAGTATCACTTTTTTTCCGATGAGTTCGCTGATAGTTATCGGCGTCGTCTGACCCGAGTCCATGAGCGTGGTGTTGATGAACCCTGCGGGAGACGCAATTTCCGGAGCAAGCTGATACCGCGCCGCTTTTTCTTTCACCGCCATAGAAGCCGCGCGGGAGGAGGAACTGCCAGCATCTCGTGCCGGCATCGCTTTTTGCGCCGAAGAAGAAACGCGCGCGGGCTTGGTTGATTCAAGCGCAATGATGGATCCTATGATCAAACCAAAGGCTCCTAAAAGAACAATGGTGCGAACGCTAAAACTCATTGAAGCAATATTTTGTTAAGAAATTCAAAGTTGGCAATGCGGCTTAAGGTTTGGGTGAACACGAGCACGCCAAGGCCTATGAGGATAATGCCGAATCCTTTGTTCACATATGCGACAATATGGGCATAGCGGTTAATGAAAGCAGATGCTTGCGCGGCGAATAATCCAACCAACAGGAATGGCAGCCCCAGCCCGAGTGAATAGGCGAACAAGAGTGAAAATGCGGAACCCGGTTGTGTCGCGGCAAGTCCTAAGATGCTCCCCAGAGCCGGCCCGACGCACGGCGTCCAGCCGGCGGCGAACGCGGAACCAAAAAGCAAAGAAGTGAGGTATCGGGACTTGAATCTTGTTTTAACGACAAACTTGTAATCCCTGTTAAGGAAAGAAAGCTTCAGGAGCCCCGTCAGATACAAGCCGAAAAAGATGATGATCGCGCCCCCGATGCGGGAAAGCCAGATTTGCACGTCGTAGGCTATCGCTTCTAGAAGCGTATTGAGCAGAACGCCAAGCACTGCAAAAACAAGTGAGAAGCCGATAACAAAAAACAGGCTGTTTAGAAAAATATCCCTGCGATGCGTCCGGGCATCCGCAAGCGATGACCCCGCAAGATACGCGAGAAAGCCGGGAATGATAGGAAGCACGCACGGTGCGAGAAAGGAAACCAGTCCGGCAAAGAATGCGACAAAAATAGTGAGCGATCCTGCCATGAATTTATTGGCCGAGCGCCTTACTTATTTCCATGTCATAGCGTTTGTCGTCCCAGCCTTCCGGCGATTTAAGGATCCTCTGCCCGTTTTTCACGAATACCTTTGTGTGCTGATAGGCAACGCCGAATTCTCTGGCAAGCGCTTCTTCGTTGGTGTCGGTATCGCTATCGTTGTAATTAACCCGGAAGCCAATCGCTTTATCCGTCGTTAATTCATTAAATGCACCCTGCATCACCGGGAATTCCGCCTTGCAGACCGGGCACCAGTTGGCATAGAAATAAAGCGCGATGAGCTTATCCGTTTTAAGCGCCGCATCGTAATCGGCTTTGTTGAAATCAAGGAGAGGCGCAGACTTGCCGGCAAAAACCGTTCCCGTATATTTTTGCATCATCGCGTCACCCATGACAACTCCATCTTTTTTATCCATCATGGCACCGTCATTTCTTCTCATCATCGCATCTTCAGCGGTCGTGGCCGTTTTATCGGCCATCATCGCATCTCCTTCCTTCTTCATCATAGTCTCCCCTTTCTTTTCCATGACTGCCTGCTCCCCCGGTCTGTTGGAAACCGAAAAATAAAGCACTCCTAAAACCACCGCCGCGACCACAACGATGAGAACCATCATCGGCATCGTCGCTCCCCGTTCAAAATAATTCTTCATAACAATAAAAAAATTAATGGCTTATAGTTCCAGTATAAGCCCTGCAATAATAATGTCAAGTTGACTTTACATTCCTTGTGGATAACCTTAGCACCGACTGCGGCTGTATATGAAACCGATGATTTTCGCGATGATCATCGCGCCAAGCGCGACCGGAAGCCACGGATCAAGGTTGTGCGCGAATTCCTGAACCACAATGCCCGCAACCAGCACTCCCGTGCCCGCGAGAAAACCAAGCCGCCCCGCAAACGAACGATGCAGGTGCTCCCTTTCATCCTGTGGCCGTTCACGCCACACAAATGCCGTAAACGCAACGAACATTACCACAAGCGCCGCCGTGAGCATCATCGCCGTTGCTGTCGGCATCCACCAGCCGAATGGATTTAAAAGAACGAGCAAGAGCGCCACAAGCGCCGCCACCACGAATATTTCCGCAATAAGATTATTTTTCATAGGTTATATAAAAAGCTTTTTTTACCGATGTTTTAAAAAATTCTGCGATCTTAAGCGCCAAAAACACCGAGGGAGTGTAATTCCCCTTCTCGATGGCAATGATCGTCTGGCGCGTCACGCCGACTTTTTCGGCAAGCTCCTCCTGCGTCACGCCTATCTTTGTCCGAAATTCGTACACCAGATTTGACACTGTTTCTTTCATAGAGAGTCCGGGAGAAAAATCCCTCTCAGCCAGATACAGCGTAATGCTAACCGTATGGAATGTCAAGTTGACTTTACGGCAAGCAGTTCTGCGAAATGTTCCTGCACTTTTTTGAGTTTTGGATTGATGACGACCTCGCAATAACGATTTTTTGGATTGCGCGCGTAATAGTCCTTATGATATTCTTCGGCCTCGTAAAATCTGTCCAGCGGTTTCACTTCGGTCACGACCGGCGCGCCTTCTTTGCTTGAGGCGTTCAGTTCCCCGATGAACCGTTCCGCTTCTTGTTTCTGTTCATCGCTGGCATACAAAATAACCGAACGGTACTGCGTGCCCACGTCATTCCCCTGCCGGTTTCGCGTATTCGGATCATGCGTCGCGAAAAAAACGGTCAGCAAGTCGTGAAAGGAAATCTGCGCAGGGTCATATTCTATCCGAATCACTTCAGCATGCCCCGTCTCCCCGCTTGAAACTTCTTCATAGGTTGGAGCTTGTCCTGAACCCGTCAAACCACCCGCGTAGCCGGGCGTCACGGATTTTATTCCTTTGAGCATGCCAAACACCGCTTCCGTGCACCAGAAGCATCCCCCGCCAAAAACCGCCGTTTCATTTTTTTTATCCGTTTCCACAAAAGACAGCATACCAAATTTTAAGAGACTCTGCCAGCGTATACGCGTACGAAAACTTGTATCATTATGCCCTTCATGGTATGAATAGAAAATATGGAAAATCGCACGGATGAACAATTGATGCAATCGGCCGCACGGGGTGATGATAACGCTCTGGAAACGCTTATTGCGCGCTCGCTGAAGCTTATGTACGGTTTTGCGTACCGTTTCACACACAACCGCGCGGAAGCGGAGGATATCACCCAGGAAGTATTCGTGAAAGTGTGGCGCAACGTAAAGAAATTTGACCACGCGAAACCTTTCAAGCCGTGGCTGTACCGCATCGCAAAAAACACCTGCCTTGATTTCGTGAAGAAAAAATATGCCGTTCCGTTTTCGGCGTTTGACACCCAAGATGGCGGAAATTGGCTCGCGCAAATCGTGCCGGACGGGGCGCCCGCGCCCGACGCCCTGGCGGAACGCAACATGCTTGCCGGAAAACTCGCCGCCGCAGTGAAAAGCCTGCCCCAAAAATACGCGAACGTCGTTTCCCTCCATAACGGACAAGGCCTGCGTTTTAATGAAATCGCCCGCGCGACAAATGAATCTCAAAACACGGTGAAAAGCCGGTATCGGCGCGCTCTGTTTGCGCTTAAAAAAATACTCCGTACTTAAAAAGAAAGATGCACCAAAATGCATCTTTCTTTCGTAATACCCGTATGGACGACGATTTTGAAAAATTCAACACCGACAATAATAATGAACCGCCCAGCGGACTTTTAAACGCGGTAATGGCCCGCATTGAAAGAGAACGGCGCCAAACAGCGAGAAAAAAGAGAATCGTCCTGTTTTCCCTATGCGCCATCGGTTCCCTGCTTGCCATAACCCCCACCTCAAAAGCCCTCGTGGCGGATATTTCACAATCGGGTTTTGCGCACTTTCTTTCTCTCGCGTTCTCGGACCCGGGTATGGTGCTCGCCTCATGGAATGACTTTGCCTTATCCATCCTGGAATCGCTGCCAGCATTGAGCATGGCTGCTTTTCTTCTGACCATATTCGCCTTCCTCGGCTCGGTCCGACTGCTTGCCCGGGACATTACGATGGTTTTTATCCAGCCGCGGCTTATCAGAAATAATTAATACGCTATGGATTTCAACAAACTGTTCCAGTCAAAAAAATTCAAGATGGCGCTTTTCATATTGGGAGCGCTCGTCATCCTGCTTTTGACGTTTAAAGCGGGCATGTTCGTGGGATACAAAAAAGCCGGCTTCTCCCGCCTCTGGGGCGATAATTACTACCGCACGTTCGGCGGACACAAAGAAAGATCCAAGATGGACTTTTCTTTGCGTGAAAGGGATTTTTCCAACGCGCATGGAGCCGCCGGAAAGATCATCAAGATCGAATTGCCGGAATTCATGCTTGCCGACAGGGATGGCGTTGAAAAGATCATTGTCATCAAAGACACTACGGAAATAAGGCGTTTCCGGGAAACCATCAAGCCGACCGACCTGAAAATCGATGATTTTGCGGTCGTTATCGGCTCTCCCAACGACAAAGCAGAGATTGAAGCGAAATTCATCCGGCTGCTTCCCGCTCCTTTGCCCGATTTCATGATGGGAACCGGCACGCCGTATCGCATGATGAAATAATATGAAAAAATTTCTGAAAACGCACAAGTTTATAAGCGGCGCCGTTGTTGTCATGGTCTTTGCTTTGGGTTACTGGTGGTACGCATCGTCCACGAGCACCGGCGGGGAGACGCGCTATGTCATGGCGACAGCGCAAAAAACGACCATCGTTTCTTCGGTCACCGGGAGCGGACAAGTATCCGCTTCAAACAGCATTGATATAAAAGCGAGGGTGTCCGGAGATCTTGTGGCCGTGCCCGCTGTCAACGGACAAACGGTGAACGCGGGCGCGCTCATCGCGCGGTTGGATGATTCTGACGCGCAAAAAAACGTGCGAAACGCGGAGACGGATCTTGAAACGGCAAAATTGGAACTGGATAAACTGCTTGCGCCGCCGGATGCGCTCACTCTCCTGCAAGCGGAGAACTCTATCATACAGGCGCGCGAATCAAAACAGAAAGCCGAGGACGACCTTGCCACGGCGTATGAAACCGGCTTCAACGCCGTTGCGAACGCGTTTTTGGACCTTCCCGCCGTGGTAACGGGGCTGAATGACATATTTTTCACCAGCACCATCGACAAAGGCCAGCTGAACATCGAGTGGTACGCGAACCAGGCATCGGAAGATCTCCGCATATACGACTACAAAAACAACGTCACGGCCCTCTATCAGGCGGCGCGGACGCAGTACAATAAAAATCTTGACAGCTATAAAGCGGCCGGGAGAAGCTCTAACCCGGCGGTCATCGAAGCGCTTATCCTTGAAACGTACGAAACGACAAAAGCGATTGCCGACGCCGTGAAAGCCGGGCATGATTATGTGAGTTTCGTCATCGATATAAAAGTTCAACACAATGCGCCCATTCTTTCAAATGTTTCAGCGCACAACACGACACTCAACGGTTATATCGGAACCGTGAACGGCACGCTCTCCGATTTGCTGTCCTCCCGGCGGTCCATACAGAGCGCGAAGGACGCCATTACCGCCGCCGAGAGATCCATCGAGGAAAAAGAGCTGTCACTGAAAAAAACAAAAGAGGGTCCGGACGATCTTGATATCCGCGCAAAAAAGATCGCGATCCGGCAGCGCGAAGACACGCTGTTGACGGTACGGCAGGCGCTTGCGGACCATTCCGTCTATGCCCCGTTTGGAGGCGTCATCGCAAAGGTCAGCGTGAAAAAAGGAGATTCCCTGAATTCCGGCGCGGCTGTTGCCACGCTCATCAGCGAGCAAAAGATCGCGGAAGCATCATTGAACGAAGTTGATGTGGCAAAGATCAGGGTCGGACAGAAAGCGACGCTGACCTTTGCCGCCGTGGACGGGTTGAATATTGCCGGACAAGTCGCAGACGTGGATACTATCGGAACCGTCTCTCAAGGCGTGGTGACCTATGCCGTGAAGATCGGCTTTGGCACCGAGGACGACCGCGTGAAGCCGGGCATGAGCGTGTCGGCCGCCATCATCACGGACGTCAAACAAGACGTGCTTGCCGTGCAAAACAGCGCGGTGAAATCGCAGGGAACCGGATATTCCGTGGAAGTATTCGATCAAAAAATGCCGGAAAGCCAGGGCAACCAGGGCGTAACGTCGGCAACACTGCCCCGCTCTCAAACGGTGGAGATCGGCGTCTCTAACGACACGTTGACGGAAATCACTTCCGGCCTCAAAGAAGGAGACCAGCTGATCACCAGAACCATTGCCCCCTCCACGACCGCCACGACGCAAGCACCGAGTCTTTTCGGGGGCGGCGGAGCGCGGATCGGGCGATGATGCAGCGAGAATCCACCGCCTATGATCGAGATTAAAAACGTCACGAAAGTATACAACACCGGCGTAACATTCCATGCGCTGGCGGGGGTCAGCTTCACCATCAACGACGGGGAGTTTGTCGCCATTATGGGCCCTTCTGGCTCGGGCAAGTCGACTCTGATGCATATCCTGGGAGCGCTCGACACCCCGACAAGCGGAAGCTATTTTCTGGACGGAAAAGACATGTCAAAACTTTCCGATGATGATCTGGCCGATATCCGAAAGAACAAAGTAGGGTTCGTATTCCAGTCGTTCAATCTTCTGCCGCGCGCGACTGCGTTGCGCAACGTGATGCTGCCCCTGGTATATCAAGGCGGGGAAAGAAGCAAACGGAAAGGAACCGCCGAAGCGGCATTGCGCGCCGCCGGATTGGATGAAGGGCATTTTAATCATCTTTCCAACCAGCTTTCCGGCGGACAGATCCAGCGCATCGCCATCGCACGGGCGCTGGTCAACAATCCCACGCTCATCCTTGCCGACGAACCGACGGGAAATCTTGACACGAAAACCGGCGAAATCGTCCTTGGGACCTTTCAGCGGCTCAACGAGGAGCAAAACCGGACGGTCATCCTCATCACCCACGAATCGGACGTCGCACAGCATGCCAAACGAATCATCTTCATCAAAGACGGCCGCATCGTCAGCGACGCGACGACGCACGGACAAAAAATAATACACCATTCATGAATGCGCTTGATATCCTCCAAGAAACCCATGTCGCGCTTTCGGGAAACAAAATCAGGTCGGGATTGACGATTTTGGGCATCGTCATCGGCATCAGTTCGGTCATCGGCATGATCTCGATCGGGCAGGGAGCGCAAAACTCGATCCAGTCGAGCATCCAGGCCATCGGCTCCAACCTTCTCATCGTGCGGCCCGGCGCGCAGGGCGGACCGGGCTTTCAGGTGAGTGCCGGCCGCGGTTCCGCCCGCACGCTCACGCAAGAAGACGCCGATGCCATAGCTAAAGAAATAACCCTCGCAAAAGCGGTCGCGCCGGAAATTTCCGGACGATACCAGGTGACGAGCCGTGGCAAGAACACCAACACATCGGTCGTGGGCGTCACGTCCGCATATCCTGCCGTGAGGAATGTGCAGATCGACGGAGGATCGTTCATTACCGATCAAAACCTGCGCGGACTTTCGAAAGTCGCCGTCCTGGGGCCGACCGCACGAGATGATCTTTTCGGCGAAGGAGCGGAAGCGGTCGGGCAGACCATACGGATAAAAAACATCGAATTCAAAGTCATCGGTGTCATGAAAGCGAAAGGCGGAAGCGGTTTTGGCAGCCAGGACGATATGATCTTCATCCCGCTTACCACCGCCCAGCGATTCCTTGCCGGAGACATCTACGTCACCACCATCAGCGTGCAGGCCGCGGACACGGAGTCGATGGCGGATATCCAACAGCAGATAACCGACCTCCTGCTCGTGCGGCATCATATCACCGATCCCCAGCTTGCCGATTTCAGCACGCTCAACCAGCAAGATATCGTCGCCACCGCTTCAAGCATCACCGAGACTTTCACTATTTTGCTTGCCGCGGTCGCGGGCATATCGCTCGTGGTCGGCGGCATCGGTATTATGAACATGATGCTCACCAACGTGACCGAACGGACGCGGGAGATCGGCCTGCGCAAAGCAATCGGCGCGAAACGGGGCGATATCAACATACAGTTCCTCACCGAAGCCATCGTGCTTACCTTTATCGGCGGACTGATGGGCATCGTGCTCGGCTGGGGCATCGCGTTCGGAGTCACCTATTTCGGCATCGTCCAGACATCGGTTTCCGTTTCTTCCATTCTCCTTGCCTTCGGCGTTTCAGCGGCGATCGGCATCATTTTCGGCTACTACCCGGCGCGGCAGGCGGCCCGGCTGAATCCGATAGAAGCCCTGCGGCACGAATAACATTATTAAGTAACACTGATATATGAATCAAAAAATGATCGGGGCAATCATCGGTATTGCGGTTGTCGTCGGAGGAGGTTCGTTTTACGGCGGCATGCAATACGGTAAAAGCAAAACTTCCGCCGCGGCGGGAAGATCTTCCAACCTTTCGCCGGAAGAACGGCAGGCGCGTTTCGGACAAATGGGCGCGCAAGGACAGCGCGACGGCATGAATGGATTCGCCCAAGGAGGAGGAGCCGGCGGAGAGATAATCGCAAAAGACGACAAGAGCATCACGGTCAAGCTTCGCGACGGCGGCTCAAAAATCATCTTTTTGTCGAACTCGACTTCGATTTTAAAAACCGCCGAGGGATCTTTACAGGACCTTGCGATCGGCGAGCAAGTAACCGCTATCGGCACGGCAAATCAAGACGGCAGTATGAGCGCGCAGTCAGTTCAGATCCGGTCGGCGCAAAAAACAAATCCATAGAAACACCCTTAAAGCAAATGCCGGGAATTCCCTTTTGGGAACTCCCGGCAATTTTAGAACAATCGGGGTTACGGTTTTACCTTTCCGAGGGCGCGGTATGCAAGACTTACCGCCGGCCTAAGAAGGTAATCCGGAACCTCTGTTGACCCCGGCCCAGAATTTTGAGCCTCTTTCCTTACGCTTTTGAGGAGGCGATTCTTCGGTCCCCACCAGAATTTAATCGTAAAATTTCCTGTCCGTACTTTACAGAAATCCCCGGCACTGGTCGGCCACTTGATGACCTCCGCCATTTTCGCCCTCCCTCGGCTAAAGGTTTGTAAAAAGTGCATGCCTTATAAACTTTTACCAGTATATCACATGATTTAACATCTGTCAATAGTTACAAAAAAAATTATCGCGCCACGGCATCTGCGCCGTGATCCATAAGCTGTGCGGCAAACCAATTTTTGAACGCCCCAATGACTTTTTGGTCTTGGGACGTGAAAGTCAGCTGGGCGCCATCCGGTAATTCTCCGTACTCCACGTTAAATTTTGCCGAAGGATCGCTTAACACGTCAAGACCGGGCATGTCGGATCCATGCAATGTCATGGGATCCCTGAAATTTCCCGCAGAGAACAACTGCGCTTCGGATTTTAAGTGGGACCTGATGAGAGAGATCTGCTCACCATCCTTCACATCCTTGGCGCGCACCTGTTGTATTCCCCCCGATGCCGTTCGCTCAAAGTAGTGCGTGGTCTTGCTCACGTCAAATGGCATAACCATCATCCCTCGCTCGTGAATGGTCTGCTGTCTTTGCGCCACGTCGCTTTTTTGCGTTTTCACATAATAAAAAACGCCCAGTGAAAGCACCATGATGATAACGACGACCGTATGTGTTTTTTTCATGATAGAGAAAAGGTTTTAAAAGACTATGCCTTGTAAGAGATCATAAGCGTAGACCGCGAAATACGCGAGCGAGACGTTGAAGATCATGTTGCCAACAGCGAGCGGGACCATCACCCGCCAAAAAGGGTACCGCGCAAGCCCCGCGGAGATGGTGATGAAATCGTTGGAAAAGGGCACGAAAGAGCCGTATAGGAGGCAGAACACGGGAAACGCTTTCGGATATTTCTTGGTGAAAGAGTGGACATACCGGAAAATGCCTTCTTGCAGGCGCTGGGAGATGATGGCTCCCCCCCGATAGCCGACATAGTATGACGTGGAATCGCCGAGCATGACGCCGATGGAGGTCGAGAAACCGAGTAGGAACGGATTAAGGCCGCCCAGCGAAAGCGTAACGAGGATCAGGTGGTAAGGAATCCCGCTGAACGTGGTGAGCCCGCCCAAAAAAGCAAGGATAGAAATGAACACGTATCCGTTGGTAACGCCGACTACGTCGGCTATTTTCTCCGGCGTGGAAAAGACGAAGAAGTAGAGCGAGAGGCCGCCAAAGAGCAGAAACGGCACGATTCCAAGGAGATGTTTTAAAAACACTTTTCCCTTCATGGCCTTGCCTTATCCGCATCGGTTCCTTTAAAGATGCGTATGAGTTCCGCTTCCACGATTTTACCGTCGCGGGAAGGGCCGAAGACGATCACCTCATTGCCCACCGCAAGCGCATCCTGCACGGTTCCCATCCCTTTTCTCATGACCGTGCGCCCGCTTACCAGAATCGTCTTTTCCCCGCCCGTGCGGTCACTGATTACAAAACTGCCGGCGCTGATTTGGGTGATCTCTCCGGCGTAATAATTCCCCGTCCAGCGGTAGAAAAACCCCGTCTTCACCCCCACGGAAAACAGGACGGCCTGAAACACCAGCGCGAATAGCAAAAGGCCCCCGAAAACAAGCAATACCCGTTTTAAAATGGTGCGATTTTGAGACATGGTATATTCTCATCCTAGAACCAAAACCGTCAAACGGCAAGGTCTGCTTGTAAAATTATTTTCATGCGCGAACGGCATCAAGGATATATGCCACCCTTTCCTCGACGGAAAACGCGGGCACCTCGAATTGTCTTTTTGCGACAACTTCCTGAAACTTCTGAAGATTTTTTGACGGCAGGATATCGCTCTTCTTTACATGCTCCTCCTCCATGGGCGTCCGAGCCGTCTCTGAAACAACGCAATACCCTTTTTGGGCAAGCGTTTCGATGACCGAGCTCTTTCCCACGCCCGGCCCTCCGGTCAGCACATATTTTTTTACGAATCGAATGTTCATAGTGGTTTAATTTCAGCATAGCAAATTATGGGCAAATTAAAAACCGCCCTCCGAATTTAATCGAAGGGTGGTTTTTAAGAGAACCGGCGCACTAAGCGCGGGTCACATTCGCAGCGGCCGGGCCTTTCTCGCCGTCAACCACTTCAAAAGTAACGGCATCGCCTTCTTTGATCTCCTCAAAGGTCACGCCATTCAACGCTGAATGATGAAAGAAAACGTCCTTTTCTCCGCCTTCACGGGCGATAAAACCGAACTTCCTTTCATTCTTCGTTTTGATTGTTCCTGTCATTTGTTTTTAAATGTATGTTATTTTTCCTAGAAATCCGACCACATCTCTTAGTTTTATATCCTACCGCATCGCCATGCTTTTGTAAACCCCCCGTCTGCGATAACGACGATTTTTGGCATCTGTTAAGCATTTAAGAGAAAATTTCTTAATTCAGGAAACTGGTCAGTCTTCATATCACTGGATGTAAAATGGCCATAATCTACGAACTTTTTTATCTGAACATTTTTCAGCTTGGCGCGCAACTGCTGAACACTGGTTAAAATATCTCCATCATCATTTGCAGAGAAGAAAATAATCAGCCCCGCTGTTCGCTCCGCCATATTCTCATCTATCTCAAAATCAAAAAATCCGGTCTTGAGTTCGTGTTCGGGATCGATCCAGGGAGCAACTAATACAACCTTCCCCACCTTTACTTTATGCTCACTTAACCACCTGACCAGGAATCCTCCTCCGCAACTGTGTCCTATAAGAATCGTATTCTCATCAATAAGAAGCCGTTCGAAGACAGAACACCATTTTTTATAATCCGGCTCATATGGTTCGGGAAACTCGGGAGTTTGAGTAAGAATATTTTTGAGAATAAGCTCCCTCTGAATCCATGGCAACCAATGCTTGTTGGATTGCGCTGGACTTTGAGAGTTAAAATACTCCTCTTTTGATGGCATACCGTGAAGAATAATTGCGGTTTTCATGATTTTTTTTGTTATATGATTTCAAACATCTTTTCCTCCTACGCATGCAGGCCTATCTGCAGTTCATAGAGCCGCCGGTATTCTCCGCCTTCAATTTTGAGAAGCTCCTGATGCGTGCCCGACTCGATGATTTTTCCTTCTTTGAAAACCAAAATGATATCGGCTTTGCGGACCGTGCTCAAACGATGCGCGATGATGAACGTGGTCTTGCCTTTCATCAGTTCATCCAGGGAGTCAGTGATTATCTTCTCCGAACCGGCGTCCAGCGCGGAAGTGGGCTCGTCGAGTATCAGAATCCGCGGATTGCGCAAGATGGCGCGCGCTATCGCCACACGCTGTTTCTGGCCCACCGACAATTTCACGCCGCGCTCTCCGACGACCTGCTCCCATTTCTGCGGGAATTTTTCGATGAAGTCCAGCGCATGGGCTTTCACGGCCGCCTGGCGCACCTCTTCGTCCGTCGCGTTGAAATTCCCGTACTTAACGTTCATTTTGATGGTGTCGTTAAACAGCACGACTTCCTGCGGCACCACCGCTATCTGCGAGCGAAGCTTTCGCAGGTTCACTTTTCTGATGTCGTGGCCGTCAATGAGCACTTCCCCCGCGGTAGAAAAATGATACGCCGATACCAGGTCGATGAGCGTGCTTTTGCCCACGCCCGACTCCCCCACCAAAGCCACCACCTGCCCTCCTTTAATGGAGAAAGAGATGTCTTCCAACACCTGCTTGCCTTCTTCGTATCGGAAAAACACGTTTTTGAAGGCGATGTCACCCGTTAAATCCAGCGACACGGACCCTTCGGCTTCATATTGCTCGGGCGCCAGCCGAAGGATCTTTTCCGTCACTTGAATGTTCACGATACCGTTCTGGATGGTCTGCCAATTGCGCGCGATGACGATGAACGGGCCGAACACCATCGAGGCATACGTCGTAAAAGCTATCAGCTCACCGATGGTCATGGTGTCGTTGCGGATATTGGAAACGGACATGATAAAAATGATCAGCTGGGTCGCAAGAATGGTCATGCGCTGATACAGTGTCAGGCCGCCCCACAGCTTGGTCAGGCGCATCCACAAAGGCACCGCGCTTTTCATCTTTGTGGAGATCCTATTGATCTCATATTCCTCGGCAGTAGCTTGTTTGATGGCCAACGCATTGCCAACCGCATCCCATGATTCCCCCCAGATGAAGTTGAGCGCCTCCCAGTATTCTTTCTGATACATGGTGGTGTTCTTTATTTTAGTGGAAAAGATGAGGACATATATCACGACCCCAAAAAGCAGAACAAACGCCAAAAGCGGCTGGAGATAGAATGCTATGCAAAAAGCGATGACGATGCTCAATATCTGGGGGCTCAAGTCTATGACGATGCGCCCGGCGATGGTTTCTAAAGCGCTTGCCGCAACGCCGATCTTGTTGCTGACCTCTCCGATTTTGTTGGTTTTGTGGAATGATGCCGGCAAAAGGAGCAAATAGCCGAATCCTTTCGCCAAATAATCCAGCCAGATGATATTGGAGAATTTCTCGCTCAAGATATTGATGCGCCAGTCAAGGATATATGTTATCAACTGGATGACAGCCCACACGGCAAGAAGCGCCCCGAACATGGGAATGGGATACGCAAAAAACTGCACCGTCTCGGCACCGGTGATGGCGTCAAAGAACCTGCCGACGATATACGGGACGATGCCGTTTCCGATCGCGGAAAAAATCCCCATGACGGAGAGCACGATTATCTCGCGCCGGTACTGGCTGATGTATTTCAGCAATACTTTCAGCCCCGTGTACAGATTTTCCTTGTTGATTTGTTCTTCAGTTTCCATTTTTTCATCATGATTTCATTTGAGTGACCTTCGCCACCCTTCCACTCTTATCGAACGTGGTCCACTTCCCCACCCGCTTCTCATTCTTGAAATATCCGGTCCGCATTGTGGTGCCGTCTTTACGGAACCATTCCCAGTAGCCGTCCATCTTTCCTTTGGCAAGATAACCCTTCGCCCAGATACTGCCGTCTTTATGATAATGGATATATCTTTTCCTGAGAATTTTTTTAACCGGCATGTTTATGCTTTACTGTCGCAGTTGAACATCCACTGCACGCCGTATCTGTCGGTGCAGGAGCCGAAGTAGCCGCCCCAAAACATCTCCTGAAGCGCCATCTCCACCCTTCCGCCTTCCGACAGGGCTTTGAACAATCTTTCTGTCTCGGCCCGGGTGTCCGGCTCTAAGTTAATGTACACATTGTTTCCCTGCTTGACCGTAAAGCCCATCGATTCGGGAGCATCCGTGCCCATCAGGACGTGCCCTCCCAGAATAGGCAGAGCGACATGCATTACGAGATTCTTGTCGGCTTCCGCCATGGGGGGGTTGCCTTCCTGCGGCGGAACATCGGCAAAACGATTGATGCCGCCCATGAATTCTCCGCCGAATACGGACTTATAAAAAGTGAACGCTTCTTCGGTTGTGCGGGGAAAATTAAGATACGTGCTTACCTTTGCCATATGTTTTATTATATAATTGTAATGCGATTTACTGATTCAGTATATCATTTCAATGCTCGTTGGGAAAATCATCATTGCGAAGCCTTCAAATCTGAAAAAACTTCGCTGGGCGCCATATACTCATCGGTGATTTTCGATATCAGAAATCCTTCGGGAGCTTCAAAGTTATGCGTGGCATCCGTCATCACGTCTTCGGTATGCGGTCCGCATTCTTCACGGACCTGCACGGTAACGGGAACGAGGCGCACCCCGTGCTGATGGAACACCTGGATCCGGTGGTTTCCCGATTCCAGCCGGAATTTCTTATTCTCGAGCCCCACGCGCATTATCAAGGGGTTATAGAGACCCACTTGGAGAATGTTCTCCCAAAGCGCGTCCATGCTCACGATGGTGCCATCCAATAAGTCGGCTTCGGGAGACACGTCGCGCCCATAATATTTCCAAACCCATTCCGTGGGTACGAGCTCTATCTTCCCTTGTTCATACAAAGGATGTTTCTTCCAAATTTCTTTGATATCCATGAATTGCTATCTTAATGCTTCTCGAGATCTATTTCAAGCCCGCGGCTCGAAGCGCGGGATGGCCGCGCCGGTGACTTTAGATTTCCACCAGTGCCGTCGTTTTTATGCTGCCATCTTTTGCGGATTCGTCATAGCGCTCTATGCGGAATCCGTTCTTTTGATTGAACGCGGCGAATTTGGTGCTGGAGAGCGCAAAGGAGCAATCCACGCGGCCGAAGAAGCGCTTGTGATCTGATATCTCGTTTTTCGTTTCACCGGCGCATCCATGCGCGGTGCCGAGGTCGTATCGCTTCGTCATGCCGTCCATAGTCATGACGTCCGCAGCGATCTTTTGCTCATAGAAGTGGAAATCATCCTCGCTCGTGATAGAGGAGTCCGCCTTTTCGATGTTCCAGCTGATTTTTTCTACTGCTATAGCGTCGCGGTTCCAAAGCGGCATGAGAGAGCCGCCGGTCAAGAGCCAGCCGAGCTTCGCTGCGAGGTAGAACGGTGGCGGGCAATCGTCCCCACCGGGCACGTTGTCTAGCAATACAGGGTTGGCGCAGCCGTAGCGGATCGCAGAGCCGACGTAGCGGACGCCGAGAAAGAGCGCGATGAGGATGATGACAATTCCGATTTTTTTGAGGGTTGAGTTCATAGATCTATTTTAAGCCTGCAATGCCGAGGCTACCTACGATGAGTGCGATGACGATCACGAGCACCGTCGCTACGGCGAATATCCCGACTGTCTCTAAAAAGAGTTTTACTCCTTTTTCTCGATGTCCGTCGAGCAGTAAGAGAAGCGGCTGATAGAGAAAGAAGTAGCCCATGAGAGCCGCGGAAAGAACGAAGGTGGCGAGAAAGCCCATCGGGAGAAAGATGCTTTCTTCCACGACGCCCTCCAAGAGGTTGGACCCGTAGAAGACGGTTGTCACGAGCGTCGCGATGTATGCGATCGCAGAGAGAGCGTTGTAAAAAGGATTTGTTGTCATGTTTCGTTATTTATTAAATTCAATAATATCCCCCGGCTGACAATCTAGGGCTTTACAGATTGCCTCCAGAGTCGAAAATCGGATCGCCTTTGCTTTCCCGTTTTTCAATATGGAAATATTGGCCATCGTGATGCCTACTTTCTCCGTAAGTTCGGTGACACTCATTTTCCGCTTGGCGAGCATTACGTCGATATTGATGATAATTGCCATAATATTTTAGACCGTGAGGTCGTTCTCCGATTTAATATCTATGGCATTTTGCAGGAGTCTCTCAAGTACCGCCGCAAAGACACTGGTAATCATCGGCGCAAAGATAAAGACGAGTCCGATCACTACAGCGCCGGGGGCGTCGTCTTTGTCCGCCACGTAAATTATGTACGGCATCCCCGCGGCATAGAGTACGCTGATCGTGAAGGCGCAATATTTAATATTCTTTATTGCCTTTACGGATAGATCCGAGAACGCTGTGTTCTTGTCGATGTATCCAAGAAGCAGCAAACCCTGATAAAGCGCAAAGAAAAACGGTATTGCCGTTATCAGCATGACGAGCATCACGGGAAGAAACATTCCTGCATTTCCGGAGATGCTCACCCCTCCGATGATCACGCACAGCGCGAGCACCGCGAGCCCGATAAGATAAATTACTACCTTCAAAAATAGTGTTGATCCTTGTTTCATAGCGCAGCGTAAATAGTGCTAATACTCACAGCTTAATCTATGATTTATCGTTTGTCAATATATTATTATCGTTATATGTGGATATCAACGATGCATGCAACCGGACCAACAACAAGGCCTGCGCATGCCGCCTTTAAGCTTTGAGAGCGCCTTTTCGATACGAATGCTCCTGGTCTCCGCTTTTTTGCCGGACGTAACCCAGCATATCCACTCATTGCGCGCAAGCGGCGTAATATCTTCCCACACTGCCCGCGCCGCAGGTGTTGCAGTAATGGCCTTTCGTAAATCCTCCGGCATTGCATGTACCGTACCGCCGGCAACCTTGTGGTGAGCTAGTCGAACCATCCCCTTTTTGATCATAATTTTCGATTACAGCGGAACCATTTTAATAAGACCACAGTCCCATGAATGCGCCTATGTAATGAACTACCCCATAGAGAACCAAGATGTAGCCGAGAATTCCGGCCACAAGCGACAGGATGACGATATTTATTACTTCATTCCTCCTTTTTACCGCCTCGTCAATGGTGCAAATACCCTTTGTGCGCCGCAGGTAGAACACCATCGAAGCAGTCAACAGCAGCAATCCGGCCGCGCGAAAATACCATTTATAATCTCCGTAGAGGGTATCGGCCAAACTCGATGCGAATGCAACCGAGCCCAACCCCGCAAGAACGATGATAACGGGTGATAAACAGCATAGGGTAGCCACGAGTACGGGAAGTCCGGAAATTTTTAATATATCTTTAAACATAATTTGTATTTAATTAAATAACGGCAGGTATTCTGCATATCCTTCCTCGACAAGCTTCTCTTTAGGTACGAAACGGAGCGCCGCGGAATTCATGCAATAGCGCAACCCGCCTCGTTCTTTTGGTCCGTCGTTAAATACATGGCCGATGTGCGAATCCGCATACCAAGAACGCACCTCCGTACGAACAGAGAACGGGCTTCGGTCTTCCTTCAGCGCTACGCTGTCCTGTTCGATCGGCTTTACGAATGACGGCCAACCCGTACCTGAATCATACTTGTCTTTTGATGAGTAAAGCGGTTCTCCGGAAAGTATATCAACATAGATCCCCTCGGCCGTATTCTTGTCGTATGCATTGTCAAAGGGCGTTTCGGTGCCGTCTTCCTGCGTTACTTTATACTGAAGCGCCGTGAGCATTTTTCGCAATGCTTCATCCGGGGGTTTCACATATTTTTCCCACGGAGCTTTCATTATTGCTTCGATGTTGAGCGACGGTTTTGTGTCGGTACTCCAGTGCTTTTCTATAAAAGCATCCCGCCCCGAACCCTTTCGATAGTAAGCATTTGGAACTATATACAGGTACAAAGCAATACAGCCCGCGATCAAAAGCACAGCAGTAATCCGGAATTTCTTTGAAGATTTAAACATGCGTTAGAGTGTTTTTACTTTCTTTTTTATGTTTTCTCGCGGCTAACCACACGATCTAAGAAGCCAACTGCCAGACCGGTTATACCGACGATTGAATGCAGGATTGTATCTGCCTTATTGAAAGCGTCCAATCCCCCGAAATCCGGAAACAGACAGCCAAAAATCGCCACAAAAGTGAAGAAGCTGCCGTTTGCCAGAGGAAAGATTTTCCACCACCTTTCACCCATCCAGCCGTACCCTAACACGATTACCCCAAGCCCAACGTGAAAAATTTTATGCATCGTTTCCGGCCTGAACCCAAAACGAAAGTAGTCAGAAAGCAAAGAAAAAACAATGAGCACGAAAAAGACTCCGACAATTCTCGTATACCATTTTGATAGCAAGTAAGGTTTCATTGGCTGGCTGGCTCGGTTGCGAACCCACCGCAGTGAGGCTGTTAAGGGTTATTTGGACGATTTCAGTATAGCAGAATGAGACGTCTCGGTCACGGTCTCAATGGGTGCGACACTTCAAAGGACCGGGTGCCTTCTCGCCGGCGTTGCTCATCCAACGTAAGGGGAAATGGTGTGCGCCATTACGATGGTAATCGCATAGTATGCCCAGTGAATAGCGTACGAATATATAATACCGCCTCGCAATTTGAGCAAAATATAAGGAAACACGAAACCAAACGCCATTGCAGCAATAACGAATCGCACGACGTACCCAAAAGGCAACTCTCCAAATGTAAGGAGCATGTGTGCGCCTCCAAAAAGAATCGCGCACCATATGGCCGTCGTCCGAACACTGAAAGCATCGTGCTTGAACGCGAGCACGAGCGCGATGATGAGAAGCTGCTGGAAAAGTATCTCGAAAGATTTCGGTAAAAAATACCACGACGTCGCAACCATGAGATCGGGCGCGCTCCAGGTTTCCGTCCATTGTATCGTTGGCAGTTGCGGTAGAATATATGACGCAAAGAGAAATATGCCGGTCGCCGAAAAGAGCAGCACTATCGAAGAGTATCGCCAATCTGTGTCTAAGCGTAACCTTCGGTACAAACTCTCAAACATCAGATAGCTGATGAAAGCCCATGCCAGGTAGTAGAGAGCAACGGCAAAGGGCGAGATATTATAGTTAGCCTCAATGCCCGCCTGAGGCAATAGAATGTAAAATCCAATATCAGAAAGCACCCAAAGCGAAAACACGCGCCAAAACGTCCACGCGAGCCCCCTTTCAAACCTAGTTGCATTACTCAATTCCATGGCAAGTATTATTAATTTGAGCTCTCGAACTTGATGGGTTGTTCCGTAAGACGCCTGCCCGTCCGAAGCTTTAACGAAGGTTAGATTACATCAAACTTATTTTTCACTCTCCAATTGAACTTTCAATAAAAAAACTGTCTCTGTCCTGAGTTTTGATCGCGCCCAGTCTTTTTGGGGCTCGGTAAGTAGTTCGCCTAAGCCATCGAGGATGCGCTTATTATCCATCTTCTCCAGCAATTCAATACACTTCATGAGCGTGTCTTTATATGACATTCCCGAACGCTCTTCAATAATGGTTTTGTTTATTTTCCAGCTGTTTTTTTCAAAAAAATATACGTCATAAATATCGCGGCTCGTTTTACCAATTCGTTCATACATTGCCATAAGCTTGTGGGCGAACATGTCCGCCTCCGCCATGACAAGCATCGAGATGCCAAGCAATGTTTTAACCTCATAGCGGGAACCGAAATTCCTGCGATTTATTTCAATCTTTATCTTCTGCGCGCCCGGAGCATACGAAATAACATTCAGAAGATTGAACTTCTTGATATAAGAGTCCGTGATCGTCCCATAGTTTGCGGCAATTTTTTGAATTTTTCCAAAGACAAGAGCTTCCTTGCTTTCATCCAAGAGATCAAAATCCAAATCAACTGATCTGCGGTCAAGACCGTAAAACAAAAGAGCCGCCGTGCCACCCTTAAATCCCAAATACGGCGCGATAGAAGTATCGGAATAAATATCCTTCAAAATCTGAAGCAGTACAGCTTTATGTTTTGAATAGTCTAATGTCATACGTTTGTGCTTTTATAATGCTCAAAATAGGTGTTTACCTTTTTCTCCATCCGTTTATTATGATACATAGGTAAAATCTCAAAAACCTTGTCCCAATCCAACGCATCCAAGTTATCAAAATGATAATCTTTGCTGATATAGATACGATCCAAGAAAGCGCGTTCTTTAGTTGCTGTAGCGATGCCGTCTGCGTGTTCGATGCCGGCAGTATTGCTCAACACGTAATCTTTCATCCGGACAAATGAAATTCTGTGGCCGTCAGCTTCAATATCTCTCGTCACATAAGTGGCAACAAAAATATTGCCGTAGTACTGGAAATTAATTCCGGTACGGGTCAACACCGTTTCAAAGCTGATGTATGAGGGCGTATAAATACGGGTCGCCAACTCAAAATGGTTATAGTTTTTGTCTTTGGCGTAGATGCCACGGCGAATCCGGACCAGCTTCCCGGCCTTAACATATTTATTCAATCGTCCGCTGATTGTTTGCTTCTTCTCTTCGCCCCACAACAAAGCAACATCTTTGGTAGAAAAGACGGTCTTTTGAGATCGCAATAAAACACCTAAATATTCTCCTTTGACTGGTTTTTTATCCATATATAGACTGGAAGATACCTTAAAGGTTATTTCCAGTTCAATTATATACTATACGCAAAATAAGCGCAAGAGCGAAAAACTCTGGAACTCTTATTCCGTCGGACTGATTCGGTCATTATATTTCTCCTCGATGGCTTTGATGAGGTCTTTTTCTGACATATTAAGAAGCTCGGCAAGCCGTAATATGCTGATAAGCGCTTTGGTGGTATTGATTTTAAGGTCTACCGTATCTATCGCTCCCCCATGATCGGCGTCTTCGCTTACCGCGGCAATTTTGCCGGCTGTCTTTGCAAAATGCAGAGCGGAATGTTTCACGGCGAAAGCAAGACGCTCCTCTTCACTTGCACCTTTCAGTTCAGGGTATGTTTTTTCGTCAAACGTAAAATGCTTGGCAATAAGCTGTATGAGTTGATTGATGTTTCCCTGCATATATTTTTATAGGTTAAAATCCAAACATCCTTAATAATCTCTTAAACCAGCTTTCTTGATTTTTTTCTGACTTAATCTGAGTTTTATATTCTGGTGCCGGTTCTGTATAACCCGCTCCGCCTTTGTTCAAGTGACTTTTAATCGGCTCTTTTGGTTGGGATACTCCTTTTGATCTATGACAATGATATTCTCCATATGACAATCCCCAGTTGGGGCAATTAGTACGGCAAGTGTGACAACCCGATGAATCGGTTCCTCCAGGATGAGCAGAAACTGCTGTTGGCCCAAAAGAAACGGAGAGAAAGAAAACTATTGCTAATGAATATTTTAAAATCCTCATTTTTGTTCAAGAAAATCCTTGACGGCTTTAAATATTTTTTTATGATCTTTGGTGTTCTGGTACACTCATTGCCACGAAAAGAGTGGTTTTCATAAGCAATATCTCTTCCGTGACCCATTATAAAGCATTTTATAGGCCTCTCAGTTAGAAATAGAACAATTATCTCCCTCCCGACACTCGTAGTAAATACTCAATTCGTGAATAGTCCCCTCTCCAAGAGTTGAGGTAAACGCAATTATATGTTGTTGCTCTTCAGAATTAAGAACCCTTAAAAAATCAACGCTTAAAGCTTCAACATCCTCTCGATACGGAATTTTTTCCTTGTAAAACACGCTATCGAGTTTATATAACAATTCTGTTGAGTTCTCAAGTTTCTGGACATCTAGACTCTTATCCCTTCTTAGATGCCCACCAAATTCTTTATAACTACCACCAAGAATCGCGGTGAGTTTTATATACACACTATCGTAAACAGATAATATTTTATTGTTAACTGACGCCCTTGCATAAAGATATCCAAAAGCTAATTTCCCATTAACTTTAATCTCCTTCTTGAAAGTTTCTGTTGGCTTCTCATTTTTGGTAGAGTTGTTAAAATCAGACACAAGAACAAATTTATGGAGAGTTTCTTTTTTGCGATAATCAGATATCGCAACCTCCTCCTTAAGCTTTTTTATATCATCTTTAATTTCCTCAATTTTTTGGTTAGTTGTTTCTTTCGGTGCGAAAAACGATCCAACCCAACCAAATACAAAAGCCGCAATAACAACAGCTAGTAAGCCAACTATTATGAGTATTAATTTCTCGAAAAATTCTTTTTTATTTGCCATAAAAGTACAAAAAATATCCTTTTATAGATTGCTTAAACTTAAACGCTAAACCAATACTTACTGCAATCAATAGCTCAACAATAACTACAAAAAAGGTTAATTTCCAATTCATCCTAAAAAATTCAGTTAGTTTTATGTCACTCACAAGACTCGCACAGTTTTTCAAAAAAATCAATATAATAAGATAAGATAACCAATTAAACGGCTCTGGAATAAATTGAATATTTTGTAGCATAGGAACCTTCTCGGATAAAACAGGTATTAAGCTATAAGCTAAATATAAAGCCCCGCCAATTGCAAAACATTGGAAAATAAAAAGTGCTCGCGAGTTTTTCCAGCTTGTATGCGCAATCCTAAATCGATAGTTATAGCGCTCTACAAGCAAAGACCAGACTTTAGACGGAGAAATGTAGAATTCATTTTCCATATAATCTAAACCATAAGGAAACAGGATCAGGGACAATGCTTTTGCATAAATACTAACTACCTTTTCTGGCCACCTAATACTACACTGACTCGTGCTGCGGGACTTGGATTCGAACCAAGATAAATAGCTTCAAAGGCTACTGTCCTACCATTAGACGATCCCGCAAGGATTTATTTCGCAAACAGTTTCAGGAGCGCGAGCTCGATGGGGAGGATGCGGATGGAGGTTTTGCGCATCGCGTCCTCTGCTTCTATGAATGTTTCGAGCATGCGCGCCAGATCTTCTTGCTTGAACTTTTCCGACTGCGCCATCATACGGGAAAGCTGTTCTTTGGTCAATTCGGGCATGATGACGTCGCTCAACTTCGGGTCAACCTTCAAAAGCATCATTTTACGCAGATAATCAATGAGCGAAGCGAACAATTCTTCTATATTCCCGCCTTCGTTTTTAAACGTGTTGAGCCGCACGATGGCCTCTTTCGCGTCTTGTTTGGCAAGCGCGTCCACCACATCGCATACCTGCTGGAGCCCCGCGATGCCAAGCACGCTATGAACGGCTTTTTCGGTTACAACGCCTTGCGAGTGCGCCAACACCTGTGCCAGCATGGACTCGGCGTCGCGCAGGCCGCCCTGGGCCGCATGTGCTATCAAACGCAATGCTTCGTTGTCGGCTTTCGCTTTTTCGGCTTTGATGATAGCCGTAAGCTTTTGCACTATCTGTTCAAGCGAGAATTTCTTGAAATCAAAGCGCTGGACGCGGGACAGTATCGTTGCGGGCATTTTGTCGGCAGACGTGGTTGCCAGAATGAAAAGAGCGTGCGCGGGCGGCTCCTCGAGAGTCTTGAGCAATGCGTTGAACGCCTCTTTGGTGAGCTGGTGCGCTTCGTCGATGATGTACACTTTGTATTTGAGCGCAAGCGGCGTCGAGCGGATGGCTTCTTTAAGTTCGCGGATCTCGTCGATGCCGCGATTGGACGCCGCGTCTATTTCCACGATATCCATCGCCCTGCCTTCTGAAATATCAATGCAATTCTGGCATTTTCCGCACGGCGCGCCTTTGACCGGATGCAGGCAATTCGCCGCCTTGGCGACCAGCCGCGCGATGGTCGTCTTGCCGGTGCCACGCGGACCTGCAAACAGATACGCGTGCGCGATTGCACCATCCGCAACGGCGTTTTGGATGGTCTGCACCACGTGTTCCTGCCCGATGACTTCATCGAATCCGGAAGGGCGGTATTTGCGATAGAGGGCGATGTTAGGCATAGAAACTAGAAAATAGAAGCTAAAAAATAGAAATTATTTTTTGAAAACAATAAACTTGTACCCGAGGAAGTTCCAGAAAAGCCCGCCGAACGCCCCCGCGACCGCCGCGATGGTCGCCCACAAGGTTTCGCGCATGCTCTCTGGCTTGAAGGAAAAAACCAGGGAGAATATGGCGCTGTTAATGAGAAGCCCTACGACGCTGATGGTAAGGAACGATACATATTCTTTTTTTGCTTCCTCGATCTTTTTCTCCTGGAACGTCCAGAATTTGTTCCAGAAAAAACTGCTGGTGCTTGCCGCCACGAACGACACGGCTTTAAAGAGCGTCCACGTGGTGATGGAAGCGAACGCGACGGAAAAAAGAACGCGCGCGGTCTGGCTTCCCGAGAGGTAAATGATGAAGTGCAGGATGCCCAGATCGATGAAGAAATTCGCCGACCCGACAATGCCGAATTTCCCCAGCTGATACAGCGCGGGCATCCATCGGCTTGCCAGCGCGAACGCATACAGGCCCAGCGGCGCGAGCACGGCAAAGACAATGAACAGATAATTCTGGAACGCGTAGTGCTTGCCGATGTTGGACAGGATGAACGGCGCGAGCACGCCGATGAGAAAACCCAACAGCGTGCTTGCCATGAGATCGGTTCTGGTAAATCGCGTACTCATACTTTTATGGTTTTAAACCGCTCCTGGATCTCCATTTCAATCTGGCGGCGGTCTCTGCCGTATTTCAGGCGGGAAAGCTCTTTCAATATGGCGGCGACTTCGGCGTTCCCTGCCGGCGGAATATCCACCTTCACGTTGAACGGCCGGACGGCTTGGCCGTTCACCAGAAGCTTTGCGTAGCAATTCAGGTTGTCCAGATTGATGATGTCGTTGGCGTTAAATTCCGGCTCAAGCTGTTTTTGCAGGAATTCCGCGTCATCCACGCCGGTGCGAAATATCATCATGGAGCCCACGTTGCCAAACACCGCGTTCTTGATGCTTTCTTTCAGCTGGGAAATGAACTGGTGCGCTATCGTGAGCGAGAGCCGGTATTTGCGCGCTTCGGATAATATAACAGAAATCGAGTCCGTTGCAAAATTCTGGAACTCGTCGATGTAGAAATAGAAGTCGGCGCGCTCGCTTTCAGCGACGTCAGTCCGCGCGAGCGCCGCCATCAGGATCTTGCCCGTGATGATCATGCCGAGCAAATTGCTGTTGATTTCTCCTATCTTTCCCTTGGCGAGGTTGACCAGAAGAATCTTCTGGGTGTCCATCACGTCGCGGAAATTGATAGAGCTTTTTTCCTGCGCGATGATGGGACGCACGAATTCGTTGGCGATGAAGGTGTTGAACTTGCTGGTGATATAGGGCGTGATATTGGCGAGCGACGCTTCCCCGCCCGCCTTTTCCGCTTCTTTTTCCCAGAACGCCTTGGTGACGGGGTCCGAAACACGGGAAAGCTTGAGCTTGCGGAACGCCGGGTCGGAAAACACCCGGGGAACTTCAAGCAAGGTCGAACCCGATTCGGGGTCCGACATGATGAGCCCAAGCGCGTTGCGCATGTATTGCTCGAACATCGGCCCGCCGGTCGCTTTCAGGTCGTACAGCTTGTCAAAGATTCCTATCATCTCGTTGACGATGAACGACTTCTGCTCGGGAAACTGCGGATCGTACTCAAGCATGTTGAGGCCGAAAGGACGCTCCAGATCGGCCGGGTTGAACACGATGACGTCGTCGGCCCGGTGTTTGGGAATCTTTGCCAGCACGTCCTCCACCGCGTCGCCGTGCGGGTCTATTAGGCACACGCCCGCGCCGCGCTCGATATCCTGCGCGATCATGTTTTTCATGGACACGGACTTGCCGGTGCCCGTCTGCCCGACGATGTACAGGTGGCGCCTCCTGTCTTCCTCGCCCATCCGCACTTCTTTTTCTTCCCCGCGATACGCATTGGTGCCGATGACAAGGCCCTCGGCAGGCATATTCGCGGGCAGGGGCGCCGCGCGGCTTTTCAGCGATTTGATCTTTTTGGTCTCCAGATAGGGCGTGGGGAAATGAAAGATACTAGTCAGTTCTTCGGTGTTCAAGACCATCGTGTGATTGCCGATGAAATGCCTGAACGAAAACGCGTAAAAAAGCTTTTCGAGCGCTTTGCCGCTCGCGCGTTTTACCGAAAAGCCGTTCAGATTGGGGTTGTCAAACTGCGTGAACGCGCTTTCAAGCCCGGACAGGATCTCCGACGCCCGCGTTTGGGTGAGCGCCGACGCTATCAGACGGATATTGACGGCAAACCCGACCTTGGACGATTTCTGCTCAAGCGCCTTGATGGTCGGCTCGTCGATGGTATGGAAGCGCTGTTTTTCTTTATGCTCTTTATCTTCTTTCTTTTCTTCTTTGTGGTGGAACAATTCCAGCAGGAAGTCAAAAATATTCTTATGCGCGTCGCCGTGCGCCTGGTGGAAGGTCTTGCCGTTTTTCATCTCCCACGCGATGCGCTTCGCCTTTTCCTGCCACGTGTTGTCGGGTTTCAACAGGACCTGTATGGCGCACCCCTCGCCGTTAAACGACAACCGGGACATCGCGTTGGTGATGAAGTTGAGCGGGTCGGTCTCCAGATTCTGATACGTGCGCACAGGCAGAAAATAGCTGTGCGAGAGGGTGACGAACGACCCCGCGCTCGCGCCCAGGGGGTTGAAGATATTGTAATCCTCGACGCGCTCCACTTTCGCGTCGGGCAAAAACCCGGTGATCTGCTTTTCCGCCTGTCCGACATATTTGCGCGGCACGGCGAGATAAAAATGAACCTCCTCGCCGATCGCCGGAAGCACGATTTCAAACGAAAGGGCGGATGGCCCCCGGAACATCCCTTTCACCCATCCTTGCTTCACCTCTGCGATACCCGCATAAAACTGTTCCATGACGCCGATGAGCTTTTTCATTTCCACGTCTCCGACGGCCTTGTCTTTTCGGTGGAGCGGCACGACCACCAATAAAAGAGCGAGCTGAAGCGAATAATTGACTTCTTCCCTGCGCTGAAGCTTCGTCAGGAACAGGAAAAGATATACCAGCGCCGCAAGGAAAAGCACCCCCAGAAACGAGAAAAAATAAAAAGAAATGTCGGTGGTCATTTCAATTCTTCGAGCGTGTGCCTTGTGATAAGTTCGTCATAGAGCCGGTCAACCAGCATGTCGTGGAGCGCGTCCAGAAGGTACGGGTCGTTTTGCTTCCGCGCCGCTTCGATGGCGGCAAGCAGTCCCTCCTGGAAAGCAAGGTCGACCAGATGCTGAAGTTTGCTTTCAAGTTCCTTGTGCGCGTCGTCCGAAAGTTTTTGTGTCGTCATGTGTTATAAATTATCCGTTTGCATTTCTTTGGCGATGTTGTCTATCTTGATAAGCGCGTCGCTCTTGATGGTCGAAACGGCGTCCTGCGCCGCCCTGCTTGTCATGATGGCGCGCTCCACGTCTTCAGGCGAAGCGTACGGATGCGAGGTGGCCATGCCCGTATAGCTGTCGATATCGATGAGCGCTTTCGCGCACGCATCGGCGATGGTCTCTTTTATCTTCGCTTTCGCGGTGGTTATCTGGTCGGCATCCATAGAAAAAGCTTATAAATTTTTCAATTTTTCCTTCAGATCCTTGATCTTGCGCTCGTCAATGCCTTTTAAGATCGCGTTCAAGCTTTCCCGGTGCTCTTTTTTCGCTTTTCCGAGTTCGGCGGCGAATGCTTCGTGCACCGCTTTCATCTGCGCCTGCATCGCGCCCGGCGTTTTATCCGCGGGCGCGGCTTCTTTGGCTTGCGTTTGGGGCGGCTCCATTAATCCATTATAAAGGGTATTCGACCCCAGAACAAGCCCTAAATCCCGCCATAGTGAAAATGAGAGGGCGTATGCTATACTGAAATCATGAACATGAAGTGGATGCACTACCTCACGAAAGCGATCGGGTTGTACGCCGCGTTTTCCGGAAAATTGGCGCGCGCGATGGTGTTTCTGTCGCTGGCGGTCATGCTTTTCTTCCTGGTGAGCGTATCGGGCAAAGAGTCGGCCGTCATGGACGAGCTCGCGCACATCCCCGCGGGCTATTCGTATCTGACAAAACAGGATATGCGGCTGAACCCCGAACACCCTCCGCTATTGAAAGACCTTTCAGCGCTACCTTTGATATTCATGGACCTCGATTTCCCCACGGGGATCAAAGCATGGACGGCCGACGTGAACGGTCAGTGGGTCATGGGCGACGAGTTCCTTTACAAAAGCGGCAACGACCCCGACCGCATCATATTCTGGTCGCGCATGGGCTCCATCCTGCTTACCGTTCTTTTGGGCTTTTTTATATTCAAATTCGGCACGGAATTTTTCAGCGGAAAAGTCGGATTGCTCGCGCTCATCCTGTTCGCTTTTTCCCCCGCCGTTCTGGCGCATGGCAAATACGTGACGACCGATGTGGCGGCGGCTTTCGGGTTCTTCACCGCCACGTTTTATTTCCTGCGCTATCTCAAAGAGCCGACGCGCAAAAATCTCGTCTGGGCAGGCGTATTTTTCGGCATCGCGCAAGCGCTGAAGTTCTCTCTGGTATTGCTCATCCCCTTTTTTATCGGCATCGCCCTGTTGTGGGCGCTGTCGCATCACGACAGGCGGATGGTGTGGCGGTGGATGGGGCGCGTGTTCGTGATATTTGCAATCGGGTATATCGGCATCATTTGGCCGCTCTACCAATTCCACGTATGGAATTATCCTGCCGGCGTGACTGATCCCGCCCACATACAAGAGATCGCCGCCGTAACACAGCGCTACTGCCCTGAACTTAACAAAGACCGCGTCGGGCCGAGCCAGTACCGCGACACGGCGTGCAATCTGAAAACATTCCGCCCGCACGCGCTCGCGGACGCGATTGTCTGGATGTCCGACAAGCCGGTGCTCCGGCCGCTTGCGCAATACGCGCACGGAGTCCTCATGGTCGGCCAGCGGACCGCGGGCGGCAACACGACGTATTTTCTCGGCGAAGTCTCGATACGCGCGTGGTGGTACTATTTCCCCGTCGTCTATCTCATCAAAGAACCGCTGGCCGGGCACGTGCTGTCGCTGGCCGCGCTGGTCATTTTATGCGCGTATCTCGGCAAGAAAAGGATCCTGTCCGCCCTGCGGAAGCGCCACGGCGAGACGCTCCGGCGACTTCTGCGCGAACATTTTGCGGCGGCGACCGCCATCCTCCTTGTCCTCTATTATTGGGGGGTGAGCATGCTGGGCAACCTCAACATCGGCGTGCGCCACATCATTCCCACGCTCCCGTTCATCTTCCTGCTTGTCGCGGACATCATCCTGACGTATCTGGGAAGACGCCCGTCGTTCGAGCTTAACCTTTCGCTCGACACTGTAAAGCGCATCGCGTCGTTTTACTTCGTCAAAGCGTGGCATTACGCCGCCCTGTGCGTCATTGTGCTGTGGTACGTCATCTCGACCATCGCCCACTATCCGTATTTCACGTCGTATTTCAACGAGCTCATCGGCGGCTCAAAAAACGGGCATCGCTACGTCGCCGATTCAAACCTCGACTGGGGGCAAGACATGAAGCGGCTCGCGCAATTCACGAAAGACAACAACATCAACAAGATCCGCGTCGCCTATTTCGGCGCCGGCTCGCCCGACTACTATCTGAAAGACAAATACATCCCGTGGTGGTCGTCCCGCGGAGCGGAACCCGGCTGGTACGCGATCTCCGCGACATTCCTGGACGAAGCGTTCGGTCTCCCGGTCGGCAAGTACGTCCGCGCCGAGCAAGACTCCTACCCGTGGCTCCGCGGCAAAACCCCCGTCACCGTCATCGGCAACTCGATATTCGTGTATCGCTTGGAATAAAAACAGAGAGCTCACTCTTTCAACTTATAATACGCCCGGTTCTCTACGCGCAAGTCGACGTAATCCAGCTTGACGATATCGCCCTGCACCATTTTCGTCAGGATGCTTTTTAATATCTGCACCTGCTTGTCCGCCTGCTGGCTCATGGTGAAAAAAACCCTGAAATCCCCCGTGCTCTGCGCGACGACGTCGCCGTACTCGTCCATGCGCGCGAACGAATCAAACGTGATGCCCGCCGCGTCGGACGCCGCCGTTTTTACGCGGACGATGAAATCCATGAACTCGCTTGGGTATTTTTTAAGCGGAACGACGACTCCCGACAGGTCGCTCTCCAAGATCACGGTGACTGAAGCGCCGGAGACGGCGGGAGTTGACGCAAAGAGGACCCCCGCGTTATCCGCGACAAAACAGCGCGAGCTCGCGTCGCACGCAACGGCGGCGGGCGGCCGCTCGGTAATCAAAACATACAGTCGGCTCTTTTGGCTTCCCTGCGCGAAACGGAACGGCTTGAACTCGCGGGTGATGCGCGCCTGCGCGACGCCGGGGAACATATCTTGCAATTTGTTTTCCGCCTCATGCAAGGGAAAGAGAAAAACGTTGCGGGCGGGAAGCATGAAAAAATATTTCTGCGGGAAAAAGCTTTCAACGGCGCTCTTGATGTCGTCAGCGGACGCCATGTCCGCCCCCTCGACGCGGATGTCTGAAACCGCAAAATAGCCGCTCGCGAGGAAAAAATAACTAAGAGAAAAAACGACTAGCATGAAAAGGAAACCATACGCCAGGATTTTTCTTCTTTTTTTTCTAAGTTTTTTTTCTCGTAAACGCTGCTGGAAACCCGATGAAATGCCTTGGTGCGCCATACGACTCATCGGGCAATGCGCTCAATGCCGCCCATGTAAGGGCGTAACACATCGGGAATAAGCACACTGCCGTCTTTTTGCTGGTAATTTTCGATGATGGCAATGAGCATTCTGCCCATGGCAAAACCCGTGCCGTTGAGCATATGCGCGTATTCCGTGCTTGGTTTGCCGTCCGCGGCGCGCGTTTTGTATCTGGTGCGCAGGCGGCGCGCCTGAAAATCCGTCGTGTTGGATGTCGAGTGCGTTTCACGATACTCCCCTACGCCGCCGTTTTGTCCGGGCATCCACGCTTCGATGTCATACGTGCCCGCGGAAGCCCATCCGAGATCGCCGGCGCACAAACGGATAACCCTGTACGGAATGGCAAGCGCCTGCATGAGCCTTTCTTCCAAAGACAGCAGGAGCAGGTGCTCGTTGGCGGAGTCTTCCGGCCGCGTGAAGCTCACCATTTCTATCTTGTCGAACTGATGCACGCGCAAGATGCCCTTGGTATCTTTGCCGTAGGAACCCGCTTCCCGCCGGAAACAGGTTGAAAAAGCGGCATAGCGTTTCGGCAATTCGCCCTCCTCGAACGTCTCCTCGGCGTGGATCGGCCCGACCGACTGCTCCGAGGTGCCTACGAAATACACCTTGTCATCTTTGAAATAATAGCTTTCCTGCCGGTCGGCGTCCCGGTCGACGAACCCCATCGCGCGCATCATCTCTTCTTTGACGATGACGGGCGGGATGACGGGCGTGAACCCTTCGCGCGCGAGCATATCGAACGCAAAGCGCGCCAGCGCGAACTCCAGAAGAACCGCTTCGTTTTTCAGATATCCGAACCTGCTGCCGCTGACCTTCGCGGCGCGCTCCGTGTCTATCACGTCGAGCTTTTGCGCGAGCGCAAGATAGTCCAGCGGCGGAAAATCGAACTGCGGCTTTTTGCCGACTTCGCGGAGCACGACGTTGTCCGCGCCGCTTTTTCCTTCCGGAACATCGGCAAGCGGCAGGTTCGGCATATCCGTCAAAATCGCCTGCCGTTGTTCTTCGGCGGCGTTAAGCTCCGCTTCTGTCTTTGCGAGGTCGCCTTTTAAACGCTTCGCTTCTTCGATGTTGCGTTCCGCGCCCGCTTTTTTTTGCTCGCTGCGCAACCGGTCCGCTTGCGCCGTCAGCGCGCGCCATTCCCCGTCAGCGCGCAAAAAATCGTCTACCAGCCGCGCCGGCGCTTTTTTCGCGGCGATCCCCTTCTTCACCGCCTCGGGATTTTCACGGATAAAATTGATATCGAGCATGGAAGAATGTTATTTTTTCGGCCGCATGGTCGGAAACAGCATCACCTCGCGAATGGAATGCGCGCCGGTGAGCAGAGCGACAAGGCGCTCAACGCCGACGCCGAGCCCCGCGGCTGGCGGCATGCCATATTCCAAAGCCTCAATGAAATCCTTGTCCATGCGCTGGGCTTCTTTGTCGCCCTTAGTGCGCGTCTTTTCCTGCGCGCGGAACCGTTCCGCCTGTTCCGCCGGGTCGTTCAGCTCGGAATATCCGTTGGCGATTTCCATGCCCGCGGCCACCAGCTGGAACCGCGCGACTTTCGACGCGTCACCCGGGAGCTGTTTCGCCAGCGGCGAAAGCTCCAGCGGATGATGTATCATGAACGTTGGCTGAAGGATGTTGGGCCGCACCAGCGTTTTGTATATCTCGTCGGCGATCTTCCCCTTTCCCGCGCCTTTAGGAATCGTGATCTTCAGTTCTTTCGCTTTTTTCGCAAGCTCCGCGGCCGACACGGCATCGTAATCGATGTGAGCGTGCCTTTTTAAAAGATCGGAAAATACGGCAACATCGAACGAAGACTTGAAATCGATGAGTTTGCCGTCGCGCTCTATCTCGAGATGATTGTCAGGCAGAACCGCCTGCACGACAAAACGCACCATGCGCTCCACGCGCTCCATCATGTGCTCGTAGTTCGCGTACGCTTCATAGCACTCCATCATCGTGAAATCGGGATTGTGCGTCGCGTCCATGCCTTCGTTGCGAAAGCATCGGCCTATCTCATATACCTTCGGAAATCCGCCGACCAGCAGGCGCTTCAGATACAGCTCCGGCGCGACGCGCAGATACAGGTCCATGCGCAGGGCGTTCAGGCGCGTTTTGAACGGCTCCGCGATGGCGCCGCCCGGAATGGTCTGCAAGATGGGGGTTTCCACTTCGAGAAATCCGTCGGCTTCCAGAAAATCGCGCATCGCCTTCACCGCGCGCGAACGTTTCAAAAATATCGCCCGCACGTCTTCGTTCATCAGCAGGTCCAGATAGCGCTTGCGGTAGCGCTCGTCCACGTCCGCGAGCCCGTGCCATTTTTCGGGCAGAGGCGCTACGGCTTTGGCAAGCAGTGAAAATTCGTGCGCTTCCTGCGTCTGCTCGCCCCGGCGCGTGATGAACACCGGGCCCAAAGATTCCACGAAATCGCCGACGTCGAAATAATCGAGGAAAAACTGATACCGGTCGACGCCCAGCAGATCCTGTTTCATGTAAAGCTGGAGCGTGCCGGAGCCGTCGTTTACGCTTACGAACGTGGAACCGCCGTGTTCTCGTTTTGCCATTATCCTGCCCGCAACGCGCACCTTCTTCTGGCTGATGACCAGCTCGTCAAACCGTTTTTTGACCTCGGCGATTTCCGTCGGCCTGTGCTTGATGTCCGGATACGCGGCAACGCCGCTTTTGGCAAGCGCTTCGATCTTCTGCAGTTTCACTTTTTTAACCTTTGCCAATCCGGTTCTCATGCTTTCTACTATATACAAATTTGAGCTTTTTATCAATCAACAAGCCGTCCTATGTAGGGCGGCTTGTTGATTGATGCATGCGGGAGCTGGAGGAATCGGACCTCCGAATGCGGTTTTGGAGACCGCCGGTATGCCACTTACCTAAGCTCCCTCCATCACTTACTTATTTCTTTATTTCCTTGTGGTCGGTGTGCTTCCGGCAAGAATTGCAGAACTTTGAAAATCCGAGCTTTTTGGTCACGGTTTTTTTGTTCTTGGTGGTCCAGTAGTTGACGTTCTTGCACACCGGGCACTGCATTTTGACGATATTTTCTTGTGACATATGTTTATTGTGTTTTTATTTTATTATGGAGCCGTTGGTCCCGATGAATCGGGACGACCTACTCCTTATTATTTTATATTCTTGGAGCCGTTGGTCGGGATTGAACCGACGACCTACTCCTTCATGTACACCTCTCCTTCATTCAAACTTCACTTTATACAAGAGGATTAGACTGTATCTTACGCGTACCAATTTCTCGGATTAGCGTCCCTTGTCAGTCGTTCGGGCGAGGGTATCGCCACGGTCTTAACCCAGCGCAGGTCTTTAACCGTAATTCGGGATTCACCACCGGATTTCTCCGGTAATGGGCAGGGAGCTTTTATGCCCCACCATGGAGTTGCTCTACCACTGAGCTACAACGGCATATGTTACAACTTTTTAATCATATCACATACGATATCGCGGAGCTTACGATTGTGATACTCACATATTAATACTCCATATTTTGCCTTTTGTCTATAAGTAAGGCAAATCCTATTGAGGAAACTAGTCTCCCAAACACATGGGGTGCGCGGAGTAGGATTCGAACCTACGTAGCCACAGGGGCGTCCCGAATTCTTTTCTCAGGCAGAGTGCGCAGGGCAGGATTCGAACCTGCGTAGCCACAAGGGCGCTTGATTTACAGTCAAGTGCGATTGACCGCTCCGCCACCTGCGCACTCTGCTTCTAAAGGAAATCGGGATGCGATTGACCGCTCCGCCATCCGCGCATAATAACACATGCATCGCGCCCCTTCAGCCGGGAGCCGAGAGCGAGGATCGAACTCGCGACCTACTGTTTATTCACCCGCCTATCTTTTGTGCTTCTGGAGCCGATGGTCGGGATTGAACCGACGACCTACTGTTTACAAAACAGTTGCTCTACCGCTGAGCTACATCGGCACAAAAGATGGGCGGGCAAGAAACAGTTGCCAAACTATCTCGGCACGATCCTAAGACTCTTTCTTTTCCGGGGTCTCGCTTTTTTCTTCCGTGCGCTTTTGGATCTCTTTTTGGGAGAACCACTGATGCTCCCACTGCATCCTTTGGGAGGTGTGCCGGGCCTTTTTCGTCAGCGCTTCGATAAGGTGGTAGAGATTCAGGAACAAAACCCTGATCCCGTTCAAAAGCTGAGCCGCCCACGTCACCGCATGCATCATAACGCGTCTGGGGCTCAAAAGGAACAGCGCCTTTTTTGCCATGCGAAACGCGAAAATACGGAACATTTCCCGGTCAAGAAGCGATTCGGGAGGTATGGCGGCAAGAAGCGGGGCCTTCTTCCAAAGCATGGCCGCGATTGCCGCCGCGCTTGCCAGAGAGAGAATAAGAAGAACGTACTGCAACATAGGCGCCAAACTTAAATTTCAAACCGGACAAATTTGCCGACTTCGATGTTCTCCCCCACTTTCACCACCGTCTCGGCGACAACCTCTTTGATCGTCTTACTGTCATCTTTGACAAAACGCTGGTTGAGGAGGCAAACATCGTCGTAATATTTCTGCACCTTTCCCTTGATGATCTCTAAAGCGACATTTTCCGGTTTCTTGAGCGCGGCGACCTGCGAGAGATAGATTTCTTTTTCCGCTTCAAGCACGCCCTGCGGGACATCCTCCGGTCTCGTGTATTTCGGTTTCGCGGCCGCAATATGCAACGCAAGGTCGTGCGCCAGACTTTGGAATTCTGCTGTTTTGGCGACGAAATCGGTTTCGCACCGAAGCTCCAACAATACGCCCATGCGGCCGTCCCCGTGCACGTAGGAGGCGATGATGCCGGCTCCCGTCGCGCGCGAAGATTTCTTGTCCGCGAGCGCCTTCCCTTGTTTTCGCAAAACGATGAGCGCCGCCTGCTCGTCCCCTTTCGCTTCATCGAGCGCCCGCTTGACATCGTTCATGGATGCCGCGGTTTGCTCCCGCAGTTTCTGGATTTTTTCGAGTGATAAAGCCATGCGCTTGTTATTGCTTTGCCGAGCTCGCTGCCGCTACCGCTGTTTGAGCCTGCTGTTTTCCTTCGTTCATCGCCTTGGCGAGATAGTCAAGGATGAACGAGACGGACAGCGCCGATTTGTCGTTGGCCGGGATGGGATGCGTTACGAGCGTCGGGTCGGTGTTGGTGTCGGAAATGGCGACCACCGGAACGCCTGTGCGCTTCGCTTCACGAACGGCGGCCATATGTTCTCCGATATCGACGATAAGCAAAGCATGAGGGATCTTTTTAAGGGTTTTCATGCCGCCCATCTTTTTTTCCAGGCGCTCAATGTCCCGGCTGATGAGCAGCTGTTCTTTCTTGGTCTTGTTCGCGAATTCCCCTTTTGCCGTTTTTGCTTCCTGTCCGAGGAAAAATTCAAGGCGTTTGGAAAGCATGGGAAAGTTGGTGATCGTTCCGCCGAGCCACCGCTCTTCCACATAGGGCATGCCGGTTTTCTCGGCAAAGCCCTTTACCAGCGTTTTGCTGGGCATTTTCGTCGCCACCACGAGCACGACGCCGCCGGTTGCCACGATATCTTTCAGGAATGCGGCGGCTTCGTTCAACTTCTCGAGTGTTTTTTCCACGTTGATGATCTGGACGTTCTGCCGGGTCGTCAGGATATAGGGCTTCATCTTGGGATGTCCCTTTGCCTTTTTATGCCCCCAATGAACGCCCGCGCCGAACATCTTCTGAAGCATTTCATCGTTTGCTCCTTCGGTTAAAGTCGTTTTTTCGGTATTTTCCGCCATAGATAACAAGTTAAAAACAATGCATCAATGGTATCACTTCTTTTAAACCTTGGCAAGACCTCTTATGGTACATCCGCCAACCAAGCGCCCCGCCCTCTTTTTTATCGCCCTTTTGTATACGTTTCCCTGAGAAACATCGGCCGCGGAATGTCTCGGAGGCGCAAAAGCTTGGTGTCGCCCATGGGGGCGACTTTTGCGCTGAGAGTCAAGGCCGCGGCGCGCCGCTGGAGCGCGCCGACGGCTGGTTCCGCGGATGATGTTTCGCAGGGAAACGGAAAGCAAGGTTCCCTATGCCGCCCTAGACAAAAAAGAGGGCGGGGCGCTTGGTTGGCGGATATAGATATCATCGCCGGGCAAGCGATGCCAAAACCCGCCCGATATCCCCCGCTCCCAGCGCGACGACAAGCGCGTTCGCGTCGATGGTCCGCTCGATATAGCTTGCGATATTCTCCTTGTTTTTGATAAGAATGGCGTCTTTTCCTTTGTGATTGATGGCCCGGACCATTTCCGCCATATTCACACTGTCGTCTTTTTGTTCGCGCGCGGACGCGTAGATATCCGTCAGAATCACGGAGTCCGCGTCGGCAAACGCGCCGGCAAAGTCTACAAACAGCGCTTTCGTGCGCGAATACGTATGCGGCTGGAAAACGGCGATGATGCGCTTTGCGGGATATTTTTGTTTCAGCGCGGCGAGCGTCGCCTTGATCTCGGAAGGATGGTGCGCGTAGTCGTCATAAATAAGCGCGCCGTTGTTCTCGCCCACAAGCTCCATGCGGCGCGCGGTTCCTTGAAAATCGGCGAACGCGTCAGCCGCGACTTCGCGGGAAACCCCCAGCGCCAAAGCCGCCTGATACGCCATATTCGCGTTCATGACGTTATGATCCCCTCCCGTGCGCAGGTTGAACGATTGCACGGCATTGCCGGAGACGAAGATGACTCTGCACGCCGCCAAACGCGCCGCGTCGCACAGCGCCGCGTCATCCGCGTTGACGACGAGAAATCCGTCGGACGGCAACGGTTTGATGAATTTCCCGAATGCCGCCGCGTACTCTTTGGGCGTCGCGAAATAATCGGGGTGGTCGTAGTCTATGTTCGTGATGATGGCCGCTTTGGGGCGGTAGTAGAGGAACGCTTCTTTGTATTCATCCGCCTCAAGCACGAACAGCGCGTCCTGTTTTGACAGGTCCCCTGCCAGCGCGCCACAGTGCCAGTTCTCTACCCTTGACCCGACGATGGCCGTCACGTTTTTGCGCGCGTATTTCAAAATATGCGCGAGCATCGCGGTCGTTGTCGTCTTGCCATGACTGCCCGCGATAGCAACGCCGTAATGCGCGTTGAACAGCTCCGCGACCACTTCGGGATATGAAAACAGCGGCATGCCCGCCTGTTCCGCCGCCGCCACTTCGGGATTGGTTGAGGCGTATGCGTTGGAGCGTATGACGGCATCTTTTCCCCGTACGTGTTTCGCATCGAACGCGGTTGCCGCGATGCCAAGTTCCTTCAGCACCGCATCGGTCATGAACGTTTCGGAAACATCGGAGCCGTCAACCGCAAATCCGTTCGCCAAAAGCACCTGTGCGAGCGCGGTCATGCCGACGCCCTTGACGCCTGTCATGTGAATATTTTTGTAATCCCAAATGCTCTGTTTCTTCATAGTTGTCATGGTATCCAAGCGTAAACGTGCCGTTTCAAGTGCGTGCCCCGACGTGGTTGGCGACACTTGAAGCGGCATCTTTGCGCTTGGATTATTTTTCCAAATTTTCGAGTATTTTCGGGATTTTCTTGAAATCTTCCAGAAGCGTTTCCCGCAAGCCCCCGTTGTAAAGCGCCGCGGCGGGGTGATACAGCGGCAGGACGTTGAATCTTCTTCCCGTCCTTTTGTTCACCGCCTGCACGGGCTTGCCGTGCACCGCGGAGATCTTCGCCGTGGCCGGCAAAAATTCATACATCGAATGCCTGCCCAGCGTCGCGACGAGCAGGGGCTTGATGAGTTCAAGCTGTGCCCACAGATACAGCGACGTGCATGTCTTGATCTCGTCTTCTTGCGGGTCGCGGTTGTCGGGCGGACGGCATTTCACCACATTGGTAATGAAGACGTCCTCGCGCGTCATCTTGATAGACTCAAGCATCGTGTTGAGGAATTTCCCCGCCGCCCCCACGAACGGTTCCCCTTGCGCGTCTTCCGCCTTCCCCGGCCCCTCCCCCACGAACACGATTTGAGCATGAGGATTGCCGGATCCCGGCACCGCGTTCGTGCGCCCCTGCGCCAAGCGGCATTGTTGGCACTTCCTTATCTGCTCCGCGATTTCCTTTAAATCCATATATGCCAAGCATAGCAAATCCCTTGATTATTTCAAAATTTCTTGCTACACTTTTTTCCATATGCTTTCCATTTCAGATTTAAAAAACGGGACGGAGTTCATCTATCTGGATGAGCCGTATGCGGTGATGGACACCCAGCACAAGCAGATCGGCTGGGGCGGCGGCTTGACCGTGCGCATGAAAAACCTCATCAACGGCAAAGTGCTCACGGAAAACTTCCGCTCCAACGACCGCTTCCCCGAAGCGGACCTGTCGAGCGCGCTCATCAAATATCTCTACAGCCACCGCGACGCCTACTGGTTCGCGGACCCCAAAGACCCTTCCCGACGGTTCCAGCTTGAAAAAAACGTGCTGGGCGAAAACACCGCGTATCTGAAAACCAACATGGAAGTGGACGCCATTTCGTTCCAGGAGCGCATCATCAACATCAAGCTCCCTATTAAAATGGAATTCGTAGTGAAAGATGCGCCTCCGAGCATCAAAGGCAACACGGCGCAAGGCGGCACCAAACAAGTCACGCTTGAAACCGGCGCATCGGTCGCCGTGCCTCTTTTCATCGACCAGGGCGACACCATCATCGTGAACACGCAGACCAACAACTACATCGAGCGCTCGCAGAAAGCAAAATAAAAATCCCTCCACCGAACGGCAGAGGGATTTTTTAAAACTTCGTGATGTCTTCCATCTTCATATTCTGTTCCTGGAGCTCTTTTTTGAGGGCGTTTTTGCTATTGTTGGCTTGCGCGATTTCAAGCGACTTGTTCAGCGCTTCTCTTAAACCGCTTAAGTCCGGTCCTTTGCGCGGGCGCAAAGCTTCCGCGCGAACCGCTTGGACGGCTGAAGCTTTATACGTGGCCATTTCATGTTTGGCTTTGACGATGCCGGGCAGGCAATCTTTGCAGTAAACCTTGCGCTTGGGGTCGGGCTCGAACGGGACTTTGGTCGGGTTCCCGCATGAAGAGCAAACGGCGTCAAAAAGCGGTTTTTCCGGCTTTGACGCCCGCCCGAACGTACCGTTCGGTACGGGCGTGGCTTCTCTTGGAAAATCGAATCTTTGGTCCGTCACACCCCCCGGTGCCGGCGGATAAGAGCCGCGTGATACTTCCACCGGCATGCTCCATGTGGAAATCCCGCCCTCGACATCCGTACGGTGCGTTCCGTACCGTTCGCGGCACCGTTTAATGATCTCCTCTTTGAAACTCTGCGCCGGCTTGGGAATGGGCGGCATCGTGTCTGCCGAAAACGCCTTGGAGGTCACGCCATCGATCATGAGCTTCAGATAGATCTTCCGGTTGGGCAGATTCACCAGGTCAAGCGCCATGATTTCAGGAGCGAATTCTTTTTCAAAAAACTCCGCATCGTCCGCGCCGATGCGGAACGTGATGAGCGTGCCCGCGTTGCCAAGCACCGCGTCCCGCACCGTCTCGTCAAGCTGGGTGATGTATTGGTGCGCCAAGATTAGGTCCAAGTGATATTTGCGCGCTTCGGAAAGAATGCCCGCGAACGATTCAGTCGCGAAATTCTGGAACTCGTCCACGTACAGGTAAAAGTCCTCCCGGCCGTCTTCCTCGGCGATATCGATGCGCGACATCGCCGCCTGCTGTATCTTAGTGATGAGCATCGCGCCCATGAGCGCCGAAGAATCCTCGCCGATCCTTCCCTTGGAAAGGTTCATGATGAGGATCTTTTTGCTGTCCATGATGTCGCGCATGCGCATACTCGACTTCACCTGCCCCACGATGTTGCGGATCATCGGATTGGTCAAAAATTGACCGACTTTGTTCTGGATGGGCGCGACCGCCTCCACTTCGAATTTTGAGGAATACTTGCCGAACTCTTCGATCCAAAACTGCTTCACCACCGGATCGGTCAGATTGTTCACCACTTTTTTGCGGTACTCTTTATCCGACAATATCCGCATGACCCCCAACAGCGTGCTGTCTGGCTGTTCCAGGAGCGCCAAAATGGCGTTGCGCAGGACGTATTCGAGCCGCGGCCCCCATGAATCGGCCCAGATCTTCTTGAAAATGGAGATAAGGCCCGAAGACACCAGATGCCGTTCGTTCGCTTCCACTTTTTCCACGGCATTGAACGCGATGGGAAAATCCAGATCGGCGGGGTTGAAATACACCACGTCGTCGATGCGGTTCTCCGGCACGTAGTCCAGGATGCTTTCGGCGAATTCCCCGTGCGGATCCACCACCGCGACGCCGTTGCCCGCCATGATATCGGAGATCATCATGTTGCGCAGAAGCGTGGTCTTGCCCGTGCCGGTCTTACCCACGACGTACATGTGGTTGCGCCGGTCGGCCGTCTTGATGCCGAACACCCGGCTGGAATTCCTGAAATTCGTTGTGGCAAAGGGAATGATCATGGGTTAGAAACTAGAATCTAGAAGTTAGAAAATAGAATGGGAAAGGATTATTCTTAAATAATCGGCAAGCCGGCGGGCGGCTCGGCTTTCTTGGCGGTTATCTTGGGCAGCAGCGGAACCTCCATGACGATGGACGGCACGTGATATATCGTCGCCAGCTCCTCGGTGTTGAAAATGATCTTGTTGCGCACGAAATAGCGCGTGCGCGCGTGCTGGTACAGTTTCTTTTTCCGCAGGTACTCCCGTGTTTTCTTGAACACGTAGTCTATCGAGGGAGTGACCGCGTTGTTGGGTTTGAACCCGTTGAGATTATAAGTTGAAAATAGTTTGAACGCTCCCATCACCGCGGCGATGCTGGCGCTCTGGAACGATTCCGTTTTGGCGATGTACAGGATGCGGATGCCAGCCTCAAAACCGTGCTTGGAAATGCTTTCTTCAAGCGCCGCCACCGTATCCTTCATGCCGGGCGGCAAGTGCTGCATGAGCGTTTCCGGTCCTTCTTTTTCTTTCTTGACCTCAGAGCCAACGCCCGCGGGCTCCTGGCCCAGAAAGAGCGTCGTGAACATGTCGCTGAAGAACTGGAAAATCTCCTCGGGGATATTGGTTCCCGAAGATGTTTTCGCGCTTCGTTTGCCGATGAGCCGGTCGATGAGATATTGGCCTTTTCTCTGCCATTCGTCGCCGGTCGGCTTCATGAGATACTGCACCCAGATGTGCTCCCCTTCCCCCAGCTCGCCCAAGAGCTCCATGAGCGCGGCAAGCGGGTCGACGAATTTCTTTTCGCTGGACGGTTCTTCAAAAAAACGGTACGTGCGTATCGGATACGCGTCGTCTTTCGTAAAGATGAGCTCGGTCCCCCATGCTTCATATTCTTCATTGGGGATACCGGGCGGCATCATTGCCGTATAGTCTTCTACCTCGGTGATTTCCGCGTCTTTGTATTGCGCGTATATTTGAGATTCGATGAGGCGTTGGAACTGCCGCGGTGTTCGGATGAAAAAATGGATGGTGCCGCCGGTGCCGACGATCTCCATGGAAATATGCAGTTGGTGCTTCCCTTCCAGATAATGCTCCTTCAGATTCGCCCTGGTTTTCATGCCGTGGAGCCCGGCGAAGATCTGCTCCATCGCTTTGGGAGTGCTTTCCACCGTATGCGGGATCTTGAGTTCAAGCGTGATCCAGTCGGCGCGCGCGATATAGCGCAACTCGACATAATACAACCACAGCGCCCGCCACGCGAAAAAAAGAACGAAGGGCAACGGAATCCATCCCCAATCGTACATGAAGCGCGCGAAAACTGAAATGCCGACAAAGATGTCAGGCGGCTGTGGCATAAGTTAGAACGGGAGGCGTATTGTTAAAAATCAGATCTCACTATCTTTTGTACGCGAACCTCCCATCTTCCATTTTCTCAAAATATTGCCTATTTTGCAAATTGAGCATGATGGTATTGTGCTTCACGTTGCGTTCTTTCAAAACCGCTTCAATGATCTCCTCGCGGGAAAGGGGCTTATCCGCCTCTTTCAGGACGCGCATGAGCACGTCGGCCACCCTGCCGGGCTGGTACCCCCAGTCGGACAGCGCGTACGTGCCTCTCCCCACCAGCACGAATTTGCTGTTTTTGATCAATTCGTTGTGCACGGTCTGCGGGTGCGCGGAACGCTTCAGGTCGAATGTCTTGTTGATATGCTCCACGATCTCCCGAAAATGCATGGGCTGCGCATTTTTCTTGAGCACCAGATACGCCTTGTCGCGCACGCCCCGCGTGTGCACCTCCGCCCAATGCTTCAGGCCGTATTCCCCGTACACATTCGCGTCGATGGTCTTTGAAACGGCAAGATACGATTCCAGAATATCCCGCTTGACGTTTCCGGTAAGCTCTTGGAGCTGTGCCAGCAATTTTTCTTTTTCTATCAGCTCTTTTTTCTCTTCCATGTTCGCCGTCAATTTGGTCAGAGCTTCTTTGGCGCCGTCGGGGTCCGCGTTTTTGAGCGCCCACAGCGCGTGGAATTCGTCGGTCTCTGAATGCTTGGTGAACGCGTCGTGCAAAGAGAACAGAAAATGCAGATACGCCCGCGCGATCTTCTCGTCGGTTGACTTGCCAAAAAACACGGGGATGTCACGCCCCAGCAGTTGGTGTTCCGCTCGTATGCCGCCGTGCCGCTCGAAATGGCTTATGGCGTGCGCGAAGAACGGATCGAGCGATCCGATATGATCCGATCCGCGGATGCGCGACTTCGCGTCGTTTTCTATCTGCCGGACGCGTTCCCGGGTAATGTCGTAGCTGTCCCCTATTTCCTCAAGAGTTCTCCGCCTTCCGTCTTTCAAGCCGAAACGCTTCGTCACGATGTCTTTCTGCCGGGTCGGCAGCTGGGAGATCATCGCGATGATTATCTTGGGAACCTGGGTTGTTTTCGGGTCGTATGCCATAGTGTTGTAAGCGAAGTAATGGTGAGTAATAGTAGTATAAATAACCTGCAATGAAATATAGCACAACCATAAAATCTAGTCAACCCATCACTTGCGCAGCTACATTCGGGTAATGATCTTTAACGATGCGCGCCACTTCGTTCGCGTCGCGCGCAGCCATGAGTTTTGCGCGCAGTTCTTTCGCGCCGTCAAAGCCGTGCACGTACGCTTTGTAGTGTTTTTTCATGACGTCAAAGCTCTTCACGCCGGCAAACAATTCCGCGAATAAAAACGTATGCTCAAGCATGACAGAGAGCTTTTCTTCAATGCCGATGGTGTTCACGTCTTTCTCCCTATTGAAGAACCACGGGTTGCCGAAAATCCCCCGCCCTATCATGGCGCCGTCCGCCCCCGACTGCCGCACTTTTTCTTCGGCGTCCGCCAAACTGGTGACATCGCCGTTGCCGATGATGAGTGTGCGGTCTTCGGAAGAATCGTATGCGCGCGCGATCTCAACCGCCCGCGAGACCATGTCCCACCGCGCGGGCACAAGCGACATTTCTTTTCGCGTACGCGCGTGAATGGTCAACGCCGCAATTCCCGTTTCAAGCAGTTGCGGAATCCATGTATCCAACATATCCGTATCGTACCCGACGCGCGTCTTCACCGAGACGGGTAGCTCCCCCGCACCGCGCTTCGTCTCGGCGATGACATTTTGCGCAAGTTTCGGCTCTCGTATCAGTGCCGCTCCCGCGTTTTGTTTTTCCACCCTCCTGTCGGGACACCCCATGTTGATATCGATGCCGTCAAAGACCAGCTCCTGTGCAAGCTGTGCGCACCGGTAAAAATTCTCCGGCTTAGAACCGAAAAATTGCGCCACAATAGGGCGCTCCGCGTCGGTGAATGCCAAGTCTTTCAACAGCGCTTTTTTCCCTTCCGAACACAGCCCGTCGCACGAGACGAATTCCGTCCACATCACGTCCGGCTTCCCATACTTGGCGATGATGCGCCGAAAAGCCGCGTCGGTCACGTCCGCCATCGGCGCCAATACCATAATCGGCCGTTTCAATTGTTTCCAAAATCTCGTAACCATATCTGTATAGTAAACAATATTTGCATAAAAACAAAACTGCCCCCGCGGATGATGCGCGGGGGCAGGATCTTACTGCTAGACTCTTTTTAATGAGCGGACGGGATGCGCAGTGACATGCATTGCATAAGCAGTACATCCGTTAGGCATGAGCACCATTGGTTCATCTATGATGATGCGGACAATTTTGCATTCCCTGAAATCGATTGCCTCCTTTTCGCGCAAGACAGTGCGCCTGCCAGAACCGATAACTCCAGAAAACCGATAGGTGAAAGGACCCGCTTCAACGGAAAATGAATCCATGGGTATATGCGGTTCCTTTCCCGGAAGCGATGGAATTTTGAGCGCGCGGCAGATATTTTCGCACGCCGCCCTGTTTTGAATCCCGCGCACGTCAACCGCGGCCGGATCGGCGCGATACCATGAATCCTGATACTGCCAGGTCAGCCGATATTCCTCCTCGCACGCCCTTAAGAAGTTTTCAACGGACGCCTCATACGAAAGCGCATGCCGGAAAAGTTCGGTCAATACGCGCCTCCCTTCTTCGCTGATGTCTTTTTTCTGAAAAAACACAGAAAGTAGCTCATGCTGTAGACGATTTTGTTGCCAAAGAGCATACATGTCTCCCTCCTTTTATTCTGAGGTTACCGAGCCTTTTTATTGAATAAATCACACGAGACTTCGCTTCCCATCGCAAGAACACGTTGATTAAAAACGCCATCCCCATACACCTCATAGCACTTCCCTGAAATTGGAGATTGAACAACTTTCCAAAGCGCTTTATTCTCGGGGTTCATGGGTCCAGAACATCCAAAAACCGCGACCCCAACTCCGACACATGCTAAAACCACCCATGTTTTCATGTTCGCCTCCTCTTTGTATGATATTCGGTTGGCAAAGAGCACATTGATGATATACCACGAGATAAATACGAAGTAAAGCCTCTTCCCTCTTTAAGGAAAGTAGCATATAATCACCGCACTATGCTTATTGACGAAATAACGCTTAAAATAACGGCGGGAAAAGGGGGCGACGGCAGAGCGCTGTTCAGTAAGATGCCGGGTATTTTCGGCCCCACCGGCGGCTCGGGCGGCAACGGCGGGAACGTATATATGGAAGGCGTCTCCGACCTGTCCGCGCTCAACCAATTCCGCTTCGTGAAAGAAGTAGCGGCGCACAACGGGCAAGACGGGAAAATAGAGCGCAACGACGGCGGCCGGGGGGAAGATTTGATCTTGAAAGTGCCCATCGGGTCCATTGCGTACAAACTCACCACAGAGGAAACGCGGGAAATCGTGTCTGTAGGAGAGCGCGCACTGCTTGCCCGTGGGGGCAAGGGCGGCAAAGGGAATTTTCTGTTCCGTTCTTCCACCAACACAAGCCCAAAAGAATTTGGCGTGGGAACGCCTGGGGAAGTTTTTGACGTGCGCATTGAACTTAAGCTCATCGCCGACGTCGGATTTGTCGGCCTGCCCAACGCCGGCAAGTCGAGCCTGCTCAACGAGCTGACCAACGCGCGGAGCAAAGTCGCCAATTATCAATTCACCACGCTTGAACCCAATCTGGGCGTTTACAACAAAGAGCTTATCCTGGCCGACATCCCCGGGCTTATCGAGGGCGCGTCCACAGGCAAAGGGCTTGGCGTGAAATTTCTGCGCCATATCGAGCGCACGCGGATTTTGTTCCACTTGATTTCAACGGAGTCGGAGGACGTCGCGCGCGACTACAAAACCATCCGCAAGGAATTGGGAACGTATAATGAAAAACTTCTGGACAAGCAGGAATATCTTTTGATAAGCAAAAGCGATACGGCAGACAAAGTATCGCTTAAAAAAATACTCACGAAAGCAAAAAAACTCAATCCTTCCGTCGTGGTTTTTTCCATTCACGACCACGAAAGCATGGAAGGCATCAAGAAAATCCTGCACAAGATAGCGCAAGAAAAAAGCGTGAAAGAAAGCTAAGGCCTGTACCACACGCTCACGCCGTTAGGGCTCTTGCCGACGGGAATGCGGGTGATTTCCCGGTCGGCGCCGGCATCAATGACCGAGACGTCATTGCTCAACAGATTGGATACGTAAACGAATGCTCCGTCGCGGGAGACGACCACGCCATGCGGCGCTTGTCCAGCTTTGATCACATCCGTGATTTTTCCTTCGGCAAGGTCTATCTTGTACACCCATTCGCTCGGCGGCTGCTGGAAGTAATATCCCTGATCGGCAAGATAGACGAACCGCGAATCGGGCGTCGGGTACATCTGGACGGGTCCTTTGGCGGACGCGGGTAAGCGCACATATGAAACCGCCTTGGTGTCCGGGCGGTATATTGCCAACTGTTTCGTATCGTACAAGGAGACGACCGCGAATTTCCCGTCGGGTGTCACGCCCGTCTGTACGGCGGCGCCGTCAAGCGGCATATGCGTGAATGAATCCGTCGCGGTGTCTATGATGCCCATTCCCTTGCTTCCCAGCATCGCCAGATACGCCGTCAAACCGTCGGGCGCGATGCGCAAACCGTGCGGCTGGCTTGCTTCAGGCAAGGCGATGCGCTTTTCCACCGCGAACGTGCGCACGTTTATTTTGTACGCCGCCCCTTCATTCTGCGCGGTTACGTATGCAAAAGCGCCGTCCGGCGTAAACGCCACGTGCGCAAGATGGACGCCGGCGGCAATCGGAATGCGTTTCACGATGCGATCCGTTTCCGGATTGATAACGATCACCTCGTCAAGCTCTTCCGTGTCCGTCATTTCGTCGCCGTGGGCGCGCGCGGACGGCGCAAAAAACGACGTATGATCCATCTGCATGTTCACATTTGCCGTAACCCATACGCTTTTATTGTCGGGACTCACTTGCACGTTGTGGGGAGCGAACATGAGCATTCCACCCTGATGGCCTTCCGAAAGATCGATGCGGGAAACAACGGCGAGTTTTACCGGATCGATAACCGCGATAATGCCGTCGTCTTCCGCGGCGACATATACTTTTTCATCCGACAACACGACATTTTCGCGCTTTGCCGGCACGAGAAACGCGATGAGAACGACCGCCGCTGAAATTGCCAGAAAAATAACCAGCTTGTTCATGCTTTGAGTATACTACATTTCATCCCATTCTTCCACGGGCTACCCCGTCTGTTTCCACGTGTGAGGAATTTTACTTTCGACTTTACGGACTTTATAGACTTTACGACTTACCTCCTACAACGCCTCGCGCGGAAGCCGCCAGATATACAGGGCAAGCCCGAATGAAGCGAACGCCATGATGATGAAGATGGCCTGATAGCCGAAGCTTTGGATCATTATACCTCCCACGATAGCCGCGAGCCCGATCGTTATGGAAGCGATTCCCTCCCATCGGCCCCATTCGGAAAGCGCGCCGTCTTTATCGGTGTGTTCGGCATACACCGCGTCAAACGCGGGAGCGCCGATGGCCGCCGCCAAGCCCCATATCACCTGCGTAAAAATGAGCTGGGTGACGCTCGACATGAACGCATAGCTTAAAAATACCATTCCCCGGATAAGGTAGCCCAACGCGATAAGCAGTTCCGGTTCATTCATTTTTAACCCCCAGCGGGTGAAAAAAAGCGTGAGCAAGCCCGTCGTGATGGCAAACAGCCCCCACGAAAGCCCCGCGAACGCTGCGCTTCCGCCGATTTTCTGCACGAACAGGGCATAAAACGGCGCGAACATGCCCAGAACGAACATCATCCCCGAATTGACCATGATCAATGTCCGCAAACTGTTGTTGAGCCGCGGCTTGGGAGAAACAAATTTTACGATCTCTCTGAAAATCATATTTCTATCGTATCACATCTCCAGTCGGGACAAAAACTCCGCCAATTCTTTGCCGCCGAGCTTTTGAAAGCGCCCTTTGGGCAAATCGGCAAGCTCGATGTTCAAGACCCGCACGCGCTGGAGATCTATTACATTATACCCCAGCACAGAGCACATGCGGCGTATCTGATGCTTCTTGCCTTCGTTGAGAATAAGCCGGAAGCTTTTGTCGCCTTCTTTTTTCGTGCGGCATCGCTGGGTTTTGTATCCTTCGATGAACACGCCCTGCGCCATGCGCCTTAAAAACTCGGGCGAGACGGTCTTGTCCACCGTCACGAGATACTCCTTTTCATGGTCATACTTCGGATTCAAAAGCTTGTCGGTGATGCGCCCGTCGTTCGTCAGGATGATCAGACCGTGCGAATCCTTGTCGAGCCGGCCGACGGGAAAAACTTTTTCTTTGATGTGCAGGGTCTGCGTGATGCTTGTGTGCCCTTTCTCCGGGTTGGTCACCACGCCTTGCGGCTTATTATACGCAAAATATACATACGCGGCATGTTTTTGCGCCACAGCTTTCTCGGCCACCTCCACCTTGTCGCCTTTCTGCACCATAGCCCCGAGCACCGCCGGCGCGCCGTTGATGCTCACTTTCCCTTTTTCGATGAGCGCGTCCGCTTCTCTGCGCGTGCAGATGTTTTCCAAAGCGAGATAACGGTTGATGCGTATCGGATATGAGAGCGCTTCCATAGAGTGTAGTGTATGCAAAAATCGGGAAACAAACAAGAGAAACAAAAAAACGCCTCATCGGCGCGAAAAAACTTTTTTTAAAATATATAAAACAAACCCGGGTTGTGAGCTGTTAAGAAGGAACCCTTCTCATTTCTCTACCCGGGAACGTATGGCTGTTAAGCCGTAGGGTGCGCCTTTTTCAAAAGGCGTTCTGCCAGAACCATATTCAATTGTAAAAGACAGCTGATGCACTGCGAGTTCGCGCGTAATGTACGGAAAGCTTGCTTAGGACACAAACTTTCTAATGGTACCTAGTCAACCGGCAATGCGATAAGCATCTTTCGGGCTTGTTAAGTCCATGAGCACATTAGTTGTTAATGATACTTCGGCAGCTCGACCGGCTACCTGCATGTATTATACCACTCCCGGGAAAAAATAGAACAAGCAAAAAAAGGCGAATTTATCACCACGTTATGCACAAAATTATGCACAGTATTATCAACAGGGGCGCTTTGCCCCTGTATCAGAGCCAGAGCTTCCTGCGGAAGAAAAGGAGCAGGAGCAAGGCAACGGCGACCATCACGCCGACGACGATCCAGAAATCGAACGGGCCGTCCCGCAAAGGCAAGACGCGCTGGTTCATCCCCCAAATGGAGGAAATGAGGTTCAGAGGCAGGATGACCGCGGAAAAAATGGTGAGCACCGCGATAATGCGGGACAATCTTGAAGAAAGCAGAGAGTCATTCGTCTGATACAGCACATCCATGGTTTCCTTCTGGTTCTCTATCAGGTTTTTAATACGGTCTTCGGTGGTGAGGAGGTCGCTCCAGTACGGCGCCATGGATTTTTTGCCGTAAAACCGCTCTGCTTTTTCGACGAAAGACTGCAACACGACCGTTTGCGGATTGATGGACCTGCGGAAATCGAGGATGTCCTTGCGGGTGTGGGAAATCTCTTCGACCGTCAGGCGGTCATCCCGCTTGAAAATCTTGTTTTCAATATGCGTAATCTCTTTTTCCAGGTAATCAAGGTCTTCAAGCTGTTTCTGGAACAGGCGGTCGATGATGCGATACAAAAGGAAATCCGTGTGCTTGCGCGCGAGCTGTTTTCGTATTGCCGGATTCTTTTGGGCATCTTCAAATATCGTCTCAAGGCGCTCGAACGCCATATATGAGATGGTCACCAGCGTATCTTTGGTGATAAGACAGTCGACTTCGACGATATGGTTGGGGGCCTGCGTGCGCTCGATGAGCGGGAAATGCAGGATCAGGAACAGGTGGTCTTTAAAATACTCCACCAAGGGGTGGAGCGTCGGCGCGATGATGGATTCCGTGACGAACGGATGGAATGAAAAGAGGTCTGCAATGAAAGCAATGTCCTCATGGGTCGGTTTGTGGACCGATACCCATCGTATCCCGTTAATGGAACATTCTTTTCTTGCCATATGCCATTATCATACACCCAAACGGCGCGGGCACGCAACGCTATTCCGTCGTTTTGTCGTCGAAATGCTCGTGAGCCGCCATCGCGTCGGCTTTTGTCTTGTGGATCGTGCCGTCCTCATGCTCGGGCGGCGAGTAGATAGTATACAGTTTCATCGCGGCGTCCGCGGACGTGTTGATGATGTTGTGCTCCGTGCCCGCGGGAATGACGATGCTGTCGTCCGCCTTGATGGCGTGCTCGATGCCGTTTAAAATAGCGAGCCCCTCCCCTTCTTCAAGGCGGATGAACTGGTCGAGCGTATGTATTTCTTTCCCAATCTCCTCGCCGGGCAAAAGCGACATCACCACCAACTGGCTGTGTTTGGCCGTATACAGCACGCGCCGGAAATCGGTATTTTCCTTCGTCTCTTTTTCTATGTTGATGATATACCCTTTCATACGCTCCATTATACTCCCCTTGAAGAAATAGTCCATCCGTTGCCCAAAGCCAAAAACAGCCGTATCATGGTGCTATGGCACGCAAACTCATCATTATCGGCCTGATCATCACCGCGATAGCTGTCGTTGCCGGAAGCGTTACCGCGCCCGCGCCAAACGGCGCCGCCACGCAAAACCTCACCGACAACATCAACGGCGGCGAAGAGGGCGTCCTCGAAGCGGGGCCGAACCCGCTTTCCATCGAAACGTTGCGAAACGGCGAATATCCGGGCAGTGATATCGTCATCGAGCAGACGCTGGCGCAGGGCGCGAATTACAAAAAATACGTCGCGTCATATAAGTCGGAAGGCCTGAAGATCTACGCGCTCCTGACCGTGCCGAATGGAACAAAACCGGCAAGCGGCTGGCCGGTCATCGTTTTCAATCACGGCTACATCCCGCCCGCGCAATACAAAACGACGGAACGCTACGTCGCATACGTGGATGGCTTCGCGCGCGCGGGCTATATCGTCCTGAAACCGGATTTCCGCGGCCACGGCGATTCCGAAGGAGAAGCAACGGGCGGCTACGGCTCGAACGCCTACACCGTCGATGCGCTGAACGCCGTCGCCTCCATAAAGAAATACGCCGACGCGGATCCGGCGCGCATCGGCATGTGGGGGCACTCCATGGGCGGCCACGTAACGCTCCGCGCCATGGTTGCGAGCACAGATATCAAGGCGGGCGTCATCTGGGCTGGCGTGGTCGGCTCCTACCCCGACCTCATCAACAACTGGCGCAGGCGGCCGACGGCGATACCGCCGACCATTCCCGCCGGCGCGCGCAGGTGGCGGCAAGAGCTTCAGGAACGCTACGGCACGCCCGAGCAAAATCCGTCTTTCTGGGAGTCGCTTTCGGCGAACACGTACCTTGCCGACATCTCCGGCCCGCTCCAGCTTCACCACGGCACGGCGGATGAATCGGTGCCGTTGGCACTCTCCCAAACGCTCGAGCAACAGATGAAAACCGCCGGCAAAGAAGCGGAGCTCTACGCCTATCCGGGCGACAATCACAACCTCTCGCAATCCTTCACCGCCGCCATGCGCCGCTCCGTCGCGTTTTTTGACGAATACGTGAAGAACAAATAAGGCCAAAAGCGAGCTACCTCTTCCACCGCTTATTCCCCTGTTCGTCGTAGAGCTTCGGCCACCAATATCTCCCCTGCCAGAAACCGAACGCGGCTCCGGCGATAAACAATATAACCGCCGCGACATGGTGAACCAAAAACCACTGGTCCCACGTGAGCCCCAAGCCGTACGTGTCAAAATCCTTCACCAGCCTGATGATATACCACCGCTCAAAAACGGCATGCGCCAAAAACTGGAGCAGAATCCCCAAAAACGTAAATGCAGCGATATAGACCGTGCGTTTCATATTCTGGATAATACTTTGTGCCGAATAAATTCCTGAACCTTCTTTCGCTCATCTTCAAGATTACTAATACTCGCTCTAAAACCTGGTAAATCATTTAATAATTCATACCCCATTCCCCTTACCTCCATAGTATATCTACGTTCATTTTCTTGACGACTGTTCGTTGTCTTGAATTTTACCACAGCAAGAAATCCTTTTTGCTGAATATACTTTACGGCTTCCCCCACTTTAAAATCCGTCGGGGCATTAAATTGTGCTGAAATATAATCACCCATCCTACCAAGATGTCTTGAGCTTTGTCCTACATAAAACGGAATAAACTTCTCTTCTTTTTGTATACCAACAATATAAACAATATCCGAGAAAAGTGGGAAGTTAAAAGTTTCAAAATCATTAATAGTATCGTTTATATTTTGCATATTACTTTCTCCTAATTTTTGTTGGCAAGATTATAAAAAAATTAAAACAAGTCCGATGATTCCTGCGATTGCACCAAGAAGAAAAATTATCTGTACCCAAGTTTTCTCCCACCATTTTCCCGTTCTGTATCCGCCTTGAATAATCTGCCCTCCATTACTCTCATATTTACCAAGCGTTCTTATACCAACAAAAGCGTCTTTATTGATACGAATAACATCTTTTTCTCGCTTTATATCTCCAACAGCTTCTATAATCACTCCCTTTATTCTTTTGTCATCTGCGTTAATTTCAGCCATATTTTTACCCTCATGATATACCTCGTTCAATGTCCTCCTCTAAAATTAAATTCTCGCTCTTTCCGAGCGAGAGCGTTTTCTCATCATGATTTACAATTTTCTTTTTTTCGGTCCAGTTGAGTGAAGACATGGGGGGGGGCATTTATTTTAAATAAGAATTTCGCGCCCTTAGGACCTCTATTTTTGTTTTGAGATCTTGAATCTCATTATTTAAAAATAAAACTTTATCAAAATAATCTTTATTTAATTGATTGTTTTGTAGCATAAGAGACTTGTCTTGCGCATAATTTCTATTCACTGCATATAGCTCAAGCCAAAATGTCACAACAATAAAAATCACAACACCTGCCATAATAACCAAAAGAATATTTTGGTCACTTTTTTGCTTTTCTACTAGACCTTTAAATTCTTCTTTTGTTGGATACGCGCTAGATTGCCCAACCCCGGCTGTAGTAGGAGCATTTTCAGCAGAAACCTTTGTTTCGGATTTGGTCTCATTTCCACCCGCTTGATTCTCCGGAGGATTACTCATGGTTGTTTTATAACCTGCTTTGCCTCAAAAAATAATATCTTGGTTTGTCCTGCAATAGAAATGATAATTTTATAAGAGCCGGCAAACTTTAGAACCAAGGGAGAAAATTTAACAAAGAGGCGACCTTGCGCAGGAAATTTAGGAATTTTCATTTTGTCGGGTAAGGTTTGTGTCGTTACCGGTCTTTCGTCCCCCTCCTTTTTTATCTGTATATTAACCTCGTACTCTCCTTCATCACCAGTAGCACCGACCACAATAAAGAGAACTGGGTGAATAGCTGGAAAATTACTAGAACTTATTTGATTAAAAATATTGACAATGCTTAAATTTCCATTGTTGGCCACAATGACATTCTCACAAATATGAGCAAATTCAATTATTATTTTGTTCTCCATATTTTACTTCCACCCCTGGCCGATAACTTTCCAGCCGACTTGTTCTTGCGGGACTTGAATGGGACCTTGCGGGGTTTGCTGAACCATATTTACCTGTTGTTTGCGGTACTCGATGGAAAGCTCGAAACGGCTTGATGCTTGCGCGCTTTCGATGAACGCGATTTTGTAATCTTTCTTGTTCTGCACGGCGTTCAGGCCGAGCTCGTTTTCCGGATTCCATACGGTGCCGAGATCCATTTCTTTTTTGTATTCTTCGTACAGATCGGTCATCGCTTTAGACAGTACGCTGTCCGCGTACTGAACGATCTTGAGCCCCAAATCCTCCTTGGCTTCTTTCCGGCCGATGAAATACTGATGCGAATATAGTTTTTCCGTGAAGTAGTCAACGATTTTTTCAATCTCGTCTTCTTTCATCGGCGTTTTGTGGCTTTTGAGTAGGCGTTTCGCGAGCATCCGGATAAGATTGTGAGTTCTATTGACATTCCCAAGCGCTAAAGGATGAATCTGCGGATTTGCCTCCACAAATTTGTTAAATATCTTCGCCAGCTCTTCGTCGTTTTTGATGCCGAACTTGTTTTTTGCCAAATCAAAGTAGGCCATCACGTCTTCCACCGAAATAGGAATTTTGTTCTGCGCGTTTTGGGGATCTGTTGGATTGAAAACGTTTGCGGTTGACGGATCAATCGGTGAAAGCTCCGATAGGTCGCTCATCACGATTTCGTCCGCTCCCAGCGCTATCATCGTCGCCGCACTGTGCGCTTTGTAGGGCACCAGCACCGAAAACTTATCGCAATACTCGCGAGCCATGGAAACCAACCGCCACGGCACCATCGTATCCCCTCCCGTGCTGTACAAAAAAAGATCGATGTTGGGCGTCTTGCCGATAGCGCGAAGTTGATGACTTACGACGGGAATAATATCCATCGCCACGCGGGCATTTACCGGCCCCGGCCGGTCGCTAGTGAGATAGGTAACAACCCTCGACCTTCTCAATCCCTCGATCTGTTGTATGAGTAGTTTTTTATCCATATTTTGCCATTTTACCATTTTTTCGCGAAAAAATCAAATTTTCCGCTATTCTATTTCATCACATAGGCGGATGAAGGGCCCTTCCCTGTCTGCGCGAGCAAGCCGAGTTTCTTCATTTTTTGAAGATGTAGCTGGGCGGTTCGTTTCGGGCACTTCATCGCGCGCATAACATCTTGTACGGTTATCCTCCCCGCATGGTCAAGCAAATCGAGAATCTCAATCTGGTCTTTGTGCAAAAAAATCTTTGTATCAACCCGCTCGTTGATCTTTTTTCCGGAAAGAGCAATGACCTGCCTCTTTACGTTATCGATCTCTTCCTTGAACCCTTCGACGAAATACTCGAGCCACGGGGTGAAATCGGCCCTTCTTTTTTCATAGTTCTTCCCGATATCGATTGCCGCGTAATATGCGGAACGGTCGCGGTTGTAGTAATCCTCGAGCGCGAACAAACGCCGGAAATCGTATCCGCGCTTGTAAAGCGCGAGCGTGGCGAACGCCCGCGCGGTTCTTCCGTTGCCGTCCGTAAAAGGATGAATGGCCGCCAGTTCCTGATGAACGATGCCCGCGGCAACAACAGGATCAACATCTTTCTCCGCGCTCTCCTTCAGCCACACAAGCAGGTCTTTGCACAACTGCGGCACTTTTTTCGCATCCGGGGCGGTGTAGAGGATCTCATTCGGAGAACCGCTGCGCCGTTTCACCACATAGACCAGTCCCCTTCGATACCGTCCGCTCTGCTCTTTGGGAAGTGTGTTCGCCGTTACCAATGCGTGGACACGAAGCAGGGCTTTTTCGCTTATCGGCCTCCCTTGTGTGATGGTTTTTTCTATAAAACGCAAAGCCGCGAGATAGTTTTTGACTTCGTGGATTTCCCGTTGCGAAGCGTCCACCTTCTTGCGCACCAGGAGGGCTTCTATTTCCCCGACGTTCAGCCGGTTGCCTTCTATCGCGGTCGAGCTGTGCGTCATCCTCACCAATGCCTGGCGGCGCAGACGCAGTTCCTGCTGGGGAAGGATTTTGGCGCGTTCAATCACCGCCTTTGACTCGGCGATCGATGTTAAGGCCTTTACGATCGAATTAGTGAGGGTATATTTCGGTTCAAACATGCTTTCAGTATAACAGCTCTGTCAGAATCGCGCAAGAATCGCGCAAGAATCGCGCAGAGAACTATTGCGCGGGAACGGCGAAATACGGCTGGAAATCGGGGGTGAACTTCACCGGCATCTCCTCGACGCTCTCCACCGCTCCTTCTGCGATTGTTACGCGGAGCGCAAGCCCCGTGCGCGTGTCTTGCGAAAAATTCTGGTCAAAGACGAAATTGCCGAGACTGTACGCTATCACTCCCCCGTTGTAACGCTCCACTTCCTGCGGCACGTGCGGATGATGGCCTATCACCAGCAGCGCTCCCGCGTCAATGGCGGTTTTGGCAATGCGCTCCTGTTCCGCGTTGTGCGCGGTTTTATATTCCTCTCCCCAGTGAAACGACGCGACCACGACATCGGCCTGCGCCTTCGCGCTTTGAATGTCGGCGGTCATCTGCGCGACATCAATGAACGCGGTCGCCGGCTGTGAACCCTCTTTCGTAAAAGAAATGGGGATGAGATTGGTATAGGCAAGGAACGCGACTTTCATGCCGTTGTGCTCCCACACCGCCGGCCAGTGCGCCGCCTTGAAATCCGCTCCCCCGCCGGCGTAAGAAATATCTGCGTCCGTCAGCGCGTCGAGCGTATCAAGGAACGCTTCTTTGCCGTAGTCCCACATATGGTTATTCGCGAGCGACACGACATCGAACCCCGCGTGCGCCAACCCCTCCGCCGAGCGCGGGTCGGCGCGGAACGAATAGATGCTCCCCTGCTTCACGCCGCGCGAGGAAATGGGCCCCTCCAGATTTCCGAACGTAAGATCGGCAGATGCGAGCGTGTCGGCAACCCGCAAGAACGGATAGCGCCAGTCGTCCCGTTCCGCCATGATCTTGCCGATATTGCGCGAGAGCATGATGTCGCCGACGAACAAAAGCGTCGCCGTCTGTTTTTGTTCGGGTTCGGGTGCCGGTTCGAGAACGGGAGCAGGAAGCTCCGGGATGGCAATCTCACTTGCCTGAAACCGCCCCGCCTCCTCGCGCGAAGGGGCCGACGAAAAATCAAAAAACGCAAAGGAGCCGACCGCGACCGCCAGGAGAACGAGAAATAAAACGGTTCTAGAACTCATTTCAATAATAGCTCCTGCCGCGATACGAGCCAATTTCGCGCGGGACAAAGAGCGACGACGCAAGCGTAGACTCTACGCCAAGAAGGAGCGACACGGTATCCGCGTGAAATTGGCCGTATCCCTTCGGGTTCTGGCGATTTTCTTCCCTTGCTTCGTTACGCCTCGTCATGGTAAAGTTTACCATTTCCTCGTTGCGCCTCGCAAATGAAAGAAAATCGCTCAAGAACGCGGCGGAGGTATTCTTGAAATGAGTTCTAGGCATTGCTCACGCCTTCGCTTTTTGGCTTCTTCTTGCTGAAGATGAAGATGTAGAGGATTTCAAGCACCCCGAGCGTGTTGACGACCAACAGGGCGATAAACCACTTCAGAGAGCCCGCCCGGGCCGCTTTCCACAGCGCTACACCCTTCCATGGCAAAGTCCACACAACCGCCACGGCGACGATCCACGAATTTTCCGCAAAAAATTGTTCCATATTCCCATTGTACCCTTTTTCCGCAAAACAAAAAAGCGCCTCAACAGGCGCTCTTTCATACGACTCCTATCTGCGCTTTTTCTTGCTTGCCTTGGCTTCCAGCATGACTCTCTTTATCTCCAGCCGCTTCTTCGTTTTGTGGGAATGGGATCTTGGACCCTTTCCGAAAGCTGTTCTTCTTTTTCCCATATGCTCTCTATCGATTAGTTGGTTATTCCCCGAGTGTAGCAGAAAAGACGAATAAAGGAAAGCATATTTTAACACCTTATAACTCTCGACTGTTACGGCTATGCCTTTGCCGGAGTCTTCTGATAATTGAGCATCCATTCTACGCCGTATTTATCCGTGACAAGGCCGAACACAGCGCCCCAGAACATTTCCTCAAGAGGCATAAAGACTTCGCCGCCCCGTGCAAGCTTATCGAATACCGCCCTGATTTCCTCATCGCTTTCGCAATCGAGCGACACTCCGACATTGTCTCCAATCGCAGCTTTGTCGCGCATCATGTCGGAACCGATCAGAACCCAGCCGCCTTTCTTTAATGTGGAATGCATGATCAAGTCCTGTTTGTCAGCGGGCATATCCTTGGACATAGGACTTTCTTTGACCGTCATGAAGTCGAGTTCCCCGCCAAGACACTCTTTATAAAAATTCATCGCTTCCCGGCATTTGTTGTCATTGAATCTAAGAAACGGGCTCAGTTTTGCCATATGGGTAAATATATTATTTGCTCTATGCTTATGCCGCATCAAACCTTGCCTTATTTTCGACCATCCACTTTTCCATGTCCTCTTTTTTATGACTAGGGTCATTCATTACGTAGCGTGAGCCTTCATGTAATGAGGCATAAGTGCTTGCATCCATGCTTCGAATGTTTCGCCTTCCGCCGTTACTTCGCAGAGGTCGCATTTAAGAGTTTTCATAATACTGTATTTTATTGAATAACACCTTCATCATACCACGAAAAACAGATTTACAAGCCCATGAGAATCTCTGGCTCCGAACGTGGGATGAAGTTCGGAGTGCTATTTTGGAAGAAGCATAATAAAGAAAGAGCATTGCGGGAACGCCGCAATGCTCTGGATTATACTAATGGAAAAGTCTTACACTCCCCTTTGCGCCTTTACAACTCGAAGTTCAAAGACATACACCCCCAACTGTTCTCTTTCGGGAGGATATATGCGCCGGAGCACATCAAGAGCCCCTACTGGGTTTTCGGGGACAATATGCCCCGCATTTTCGTTTTGAAGCATCTCGTTGAAGGTATCGTAGGTTCGTATAACAACAACTTTCACAATACCGGACTGACGACCGCCAGATGACTCAAGGCGAATGCTATCGCCAACCCGTATTCTTTTGATGCTCTCATAGCCAACACGAACTTCTAAGGGCTTGGTACCGGCCATAATCGCATCAAAGTACTGCTTCTTAACGCGCATCGTTTTCATAATATCCTCCGCAAGGACAAGACCCCATTGTTGGGTAACCACGCCGGACTTGTAGGCCTCCGGCATCATCGCTTCCACTCGCCAACCATGATACTGCAATGCTTCTACCTCAACGCTTGATGGAACAGCGTGAGTGTACAGCTTGTGGCCGTATTCCCGCAAAAAACCCGGGAGTTCGGCAACAAGCGCCGAGAACGCTTGGATATTTACAGCGACAAGCGGCATGAGTTTTATCGGCTCACCCTTCTTTGGCGTTGCGGCTACCACTCCTAAAACAGTGTTATCGGGAGCTTTTGCGACCCAAATAAGCTTGTACTTCTCATTGGGGTCGCGGGTATGCCGGCGATCGTAGCCGACAAATAAGGAGTCAACCCATGCATTGTTTACTCCTTCAAAAAAGGGGTGAGACGCTCAAGGATGAGAAAACGAACCTGCGGCTTGTCGTTCTCGGTGAGCGGAAGCACCGAGATAATTTGCTCTTTGGGAAACAAACCGTGATGCTCGACAACTTTGTAAAGCATCACCTCGTCGGTGTCTGACCGATAGTGCCGCTGTGCCATGCCGGCTTGGATAAACCCTTGCGATTGGAAGTACCCAAGCGCACTTTTATTCTTCGCAGAAACCGTGCAATATATCTGCCGCACGCCAGCCTGTTGAGCATACTCGAGAACCTTCTGAAACAACAGGTTTCCTACTCCTCGCCCACGAGCCATCTCGCGAACAATGAGAGGGCTTATCTTGAGTGTCCCTTGATGCTTCACCACGAAGTTGAGCAGTCCCAATATCTGATTGTTCTCGCTCTCTGCCACGTACATGATTTGTGCCGCGGAGAAGTGCCCTCTGCGATCTTCCCCGCCTTCTGTGGCGGTTTCCACTATCCTCTTTGCGTGCGCGCGATGGTCTCCACCATAAAACGGCTCCAAAGCTTCATGCATCATCTCCGCAACGACCGGTAAATCCCTAAGACGGATTTCGCGTATTATTATCGACATGTAAAAGAACCTCCTCTCTTGTTTGTCGCTAAGGACTGAATGTCCTTTAAGCAACTCAAGGTTGCGCATCCGAGATTGAATGCAAAGAACTTATACCGCGTAATACCTATTTTGTCAAGCGTAGCCGGATACCGAGTACACCGTCTTTTTGCTCATCCTCATCAGAATAGAATTGCTTTATTTGAGAAAGGAGTTGTTCTTCGCTCTCACCCCCAAAAAGAGCAGGGTCATGGTCAGCAAACAAATCCTTGAATGACTGATAATGCAAGAGACCGATAACCACACTTTTCACATTGTTATTCGGATGATCATTCTCGCTGAACATTATCTCGTCTCCCAATTTGATTGCCTTTCTCTTTTCATCAAAGAGCCGCGACTCAATAACTTTTCCCCCCCGTGCGACGCTTTCAAACAGTTCCTTTGTGAGTCTCATGGCGTGTTGCATAATTTAATCTTACCTAAAGTGAGAATAAAAAACAACCCTTGATGAGAGGCATATTTGTGGTATTCTTCGTCAGCTCCGCGGGTAGGATTCGAACCTACGACCAAGCGATTAACAGTCGCCTGCGCTACCACTGCGCTACCGCGGAATATGTGTTTTAACAAATTCTCTCCCTCGATAACTTTTCAATTGTTTTTCACGCTCAATCGCGCTTCTTCTTGTCAGTGCTCTCTCAGAATAGATCAAAATCCATTCTCCATCAAACTGCGAAGTATAACCTTGAAATACGTGCTCCTGATGTAATCGTAGACGTTCTTCTAAATTACTCGTCTGTCCGATATACATTTTACCGTGTTTCTGGTTATAGATCGCGTATACAATAAACATACCTTGTTCGTGTACCACGACAACACTCGCCGGCTGACAGCCAAAGCGCAACCTGCGCTACCTCCGCCGGCTGGCGGAGCGCTACCGCGGAATATCCATTGCGTGTCCCTCCCGCTTTTGGCGGGAGGGGCGTTTCATTACAATGGAAATGTCCTCATTTTCAATGATATGAATCCCACACATAACAATGTATGTGCGGGATGAAAACGAGGGATGAATCCCACACATAACAATGTTATGTGTGGGATGAAAATAAAAAGAGCAAAGCATTCCTATAGTATAGTATTTCTTTGAGCTGGGCAAGACCCCGCTTTAGTACCCCTGAAGCTTGATGAGTTTCCGGTGCACCCTGATCTTATCGAGCGCCTTCGCTTCGATCTGCCGGATGCGTTCTCTGGTGACACCGAACTCCTTTCCCACCTCTTCCAACGTATGCGTGATGCCGTCTTCGATGCCAAAGCGCATCTGCAATATCTTTTGCTCCCGCGGGCTTAAGTCGTCCGTAATCTCTTTGAGCTGGTCTTTCAAAAGCCGCCGCGCCACGCTTTGGGACGGCATGATCTCTTTTTCGTCCTCGATGAATTCGCCCAGCGTCGAGTCTTCGCTGTCGTCGCCCAGCGGCGTTTCGAGCGAAATGGTCTCCTGCGAGATCTTCATGATGTGCCGCACCTTATCAAGCTCCATGTTCATCTCGGCGGCGATCTCTTCGGCGAGCGGTTCCCTGCCCAGGTCCTGCAGAAGCCGGCGCTTGACCTGCGTGAATTTGGAAATAGTCTCCACCATGTGCACGGGAATGCGGATGGTGCGCGCCTGATCGGCGAGGGCTCTCGTGATGGCCTGGCGGATCCACCACGTGGCGTAGGTCGAAAACTTGTACCCTTTTTTGTAATCGAATTTCTCCACCGCCTTGAACAGCCCCAGATTCCCCTCTTGAATGAGGTCAAGGAGCGTCAAATGCGGGCTTCTCCCGACGTATTTCTTGGCGATGCTGACCACTAGGCGCAGATTCGCCTCGGTGAGCTTCCTGCGCGCCTCTTCGTTGCCCATCTCAATTTTTTTTGCCAGCTCTTTTTCTTCGTCGCCGGTAATGAGGGAAATCTTCCCGATTTCGCGCAGATACATCTGCACGGAATCCTGGTTGAAATCTTCGGACGCTTCCAAGTCGGCTTTTTTCGCTTTCGCGCTTTTTTTCACCGGTTCCTCCGCCGGCGCTTCAAGCAGATCCTTTGCCTCCACCAGCTCGATGTTGGCGTCACTCAGCTTTTCGTAAAGCTTCTCAAGCACGTCGATATCCTGCTCAATGTGAGGCATCATGTGCAGGATCTCCGAGTACGTCACGAACCCGCGCAGACGGCCTCGTGCCACCAATTCTTCCATCGGCTCTTTGTATACCTCGCCCCGCGCTTTCTTTTTCTTTGCGCGCGCGGCAAGGGTGCGTTTCGTGGGACGCGCGGACGGTTTCTGCGATTTTTTCTTTTTAAGCGGTTTTTTCGCCTTTTGTTTTTTCTTCATGGGTTGCTTGGAAATAGGTCAGTAATTTATTTTTCTTCGCCGACAGCGCGCTCACTTCACTAAACAGGTGTTCCGAGAGCTTCGCATCGCGTTCCGCTTCCGCCTGGCGCAATGCCGCTTCCAGCTGGCGCATTGCATCGTCTACCAGCTCGCGCTCGATGCGGGAAGCGCAAAAGACGATCTCTTTCCCGATATCCGGGTACTCGGCCATCTCCGCGACAAGCGTAATCTCGGCAAAGATGCTTTTCTCCTGCTCGTTGAGCGCCGGCTCGATATCCGTTTCTTGTTTGCCAATTCTACTATATTTCATGAATAAGTCAAATATCTTCAGCGTGGGGGCGCCTGCCATCTCGCGCGCAGCCATTTGATCAGCCGCAAGCCCGGAAAAAAGCTCAAAATCCCCGAACTTTTCAAATATGATCTTAAGGGTCTTTTTATCCCGGACGGCATACATGAGCGCCATGAGATGCTCCAGAAGCTTGTCCAGTTGCGTCTTTTTCGCCTTTGGCTTCTCCTGCTCCTTTGCGGCATCATCATATTCGGGGAGGAACTGCTGTTCGTCTTTCATGGTGCGCATCTCCGTCTCCAAATACGCCATACTGGTGCCAAGCTTCGTTGATAGCTGTTCAAGCCAGTGGTGCGCTTCTATCTGGTTGGGTATTTTCTTGATCTGCGAAAGCAGGACCCGCGCGATCTGTTTTTTCCCCTCAACGTCTTTAGCATCGTACTTGCCGAATGTTGAGGAGAAATAATAATCCATGATGGAAACGGCTTTGGCGATGTGCCCCGCAAGCTCCCCCGTGTGCGCGACGACGAAATCAGCCGAATCCTTGCCATCCGGCAGGCGCGCGACAAGAAGATTAAAGCCGCTCTGCTGGGCGAGCGCGATGCTTTTTTGGGTCGCGCTATCCCCCGCCGCGTCGGCGTCGAACAGGAGCGTGATGTTGGGAGTGTAGCGCTTCACCAGCCGCAGTTGGAGCGGCGTGAACGCGGTCCCGGAAACGGCGACGGCATTTTTCACGCCGTCCTGATGCGCCATGATGACGTCCATCTGCCCTTCCATCAGTACCACGCTGTCGGCCTTCCGGATCTCGGTTTTTGCTTTGTCCAGGCCGTAAAGGATCGCGCTTTTGTTGTACAGGAGCGTCTGCGGGCTGTTGACGTATTTTCCTTCGTTCTCTCTGGGCTTGATATACCTTCCGGTAAATGCCACCACCGTCCCGTTAACGTCCCAGATGGGAAACATGATGCGGTCACGGAACCGGTCATAGTATTTTTTCGTTCCTGACTTTTCGCTTAGAAGGACCAGCCCTGCTTTTTCCATCATGTCCGCTTTGTACCCTTTCATGGCAAGATATGAATACAGCGAGTCCCATGCGGCGGCGGCGTACCCTATTTGGAACTCTTCGATGGTCTCATCCTTGAGGCCGCGCTGTTTCAGGTACGCCATCGCCTCCTCCCCCGCCGTGCTTTCGATGTTGTTGCGGAAAAATCGAGTCGCCTGCGCGCACAGGTCCTGGAGGGCGGTGCGTTCGTTGGCGAGTTTCGGGTCCTGGGATTTCAGCGTGACGCCGGCCTTTTTCGCCAGTATCCGCAACGCCTCGACGAACTCAACACCCTCCATTTTCATGACGAACGTGAATATGTCGCCCCCCTCGCCGCAGCCGAAACAGTGCCAGATCTGCTTGGGTATGGATACGTAGAACGACGCTGTTTTTTCGTTGTGGAAAGGACACAGCGCGCGATAGCTCGCGCCCTGTTTTGAGAGACGGATATAGCCGGACAGAACATCGTGTATGTCAAGCCGGGATTTTATCTCTTCCGAAGGAAAATCGCTCATGGGAATCGCGCGTAACGCGCGAACTGTATCCTACCTATAAATACTATTCTTGTCCATCAAAAAACCAGCCGATGAATTGCGGGATGGAGATGCCCGCGTTCACCGCATATGCCTCAACGGAAGCAGAGCCGTCAATGGCGGCGATGAAATAGTGCCGCGTAAGCATCTTGAGGTCGTTCATGCTTTCAAATAATACCGACTTTGAATTTTGCGCGACAGACACCAGCCGCGCGTTTTTCTCGCCCGTGAGCGTGCGCTTGTCGGAGCCGTCAAAAGCAATCGAATATATTGTAGTTTCGCGCGAAGCGCCGGCGCCCGAAGCCGCCGTAAAAAGCACCCTGGATCCGTCAGGAGTTAAAAATACATTCTCCGGAGAAAAACCGGGAGGCATGCCGGCAATAGTGCGCCGCTCTTTCGTGGCCGCGTCCACGGCAAGAACGGCGTCGGGAGTTGCCGCAAGGAGCATGTTTTTCTCGGGATAATATTTGGCATCCGCGACGCCCGATTGGGACAGGATAACCGAGAACGAGCGGGATTTCGCGTCAAACGCTTTCACGCTCGCGACGCCCCCCTTGCGCGAGACGCAATACGCTTTTGCATTGTCTTGCGACCATCCGGCAAAATCGCACACTTGGGACGCGGGTGAGCTGACGGGCCAGAAAAACACGTCTTTGTTCTTCTCCACATCCCGCAAGGTGAGCGCTGTCGTTCCTACCGAAGAAAGATAGTTGAAATAGAACATCAGCTTGTTGTCGGGTGAAACGGAAAAATGCCGATCAGGAGGCATGAATTCGTTCGTGGGAACCACGTCCCCTTCGCGGGAAATGAGGAATCCTTTATTGACATCGGGAAATACGGCGATATCCTTCCCGTATCGGGAAAATGACGGCTGTGAAGAAGCGTCGCTCCAGGGAAACGAAAAAAGCTCTTCTTTGGCGTAGTTCGCATAAAAAACTTTGTAGATCCTGTATTTTTTATCCTCGGGAGCGAATTCGCCATACAGGAGATAGTTATCGTTTTGCGGCTCTACCGAAGAGGCGGAAAGATTTGAGACCGGCGTAACGATCGAAGTCGCGCCGACGCTCGCAGAGCCGTTCTCATTGCTGGTTTTCATCACCTGATAGCTGATGTAGAGCAGGAAAACAGTCATCACGAGCGCCATAAAAATCAAAAAAGACCAGACAAGAACTTGCCTTTTTTGGAATTTATCATACATCGCGTCATCTGACTGCACAGGGACAAATGGCATATGAGCAACCTAAATATCTGCTCATATATTATACAATATCCGCAAAAAACACGCAAAGAACCGTACGTTCCAATTACTTCAGCGAAGCGATGAACTGATCGGCCTTCTCGCTCAAGGGAGGGTCGATTTCTTTGATTTTCAAAGCGGCCTGTACCGCCCCCTCTTTCTCTCCCGCTTCGGCAAAACCGATGGCGATGTCGATGTAATTTTGAACGTTGAGCCCGTTTTGTTCCATGAGCGCGCGGTATATCGCGAGTGCTTTGTCCCGCGCGCCGGTCTTGGCATGCGCATGGGCAAGCTTGGTATTGGAATCAACGATGTCCGGACTCAAGGCGACGAGCTTCTCCAAGAGCGGCACCGCGCCGGCGTAATCGGACAATGCGAACTTTATGCGCGCCCATTGGATGTACAGGATCTGTTTATCGGGCCCCAGCTCCCGCGCTTTTTCGAGCGCCGCGTCGGCTTCTTTGAACGCATCGATATCGCTTTTCGCGAGCGCTTCACCCGCATTCGAGAGAAAGTTTGCAAAATATAAATAGTTGCGGAAATCAAGCGGCGCTTCTTTAAGAGACTTTTCCATTTCACGCATCGTGTAGACGGCCAATTTCTTTTTCCCTTCCTCGTCCGAGTTGTCTTTGTTGTGCAGGAAATCAACCGTAGCATCGGCGAGTTTTCCGCGTATTTCGTGCCTGCCGAAATTGCTGTATGCGATCGCTTTGCCGAAAGCGGTTATCGCCTCGTCGGCGCTCATGGCGCCGCCCCGCAATGCCGCAACGGTGTAATACGCCGCAAACGCGGGACGGACGTTCACGAAATATATCGTCAGCACCAGCACGGGGAGCATGAAAATAGCCGCATTTGACGAAGGATTGTAAAACTTTTTTGCTTTTCCGTCTTTTTGTTTCTGCGCGGCAACTTCAGACAACGGAAACCCGGCGCCCGCAAACGCAAGCACGAGCATTAAAGGAAGATACGTCACCAGACTGTCGAACACGAAAAGATTCTGCAGGAAATACACCAGCACAAGCACCCAGATAAGCGTTCCTATCCAGTATTCACGGGGGTCCTGCCGCGCATGAGCGAACCCGCGCCGCGCCAGATTCCCCACAAGAAACAGATATGCCGCCAAACCGATTACGCCCATGGTCGTGATGACGTCGAAAATGATATTGTGCGCGTGATCGAACCAATTCTCTATGGGATAGAGCTTTGGATTGTAGTATTTGTCGAAAACAAGATTGTAATTTTCGGGCCCCCACCCGAGCATGGGGCGCTCAAGAAATCCACGCCAACTGCTTTGCGCGGAAAAAATACGGGTTTTCACGGTGGCGTCATCGAGCGAAACGGACGTGAACCGCTTGAAATATTGGAGAAAACCTTCTTTACCGGCAAAGAAAAACGTCGCAATAAACACCGCGACAGCCACCCCTAAGACAATAATGAACGTGTTTTTCTTCGCGGCAATGGAAATGTCCCTTTTGAAAAGATACAGCGCCAGCAGAACGAAAAATCCCGCAAGCAGAGCGAGCGCCGCGCCTCTCGTGCCGGTGAAGTAAATGACCGCGAGATTCAGCGCGATGGAGAAGATATAAAAGATCCGAAACGGCATGTTGGCATCTTTCACGAGCAGAAGGAGCGCGAAAAAAAGCGCGAAAATAAGGTAGCCGGCGACAAACGCAGCGTTGCCGATGGTCGAATCTATCCGGTCGATATTCGCGTGGTAGAACCACTCCATGCCAAGCTTCTGCCCGATGCCGTACAAGCTCACCAACACGCTTGCCCCGAGAAAAACGCGCAACAGCATGAGCCAGTCGCGGCCCGAAACGAACACCGACTTCACCATGAAGAACAGCGCGACAAAATGCGCGAGATTGACGACGCCAAGCATGCGCTCATAGGTGCCGAAAAAGCTCCGCCAGGGATCGGCTCCCAGCGCCGCGGCAAGCGCGTAGGTGCCGAAAAATACCAAAACGGTCTTGGCAAGCATGTCGAATTTCGGTCTGTATTTTTCATCAAGTACGGCACAAAGAACGTAGAAAAAGAGGGCGCATTCTATGGCAATTTGGAAAAAAAGCGTTTTGGTGACGATGAACGGAAAATAGAATATGCCCGAAAGCACCAAGGGCGAAAACAGCGCGATGAATATGAGCGCCTTCGTCGCGGAGAGATAAAAATGTTGTGCGGTTTCCCTATTCATAACAATTGCAACGGCGGAACGTTCGGGTCAAGAGAACGCGCCCGGTCGTAAAAATCTTTCGCTTCTTCCGTCATGTTTTTTTGTTTATACGCCCGCGCGAGCCACAAAAGCTCCTTGACGTTCGTGAACGTGAAACCGTTCCGCATCCCTTCTTGTGCGTACGCGAGGGCGTTTTCCCGGTCGTTCTTGAAATTATACGCTAAAAAGACGATATGGTAAAAGTCCGCGTACTCCTTGTTCGCGGCAATCCCCTCTTCCGACAGCGCGATAGCCGCGTCAAGGTTCTGTTTCATCAGTAGAAGCTGGGCGCGCGCGTACGGAAGCTCCAGGCGGCCCGGCGCCAATGCTTCTCCTTCTTTGAATATGCGTTCGATCTCGGCGTTCTCCTGTTTCGTCAAAAGGTAAGCAATGTTATAGATCCGCGCCGCGCGGTAAAGACTGAAGTAATCGTCTGACCGGACCGGTGAAGACCGCTCCAAAACCAACTTCCGAAAATCAGCGCCTCCCGCATCGCCAAAGGTGTTATAAAAATTAAGGAGAAACAGGTCAAACGATGCGTGAACGGTATCTGACCCGTAGAGCGCGTTACCCAACGCCTCTTGGTAGAGCGTTTCCGCCGCCGCGAGCGCTTCATCGGGCTCGAATTCTTCCAGGCGCTGGTTTATCGCATCGGCGTCCGAAAGCGCCCTGTCGGCGAGCGCCGGCTTGACGGTGAACGACCAGCCAGCATACGCGAGCGCGGCAAAGATCAATGCGAGAGGAACCATGCTAAGACCATTTGATGCTTGGTGCACGGGTTGTTTTTCTTCCTTGCTACCAAGCGACTCGGCGTACGCGAACAGCAGGATAAGCGGCAGAACGGACGTGAGCGCGTCCATGCTGAAAAACCCCTGCACGACATACGCGGCGACAAAGGCATATCCCGCGATGGCAAAATGCCGGTTGGCTATCCCCGTTTGAACGCGGCGAAACACCAAAAAAAGAAACGAACAAAATACGGCGAGGTAGGCAATGAGCCCGACGATGCCCGCTGTTGCAAGCATCTCGAGAAATATATTGTGCGCGCGGGTGAACTCCGTCTCGATTTTTTCGTACGTATAAAAATCGGAATCAAAATACTTATTGAACGCGACGTTAAAATTTTCCGGCCCGACGCCCAACAGCGGGTTTTCCCTGAAGCCCTCCCACGCCGCGCGCCACGCGAACAAACGCGTCTGGCCGGTGGCGCTCGAAGAAGAGATGTTCACCAGACGGCTTAGCGTGTTATTTTTTTGCACCACATCGCTTGTCCTGAAACTCACCACAAGCACAATGGCACAAATCAATGCTCCGCCCGCGACCATAAGCGCCTTCTTCATGCGCTTTGATTTGTGCCGGTAAAAGAGGAGGTAGCCGACGAAGAGGACCGCAAGCGCCGCGACAAACGCGAGGGCGGTCGCGCGCGTGCCGGTCATGAGCGTTACGCCTGCATTGACGAAAACCGCCGTCCAGAAAAATATTTTTTCACGCGTCGAGCGAGCCATATCCAACGCGAGCCAAAACGCGATAATGGCATTAAACAGCACATAGCTTGAAAGAAGCGCGGGGTTGCCGATGGTGCCGTAAATGCGCCCTATGTCCTGGAAGAAAAATTGGTACACGCCATAGAGCGCCACCATGGAGCTTGCGGCAACCGAGACCGTGAAAAGCCGCCTCCACGCTTCCCTGCCCGAAAACACGCCCCGCAGGATGAAGAAAAAAAGAAACAGATGCGAAATCGTGAGAAACCCCCAATGCCGGTCGAAGTCGGAGAAAAAACTTTTTGCGGGGTTCACGCCCGCGAAAGCGGCGAGAACGTATGCCAGGAGAAACGCGGCAATAGACCATGACAATGCGGAAAGCTTCGGAACATACGCGCTGTTTTTAAACGCCAACACGATAGAGCAAAACAGCATCGCTTCTATCAATAAGCGGAAAACAAACGTCTGCGGAGCCGCGTGCGAAGGGTAAAAATACACTGAAAACAACAATGGCACGCACACCGCCGCGTACGCGAGCCAGGTAATCGTCTTTACCAACAGTGTTTCATTTATTTTCATAGCTCCTTATCGGTATACCACATCCTCAACGTTGCCGCTATAGGCGTTGTCGGTAAGCGTCGGCAGGGATTCCGCGCCGATACTGATGCCGTAGCCGGCAACCGCATCATTGTGGGGACCTGTCGTTCCGGGAATAGTGTTAAGCAAAGAAGAATTTTGTATTGTCGACTGCGTGGCGCCGTCAAGATAGATGCTCACGGCAAGGTTATGATCAAATGTCATATGCGTGAATGTCGGGCTCGCGCCGTCAACCAGAACCGCTCCTTTGTATTCCATGCACGGACCGCCAAAATACGCGTACGGGCATAGATTGTTCCCCTGCCCGCCGTAGCGAATGTGCACGTACTCGAGAATCGAATCGGACGAGCTTGCGCCAATAAATTGAATATTCTCCCAGTCTCCAGGGATTGGTTGTCTGTCGGCATAATTACTGTCATAGCCATCGCTGTCATCGGCAATGCCGGTGAACACAATGGGAGCGCTTGCTGTTCCCCGCGCCGTGAGCGTTCCTCTCATGACCGCCGGAGCAATGCTGGAATTAGGATTCGGGCGGGCGAATTTAAAAATAGCCCCTGGCTCCACCGTAAGCGCACCGCCGCTTGAAACCTCAAAAAGGCTTCCGATGATATACGGCATGGAATCGGCTTTGACTGTTTTGCTCTGCCCGTTGGATACGAACACTTGAATGGAAAACCCGCCTTTGCTGTTGGCGTCCCTATTGCCGGAATTGTCGAGATTAAAATTCGCGTATCCGTTGAACTCGCCATTTTTTTGATTATTGAGGAAGATGTTATCACGCACAACCAAAGGCATGTCAGAAGCAGAATCCGATGAAATGGCGATAGTGTTATTTTCAAACGTATTGCCGACAATATCGGCTGTTGCGCTCGCGTCGGCAAGTCGGATACCAAACCCACCGGGACCCGCGCCGTTGTGCGTCGGCACAACGGTGTTTCTGATGCTATTATTGCGAAGGATCGGGTACGCGGCATCTTTAAGGTACAGGGCAATGGCATGGTTGGCCTCAAATACCGTATCGGTAATTTCCGGACGCGCGCCATATATTCCCACGGCGCCGGTATAGGACGGATACCAGCCGTTGGGATTGTAGTTGGTTCCCTGCCCGCCATATTTTACCTCTGCGTGCCGCATCACTGATGGCGTCGTCGTGGCATAAAAGTTGATGTTCATCCAATCGGCAGACGCGGGGGTTGACGTACTTCCGTCTTGATTGGAATCCACACCATCTGCGGCATCGTCACGAAAAGAGGTGAAAATGATCGGTTTTGCCGCCGCGCCTTGCGCGTCAAGAACACCGCGCACATTCAGCGCGCCTCCGTAGGGAGTTCCCGGTGCGAATTTCACCGTTACGCCGGGCTCAATGGTAAGCGTCGCACCTTCACGGACTGTTATCGGCGCGGGAACATAATACGGACTGTGCGCAGAGTACCATATCGCGTTCTCAATAATATCACCTGTTGGCGTGTAAAACCCTGCAACACTATTTTGAGCGCCGGGCGTTCCGAGGATGTCGTTGCCTTCCGCGTCCTTTGCGAACGGCGCCATGAATGACTCCGAATATGTCTTCCAGTTGTAATAGAGCGTGCTTGTCGCGTACGGACTCACGCGCTCCATGGTACGCTTCTGCCCGTTGTCCCCAAATGGCCAATTACCAAAGTTTACCGCATCAATCGTCGTTGTTCCCTGTTTGAGATACAAGTTCGCATCGGGTCCGGAATTATTCAGCGCGCCCGTGTACATCATATCTTCTATACGATTAGTCGTCGTGCTCGCGGTGCGCTCCAAGAAAAAATAACCGCGCGCTTTGATAGTGCCTTGTAAAGAAATAGCGAGCGCTTTCGTTCTGCTTTCAAGCGTCCATCCGGTCAGATCGATATCGTGTCCGGTCTTGTTGTACAGCTCTATCCACTCGTCGTTGGGCTGCGCTCGCGTCCCCATCCACGCTATCTCGTTGATGACCACCGGATCAGCATAGGTGATCTCCGGTTCAGGTGCGGTTGCTACAATTAACTCGGTTGTGGAAGTCGCCGTGTCTTCCGTTGAGGTCGCAATGACAATATCCGCCGTAGACGTTGCAATATCCTGCACCGGAGGGTCCGCAGGCGAAACGCCGCTTACCCATCCTCCCCCGCCAGCCGCCGTAATAACGACAACCTCCGGAGTCGTTGTGGCCGTCTCTACCACAGCAACCGGCTCGGTTGAAGTCGCCACCACCGGCATTACTTCCGCAGGAGAAGTTGAAATTATTTCACTGGCAACTGCTTGTGTAGATGGCGCTGTAATTGTTTCAGTGGCAATTTGTGGAGCGGGTGTGACGACAGACGGCGCTCCTTGTGCGGCGGGTATGGCGGAAGCAACCGAAGACGGCGGAGTCTGTGCGGGAATAAGAGAGAGGGGGCTTGCAAGAAAAGTTGATGGAGGAGGCGCCGATGCACTGTACACAAGCGCCAAAAGAGAATTTCCTGCTTCTTTTACCGCATTCACCACTGATGTTCCTACTGAAACGGCCGTATTTACAACAGCAATGATTGCATTTTTTGTTATAGTTAATCCAATAGACGCCATAGCTAGAGTAAGGTCAACAGGATAAACAATAGCTCCAGTTATTTTTTCATAAGGAGAAAGTTCTTTGGGTGGATTAATACAAGGGATATCTTCGGAACGAGCAGGGTCGATAGATAGTTTATCCAATGACCACTTGATGTCTTCAACGACTGTTACAGGACGATAATGAAGGTATATTTTTGCAAAATCATGCCCCATGCCGAGATCATCAGACCATTGATAATCGATGCTGTCGTTCGTTGGCGCAATAGTTCCCGGAAGCAGGTATTTGGCAAGCCAAGCAATGACGGTATCCGTGGAAGAAGTAAGGTGTCGCCCTTCTCCCGCCACATGACTTGCCGGAGTCGCAACGCTGTATACACCAATTGATTTTTTGGAAATATCACCATCATCGGTAACAGCTTTATAGAGATTATTGGCATAGAAATTTCCCTGTGAATGAGCAACAAGAAGGACTTTCTGGGTTTTTACTTGCGTGCTTGCATCGTTGAGAATTTTAAGAAAATCATGATCTCTCATATCAACCCCTTCAAAAGTCTTTTGGATAGCAACGTCAGTGAGATCCATGGCTTTGTGGGACGGGTTGAGGAGATAATCTATGGTTAATTTCTCCCCCTTGTAAGTTTTCCCAAAATAATGCTCCAGGGCCTTTCTATTTGAAATGGCTCCATCCATATCAGTAAATACACCATTAATTGTCTCAATAGTATATCCTTCAGCTGAACAAATTTTATTATCCACTTGTTGGGCAAGAGCTATATATGGGAACAGAATGGATGAAATAACAACCGTAGTTATCTTAGATTTTACTGAAAAATAATCCATAAATCCTAATTAGGCAACATTGAAAAACTAATATCACAAATTTCTTCGTCAAGAGGACTGAAACTTCCTAATTTTTCAACAAAATCTTTCCGTGCTTTTTTCCTTTCTGGTGTATTTCGTTGTCTACTCTCAATAAAACTAATAAATCTATCAATCTTTTCTATATCAGCAGGGGTTCTCCATGACTCTGGACTTTCCCTTGGAACAAGAGTATCAGCAACACAAGAATCTGCCCTATCTTCCTCCCTCACCACCTCCGTCACATTTGTTGTATTCTTAAACGGCTGCGTCACTTCCATCTGGAGCACAAGAGCATACTGCAAAAGCACTGCGCGGGTTTTTGCGGAACCGGGATATTCTTTAAAGATGGCAAGTTCCACGTCGTCACGAATGCCGTTTTGGTTGGCATCAATGCCGGCGATGGTCTTGTCGGCTTGGGCACCGGGGTCTGGCGGCAGGTTCTTTCCCATCACATCATCAAGCGTCAACTTTGTCGCATGAATCTTCGCCACCTGTTCTTCGGTCTTTTGTTTGTCTATGAAATGCGGAATGCGCGTAATGGCCAAAATAATGAAAAGAGCAAAAATAACAAGTACCGCCCCAACCGCCATCTTCGCGATTTTCATCCCCCATGATTTTTTCACGCCCGCCGTCTGTTGTTCCATATATTTTAATACGTTAGTTAGTATCTTTAAGTTCCCACTTATCTGCGTTTCTTTTATCTAATAGAAATGGAAGTTGTTCATCCCATGGTATATCTCTACCCGGTATATCCGAAATATCATTAAGGAGGGCGGTAAATCTATTTCCGGCGGAATCTTCCAGAACGATATAAGCGTAATCACTGCTATCAATACAATAGGAGCAATTGTAATGATATACGGCTCTCACTGTTTTGTATTCTCTCTCTGCCACATATCCACGTTTTTGTGATGCGGGATCAACGAATTCATTCGAGAGCTTCCAAGAGTCCGTATCCAGAAAACCGACCGTACCTGATTCCGCAACTTCTTTCAATGACTCATACGGATCAAATTTAATGTTGATGCCTTTGCTGAAAATAATTTTCTTGTTTTGCAATACTTTTGGCAATACGCGAAGTTCATCGCAACCCTTTTTCTCAACGCCGCAAAAAGACCGAGGGTAAATAACAGAATGAATGGCGGTGAGGAACTTCGCAATGGGCTTATTGTGTTTAGCAAGATAGGTGAGTATGGGATATCCAATGAAAGCAATAGCAATCACGCTCAAAGAAACATTTCTCACACGCTTGCTCGGCACATACATTTTCCTTACTTCTTGTTGCGGCATGTTTTGTTCCAATAATCGTTAATAGTCACGGGGTCAAGCGCCCATTGTTTCGCCGTCCGATAGTCGTTAATCCCTATGTTCCGAATGGGATCGTAAAAGTGATTCAGCGCCCGCGTTGCCGGATTATCTTCATCAATGGACCCAAGAGTAATAAGCTCCTTTTCTGCGGCATTGATTTTATCTCTCGCGGAGAGGTTGTAAAATTCCACAATCTGATCGGAAAGTCCCGCATGCGTGGTCGTCGGCTCGTATGCTAACGAGATTCCCGGTAAAAGAAAACTGGCGAGAAATAATAAGACAGTCCTTTTCATAATTATGGCTGGACGACTTTCCAAATGTTAGCGTATGGATTCAGTTTAAGATCAATCATTTTACTGCCTTCACTACCTTTTGGAATAAAAATTCTATCATTTGTCCCTAAAATTAAAGATTCGCTATCTTCTGTGGTGATATATATATATTCAAAATTACATCCAGCTCTTTCGTTATCTAAGTCATGACATATTTTTTTACCCTTACTACGCACATCAGTAAAATAGATAACACTTTTATTGAGACTTCCATCTCTGACTAAATACTCTTTTAATTTTAAAAATTTTTTCTCTTGGTTGTCGATGATGTAATACTTGCTCGCCAGTTCGGCATCGTTTTTTTTGAGCGCCTCGAGAAAAAGATCAAATGTTTCTTCGGGAGTTTTGCCGCCGTAGGTATCGTTTTTTTGCGCTTCGATATACTGGTCGTATACTTTTTTGTACTTCGCTTCTTCATACCTATCAACCCATTTAAGATATTGAGGGCCGGCGATATTCACAAAAGCTACCAATGTGGCAAGCACTATCACTGCGATAAGCGCGAATCTTCCCAGTCTTCGCACAAAAGATCTCTCTTTCAGCTTCACCTCCTGCTGTCCCTCTTTTATTTCTTGTTCCATATGTTTTTTAATTATTCAGGTCATTATACTACGCCGGCAACCATCAAATCAATCCTACGTTTCTTTACGATAGTAAAGAAACGTAGGATTGATAAAATCTTTATACACCGAATTTTTGTTTAAGATGTAAGCCAATATCAATTTCTTTTACGATAAGCATGCGCACATAAGGACGGAGTTCAAACAACTCAACGATAAAATCAATCTCATCTTTGCATGCATAGGGAAGAATGAACGCGCTTTTCTGAAGCGGGTAAAAGCCAAGTTCCTTGAGTTTTGCGCCAAGCGCGTTTCTTCCTTCGCGTTTCTGTTCCGGAATATCAAACATAACCACGCGCCACAAACCGTCCCACTTCGCCGGTTTTTTGATCTCTATGGTATCTAACTGATAACGAAGCACCCGCTTCGCTCCCTCTTCACCAAGCACAAGTTCCACTGTACCATCATTATGCTCACGGCATCCGATAAGTTTTGATTGATACAATTTCTTCACTGTTCTCCGCAAACTCTCCTCGTTGAGTTTCCCCCACTCCGCAGCGGTCTCTCGAAGAATGCGAAAATACACATCAGGCCGTCTTGTTAATGAGAGTCGTGCGCCCGTGGCAAGCAAAAGTAAAATTTTCTTAGCCACGGGTCCAACATGTATTTGCTTATTCTCTCTCATAATATCAAGATGGTGCATAACTTTGTACGTTTCTTTACGATAGTAAAGAAACGTACTTTTTGAAATTCCAAACTTACTGCAACTCACGCAAAAAATTATCCACAGCGGGTTGCTGGGCGGGGTCGAGTTTGCCGACTTCGAGGGCGTGTTCTCTCGCCTTGTCTTTTTTGCCAAGCGCCTGGTACGCGAGCGCGAGGTTCATGTGGTATGCGATCGCGTCCGGCGGGTTTTTGGCAAGCACCTGTTTGTTGATGAATACCATCCTGGAATAATCCAGCTTTTCATTGTAATACTCCATCGCCCACAGCAGTTCCTGGTAATTCCGGACATCCTGACCCAGATACAGCGCTTTTTCCAAGTAAGGAATCCCCTGTGCCACCAACGCCTTTGATTTCTGCAGATCTTTTTCCGCCTTGGACCAGAAATAATAATTTTGCGAGATCTTCCAATACGGCATGGGGTGGCTCGGATTTTTGCGCGACGCTTCTTCTAAAATAGAAATCGCTTTGGTAAAATTCCCTTTCAGGAATTCCGTCTGCGCCAGGGCAAATTCAAATTCCATCCTTCCCGGACTTATCTGGATAGACTTCCTGATGATATCTTCGATTTGGGCAGACTCCATGCCGGTGCGGGAAAGTTTCAGGTTGTAGAGGTCCGAGAGCTGGAGCCGGTACAGCAGATGGTAGTCGTTGGTGTTTTCGATGTTCTTTTTCAGGCCCGCGATGGCAAGATCCACATAGCCGGCAATGTTGCCCTGCAGTTTCTCTTCTTTGATCCCCTGCACGGTTTTGGCGACCGTCAGCGCCATGCGGCTCCGCGCTTCATTGTCGCCGAACGTGTTATACGAAAGCGCCTGCTGGTAGAGCGCAATAGTCCGGTCAATGTCATATGCCCCGCTTTCCGCTTCGGCGATATAATAGCTTTCCATCATCGGCTTGACGTTGAGAAAATAGACAGCTACGACAACCGCCGCCAAACTGCCGAATACGACCCGCGGGTAATGCCAGCTCACGCTTTTTTCTTTTTGTTTGCTTTCTTCTCCTGTAAAACTATTCAGATACGCGACGGCAACGATGAAAGCAAGAAATACCGAGAATGAATCGAACAGGAAAAAGCTCTGGATGAGATACATGGCAAAGAACGCGTTGAAGGCAAGAAAATAAACTTTATCCATCTTCCCTTTCCGGTACAGCGAAACGATACTATACAAGCACACGGCAAAAATACCCAGGTACGCGAGAAGGCCGACGATACCGCCCATGACCAGCATGTCCATGAAAATATTATGTGAACGGTCAAACCAGATCTCGTATTTTTCGTACGAATAAAAATCGGCGTTGAAGTGCTTGTTGAACGCAAGAACGAAGTTTTCGGGGCCGATGCCGAACAACGGATACTCTTTCACGCCTCCCAATGCCGACTGCCACGTTATCAAACGCGTCTGCGTGGTCGGGTCATAGAGCGAAAACCTGGTGAGCCGGTTGAGAAAATCAACCCTTACCTCCTCTCCCATGCTTGGCGCGTCAAAGCGGTTGATATCGTAATACTGTTCCTGGGAAATTTTCTGCGGCTTTTCAAACAGCGACCCGTACGCAAAGAGCCACCCGGCAAGAAGCGCAACCAAAATAAGAAACGAAAGAGCGGCAACCTTGATATATTTTTTCGCACTTATGAATACAAGCAGGAACGCAAGCCATACGAGCGCGCCGCCAAGCGCCACCAGCGCGCCGCGCGTGGCGGTGGATAAGATGATGAAAAGGGCAAGCAGAGAAAGCGCGAGATAACTGTATCGTTTATACAAAGGAATTTCCTTTGTAGAAGAAGGGGCGGGAAAAAGGAGGGAGAAGATAAGCGTGAAAAAGAGGTAACCGGCAAGAAAGGCGGGGTTGCCGATGGTGCTTGAAACGCGCGGGGCTTGCTGGCCAGCCAGCAGGGCGCTTGCAAATTGGTATACGCCTCCGGCTATCACCAGAAAGCCTGCAAACATGGCGACTCTCACCAGCCGCTCCCACGCTTCCCTGCCCTTGAATACTCCTGCAACTACCACAAAAAACAAAAAGAAATGTGCGAGCTGGAAGAACCCCCACATGCGCTCAAAGTTGCCGAAAAAGCTCCGCTCCGGTTCTGCGCCAAAGACGGTGGAAAGAAGGAGTGCCGCGAAATAAAAAGACAGCGCGTAGAAAAGCGCCGTCTTTTTGGGGCGGAATGCCGGGTTTTTGAACGCAAGCAAACAGTACAGAACAAAAACAATTTCGACGATAATCTGGAACAAAAACCCTTTGGAAGTGATGAACGGAAAAATCTGCGGCAAAACGGCGAGCGGTAAAAACAAAACGGCATATACGCCGGCTTTAACCGCTTTGACAAGCGTATTTTCCGAGATGAAATTCATTTTCCCACTATAGCATAATAGAGGAAACACCTCCAGCAAGCCGGAGGAGTTACCTCTTAAAAATGCCGAGAAACACAAAGAGCCCCTTTGCTTTTTCAAGCATCGGGGCTCTCTTTGTGTCTCTCCCGCCGTTAGCGGGACAAGCCAGCTATACTGTCACAAGCAGTATGCCAGATGAGTTATCACTAGTACGTGATGGTTGCTCCCGGGATCGGCTTGTTATCCAATGAGGTAATGCCGCCCGATACACCATCTGAATACGTGATGACGTTGCTGCCTCCGCCAAGGGTTGTACCTATGTTAAGCGTTGCTGTTGCGTCATTCGTATCTGCCAGTACATAGAGGTCTACGTAGCCGGTTCCGCCTGCCGCGTCAATCGTGAACGAAGTGAATGCAACTGCATTGCTATCACATGCTGAAACTGCCCAGCTCGTGATATCGCCGTATTGCACTGCTGCCCCATCAGCACAAGCTCTATACGCTTTCTTTGCCACCGTCGTTCCGCCTACTGAATCTCTCTTCAAAGTAATATATCGTGATGCCGCACTGTTGACGATTGTCCTAGTCAATCCAAGATCAATGTCAGTCACCGTGATGGTGTAGTTGCCTGCCGAAGTGTTGGTCAAGCGATACTTGCCAATAAGCTGGTCGGTTCCTGCTCCGCCCGATGAGTTTGACTGGGCGTTCGCCACGGTCAACTCTGAACGGTACACCGTCTGCGCGTTTCCTGCAATAGGATTACCGGTTGCCGTAATCGTTGCTCCGCCGGTTGCGCCGGTTGCCGTTACATTAGATGCCAACATAATCTTGAATGTGTGTGCGCTTCCTGAAACTCCGTTCGGGTAGCCGCTCACATCACCCTTCAATGTCAATACCGTTGCCGTGTCTTTCGGAAGATTCAAGGTAAGACCGTTGAATGTCGCGATGACATCCTGTCCTGCGCTTGCCGTCATGGAAGCGACGTAGGTTCCCACCTGTACTCCATCAGACTTGAACAATCCAAGATTCGTGATGGTACCGGTTGCCGCCGATGCCGTTCCCGACATAGTGTCTGTTACGACGATCGTGGTTACGTTAACCGCTTCCGGAGCGCCTGTGGTGAACTTGAATGTCGCCAAGGTCTGTCCGGTCTGACCCATGGAACGGTTCTGGGCAACGGGCATATCGGATGCCGTCGCGATTACCAATGAACCGCCCGCTGAGATGTAGACAACCTGTCCAGTGACATCTGTTGCTACGCCTGCAGCAGCGCTTGTTGAAACGCCGGTTGCAGTCACGTCATCCCACAGAACCGCCGCATATGCGGTAGCCGCTGAGTTTGACGCACCCGTTAAGATGTCCGCGTACACGTCAACCACATACTGCTGTCCCGCATTGATGGTTATCGATGAGGACGGCGTAAAGGTGTAGGTCGTGTCTGCTGTCGTTGACAATGAACCGATGGAAGTACCGATCATGGAAGTTCCATTCTTCAAGGTCAAGTTCTGGAAGTCGTGGCCCAACGCCAACCCTGCGGTCGCGCTGTTTTTGACTACCATCTGGCTTACCGATACCGCTTCGCCCGACCCTGCGGTCACGACGAATGAACCGATCTTGACATTAGTCGCACCCTTCACGCCTGTTGGCAATGAGGAGGTTGCGGCCGCCAAGCCCGAGTTCAACGCGACGCTCAAGGTTCCTGCCTGTACCGTTAAGGTGTTGCCGTTTGATGCGGTCGAATTAGTGACGGTCAATGAGGTTTGTCCTTGTACGTTGCTTGCGCCCGTTCCCAAGAAGATCTTGATAGTGTCTGCCGCGGTAAAGGCTGTTGCATCAGCTGCTTTCACTTCACCCTTGACCACCAAAGTCTTCGTCGCTCCTACCGGAATAATGAAGGTGTTACCGAACGTGAACGTTGCAAGTCCTGTGGTCGGTAAATCGGTTGTTGCGCCGACTTGCGTTCCATCCAAGTACAATTTCGCGTTGTTGATACCTTTATTTCCAGTGGTCGTTGAAGATGCCGTCAAAGAAGTGACTTTGATCGCTTCTCCGTTCGCTTTGAAGGAGAACCGTGCCAATTCCTGGTCGATGTAACCCAATGCAACATTACCGGTCGGGGATGCCGAGTCAACCGAGATCGTCAATGTTCCTGAGTTGATCGTTGTCGCACCGCCCGCCTGAATGATAGTGAATGAATCGGTCTGGTTTGGTTTCAAGGATACACCGTAGTTGTCATCCATCGCTACGAGATCCGCTGATCTCTGGACGGAGAACCGATAAGTCCTTGTCGTGCCGCCGACGATGTCACCCTTCAAGCTCAAGTTTTTGGTCTGGCCTGCGGTGATCGCCAAAGGAGTTGCCGACATATCAAACATTAATACGCCGGTTCCCAAGGTTGCCATGGTCGCGCCAAGCTGGGTCGCGCCGTCCATCAATTTGATGTTCGTCAAATCGGTTGAGCCGACCGAGCCGATGTTGGTGACTTTAATGCTTGAAACATTCACTTTCTGGTCTGCCGCTACCAGCGAGAATCTCCACAATTCGTAAGCAGTCTGGCCCGGGTCAACCGTCGTTGCCGCTGAAGGGGTGACGCTTGCAAGAGTGATCTTGCCCAAGTCTCCCACTGCCGCGGTCGTCATATAGTTGCCCATCAGAGGGAACATGCCTGCAACTGTCGCTGAACCTGCTGTAACATCTGCCGCCGCGTTGACCGACAATGCGATGGTCTTGCCCGCGGTCGTGCCGTTGGCAATGTCAACTTTCACATCAATCGCTTTGGTCGTTCCCTTTGTTACCACGAACAAACCTGAAGCATTCGTGAAGGTGATGTAGTTGCTTGCGATGCTTGTCATTTCTGCGACTCTGGTTGAGCCGTCGTACAAGTACGCGTTGGTCAAGTCAGCGTCCGCAGAGATGCCGTTTCTCTTTACCTTCAAGTTCGTTACGGACACATCGCCGTCGGAACCCGCCGCGAAGTTGAACTTCGCCATGGATGCCTGGGCCTGCGCGCCGTCGCCTGAAGTCGAGTCAGCTACCACTGAACCTCCCGCAGGGGTTCCTGCCGCCAACGATACCGTCAAGCCCGTGCCGGTTGCTGCCGGAGTGGTCGGGGTCGTCGGAGGTGTCGTTGTGGTAATCATCGGACCTTCTGCGTAGTAGTTCCTCTCTGTCGTGTTGACAATGAAGATCTGGCCCCAGTCGTAGCCACCTGCTACGAAAGCCGCCTCGTTCTCGATCCAGCGTTTTGTCGCCGAGTCGCCAGCTTCTACCATGCTGAAGACTTTTGCATCGCCATCTGCGCGATACAGGTCAGAGGTGTGATAGGCGTCGATGGTTGCCTGGTTCACGCTCTTGATGTTTGACCAACTCAAATGGCCATACATATTGAATACTGCCGGGTTGAAGATGTGTCTCTTCCAGCCTGCGTACATGCCGTGGGGCAAAGGCTTCACAATGTAAACCTTGATGCCGTCCGGACCTCGTACCAAATCGCCGTCCGCCAATGTTGCCACTTGAGCCGCCGCGGTGAACGCGAAGGTCAGAGCAAATCCGGACAACGACAGGGTAGTCGTGAAAGCGAGTACCACGGAGAAGAACTGTTTCAGCTTCTTTGCCGTAGACTGCTTTATCAATGAAGTTGTATCCATACTGCTTTTCTTTGATAAACGCAGATATGCTCACCTTGCGGTGAACAGACCTACTTGAATTAATTGCTTTAGTTTTCTTTCAATCGTAGCTGTCGTATCGGCGTTTCCATCCTCGGAGTCAAGTTTGAAGCATTGCTGCTCTTATCGACCTGACTTTTATCTCCGAATGTTATTCCTTAGTTAGTGAAAACTGTGTTTCCTTATTCAGTTTTCAAAGTTCGGTCTTTCCGCATCTTCCCTTTCATTGGCCGCCAACCTTTTTGCCATCCGTTCCGCCACACTGTCTTATCTTGCATGGCACAAAAGTCGACGTCCAAACATACGAACAGTTACAGGGGCATCGCACCTGTAGGACTTTGGGCTTAGAAGCATTTTAGCATCTCTCAAGCCGCAAGGCAAGAGAAGCGCCACAGAGACCTTATGATCGGTCCCTGCCGGCAAATCCCTTGCGGAACCGCATATGCTCAAATACTTTTTAAACCTCAAATAGCGCAGTAATCAAAGCACTTTCATTCCCATCCTGATTGTGCGCAACATCGTACTTGAAGTATACCACAAAAACAGCCCCCGAGAAACGAACGTAAATACCCAAATTGTGGATAACTTCTGGGGTCCTGAAACGTGAAGCATGAAACACGAAACGTACAACCCGAAACGTGAAACTTGGAACATGAAACGTACAACCCGAAACGTGAAACTTGGAACACGAAACAGAGAACGTGGTGATGAAAAATAAGGAAATTCAGTTCGTGAGTAAGGGAACTATAGGGGAAATAAACGGCTTCCCTGTTGCTTCCTTATCTATTTCCTTATTTTTCCCTATTTCCGCACGAGGTAATAATAGCTTGACTGCCCGAATCCGTCCGAGCGCGCGATGATTCTTTTATCGCACAGATCTTTCAGGTCGTTGCGGATGGTACGATCGGTCAACTGCGGGAAAACCTGGGCAATGGATTTTAGCTTTATCTTATTCTCTTTGCTTTTGGTGAAAAATTGTACGATTTTGACTTGCCGATCGTTCAAGGTTTTTACCGGCGCGGGCGCCGTTGTTTTCTTTGCCGGCGCGTGCCGTACCGCCGGGGCTTCTCTCATCGGCTCATCTCTTTTCTCCGCCGCCGGCTGCCAGTTCGGCCCTGAGCTCACTGCCGAAGGGTCGGAAAATGCCCTTCGTTCAGCTACCGGCGCATGCTGTTTTTCTTCTTCGCGAAACGCCATCGCGCGCGACAGCAATGAACCGAATCTTTTGTATTCATTCTTTAAAATCACGAAATTGATCTCTTTCGCGCCGCTTATCCGCTGTGCCAGAGAAAGCAAAGCTATTTGCGCGTTCACCTGCTCGATCGATTTTTCGGCGTGCTCCGCGGGGCGGGGCGTGCCGGCATAGCCGGTTAATATATCGGCGGCTATCTCTTTGATGCGCGATTTGAGAAGCTCGTTCTCATTGCCGATGGTCATGTCGCACACCCGCCATACCGCGTACGTCAAATCCAGCAAGGAATTCCATTGCTCCGTCTTTTCAAAATCGGCCGGTTCCTGCGAGATCGTTATGTGAGAAAACCGCATATTATCCATATGCGGAAGTATAGGGAAAAGAGGAAAAAAAATCAAGCCCCCTAGAGGAAGCGTTTTTCTTTGAGGTAGTTCTTAAATTCTGTTTTGACTTCTTTGTGCTTGAGCCCGAACTCGACGACCGCTTTTAAAAACCCTATCTTTGACCCACAGTCGTAATGCGTCCCTTGGAATTGGTACCCGTACACCGGCTTGCGCGAAAGAAGATTGCCGAGCGCGTCCGCGAGACGGATCTCTCCGTTGTCGGCATTCAGTTTTCTCAACTCGTCGAACACGTCCGGCGTGATGATGTATTTCCCCACGATGGCAAGCCGCGACGGAGCGTCTTTCACCGCCGGTTTTTCAATGATGCTTTTTATTTCATATGCGCGATTTTTCATTTTTGTCGCTTTAACGATACCATAGAGCGAGACCTTGTTTTGGGGAACTTCTTCAAGCGCGACGACCGGATCGTTGTACCGTTCGAACACGCTCATCATCTGTTTCAGGCACGGCACTTTGCCGTCGACGATATCGTCGCCGAAAAGCACCGCGCACGGCTCGTCACCGACAAGATGCGCGGCCGCAAGCAAAGCGTCGCCGTCACCTTTTTGTTCCTTCTGGCGCACATACGTGAATGACGCCATATTGGAAATATCGCGTATCGCTTTCATGAGTTCTTTCTTTCCGCGGCTTGCCAGCTGTTGTTCAAGTTCATATGCATAATCGAAATGGTCTTCGATGGCGCGCTTTCCCCTGCCGGTCACGAAAATGACTTCCGTGATGCCGGAAGCGACCGCCTCTTCCACCAAGTACTGGATGATCGGCTTATCCACGATGGGAAGCATTTCTTTCGGCTGTGCTTTGGTGGCCGGCAAAAAACGCGTACCGAGCCCCGCAACCGGAATGATGACTTTTTTGATCATAGGGGTAGAATCTAGAAGCTAGAAAATAGAAAGAGAACTAATTTCTTAGAAAATTTGTGATGGCTTCCGCAGAAATGGCGAATACATAACCCGATGAATTGACCGAAGTGATGCCGACAACGTCTCCGTTAAAATCAAGCAGGGGGATGCCCGTCGCCAGCGCGGGATCTTCTTTGATGTTCGTTTCGATAAGAACACCGTCCACGCTTTTCACAATGCCTTTATTCATAAAATGAACGGGACCGGAAACCCCCTGTTTGGTGCCCAGTATGAATACCGGCATTCCCATGCCCGGCTGCGCCCGCGCGAAAGAAACGACCGGCAAGTTCGATGCCTTGATCTTTAACAGCGCGAGCCCGTTCTCATCTGATTTTTTTATCACTTCGGCCGAAAACGCATCGGACCCGCGCACGACGGACACCGCGGAGCCGGGAGCATTAACCCATTCGCGGCGGGTCAGCACCGATCCGTCCGAACCAACTATGAATCCGAAGCCGGACGACACGACGGCGTTCCCTCTCGAAGATCTCACGGAAACGAATGAAGGAATATTTCTGACGTACGCTCTTTGCGCCACCTCGAATTGTTCCACGACGACGTGCTCCGTTTTCTGCACGATAACCGTCTGATCTCCCGAGCCGGACAGATTGAAGCGTTGGAGGAACGGAATGCGGGAAACGACGGGAGATAAAAGATTGGGAAGCACCACGCCTCCCAATCCGCCCGAGAACACGATAAGAAAAAAGAAAAGGAGTTTTTTGATCATAGCTATACCCACAAAGCGGAAACCAGAAGCACGGCAAACGAGAACGCGCACAGCACAAGACCCGAAACGAGCGAACGCTTGGTGAAGGTGCCGGAAAAATAACGGAATGCCATGCTCCACATCGTATAATACATGATGAAAAGCATGAAGTCTATGGTGACTATCGTGAAGGGCAATTTTGAAAATATGACGTACGATTCGCCGATCAGAAACCCGGCGAGCAATGAAAAAACGAACAGTCTTATCTTGAGCGCAGACCCCAGCGAGGGCAAAGCTATTCTCCCCGAAAGAAAAAAGAAGAAGCCCGTTACGAAAAAGATCGCCAAGACTATCGCGGGCAAAGAAGCGTTGAAAAAGAGATGGAAACGCGACAGGGCGAACAAGGAGCCGAGAAACAACAGGAAAGAAACCGCGACCGCAAACGAGAACGATCGCCTCCCGCACGCAACCGCAAGCGCCCACAGCGCGATGCCCGATGCCGCAATAACGCTGTGCGAAAAAAAAGCGCTATTGGAGAAATACAGGAAAGAAACAGCGAGGAGAGAAAGCGAGAGCGCCAAGAGCGCCAGGCTTGTGCTTTTGAATCGGCGCCAAAAATGAGCTCCGACAAGCACCATGGCGAGCGAAGAAGGAAGCCAAAAACCGACCGCCGATGCCGTCAGTGAAGATTCGAGCAGTGCTATGAAAATAAGCGCGGTAAAAAATGACGCCACTTTAGATCCGATTACGCAACTTCTACCGCTATTGTATCATTTTTAACGTCGAGCGCCACCACCGACCCTTCTATAACCGAGCCCTCCAGGATCTTTTCCGAAACGGGATTGAGGATATATTGCTCGATGATGCGCTTGAGCGGGCGGGCGCCGTACTGCACGTCTTTGCACGCGTTCACCAGAAGCTCTTTCACTTTCTTGTTCGTTTTCAATTTGATCTGCTTTTCCGCCAGATTTTCCGCCACCTTTTTGAGATTCAATTCCGCGATATCCATGAGATTCTCCACGCTCAACTGGTGGAACACAATGATGTCGTCGATGCGGTTGAGGAACTCCGGCTTGAACGTCGTTTTCAGCGACGTTTTTATCCTGTCCGCGATGTCTTTGTGCTCCAGGCGTTCGGTTTTCTTTTCGGAAAACCCCAGCATGCCCGCTTCCAGGATCAGTTCGGAACCGACGTTGGACGTCATGATGATGACCGTGTTCTTGAAATTCACCTTTCTTCCTTTCGCGTCGGTCAAGTTCCCTTCGTCCAATATCTGCAAGAGCATGTTGAACGTTTCGGGGTGCGCCTTTTCTATCTCGTCGAACAGGATGACGCTGTAGGGCCTGCGGCGAACCGACTCGGTAAGCTGTCCGCCTTCCTCGTACCCGACGTAGCCGGGCGGAGAGCCGATCATTTTTGATACGGAGTGCCTTTCCATATATTCCGACATGTCCAGGCGTATGATCGCGTTTTCGGACTGGAACATGAATTCCGCGATGGCTTTGGCGAGCTCCGTTTTGCCGACGCCCGTCGGACCCAGGAACATGAACGTGCCGATGGGCTTTTTGCGGTCGCCGATGCCCGCCTTGGAACGGCGGATGGCGTGCGACACAGCGGTAATGGCTTCGTCCTGGCCGATGACCCTGTTGTGCAATACGTTCTCCATATCCAGCAGGCGCTTCGCTTCTTCCTCCAGCATTTTGGAAACCTGAATGCCGGTCCATTTGGAAACGACATTGGCGATATCCTCTTCCGACACCTCTTCTTTCAGGATGCGGCGTGATTTCTGGATCTGCCGGAGCTTCGTCTCTTCTTCGGCGATCTGTTTTTCAATATCGGGAATCTTCCCGTACCGGATCTCCGCGACCTTTTGGAGATCCGCGACGCGCTCTTTGATCTCCGCCTGGGAGCGCAGGGCGTCAATCTCTTTTTTCATCTCCCGGATGCGGGAGATGCTGTCTTTTTCCGTTTTCCACTGCAATTCCAGATCGCGGCTTTTTTCTTTCAATTCGGCCACCGCTTTTTTCACCGTTTTCAAACGGTCTTTGGACACCGCGTCGCTTTCGGTCTTGAGCGCTTCCTGTTCGATCTCAAGCTTGATCATCGCGCGCTTGAGCTGGTCCAACTCCTGCGGCATGGAATCTATTTCCATGCGCAATGCCGACGCGGCTTCGTCAATAAGGTCTATCGCCTTGTCGGGCAGGAACCGGTCTGAAATATATTTGTGCGACAAATTCGCCGCCGCAACCAGCGCCAGGTCGGTGATGCGCACGCCGTGGTGCATTTCATATTTCTCTTTAATACCGCGCAAAATGGCGATGGTGTCGGACACGGTCGGCTCGTGCACCATGATGGGCTGGAACCGGCGCTCGAGCGCCTGGTCTTTTTCGATGTATTTTTGATATTCTTTGATCGTCGTGGCGCCGATGGCGCGCAGTTCGCCGCGCGCAAGCGCGGGCTTGAGCATGTTGGCCGCATCGATAGAGCCCTCCGCGGCGCCCGCGCCGACTATCATATGAAGCTCGTCGATGAATAAGATGATTTTTCCGGCGAGCCGGTTGACCTCTTTGAGCACCGCTTTGAGCCGGTCTTCGAATTCGCCGCGGTATTTGGTTCCCGCCACCAGCGACCCGAGGTCAAGCGCGATGATATCCTTGCCCTGCAGAGATTCCGGAACGTCTTCGTTCACGATGCGCTGGGCGAGCCCTTCGGCGATAGCCGTCTTGCCGGTGCCGGGTTCTCCGATGAGCACCGGATTGTTCTTCGTGCGGCGCGAAAGCACCTGCATGACGCGGCGTATCTCGTTGTCGCGGCCGATGACCGGGTCGAGCTTTTTCTCCCGCGCAAGCTGGGTGAGATTCTTCGCGTATTTTTCAAGCACCTGATATTTCGCTTCGGGCTCCGGGTCGGTAACGCGCTGCGCGCCGCGCACCGTCGCCAAGATCTTGAGCGCCGCGTCCGAGTCCACCCGGAAAGCGGTCAGGATCGATTTCGCTTTCGAGTCCACTTCAAGCAGAGCCAAGAACAGGTGCTCGGTGGAAATGAATTCGTCTTTCAGAAGCGCGGAGATATGCGTTGATTTCTCGAACACTTTCGCCAGCTCCTGCGTCACATATACCTGTCCGAACGGGACGTTGGTGGGAGAGCGTTCCAGCGTTTCGATGTCGCGTTCCGTCTGCGATTTTAAAAGCTCGACATTGATCTCCAGCTTCGCCAGAATGGTCGTCACCACGGACTCCTCCTGCCGGATAAGCGAAGCAAGCAGGTGCAGGGCGTCCACCTGAAACTGCGCGTGCGCCGACGCTATCTCCTGCGCCTTGAACAGCGCTTCCTGCGCTTTGGTTGTGAAACGGTTGAATTGCATGTGGGCATGATACAAAATTAGCACTCTCAAGTCAAGAGTGCTAATTTATTTCCTCTCCGCCAGCGTGGCGCTGATGGTCTTTTCCTGCCCCTTATGAAGTATTTTAAGCTTGAGCGCGTCGCCTACCTTGCTGTTTTGGATCATTTTCGCGAGCGGATTGTCTTTCGTAATTTTTTGCCCGTTCACTTCCAAAATAATGTCGTTTTCTATGACGCCGGCAACGTCCGCGGGCGAACCGGGAGTCACCGCCAGGTCGGCGCTCGTTTCTCCTCGCGCGATGAGCGCGCCGTAGTCAACCGGCAGGCCGTTTTTCTCCCGGAGCTCTTTGTCGACAAGCACGTAGCGCACGCCAAGGAACGGATACGTGATTTCCCCGGTTTTGCGCACCTGTTCCAAATCGCGCTTTGCCTTGTTGATGGGCAGAGCGAAGCCGATATTTTGGGCGGCTTGAGACATTGCCGTGTTGATGCCGATAACCTTTCCGTTCAGGTTGATAAGCGGCCCGCCGGAGTTTCCCGGATTGATGGCGGCATCGGTCTGAATCAAGTCATCAAGCGTCTCGCTTGTGCCGCCGCCTTGTGCCGTGATCGTGCGGCGCAAGCCCGAGATTACCCCGATTGACACGGTGTTGCGGAATTCCCCCAGCGCATTGCCGATGGCGATGACCGTCTGCCCGGTGGCGATGGTGTCGGAATCGCCCAACTCAAGGAAAGGAAGGTTTTTCTTTTCGATCTTCACTATGGCGATGTCTTGCACGGGGTCTGTGGCGAGCACTTTTGCCGGATACTTATCGCCATTGTTTAAAAGCGCCGTAAACTCCGCACCCTCTTCGCTCACCACATGCTTGTTGGTAAGAATGAGGCCGTCTGACGAGACGACAAAACCGGTCCCCGAAGAAACTTCTTTCTTTTCAGTCCCTTTCTGGCGATACTGGGGGATCTGGAATCCTCCGCCGAATCCCCCAAACGGATCGTAAAAATATTGCTCCAGAACCGGGAGGTCTTTCGTCGCGATAACCGACACGACTGCGTCTTGCGACCTCTTCACGATGTCCACGGTCATCTGCTCTTGGGTCGTCTGCGGAACGTATTTTTCGATGACCTGCGGCTTTTCTTTGATGATCTCTTTTACAACGCCGCCGGGGACGACCGTGGTTTGGCGCAGGACGAACGACACCGCGCCGAGCGCGGCGAGCGAAGAAACGAGCAAAGACGCGATAACCGAAATAACGATGATTTTTGCGTATGACATAAGAATTATGAATTAAGAATTTTGAATTTCGATTGAATGACAGAATGTCTGAATTTTAAAATTCAATCATTCAATCATTTAACATTGATTCAAAATTTATTATTCAAAATTAAAAATTTGCTATTACCTAGTATTAGGTATGCGTTAATTTTAATAAAGCTGCCAGAGCTTTGTCAATATCTTTTTTTGTCGTGTTTTTGCCCAGCGAAAAACGGATGGAGCTTGAGGCGTCTTTTACAGAAAGACCAAGTGCGGCGAGCACATGGGAAGCGGCGACAGCTTTGGACTGGCACGCGGCGCCCGAAGAAACGGCGATTCCTTCCGCATCCAACCGCATGATAAGATCGACGGAAGAGACGCCCCGGAACAAGATGTTCGCATTGTTGGGAAGGCGGCTCTGCCGGCCGCCGTTCAAGGAAGACGTTGATATCTGATTCAATGTTTCATCAATAAAATAGTCCCGTAACTTCTCTATGGATTCCCCTGCTGATCGGTCTATGGCTTCAACCGCCGCTCCTATACCTACGATGCCCGGAACGTTTTCGGTGCCGGAACGCTTGCCATATTCCTGCCCGGACCCGAATATGACCGGCGAAACAACAGTTCCTTTTTTTACATAGAGCGCCCCGACCCCTTTCGGGCCGTATATCTTGTGCCCCGACAGCGTCAGCATATCAACGCCCAAATCGGCGACCTTCATGGGACAATAGAGCGCCGCCTGAACGGCGTCGGTGTGGAACACAGTTTTTAGCTTATAGCTTTTAGCTTTTAGCTTTTCGTTGTGCTCGCGCACAACTTCCGCAATTTCCTTGATTGGCTGGATGGTGCCGATCTCGTTGTTAGCGTACATGACGGAAACAAGAGCCGTTTCCGGGGTCAGTGCATCTCTCACCGCCTCGGCAGACACAAATCCATCACGGGAAACGGGCAAATACGTTACGCTGACATTGGGATTTGTTTTGGCGAGCTGTTTTATGGGCTCCAAAACGGATTCATGCTCGATTCGGGTCGTGATGATATGCGCTTTTTGAGAGACCGAAAGCGCGCTCGCCGCACTGCCTAGAATCGCCAAATTATTCGCTTCAGTCGCCGAACCGGTAAAAACAATCTCCTGACTCAAGCATCCCAGGAAATCGGCAATATGAGAGCGCGCCTGATCGACGGCGCTTTGCGCATCTTGCCCGAATGAGTGCACTGAAGAAGGGTTGCCGAATTTCTCACCAAAATACGGCAGCATGGCCTCCAAAACATCTTTGTCTACCGGGGTAGTGGCGGCGTAATCTAAGTAAATTCGATTCATAAATCACAAATTCAAAATACTGAACAACAGTTTCAGAATACCAGAAAATTCAGTTCGGGTCTAAGAAATAAGGACAGGGACGATATTTTTCGCCGAAGTCCCAATCACCTACATTCTAAAACTAAAACGAGCCCCCTACAAGATGGAGCTCGTTTTGCATTGTGCTGCGGATTATTGTCCTTGTCCCCATTTTCCAAATATTCATAAATAGAAAAGGGCTCCACTCGCAATTGCTTGCGGGGAGCCCTTCGATGTTGGCGATGGCGACGACTAGCGCGTGTAGACGACGAGCTTCTTCTTCGACTGCTCCATTCCCTTGAGAATGGCCTCGACGTCGGCGCCTTGCATCATGCCGACCAGACCCGAGCCCATCAGAACGACCGCAATCTCCTCGTCGTTGGGAGCATCGATCTTGTCGAGGCATTCCCGAGCGACGCGCGGAGTGTCATTCCATCCGCCCGAATCGAGCGAGTGGCAGACCAGCGCGTGGTAGGTCTTGCTGCCGTTCTTGTGGGTGAGTACCTCACCAAGCTCGTTGCCACCGGTACTAGCGAGCTTTGACCAGATTCGAGAAGACACTTGTCCAGCGAAACCGGCGTCGTTGTAGCCCTGCGTGTTGACCGCAAACGCGATGTGCTTTTGCGGTGCTGCGAAAATGTCTCCACGAACTCGGCTGATGATCATTTCGAACCTCTCTTTCTGCATGGTTAAATGTGAATGTGCTGATTTTGAGCCACGATAGCCCAAAATGAATTCAGCTAACATTTTAGCAACGGATAGCTTTCTGTCAAGCAAATTCAACCAGCTAGGGGTGACTTTCCATTCTTAGTTTATGGTGATATTTCGGTATCATCAGAGGAATGGGGACAAGGACAATACTTTATACTATCCTTGTTGATACTAACTCGGTTGGTCCGCGCAGCGCATGGCCGAGATTAAATCGGTCAATCATTTTCCTCACCCACTAATCTTATCGTCCCTGTCCTGATTTCCAAATTTCTCACCAAAATACGGCAGCATGGCGGCAAGCACTTTCGGATCCACCGGGGTTGAAGCCGCATTATCGAGATAGACGCGATCCATGGTTGTACGGTTTAAAAGAGAGAATAATTTCCCGTTTTGACGTCGGCGCGATGCGATGACACCGCCTCCGGCATAACGTCGGCTTCGCTCGCCGCGGATGCCGGACTGTTTTTTTGAGCCGTATTGAATTTCCACGTGACCGGCACCACGCCGCTTTCGTTCTGGTAGCGCGAAACGAATAGTATCTTGCCGTTGTGCCTGCCGTATTCGAACACGTCGCGCGTGATGCGCACATCGTCCAGGCAATATTTTCTCAAGGCGTCCATATTCCCTTCCCGAAAATAACGGATGGCATCAAGCCCATGGCCGCTTTTTTGCGTCCCCAATGTCGCCTTCGCAACGCTGTCGAGCGACACGCGAAACCCCAAAACATTCGTCGCGTCTTCCATGATATCGCACGACCGCATTTTTTTTAGGTCCACTTCCTTCAAATACGGCTGGAGCACGGTGTAGTCAAAAAACTTCGTATTGAAACCGACAATCAGATCGGTATTTTTCAGGAGCTCCTCCAATTTCGGGATCTCATGCTCTTCAAACGACAGGAATTCGTCCTGCAGATACGAATACACACCCACCAAAGAAACTTTCAGCAGATGGACATAATCTCTGCCGCCGACTTCGGCGAATTCAAATTGCGTTTCCAGATCAAGCACCAGCTGGTCCTTCATGATGCATCGCTTACGTTAAACTTTTTTTTGATGTCGATGATCTTGTTTTCCACCTCTTCCAAATACTTCTTGCATTCAGAGGCGAGCGCAAGGCCTTCTTCGAACTTCTCGAGCCCCTGTTCCAACGACAATTTTCCGGACTCGAATTCGTCCGTTATCTTTTCCAGCTTCTCGTATGATTTTGCAAAGTCAAATTTCTTAGACATATTAATGAAGCTTTCAGTAAGATATTTTTTATTTGGCGTTTTCCCGTTCTTCTAGAGAGCACGTCTCATCTACTTCTTGAGATATATTTTCCAATTCCCTTTTGAATGCGCTCTGAAACTCAAAAAGCAGTTCCACCTCCTTCAAGAGGGACTCCTGAGTTTCGGCGCTCGCCCCTGCCTTCGTTTCGGGCCATTCCGTCCGCTCCGGCGCTTTGCCGAACGCGTATTCAACCGTATCGCGCGGACCGTGCCATACCGGCATTTCCCCCTTCTTCTTCGGGGAAACGGCTTCAAATTTAGCAACACCGGCTCCCGCTTCAATATCGTGCGCGAGCGGCCATCCTTTTTGCTCGTCAAACAAACCGACTTCCTGCGCGATTTTATACAACGCCGCACGTTCGGTTTCCTGCCCCGCCTGATCAACAAATTTTTCAAAAAGATAGTGGTCAAGCTCGTACTGCATGTTGTCTTGCCGCCACGCTTCAATAACGCGCACCAACTGGCGCAAAGACAATACTTCTCTCCCGACCATCTCGCGAGTCAGTCCCGCCTCTCCCGTTTCTTTGTCCGCCCATTTGCCGGAAAAGATATCTTGCGATTTTTTGGCAAACACGGAAAGTTTCCAAAGTTTTCCGATTGACTCTTCCGCAACCGATAGATTGCCGTACCGGTCCATACAACGAGCAAGCAAGGTATGAAAGAGTTCGCTGTCCGCCCGTTCTTGCGCCGAGGCGTCCGCAATGTTCTGCTCCGCAGACTGGGGCAAATAATCATGCCGGCACTTCTCAAGACGCGACAGAAATGCCGCGTCCATTTGCTGGCGGGCAAGATAAATGTCCGCGTCGGCGTCTGATGAAAAATTGCCGGTCATCAACACGGAAAATCCCCGTTTTATTTTTATTTTCTCGCCCGAATCCTGCTGAACCGCGACCGTTTCCCCGACTTGGCGCGTTAAAATGTGGTTCAGTGAAATCAGTACATCATGAGGAATGGCGTCCACTTCGTCTATGATAACCGGACGGCCTTCTTTCATGGCGCGATATATCGGACCGAGAAAGAAATCCGAAAAAGTGCCTCCTCCCTCGTCAAGGTGCGCCTTCAAAAGACCGTTCCAGTGCAACGATTTTCGTTCCTCCGACGCGTTTTGGTTTTCCGTTTCCCATTGTGCGTACGACTCTTCCGCAAGCTTGAGCTTTGCCAGTCGTTCTTGGGTAAAAAATTCTTTGATATTAAGCGCTCTATGGCCGTAAAACTCCGACTGATGCGTCTGTTTTGACCCGGAAATAATCACCGCGCCGCGCGCTTCCTCGGCAAGCATTTCCCGCGCTTCCTCTTTTTCCGTTTCGGTCGCTTGTGAATGAAATTTCAGCCAGTCGTTGTATGATTCTTCCGTCAAAGCGAGCACATCTTCCTCTGTTCTTCCGGAAAGATACTCCCGCGCCGCCGCCATGGCAAGCTCGCTTTTGCCGCTCCCCAAATGTCCGTGAATAAACAGCGGCGTCCCCGTGCGTATGGCGCCAAGCGCCTTTCGTTTTTGCTCTGTCACATACGGCGTTTCCACTAAACGTCCCTCATCAAGATCGCGCCGATACTGGCGCAGTTCTCTCAAGTGAGAACCGACGAACACTTCGGGATTATGCTCGGACAAACCGCGCATTTCCGCTTCTTTCTCCGCTATCTTCGCTCGTATCGCTTCCACGCGCGCGCGGCGGGATGAAAGGATAACGCTCTCTTCTTTCTCCAAACGGGAAATCAAAACAAGTTCAGCTTCCGTCGCGTCTTGTGCGTTCCCGATTGTGCGCTCAAGAGCCACATACTCGCGCATTCCTTTCCTGAAAGCGTCCTCGCGAAAAGCCGCCATCCGCCACGCGTCGCTGTGAGAACGCTGTTCTTCGTCAACCGGAAATTCTTTGCGTAAAAGCCCTCCCGTTTCGTGCGGTTTCTCTCCGAGTCTTTCAGTGATCCCTTCTTCAAGCTCGCTTATTTCTTCGTCAATGGTTTGCGCGTTCTTCCCTTCGTCCGTAACTACGGCTTCTTTTTTTTCATCATCAAGCAGTCGCTCCGCGTCGTCCATGCTCAAAACACCGCCGACGGATTCTTCCGTTCGTATCCGCTCAACCTCGCCGGAATCGGCAAACAACTCCTGTTCGCTCTCCAGACTTTCTTTGTGCCGCTTGAGACGTTCTGTTTCAGCGAGTGACTCTTCCGCTTTTTGCCATTGTTCCGGGTTCTCCATATATATACATTGGTTAGTTTTTGTGGGTCTCTTCGCAGAGTACCACACTCTCCCGCTACAATTCAACACGCGACAGATATTCCGCAAGCGCGCGGGTGAGCGCGGGGATAAGATTTTTAATCTCCGCGCCGACAACTTCTCCGCGTTTTTCACGAAGCGGCGCGTCATCGCGGTCGGTATTCCACACATGGTCAAAGGTCGCTTGCTCGCTTTCGTCCGTGGTACCGATCTGAAAAGCGCGCATAATCACTCCCTTGCGCTCAAGTTCCGCAAGCGCTTCTTTGGCGGCGGCGACGCCTTGGGCATGGGTGCCGCCATCGGTCAGTTCAAACACCAATTCCATGATTTTTTCGCTCTTGATCTTTTGTACTTCTTCCGGCGTGAGCGATGCGACGATTGCCGAAAGAGCTTTGTCGTCCCGCGTGTCGCCATGATCTTCCTGCAATGCTCCGAACGAGCGGATGATGGACGCCCGTTCGCGCTGATGATCGCCGCGCGCGCGAAACGGCTTTACCCGTTCCGCCTCCGAACCGAATACCCACGCCTCCGTGTCAACGGTCAGTTTTGATTTTGTTTTGCCCCGCGTGAGATTTAGATAGGTTTCAAAGCGCCGGAGTGAAGAAAAAATAAGAACGAATGCCTGTTCCAAAATCTCGCGGCGTTGTGCGTTCATGGAACCGGACGCGTCCCCCACGAACCGCGCGCGAATCAGTTCTGGACGATACACCATCTCCCGCACGGATTCATCGCGCCGCATCACCCGCACCTTGTCCAGCTCGCCCGAAAGAATTTTGGAAAATTCCCGCACCGCCTCGTCAATGTCCAGCTCTTCCCCTTCTTTGAAATGGCCGGCGGACTGCGTCATCACCTCCCGCGATGATCCGTAAATAATCCTTTGCCACAGCGCGTCAAGCGCGGCAAGATACGGCTTGATTTTTCGCTCCGCTTCTTCGTAACGCTTGAGTGTTTTGTAATCAACTTCGTACCGCTCGCACCACGCCTTGTCACGTAATTCTTTCAAGCGCTTTTCGCGGCTTTCCGCCGGCTCCTCTGTGCGCGCTTCCTGTTCTTTGTGTTGCGCGTCCTGCCATTCTTTTTGCCATTTTTCAAACTGCTCAACAATATCTTTAATGTCTTCTGGCGATTGCACGGGAAAAGGAATCACCGGCCCGTCGCCGCCCGGTTCACCCTTCTTTTCCGGATTAAACATGTCATGAATGTTTTCCGCGAATGACGTGCCCGGCTTTTCTTGACCGTCTTTTTGTTCATCGTGCTTTTCTTCGGAATCGGCGTTCTTTTCCTCGTTGGCATTGTGTTGTTTGTTTTCCTCTTGGTCGCTTTCATGCTGTTTTCCTTCTCCTTCCTTACCCGTTTGCGTATCCTGCTCTCCTTGATTCTGTTCGCCCTCGCCACTCTCGTCTGATTTTTCTTTTTGTGATTCTTGCGCTTCAGGCGTTTCCGGCGCTTTCGGAAATTGCCAGTCCGCGATATCTTTGTTCAGAAGCTCCTTAAACATCGGTGCAAGGGTTTTCTCTATGATCTCATAGCGCGTTCCCGCTCGCGTGCCGCGCGCGTTTCGCGCCGTCAGCAACTCACGTACCAGTTCCTCTGCGGTATATTCCTTGCCAAGCACGCGATGTTTCTCACGCAAAACCGCCTCCACTTCCTCGCTCACGACGGATGCCTCGCCCGGCAGCATCTCGCGGCGCAAAAGAGCGTACGCGAACTGTTTATGCCGCGGGAGAACGGAGAAATCACTTTCCCTGAATAATTGCTCGCGATACAGCCGCTTCACTTCGTCCTCATGCCTGCCGTTTTCCCCATACGCCGGTTTTCGCTTGGCAACCAGCGAATTGACATACGCGTCATCCATAATATTCAAAAACTCATGATGGATGCCGTACGCGATTTGTTCAAACCTGTTCATGGTGCCGCGCTCGGGATGCTCCGCATCAATCGTCTTTTGCGCCAGCAAGTCGGCCGGTATTTCGCCGCGCAGTTGCGTGTATTTTTCGGCAAGCGTTGCTCCGGTTTCTCGCGCCGACTCCCGCATCTGCTCAAACTTTTTTAAAATCGCCTTATGATCGTTCGCGAAATCATAAAAATGCGCCAGCTCGTGATACGTCGCCCACAGAAGCTGTTGGTCGGAAAATTTTCGATCCGCGAACCAATCGGCGTTCATGTGCACCTCTTTTTTTTCAAAAAGCATGTAAAAATTGTCGGACAACCGAAAGCGCGGCGCGGCGCTTTCCGCGAAAAGCTCAAAGTTAAACTTGTTGCCGTCAATCAGCTTTTGACCTCGTTGTTTGAAACGCTCTTTTTCCGCTTGCGCTTCTGCCATCTCAAAAACGCCATCGTCCGCCAAACGATGCCCAAGTTCCAGCGCGGCCTGCCCCGTAGGATTGTCCTGTGGGGCTTCCGCATGCTCCGCGCCGCCATCGCGCAATTCCCGTTCCGGCTGTTCCATTTTTTCCAACGGTTTTTCCATGCTCATGCTAAATCATGCCGTTTAATTTTTCCAACGCTATCCAATCAAATTCTTTCATGCGCTTCTTGGTGCTGTGTTTTTCTACCAGCCCGCTATAACTGGAGATATTCGTTAACTGCAATCTTGATGTTACTCTCTGCCAATTTCTTTTATTCAACCGCCTGCCTTTAGGAAAAATCTCCATTCCTAAGAATTTCAACCCTTGCCTTGCTTTCACTATCCTATCATGTTTTGCGTTTATTTCCAGTCGCAGCCTTTCCTTGAGAAATGCCGTCGCTTCTTCCTTGATACGAAAAAGCAGGTTCGTGGTGTCCGAAAGAACAACAAAGTCATCGCCGTAACGCGCGTACGCCAGCGGCTTGATGTCATGTTTCATGAACCTGTCAAACTCATGCAAATAAATATTGGCGAAAATCTGGCTGGTGAGATTGCCAATCGGTATTCCTTTTTTGCGCGCCGACCCAATTTTTCCCGTGATTACCGAATGGCTCCTGATAATTTCCGTTAAGAGATAAAGGGCCTGCGGGTCAGCAACCCTGAAACGAAGGATATCCGTTAAAACTTCGTGGTCAACATGGTCAAAGAACTTTTTAATGTCTGACCGCCATACAAAACAGCATGGAAACCTGCCTAAAAAACTTTGCGTTCTTTCAATCGCGTCGACCAATCCTTTTTTCTTTCTGCACGACCATGCGTCATAGATGAACATTTTGTCGTATACTAGAACGAGATATTCATATGCCAGCCGGTGAACGACCCGATCCCTGATGCTCGCCACCGCGACCTCTCTGCGTTTGTTGTCGTGCACGATAAATTTTCTATAGCCGCCATGTCGGTATATGCCGCCGTTGAGCTCGTCGTGCAAGGTGCGCAGATTTTCTTCCACATAATATTGAAAATGCTCAAGCTCTTTGCTTTTTCTTTTCCCTCTTCTGAACTTCTGCCAACTTTGCCAAATATTTGCTAAACTTAAATCTATGGATACGCTTCCCATAATAAATAGAACTTACGAGGTATATAAACAAGTCATCGACATGACTCATCACAGCGAAAAAAAATGGCGATACTCTCTGGGAATAAGTTTGGAAAATAGCGTTTTGTCCCTGCTCCAAGAACTGATTATGGCAAAAAACGCTCCAAAACCGATGAAAACTTCCTATCTTATTAAAGGAGGAAGCCATCTAGAAATCGCAACGCTGAAACTGCGTCTTTTTCTGGAGTTGAAAATCGCAAACGAAACAAAGATTTTCCAGACGCAAAGCAAATGTGCCGAAATCGGCAGAATGCTCGGCGGCTGGATGAAATCTTTGAACACGCAATCTTTCACCCCGGAACGAACGCCGTAATTGCCGTCACGGCCGCCGGGATCGAGCCTGCCCAAGTTCGCCTGCCGGTTGTCGCGGTTCCAGTACGCGTTCGGAACAGCGCCTGAGGCGCTTGATTGCAACGCTCTTCTTTTGAAAAGCAACAGTCGCAACCGCCGCTTCTCGCATTGGTTTGCATTTTTCACCCCGTTCCTCGGGACAAGCATTGCCAATCCGTGAGAGTTTGTGTGTTTTTTGTTGCTGCCAAACAGCGTTTGCTCAAACAGTAATCCATGGCAAACGTGTGCTGTTTTTTTTGAGGCAAAACAACATGCGGTAGCCCGGCCCGAGCCGGGTGGCTTTTCACCGCTCTTTTTTCACTTGTTTTCAAACAACGAATTTCAAAATCAAATCCCAAAAGAAACCCCGAAGATCAAATCTCAAGGTTTCAAAACTCTCACCCCGGAACGAACGCCGCAAACGCCGTCACGGCCGCCGGGATCGAGCCTGCCCAAGCGCGCCTGCCGGCCGTCGCGGTACCAGCACGCGTACGGAACAGCGCCCGAGGCCGGAAAGTATGCTCCCAGCTGATAGGATATACTGCCGTTGCCTTGGTAGTTGTCTATCACTTGATTGGTCTGTTCCAGGTGGAGGATGGCGTAGGCAAGCTGGTCTTCGGGGGTCATGCCGTGTTCATGGCGGTAACGGGGGTCCTGGTGGAGAGCGGTGAGATATTCTTGCGGGGAGGGGACGGTTTTCCCCTGTTTGATGTATGGTGTGATGCTTGAGCCGGCGGTGTCCAGTCTGGGTCTGCCGCCGATGGTTTTTCCTTGGTCTTTTCTGGGAATGTTGGGGAGATCCTCTATGAGCTGGATATGCCACCCGCCAGCGCTGGTAAGCAATTCGCGCTTGGTTGTGCCACGGTGGTTCTTTCTTGAGAACTCTTGAGGATGATACACCAGTGCCCCGGTGGTGTCCGCATTGTTGTATGTATCCCAGACCCACAGGGGCGCATGGTCGGGGTTGGTTTCGCAGTCATCATGCAATGCTACCGGCTCAAGCGCTTCGGTTTCGTCTTTCGGATCCTTTCTCGTATAAAACAGTGTGCCTTCTCGGTGATGTTTGAGAACGGCTTGTTTGTATGTTTCTGCGAGATCTTCCAGCTTCATGCCAAAGGGGGTGATAAGGAGTCGGGTGAAGCCCTGGGCTTGTTTTTCCCGCATGACCTCTTTGTTCTCTCGCATCAGGCGGAGAATCGTTTCAAAAGACGGGAAGGGGTATTCTTTATTGTCTATGCCTTTGATGCCCCATACCATCGTCTCCGGCGAGCTACGGGGTAAACCCGGCTCTCCTCCCGTGGAGAACCGTTCCAGGATGCCTGTTTTTTTGAGTATCTCTTGGTGGGATTGGTATTGTTTCTCCAGCTCTTGTCGGGGCAGTTCCCGAAACGGCCAGAGCTTCTCTTTCAGGGATGCCATCTGCTCTTCAATCCGGGCTTTGAGAGCTTTCGCTTCCGCCATGTCCCCCGTTTCTTTGGCATGGTCAAAGGCGGCGTCAAACTCCGCCGCGAGAGCGGCAATGGTATCCAGTTCTGTTTTCAGTTGTTGGCAGATTGGCATGGGGGGTTATGGCAATAAAGATGCATCCGTAATGAATTCCCAAAATGGCAAAAATACGATTTTCGTTCCCTGACAGTCAACATGCGCTTGAAAACTTTTGGTGACTACCAGCGCGGTTTTTGGGCTATATTTATCAATAAAGCTTCTGAGTGACTTTTCGATGACCGGTTTTTTAAAATCCGCGTATTTCACCTCAATGGGAATGAGCGTATCTCCTTGCGAGTAAACAAAATCCACCTCCGCTTTATCAAGAGTCCTCCAGAAATGTATCTTCGCGTTGGAAAAAAAACAGCGGGCAAAGAGGATGTTGAAAACAATGCCTTGAAACGCAAATCCAAGACTGTCCGGCGCTTCCAATCTTCCAAAAAGGCCAAGCGCGTAATTTCTAAGCCCGGGGTCGTAAAAATACACCGTTGGCGACTTGGTGATTTCTTTCCTGACATTTCTGAAATAAGGGCTTACTTTCCTGACAATAAATGTTTTTTCCAAGTACCACAGATAGTTTTTGACGGTTTGCGAAGAGATGCCGAGCGTGTTTGAAATTTCCGAGTAATTTACTATGTTCCCCGTCTGGGATGCAAGCAGTTTGACCAGCGAGCTGAAAGCTTCAATTTTTTCAACTTTCAAAAGGTACACCGCGTCCCGTTCAAGGTAGCTGCGGTAAATTTCATCAATCACTCTTGCTTTGTCGCTTGAAGTACTCTGCACAACGACCCGAGGATAGCCGCCGAAATTCATGTATTCCTTCAGAAACTTTTCAACCGTTTCTTTTTCAATCCTGAAAAAATCTCTGGCTTTATGCTCGTAGGCGTATTCGGTTTTAAAGTGGATAAACTCCGCGAAAGAAACCGGCCCCACTTCAAATACCATTTTTCTGCCGGCCAGCGATTCATGTATTTTTTCTTTCAACTCAAGACTGCCTGACCCTGAGGCGATTAGTTTATAAGGAAGATTTCTGTCGTAAATGCCTTTCAAAAAAAGACCAGCGTTATCTTTTCTTTGAATCTCGTCAATAAAAACATATCCTTTCCGCGTGCCAAACTCCAGATTGAGCTTATCAATAAAAGTATCCTGGGAAAGAAAATATTTTTTATCATTTTCAAAATCAAGGTTCAAAAACAGAGTTTTCTCGCCGCTGGAATCAAGAAACTCCTTGAGTTTACTCATGAGGGTTGTTTTGCCGGCCTGACGCGGCCCGACTATCAGAGTAATCTCTTTTTTACTCGCATGATCTTTGAGATCCTGGAAAATATCCCTTTTTATAAATTTATCTATATCCATACATTCACTTTACTCCGATATTTTTAAAAGTCAAGTTTTTGAAATATCTTACCTTCAACTCGCCGGTTCCCGTTGCATTTTTTCAAAAATCACAAAAACCAAAAATCAAATCCCAAAAGAAACCCCAAATCCCAAATATCAAGCTTTTTTCACAGGGTGAACTCTCACCCCGGAACGAACGCCGTAATAGCCGCCACGGCCGCCGAGATCGTACCCGCCCAAGAACGCCTGCCGGTAGTCGCGGTTCCAGTACGCGTACGGAACAGCGCCTGAGGCGGTTGCGACTCCCAAAAGACGGCAATAATAAGCTGTTTCTCTGTCATCGTCCAGGACGGAATTTGATTGTCGCAAATGAAGCATGGCGAAGAAAATATATTCCTCGGGAGTCAGTCCTTCCTCGTTGTGCTGTTGTAACAATGCATACTGCTGTGCGACGTCGAGTCCTCCCTCAACCTGTTTTCTTTCGATAGTTTTTGCCGCGCCTTTGATGGTAATCTCTTTTCTTTTTGTCTTTCCCTGTCCTTTTTCCGGAGCCAGAGAGATGTCTTCAACAATGGTTATCGCCCAGCCGTTGAGGCGAGTTATGGCTTCTTGTTTGGTCATTCCTCCCGTTGCTTTCACTCTTTCCGCGTCTTTGTTCCATTGAGGGAAATAATAGGTCGGGTTTTCCAACGAATCGCTAAAAAAAACATTGCGTCCATCCACTCTTAACTCCAGGGGCTCTCTGTCAACCCCCAACAGTCTGGTTTTGTTTCTATCGGGGATTCTGCGGTCTCCTTTTGTTGTTTTTTCAACAAAATGTTCGCCTATCTGTTTTCCGTACGCGTCCACCATGGTTTGTGGCGGCAGCGCGAAAGGCGTGATGAGCACAAGCGGCTTTTCAAATGTTTCAATCGTTTCTCTGTATACTGCTTCCGTTTTTAATGCCGCGAGCACTTCTTCAAACGCCGGCGGAAGGTATTCGTTGCCGCGCTCGTCTTTGATCCCTTCCTGTTTGCCGGAAAGAGTTTGCAACAATCCTCTCTCCCGACACAGAGCCATTTGGCTTTCATACTGCTCTTGCATCTCTTTTTTGGATAAAGATTCAAACGGCCAGAGCTTCTCTTTCAGGGATGCCATCTTCTCTTCAATCCGGGCTTTGAGAGCTTTCGCTTCCGCCATGTCCCCCGTTTCTTTAACATGGTCAAAGGCGGCGTCAAACTCCGTCGCGAGAGCGCGGATGGCGTCAAGCTCTGTTTTCAGTTGTCGGCAGATGGGCATGGGGGGGGTTAGGGCAATACTTCCGCCTGAAATGCGCCGTCTTGCATTTCCACGGATATGATATTTTTCGGCTGAAGAAGTCTCACGCTTGCGACGACCGCGCCCTTTTTCTTCACAATCGCATAGCCCCGCGCCAGCACCGCGTGCGGGCTCATGCTTTTGATAAGCCGCGCGAAATGCTCAATTTTTGATTTCTGCATGATAACGCGTTCTTGGAAAAATTTCAAATGGAATCCGAACGCGGCGACGGCAGAAGAAAGCGCGTGCACTTTGTGCGCGATGAACGTATCCAGGTGGACCATGAAATCGGCGATGGTCTGCGCGGCATCGTTGTGCAAAGAAGCCATGGCGCCGGAAAATCTCTCCTCCATGACTTCGATCTCCCCGAGCACGCCCTGCTTGTCGGGCGCGATAAGCTCGGCGGCGTTGGACGGCGTGGACGCGCGCACATCGGCGACAAAGTCGGCGATGGTGACGTCCGGCTCGTGGCCGACACCCGACACCACCGGCACTCCAGACCCGAAAATGGCGTACGCGACTTCGCGGGAATTGAACGCCGCCAAATCTTCCACGGCTCCGCCGCCGCGCACGAGCGCGATGCAATCCAAACGCAACTCTTTCTGCTGTTCGTTGAAATATGAAAATGCCCGCGTGATGCTCTCGATGGCATCCATGCCCTGCACTTGCGCATGATACAGATAGATCTCGATGCCGCAAAACCGATGCCGCAGAATTTTCAGAAAATCCTCGTACGCGGCCGATTCGCGCGACGTGATAAGCCCTATCCTTCGCGGAAACCGCGGAATCGCGCGCTTGCGCCCCTGCGCGAACAGTCCTTCTTTTTCAAGCTCTTTTTTCAAGAGTTCAAACGCGCGCTTGAGCGCCCCCTCGCCCGAGGGCTCCACCCAGTCTACCGTGATGCTCAACTTCCCCGATTTGGGATAGATTTTCGGCCTGCCGTACAAGCGCACGCGCATGCCGTCTTCCAGCGGAAATTTGAGCTTAAAGATGACGCCGAAACAATCAAGGACGGAATTTTCGTCTTTAATCTTGAAGAACACCCATTTTTGCTGGTTGACTTTGTACTCGGAAATCTCCCCTTCCACCACTGCGTCCAAGGGATACAACGCTTCATTGAGATATTCCGTATATTCGCTGACCGAAAAAATCTTGAAGTTCACCATAAGGTATGAATTAAGAATAACGAATTAAGAATTACGAAGAGAAGGCGCTGTTTTATTCACAATTCATAATTCCTCATTCCCTATTCATGTGCGGGCGTTGCTTGAATGGCATCTTCGGTCGAGGTGGCGAATTTCTCTGTATTATACTACATCGCGCAAAAACTGTCCTGTGTAGCTTTTTTTGTTGCGCGCGACGTCGGCGGGGGTCCCCGACGCGATAAGCTCGCCGCCTTTATCGCCGCCTTCGTGCCCTAAGTCGATGATCCAATCGCTTCCCGCTATCACGTCCATATTGTGCTCGATGACCAGTACGGTGTTGTTCTTGTTCACCAGGCGGCGCAAGACCACCAAGAGCCGTGAAACGTCTTCAAAATGCAGGCCGGTCGTCGGTTCATCCAGAATGTAGAGCGTCAGGCCCGTGTCGCGGCGCGCCAGTTCGTTGGCGAGCTTGATGCGCTGGGCTTCGCCGCCCGAGAGCGTCGTGGCGCTTTGTCCCAGTTTGATATAACCTAAGCCCACCTCTTTCAGAACGCTCAAGACGTTTTTGGCGGTCGGAATATGCTCGAAAAACGCGTGCGCCTCGTCCACGCTCATGGCAAGCACGGCCGCGATGGTCTTCCCTTTGAATTCGACTTCAAGCGCCTCTTTGTTGAACCGCGTACCGTAGCATTCTTCGCACTCCACGTACACGTCCGGCAGAAAATGCATCTCTATTTTTTTCTGCCCCTGCCCCTCGCACACTTCGCACCGTCCGCCCTTCACGTTGAAACTGAAGCGCCCCGCCTTATATCCCCGCACCTTCGCTTCCTGCGTTTGCGCAAACAGCGTGCGGATAACGGTGAACACGCCCGTGTACGTCGCGGGGTTCGATCGCGGCGTTCTGCCGATGGGCGACTGGTCGATGTGGATGACTTTGTTGATGTGCTCGATGCCGGTGATCGTTTTATGCTTTCCGGGAACCGCCTTCGCGTCGTAAAATTCCCGCGCGAGCGCTTTCGCCAGAATATCGTCCACCAGGGTGCTTTTGCCCGAACCGGAAACTCCCGTGATGCACACCAGCTCGGCAAGCGGGATCTTCACGTCGATATTTTTCAGATTGTTCTCCTGTGCGCCTTTGATCTCAAGATGCGCTTTTTTATGTTCCTTGGCGGGCGCCTGTTTTATCTTCAGGCTTTCGTCGGCCGCGTTTTTCGCCCCCGAGAGATATTGTCCCGTCAGCGTCTTCGCTTTTTTCATCTCCTGGGGCGTCCCTTCAAACACCACCTTGCCGCCGGCGGCGCCCGCGCCGGGGCCGATTTCCACCACCCAGTCGGCCGCGAGCATCGTCTCTTTGTCGTGCTCGACGACGACCACCGTGTTGCCCAAGTCGCGCAACCCTTTGAGCGTGCCGATGAGCCGCGCGTTGTCGCGGGCATGCAGGCCGATGGACGGCTCGTCCAGAATATACAGCACGCCCACCAGGCGCGAACCTATCTGCGTCGCCAGGCGGATGCGCTGGGCTTCGCCGCCCGAGAGCGTCTCCGATTCGCGGTCAAGCGACAGATATTCGAGCCCGACATCCTCCAAGAACCGGAGGCGGTTCTCCGCCTCTTTGATTATCTGGCTTGCGATCTTCTGCTCCGTTTTGCCGAGGGTGACGCTTCTGAAAAACTCGCGGCAGCGCGTGACGGACAAGGCAGAAACGTCGGCGATATTCTTGCCGTGAAACAGCACCGACAGCATTTCTTTTTTTAAACGCTTGCCGCCGCATTCCACACACCGCTTCACAATCATGTATTTTTCTATTTCGCCGCGGATCCAGTCCGAATCGGTCTCGCGCCACCGCCGTTCCAGATTGCGCGTGATGCCTTCGAAATGATGCGGCGTTCCGCCATACAACAAGACATGCATTGTTTCTTTCGACAGCTTTTCCACCGGCGTATTGAGCGAAAACCCGAGCGAGCCCGCCAGATCTTCGATGGCAAGCCAGCTCCAACTCGCGCCTCCCGGCTGCATCGCCTTGACCGCGCCTTCGGCAATGCTCAAACGAGGATTGGGAATGAGAAGCTCGGGGTCTACTATCATGCTTTTTCCCAGCCCAGAACACGCCGCGCAGGCGCCGTGGGGGCTGTTGAACGAAAAATTCCTCGGCTCTATCTCGGGCAGTGAAATGCCGCATACGGCGCAGGCGAAGTTTTCGGAAAATATCAGGTCTTCCGAGCCGGAAACCGCGGCGACCATCCACCCTTCGCCGATGCGCAGAGCCGTCTCCACGGAATCGGCAAGCCGCGGCCGGTCCACGCCCGACTCAATGGCCAGCCGGTCCACCACCGCTTCAATGGTATGTTTTTTGTGCCGGTCAAGTTCGAGCGCCTGCGCTTCTTCAATGAGCATGGTCTCGCCGTTGACGCGCGCGCGCCGGTACCCGGCTTTCGCGATGTGCTCGATGATATTCTTGTGCTCCCCCTTTTTGTCTTTGACCAGCGGCGCGAGAATGGCGATTTCGGATCCCTTTTTGAGCTTTAAAATACGATCGACCACCTGCGTTGACGACTGCCGCACCACCGGCCGCCCGCACTGCGGACAATGCGGCTCCCCGACGCGGGCAAAAAGCAGGCGCAGATAGTCGTGGATCTCTGTGATGGTGCCGACGGTGGAACGCGGATTCGATGAGACGCTTTTCTGGTCGATGGAAATGGCCGGCGAAAGCCCTTCGATGTTGTCCACGTCCGGCTTGTCCATGACGCCCAGAAATTGCCGCGCGTAGGAAGAAAGCGATTCGACGTACCGCCGCTGGCCTTCAGCATAGAGCGTGTCGAACGCCAAAGATGACTTGCCCGAACCGGAAAGGCCGGTGATGACGACGAACTTGTTGCGCGGCAACGAGAGATGGATGTTTTTGAGATTGTGCACGCGCGCGCCCGAAATGACGATGCTCCCTTCTTTGAAAACATTTTTGGAAGAGGCCTTCATAGTGAATTATGATGATACACTATTTGGGGCAAAAAGGAAAGGGCTTGACCATAAACAGAGTTAGTTCAACAAGCAAACGCAAGCCCTCTTTTTTGTCGCCCTTTTGTATACGTTTCCCTGCGAAACATCGGCCGCGGAATGTCGCGCAGGCGCAAAAGCTTGGTCTCTCACTTGGATGCTCCACGTCCAAGTGAGAGTTTTGCGCCGAGCGTCAAGGCCGCCGCTTGTCGCTGGAACGAGCGGACGGCTGGTTCCGCGGATGATGTTTCGCAGGGAAACGGAAAGTAGAGTTCCCTATGCCGCCCTAGACAAAAAAGAGGGCGGTGCGCTTCAGAGCGGAATTCAAACTGAAAATGTTATGCGCGGCGAGTTTTGTGCCGCCGTGCGACTTTCAACTGCGCGAGCGAACGGGCGAGAGCTGCTTGAGCGTCGGCGACTTCCGTCGCGGTTGTTTTTTGCGCGAGGATCTCTTCCGCGCGTTTGCGGGCTTCTTCCGCTTTTGTTTGGTCTATTTCTTCGGCGCGCAGGGCGGAGTCCGCGATAATGATGACTGTGCTATCTTGCTGTACCTCTACGAATCCGCCCGATACCGCCATGAATACCTCTTCGTCTCCCTTTTTAAGCCGCATCTCGCCCGGGCGCAGGATGCTCACCAGCGGCGTATGCCGCGGCAGAATAGTGATCTCGCCGTCTTTGGTATCGACCGTAAGCGCATCGATTGTATCCTGATACGCGACTTTTTCGGGGGTTACAATCTCGAAGTGAATCTGATTCATAAACAATTTTGAATAAATAACTTAATTTCGAATGTTTTAAACATTCAGACATTTAAAATTGATTCGAAATTTGTCATTCAAAATTCGAAATTTACTTAACCTCATCTATGCTTCCTTTCATGTAAAATGCCTGCTCGGGCTTGTCGTCGTGCTTGCCTTCCAAAATCTCCTTGAAGCCGCGGATGGTCTCTTTCAGCGACACGTATTTGCCCGGCGTGCCGGTAAAGTTTTCCGCGACGAAAAACGGCTGGCTCAAGAACTTCTGTATCTTGCGCGCGCGGGCGACGGTCGTTTTGTCTTCATGGGAAAGCTCGTCGACGCCCAAAATCGCGATGATGTCCTGCAAATCTTTGTATTTTTGCAATACCCGCTGGACGCCTCGCGCGATTTCGTAATGGTCCTGCCCGATGAAGCGCGGGTCCATCATGGTGGATGTGGAGTCAAGAGGATCGACGGCGGGGTAGATGCCAAGCTCGGCAAGGGAGCGCGCGAGCACCACCGTGGAATCTAAATGCGCGAACGTGGTTGCGGGAGCCGGATCGGTCAAGTCGTCAGCCGGCACGTACACCGCCTGCACGGACGTGATGGATCCTTTATTGGTTGACGTGATGCGCTCCTGGAGCATCCCCATCTCTTCGGCGAGCGTTGACTGATACCCTACTGCGGACGGAATGCGCCCCAACAGCGCGGATACTTCACTGCCCGCCTGCGTGAAGCGAAAAATATTGTCAATGAATAAAAGCACGTCTTTGCTTTCTTCATCGCGGAAGTATTCAGCCATGGTGAGCCCGGCAAGCGCGACGCGAAGACGTGCGCCCGGCGGTTCGTTCATCTGGCCGAAGGTCAGAATGGTCTTGTCCAGCACGCCCGATTCGCTCATTTCCCGGTAAAGCTCGCTACCTTCCCTGGTGCGCTCGCCGACGCCCGCAAACACGGAAAATCCGCCATGCTCTTTGGCGATGTTGCGAATAAGCTCCATCACGATGACGGTTTTCCCCACGCCCGCGCCGCCGAAAAGCCCTACTTTGCCGCCTTTCACGAACGGACAAACGAGATCAATAACCTTGATGCCAGTTTCAAAAATCTCCGCTTTCGTGGACTGGTCGGCAAACGCCGGCGCCGGACGATGAATGGATATTCTTTTTGTTCCGGCAGACAACTCGCCTTTGCCGTCAATCGTGTTGCCCGCAACATCAAACATCCGCCCAAGGCTTTCTGTGCCCACGGGCACCGTGATGGGAGATTCGCAATCAATGACGGCGTCTCCCCGCTTCAGACCGTCGGTGGATGTTAAAGCAAGCGTCCGCACCACGCCCGACCCCAGATGCTGTTGAGTTTCCAGGACAATGCGCTCCTGACCGTGCCGTATTTCCAGAGCGCCAAAAATAGCGGGCAATTTTTCCTCAAACGCGACGTCCACCACGGGACCGATAATCTGTTTTATGATTCCTCTATTGTGAGCCATAGTAGTATCTATTATCCTTCCAACGCGATTCTTCCGGCTGAAATTTCGGCGATCTCGCGGGTGATGCTTGCCTGCCGCGCCTGATTATATATTAAGGTCAGCTCATTGACCAGGTCAGAAGCGTTGTCGGTCGCGTTTTTCATAGCAACCATCCGCGCGCTGTGTTCCGACGCGCTGCCTTCCAGCATATTCTGATACATCCGCGACTCCAGAATACGGGTGATCAGATGATGCAGCACGTCGCGGACGGACGGTTCAAAAACATACTTCGTTACGGCTTGCTGCGGCAAGGAATCGTTTTTCACATCCGTGCGGGAAAGGGGCAGAAGCTGATGCACAACCGGTTTTTGCGAAAGCGTATTGATGAAATCCGTATAAGCCGCAAACACCTTGTCAATGACGCCGCGCTGATAATCTTCCACGACCGTTTGTATGACGTTCCGCGCGAACGCCGCATCGGGAAAGGCCGGCACGGCGCCGAAATCGGCCTGAACCGAAAATCCAAGCCGCATCAGAATCTCTCTGCACTTTTTTCCCACCGCATATACTTTCACCTCGGCAGGAGGGATGTTCCGTTCCGCACATGCGGCAATGACGCTCTGAGACAGCTTGGCGTTGAGCCCGCCGCACAGCCCGCGGTCGGTTGAAATGACTACCATGCCGACAGCCCGCACCGTTTCGCGCTGTTCCCACAAGGGATGCGCGGAGACCTGGGCGTCGCCGCCGAGACTTTCCAGCATTTCCCACGCAAGACTGGCATAGCGCCTGCTTCTTAACGTTGCCGCCTGGCTTTTTTTCATTTTAATCGCGGAAATCTTTTCCATAGCTTTCGTTATCTGCCTGGTGCTTTTGATGGATTTTATCCTCCGTTTGGTGTCGAGCAATGAAGCCATAATCTTAATTTCTCATTTCGAATAATAAATTTCGAATCAATTTTGAATGACTGAATTTCAAAATCAAGAATCTAATTTCCGGTATTCTTCCAATACATCTTTAATTGCTTGTTCGACTTTTAGCGTCAATTCCGGTTCTTCTTGTATGGATTTCAATAGTTCCAGATGCGAAGAAGAGACGAACTCCGTAAGCCCCTTTTCCCAGGAACGAACCGCTTCAACCTTCACCGCATCGGCATAGCCGTTGGAAAGCGCATAAAACACGATCGCTTGCATCGCAAAATGCATGGGCTGGTATTGATCCTGCTTGAACAGCTCCACAATGCGTTTCCCGCGTTCCAGCTGTTTTTTGGTTTCGGCATCCAGATCGGAAGCAAATTGCGCGAACGCCGCAAGCTCGCGGTACTGCGCGAGATCCAGACGCATCTTGCCAGCGACTTTTTTTGTGATGTTCAGCTGAGCCGCGCCGCCCACGCGCGATACCGAAAGCCCCGCGTTCAGCGCCGGACGGACGCCTTGATAAAACAGATCAGTTTCCAGATAGATCTGTCCGTCGGTGATGGAAATGACATTGGTCGGGATGTAAGCCGACACGTCTCCAGCCTGCGTTTCAATAATAGGCAGAGCGGTAATGGATCCGCCGCCGTATTTTTCGTCCCTGCGACACGCACGCTCAAGCAAGCGCGAATGCAGATAGAACACGTCCCCCGGATACGCTTCTCTGCCGGGCGGGCGCCGCAACAGCAAAGAGATCTGACGGTACGCCTGCGCGTGCTTGGACAGATCATCATATACGACCAGCACGTCTTTTCCCTGATCCATAAAATATTCGGCAAGCGCGGCGGCTGCGTACGGCGCGATGTAGATCAGCGAAGCGGAATCGGAGGCGCCCGCAAGCACAACCGTAGTGTATTCCATAGCTCCGCGTTCCGCGAGTTCGGAAACGATTCTGCGGATTTTTGATTCGCGCTGGCCTATAGCGACATAGATGCATAGCACATTCTGGTCCTTCTGATTGATGATGGCGTCAATGGCGATGGCCGTCTTGCCCGTCTGGCGGTCGCCGATGATAAGCTGGCGCTGGCCCCTTCCGATGGGGATCATGACGTCAATGGCTTTAATGCCGGTGTGCAGAGGAACCGAAACGGATCTGCGCGTGATGACGCCCGGCGCCTTTTTTTCAAGAGGATAGAATTTTTTCGCTGGAATGTCTCCTTTCCCGTCTCTGGGTTTTCCCAGAGGGTCAATGACTCTGCCAGTCATGCGATTATCCACGGGCAAAGACAACAAGGCGCCCATTTTTTTTACGATGCCGCCTTCTTTGATGCCTTCATACCTGCCAAGAACAACCACCCCGACAACGCTCTCTTCCAGATTCAGAGCGACACCGACCGTATCCGTTCCGGAAAATGAGACAAGCTCGCCGGCGGAGACGTCGGAAAGCCCGGCTACCGCGGCAATGCCATCGTTAATGGAAAGAACCGTCCCGATTTTTTCCATTTCCGGCTTCAGGGCGATGCCCTCTATTTTTTCCTGCAATTCTTTGACGATGCGTTTGATATCAGCCATGGCTTTTATGCGACAACTTTCTGCAGTTCCTCATATACCCTGCGTAAAGCGCCGTTCATGCTCGCGTCTATGAATATATCCTTCACCTGCGCCGTAAATCCGCTTATCAGCGACGGGTCTGTTTTTTCCTCAAAATGTATCTCGCGGATATGCTCATGCGCGAGCCGTTCGCTGATCTTTTTCGCAATATCTTTCTTCAACGCGGGATTCATCGGATGTGCGACAAAGAGGATTCCTGAAAAAATCCCCTCGCGTTCAGACGCGTAAACCGCATATTCCTGCGCTATTTTTTTTCCCAGCGATGCATGCCCGTTCCGTGCCACCATGGAAACGAACGCGTCCGTTATCTTTTGCGATTGTGCCGCATCCTTTCCGGCAAGAGAGGCATGCAAAGCCGCGGCATAGTGATAGGGCGTGTATGCCATCATGAACGTTTAACGAATGATTCAGTGAATTTTTTGTCTTCCTGCGGAGTCATTTTATGCACGAGCGCCTTCTTCGCCATACTAAACGCGATATCAAGGATATCGCGCCCCGAACGGTCTATGATCTTCCGCCTTTCTTCTTCCGCCTGGCGCGCGCGGGAGGAAGCAAGAAGTTCTGCCTTGGCTTTGGCATCATCCAGAATCTCTTTTTCCAGCGCCAGCGCTTTTTTCTGGGCCTCCGCTATCTTTTCGCTTGCGCTTTTGCGCGCTTCCGTCAGCATGCCGTCCTTGCGCGCTTCCCATTCTTTTTTCTCATGCTCCATAGTCTGGGAAAAAGCAAGCCCTTCTTCTATTTTTTTCTTCCGCCGCGCGAGGATATCAAAGAGCGGCTTGAATACGAACCGATGCAGAATGGCAAGCAATACCAAAAAATTGATCGCTTGAAAAAGAAGCAACCTCCAATCGATGCCGAGATTGTGTATAAGATCCTGCATGCCCGCGGCCAACGAGCCCTTAAACGAATTTAATGATCAGCGCGATGACTAACGCGTAAATCGCGATCGCCTCGGCGAACGCCATGCCTAAAATCATGGCCGTCTGGACTTTGGAAGCGGCTTCCGGATTTCTTCCGATCGCCTCCGCTGCTTTTGACGCAATCAGCCCGATGGCGATGCCCGGCCCGATGGCGCCCAAGCCGATGGCGATAGCCGCTGCCAATAAACGAGTGCTCTCTACATCCATATCTTTTTTTTTATTAATTATTAATGATTGCCGCTGACGGCTATTTTGATGAAAACAACAGTCAGCATGGCAAAAACGAACGCCTGGATGAATCCCACAAAAACTTCCAGGATCATAAAGGGAAGCGGAACCAAAAACGCAAAGAAACTGAATACGACTACCATCAGGACTTCTCCGGCGAAAATATTGCCAAACAGACGGAATGAAAACGAAATAATCTTAGCACATTCGCTGATAATGTCCAGCATACCGACAAAAAAATACAACGGACTGCGCAGGGTAAAGAATTTACTGGCGTATCGCTTCAAACCCAAAAAAGAAACGCCCGCAATCTGAATGAAGAAAACCGAGATGAGCGCGAGCGCGAGCGTAAAATTCAAATCGCTCGCAGGAGCGCGCAAAAACGGAATGAGTTCCTTTCCGGCTTCTCCACCCGAATGCATGAGCCCGATGGAATTCACGCCGGGAAGCATCTTGAACATGTTTGCCGTAAAGATGAAAAGAAAAACGGTCATGGCAAGCGAAAAGAATTTTTTTGCCGTCTGTTCGCTTCCTATAATGCCGGCGGCGAGCCCCAGTCCTTGTTCGCACACCAGCTCAAAAAAATTCTGCAACTTTCCCGGAACCATGGTTGCGCGGCGCAGCGCGTATGCCAGTCCCGCCAAAAAAGCCACCACGATCCACGTGGTGAAGAGCGTATTGGTGACGGGAAGGCTCCCCATGGTAAAAATTGTTTCCGGCGCAAGCGAAATATTCATACCAGCATATGTTAAACCACCTCTAGTATAGCCGTTTCTACGCGATAGTCAATAACGCACAGGCTTTTTTATGCCCGATTTTTCGCGTATGACGCGAGAAATTCTTTTTTATATTCAAAAAATGAGCCGTCCATAATAGACTGCCGTATGTTTTTCACCAGATGCACCATGAAATGCAGATTGTGAATGCTCGCCAGACGATGGCCCAAGATTTCATTCGCTTTGAACAAGTGGTGCAAATACGCTGTGGTATAGTTGGCGCAGGCGTAGCAGGCGCATTCCTCCATCATGGGCTCGAATTTTGTTTTGTTCTCGACCTTCATGATATCAAATCTGCCCGCGGAAGATAACAGCGTGCCATTGCGCGCCAGGCGCGTTGGCAGGACGCAATCGAACAAGTCAACGCCCCGCTCGATGCCCTCAAAAATATCTCCGACTTCGCCGATGCCCAGCATATGGCGCGGCTTCTCTTCAGGCAGAATGCCGTTCACCAGCGCGAGAATATTCGTCATGTCGTCTTTGTCGAACGACCCGCCGATGCCGAATCCTTCAAAATCCAGACTCGCGATGTAGCGCGCGCTCGCCTCTCTTAGATCGGGATACCGCCCGCCTTGCACGATGCCGAACAGCGCTTGGTCGGCTCTGGTTTTCGCCTCAAGCGACCGCCGCGCCCAGCGATGCGTGCGCGCAAGCGACTGTTCCATCGCTTCGCGCGTAATGAACGGCGACGTGCATTCGTCAAACGCGAAGATGATATCGGCGCCGATGTTTTCCTGGATGGCGATGGAGCGTGCCGGCGTGAAGCGATGCTCCGATCCGTCGCGGTGCGAGCGGAACGTCGCGCCGTCTTCATCTACGCGCACCAATCTCGCGTGCGCGTTCTCTTCCGCATCGTTATTATCCGCAGACGCACCCTCTTTTAATACCTTCGTCACGCCCCTTCCTTTTTCCGAAAAGCCGAGCGAGAAAACCTGAAAGCCGCCCGAATCGGTCATCGTCGGGCCGTCAAAATGCATGAACTTCGCGAGACCGCCGGCTTTTGCCACCGTCGCGTCTCCGGGCTGCAAATATAAGTGGTAGGTGTTCGCCAGGACGATTTTGGCGCCTGACTCCCACAGCTCCTCGGGGCTCACGGCTTTCACGGTCGCCTGCGTTCCCACCGGCACGAATGCCGGTGTTTCCACCGCGCCGTGCGGCGTCGTCAAAACCCCCGCCCGCCCGAGGGCTCCCTTCAGTTTTTTTTCTATTTTAAATTCGATTGCCGGCATGCTCGGTAAAAAAATTAAATGTTCGCATCGCGGAATTTCTTCATGATGCTAATGTCTTCCGCCACCTTATCGTGTTCGGTTTCAAGGATGAAATTGAATTTTACGAGCCGTTCATCGGATACGAGCGCTTCGAAGCCCTTGCGCCCGATATAGCCGTCGCCGATATGCTCGTGCCGGTCCTTTTTCTCGCCGATGTTGACTTTGGAATCGTTCAGATGGAACATTTTCAGATTTTTCAAGCCGACGATTTCGTCGAACGCGTCGAATGTTTTTTTCACGTGCGCTTTGTTCCTGATGTCGTACCCTCCCGCGAACATATGCGCGGTGTCCAGGCAGATGCCGAGCTTGTATCCTTTCAGCTGTTTGAGAAAGAACGCCAAACTCTCGAACGTGCTGCCTATCACGTTGCCCGCGCCCGCCGATATCTCTATGAGAAGCTCCGTTTCGCGTTCCTTGTCCAGAATGCGCTTGATGTTGTCGGCGGCAAGCATATCCGCTTCCTTTCCATCCATTTCCTTTGCCGAACCGACATGCATCATCACGTATTTTGCGCCCAGCGCGCTGCCCCGCTCGAGCTCTTCTTTAAGAATGCGCACCGACCCTTCCGAGATCCTCTCTTCCTGGGAAGCGAGGTTGATGATATAAGGCGCGTGGATGTAGAACTCTTTTTGCTTATGCGTTTTCAAATTCTCATGCAGGCGTTCCACCAGCGCATCGTCGAGCTTGGGCGCGTTGCCCCCCTGCGGCGGGCGCGAGAAGATCTGAAAAACCTCGCCGCCAAATTCCGCCGACCGTTCCGGCGCTTTGTCAATCCCCCCTGCGATGGATACGTGCGGGCCGAAGAGCATAAAGTAAGAATAATGAATTAAGAATTATGAATCGATTTTGAATGCATGAGTGTTTGAAATTGAATCCTCTATTCAAAATTCAAAACTCGTAATTCATAATTCGCTAAAGTATATTTCCCGAAGCCACGCGATGATGTCATGCATCAATTCCGGATGCGCGCGGAACATGTCCGTGCCGTGTTCCGCGCCGTCAAAAATCTTGATTTTTTTATTGTTCGATTTCGATATGTCAAACAGCGTTTGCGCCATGTCGGCGCATGAATTTCCCGATGCCCTCTCATCGTCCTTTGCCGCCGCGACGAAAATGCTTTGTTCTTCCTTGATTCCGCGCGCGAATGGTTCTGTTTTTATACCGCGATAATCAAGCCCCGGAGAAAGAAGAACGGACGCCTTCACCTCGCCGTGTTCCGCTTGATATGCCAGCGCCAGATTCGCGCCGATGGAAGCGCCCGCAAGCGCAATGGACGAAAACGGAACTCCGCGACCGAGAAAAAACCGCACCGCCGCCTCCGCGTCATGTATTTTTTCCCGGTGCTCTGCATCCGTAAACTGCCTGTAATCGATCTTTTGTCCCTCTTTCATGATGGACTCTCCATGCCCCCGCAGATCAATGGCAAGCGACTGGAAACCGGCTTGCGAGCCGACCGCCTGAAACGCCGCCCATGATTCTTTCACGGCCGGCATCATGTGCAAAAGCACGATAGCGGGAGCTCCGCCAACCGGCGGATTGTTAAGCGCGGGAACAAAGATGCCGTAAAGGACAACGCCGTCTTTTGTAGTCAGTTGCATGCGCTCTTCTTTCATGTTTTCATGCTACCTCATTTGTCTTTTCTAAACAACCGGAGCGAATTACCCAGCGGAATGAGACCAGTCAGAAAATGAAACAGCGCCGCCCCAGCGGGTTCTATGACGCCTGCAAAAACCAAAGTGATGCCAACGACATTGAAACCTATCCATAACCCGATGTTGCCTCGAATGACTCCTATAACGCGCCGCGATAAATCAATGATTTCAGGAATTCTTTCAATCTTATCATGCATGAGCGCGATATCAACGGCTTTAATGGCGATATCAGCGCCTTGAGATCCCAGGGCAACTTCTGCGCTGGCAACAGACAGCGTGGCGGCATCGGCGACGCCATCGCTGATTATGATGACCTTCTCGCCAGCATCCGATAATTCTTTGACTTTTTTAAATTTATCTTCAGGCGACATTTCCGCATACCACGCATCGATGCCCAAAAAGGCGGCGGCTTGCTCCGCGACTTTTTTATTGTCCCTCGTCACCATAACGATTTTCCCGATACCAAGCCCGCCGAGCTTTCTGACCGCTTCTTTCGCAAATACGCGCAAAGCGTCGGTAACGGATATGACCCCTAAAATCTTCATATCATATGCCACAATCACCGGCGTTGCGCCGCGGGAAAATTCCTCTTGAATGTGTCTGCTCACCTCGCTTTGGACATGAATATTATTGCCAGAAATGAATCGTTCATCGCCCAGAAGGATCGTTTTGCCTTTGTGCTCCGCTTTCACGCCTCCTCCATCGACCATGCCAAATGAATCGGGAGCCGCATAAGGAATATCTCTTTTCCTGGCATACTCTACTATGGTGCGCGCCAACGGATGTTCTGAATTTTTTCCAGCTGTCGCGGCAAAAGATAAAAGAGCGTCTTCGGTCGTTCCCCAGAATGTTCTGACAAAAGAAATCTCCCGTCCTCCATACGCGCGCTCGCCGATTTTGTTGAGCACCGCGGCGGTGATATGCGCCGCATCTTCAAGCTGTACGGCACCTTTAATGATGGCGCCCCCTGTAGCCGCTTGCGCGATGCCCGCCACAATCGCGATGGGTGACGCAACGGCTATCGCATCGACAGAAATAATCAGCAGAAGCGCGATGCTTGTGACGACATCGCCCGTAAAATACAGTACCGCTCCCGCCGCAAAGAACGAGATGAGCAAAAACCACGAGGCAAGCATCTCGGCAGTTTTCTGGGTTGGCGCTTTATGGGTTGGCGCGTCTCTTATCAGATCGATCACATGAGAAAATACCGTGTCTTTCCCTATTTTTTCCGCTTTCACATATAAAAGACCGCCTTCGTTCGTGGTAGACGCGTATACCTTGTCTTGAGGACGCTTAAAAATTTCCTGCGACTCGCCTGACAGTGAAAATTCATTCACCAGTCCATCTCCTCTTTCCACAATGCCATCAACGGGAATTTTTTCGCCGCTTTTCACCACGACGATATCGCCGACACGGACTTCCCCGAGGAGGATTTGCGTTTGCGCGTCTCCTTTCTGCACGCATGCGGACCCCGGCATGCGATCCGAAAACGCCTCAACCGTTCTTGTCGCCCTCGTCCGGGCAAAATAACCGGCCAGCCGCGCGAACGAAAGCATGAGGATGATGTACTGGACGGAACGGATATCGAAATTGGAAGAAAGCGCCGCGGCAAGCGCGACGGCGCTCAGCGCGTTACCGGTGACCGTGAGCCTTACAAGCGCGCGCAGGGCGGCAAACAACGTCGGCAAAGACCCCGCGACGGCAAGCGCGACGTTGAGGGCATGCCAAGACGGGATTTCGTAGAATGCCGCAAAAAAACCGCCCATCAAAAACATGATGGTAAGCGTAATGATGAGAATGTCGAGATAGAGGACGAATGTGTTCTCTCGCATAGTGCGATTTTATGAAACGGCAAAGAGCGACGCGGCGAGAGCCGCAGTCTCGCTACGGAGCGTTCTCTTCCCCAACGACGCAAACGCAAACTCGCGGGCGGTTGCCGAAGCGAGCTCCGTTTCGCTAAACCCGCCTTCGGGTCCGATAAAAATATTGATCGCGGCGGCGGCGCCCGCTGCCCAAACATCCTTCAGATGCGGGAGTCCCTCTCCGTTATGCGCGAGAACATTCAAGGCGCCCTTCTGTCCGGCCGCCTGTTTAAGCGCTTCGGGAAACGAAACGGTACCCGACAGCGCCGGCAGTTTCCCCCGCCGCGATTGTTCAGCCGCCTCCCGGATTATCTTTCCCGCGCGCTCCCCGTTCATGCCAAGCTTCACCGAATGTTCGGAAAGCACAGGCACGAATGCCGACACGCCGATCTCGGTGCATTTCTCGAACACCCACTCCATCTTGTCTTTTTTGATGATGCTCTGATAGAGCGTTACGACGTTTTTCGGTTCGTTTTCGTTGAGCTTTTTTTCCACCACGTCAAGCTCAATCTCTGTTTTTGAGAGATTAGAGATGAGGCAGAGATATTCATACCCGGAACCGTCAAGGAGAACGATCTCACTTCCCGCTTTCTTGCGCAGCACGTTTTTCACCTGGTGCGCGACGCGCGCATCCGCGAGCGTGACGGCGGATGCGCCTTCGGGGATCTTTTGGCTGACAAAAAAACGGAAGGGACTCATTTGCGATGATTCAATTCCTCAAGATTTTTTTCGATTTTCTGCAGTTTGTTTTTAATATCAACCATGACATCAGCTTCCAGCTCGACTTCTTCTTCCGTTTTTTCGGCAAGCTTTTTCTCTTGTTTCAGGCCCGACAGGATGATCCGGTCGCCGATGAAGAACGACACGAACAGACCGCTGCCGAGTAATGTGACCAGACTGATCGCGACCGAAACCGGACCGGTCATAAAAGGAAGTTCATCAGCTATCATCCATGTGCCGCGCCAAAAAAGCACGATGGCGACGCCACCCAACAGCGCATAAGGAATCGGGTGCCTGCTTAACGATGCGCGCACCCCGTCTTCCAGTTTATCGAAAAATTTGATGACCATGGCAACCATATACCTATAGTATATCAGTCTTGGGCACCTTTGGTAAGGCGCTGAAATAGCGGAAAATCTTCCTGCTCGAATGAAAAACCGGCCGTCGCTTGGTGGCCGCCGCCGCCGTATTTTTGGGCGATTTTGGCGACGTCCACCGTGCCGTCGGAGCGCAGTGACACGACGATCTTTGTTCCCCGCCGCGACCAGATAAGCCCGATGGGCGGAAGTTTTTTTACCAATGCATGCCCGATGTATGAGCTTTGCGCGGCGGAATTTGCCATGAGGCACCGGTATCCTTCAAAGGTGATTTCCTCGGCGTTGCGCACGGCTTTCGCGACTTCCCGCTCCGAGAAACGCACGATGGCTTTTCCTTCCAAAACATATTGCTTGTACGTTTCCTTGCGCTCGCACCCTTTCACCAGTTTATCAAATGCGGGAAGCTCGAGCGGGTACGACTGCACCAGTTCGACGAGCTCCCTGGTGTGTTTTATCCGAAACCACCACAAGTCTGTGTCTTCGATATGTAAAAGCAGTTTCGGAACTTTCTTGCCCGGATAAAAATAGCGCCACGCAAGCACGGCGCCCGAATGGTCGAGCGAAAACAGATTATCCGACGCCATTTTTACGACATCTTTGTTCGAGATATGATGGTCGATGATCGTCAGAGACGCCACCGTTTTAAGCAATGCTTTCGTTATCGGTTCCGGATACGCAAAATCAAGCGTGTACACCTTTTTCCCTTCAAGACCGTCGGGCGGCGGCGTCTGATGATACACGGGAATATATCGCGCGCGCGAGCCGAATTTTTTCCGCGCAACCCACGCCGCGCCAAGCCCGTCCGGACATTCGGCATGATACAATACCATGATATCGCCCGTCTGTTTTTTAGCTGTTGCCATAGTTTCCCCATTCTAATCTTATCGCGCCATTCGGTCAACGAAATGCAGAGGACATTTCGTTGTGTCATGCCGGCGCGCAGGACAATAGTTTCTGCCGTATTCTATCATGAGGTAGGTGAACAAAAACCAATCTTTGCGCGGAAGAATCTGCATTAAGTCCCGCTCTATTTTGTTCGGGTCGTTTTCTTTGGTCAGCCCGAACAGCCGCGAGAGCCGCCGTACGTGCGTATCCACGGCGATCCCCTCCACAACGCCGTGCACATTCCCCAGCACCACGTTGGCGGTTTTGCGAGCAACGCCGGGAATCAAAAGCATCTCCGCCATCGTTTTTGGGATGCGCCCGCCAAACTTTTCCTTTACCATTTTTGCCGCCGCGAGGATGTTTTTCGTTTTGTTGCGGTAAAACCCCGTCTGAAAAATATCCCGCTCAAATGCTCTCGGCTCGGCGCGAACATAGTCATCCAGCGTCCTGTATTTTTCAAACAGTTTCGCCGTCACCTCGTTCACCTTCTTGTCCGTGCATTGCGCCGACAACTGGACCGCCACCATAAGCTCCCAGTTGTTCCTGTGCCGCAACACCATCCCCGCTTTCGGGAACAGTCTTTTGAGCATCGCCAAAATCTTTTTTGCTATCTTTTTTCTTTTTTCGGTCACTGTCATATCCGTATACTAGAGAAAATACCGCTAAAAAGCAAAACTCCCGCATAGTTCATGCGGGAGTTTGAAACGAATTGGGAGCAATGCCGGCTTCCTTGAGGAATAATCTATCAAACTCAATGGGAAGCGGATAGAACGCTACAGTCAGCATCGGTGGATCAAAACTAATGCCAAGTTGTGCGCGATGACCATATCGATGCGCAACGCTTTTAACCTCCTCAATAATAGGAAGCGCTTTCGTTGTGCGCTCCATGCTACTACTAACACGAAGCAAAGCGTTGAGTCTTTCGAGTAATGGATTTAATTCCCTCGAAAAGTCTTTTATGAAATTCTCCACAGTATTCCTCCTTTTTTAGTAAGGAACTGTTACCATGCCATTATAACAAATTCTCTTTTCCTTGCAAGTACTCCTTGATGCGCAGAAGCCCTTCTTGGATTTTCTCGACATCCAGTGCGTAGCTCAATCGGATGCGGTCGGGATCGCCAAACCACGCGCCGTCATAGGTGATAACCTTGTGATCATAGTAGAGTTCGTTCACCACACGATTTGAGTTTTTGATTTTGGGAAACACATAGAAAGCGCCTTCGGGTTTCCAGAGATCGAACCCAAGATCGAGCAGTCCCTGATAGAGAATATCGCGCCGCTCTTTCCATACCGCGACTTGGGAGTCAATGAAACTGCGCGGGACCTTTGTCGCCTCATACGCCATTTCCTGCCCGAGAATATTGGTGTTCATGGACGTGTGTACTTTCATCTCGATGGTCTTTTGCACCAGCGCTTTGTCGGGAGAATACAGGTATCCGACGCGGAAGCCGCACATCGCGTAGGTCTTTGAGAACGAGTTGACGGTGATGACGTGGTCGCCCTTGATGAGATAATTTTCCCGTTCGTAGATGAGGTCTTTGTACACTTCATCCGATATGATGTATACGCCAAGCTCGCCGCAGAGCTTTTCTATCGCTTTGAGCGTCTCGATATCCTCCACCCTGCCCGTCGGGTTGGAAGGAGAATTGATAAGCACCGCCCTGCACCCTTTTATTTTCTCTTTGAAATCGGCAAGGTCTATCCTTCCGTCAATGAGATCGGTGTACACCGTTTCCATGCCGGCAAATTGGATCACGAAAGGATAGGAATAATAATACGGCCGCGGGAGGAGCACGCGATTATCGGGTTCTTTGGGGTTCGAAAGCACGCGGAAAATAAGGTCGAGCGCCTCTGACGCGCCGTTGGTGATGACGAAATTGTCCGGGTCCGCGTTGGGATAGTGTTTGGCGAGCGCCTCGCGCAAATTCTGCTGGCCTTGGATCAGACCGTACTTGAACGCTTTATACGTCGGCAGGATCTCATAGATCTCTTTGGGCGGCGGCAGGTCGGGCTGGCCGCTCCCGAACGAGATGATGCCGTCGCCCGATTTCCCGACGAAAAACGACGCGCTGGTGATAGGGGGATTTTGCGCCATGTCCGGATTACTTTTTTGCTTTTTTTATTTGCCCAAGCAGCGCGAGCGCGCCGTACAACCCTCCCACGTCCCCCAGCGCCGCTTTTTTTATTTCCGGAAGTTCAGGAAAAATACGCATAATCTCTTTGGTATAGGAGATGACCTTTGGCAATGAAATAGAATTGAGCATGACCGACCCGCCGACCACCACGCGATCGGGCGACCAATGGACTATGGTGTTGTGCACGCCGTGCGCCAGATAGCGCGCCGCCTCGTCCCACGCCTCCGCGTCGATGATCTCATGGGGTTTTTTATGATGGCGCGCCGCCATGGCGGATCCGGAAACATAGTGTTCTAAAGATTTTCCCGCATGCACGATCTGCTGACCCGGCTCAAACCCCATGGCGTTGCGGTCGATGCGCCCGTTCACGATGCGCGCGCCGCCCACGCCGGTGCTCACCGTGAGATACGCGACGACAGCTTTCCCCTTCCCTGCGCCAAAATGCGCCTCTCCCAACCCGGATAATGCCGCGTCATTTTCAAGATGCACTTTTTTTGTTCCCGCAGCTTTTTCAAGCGCCTTTTTAAGCGGTTTCCCGATCCATCCCGACAAATGAGGAGCATTCGCCAGTCTGGTTTTTTTCGCGTCAAGCGGCCCGGCAACGCCTCCGACAGCCATAGTGATGTTCCCTTTTCCCGCAAGCGATGAAACGATATCGGCGATAACCCGCATCCCTTCGTCAAAGTCATGCGGCGTGGGCACGATCTTCGGCCGCCCCATATGCTTGCCGTTTCGTGAAACGGCAAGGCGCATTTTCGTTCCTCCGATGTCAAAAAGTAGATACATATTACGCCATCATCTTTTTAAATTCCTCCACCATCGGCACCGCTTCCGGATCAACGCCGTAAAAAAGAGCCAGATAGTACGCAACCCAGTCACCGATGAGCACTACGCGGAATATCCGCTCCCAGGGGTCGGTGCCTTCGAGCATGATCTCTTCTACCGGCAATCCCCTCTTTTTATACACCTCTTTCAGAACGCTGATACGCTTCAGCCGTTTCACGACGCGCGGATGGTCCGAGCCGTCAGTCAGTAGGATAAAATGAAAGCGTTCCGAAAGCATCCGTGTTGCGGGCACGACATCGAACCCCGTCATTTCGTTGTGGTTGAGCTCCGGCACGACATTCCAAAACGCCGGAATCTTTCCCGTTTCGTTGAATTTGATCTTCCAGATGCGGGCAAGCGCGCTATGGTGGGCCGAAGCGTACACGACGGGAATCTTTCCCCGAAGTTTTTCCGCCAGCACCTTGCCTTCTTGTTCCGCCGCCGCGACATCAAGCGTTTGCGCAAGCTGTGAAAGGTCGGCGCATTCCTTGGTTCTGCCCAACAATGCCAACAATGCCTTGAGCGAGAGCCCAAGCGCCATGCGCGGCTGAATGCCGGTATCGGGCAGACGGACATAAGGAACGCGGTATTCCCGCGCCAGGTCAAGCAGGACGCCGCCCGTGGCGATAGCGGCAACGCGAAACCCCCGCTCGTGCGCCTCTTTGAAGCCGTCTATCGTCTCCTCGGTGTTGCCCGAGTACGAACACGCGATGAAAAGGGTTTCGTCCGCGTCGCTTGACTGTATTGCCGGAAGCCCGTAGTCGCGATGCATGGTGAGCGTACTATCGGAACCAACCTGCTTGAGCAGTTCCGGCGCGAGATTGGACCCTCCCATACCAAGGATGAGCGCGCGCCTGGCGATACCGAGGCCTTCGCCATTCTCAACAACGGGCTCATACGCGAATTGTTTCGGGAAATCCCTGATCGCCTTGTCCATCATACTGTTGAAATAAGTCGTTGCGCCATCATACCATTTTGTCGGATTGAGGGGTAGGCCCGCCCGAACGACTGAAACCGGCCCGACAAAGTCATTTTGGCAGGTCGTTCCCCGCCAGAACGGTACTGTCGGGCTGGAGTCGGGCGGGGACGGTGAAATAAAAGCGCGAGCCCGCTTTTCTCTGTTCTTTGCCCTCCCCCCATGAAGCCGGCGACTCGCACGCGACCCTGCCGCCGTGCCCTTCAACGATGGTTTTGACGATGAACAACCCAAGTCCCGTGCCTACATTTTTCGCTTCGATGCTGTTCGTCGCCCTGAAAAATTCCCCGAATAAAAATTTCTGGTCGTTCGCCGGCACGCCGATGCCGTCGTCTTTCACCGAGAACGCCGCTTCATGCTCGTTTTCGGAAAGCTCGACGAGAACGGTTCCCCCGTCTTTGGTATACATGATGGCATTGCCCAGCAGCTGCTCCATGGCGCGCGCGATGTTCAGGACGCTCGCTTCTATCGCATAGGCGCCATCGGGAGCCTTGAACTCCAGCGTGATGCCTCTGCTTTTTGCCGTACTCTCAAATCCCTCCATGACTTCCTTGGCTTTTTCGCGGATAGAAAATCGGGAAACAACACCGGGCTTATACCCGATCCCCAGCTCGGAGATGGTCAGCAGGTCGCCGACGATTTTTGACAGCGACTCGGCGTTCTTATACAGATCATCGATCTTGCTTTTTGTTTCGACCGGATCAAGGGGTTCTTTTCCTGAAGCGGCAAGGCCTTCCGCCGTCCATCGTATCACCGATATGGGCGTGCGAAGCTGGTGCGACGCGGTGGCGATGAAATGGTCTTTGATCTGCGACAGCTCTTTTTCCTTCGCCAAACTGCGCGCTAAACCTTCCAGCCGCGCTTTTGCTTCGCGCAATTCTTCGATGCCTTTCAGGTTTTTCGCCATGGCGTTGAAGCTGTTCGCCAAGCTTTCCAGTTCGTCTCTCGTTTCAAGCGCTATGCGATGGTCGAGATTCCCTCCCCCGATGATTTTTGCCCCTTTTTCAAGAATACGGATCGGCCTTAGGATACGGTACGCGAACAGCGTAGAAACAACCATAACCATAGCTAAAATCATAAGCAAGAACCACGCCGCCTGACTCATGATCGAGTACACTGCGGCATACGCGTCCGCTTTCGGCCACTCCGCCACCAGCGCCCATTCAACATCTTTAAGTTTCTTGCCGCTTGCGATAACGAGATCGCCGAAACTCGACTGATATTCTTCCTGGCTCTCTGCCCCGCCGCCGGCATAACCACCGAGCACCGAGAGAATGAATACGTGCGATCCGAAATGCGCGAACGAAAGATTCTGCGGCTTGGCCCACAACTCCCCTTTCTCGTCGGCAAGCATCAGATACCCGCTGTTTCCCAGAATGCCGTCGGTTACCATGCGCGCAACCGGCTTCAGCGAAACAACGCCGCTTATGACGCCAATGATAACGCCATCTTTATTTTTAACGGGAGCGGCGACCGGCAAAAAGTATTCTCCATTGTTGCTCGTAATGGAACCAAAGTAATCTTCTCCTTTGATCGCTTTTTTAAACGCGGGAGACGCTCTCTGATCCTTAAGCTCTCGCGCGACACCACCGGCCATACGCATGGCAAGCTCCATGCCATTTTCTGATTTTTCGGGATAACTTGCGTCATATTCCACAAAGCTGATCTCGGTAATATGTCTATTGGCGCGTATCATTTCCTCCAGCAAGAATTCCTGCTGATCAAATGGGATCCCGCTCATTGCCGAAACCTGCGACGCGACCTGCACGTGAAAAAGCGTTTTTACGTCAGTCAAAAATTTTTCGATTTCCTTTTCCTTCTGCGTGAGAAGTTGGTGCTCTAATTGTCCAATATTATAGCGTTGCGTCGTGTTGACAACATAAATTCCGACCAGCGCAAGCAAGATAAGAGGAACCAGGGAAACCAGGGCAAACGTGATAAAAATTTTTGTGCGCAGTGTAAATCTCATTTCAGTATTATTCCCAGCCGCGTTCTGAGCGATTTTCTTTCATGCGCGAGGCGCGACGCGGAAATGGTAGATATTCTACCATGACAAGGAGCAACGAAGCGAGGGAAGAAAATCGCCAGAACCCGAAGGGATACGGCCAATTTCGCACGGATACTGCGTCGCTCCTCCTTGATGTATATATCATACACCTGCGTCGTCGCTCCTTGTCCCGCGCAAAATTGGCTCGTATCGCGGCGGGAAGTAATATTGAAATGAGATTTAGTATTCATTTCAACAATGCCTGTTTAATTTCCTCGCGGATATACGTTTCGGCAAGCGGCCGCGTCCTTCCCGAACCCATGATGTCGTCGGCGTAGCTCGCGTTTGTCGCGTAGTCGTACGCATCGGGAACCCCGATGACATGCAGCAGCTCATGATACAGCGTCGTAGAACCGTAGGCGGTCTGCGTGAAATAATCATACGCGACCAAAACGCCAAGCACGCTGCTTGATGCGCCCACCCCCTGATACACCAATACCCTCACCGGCAATTCAGTCTGCTGCCGCTTCACGAAACGCTCATCATAAAGATCTCCGTTTTGATTGAAAATCCTGCGTCCCGTTTCCGCCATGATCCTTCTGATGGCGCCGGGATTGCCGCGCGAGGTGTCGTCGCCTTCATAAAACGAAGACGGCTCGCCGCCGATCGCCGGCTTTGGGAAAAGCGCAACGCGCAGAAGCTGGCCCGGCCCGAACTGCCGCGCGTGAAACGCCTGCGCCTCCGCTAATCCCTTTTTAATCACCTCATAAAAACGCGGGTCCGGCGTTTGGTCGTTCGGCACGAAATAAATAACCTCAAGCTTAATGCCGTCAAGAGGCACTCCGGGAGCCTGATAATAATGCAGCCGCGGAATTTCCGATACCCGAAACCCGGCGACCGTAAAAATGCCGCTTAAAAGAATCAGCACGCATCCGATGATGATCGCCGCTTTTTTCATTGAGAAGAATCAGCCTTGAAGCTCGTTCAATTTTGGGCGCGTCTCGGGTCCCACAAAGCCATTCGCCGGCACAATGCCGTATTTTTTCTGGAATTGCACGACCGCGGCTTTTGTGAGAGAGCCGAAATAGCCGCTCACGATACCCCGGGGATAGACTTCTTTGTCTTTGCTCAACAATTCCTGCAGTTTCCGCACCGCTTCGCTCCGCGCGCCCAATGAGAGATTCTGCGTGAATACGAACTTTGCCGCAGAAACCGATCCCTCCGGATATGCCGCGAGCTGTGCCGCGCTTATGGCGACGATCGCTTTCCAGTCGTATCCGCCCTGCGCAAATTCTTCCGGAGACCGGATCCATTGCCGCTTCCCGTCTTTGACGACATACACGCGCGGGTCGCCCGCGACACGCACTAAAAGAACACCCGATGGAGTCGCCGCCAGGGCGGCAGTTGCCTGCGTTGCGCCGGCGGCGCCCGACTTCACCTGCACGGTGTTGGCAGACTCGTTCCCGGCAAGGTCGACCGAGCGCACGACATAATAGTGCGCGGCGGTTCCCGACGAATCGGTTTTTGTTTCGCTCGTTACATAGTTGAAAGCAACCTCGCCCAGCGTCCCCGCCTGCAAAGACCGGTATATCTTCACGTGATGAAAATCGGCTGACGGATTTTTCCATGCAAGCGTTATCGCGTTCGCCGCGGCTGTGGCCGCAACGGCGGTCGGTGCGACAGGCGGCGCCGTGTCGGCGGGCGCCACCAGCGCAAAGAGCGTCAAATGATTCACTCCCGCTGAAATGGTTTTGTTCTGTTTGTCGATGATCTGTTTATCCAGCGGCTTCCAGACATTCGCCGTTTCATCCAAAAAACTCAAAGCAAGGCTTTCCGGCGTCAGTCCCTTTGCGGCAAGATCGGCATCATCGTACGGGATCGTGATCGTGATCTCCGAATTCAGGTTGGTGATGGATGTTCCCACATCGTTTTTGGCGTCGATCTGATAACCGGTACCAACCACGCTTGAAGAGGAAAATGAGGGAACTTCCGTCGTCGGCTTCATGGTAATGCTTGCCGAACCGGTTGTGCCAAGCGCGTTGGCCGGCATGGTGACTTTCGCGCCGTCTGAAACTTCAACGCTCTGGGGTTTGGCAACCTCCACAACGCGCTCGGCCGCCTGCGCAAGCGCCGCCACGGAAAGCAGAACAAGGTCCTGCACCGCTGACGCCTGGTCGTCGATCTCGATGACCGCATCGGATGATTTGGAGAACGCGCCGTTCTGTTCAAAAGAGCTTGCCACATGCCACCGGTCGCGCCGCGTGACGTTCAAGCTGTATGCCCCGTTTGCGTCCGAACGCGTGCTTGCCGAACCGCCCGATTCAGACCACGCCCACACGAACGCGGGAACTCCCTTGCCATCGATGGTTGTCGCGCCGGTCAGTTTCGTGTCCGGTTTCCGGAAGAGCAGATCGATGGTTGCCGTTTTCCCCGCAGCCACCGTTACGCTCACTTCGGCGGGATTGATAAAGCCCTGCTCCGGCCCAAAGAACGCGTGAGCGAAATAGGTGCCCGGAGGAACGGCGATCTTGAAATTGCCGAGATTGTCAGAATTGCCGCCGGCAACAAAAGGAGATGTCAGCATTGAAGTCATCGTCGTAACGCTCATGTCCGTGAAGCTCCTGTTTTCGATCGAAATCCACGCGTTGGCAAGCGGGGAGCCGTCCGCTGCTTTTGTCGTGCCCGCGATAAAACTGTCGGCTTTAGTCAGTATGACGTCGATCGTCCGCTTTTCTCCCGCAACGACCGCCACCGCGATATCGCTTCCCTGCGCGACGTACCCCGATGAAGGATCAACCCACGCGCCCAGATACCAGGTGCCCGGACCGACGCGGACGCTGTACATTCCCCCGGTACCCATAATCGCATTCCGCCATGCGCCGCCGACCGATGAAACATATATCTTTATCGTGCTCGCATCGATTCCTGTCACCGCCGCTCCGCCGGCGTCACGCAGCGAACCGGCGATTGTCGCATCGTCCCCGGCGATCGTAAAGCTCGCTTTTTGCACAGCCCCCGCGGCAACCGTCACTGATTGGGAAGACGGGGCGCTATATTTTGAATCAGGCGAAAAATATATCGTCAGGGTATACGTTCCTGCCGGCACGCGGAAACTGAAATTCCCTTTTTCGATGGGGCCGCCGAATGCGGGCGTCGTCATGGTCATCGTACCCGATCCGGCGCCTGTCGTCGCAAAAGCATACGTTGAAATGTATCCGAACGCATCGGCAAGAACCTGCCCATTCTGATCGACAACGCTTCCGAAAATCTGGGCATCCGCGACCAGCATCGTAAAATTCACCACGTTGGTCTGTCCCGATGAAACCGTAACCGTTTTCTGCCCCTGCTCGTAGTAATAGCCCAGGAGCGGCTCCGAGTATACGCTCACTCCCCAATCGCCGGGAGCGACGGCAAGCGCGAATCTGCCGTCCGAGCCTGATTTGGTCTGCGCGAATGCGCCGGTCGTATATTGATTCGCGCTCACGAAAATGCCGGCAAGCCCGACTCCTTGCGCGTCAGTCACTTTCCCCGACAGGACCGCGTCGCTTGCGGCCGTCGTCGCCGCGCTCATGGTCGTTGCGGAAGCCGACGGGCTCCAGGCGGAAATGTTGCCTGTCGCGTCATACGCCGCAATGGCATACACATAGTTCGTGGAAGGGTTTAAACCGGCATCGGTATAGGAAAGCGCGGTTGTCGTGGTAAGATGGGAGCCGCTCCGGAAAATCTTATATCCGGCCACGCCGATATTGTCGGTGGCACCCGACCATGAGATGCTGATGCTGGAAGAAGAAACAGCATATGCCGAAGCTGTGGTGGGAGACGTGGGCGCCGTGAAATCCTGTGTCGTAGTGGACGTCGTACCGGATGTTCCGGAAGTGGTGGTGGTCGTACCGGATGTCGTGCCTGATGAAGCGGCTGTAAATTGGTATTGCGTGCTTGCCGTATTCAGGTATCCGCTATTTTTCGACTCCACTTTAAAATAATATATCATGCCATAGGAAAGACCCGTCAGGTTGACACAATGCGCCGTCACATTCCCCCCCGCGTCGCACCGGTAGTCGCTCGAGAAACTGAAATTGCCTGATGTCGCGCTGTACATCACGCGCGAATCTGACGCGTCATCCGTCATCCAGGTGATCTGCGCGCCCGAACCCATGATATTCACCGCTTGTACGGTGGAAATGACCGGCGCCGTGGTATCTGTTGTGGTTGTAGTTGTTGTCGAGCCGCTTCCGCTTGAGGTGAGCGTCGTTGCGGAAACCGCGGAGCTTTGCGAAGACATGTTTCCCGCCGCGTCGTAGGCGGCAACCGTATAGCTAAAGAGCGTTCCGGCGGCTAAACCGCTATCGGAATACGAAAGGCCGGTTGTCGTGGTGAGATACGTCCCGTTCCGATATATCGTGTATCCCGTTACGCCCACGTTGTCGGTCGATCCGGACCACGAAATGCTGATGCTGGAAGAAGACTGCACCGAAATAGATGCCACGGGCGCTGTGGGCGCCTGGGTGTCGCCCGACGTTCCCGAACCGCTACCGGAACCACTACCCGAACTGCAGCTTGTCGCGAACCCAAACGACCAATCGGAAGAATCAACCGCAAGATATCCGTGAGAGGGGCTATGCGCTTCTATCCAGATTTTATATGGAACGCCCGTGCTGATGCCTGACGGCGTCGCCCAATCGTAAGTCGAACCGCTCGCCGGATGCATGATATTCCATACGGACGGATTTGAGGAATACATCGGCGGGGAGCCTTCTGATTCCATGCGGTATGCCAACGCGACATGGTCATAGTCCGTTCCGCTCCATGTTATGGACACGGTGCTCCCGGGCGTATAACACTGCCCGCCGTTGGGAGAAACCACATTCACCGAAGCGGCGAATGAAACCGGGGAGATAAAAAAAGAAAAACCAAGGGTAATCGCGGCAGAAAATAATATTTTTTTCATAGTTGTATTTTTCTCATTATACCATGTTTTTTTGCCGCAGCATGGCCCGTTGTCCACATTCCTACGCCTGTGCAACCGGTTTTTGGGCGATTGACGCCTCTAAGATGGCGTCGCGCACCGCGTTGGGATTGCGCATATAGCGGAACGAAAAATCCTGATGCTCGCCCGCGGTGCTCACCTTGATGGTCCCGTAGTCAAGCATCGTGCCCAGGATCCCGTTCACCTCCACCATCACGTCCTGGATCTTCGCCAGTTCGAATTCCCCGACCGATTGCGAAAAGAGCCCCCGCTGTTCGACGGCGATGACGCGCCTGTCGGTCAGCACCCAGAAATCAAGCGAAAAGTCTATCAGCACCACGAAAAGAACGATCCAAAATATATGCAGAAACGCGACGGCGCCAAGCAGGAGCAGCGGAATGAACAGCGTATACTCGTCCGGTAGCTGCGTGACGCCCAACAGCGCGAGCGCGACGATAACGCACGCGAACAACACGACCGGCGCGAGCTCCAAAAACAGCAAAAACCCGTGATGGTAATAGGTGGCTCTTGCGGTTTCCCCTTCCCGGAATAAAAGCATAATCGCTTCGCTTAAGTTAAAGGACCTTATAGACTCATCTGATTGCGCCCGATCATATCAAGAATATCGGCCCAGGGGATCGTCGGCGCCAAAGACAGTTCCACCCAGATAAAAACGGCGGAACCCGCCAAAAAAAGGAGGATGCGCCCGCGGTGCGAGTTTTGTCTGACGCGAAAGCGCTGAAAATGGTACAGCACGACGAACGTGCCGAACGCCACGACAAGCGCGAAAGCGCACACCACGATAAAAAGCACGAGCCGTATCATGCTTTCAGTATATCACTTCGCCCATAATCCCCAAAACAAGCTACGCAAGCCGGGCGAGATCGGCGAGCACCTCCCGTGCGTGCTCGTCCGGCTTCACGTTTTCATATATTTTCGCGATAGCGCCTTCGGGATCGATGAGAAACGACGTGCGCCGGGTGCCCATGTACGTCTTCCCCATGAATTTTTTCTCGCCCCACACGCCGTACAACAAGACGACTTTTTTATCGGTGTCGGCAAGCAGAGTGAACGGCAGAGCGTATTTTTCCGCGAATTTTCCGTGGCTTTTAGGCGTGTCCACGCTCACGCCGAACACCACCGCCTTCATCTTTTGAAATTGCGGGAAATTGTCGCGGATGGAGCATGCTTCTTTCGTGCATCCGGGCGTATCGTCTTTAGGGTAAAAATACACCAATACCCATGCACCTTTTGAGCCGGAAAGCGGGTGTTCTTTCCCCTCCTGATCCGGAAGCGTGAAATCCGGCGCTTTATCGCCCTCTTTCAATTTGAGAGATGTCGGCATAGGCATATACTAGCACAAAAAAGACCGCTTAAAAAGTAAAAGCGGCCCCTCATGCGAGAGGGCCGCTTTTTGTTTCCATGCACCATAAGACATATTCTCTGCAGTTCGCTTGCGGATTCGTGCAATCACGAAGATGCTCGTGGAGCTTGGGAAGGATTGAAATAATCTCAACCCCGGTCAGCGATCTTGGTTCCCCGAAACCATACGCCGACAGAATCTCCGTCGGAGGACATTCGAACGGAATCGAGTACCCGGCTTCTTCTTCGCTGAAAAAGAAGCCGGGCCAATCAAGACTGGGCATTCGAAACCCCATGCTTCACCTTCCTTTCCTGTGAGTATTTTTTTGTTAAACAGCTAATCAAACTTATTCCGATATGCCATCTGCATCAGCATCGGCCTTGCTTTCCCCATGCGGCGCGCCGCTTCCTCTTTCGTTTCGTCATCGATATCTTCGCCATTCCTAATCGTATCGTAATTTTTAAGTATCTGATTTGCAAGCGTCTGGCGGTCAGTCCTGTTCATCGGTCCGTGATCGTCAAACTGGACGAACCCGTTTTCATCGACAAGCTCCATAAATTCCTGGACAAGCAGCTCCGCTCTTTCCGTTCCGTATCCGGCTGTTTGTTCTGATTCGGGGAGAATTTCTTTCATATGCTTTAACAATACAGGAAGATAACCGCTCTGTCAAGCTTTTACGCGCCGTTCCCCTGGCGCACCATAACGATATTCCCATCTCGTACCGATACCAGCGTCGACGGTTTGGATGCCACGCGCTTCCCGGCGCTTATATAAAAATCAATGTTGCCACCAAAATACGCGCGGGCTTCTTTGACGGTTGTCGCAGGCGGCAAACCTTCAGGATTGGCGCTTGGCGCCACCAGCGGACCGGTTTTGGCAAGTAACGCACGCAGGCTTTTTTTCCCGGGCAGGCGGAACGCAAGCGTCTTGGTACCGCGATGAAGATACGCGAAACGCCGGTGCGGACACGACAAAATCACGCTCACGTTCCCCGGCCAGAAACGGGAAAGTATATTGCCTGTTTTTTTATCAATCCTGATGCAAAACCGCCTAAGATCGGCGGTTGAACCGATGAGAACGATGAGCGGCTTTTTCGGATTTCGCTTCTTGATCTTGAAAATCCGCGCTACCGCCTTTTTTGAAAACGCACTGCCGACAAGACCATAGAGAGTATCGGTAGGCATAATACCGATGCCTCCGGCGGTAAGCACGTTCTCCGGTTTTTCCCGCAAAAATCGTTTCATGATTATAGTGTAGTATATTTTTGATAAAAAAACCCGGTTACGCGCAGATTCGCACGCAACCGGGCATTCTCTAACTTAGATCACCTCATCAATGAGACCAAACTTCATGGCCTCATGAGCGTTCATGCGCATTGATCCCCCGCACGCATGTTCGATTTCCTCCATGGATCTTCGCGTCCTTTCCGCAAAAATCTCATAGATCCTTTCTTGGCGCTTCTCCGCCGCATTCAGTGCGGCGTAAAAATGTTTCCGAAGAGTTTTCACCGTTCCTTTTATTTCCACGTCGTTATCGTGAATGGTGAAACTGGCGTCCTGATGCGCCGACCTGCGGACGCATGCCTGCAAAACCAGCGCGGCAGTGGAATTCGCCGCATGGCGCACAATCCCGTGAACTTCCGTGCCAAGAGAAGAAATAAAATCGTGAAGCGCGAGTCCGGGTCTCGCATCGCCGCCACTGCTGTCAATGATTGACAACGTGATTGGCGTATGCGTATCTCGCGATACGAGCTCGAGCAGAAGCCTCTTTATCCGCTCGACCTCTTCCTGGGTTATCCTTCCCTCGAAAACAACCGTTCTCTCCTTTAAAAGAGCATGGATTTCTTCCACTTTTACCTGTCTCATTTCGCTCCTTCCTTTCTTGGTTTTGTGGAATTACATCATACACGATAACTTAAAATTTGTCAACTTTGACGGTATTTCTATAAATGGTTACACTATAAGCAGAAAGAAGGTCGGGGAAAAATAATATATCTCTTAATAACCTTATGGAAGAAATACCTGATGTGAACAATATTCCTCCGGTGAATGAGGAGGAGGAAGAAGAAGAGAGAAAAAGCAAAATTATCATCACGGAGAAAGGCGAGGTTGTGACAGATAAGATGGCAACAGCCGATAAAGAGTGGCAAGAAAGAACGGGCGGAGACGGAAAATAGAAACACTTATAAAAACAGTCCCAATGTTCTCGGGACTGTTTTTATCTTTACTCCTGTTCCGGCACAAAAGGTATTTCTGCGTTTTTAAAGATATCGCCCTGGTTCAGTTCCGCAAGAATATCGTCGGGAATGGGAATGGCGGAGCGCACCGGGCTTTTGCCCGGGTAGCGCCACGCGGTAATAATCCTTATTTTTGCGTTTTGCGTTTTAAGCTTTGAGTTTATTTTCTGATACATCACCCACACCTCCTTCTGGTGTTTGGTGCCGGTCGGCTGCATAACCGCGACCGTACCCGGCGCAACGCCGACTTCCATGCGCTTGGGTGCCCGGACGACACGCCGGATAAGACCCTCGGAAATGCCGTAGTAGAGCATCTTGCCCGTCACGTGCATCGTCCAGGAATATTTTTTGTCGTTTTTCGGAGCTTTAAATTGCATTAAAGAGAAACTGCTGCAAGCACATTCACGAGTCCGGATCCGTATACATCGTCCCTGCCCGCAGGACCAAGATCCGTAGCAGAATCTTGGAGCCGCAAGAGCACTTCTGAAGGATCCCATGCGCCATTTTCGTTCGCGTCGTATGCGGCGTTAACGGGAGCTTTCAAAAGCAATGCGGCCGAGCCTGCGACGTGCGGAGATGCCATTGAGGTTCCGCTTAGCGTCGCGTATTTTGTTCCTTTATAAGTCGAATAGATGCTTACGCCGGGAGCCGCGAGGTCGACTTCAGGGCCCCTGCTTGACCAGTATGGAGCGGTGTTGGAAGAGTCGGTGGCGCCAACGGCAATGACTTCTTCATACGCCGCAGGGTAAATGACGCTGCCGCCGCTGTTGCCCGCCGCGGCCACAACCACTACGCCCGCGTTGTACGCGCGTATGATAGCGTCATGCATCGCCTGCGAAGGACAATCACAGCCCAAACTCATATTGACGACTTTCATGCCGTGCGCGGTCGCCCAGTCGATGCCGTTAATGACGTTGGAAAGATATCCCGAGCCGTTGCGGTCCAGTACTTTAATGGCATACAAATTGACCACGGGACCGGCGCCCACGACGCCGATGGTGTTATTGAGCGCGCCGACAATGCCAGCCACATGAGAACCGTGGCCGTTGTCGTCGTTATAGTTCGAGGTGTACCACACTTCGCTCACGCCTCCTTTGATGTTGCCCGCCAGATCGGGATGCGATGTGCTGATGCCGGTATCGATAATGCCCACATCCGTTCCCGTCGCGGTGTTCCCTGTCGGCCACACCTCTTCGGCGTCTATCCGGTTGATGCCCCACGGCAACACTTGCGCGGGCTGTGAAGGCGTTCTGGCTTGCGCTACGGCCTTTTTGGCATCAACGGCGGCGAGCGCCTCAACGACAAAATCCGTCTCGACATAGGCCACGCGCTCGTCTTTGGCGATCTTCGCTTCCGCATCCTTGTCGGCGCTCACCACCGCATCGCCGTGCCGCAGTTTTTTAATCCTGACGACGTTCGCTCCGGCGAGAACATCCGCTTTCTCGGCATCCGAAACCCCTTCCTTAAACACGACTATCTTACGCTCGGGAACGGGAGTGTCGGCATCTTCTTGCGCAATAACAAAGGCGAAAAACCCCGTAAAGACGATGATAATCGCGAGAAAACCTGAAAAAACGTAGTTTCTTTTTTGCATAAATTTCATGATAAATACCATCCAGTACACTATACCTTATATTCCCTTGCGGGTCAAGGATTAGGACTCGCTATTTCACCAGCTGGTCGAGCTCTTGTTTGAACATTTCAAACGGCAGAGCGCCCGGCATGAGCTTGGTAACGCCGCTTTTCGTCCACAAAATGTTCCCCGGCGTTCCGTTCACTCCCGCCTGCACGCCTTCGGCCATGTCTTGCTGGACTTTTTGGGCATGCTTGCCGCTCTCAAGGCACGTCTTGAATTTTGCTTCGTTCAACCCGAGCTCCTTGGCCAACGGCACGAGCTTGGTCAGCGCGAATCCGGTTCCATTGGATGTCGTGCGGTCATATATGGCATCGGTGTATTTCCAAAACGCGTCATTGCCGCCAAGTTCCGCCGCGCATTCGCTCGCCTCGGCTTCTTTCTGGGCGTTCGCGTGGAATCCGAGCGGAAAATGGCGGTAGACCAGCGCGACCTTGTCTTTGTACGCCTCCAGAATCTGCTTGGTGGTCGGGTGGAACCGCTTGCAGAACGGACATTCAAAATCGGAGTATTCTATGAGAAAGACCTGCGCGTTCGGATTGCCCAGAATATGGTCAGCGGCGGAAACCGGTTTTACCGTGCCCGCCGCAGGAGCGGCGCCGGGCACCGGCGACGGCGGCGTTGCCGTTTTAGCGGCCGTTGGCGCTCCCGTCTCTGAAGCTTGCCGGCCGATGCCGCCGCCCGAAGACACGACCGCCAAGGCGACGATGATCCCCGCGATAACAATGGCTCCAGGAATCATAAGACTGTTTTGCGATGCGCTTTGTGCGCCAGACCCCTGGCCCTGCGCTTTGAGCTCTTTGAGTTTCGCTTCTAATGCTTCAACTTCATGCTGTGTGTCGCTTTCCATAGTATATATAAATTAAATAATGAACACCTCCCAGTATACCCTGTTTTAAAAAAACGCACCAGTGGATAAATAGTCATCCTTTCAGCTTAAGTTCCTTGATGGGCGCCGTAATCGCCGCAGGGTTTTTCTTCCACGCGTCCGACACATCGGCGTACAGCTCCAGCTCGTTACCGTCGGGATCCAGAATATACACGCTGTGCGTCACCGTGTGATCGCTCGCGCCCATGATGGTCACGCCTTTTTCTTTCAATTCGCGATACGCGTTCTGGATGTCTTCCGGTTTGTCGCCTATCTTGAACCCGATGTGGTACAGCCCCGTGCGCAGGCGGCGCGGCTCGGGCTCCATGCCGATCTCGATGAGCAATAATTCATGATGCGTCCGCCCCGAAGAAAATACCGCAAGACCCTGCTTGGCGTCGCGCGTGATCTGGGTAAACCCCAACACGTCGCGGTAAAAGTCCGCCGACCGTTCCAAGTCGCTCACATACAGCACCACATGGCCAAGTTCTTTGATACGCATATTATGTTCTTTGCTCGACAAAAGGGACAAAAGCGAACCCGGGATATTCGTCGACCGCGAACCCGCCTTCCTCATTTTTGGTCTCTTTGAAAATAGACCCGTCTTTGGGATACAGTATGACCCCACCCGCCTTCAACTGCTCGCGCCACACTTTGGGAACGCGAGGAACGGAAGCAGCCGCGATGATGCGGTCGAACCCTCCTTCTGTTTTTACAATATCGGTGATTCCCACGGAAGCGTCTTTGCAAAAGAAAGAAACGCGCGCGGACAATACCGGATATTTCGCGACATTTTCTTTTCCGAAAGAACACAGTTCGGGCACGATCTCCATCGCGTACACCCTTCCCTTTTTTCCGACAAGCTCCGCGAGCAGCGCCGTCTGCCACCCAGACCCGTAGCCGACTTCCAGCACGACATCCCCTTCCTCCGCGGCGAGCCGCTCCAGCATGAATACCACGGTGTACGGCTGGGAAATGGTTTGCTCAAATCCGATAGAGAGCGCTTCATCGGCATACGCCAGATGCTTCTGCTCTTTCGGGACGAAATCCGCCCGGTCCACCGCCCGCAACGCCCGAGTGATCCGCTCCGACTGTAAAACGCCGCTTCGCATCAATGCCAACACAAGGGCTTCTTTAGTCATGGAAATACATCTCCATCCTGCTCACCTTGAACGGCTCCTTGGAATATGAAATGGCGAGCTCGGTTTTTTTGAAAACATCCTTGATCTTCTTGGCGAGCCGGACGGCAAGCTGGTCTTCGGTCGTCGTCACGCTGTATCCTCCTTTTTGTTTCTCGATTCCGATAACGCGATGCTGGGAGTCTTGGCGCTCCGCCCGCGCCCCATATCCCGCTATCAGGTGCATCAGTTCCGCTTCATGTCGTGCGGGAACGTCGTGTAGCCGAATCTCCCCTTCATACATATGCTGTGTCGTCATCGTGCACGCCGGGCACATCAGAAAATGAACGTCTTTTCCCGCAAACTCTTTTTTAAGCACCTTCTGGCCTTGCGGATGATGCCACGCTTTTTTAAACAACACGTTGCGGCAGCGCGGGCAGATCACCAGTCCCTTGGGCGTTTTGCGGTATTTGTCGCGCCAATCCTCGCGCCGAACCTGCCGCGTATGCTGTGATTTTCTTTTTCCGTTCATAGCAATTATGATACTCCCGCCCTGTGCAGAATGCAATGGAACTCCATCAGAAATTTTTTACATCTTTCAGCCACCGCAACAGTTTTTTCTTCAAAGGCGGCGGCTTGAGATTTTCTTTCACAAGAGAACGAATATCCTTCCAAAAAAACTCGATATGGTCCTCGACGGATTTCACGTTCGCGGCGCCAAGGCGCGCAGAATATACGAAATTTATCTCGTGGCGCTTGCCCTTTCCTACGCCAAACCGATTTTCAACGATGCCGATGAGTTTGAGAGAGCTTACGGAAGCGCCAAGCTCTTCTTTGATCTCCCGCTTGAGCGCGTTTTCGCTTGATTCCCCGAATTCCACATGCCCGCCGGGCAAAAAATAATATTTTTTTGTTTTCTGCTTGCACAGCAACAGGGCACCGTCCCGCACGATAACCGCCCGCGCGATGATTTCTATCGTTTTGGCCTTCATGTCTTCAGTATACCACTTTTACTTATTCAAATCGTCAATATCGTTCTGATACTGGGCGGCCAGCAGGGCGACGTTGTCGCCGTAAAACCGATACTTCAGATTGGTGGAGCCGGAAAAATAGCGCATCGCGGCGGCCCATTCCCCGCTCTGCGTTCCCGCACCGCCCGATTTAAGCTTGAGCGCGGCGGCAAGGAACGCGTCGCGGATATCCCATGGGTCAGCCGGCTTCCCCGTCAGCGCGGTCACCTTATCCTTAAATCCCATCCACGTGGAAGGGATGAATTGCGCGGGGCCCATCGCGCCGCCCCAGCCCATCTGGTTGCCCGCGCTGTCGCGCATCGGGCACGAAACGGGCGTCACATCCGGGTTCAATCCGAGCTCCTTGGTAATGACTTTGAATGGCTCCTGATCTCTGGTCGGCTTCATGATGACTCTCCACCCTTTGCTTGCAGGGTCGCCGGGGCGATTGCACGTGCCGACGTTTTTCCCCAGATTGGATTCCTGCGTCAAAACAGCAAGCAGAAACGCCGCGCGCACGCCGCTTTGCGAGGAAGCCCACTCTGCTATCTGGACCGCCTCGCCGAAGGTGATTTGTTTGCCGACATTGAACAGGTCGTAGATCCTCCCCCGGATCTCCATGGCTTTTTTCTTGGTATCTTTCAAAGCGGCCTGGTAATTGCTTTCCTTTCCTTTGGTTTGCGCCAACAGCGCGTTCTGGTCGGTGATGCTGCGCGCGAGCTTTTGGTTCTGGAGCGCGATGATGGCGGCAAAGCTTTGCTGTTCTTCTTTTTTATCCGCAAGTTCAGATCGATTGCCTTCCAAGATGACCGTTTGCAATTGTATCTGGCCCAGAATATCGGCAAGGCCCTGATTCAGCTTCTGAACATTGCGCAGTTCGGTGTACATGCCCGAAAAGCTTGCCTCGGAAAGCACCGCATCCACCAGCGAACGACGGTCCTGTTCGTACAGCATGCGGATAAGCGAGCCGATTTTGTCTTTGAGCGAAGCGATCTTCTCATTGTTCTGGTCGATGGCGCTTTGGGTCTGCCTGATCTCTCCCGCTGTTTTTTCTATCTCGATGGCCGTTTGTTTTATTTTCAACGCCAGCGCGGCGCTTTGGGTCTTCAGCTGTTTTATCTTGTTGGCAAGCGTGTTTTTTTCCGACTGGATTCCCGTCAATTGCCGTTCGAAATCCGCTATTTGCTTTTCAATATCAGCAAGCTGCTGTTCCAGCTCTGTTTTCTGTTCCTGGAGCTGTCCGGACACGCTCGTCTCTGCAAATACGCCCGCTTGCGCCGCGAACAGCGAAATCATGCAGAACGAAACAACCGCCATTTTTACATTGCGTACCAACATGGATTCATTATATCATTTAACCCATGCAGAAGCATAAAGAAACAATGTGGGACGTGACCGTCATCGGCGGCGGGCCCGCGGGCATGATGGCGGCCGCACGCGCGGCAGAGCTTGGCGCGAAGGTCGTCGTGCTTGAGAAAAATGACGCGCCGGGCAAAAAGCTCCTGATAACGGGCGGCGGCAGGTGCAACGTCACCAACGCCGAGTTGGACGTGCGCGCGTTCCTCGCCAAATTCAAGAAAAACGACAAGTTCCTGTTCTCGGCGTTTTCGCAATGGAGCGTCAAAGAAACGCTGGATTTTTTCCACGCGCGCGGCATGCCCACCAAGGTGGAAGCGGAAAACCGCGTGTTCCCCAAAAGCAATACCGCGCAGTCGGTGTGGGACGTGATGGTGCGCTCCATGAAAGACGGCGGCGTGACGGTTCTTTCGCGTTCCTCTGTCGCGGGATTCATCAAAAAAGAAAATACGATTCAAGCCGTGCGTCTCATGAACGGCAAAGAAATACGCGCGCATTCTTTTGTGCTGGCGACGGGCGGCAAATCGCGTCCCGAAACAGGTTCGACAGGAGACGGATTCGCGTGGCTCAAAGAGATCGGCCATACCGTCGCCGATTCGGACCCCGCGCTCGTGCCCGTCGCCGTCAAAGACGCGTGGGTGAAAAAGCTCCAGGGTGTGAGCATGCCCGCCGTGAAAATAACCCTGTTTCAAAACGGGCAGAAACAAGGCGCGAGCGAAGGAAAAATCCTCTTCACGCATTTTGGCGTCAGCGGGCCGGCGATCTTGAACATGAGCAAAGACATCGGCGAACTTTTAAAATACGGTGAGGCCGTCTTGTCGCTTGACCTGTTCCCTTCCCTCATCCCCGAAAAACTGGACGCGATGCTCCAAAAAACATTTAAAAAGCATAGCAACAAAAAATTCAAAAACAGTTTGAGCGCCCTGCTCCCTTCCGCGCTTGCTTCCGCTGTTGTTGAACGTTCGGGCATCAGCCCCGATATATTCTGCCACAGCATCCCCCGTGCGGAACGGCTCAAACTCGGCAAACTGCTCAAAGACATGCCCATGCGCGCGGAGCGCCTGCTAGGCGTCAAAAAAGCCGTCGTCTCAAGCGGCGGCGTGGCGCTGGAAGAGGTTGATTTCAAAACCATGCGCTCGCGCCTATACCCCAACCTGTATCTGGTCGGCGACATCTTGAACATCGACCGCCCGTCGGGCGGTTACTCCCTCCAGCTGTGCTGGACCACCGGCTGGGTCGCGGGCAACTGTGCCGGAAACACGATGGGCGAATGAGCTCTACCGCTCCAGATCAAGCATCTCGTCGATGCGGATCTGTTTGACGAATTCGGGAACATGGCTCACGAGGATCATCGCGCCCTGGTAGGCATCGAGCGCCTTGGCGATGACAGGCAGATGGCGGAAATTCATGTGGTTGGTCGGCTCGTCCAATATCAGCAGGCCCGGTTTTGTTAAGACCAGCCGCGCGAACGCGACCAGCCCCTTCTGCCCTTCCGACAGGCTGCCGATCTTTGTGCGCATCAGGTCGGCGGTTATCAAAAACCCGGCGGCAACGGAACGCAAAACTTCTTCCTCTTTTTTCTGCATCACGAACATGAGCGATTCATACACGCTGTCTTCGAAATTAAGCGTGGAAAAATCCTGGCGGTAATACCCGACCCGCACGCCTTCGGCGATATGTTCTCCCTTTGCGTGCCCGGAAGCGAGCGCTTCTAAAAGCGTGCTCTTGCCGATGCCGTTGGGGCCGGCAAGCAAAAGATGCGTATTCTTCTTCATCGATATCTTCGCTTTGTGCAAAACGGGCTTGCCTCCTTTCATCGTGGAAAAGGACGTGATGTTCAAGATTTCCCCCACCAACCCCTCCTGGAACGGGATGACAAAGGGGCGGATGGTCTTGTCTTCCCGGCGCACGTCCACCTGTGCTTCTTCCAACGCCTCCGCTTTCTCGCGCATGCGCTTGGCGACCAAGCGTAATTTTCCCCCTTTGTTGGCGAAAAAGTTCGCCCTTTCTTTGTTTTCCTGCGCTTCTTTGGCGAGGCGCGCGTTCTTGCTGTTTTCTTTTTCCATGCGCACCGCTATCTGCGCCGCCACGTCGAAATAGTTTCCGACGTACTGCTCAACTTTGCGCGTGAAAATATCCAGGTACAGCACGCCGTCCGTGAACGCATTGAGAAATTCCGCGTCGTGCGAAATGACGATCACCGTCTTCTGATATTTTTTGAGAAAATCGGTCAGATGCGCGATGCCCGCTTTGTCCAGGTTGTTCGTCGGCTCGTCAAGCAGTAAAAGGTCGGGGTCCTGGATGAGCGCGGAAGCCAGGAGCAGGCGCGCCTGCTGGCCGCCCGAAAACGATTTGACGATGCGGTCATGCGGGGCTTTCAAATTCACCACATCCAGCACCGCGTCGATGCGCGGGTCGATGTCGTATACTTTCTTTGGAAAGCATCTCTCAAAAAATTCGCGCACCGTCAACGCAAGATAGTCGCGCGGTATCACCTGTTTCGCGGTGGCGATGGTCAAATCTCGTTGGACATTGATGGAGCCGTGGTCGGGCTTGAGCGCGCCGGTGATGAGCTGGAAGATGGTGCTTTTCCCCGCGCCGTTTTGACCCATGAGCGTTATTTTCATCCCTCTGCGCACGGGAAAAGACACCTCATCCAGGATGGGCTTGTTGTGTCCGTGCTCAAAAGACACCTCGTCGAACCTCACGATCATTTCGCCGTCTGCCATATATTCCGTTTAAAGAAACAATAAGAACCTATGGTATCACCCATTCGCCGTGGTATCAACCCCACACTCAACAAGGATTGCGCCTCTGGCGCCAAGTGACTTTTTACTGTCAGCAAGAAACAGCATAATAAGATAATATGCGAGACTAATCCGCGAAATAATTATCCTTGTTGAGTGTGGGGTCAAGAATTTTATTCACTCGAACGGACCAGTTCCAGTTTTTTCTCCCGCGGCAAGCGTTTGATCTGTGCCTCGCGTTTCAGCGCCCGGCCTTTAGTGCGGAACCGTTCGGTGCGCACTATCTTTTTCACCGCGTGAGAGCGCGTATAGCTCCCGCCTTTTTTCTCCTGGTGCTGTTTTAGGCGGCGCGCAACATCGGTGGTGATGCCGGTGTAGATACTCCCGTCTTCGCATTGCGCCAGATAGACAAAATACATGCATCCAGTATACTGGATGCATGCGAAAATTTCCAAGCCCTTACCGCAAAGAATTCGAGATATTCAAGAAGCTCGACACGCCCGTAAAGATACAAGATTTTCTTGACGCCATCCGCATCAATTTTGAAGTGAAGCGGGAAACCTGCCGATCGCCCTTGATGGTTCTGCGTCACAAGGAAGCCCATTGCATGGAGGGCGCCATGCTCGCCGCCGCCGTCTTCTGGTATCACGGCGAAAAGCCGCTCCTTTTGGATTTGAAAGCCAACAGCAACGACGACGACCACGTCGTGGCGCTTTTTCGGCAAGGAAACCTGTGGGGCGCCATCTCAAAGACCAACCACGCCGTCCTGCAATACCGGGACCCGATTTACAAAACCGTCCGCGAACTGGCGCTGTCGTATTTCAACGAATATTTTCTGGAGAGCGGCGAGAAAACGCTCCGCAGCTACTCTGTTCCCTTTGATCTGTCGGGCTATCCGGGCGACTGGCTGGCCTCGCGGCAGAATCTGTGGCATGTCGCCGTGGACCTCGACACGTCGCCGCATGTTGCTCTCTTGAAAAACGGCGCGGCGCGGCGCCTGCGAAAAGCGAACGCTCTTGAAATAAAAGCGAGTACGCTGGCGCAGTGGAAAAAATAAGTTACTCGTCTTTCTTCGGGAGATTGAAATCGGGCGCGCCGCAGACATCGAGGTCTTCGCGCGTCAGGGGCTGGCCCGTTATCGCCCGCTCGCGCATGAGCGCGCACGGCAGTTTGAGAAACGGCGGCCTTTTACCGGCGGCAAAGTCAGTTGTTGTGAGCCCTCCGCGCTGTTCAAAGTGCGGGAAATCGACTTCATCGTCATGTTCAAGGCGGCAGTACGCGCCTATCCTGCCGAGCTTGTCCCAGTCGATGTCATACCCCCTCCACCGGTCAACCACGTCCACCGCAAGGCCGTAGTTGTGGATGCTTTTGCCCGCCGGCGCATCCGTGACGATATGCCCGTTCACCGTCCTGCCCTGGTTGTATATCTCGTCCTGTTCTTCAAACGTGCGGAAATCCTCGTTGATGCGCAGGGTATATCCGTAAAAAGTCGCGATGGGCATGAAGCAGTCGTTCACCTGCGCCAGAAAATTCGGGTCGATCATCGTCGGCAAGGGAACAGGCTTCTCTGGCGGCGACTGGTAGTCATTGCGCCGCTCGAAAGCATTGAAAGCGAAAGAAAGTCCGCCTGCCACAGAGACGGCAAAGACGGCGATGATGATAACAGAAAAGCGTTTACGCACATTCATTCCGTTATGGTAATATAATTTTAAATTCCGGTCTATGTTTTATATTTCCTAGCGAGCCCACGCGAAAATTTATTTTTGTGATGGGCGAGCGACGGAAATTCAAGAAATGCCATGGCATTTCTTATTTCCTTTTTCGCGCAAAAAGAACCGCCCGCGCGGCAACCACCAGCGCCGCTCCCGCGATGAAGGGAGCCTGGATGCCAAGAACGCCGGAGCCGACGCCGGCAACAAGCGGTATCATGCCCTGCGAAAACGCCATGAGAGAACCGTTGATGCCAAGCGCCGCGCCTTGTTTGTCCGGCGAGACGCTCTTGCTGACCAGCGCGCTCATGTTGGCCATTGAAAGCCCGTTGGGTATCGCCAAAAACGGAATCAAGACGTATACAAATACGACGCTCGGCGCAAACGGATAGACGGCGAGCGTGCCAGCAAGGACAAGAAGCGACCAGCGCAGTATCGCGCGCTCGCTGTATTTTTTAGAAAGGATCCGCAGGATAAAAAGCTGGGTGATAACGATCCACGCTCCGACAGCGCCAAAGAACGTTCCCAGGGACGCTTCGGAAAGACTGAATCGTGACACCAACAAAATTCCGATAAAAGAAATGAAGAACGAAAAACCTGATATATACAAAAAACTCGAGATGTATACCGGACGCGCATCCACGTCCCGCAGGGCGGCTCTGATATTATGGATTCCCTTAAAAAACGTAAAGGCGCGGCGCGCAGTTTTGTCCTTGCGCGTTTCAGGAAGAAAGAGGGAGATGAAAACAATATTTGCAATGCCCATCATGCCGGCAACCAAAAACGGAGCGGCGGCACTGCCCGTGATATGCGCGATCCATCCGCCGAGCAACGGTCCTAAAATGAAACCGATGCCGAATGCCGCGCCTATCAAGCCGAAGTTTTTCGCCCTGTCTTTGGGCTCCGTAACGTCGGCGATGCTTGCCTGCGCAATGCTGAAATTGCCTCCCGCGAGTCCCGCGACCGCGCGCGCGAACAAAAGAAGACCAAGAGACGCGACTTCTATGCCAAACCCGAAAAGCAACTGGGAAAGCGCGAGCACCGCAACGCCGACGGTCAGCAGGCGCTTCCTGCCGTATACATCAGAAAGCTCGCCCAAAATCGGCGCGGCGATAAATTGCATAAGACCGAACAGCGCGGTGGTGGCTCCCGCGATAAGATACTGGGCGTTTTGCGAGTAGCCATGCAAAAGAAACGATGGCGAGCCGGGGTCGGTGAAAATGATCGGAATGATGGGAATAACCATCCCGATGCCGATCATATCGATCAACAATGTTGCAAAGAGCACCGGGAGTGTTTTTTTCTGCATACGGTATTTTTGGATGACCTTTTAAAACCGCTTCACCGAAAGCTTTGCGCGTATTCCCCGGAAAATTGTACGACCAAAAACTTAAAAAGAGAAATGCTTCGAAAACTTCCCGACAAGCGGAAGCTCCGCTTCTTTGCCGCCAAGAACGTTCATGATCCCGATGACGGCAAGAACCAGCGTGGCGAGATTCACGATACCGAGAAGCGGCATCAAAGGCCACATGACCATGCCAAGAACCCATGTGCCAACCTCAATAACGAACAGCACAAGCCCTTGCTTGATGTGGAATTTCACGAACGGGTCGTCTTTCGCGGTGACGTACGGAACGATGACCAACGGCCCAAGATAGGCCAAAACCCCCATGAGCGTCTTGTTGCCCGCCGGCGGTGTGTTGTATTGAGAATCCATGCCTCCATTATACACCGCCGCCCTCTTTCATACAAGGTCATACAAACACATAATCCAAAGTTTTCCTTTCGAGGTCGCCGGCGGCGATCTTTATTTTCACCACGTCTCCGACGGAATATTTTTTCTTGCTTTTGGTCCCTACCAGAGAATACGTTTCTTTGTTGAACACGTAAAAGTCGTCTTTCATGTCTTTGAATTTCACCATGCCGCTCGCCTTGGTGTGCGACTCCTCCACGTACACTCCCCACGTCGTGATGCCCGAAATCACCCCCTCAAACACCTGCCCCACCTTGTCCAGCATATATTCCACCTGTTTGAGCGAGACAGAAGACCGCTCGGCATCGGTGGCGTTGATCTCCCGCTGGGACAGTTCTGCGGCAAAAGCATGATGCCACGCTATCTCCTCCGCGTTCAAATGCCCGCCTTTCAAATGCTTTTCCAAGATGCGGTGCACCAGCAGGTCGGCATACCGCCTGATGGGCGAAGTGAAGTGCGTGTAGTTTTCGAGCGCGAGCCCGTAATGCCCGATGTTCCCCACGGAATAGACCGCCTTGGCCATGGCCCGCATGGCGACGGTTTTCACCAGCGACTCTTCCGGCTTTCCTTTTATCTTCACGAAAATCTCATTCAACTCTTTCGACGAGATGTTCTCTCCCTTGGCCTGTATCTCATGCCCCAGCATCCGCAGGAAAAACAAAAGCTCGTCCACGGCATCTTTTTTGGGCGCGTCGTGAATGCGGTACACCGAAGCCCCTTTGTTTATCTTTTTAACTTCCCTGCTCAAATACGAAGCCACCTCCCTGTTGGCTAATATCATGAACTCCTCCACGAGCTTGTGCACGTCGAGTCGCGGCTTTTGGGCGATGCTCACCGGCTTTCCTTTCGCGTCGAGCTTGAATTTCACTTCCTCTTTGTCAAAATCGAGCGCTCCCCCTTTCATTCTTTTCTCGCGTATGAGCTTCGCCAGCACATTCAGACGATGAAGCTCGTTGTAATACTCGCCTTTTTTTTCATCCAGCACTTTCTGCGCTTCTTCATACGCGAATCTTCTGTTGGAATTGATGACCGTCCTGCCCAGCCAGACCTTTTGGATATGCCCGTCCGCGGACATCGTCAGCACCGCCGCAAAGGTCAGCTTGTCCTCCCGCGGATTCAGACTGCAGATGTCGTTGGACAGCACTTCGGGCAACATCGGAATGGTCCTGTCCACCAGATAAATGGAAACTCCGCGGTGGCGCGCCTCTTCGTCGAGTCGCCCGCCCGGTTTCACATAATGCGACACGTCGGCGATATGCACGCCTATCTCGAACAGGTCATCGGCGACCATTTCAAACGAAATGGCGTCGTCAAAATCCTTCGCGTCAGCCGGGTCGATGGTGAACGTGGTGATGTTTCGAAAGTCCCTCCTTCCGGCGATGTCTTTGTGCGGTATCGGTTTTGACGCCTTCCCCAGCACCTCCGCCTCTTTTTCAACCTTGGGAGGAAATTTCATCTCAAATCCCTTTTCAAGCACGATGGATTCCATCTCCACGTCATTATCTCCTTTCTTGCCGAGCGCTTTCACGATCCTGCCTTCCGGATTCTTCTTGGGATCGTCCCATTTCACTACCCGCACCAGGACTTTCCAGCCGTCGTGGATTTTCCTTGATTCGGCGGGCGAAACAAAGATATCCGTGTACATTTTCTTGTCATCAGGAACGATAAAAGAAATAGCGCTTCCTTTTTTCTTGTCCACCGTTCCCACAAATTCCATCTTTGCCCGGCGCAATACTTTCGTAATCTCGCCGCTTGGCCGTTGCGCGCCCTGTTGCGGGAACATGGAAAACTCCACCTCGTCGCCGTGCAAAGCGGTGTTCAAAAACTGCGGTTCGATAAGGATGTCCGTCTCAAACCCGGCGGCCGTCACATACCCCGTCCCCGCCGACGTGATGCCGATGATCCCCCTTGAGCTTGATTGTGCGTCTTCTTTTTTCATGAAATAAGATTTAAAATAAGCTTCACTGTTTTTTCTTTATGCGTAGGATTGCTTTCAGCCACGAGAACCGTTAGAGCGGTCAGTGCGGATGGAGTAAGTCTCACAACATCTAAAATACCGGTTTGCTTCAAAAACCACACGAAGGCAAAAGCACCGCTCCGCTTATTGCCATCGATAAAAGGGTGGTTCTTGACCATGAAATACAAAAGATGTGCCGCTTTTTCTTCAACGGTCGGGTAGACTTCTTTGCCTCCGAACGACTGCATTACATTGCCCACAATCCCGGAAACGGCCCCGGCGCTTCGTTCGGTGCCGAAAATGTCTGTTGCCTCTGATTTTTCAAGAAGCGACGTTTTCAGTTGCGCCAAGTCTTTCGATATTTCTTTCGCAGTAAACTCAACGTGCTTCTTGGTAAGTTTTTTCTTCGGGAGCAATTCTCTGTCATACGCATCAAGAGAAAGCCATGTGTCGGCAAAAAGGGAAACCAATTCCACAGCGTCTTTTGGGTGAAGCGCTGAACCTGCGGGAAGCAGTTTTTTAATATCTTCCACCACGCCCAAAAACCGCGCATGGTTTTTGGCAATACGATTTTTATTGATCGCATAACCGTCGATGATGTAACCGCGAAGTGTTTTTGTCGCCCATTGGCGAAACAACGTAGCCTTTTTACTATTTACCCTATATCCAATCGATAGCACAAGATCAAGATTGTAATACTCGACAGTTCTTTTTATGGAACGCTTTCCCTCAATTTGAACTGTTTCCATTTTGGAAACAGTTGCTTTTTTTATTAATTCTCCCGAATCAAAGATATTTTTTATATGCTTTGAGATAGCTGATTTTTGTACATTAAAAATATCAGCAACTTGTTGTTGAGTAAGATGAATAGTCTCTTGCTTTATATCTATCGCAAGCTCAAGAGCTCCTGACTTATTTTGGTAGATAACAATATTCTTCTGCATTATTTTCTTCGGCATATTGACAATGTAATGGAAATATTACCAAATATAAAGCCATTTTACAACTCACCCGAAAATGCTCTGTAAGCAAAAGGGGGAGCATGTATACGCTCCCCCCTCTGGTATGTATTTTGCTTAGTATTCCCCGATCTGCGTTTCTCCCGTGCGAAACACTTTTTCGACGGTGGATTCACCAATGTACTCCACCCGCTGGTCGTTCCAATATCCGATGCCGATACCTCCCGTCTCGCAAAACGCGTTTCGCTCCGCAAGCGTGAAATGATACCCGGCATGCACCAACTCTCCCGACACGCGTTCCCCGACAAAATCGCCCGGGACGATGTGGTCGAAACAGATCGCGCATTGCACGGTCACGCAATTTTTCATGGCTTCTGCCGCCTTCTTTTTCCATTTTCTCCATCGAAACCATTCAAAGAACATGCAATCACCTCCCTTCTGTAAACGACATTAGCATATCTGACCCGGAAAGTCGAATTGCATCGATTAGAACCCGAGCTTTTCGCGCACCAGGATCAGGTGCACTTTTCTTCCCATAAAGACGGGTTCCCGCTCGAAGATGACGAGCTTGGAAATGGCGCTCCCGCCCATACCGACCTCTTTCATGCGCTTGTCTTCAAGCGGAAGAACATGCTCGCGCACGCGCGCGAGCGCTCTATCGAGATTTTGCGTTATCTTCTGCGTGCTTGCGACGAATATGAGGTTTGGCGAAGTGAAAACGATGTGGGGCAACTGACTGCCGGAATTGGAAGCAATGATAAACTCGCCCGTCTCTGCGACCGCGTGCACGCTCCCCAGATAATAATCCGAGAGAACCGCCTGCTTGCGGAGCGTTGCCTGTTTCGCGGAATCCTTCTCGGCAAGGATTTCCTCATGCAGATTCTTCCAGCCGTGCGCGCCCGATTTGAGCCAGTCCACATACCCGATTTCCTCCAGCGTGCGCGAGGAGCCGTTCATCACCGAAGCGCCCTTGGAAATAAGCTCTTTTATTTTCTCAAGCGCTTCCGCACGCGTATCGACCGATATGCCCTCAACACCGCGCTCCGCAAGCGCGGCAATGGTCTTTTGGATGGATTTTTCGTCTGCTAATGTTTCGTAGTTCATGTGAGTCTGTTATCGTTTCGGGCACGGCTCGCCGCCGGGAAGGCCGCACACTTTTATTTTTCCGCCGGAAGTAGTCGTGGGGGCCGTTGTGGCGGGTGCTGTTGGAGATGAAGGGGTTGCATCGGCGCTCGTGGAATCCTGCCCCGACGGAGGCACCACGCAATTGATTTCAAGGCGCTTCTTGGGTATCGCCCAACTGTAGTTTCGGCGTTCTCTTCCTATCCATGGTTTCCTTACTTGTTTCTCTCCTTCGAAAACGGTCATGGTAGTCTGAAGCGTGTAGTAAAACAAACTGCCGGCAAGAGGCGCGTCATAGCCCGCTTTGGCGCAGGTAAACCGGTTCGTTACCCGGTACTCTTCTGTGGCGGCGAGATCTGTTTTTTTGAGAATAATCTCCTGCGGTTCGACGCGCTCAAATGTTCTTATGCGATGCGGACTTCTGAAATCGGGGTTTACCTCCCATCGGGTGCCGTTCGCGATCTCAAGCATCGTATGGCGTCCGGATGCCTGAGCGACGTTTGGATCGGACTCGTCCCAATACCCCCGAAACTCCCATTTTCCTCCGGGAGTGATGGCATAAGTATGATCGAATGACTGACCGACCGCGACGGTGATTTCTCCATCGGGGATATTCCGTGCGTCAAAGATCATCGCATCGGCCTTGGCGAGAAAATTGGAGAAGTGCGGCAACTCGCCGGAAACGGTAAGCGTCTTTTGTTTTTCATCCAACTGGAAGTCTGTGATATTAAGACCCTCAATCTTCCCCTCCTCGTCGGGATCAATAAGAAAAACCGGTGAATACGCCCTGTTCGGATCATACGGAAATGTAACCGATATCGTTGCGGGTTTCGAGAACGTAAGTCCGTCCGGCTCAAGCCGGTAGACTTTCACCAAATCAATGGGCTGATTGCTTTCTTTGATAACATCCGCGGGAGCAATCGCGGTCATTGTTATATCCCCGACAGCGCCACCCACAAGAACCGTGTCTTTGGGTATGCGCAGTTCCGCCGCGCCGTCATTCGCGCGCACAACAAAGGCATCATCGGCCTTTTCCGGAAAAGCAAAGTACGCTCCCGCGAGCGCCAGCACAAGCAAAACCGCAAAAAGAGAAAGCTTCTTCATGTGGGTATTGTACCGCTTCTTAGCAATACCGCAAGACCCGCCTACATAACGCACTCCGGCGTTTCGCAATTGTTAGGGTCCCAGCAGAATCCCGATCCTTCCCCCACCGTGCAATTTGCGCCCACCGCATAGGAATCGCGGTCAAAGGCGTTGATTTCATAAATACTATCCCAGTCAAAACCATATGCCGCAAAGATGTCCGCTGTAGCGATCCATCGCTTCTCGCCCGTATCACCTTTGGGATAGAGCATGAATACGCGCGGATCGCCGACTGCCCGAACCAAATGCGACGTGGTGAAACCGTCTCGTACGGCGGGCGTTACCTCGCGGATATCCTCCCAACGCAAATGTCCGTAGTTATCAAATACGCTCGGACTCAAAACCAGCCGCTTGAACTTTTTTGCGCCGACATATTTCACGATATAGACATCGATATCGCCTGCGGCACGGATCAATGCGCCATCAGGCAGGGTGAAAGTCGCGCTTTGAGCAGAAACAAAAAGGGCGGATGCGCCAAGCGCCATGACGCTCACCGCAAACGTAATGATATATTTTTTCATCATGCTATTATTATACACCATAATCTCCAAAACCACCCAGAACTTCTTCAGGAAATCCTGCGCATCATGCGCACGGGCTGAATCCCCCTACGGCATTATCCCGCCCGGGCTCTTTTATCGCAAACATAGAGCTGCAAATAATACCGTCTCCGTCCCCATTTCCTAGAGTCCGTGGTCCATTGTCTGGGCCATGAACCACTCATGAAAGGCATCAATAATTCGCGGGTCAGAGGAGCGATACGCAAGCTGGGCGCCATCGGCGAGCTCTTCATAGGCGACGGTAAATGCTCCCGGTGATTCTTTCAGCACAGCAATGCCCGGCATGCTTTCTCCGTGCAGGGTTTGCGGATCGCCAAAATCTCCCTTGGCAAACCGCTCTTGCTCCGCTTTCAGGTGAGAACGGATAAGCGCGATCTGCTCGCGATCGTTCGGATCTTTTGCCCGTACCTGCTGGATACCGCCCTCCGGCGTCTTATTGAATAAGTGCGTCGTTTTAGCCAAATCAAACGGCATGACCAGCGACCCTCGATCATGAATCATCATTTGCCGTTTGGCGATATCCGAAGGAGGCTGCACCCAAAGCGCATCGCCGCGCTGCCACCAATATGTGCCGCCTACAGCGATTGCGCCGCCAAAAGCAATGAGAATAAAAAGGATCGTCTTGCGTTTCATATCGCGCTTATCTCATTTGTACGGTCTATATGATCCGGGTAAACACTTCCGCGCCTGCGCCGTCGTTGATCTGAAAAAGACGTATCCAGTCCGGCCGTACTTTGAACACCGAAAAATCATACCCGGGAATTTTCAGAAAAATATCGTAGTACGACTTCCGCTTCGTGAGAAACGCTCCCATGACCGTCTCGCGTTCCGTTCCCTCTACGGGTTCCGCGGTGCCTTCTATCTGGATGCTTACCGGTCCGGGCCCCGTACCGACAACCATCGCCACCCGGCGGTTATGCATGAGATTTTCATGCTTGCGCGTTTCGCGCCGCGTTGTGAAATAGAACGTCCAGTCGTCTTCCACGAAGTACGTGACGACGGCTGCCTGCGGTCTTCCTCCCGCGTTCACCGTAGCAAGCACGGCATGTTCTTGTTCCCGTAAAAACACCATGCAAAACTTTTGAGCATCCGCTTTGGTCATGCTACTATGCATTATACCCCTCTCCGCCTCTTTTTGAAACCACTTCTCCCAGACACTAGGATTTAATCTTAAACGGTCGCTTGTTAACCTCTTCTAGAATTCTCAGCGTCGCATGCACCGAAAGATTGTCGCTCGGCAAAAGAATTAGACGATCGCCCAATTGATGAAGCAATGGACTCAAAAATTCATCCGCCCATGAGGGCGATAATGTGAATACGCCGGAAAAATCAATTTCCAGCTCTTCATCTTGAGAAAGCTCGCGCAGGGTCGGCTGAAACGCCTTAAAGGCCTCACCCCCCAATTCCCGCGATAGCAATGTTTTACCAAACTTTTCCAGTTGCAGTTTCATATATTTTTATTTACTAAAATTCTATTTCTGCCAGACATCCCCGTACGATACGCTGACCGCGCGTAACACGAAATGCTTTATCCGATCCTTTCATGCGCACTTCGGCATCACCGCTGGTTGAGAAGAGAAAATAAGTGGACTCCCTACAAAATTTTAGAATATTCGGGATAATTTTCTTTCACTAAATTCTTCCAGCTTGCAGTTTCGTTACCGCCACCCAGATCATTTTTATTGTAAACAACTAACACCTTAACGACGCAAGTATTTTTATATACAGCGACAATGCAACGGTTTCCTGAAGCGTGTCGAGATTCCTGCGTGCCATGAACACGAAATTCTGTCTTACAAATTCTTATACCTTCCTGATCGGTCATGGTTTCCGCAATATTAGTTTCCCCGATAAGCGCATCGATACGCTTAAACTCTTCATGTATTGCGTTCCATGTCACATCCCAAGCCCCTTTATATTTTTTCTTAAACTTAGAGATAAAGTGTCGCTCAGCATATTTTTCAACGATAACGGCATAATTAATAGACATAATCAGGATCTTGCTGAATTATCAGTTCGTACGGTATGGCTTCATCAGGAGCGCAAAGTTTGTACGGAAGTTGTTCATGAGTAAAATCGACAATATCGCGAGTATTTTTATTTTTCCATTTTCCACCGATTTTTTTTATAAGTTCTACTTCTTTATCATTCAGCAAATCAAGTTTTTGTTTAGAAGAGGAACCGGAAAGCGACACAAGAAACGCGTCTCCTTTATGATCAACGGATATTTTACCTTCTTCCTCAAGCTCTGTAAGGGCTCGAAAATAAGGGTCGGGTACGGGACCATACGCACGGCGCAGATACTGCATCCCGCTCATGCTATTCAGATTTTTGTAATACCATGCAAAATCAGCAAGATAGAGTAACTTTGCTAATTTTGTTTTTGGTATTTTGCCGTCAGTAGCTACGGAAGATTTTAGATATGCAAGGATCATTTGTTTATACTTCTCGTATTTGGGCAACGTTGCGCTGGCAAATTCCTCAATAGAAATACCAAACAAATCTTTTAATTTCTCCGCTTCTTCTAAAGTTATTTCACGACTTCCATGCTCAATACCAATGTATGAAGGTCTTGAAATATTAAGCTTCCCGGCCATAAAAGACTGGGAAAAACCCCGTCCCGTTCTAAGAGCCTTGATAAATTGCGCATATTTATTACTCATATATCTAAGCATATAGATTTATGTAAAAAAGTCAAGCATGGGGTGTTAATAAACTTGACATTATGCATGTACGCATAGCGCTTTTTCTTCGTACTGTTAAAACTTTAAAACCACCCGGAACTTCTTCGGGAAATCCTGCGCATCATGCGCATGGGCCGAATCCCTCTGCGGCATTACCCCGCTCTGTGCGCAGAATATCGCATGTACCTTGCTCAAGGAAATTCTTAAGGATAACCAAAAAGCGCCGAGCGGCGCTTTTTGGTTATCCAGTTTTTGCCTTTAGACGGGATTGTTCAAATACCCTTCTTTGATCTTCATTCGCCTTTCGTATGACCTCTTGAAATAGGCGCTTTTTTTCTCGAGAACTTGCATCATTAAAAAAAGCTGAAAAATCGCTCTTTTGCAAGCTTTTGCCAAATAATTTAGTTAAAATCCGTTTCATTTAATGAGGTTTATTAATTCTTCTTCAGTATATATCTTGTCTAAATAATGGTCAATGGTGTCAATATTCAATTTAAGAAGCTCTAACCCGGTATTAAAATTCTTTATGATGAGGTTTAATTCTACTTTGTCCTTGAATTGCCGTTTCGCTTCATTCACATTCTCTCTTGAAGCAAGAAAACCCTTGATAAACATCTCTTTTGAAACTCTTCGATGCTCAATTTCCTCTCTTTTCTTAGTAAAATCCCACGCAACAATAGGATCTTGGAAAAGATAGAAGATTTCAATCTTCCTGCCATGATCAATTGACCTTTGAATATTGAGAAGCGCTCCTTTGTAAGCGAAGGTTCCGTCTAAAACAACATTAAGTTGATTTTTAATGACATAATCGTAAAGTTTATTGACGCCAATTGAGCAGGCTGACTGAAATAAATGGGCATTGCTACCATTGTAATTAGGAAACATATTTCTAATCTCATCCGCATCAATTCGAACCGGCTTAGTAGAAAACCTCTCAATCAAACGCTTGGAAACTTCTGTTTTACCGGCACCCGGTGAGCCAGCCATAAAAAGAGAAACGGGACTGCTATCCGGTTTATAAAATGCCGGGTCGGCAAACTTTTTTATAAGCTTTTCTTTTTGCTCTTTTATAAATCTTTCCGATTCGGCGATAATTTTTTGTTCCTCATTATTTTCCATAAATCTATTGTACCCTATAACACCAAAACCACCCAGAACTTCTTCAGGAAATCCTGCGCATCATGCGCATGAACTGAATCCCTCTACGGCGTTGTCCCATTCCGCTGAAAAATTGACCTGGTCTTTATACCTTCTGGAATACAAACAAATGCTCGTGCATTATCAATAAAAAATTTGATTCTTTTGATTGTTTTAATTTCATATTTAGTTAACGATGCCCGTCTTGCTTATCTGTTTCTTATTTTTAAAAAACTTTAAACTACACAGTGAACAATAGTTTTCAGCTACTTTATCAAAAAACGACATGACCACTGACTCCTTTATTTCTTCTTGTGTTTTAAATCCAATATTATACTTTATAAAAATTTCACGCGGAGTACATCGAGCCATATCCAATAAAATTTTGCCTATCTCTTCTTTCTTTTTTGTTTTCATAAAATCAGATGTAAACTAATAATACTCTGATCTTTGATCGAAATGGAAATAAAGTCAACTACCGCACTTGATAAGTTCCTCGCTCCACAAAATCAAGATATCCTTTATCGCGCAAAACTTGTAGCTGTTGGCGGATTTTATCCTTGATATGCTTATTATCAGGGTGTAATTGGCTCAAATCTTTTTCAAACGCATATATATCATCGAGTCGAAATTCTTTTTTACCGATTTTGTCCACATACCGCATCACATCAAGCAGCCAGCCTTTCGCTGAAGCTTCTTTTTCTTCCCGCAGGAACAGCGTCTTCTTCCATTCCGCAAGCACTTTTTCCTTCGATTCAACTTGCTTATTTTTAACAAAAAATATTTTCCCCGTTTGCGGAATGCTTTGTAAGAGAATATTGCAACCAACCCAGCCCGCACGGCGAGCTGTCAGCGCAAGCTTTTTTCTCTTCTCGATTATTTCCGGCACAAAAAAGTGTTTTGGAATAACAAGAAAGTTTACAACTTCAAGGCTTGCTAAATTATAATTCAAAAGAAAAAAGTTTGGATTACTGCTACTAGTCAGCCGCTCAAGCATTGTGCGGTACGCTCCGTCAACAATCTTGTTCCCCATGCTATCTCGCTTACTCTTCAATTCATAATCTTCATTGCAATTTGGACAATAAAAATCACCGACGGGCTTGTTACTTTTGTATTTCCCTAAATCAACATATCCGCAATTCGGACAAAATATGGAATTGCCGACCCATGCTTCCGTCAAAACACGCGCTCTTTGCGCTAGATTTTTGTAATTCTCGGCAAGTTTTGTGTTAAAACCTAATTCCATAGTTATTGTCCCTTGTCTCAATTTCCATCATTGAATAAATTTTCTAGATATATAGCTATTCTGTGACTCATGGATTGTTCGTATGCGTGAAGACTCAGTAATTCAATATTATTATCAAGAAAAATTTAAACTACACTTTCGACTTTGCTTTATAAATTTTCCATATTTTTTAACCTAACTTTTCCTTATTAAGAATTAATTTTATTTCTAGTTTGCTACACAAACTTTGTTTTTCAGAAATTTTCATATCAAATTTGTACAGATATTCAATTACAAGTATGCGAAGGATTCTTCTTGCTAGGTAATTTTTTTCAAAAATTCTATCTAGATTTATAATTTCTTCAGAATGTAGTCCGCCTGGAAAATTAAGTCTAGCAGCCAAGTTAACAAGCTGGACACCTGGTCGTAAATCCTTTTCCGAAATCTTTTCCATGGTAGGAAATATATTTTTTGATGCGACGCTATTACTTATCCTTTTTAAAAAAGCATAAACAATCATTTCAGTGAAATTTTGAATGATTTTATCAGCAATTCGTTCTTTCTCAGCCTCATCCACAGCCTTCTTCTTCTCAACCACCTTAAGGACTTCAATTTTAAGAGACTCAGCAAACTTTCCAAAATCATCAAGAAGTGCACCTAGAGCCCTAAAACCCAAGGAATTAATCTCAATTAGTATCTCTGCTTTCCTCTTACCCTCTAATGAGCCATAGTAATTTTGAGTAATTTGACCCATTATCTCTAACAATTTAAAAGACAAATTGATCTCTCCAAATAGGCCTAAATCTTTTTTGCTTTTGTGTTCTTTTTCTTTCTTATTGTCTTTCTCGTTAACTTCTTCGATTTCATCTCTCTTGGCAAGCTCTTTTTTCCGATATTCACTCGGTTTCTCGTCCTTGATAGTGAAACTAACTTCTTGGCGAATTAATTTATTAATTTCAAAGGATGCAGAATTTGTAAGCGCAAAAGGTTCAACTTCTTTGAAGAGATCCGAAGATTCTTTGATTATTTTCTCTAGAATTGATTTGCTTTTTGAATGATGTATTAAAAAGATTAGGATATTTGCATATTCTGTGCGGTATAGATGTTTAGTAATCTCTTCAATGTTTTGTTTAATATCATCATTTTCAATGTTATCGGCAAAATATTTTGCAACAAAAAAATAATAAGAATAGTTATGACTGAATGAATATGAGTCATCATAAAATCTCAATATCTGGGCTCTATTTAGAAGCGGGTGGAGTATATCGAATTCTTTATCAATATCCATCTCTTGACTATAATTTTTATATATAACTTTAAGCTCGTTCAATGGTATAGATCTTTGACCTTTTCTAAAAAAAGAATATGCAAGGTATGATAAGTATGTAAGATAAAAATCAAGATCTTCTGGCTTTGCATTAACACTACCTAAAGACTGGATAATAAGATACGTATAAAGTTCTGCATATGAACTACCTTGGAGCTTGTTTTTACTCGTAGTCTCAATTAACTGCAGAATTGTAAGCAGATAAAGCGGGTAGGTGGGAATAAAGTTTGTACCTACTGCAACTCTAATCTTTTCAGATATTTCAATTTTTTTATTATGTATATCACTGTCAGGAGTAATATCACCATCACCGGCTGTTAACCATTTTTCAATAAGCTTATCTCGCAAGACATAACCAAGTTCTTTTATTTTCAGTGGTATAAAACCAGTTAGTTGTTTTCGAGTTTCACTGTCGGCCATTACTTCAATCTCCATAGATTTGTTAGCAAAGATAATGACATTTTCAAAATGCTTATTTAGAAATTCATGAAAATCTGCCCTCGCTTGTGTCCTTTTAATACTAAGTGATTCGTAATTATCTATAATTAGAGAGATTTTTGAGTTATCCTTCGAAAGGATGTCCTCGAAACAGCTAAGATATTGATCTCCATCAGAATATTGTTTTTTAAAAGAAGTTTTTAAAAGGTTTGTAAATTTATTTAAATCTGCTTTTTTTATATCTTCAGCATCTAAATAAAGCGAAATGAACCCTTTGCTGTTTATATCTTTTTGAAGCATTTGTGCCAAAGTCGTCTTGCCCGACAGGTCTTCTCCGAAAACCAGACATTTCTTGAGACCCTTTTCCAGTTCTACAAGTTTTTTAGAGTCAATTTTCTCTTGTTTCTCGTCCTCAATGGGTTCAAGACTTGGATAAATAAAGATGTCTTCCAAAGAAAGCACATCTTTACCAGGATGCGTGATATGCATCCCTATTTCATTTATTTTCCTAACATATACATCAGAAAGATTCATGCGCTCTGGACAAACTTGGTTGGCAAATATACCTATTTTGGGAAACTCACACACTTTTTTGCAATTAATATCTTTATGAAAGATCTCCGTCTGTATAAAAAAATCTAAAAGAGTGGCTTCTTTTACTAGCTCAGAAGTGAGGGCATTGGTAAAAATGACCCCATCTGGCATGCCTCCATTTAAGGTCTCGACAGCCCAGAAATTGCCCCGCTGTGAAATCACCAATGATACATTTCCAATTTTATTTTTATCTTTAATAGTCTCCTCGACAGCTCTTTCAGACAAGATACTTGGTTGAATAACTTTAGCATTAACATAAGCTTCGATAAGTTTGTCTGGAGTATAAAAAAAGAAATCGTGATTATTATCTTTTTTTAATTTATCGACTAAGCCCTCAGCATCTTTTGTTAGCGGTGCAGTAACCACAAGCCACGCCTCAGCATATTTATTGATCTCCTTTACTCCAAAAAGTTTTGTAATAACTTCAGCAGAAATATTTTTAGATTCATTATAGGCTTTGCACTCAACGTAGATTTCTTTACCATTAGTTTTATGTACACACAACAAATCCAGCTCCATGCCAGTAAGTCGTAGTTGTTTTTTAACCGCGTAATTTTGCGTTTCAAGAAGTTCTCCAGTTAACTTCTCGAGTATTTTACCCTTTTCTGTGGATGATTCCGATTTTAAAATGGCGACTTTAATCGACTGAGACATAATGTTTTGGGCGTACTTCCCGAGTGCGAGAATTACACATAAATTAGCTGGCCTTATGGGACGATGTTGGAACTGCAATAAAGATGTTTAGTAATGCAAGCAAAATAACTTCAGTAGAAAAATCCAAGGCATAACTGACAATAAAAGTGCAGAATAAATAACAATAAAAATCCAAGGAACCCAAATCTCGATATGGGTAAAAGGCCAGTATATACTTTTATCCTTGCCTCTTCCTAAGATTTCCCATTCCGTATCGTAAAGAGCTAAAGGTAAACGTGCCTCTATTATGTGAACAACATTATATTTTCCACCATTAAGGCCTTTATAAGACAATACAATTCGATACCATAAATAACACATTGTTATTCCCGCTATAGAAGAAAGGATTAGTAGCCCCGTGATTTCATTTTGTGAAGTTTTTGTAGCAACAAATCCCAACAAAGCTACAAGCCCAGTATTTAGGCCGAGAAAAAACTCATTGGCCTTTTGTCGACGATCACTTATTTTTTCGGCAGAGTTTATATAGATTTTATACTGCTCTAAAAGATGCTCTATATATTTGTCTCCGTATTTACTACTTTCAGAAACAAAAAGTATTTTTTCAAGATCATCCTTTTTCATGTTAAGCGAGTTCGCGAATACCAGATACAATAGAGCCCGTGTTCCACTTCACGATTTTATCTGCATTGTCTTTCACTACTTGAGACGTTCTTTCGCTCGCGAATGGTTCTATTGCGAGAATGGGTTTAGGAATTGTAAACCCTTTCGCAATATTAATTTCTTTATTGATCCAAATGCTATAGGTTGAATAAACTCCGGCGAGCATGATAATCACATCACAAAATCGCATTTGATTTTGTATTGCCGCCGTTAATGCAATGGAATTGGGAGCGTTATGAATAGGATCGTCCTTTGGAACTGAATAGTCCTTAAAGTTAAATCGTGGGTCATTTTTAAGCATTTTAACAAGCCTTTCATAATTATCCTCATAAGCCCATGAATGGCTGATGAATATACTGTATTGTTTCATATATCCTTGGTTAATAGTAAATAATACCTTCTACCTTGACTGTGTTCATAACTTTTATAAAAATTTTGTCTTATTAAGCTTATAATGTTTCTAGAAAATGTGGGGATAAGTCACTTATGGACTTTCTACTTTTTTCGTATATACTGTAATTATATGCCTTTCGAATAATAAGTCAACAATAAAAAATGTTGGGGAAAAGAAAAAAACAAATATTAGATTTCGTCAATAGCTATGTTGGCAAGAATGGTTTTGCCCCATCTCTTGAGGAAATAAAAAAGAAAACCGGCCTTTCTTCTGTGTCGACAGTCCACCACCATCTTAAAGACCTTGAGAAACAAGGTTATATTAAACGACATGAGGGCAAGCCAAGAAGTATCGAAGCGAGAGATTTAACGGTTACAATTCCCTTGCGAGGATACATTGCTGCAGGCCAACCCATTGAAGCCATTGAGGTATATGAAACTATTGATGTTCCAAAAAATCTTTTGTCGGGTTCTGGTGAGCATTATGCTCTAAGAGTCTCAGGAGACAGCATGATCGACGAAGGTATTTTTGATGGCGATACAGTTGTTGTTAGAAAACAAAATAGTGTTGAAAATGGAGAGACAGCAGTAGCTTTAATAAATGACAATGAAGTTACTCTTAAAAAGATTTACAAGGAAAAAAACCGTATCAGACTGCAACCAGCGAATCCAAAATTAAGACCTTTCTATTTTAAAGAGGTGATTATTCAAGGCAAGGTTGTAAGTACATTCAGAAATTTCGAAGAACAGGAGAAAAAAGATACTTTTAAATTTAATCAATTCCTCTGCGGAGACGTTTTAGAAATGATCAAAAAAACTCCAGATAATTCAATACATTTTGCAGTAACTTCTCCACCATATAATGTTGGTAAGGACTACGACAACCATAACGATAAAATGAATCACCAAGAATATCTTGATTGGTTATATAAAGTCTGGATTGAAACAAAGAGAGTGCTTGTAGATGGTGGTCGTTTTGCAATCAACATAGCCCCTACTGGTATACGAGATTTTGTACCAATTCATCACGACTATATCGAACAAATGAAAAAACTTGGTATGAAATTCCGTACAGAAATTTTATGGTATAAACAAACAATGTTAAAACGAACTGCTTGGGGTAGTTTTAAGAGTCCGTCTAATCCACACATTGTGCCATCATGGGAATATGTTTTGATTTTTACTAAAGGTGATAATCGCTTAGATGGTGATCAAAGAATGGCAGATATTACAAAAGAGGAATTTATGAAATTTTCTGATGGATTTTGGAAGATCCAGCCAGAAACAAAAAGGAAAGGACACCCCGCACCATTTCCAGAGGATTTAATTTACAGGTTGATGAAATTTTACTCTTACAAGGGTAATAATGTGTTGGATATGTTTGGCGGAACCGGGACAGTTGCGGCGGTTGCTGCGAAAACAGGAAGAAATTTTATTCACATAGATATTTCACCGCAATACTGTAATGTGGCGAAAGATAGAGTAAATAAAATTCTAGGAAAGTAAATCGTCTTTAGTAAGTAGTTCATCTGAAAAATTCGCAACAACCTCTTTTCGCCACATTTTTAGATCTTCAAAAAGCTTATTAGCACCGTCTTGTTTGGTGAAATCTAATTTACAAATCTGCGAACATTCGGTAGTTAGTGGATGCGTCGTATAAACACGATCGAGGTATGCTTCACATTTTTTTCTCAACCCACTTGCGTCATTATCACCTTTCATAAACTTCTTATCGAGGTCTTGAGTCATTAAACAATACTTAATGTTGTTATCTCGCAATGCAAGAGCCCAAAACAGCACAGCGTCATTTCTGCTATGATCGCTTGTCTTGCAATTGAGTAAAGCAAACACCTTTAGTGTGCCTTTGCTGTCTTTAGTTAAGACAACAATGTCTGAGTCAGGCCAAACACCAGTTGTTTTTTGTGTGCAACGACGGTTTGCTTTTAATGTTAAAAATTGAACAATATCCTTTGCTTTAGGATGTCGTTTTAATTGGTCCCCCTTAATAGCCATGATTCCTTCCCGGTTCAAGGAGTCATTTATCAGATTACGAACAAATTCCTCAAAATTATTTCCACTTGCCACCACCCAACTTTGCCGAGCTTGGTTAAGATCACGTCCATTTTCAAGGCATAATTTAATATAAATTTCCTGAGTCATTTCCATAACCTTACCCTCTGGAACTTCTACTTCTTGAACAATAGCCAAAATTTGCCCAACATCTTTGATGGGTTTTATTCCAAAACCTTTTAGTTGCTCCTTGGCTTTTTGGTATATTTCCTCAAAGTTAATTTTTGTAGCCATAATTTTAGAAGAAATGGGATCGAGCTTTCTTCCGAGGACTCTATTGTTGATCATTGGAAAAATCAACCCATATTGTAATTATGCAGTAAGTAGCGTAAATTATCAATTAATATGTGTATATCTAAACTACATGAAAGACATTGTCGATAGACTCAAAATCCGTTACGAGGCCGCTCTACAAAGCAGCTCTGATTCGCTGTTTTATCAAAACGTACATGCGTATATTGATTTTATAGTCAAAACCCCTGTCCTCTCTGCGATTATGGATAAAGGCGAGGAAGAATATCATAACAAGCACTCTGAGATAGTCCATGTGCGAGCACTTACCGACCAAAAGGCTGATGAGAAAGAACAGCTTATTAATAGGCTTGAGCGTTTCTCTCTGTTCGCAGCACATTACTGCACCCTACTCATAAAAATATATAACCCTATTGAAGATTATAAAAACTCTACTGAACCAGATGCTGAGCAAGATCCCGTTGCGCTTCTCATGCTTAAAGGGATTAAGAATATCAATACACAACGATGGGGTCAGAAAACACTTGAAATATACAATGGACACTATGATGGCAAACGAAAATCCTATGAAGATGATTTACGACAATTTCACGTTGATTTTCTGACCGAAATAGAAAAGGTAGAGACAATAAAAGAAAAACCAAAAATTAGTTTTGATAAGGAAAACAGCATATTGCATATTGACGATAAAGATGTCCACATAAAACTAAAGAACGATAAACCAAATGATCACTATGTGCTTGAATATATTTTTGAGAATGAGGAAGGTTTAAAGGAAAAATCATTTTATTCTGATATTATCAAAATAAAGTTTGAGCGTGAAAAAGTAGATAATATGTCGTTATACCGCTCTTGTAAGGCTATTAGCAGAAAAGTAAGCGAGCAGGCAGGGCTAAGTAATTTTCTTGTCATTAAATCTGGGAAAACTGGCTATACACATATAAATCCTGACTATCTATAAATCTTACCCGTAAGATGCTGTAACGGCGCTGTGAGAGAATCACCTTATTAAATTAAGGTGATTTTTTTATGTCTTTTCAATTCAGCGAAAACCTCATAGCAGAGACGATTAAATGCTTCAAAGAAGAGGATGGTTTGGACGTATCCCCTGCGCAAGCAAATGAGTATCTGAACTCTTTTGCTGATTTGTTTTTGGCGTTTGCGGGCGGGCGTTCACGCCCGCCCCTGACTTGATATCCCCTCATAATTGTTAAACAGAATATCCTCATGTATTTCATTTTTAGAATGTATGGAGAAACCGTTGAAATCACAGAAATCGAAAAAGAGCCGAAAAAAGTACGCGTATATCGTTCCAGAAAAAGGAATCCTATACACGGGCTTAGGCGACCCGATAATATTAGAAGGGCGCGAAAAACATGTTTGTGGCGCGTGTCTGCTGCTGTTGCAGAACTTGGGTGCCCACTCTTGGTTACTCTCACCTTTGCGGGAGATGCGTCAGACGCCTCCTATGCGAATGATTCCCTTCGCGTCTTCCAAGTGCGGTTGCGAGCTCAGTTCCCTGATGCGCAATCCCTCTTTGTTCCAGAGCTTTCCCCCCGAGGACGAATCCATTTTCATGGCTTACTTTTTAACGTGCCGTTGTCTCTCGGAGATACGCGCAATGGTAAGCGGGTCGTTTCGTACGGCGATGAACGTAAATTACGAACCCTTGCTGAGTTATGGGGAGAGGGTTATGTTGATGCGAGAAAGACTGATGGTTCTCCAAGGCTGGCAAGTTATCTCAGTAAGTACATAACGAAGGGCGCTGGACAGGTTATGTTCAATGCGATGCGCCTTTTACGGATATCGCGTGGCTTCCCACGAGAGGATGTCGTTCGTGGCGACCTTGCAAAAGAACTCGCGCGCCGTTATGCTATGCGTAAACCCGCAAGAGTGTGGAAGGGCGATAATATATTTCTTGGACACATTAAGAAAACAATGTATTATCAGAATGTAAAATGAACTACATCATCTACACTAGAAAATCTACCGATACTGAAGATAGGCAGGTTCTGTCTTTGGATTCTCAAGAAAGAGAGCTTTTAGAGATAGCGGATAAGCACAATCTCAAAGTGGTAAAGACGTTCCGAGAAAGCATGTCTGCTAAATCTGCGGGACGTCCAATTTTTAACGAAATGATGGCGTTGGTTGAGTCAGGTAAGGCCCGAGGAATCCTTTGTTGGAAGTTGGATCGTCTTGCTCGTAACTTTGTTGATGGTGGTAAAGTTATTGATTCTTTGCAGAGGGGTGCTATACAAGAAATCAGGACGTACGAATCAACCCACTTACCTTCCGACAACGTTCTCCTTCTTGCTGTTCAGCTTGGTATGGCTAATCAGTATATCCGGGATTTAAGTGTAAATGTAAAGCGTGGCAACCGAGAGAAGCTCTCTCGTGGTGAATGGCCTAATCATGCCCCCTTTGGATACTTGAATGATAAAGCCACCAAAACAGTTATTGTTGATCCTGTGCGTTCCCCATATGTTGTACGAGCTTTTGATCTGTATCTTATCGGCAGTTATAGCTTTAAAAATATTTCTGACATTCTGTATCAGGAAGGTTTGCGGACGAAATCTGGCAAGAAAGTGTTGAGGGGTCACATCCAAAAAATCATTACCTCTGTTTTTTACACGGGCATCATGAAACGGGAAGGAAAATATTACAACGGCAACCATCAGCCCCTTATTTCTAAAGATACATTTGATAAAGCACAGGGGCTTTCTGGTAATCGATCACGACCTCGTCCACAAAAACTTTTCTTTCCACTCCGAGGTTTCCTCACGTGTGAAAGTTGTGGGTGTATGCTCACTGCCTCTTTGAAAAAAGGTCATCATTACTACTACTGCACCAACGGCAAGCAAAAATGCGATGAACACAAAAGCTATCTTCGGGAAAATACCTTATACCAGTCTATCGCTGAAATCCTTGGCTCGTTAGATTTTACCGAACGAAAGATTGAGCTTATGTATCAGGCCGCAAAAGCAAGGTCTGGTGGTGATACTGAATACGTCCAGAAGGCATTAGAAACGCTTCAGACGCAATTAGAATCGCTTAAGACTAAAGAGATGAAGCTCTTGGACGCTTTCTTGGCTGAGCAGATACCCAAGGAGCTTTACGATCAGAAAACGCTTGAATTGCAGAATGAACGGATTTCAACTATGAGACAGCTTCGAGAAACAAAATCAAAACAAACAGTTTCCACTTTGGAACCGGTCAAAGAAGTGTTTTTACGCGCTAGCAGAGCCAAAAAAGAATTCTTGGAGGGTGATGATACAAAAAAGCATACCATCCTACAAAGTTTACTTTGGAACCTTTCTCTTAAAGACAAAATTATGGCTTCAGTAAGCCTTAAAAGTCCTTATGACATTATGTCTAAAGCACCTAAAAACGGGGGTTTCTCTACAAAGCTGCGGGACCTGGATTCGAACCAAGATAACGACCTTCAGAGGGTCGCGTCCTACCGTTAGACGATCCCGCAATGTTCACTCACGATAGCAGAATACCGCGGGATTTTCAAGCTAAATTTTGAGATACTTGCGGATGGCTATCATGGAGCCGAATACGCCCAGAACGATGCCGCACAAGAGCAGAATGAGCCAGAGCGTCATGAAATTGCGCTGGAAATACAGGAACAGGTCGGAACCGGGGAAAAAATTGTCCACGTAGGGAGCGAGTAAAAACATGATGGGATAGAACACGATGATGGTGGCGGTGGCGGAGATGAGCCCATACAGCACGCCTTCCACGAGGAACGGTCCGCGGATGAACCAGTTGGTGGCGCCGACAAGCTTCATGATGGTCACCTCGTCTTTGAGCGTGTAGATGGCGATGCGGATGGTGTTGAGCGCCACCAGCACCGAGATGACGGACAGCGCGAGGGTGATAAAGAGCCCCGTCTTGCGTATCGCCGATATGACGCTTGAAAGCCGCGCGATGGTCTCCTGGTTTTCGTAATAGTTGACCGCGCTTATCAAAGGAGCGTATTCTTTCTTTTCCAGAAACTTCGCGATGGCCGCGAACTGATCGGGCGCTTTCGCCTTGATGTTCAGACTCGCCTCGAGCGGATTGGCGTCGAGCTCCTCGAGCACCTGCGCGATGATGGTGTCGGCCTTGTGCCGTTCTTTAAAGAGGGCGAGCGCGGCGTCTTCCGAAACATATTCGACGCTTTTGACTTCTTTTTCCGCAAGCAGGTTATTTTTTACCTGTAAAATATCGGGCTCTGCTGTTTTTGGCTTGAAATACACCGAGATGTCTATCTGGTTCTCCAGATGCTGGACCACGGCTTCGGTCAGCACGGAGATCATCAGAAGCCCCAGAATCATGGACAGCACCAACACCATGACGGACACGGTCGTGGCGGAAAGCCATCCGTTGCGCCAGAAATTTTGAAACCCGACCAGAAATACTCTTTTGAATGCGGTTATCATGTATTTAGCTTTTAGCTTTCAGCTTCGTTAGCTTTTAGGAAATTCTCTAAAAGTTGAAAGCCCATTTATAATATATAGCGTCCATTTTGCTCGTCGCGTATCACCTTGCCTTTGTCGATGCTCACCACGCGCTTGTTGAGCGTGTTGATTATCTCCCGGTCGTGCGTGGCGAGCAGTATCGTCGTTCCCAGTTCGTTGATTTTCAGCAGGAGCCGGATGACGTCCCACGTGTTGAGCGGGTCCAGATTCCCCGTCGGCTCGTCGGCGATGATGATGTCGGGCTGGTGCACCAGCGCCCGCGCGATGGCGACGCGCTGTTGTTCCCCGCCGGAAAGCTGATTTGGGAATTGTTTTGCCTTTTCTTCGAGCCCCACCAATTGCAAGACCTGTGGCACGTCTTCCTGGATCTCTTTTTTGCTTTTCCCCACGACTTCCATGGCGAACGCGATGTTCTCGTACGCCGTTTTCTGCGACAACAGCTTGAAATCCTGGAAAATGGTCCCGATGCGGCGGCGCAGGAACGGAAGCTCCGCGTACGGCAGAGCCGTGACGTCCTGCTTGTCGAGGAATATCCTGCCCGACGTCGGCTTTTCTTCGGCGATAAGGAGCTTCAACAGCGTGGATTTCCCCGCGCCCGACTGTCCGACGATGGATACGAATTCGCCCTGCTCGATATTGAGCGTGATGTTTTCAAGCGCGAAATGCCCGTTGTACGCTTTTGAAATTTTATCAAAAAGTATCATGTTATTTTTGGTATGCGAGCTCTGCCTCGATAAATGCTCCCAGTTCGCCGCCCAGCACGTCGTATACTTTGGACGTCTCCGTTTCCGTGCGGTGGTCTTTCACCATCTGATACGGATGCAGGACGTACGAGCGTATCTGGCTCCCCCACTCTATCTTCACCTTGTCCCCTTTCAATTCCGAAATCTCGTGCTTGTGCTGTTTTTCCAGCTGTTCCGCCAGTTTTGACGCGAGCAGTTTCATCGCCCTGTCTTTGTTCGCTTGCTGGTTGCGCTCGCTCTGGCACGCGACGATGATGCCGGTCGGCTTGTGGTGGATGCGCACCGCCGTTTCCCGTTTGTTGACATTCTGCCCACCCGGGCCCGACGACCGGAACGTATCCACCTCCAAGTCGGCTTCCTGGATGTCCACATCCTTCACTTCTTCGATTTCGGGAATGACTTCCACATAGGCGAACGACGTGTGGCGGAGCTTTTGCGCGGAAAAGGGCGAAACCCGCACCAGCCGATGCACGCCCGCTTCTTTTTTCAAATAGCCGTAGACATACTTGCCCTGGATATGCACCGTGGCGTTTTTCGTCACCGGCCCTTCTGTGCCGTCTCCCTCGCCGTAGTGCTGGTGTACGATGGTGCTTCGCCATTCTTGAGCATCCGCGTATTTCAGGTACATGCGCAGTAACATAGAAGCCCAGTCCTGCGCGTCCTGCCCTCCGGCGCCCGCGTAGATGGACACGATGGCGTTGCTCTTGTCATAGGGACCCGACAACAGCGCCTTCTTTTTCTTTTTTTCAAATTGCCGCTCCAGCGCCAAAAGTTCTTTTTCCACGCCGCTTTCAAATTCCGTGCGCTCCGCTTCGTCGGAAATCTCTGCAATAAACTCGTAATCGCTCGCGATCTTTGTAAACGCTTTTTCAATCTCCGTTATCTCTTTCACTTCCTCTTTCAGCGCGTTCAGTTGCGAAGTGATTTGGGCGGCTGTGCGATGATCCTGCCAGAAATCCTCCCGCCGTGTTTGCTCTTCCAGCTCGCGTATTTTGTTTTCAACGGCGGCAACGTCAAAGACGGTCCTTCATGTTCTGAAGGCCCTCCTTAAGTGACGCTAATGTTTCCTTGACGTTGACCATACTCGCTCCAGTTTACCATATTCCCCGCTTTGAAATCAACCAATAAAAAAAACTCCGCATGTTGTGCGGAGTTTTTTTGAAATCCGGAGCCGGAGGCGAGAGTCGAACTCGCGACCTCTACTTTACGAAAGTATTGCTCTACCAACTGAGCTACTCCGGCATAACATGGCTATTTCAAGGGGTGCGGAACGAATTTCCCGTGCGCTATCCAGATGACCACGGCAAGCCACACGCCGCCCATCACCCAGCTTCCCAGCACGTCGGAAGGCCAATGCACGCCCAGATACAGCCGCGAGAACCCCACCAAAAAAATGAATAACCCGCTCGCAAGGCACGTCAGGACCTTCGCGCGCAGAGTGTATTCGTGCCGTATGACAAAATACATCAAAAGGCCGTAAAACACAAGGGAGATGAACGCATGCCCTGAAGGAAAGCTGTAGCTGTCCTCGGAAACAAGATGCAAGAGAAACGGCGGGCGGGCGCGCAAGAAGGTGTGCTTCATCAGATAGATCATTGCCGCGGCGCCCACGATTGCCGTAGCGGAGACCATGAAATGCGCCACTCTTTTATGGTACGCGAACCACAAAAGCACAGCCGCAGTGAGCCCGATGATGACGGGCGCGCTTCCCAGGAATGTTATGACCTTCATCAGCGCCGTCAGCGACGCGGCGCGCAGAGAGATGGCATATGCCAGCATGTCCGCATCAAGCGCGGCAAAATCGTTATTGAAACGGAACGTATCCGTGACATATACGGCAAGAACCGTAAAAAAAAGATAGACCGTAACGCCTATGGCAAACTGGAAATCAAAAAAATCAAGGCATTTTTTTACAAAAGAGCGGATCATTGTTTTGTGTTATATAATCGAGAGCACTAGTATCATAAGCCACCCGACGGAAACCATGAGCGCGGCGCCCGCCATCATGTCTTTGAGGATGCGGATTTCCTCAAGCGATGCGGGGAGCAGGATATCCATCGCTTTTTCAAGCGCGGTATTGATAAGCTCCACCGCAAGCATCAGCGACCCGGCGATGATGACCGCCGCTTTCTGCCACCCCTCCATGGGCCACCAGAACACCAGCGCGAGAGACGCCAGCACCAAAGCCAGCATGATACGGAAGTTTTGTTCCCGGTGGAACGCCTCTTTCAATCCGATAAGCGAGTGGCGGAAGCTTTTTACCAATTTTTTTACTTTGATCATATGCTATGAGTTTACCACGCGGCCGTGAAGTTGCGAAATGCGCCCATCAGCGCGTGCGTCGTTTTCCCCACCCTGCCGTTGCCGATCTTCATGCCGTTTATCCGCACGACCGGCGCGATTTCCTTGCTCGTGGCGGTGATGAACGCTTCATCCGCGGTTTTGAGTTCCCGCACCGCAATGTCGCGCTCAACTGCGCGCATGCCAAGCTCGCGCGCGCAATCGATCGCCGCGCGGCGCGTAATCCCGTGCAGGATATTCTGTTTTGGCGTTATCAGCGCGCCGTTTTTCACGATGAAAAAATTGCTCGTTGCCGCTTCCAGGACCTTCCCCCGCGAAACATACAGCGGCTCGAGCGCGCCCGCTTTTTTGCACGCGTCCCTTGCAAGAAGCGCCTCAACGTAGTTCAGCGTTTTCGCTTCCGGCAGTTCCCGCTGATATTCGCGCGTGATGAGCTTGAGCCCCTTGGTATACGCGCTTTCGGGAAGCGCGTGCAGGGACGAGACCAAAATAAAAAAACCCGGATGCCTTTTGTCGTACCCCATGCCGTCTTTGCTTTCGCCGCCGGTGAGTATCATGCGGATGCTCGCCTCTTGTCCGCCAACTGGCGGATTGTTCTTGGCAAGCAACGCGCCGACGATGCGTTTGATCTTTGCGCGCGGATACGGGAGTTTCAAGCCAAGCATCGTTCCCGAGAACGCGAGGCGCTCGATATGCTCGTCGAGCATGAACGGTTTGCCGTTATAGGTGCGCAAAGGGTCCGAAACGCCGTAGCCGCGCAAAAAACCGACGTCGTGCACGCCGACCGACGCCTGCGCATCCGAAACAATACGCCCGTTGATAAAACAATAATTCATGCCGGAGCGGGTAAGGGGAATCGAACCCCTGTGTCTAGCTTGGGAAGCTAGCATAATGCCACTATACGATACCCGCGCAGTTATTTTCCAAACAACACCACAAGCCATTGGCGCGCGTTGGATGACGCCGATGAGGGTTTGGGGACCGCTTCTTTCTCTGTGGTTGGCGCTTGCGGAGTCTGCTGGGTGATGATGACGGACTGTTCGCCGGGAAGCTGGTAATTGAGCTTTTTGCGCGCTTCTTTTTCCAAAAACGCCTTGTCCTCCAGGCGCGCCACCAACGCCTTTAAATCTTTGTTCTTCTCGTTCAATTCCTGCAACTTCGCGCTGACCGTTGAACTTTGCTTGTTTATCTGGTATCGTTCCAGGGAGACGGCGTAGACTTCATACGACAAAAATCCGGCGGTAGCCACCAGCAGAACAGCCAGGAGCTTCACCTTCAAAGAACCTCCTGTTCTCTTTTTGTACGCACGAGCCATATAACCTTATCATACCATATGTTCAAATTCAAAAAAGCGTCAAAAATCATCTGGAAGATCGCCATCATCATGGTCATCATCTCCATGGTCGCTTTCACGCTCATTCCGCTCCTTTGACAGAAGCTGGAATCTAGAAAATAGAACCTAGAATACAAGGGAGGGTATGAAGGAATGTTTCCCTTTTCTACTTTCTAGTTTCTAGATTCTATTTTCTATTTCTGCAGTACCTTGAAGTACACGTCGGGCGGGATGTTCACCTTGCCCGATGCTTTCATCTTCTTCTTTCCTTTCTTCTGCTTCTCGAGCAGCTTGCGCTTGCGCGTGTAATCGCCGCCGTAGAGATACCCGGTAACGTCTTTGCGCATCGCGGAAATATCCGCGCGGGCGATGACTTTGCCTCCTATGGCCGCCTGAATGGTCACGGCAAAAAGCTGGCGCGGGATGATCTCTTTGAGCTTTTCGACCATCGCCCTCCCCCGCCTTTCCGCGCTCGCTCTCGGCACGATTTGCGACATCGGCTCCACCAGATCGCCGGCGACCAGAATATCCATTCTGATGAGGTCGTTTTTGACGAACCCCGTGATGTCGTAGGAAAGCGATGCGTAGCCCGACGTCGCTGATTTGAGCTTGTCATAAAAGTCCACGATGATCTCGGCGAGCGGCGCCTCATAGCGCAGGATGGTCTTTTCCGGCGTGATGTAGTGGGTTTCTTTGTAGGTGCCGCGGGATTCATCCAACAGCCGCATCACCGCCCCAAGATACTCGGGACTGGTCAGGATTTCCAGCTTCGCGTACGGTTCGCGGATTTCAAGCACGTTGGCGGGGTCTTTGATGTCTGACGGCGAATAGATAAGCTGTTCTTGCCCATTGCGCAGTTTTATCTGGTACGAAACCGACGGGATAGTGATGAGCGGCTCGATGCCGTACTCGCGCTTCAGGCGCTCACGGATGATGTCCATGTGCAGGACCCCCAAAAACCCGCACCGGAACCCGCGCCCCAGGGCGTCGGACTGCTCCGGCTCGAAATGAAACGACGCGTCGTTGAGCTTGAGCTTGGACAGCGCGTCGCGCAGGGTATCGAAATCGTCGGCGTTCTGCGGGAAGAAGCTCGCGTACACGACGCGCAGAGGATCTTTGTATCCATGCAGGGGTTCGGGCGTCGGGTTGTTCACGAGCGTCACCGTCTCCCCCACCCTCACCTTATTGATCTCCTTCACGCCGGTGGCGATGTAGCCGATTTCCCCCGCGTTGAGCTCCTCGGTTGACTCGAACGCCGGTTTGAAGATGCCCGCCTCGAGCACTTCGGACTGCGTGCCCGCTATCATGAACCGCACGATATCGTGGCGGCGCACCGTGCCGTCAAAGAGCCGGACGTTCGCGACCACGCCCTTGTACGCGTCGTATGAAGAATCGAAGATAAGCGCCTTCAGCGGGCCGGTCGCGTTGCCTTTCGGAGCGGGGACCTGTTTGACTATCCGCTCCAGCAATTCGGGAACTCCCTCGCCCGTCTTTCCGGAAATGGACAAGACTTCGCTTTCGTCGATGCCGAGGAGCTTGGCGATTTCCGTCTTGGTTTCTGCCACGCGCGCGTTGGGCAAGTCTATCTTGTTGACGGCGGGGATGATGGCAAGCCCGAGCTTTTGCGCTTGTTCCAAATTAGCAAGCGTCTGCGCCTGCACGCCCTTGGTGCAATCCACCAACAGCACCGCCCCTTCCACGGCGGCAAGCGAGCGCGACACTTCGTAGCCGAAGTCCACATGGCCGGGAGTATCGATCAGATTAAGCTCGTAGCCGGTAGCTTGCAGCTTATAGGTCATGCGCACCGGCTGCATTTTGATGGTGATGCCGCGTTCGCGCTCGATGGACATCGTGTCGAGCATCTGGTCCTGCATCTTCCGTTTTTCGACCGTTTTGGTCAAATCCAAAAACCGGTCCGCCAGCGTGGACTTGCCGTGATCGATGTGCGCGATGATGCAGAAATTACGGATGTGTTTCTGATCCATATCGACAAACGTATCATACTGATGCGAGAAAGTCTACGCCTTGTTTGTATGAGAGCTCAGGATAAAAACGGACGCGCAAACAAAAACGGTGAAGATAAAAATATACGACACGAGCAACGGCCAGAAGTCGTTTACCAGGACTACCAGCGACCCGCCGAGGCCGGCAAACAGAAACCCAAGACCGAGAAAAAATAGTGGCACTTTATTTTTCTTTATATTGGCCAGATTCGAGAGGAACGTGACCCCCAGAGCAAGCGTAAAAAGAATAATACCGATACTAAATACTATTGCATCAATAATGGCATAATGCCAATAAATAAGAAATCCTTGTATGACGGGTTGGGGCAAAGCATTCATGCCGACAAATAGTTTTATAAAGGAAAAAACTGCGACCACCGCACTGATGAAATTCGGCGAAACGCTTTTCACCTGCTGAAATCGTATGAACGCGCGCAAGACAAATGCAAATGAAAACAGCATGATAAAATTGCCGATTTCGGCGGCGATACCTGAAGAAAACGCATATAACGTAAAACTCATGACTAAGAAAACAAAAAACAGGTAAAACTCATGATAATTTTGACCGCCTGTTTTTTTCCACGCCTTATAAAAAAAGGCGCTTGCCCACAAAGATATTATGGCGGAAAACAAATAGACAAAAATAGAAAACATATATGCTTACTTTATATGGGCCTGGCATTCAGTAAAAACAGGGTGACAAGCACGAAGGTAATAAAAAGAAGGGTGAATCCGAGCACAAGAGCCCAGAATACATTAAAAGCGACAAGAGGCAATCCGCTTGCGCCGCCGATCAGAAATGCCAATCCCAGATACACAACCTGTATTTTGCGTTCTTTAATATTCTTCAGATTGTAAAAGAACGTCATGCCCATGGCGGCGGTATAACATGTTAACAATCCTAGATATACTATACTGCTTGGCAATGCATAATGCCAATAGATAAGCCCGTCCGTAAAAGCAGGGATGGGCGGATAACGCAGAGAAACAATAAGACTTACGCATGCCGCAAGAATTCCCAAAATCGTGACTGAATTTACTGATATCGCGACAACCTTCCAAAAACGGACCAATGCCCGCAAAACAAAAGAAAAAGAGAGAAGAACAAAAAAATTGATCAGCTCACCACCCAAAGCAAAAAGCGTTGGATTTTTAAAGAATACCAATGAAGGAGCCATGAAACCCAATCCTAAAAAAAAGAAGAAGGTTCCGAATGCCGTATACAGATCGTAGTTATTTTTTTTCCCAATCCTAAAGAAATAACTACTCGCCCACAAAGAAACGGCAGCAGAAAACAAATAGACAAAAATAGAGAACATAGCTATACCTGTTTTTTATTTGCTGAAATCAGAATGAAGATAAGCCAGAACACAGCGCACGCGAGAAGTATGAGATAGCCGACCATGAGGGGAAGAAAAACATTGAAACTGTGCACAAACACTCCGCCGACGCCTCCGGCAATGAACCCCAACCCTAACAATAAAAGCGTCTTTTTGTTTTGCATAACATTGCCCATGTTAGCGAGAAGCGTATATGCCATGGAGATGGTAAAAACAGCGACAAACGCACCGAAGAAAATGGCATGGAAAAGCGGATAGTGCCAATAAATGAGATGGTCTTGCATGACGGGAACGGCAGGTATGATGATTCCGATACTAAACTTTATAACTGCGGATACGGCAAAGATGATAAGTATGGTGGCGGGAGCTATGAATGAAATCCGCTGAAAACGGAGAAAAGCGCGAAATACAAATGCAAAAGAAAGAAGAATAAGAAAATTACCGACTTCTATAACAATGCCCCGTGCGGATTGATTTAATAAAAGAGCGAGCGGGTAAAGAAACATGCCTATTCCCAAAAAAAGAAAGAAAAAGAAAAACTCGCGATAATTCGCATAAGGATGCTCTTTAAAGGCGCGCCGAAAATGTCCGCTTGCCCACAGAGAAACGCCTGTAAAAAATAAGTATATAGAGACGGAAAACATATATTTATTTCATTATAGCACATACTCACAACTTGTCCGAGCCGTTCACCTGGATGGGGAAAACGCGGGAAAGGAACAGTTTCCTGACCGGTAGGAAGAACGCCTGCCAGAACGTGAAAAATTCAGGGATTTTGAGCGCCCAGGAGCTTGCGCAATACGCGAGAAGTCCGGCAAGGAACGCCGCGATGCCTTGCGCGAAAATGCCCGTGAACGTCTGCATATCCACCAGCGCCGCGACCGCGTGCAGCGTGGCGTACACCGCAACCGCCATCACGAAAACGGCGATATTGGTCTTAAACAGCGAGCGGATGATGGTGTCGGAATCATATGACTCCATCCTCCAGGAAAACGCCAGATAGAGCCAGAGAAAGTTGATGATGCTCGATACGGAAAACGCCAGCGGCAAAGCCAGCACGGAGATGTCGGCGATATCGGATACTTTCAGAAGCGTACCGACATAATGCGCGAACGCGCCGTGCGCGCGCATGAGGTTCAGGAAATAAAAGCTGAAGAGAATATTGATGAACACGGAAGCGACGTTGATGAACACCGGCGTTTTAGTGTTGTGGATGGCGTAGAACGCCCGCGTGAAAAGCGGGATGAGCGACTGCGCGAAAATGGAAACGGCAAAAGCCCCCAGCGCCGCGGCGGTGAGGCGCGTGTCCTCCCACGAAAACTGCCCGTATCCCAAAATGACGCGGACGATCTGCGCGCGCTCCAGGATGAGGAACAACGAGATGGGAATGACCAAAAACAGAATCTGGTTGACGGTGAGGTAGAGCTCGCGCAAGAACCCGCCGGTATCTTTGTTCGCGTACGCCGCGGAGAGCATCGGAAACACGGCGCTGACGAACGACAGCGCGACGATGCCGATGGGGACGAACTGCAGGTCGTTGGCGAAGTTGAACACGGAGATGCTTCCCGAAGACATGGTCGAGGCGATGGAGGTGATGATGATGAAATTCAGCTGGTAGGCGGCAAGCCCGACGGTGCGCGGCAGAGAAAGCAGGACGATCTTGCGCAGACCCGCGTGCGTGAAGTCGAAAAGAAAACGGAACACGAATCCCGTTTTAAAGAGCGGTGGGATCTGGATGAGAAGATGCAGGAGCGCGCCCAGCACCACTCCCCACGCGAGCCCCGCGACGCCCAGCGGCTTTATGAAAAATAGCGCGCCCAGGATGATGCCGATGTTGTACATGACGGGCGCCAGCGCGAAACTGAAGAACAGTTTGCGCACCTGGAGGATATTGCCGATGATGTTTGAAATGCCGAGCAGGATGGGGCTCAAAAACATGATGCGCGTAAGCTCGACGGCCGCCTGTTTCTTCTCGTCGCCGAACCCGACGGCGACGAGCGTGATGAGCTGGGGCGCGAACACGATGGCGACAAGGCAAAAAGCCATGAAGATAAGGAGGAAAACGCTCAACACGGTGTTGGCAAGCTTCCACGCCGATTGCTCATCGCGCGCGAGATATTCGGAGAATACGGGGATGAACACGGAGCTCAAGATGCCGACGATGAGGATGTTGTACAAAAAATCGGGGATGCGGAACGCCGCGAAATAGATATCAAGCGTGTCCCCCGCCCCGAACTCTCCGGCGAAGATGCGGTTGCGCACGAGGCCCAAGAGCTTAGCGACCAGCGAAAAAAAACTGATGGTGAGGGCCGCCGACAGGACGACCTTGAACTCTTTGTTGAGGATGTTTCGAAATATCATTGTAGCGTGGCGGTAAAGGCAAGGTCAGACGCGAGACTTCCCGAGAATTCTCCCGTAAAAGCGCCCGCATCCGGGCCGACAAGCCCCTTGCCGTCGGGTGGCGTAACGGAAAATTGCAGGGTGCCACTTGCTCCCGGCTGTTTTTGAAAAAAGGAAGTGAACGTTCCCTGTGTTTCGCGCGTCCCGAGCGGCACGGTGTAATGGTACAGCAGTTTCGCGCTCTTCCCGCCGAGCGTAATCCACGTTCCAAACACTGTTTTGTCCGTTTCATCGAATATATCTGTTTTATCGGCATGGTCGGCGCGCAGGGTCGATTCGGACGCGTACACATCTTCATCCGGCATGAAATACTCGGCCGCGTAATCCAGTTGCGGGACGATGACCTGTTCCTCGCCGCCCGAGGCGGCTATCAGCCGCGAACCCTTGGGCGCGTACAGTTTTATGTAGTACAGGCCGTCATCATTGCTCTCCGGCTCGCCTCCCTGCCGGCTCCGGTGAAATTCAAGCGCAACCGTGTTGATGATATCGCCGCTGTCCAGCATTTCCGTATGCTTGACCATGTCATGGCGCACCAAGCCGCGCGCGTTTTCTTCGTCCATGGCATGCACGGCAACCGCCGTATAGTCGGCCGCGTCGTGCCGAATGACGCCGCCGTCCCGTGCGCGCTCAACGATGGTTTTTTGGTATTCTTTGTCGGCAAGCCACACCATGATGTTTTTTTGCTCGAGCGCGCCGTCCAGCGCGCGCAACGCGGCCGAAAAATCTTTCGGGGGCAACGCGGCAATCCTTTCGATAAGCGTCGCGAACGCGTCGCTCCCAAGGATGCTGTCCGTTTCCGCGCCCAGGAGGCTTTCCAGAACCGCCGACTGCACGGCAATCACGCCGTCAACGTCTTCGCCGCCCGATCTTTCATAAAAAGAGGCGATTTTGCGCGCTGACGTCGGGAAATCCAAAAACCAGTTGGCGTCGCGCATGCTCCACGCCGTCGTGGCGTTTTGGAGCTGGCGGGGAGGGATGATGTTCGTTTCAAGCTGGCCGTCGAGGTTCCGCACGTCGTCAAAGACGCCGCGGGCGAGCACGCCGCCCTCTATGGTTACGACGCCGTACGCGCCGATAAACCCGCCCGTTGCGCGGGGTATATCCTGATCTTCTACCACCACCAGAAATTTTTTGGGATGTTCGGGGTCGAATGCCCACCGCAACAAACGCAGATACGGCGCGAATCGGTCCTGTTGCGCGGCCAAAAGCGGCATGCGCGAAAGAGCGGGCGGCAATCCTTCCTGCACGGCATCCTTGACCTTGGCTAGAAGGCCTTGGGCCTTTTTTATTTCTTGTTCGGCCTCCGCAAATAGCGCGCCGGCTGATCGCGCGCTTCCCTTTCCTAAAAGCGAACCGGAAGAAACGCTCAAAAATAATTCATATCCCCTGGCCGCGGACCGCGCCGCGGACTGGAGCGTTTCCGCGGCCGGAGAGAGCGGCGCGAATTGGGACGAAGAAAAATACGGCCCGATGAGCTGGGCGAGCGAAGAAAAAAATCCGGATGCGCCGGTGTTGCGCGCATCCGCCCCGCGCGCCGCGGAGAATTTTTCCGCCGCTTCTTTGAAGCGAAGGTCCGCAAGCAGGGCGTGTCCCGCAAGAACATCGTCATACAAGGCCGTACCCGACCAAACCGGCGCGCGTTTTTGCGCCGTACCCTGTTCCATGAGCGCGAGCGCGGAAACACCGAATAAAAACAGCGCGGCCAATGAACCCGCTCTTAAAAAGAAGCGCCACAGCACTTTTTTTTGCGGAGCATTTTTCCCTTTACCCGCAAGCTCTTGTTGTTCCAGAAAAAAATAAATATTGCTGTTGTGCTGATTCTGCTCCAGATACAGTTCCACAAAATCAGGGGTGTGCGTTTCACGCTTGTGGGATTTCATAGGTGGGGTTCTAGCACGCGGAACGGTCGCGGAAAAGCTTCAGCGTCGTGCGCAATAAGATCTTAAGATCAAGCATGAGCGACCAGTTCTCGATGTAATAGGTGTCCAATTTCACTTCCTCTTCAAACGGCAGATCGGACGCGCCCGAGATCTGCGCCATGCCGGTGATGCCGGCCTTGATGACCAGCAGTTTTTTATGGTGCTGTTCATACTGCGCCACTTCTTCCGGCTCGTGCGGCCGCGGCCCCACCAGGCTCATTTCGCCCGCCAGGACATTGAACAGCTGGGGGAATTCGTCCAGGCGCGTCCTGCGCAGGACGCGCCCGATGCGTGTCACGCGCGGGTCATCATGCATTTTAAACAGCGGCCCGCCGTCCTTGCGCTCGTTGTGCCGGAGCAGTTGCGATTTCAGCGCGTGCGCGTTGTCGATCATCGAGCGGAATTTGTATAGTTTGAACAGTTTGCCCATGCTCACGCGCGGCAAAGCAACGAACACCGGCCCCTTTGAATTGAGCTTTACCAGCGCGGCTATCACGCCAAACGCCGGCGAAAGCACGGCCAGCCCCGCCAGAGAGCCCGCAACATCAATGATGCGCTTGAGCACCTTCCCCCATCCGTCAAGCGCGGTGTGCTTCACCTCGATGAGCGGAATTCCCCCTATCATATCCAGCGCGACGTTGGTAGTGAGCGTTTGAAACAGCGTGGGCGCGAACAAAAAATGCAGGTGCGCGTCCCGGCAGAATTCCGCGAGCTCAACGAGCGCGTCTTTGCCGTAATCGGCAGACCCCACCACGACGGTGTCTATCTTCGGATTGGCTATAGACGCTTTTATTTGGGTCAGATCGAGCGCGGCGATCTGTTTTACCACTTTGTACCCGAGCGCCGGGTTTTTTTCTATCTGCCTGGCAAGGCCGAGCGACGTCTCGTCATCCCCCACTATCAGCACGCGCTCGATGCCGAACCGGTATTTTGTCCTGATATGGCGTTCTATGCCGCGCAAAAAAAGCCGCCCCGCGAACACATATAAGATGGAAAACACGCCGGCTGCCAGAACGATGAAACGGGAATCGAAAAACTCACCGCGGATGAAGATGTAAATGATCACCATCATCAGCGCGAACGAGACCGAAGCGATGAGCTGGAAAAATTCTTCCATGATATCCTTGCGCTTGACGGTGTAGAGTCCGGTGACGGAAAAGATAAGTATCCAAAACGGTATCACCAGAAGAAGCAGGAAAGCGAATTTCGAGAACGGAAGATTCAGGTAAAAAAGCACTGGGCGGTACTGAGCGATGAATTCGCTGGTGCGGAAAAAATAAGCGGAAACGCCCGCCAGAAAAAGCATGACAAAATCGAAGGGAACGAGCGCCACGGCAAAATAGAGAGCAACTCTTTTCATGGGTCTATCATACAAGAAAGAGCCCTTCTTTTCAACTCAAACCCCACCCTTTAAGTCACTTGATTAAATAGCGCTCTGTCTGTAGGCAAGGGGCAGGGTCAAACGCACATGCGGAGCAAACCCCGTTAGAAGTAGAACGCAAACTGCATTCGCAACTTCTAACGGGGCAAACCGGAAAGATGCCTATAAGCCGGATTCTGTACCAAGCACATAACAAGTTATATGCTCGGCGGCAATCATTTCTCTTGGCACGGCATTACTGCCGTGCTCGTGCGACTACCTATTTCCGCGAATACCGCAAAAATAATCTGTCTTGCACCCCGTAAGGATTTAGCCGTTTCATACCCCGATGTTGCCATCGAGACTCGCCGAGCGCATAATAAGTTATATGCTCGGCGCCTCATGCCTTTCGGCACTCGGCGTCTCTGTTCGCACCTCTCAAGTCGCCCTGGACGGCTGTTAGCCGCTACGTTGACCTGGCTTGCGCCAAATCGGGAGTCCGGACTTTCCTCTCCCCGCGCTCCGCGCGTAACCAATAACAAATAACTGATAAAAAAATACGCAAATGTTATAGTTATGGGTTCTGTGCGAAGCACAGAGAGCGATTGCCCGGCATCTTTCGGTTTGCCCCGTTAGAAGTCGAACGCAAACTGCATTCGCAACTTCTAACGGGGTTTGCTCCGCATGTGCATTTCTTAAAGAACTTTCAGAGTATACAACGAAAGGATATAAAAGTCAAACGACGCCGTCATTATAACGAGCGCCGTTTTGTTTTCGTAAAACTTACGACTTCTAATTTTTATGGGGAGAACCCCATAGCGGCGTTTTCCATCCTTGCGGAAGCCTACTCACCATTCGATCGTGCGAGAAATAGCCAAGCACAACGCTCACAATAATAAGGAACTGGAAAGAATAGATAAACGCCCCTGACACAAAAAATGAGCAACAAAAGAAATCGCCGACAACTCTTAAGGGCACAACTCGATCTTTCACGATGTTCGCGCTAAAAGAGAGGACCCAAAAAAGCATTGCCGGAACAAAAAAAAGCAAAAGCAGAACCACTGCCGCATCCCGTCCTAAAAAGTTCCACACGAGCGTAAAAACTCCCCACATAACAAATGTCTCAAGAAACACGCATACCCATAATGACGGGCCGGTCGGAAATTGCTCACTGATTCTCTTGAACATGGGAATCCCCCCTTCTCTTATATTATGAAAGAGCCTGCCTCACCCCTCTCCAACGATATCACCACCGGAATAATAAGTCAAACAGAGCTTATTTATATTTCAATGCTTCAAGCGGGTCGAGTTTTGAGGCGCGGCGCGCCGGCCACAATCCTGTAACGACACCCACGGCGGAAGAAAAAACAATGATGGTCAGCACAAACCATACGGGACTTTGAAAAAGATTAAGCGATTGGCCGCCAAATGCTTCAGCTAAAACATTGATACCGTAATTAAACGCTTGAGCTGTCACGAAACCCATAATAATACCGCCAACTCCCCCTAAAAATCCCATAATCATCGCTTCGGCAAGAAATAACTTCCAAATGTCAAGATTGGAAGCGCCGACCGCTTTCATGATCCCGACTTCCTGCGTACGCTCAAGAAGCGCGATTGTCATGGTGTTAAGCATGCCTATGGCGGAAACCACCAGCGTAATAATGCCAAAAAGCCCTAAGATAATGGTAATAATGTTAAAAATCTTTTTTGCCTGGCTGACCGTCTCCGAAAGCGCCGACACTAAAAGCCCCTGTGCCAACACCTGATCCCGAACCTCATTCAAAGATTCCGGCATATCAACTTTTATTTTAAGCTGCGCGTAGGACAGCTGCGCTCTACCCGCAAGAGCGCCAAAAGGAAGATACGCGAATACCGAGAAAGGATCATCCAATACGCCCGCGATAACATAACTATGTTCCAGTTCAAACACTTCGGTCTCCCCGCTCTCTTTATCAAGCGGTAGAGAAACGGAAAATTTGAGTTCCTTTCCCAGGGCCTCTTTCGGATCATTAAAATTCAATAACTTGAGCGTCGCGGAAGAAATGACCGTCTCATATTCAGATTTGTTTTGAAGAAGCGTTCCGGCAAGCGGCCTTAAGCCGGACAATTTCAGGTAACCCGCATCAACGGCATACAATGCTCCGGCCGCTGTAAAATTATCCAGCGCCATTTCACTGCTTAACAGCGCCAGCATGCTCACCTCTTTCACATGCGCCATACTTTTTATTTTTTCCACCAACGCGTCGTCTGCCATGATAAGGGCGTTATCGGAGGGAGGAAACGCGTCAAGCGCAAGAAGCGCTTCTTCAGTCGTGATGCGCTCAAAAAGCACATTTTGAATCCCGTAGCCGAACGACACCAGAAAAAGAATGGTGCCAATACCAACGCTCATGCCCAAAATCGTAAGAAATGTCCGCAACCGGCGCGCGCGGAACATTCTTCCCGCGAGCTTGACGATGTCCCTTGCTAGAACATGTTCGGGAAATTTCTGAATCGCTTGCGCGCTATGCGCCTCTTTGACGGCGATATTGTTTTCTTGTGCGCCTTTCTCTTTGCGCGCTCGCGCCTTTGACGCCATATGCCATAATCCTTTTCCGGCGATGCTAAAAAGAACAAGCGGAAAAAGCACCGCGCGAAGAAGAGCGGCGTAAATAATTTCTGCGCTATCAAAAATTTTTTCCGTGAAAAAAGCGATGGTCAGCCACACTGCCTTCAAAAAAGATTTCTTGCGGATTCCAATCCTTGTTGTCCATGAGGCTGCGCCGATAAGAAGCATGGCGTCGCGCGGCGGAGGAGCGGGAAGAAGGAATTCCTGCGCATGTTTTTTTTGATCGGATTCCTCGAGCAACAAAAATGGTTCTCCCGCTTTTTCGATACGACGCATGCCTCTAACAATGAGATCGTCCGTCCAACCGACGCCAGAAAGAGCGTCCTTAATCTCGCGCTTTGAATAGCCAAGCGCGAACATTTTCTTAATATAGGAATCCAGTTCGTTTTGCCAGTCGCGCATGCTAATATAGGTTATAGCTTCATCAGCTTTCAGCCTTTAGGAATTCCGCTCTAAAAGCTAATGCAGCTGGAAGCTGATTTTACCGAAGCTTCAATACTAATTTCATCTTAAATAAAAAAATGGAGGATATCTCCCTCGTTAATCCGACCCCTCCAAGCGCCTCGGGCAACATCAGCACTTTCGAAAAGCCGTCTTCATCAATAATCCCCCGCACAAGATTGCCGATTGCCTCCTCAAGCCTCTTGATCTGAAGAAATGCGAACGGCTTCCGATGCTCGGAAAGCATATACCTGCGCAACTCGCCGATTTCCATAGACAGCGGAACCTGCCGTAGCTCTCCTTCATTTTTCCCTTTTAACAGACGGCTTTCAAACATCACTGTCTCGAGGCGCTTCATCAGCTCGGCTGCTCTTTCTTTACCAATATCAATCCCGCCATCACGGATGGGTTTTATGAGTATGCGCTGAAATTCTTCCAGCGACATGTCTCCTTTAATGATCCCCACGATCAAGGACATTATCTTTTCCTTTAAATATAATTCAGAGACATGCAAGAAATCATCGGATAAAGCATCGGCAAATTCTTGCATTCTTTCGAGTTCCTGCGCCCCTTTTTCAAGCGGCGCCGCGGATAACGGCCTTTCTTTGTGATTGTTCACCTCTTCTTTGATGATTTGTCCGTCTTTCATGTAAATAATCCTATCTGCGTACGCGAAATGGGACGAATTATGCGTTACCATCACAACCGTTTTTTTATCAATCGCATTCAATTCGGAAAAAATCTCAAGGACGCCCTTTGACGCAACGGAATCGAGGTTTCCCACCGGCTCGTCAGCAAGCATAAGCGGTGGATTATTCACGAGCGCTCGCGCGATTGAAACGCGCTGTTGCTGGCCGCCCGACAATTCTTGCGGAAGACGATCGGCAACATAGGAAAGACTGAAACGCTCAAGTTGTTGCTTTGCGGCTCGTTCACGCACGGGCGCGGAACCACCCCGCCATAGCTGCGGCAAAGCGATGTTATCCAAAACAGAAAGCGTCTGAATAAGATTATACGCCTGAAAAACGATTCCCATGCCGCGCCGATGAAAATCGGCCATATCCCGCGAAGAAAACTTGGTAATGTCTTTGCCGCCCGTAAAAATACCCCCATCGGTTGGTGTCAAAAGGCCAGAAATGCAGTACAGTAATGTTGATTTTCCGCATCCTGACGGCCCAAAAAAAATAATATATTCCTCGGGATAAATTTTGAGGTTGATCTTTTTAAGCGCCAGCGTCTCGGCAGGCGTACCGATATCATAAATCAGCGAAAGGTCTTTCACTTCAATAAGAGGAGTTTTTTCCGTCATACCTGGCTATCAACCGTTAAAATATTTTTCCCGTCCATTGAAAGACGTCCTGAAAATTCTTGACAAGAAGATCAAACACCGTCTCGCGCTGTTGAGGAGTCAAAATGGTGAAATAACGGGACGTCGCGATGTTCCCCGACGCATCGACGCTCTCAACGCGCAGACGATACGCCGTCCCGGGCTTGAAGTTCGTAAAGACTATCGTGTGATTTTGAGTCAATTCGCTGTCAAGCGGGGTTGATTTTTCAAGTTCCGGTTTGACAGCGACGCCTTCTTGATAGAATACGCGGGTTGAGGAAGGCTCCGATGTTTTCCATGAGATGATCGTCTGTACCCTGTCTTTGCCCGACACCGCGCTCTGATTCTGCATATTCGTGATAAACGGCTGTTCGATGTCTTTGAGCGTCTGCAAATTATACGAGGAGCTGGTCACCTCGCTTCCCTTCTCATCTTTCGAGATAACTTTGAAGGTATACTGCGTATCTTCCGCGAGGCCAACGATCGTCACACCATGATTTTTTACGAGCTGCCGGTCTCCGAACGATTCCGTCTTGCCGGTTGCCGTATTCGTGTATTCAACCGTAGAATCAGACAGCACATTCGTGAACCATCGGATGGTCATTTCCTTTTCTTTCACCGAATCAATCTTTACGTCAAGGACGCTCGGCAAGCTTTCCGTCGTGAAAGTAAGATCGGGCGAGAAAAACGGGCTTCCCTGCTGGTCCACACCCCCCACCCGGTAGTGATAGAATGTCCCGGGTGCGAGTTTCTTGATGATAATGAGATGTGACGCATTCATTGAGTTATCCGACTGCGACGAAGCATAATCAGCCGAAAGGCCGTATTCAAGCTTCGTGGTCGTCAGCATGTTTGTCTTCCAAAACACCGTAGCGGAGTCTTTCGTAACCTCCCGTAATTCAATTTCCGATATTCCCGCTTCATCCTTGGTTTTAAAAGTAAAATCCTGCGATGTGCCTATGCCGCCGACAATACCCTTGCTGCGCACCTGGAAGTGGTAGAGCGCGCCCGGTACAAGATTGGCAAGCGTTACCGCGTGATCCGTCACGCTTTCGTCAGGATTCCCCACAAACGTCTGGTACGGCTCATCCGCCGAGGGCAAGTAATCTTTTTCATGCGCGTACGCGATAATGCTGTTTGACTTTTTATCCGTCGTCCACGCAATCTGCGCAAACCCGGATGTCACGCTCACTTCCGGCTTCACGCCCGAGATCTGCGGAGGAGCGATTTTCGTCGCAAGTTCAGCGAGGAGCTGCTCCACTTCCTTCGTCATCTCTGCGACGTCTTTTCCTTCCACGATTTTTTGTATCGCTTCTTCAACGACGGTTTTTTTCGCGACGGTGCGGAATACAAGCGTTTTTGACTCGCTTGCATTATTCGCGTCGTCTCGCGACTTTGCTTTCACATAGTAATCGGCGTTTTCCTGCAAGTTCTCAAGAGTAACCGTATGCCGCCGCGTCTGCGCAAAGTCGCCGACGGTTCTGCCAAGCAGTTCCGTTCTGCCGTATACGACAAATGAATCCGCCGGCTCATCGGTGCTCCACGACACACGCGCTCCCAAGTCGCTCACGTCAGTAACGGAAAACTCCGTTATCAGCGGCGACGTTTTGTCGGTGATAGGCTCTATGTAGCGCGTGGAAACCAAAAACTCCTGCGCGCTGGTCGTAAAGTCATACACCGCCGAGGTTGCAGAATTCGCGGACGGGTCCGCGGAAACGACTTTGTAGTAATACTTCGTGCCCGCGATAAGGTTTGAAATCGCCATGGAATGGCTGATAGTCATGGTTGAGTTTACGGCAGTCTGCTGGTTCAAGCTATTCTGATCAAGACCATACAGCACCTGCGAATCGGCAAGTTCATTAGTGGTCCATGTAACAACCGCCGAGGTTTGCGAGGCCAACGCGGACGCTACGGAAGAAATGACGGGCGCCGTCATATCCTGCGTCGTTGAAAAAGTATAATACGCGCCGCCGTTGTCGTCTTCCGCCATGTTGGAGCTTGCGTCGGCGGAACGGACTTTGTAGTAATACTTCACGTTGGTTGTGAGCCCGGTGAGCGTTACACGATGCTCGTAGGTACCCGAGCCGCCCACAAAAGTCGTGGTGCCCGTCGTTTGCGCTCCCGCCAAGCCGGAGTCGGTACTGTACACAACATAAGAATCGGAATCAGCGTTGGTGTTCCAGACGACAGTCGCCGAACTGCCCGCAACCGTCACGGTCGTTACCGAAGAAATCACCGGTCCGCTCGCAGTGGCGAAAGAAAAGTTGGCGGCGGTGTTTGATCCGGGCGACGCCGCGTCCGCCTGTGCGCTGTTTGCGGACGGATCAACGGACTTCGCGCGGATGTTGTAGGTCGTCGCGGGAGTAAGGCCGGTGAGCGTTATGGAATGCGCAGTCACCATGGATGCCGCCGCCTTGGAACTGCCATATGCGGTGGAAGGACTTATTGAATAATACACGGTGCTGTCTGCAAGTTCGTCGGTCGTCCACGTCACCGTCGCCTGCGTTGTTTTGATGCCGGAAACGGCGATGCCGATAATCGTCGGGGGAGTCGCGTCGGTGCCGCCTTGCCCGTCGGGAATATCGGACACCGCGGACGAATAACGGGAAATGTTGCCGGAAGCATCCTGCGCCGTCAGTTTATAATAATAGGTCGTGCCATTGGAAAGCCACGCGCCGGACGAGCCGTCGGTTATGAAATTCGTGCTCGCGCTTGCGATCGTATTGATGAGCGAATATGCGCCGGTGGAACGATAAACTTTATACGAACCGAAATCGCCCGCGCCGCTCACCACCCACGAAACAAACTCACGGAATTCCGAAAGTGCCAAACTGGAAGTGTCCTGAATGGTCACGCTGGTCGGGGTGCTGGGCGCGTCGGGCGATACGCTCGTTTCGTTCTGATAGCTGTCTTTGAACTTCGCATACACCTTTACCGGCTCGGACGACGCGAATGTCCAGGTAAGCGATGTGCTCGTCGCCATCCATTGGCCGGACGACGCGTTCAGCCCGTCCGCGGAAAAGTCACTGTTGTTGGAAAACATCATCTGATACGAAGAGTCGTCAGACGAGGTGATGCTCGCCGCGCCTGCCGCGCCGCTTTTGGTGCCATCCACTGTCACCGTCGCCGCCGGATTTTTCACGTCAAGCGCGAAAGAGCCCGAGATGGCCGAAGCGGTGTTGTTTGCGCCTTCGTTGTCGGATGCCGTTACTTTCACTTTCATGGCGTTGTTGTAGGTGCCGTTTAACTGCGACTTTGCATTCCAGGTAGCGGCATATTGCGCATATGCGGAGCTTACCGCCTTGTTGGAAAGATCGCTCGCGCCAAGATAACCGGAGGTGATGCTCACCCAGTTGGAGCCACCGTCCAGCGAATACGAAAATGACGGCGTAATATAGCCGGGCGTATTCGTACCGGTACTTGTATCCACATCGCGTACTTTGTAGTTGATGGTTACTGTGCCGTCAGAAGTGTTTTGCGCAACGGAAATGCCGTTGGTGCCGTAGGTCGCGTCAAAATCGGGCGGCGCATTCACCACATAGGTCAGCGTCACATCGCCAAGCGTCGGCGTTTGGTAGCCGGTGGAGATAAAGAACGCTTTGTACTGGAGCCACTGGTCGTTCCCGCCGTTTTTCAAAGGATGACTCGCGCCTAAATCAACATTACTGCTGGTGGCAGTGAAAGTGTTTACATCATTGCACGCTTCATATCCGCACCACGAAGACCATGTTCCCGGCGCGCCGCCGGAATCGGGAGCCGAACGAACCTGGAAACGCATTTCCGTGCTTGCGATCGTGGTCGCCGTCCAGGAAATCTTCCCAAAAATATTCGTCGCGTCGTTGGAGTTGTATGCCGATGAAGTGAGTGACGGACTAGAAGAAGCGTAGTAAAAGTAATTAAGCGTCGCGTCATCCAACTGTGGCGTGAACGCGGCATCAGCTGTGGAAAAATACGCTTTATAACGCAGGTATCGGTTGCCGTTCACCAGGGAAGGGATTGCCGTTCCTGATGTCGTAAAATAGGTATTTGCCGTCCCATCAGACCCGACGAACGGACTATTCCATGTCGTGCCGTCGCTTGAAGTGGCAATTCTGAAATTAAGCGTCGTATTGGTCGATTGCGTTATCGGATTCCATGCAAGCGAAGAAAAACTCACTGGCCCGGCAAGGTCAATCGTTGGCGACTCAAAAGTTCCGCTGGCGTTATACACCGGTGAAGAAGAGTACCGTTCATCCGCGCCGATGTCCCACGTTCCCGAGCGCATCTGATTATCGACGTCGTTCGTGAATATCGAAGCCAGACTCGCTCCGGCATCTTTAGCGACCGAACCGTCCATAATATGAAGATCCTCAAAGCCGGGTGTTGTGGATACGAATTGAACAGCCGAAACGGATTGATTGATGAGCGACCCAGACCCCGGCGCCGTCGCATTGGAGGAGATGTTATTGGAAGAAGAGACGTGAAAAACCCCTTGATAATCTGCCGTGGTATTGCCGGTACTGATATTATTTCTCGCCAGTCCGTCAATGGTGGAGCTATCACTGAAATCAAAACCTATGCGCGTGTTATATACGGTGTTATTGTAATACTGAGAATCATCCGAGAAGGCCTGTATACCAATGCCTCCCGTGAGGCCCGTTAAATTTATAAAAATATTATTATACACTAAGTTACCAAAGCTATAAAAAAATACTCCTGAAGCTGTCGCGTGAGGAGCAGTGCCCCCGTCAAAGATATTGTTTCTTACGGTATTATCGTTGTATCCCGAGACGACGCCATGTTTCTCGGTCGATCCGCCTCCATATCCCTTCATGATAAACCATTCTATAATAGTATACGCATCGCCGATGTTAAAAACATTATCTGTGGAAGTAATGGTGGCCGCGTTCCGTCCGGATGTCCCGTCATGCCGGCTTCCCGGTTCAACCGTCAGCCACATATAATGCGTGGCATCGATGGTTGAGTCGTTAATAATGGCGCCCGCGGTGAAGGTGGAATCCTTGTACGCCTCGCCGCGTTCAATCGTGCCCGCAGTGGTGAGAATGATTGAAAGCGTGGCGGTTCTGCCGGAGGTGCCGCCGGTCAATGTGTCACCGGCCAGAAACGCGGTAGCATTGACTTTATCAACCGTCATATAGGTCTCTGAAGCGGATGGGGTGTCGCGTTCAGGGATATAAGTACCAGTCGCGCCGGAAGTCCCCGTGATCGTCTCTCCTGCAGTAAAAGCTCCGCCGGTCTGACCGGTTATTTTGAATACATTACGGGTGGTCAGCACGCCGTCGCGCGCGGTTTCCCATCCCTGCAAAGTCGCGAAATCTCTCCCTGTGGTTCCGATAGAGTGGACTTTGACGAGCGTCGCCCCAACATCATCCGCGCCGATGTCCCACGGCGCAGCGCGCGTGTCGCCGTCAATGTCGGTGGCAAACGCCAGATTCGCGTCCGCGCTTAAATCCGTCCCGCCGTTTTTGGCCGCCGCATCGTTAAATGCGAGATGAAAATCCCCGCCCGCAGTATCGATAAAAGCAAATGTCTGGGAGGTTTTGTTGTTGGACCCTGCGCCAATCACATCGATTCCGTCCGTCGCGTTATAATCCGTACCCGCGGCAAAAGTCCCTACATAGGCGTTGGCATCTCCGCTGCCAGCCACGATATTATTTTTAGCTATCACCGTGCCGGCAACATTCAGCCCCTGATAGTTGTTTTGCAACGTATTATTATAAATATACCCGGTATGCGTGCCAGCGGAACTGTCTATCCCGATTCCGGCGCTGTTAAATACGAAATCGTATACAATATTATTCCATATTTTAAGCTTGCCGCTGGTCCCGCTTGCCCAGTTCTGTATTCCAACAGGCGTCCCTACCGTTCCTGAAAATACTCCGTAGATAATATTATGCGAAATCGAAATGTCATATGCGGCATTCAAGCCGCTGGGTATATAAATTCCCGCTGGATTTGCGCTGCTTGCTGTTGTTTTTATCTGTAATCCCTCTATTCTTATAAAATCCTCTTGAATGGTAATGCCACTCGCTTCTGAAACTTCCATCCTATATTTAGCCGCATCCCGCTTCCCTCTATGCCTTTCTGAAGGCGGCACATAAATTTCAATGTAGTGCGTGGCATCGGTGGTCCAGCCGTCTATGGTGACGGGGGTGGTGTCGGGCCCGACATCGTAATACGGCAAACCGCGCTCGATTGCGTTGCGGACGATGAGGTCGCCCTGCCGGTCTGCTTCCCACGCGGAAATGGCCGCGTACCAGCGGCCGACGGTGCCCGCGCCCGTTGCCGGCATCGTTCTGTTTTGTTCGGAATCCCCCACGATGATTTTATAAACGCTCGGCGCCACCGAAAGCACCTTCCATGCCTTGCTTGCCGAGTCAATGAATTTGTCGTTTTTAAAAATGCGAGCGAGCGACGGCGTGCCGGAAAACGCGACTGTCCAAGTGCCATTGGCATTCGTTGTTATTGTTGAAGCGGTAACTGCGATATTTGAAAGCGCGCCGATGGTGTATTCGTTGATATGCAATGCCTTGGTAAGCGCAATGCTTCCCGAACCGGTCGTCGTTGCTGTCGCGAATGTCCCGCCGGTAAAATCGCTCTCGGAAGTTTTCACCACCGACGCGGTGGTGGAAGCGATCTCTAAATCCGCGCCGCTGTTCATCGCGGTGATGTCTGCCGACTTGGAAGCGTACTGGTTCCAAGCGCTTTGGTTGGTTGGGTGCACAGCATTGTTTGCCGTCGCGCCTCCCGACCAGCTTGTTTGCGTGAATGTGTATGTGGCACCAAGCGCGGAAGGCGCAATCGGCGTAAGTAAGTTTACAACCAAACTCACTGCCACGACCGCCGCCACCGCCGCGCTAAACGAGAAAAAAGAAAACCGCCGCGTTTTTTGATGCAGTTTCTTGTATTCCGAGTAAGAAACATCCCTTGGCTCCTCCCCACTTGGAAGCTTAGCTTCCAAGTGGGATTCTTCCATCATCAGCTTGTAACCGTCCACCGGCGACTTGAAAATCAGTACGAAAAATTTTACAAAAAAAAGGAGGAAGCCATAGCCGATATATGCAATGCCGCTCGCCAGATGTGAAACCACCGCCGTCACTGGCGCTTTCATCGGAGCGTTGCCCAGCGCGCGCGAACGCTCGTACAAATCGCGCGTGGCGCGGGAAACCTTCTGCACAAGAAATTGGTATAACAATTTAAGCATAGCTCATCGCAGCGTCGCTTGAAAGCGCTGTTTGAACTTTTTCTAAAATTTGACGGGGCGTGAAGTTTGATTTGATAAGATAGGCTTCGGCGCCAAGCCGCTGCGCATGTTCCCTGTCTTTTGGATTATCCAAATTCGTCAGCATGAAAACCGGAATATTCTTTAAAATATTTCTTTTTCTCAATTCAGCGAGAACTTCAAACCCGTCCTTTTTAGGCATCAAAACATCCAATAGCACAAGCCTGATAACGCCATCATAAAGCTCCGCAAGCTCAAGGGCAAGCTCGCCGTCTTTTGCCTGTAAAACATTAAAGCCGTTCTGCTCGAGCAGAAGCGAATTCATAAACGAAAAATCCTCGTCGTCCTCGACCAGTAAGATAACTTTCCTATCTTTAATGTCTTTGTATCCGGACATTGGCAACGCTCAAAGCGTTGCTTTAAGTATACCACATCTTTCACCCTTCTCGCCAAGCCCCGCGCGACATTGGGAAGCTTAGCTTTCCAATGCGCGGTTGAGTGCGGCGTCGGCGAGGGCGTTTTGCCCTCTGGGGACGTGTGTGAACGTTACATTGCCGAAATCGGTTTTGAGATTCCAGACTTCGATGAAAAGCTCCTGGATATGCTTGGTCAAGAGCTTATAGATCCCCGTCAGTTGGCGCACCGCGAGCTCGGAATCCATGCGCATAGCCACCTCCATTTTTTTCGCTTTGTCTTTGCCGTAGAGCGCTTTCGCCTTTTTGAGCGCGAAGATGATTGCCTTGTATTCCGCCTCGTTGTTCGTGCCGTCTTCCACCCGCTCGCCGTACGTATGCAAGACTTTTTCTGTGACCGGGTCCATAAATACTATGCCGATCGCCGAAGGTCCCGGATTTCCCCGCGAGCCGCCGTCAGTATAGATAATCAATGTTTGCATATGTTCTATAACTTAAAGCATTTGATCTTGTATTTCGAATGAATGTTTCACGTTTCAAGTTTCATGTTTCACGACTTCCGTATGTCTTTGATGTTCAGCTGCAATTCGCGCGTGCCGTTCCACTCGTTGGCTTCAAGCTCGAATACGACGTCCACACGGTCGCCTGCCTTGACGTTTTCCATTTTATGCGACAGCCCGAAACCGATGCAGTCGAAAAATTTCGTAACGCCTCCGCCGGCTGGCGGATCTCCTTTCAGTTTCAATTTCACATGGTCTTCTTTCTTGCCGACCGCTTTGTATGACGCGACAACCGCCTTGCGCATCAGAAAGAGCGGCTTTTTATTCCCCTCTCCGTAGGGCTCGAGCCGCACAAGCCAGTCAAACAGCTCCCACGAAATATCGTCGGGCGGCATCTCCAGGTCAATGCAAAGGATAGGGCGCAAGTCTTTTTCTCGCAGATCTTCTTCGCCGTAACGGACAAGGCACGCCTTGAGCTTCTCGATGTTTTCGGGAGCGATGGCGAACCCTCCCGCCATGGCGTGCCCGCCGAACTCACGAAACACATTCCCGTTGCGCTCGTCGCACAAGCGCATCAACTCAACGATGTTGAGATCGCCGACGCTCCGGCACGACCCCTTGTAGTGGTCGTGGACCCTGCCGAAGATGAAAGACGGCCTGCCGTATTTTTCGGTTAGACGCCCCGATACCAGCCCGGCGACGCCCGGCACCCAGTCGTCCTTTCCAAGACATATGATGAACGGCATCGCCCCTTCCCGCGCGACGATTTCAGCGAGCATCTCTTCCGCTTCTTTTAAGATCTTATCCACCATCCTCCTCCTCCCGTTGTTGAGGTCTTCCACTTTCGCGACGAGATTTCTCGCCATTGCTTCGCTTTGGGTGATCAGAAGCTCGAACGACGTGGTGGCATGCGCCATGCGCGAGGTCGCGTTGATGCGCGGCGCGATGGAAAATGCGATGGTACGCGAGGTTATTTTTTCGGCATCGGGAGAGCGAGCGTGCGCCGCCATGCGCTGGGGCTCGAAGTCGATCAGCAGTTTCAGGCCGAGCCGTTTTGTTTTCTCGATGACCGTAAGGCCGTACGTGACCAGCGTCCTGTTCTCGCCCACCAGCGGCACCATGTCGGCGACCGTTCCGATGGCCGCCACGTCCAATAGCCATTTTTCGGCGCCCTCTTTGAGGTTAAACGGCTTTGCCCGTTCCGACGCGAATAGGGCGCATGCGACCTTGAACGCCAGTCCGGTCGCACAGAAAAACCTGAACGGATAGGTCTCGCCGGTGCGCTTGGGATTGATGATGGCATACGCGGCGGGCTCTTTCGGCGGTATGAGATGATGGTCCACGATGATGACGTCGATGCCGCGCGCGCGAGCTATGGCGATTTCCTCCACGTCGGTGACGCCGCAGTCCACCGTGATGATGAGCTTGGCGTCGCCTTTGGCGATTTCCAAAAGCGCCTTTTCGTTCAGCCCGTATCCTTCGTGGAACCGGTCGGGAATGTAAACGTCGAAGTTAGCGCCGAGCTCCGAAAGCGCCGAGTACAATATCACCGAACCGCAGATGCCATCCGCGTCATAATCGCCGTAAATGATGATCTTTTCTTCGCGGGAAATGGCGTCAAATATGCGCGACACCGCCTTCTCCATATCCTGCAAGAGATACGGGGAGCCCACGTGCGCCCGATAATCGGGATGCATGAACTCGTCAATGTCGCTTTGCGTACGCAACCCGCGCTGGTATAAAAGGTCGAGAACCGGCTTCGGATATTCAAGAAAGCGCATCGAGAAATCGTCGGGCGCGGCGTCCAAGATTTTCCATTGCTTGTCGGCCATGGCGTCTTATGCAATGAGCCCTTTCGTGCGGAGCTCCACTTTGGATTGCTCCATGGTGGTCATGCCGTCTTTGGCGCCTATCTGCAGTACGGAGAAAATGCTCGCCAGGCGGTTTTCCCGGATAAGGCTTGAAACGGCTGAATTGTTCACCATGATCTCCCATGAAGCGACGCGTTCGCCGCCCCCTTTGCGCGGCAGAAGCTCGCGGGACACGGCAGCGACCAGGATATTGGCAAGCTGGTTCAAGATCTGCTGGATCTGATTGGGTGGAAAAACGTTGACGATGCGCTCGATGGCTTCCACCGTGGAAGCGCTGTGAATGGTGCCGAAAACCAAATGCCCCGTTTCCGCCGCGATCAGCGCCGTAGCGATGGTTTCCAGATCGCGCATCTCGCCGATCATGATGATATCGGGGTCCTGCCGGAACGCGGCTTTAAGCGCGTCGGCGAACGAATGGCTGTCCAGACCTATTTGGCGCTGTTCGATGACGCCGAACTTGCGGGGATACACGAATTCCACAGGGTCTTCAATGGTGATGATGTGCGCTCTCCGTTCGTTGTTGATCATGTTGATGATGGAAGCGATGACGGAGGATTTTCCCGACGCGGTGGAACCGGTCAAAAGCACCAGCCCCTTTTTCAGCTGGGCGAATTTGTAAATGGTCGGGTGGAAATTCAAGAACTGCGGCGAAGGGATGGTGCTTGAGACCACGCGGATGGCGAGCGCGAACATGCCCTGCTGAAGGTGGATGTTCGTCCGGAAGCGCGCGCCTTCCATAGAGTAGATGATGTCGATCTCCTTGCCCTGCGCGACCCGCTCCCTCGCGTCGTCGGTGGGAATGATGCCGAACACGAATTCGGCGAGCGCCTGCGGATTGATATCTTCGTTCGCGATGAGCTCTAAATTGCCTTCGATTTTCCCCACCGGCGGCTGGCCGGCGATAAAATAGATGTCCGACGATTTTTTCGCAAGCGCGATCTTTAAATAATTATGAAAGATGTCCGTGATTTCCATATCTTAGCTTCGTTAGCTTTTAGCTTTATTAGCTTTTAGAAAGATATCTCTATAAGCTCATGAAGCCAACCCCTACGTTTTAATGTTATGAGTTTTATTTTTTACTTTCGACTTTACGGACTTTATGAGCTTTTGACTTTTTTGGAGCGCTTCTATGCCTGGCATCGGCTCGCCCGCCAGAAAATCGAGCATCGCGCCGCCGCCGGTGGACACGAAATTCATCTTGGCGCGCAGACCGAGCGCGTCGACGACCGCAACCGAATCTCCCCCGCCGATGATCGTAAACGCTTTGCTCTCTGCCATCGCTTTGACGAATTCGTTGGTGCCGGCCGCAAACGAAGCAAGCTCGAAATAGCCGAGTGGCCCGTTCCAGATGATCGTTTTCGCGTGCATCGCGATGGCGGAAAACAATTCGACGGTGTCGGGGCCGATGTCCAGAATGATCTCGTCGTCCTCGACCTTCCCCACCCCTTTCGTTTTCAGCCACGCAGTCGCTGACATCTCTTTCGCCACCACGACGTCAACCGGCAGATGCAGCTTCACGGACGTCCAGTTGAGTTCTTTGAGCTTGAGGTCGCCATCTTCATCCACTTTCGATTTTCCGATCGCTATCCCTTTCACCCGCAGCACGAAGTTCGCGATCATGCCTCCCAGCAAGATATCGTTCGCCTTGTCAAAAAAACGCTTCAGCAATTTCGCCTTCGTTTCTATCTTGGCGCCGCCCATGGCGATGACCAGCGGCAATTTCGGCTTCTCGTACGCCTCATGAAGGACGCGTACTTCTTTCGCAAGCAGAAACCCCGCATAACTTGGCAGAAAGCGCGTAATGGCTTCAACCGACGCATGAGCGCGATGACATACGGAAAATGCTTCGTTCACGTACAGGTCGGCGAGCGCGGCAAGCTTGCCCGCGAACGACTCGTCGTTGCGCTCCTCTCCTTTATGGAACCGCACGTTCTCGAGCATCAGGATTTCCTGCGGCTTCAGCTTCTGCGCCGCGCGCATGGCTTTGGGGCCGACGCAATCGGCGGCAAAAAGGACTTTGTGCCCAAGATCATTTTCAAGCTTGCGTGCGAGCGGCTTCGCGCTCAACCCCGCTTTTCCTTCTTCTTCCGGCCTGCCGAAATGCGTCAGAATGATGACCTTGGCCTTGTTTTTAAGAAGGTATCTGATGGTGGGGATAGAGCGCTTGATCCGAAAATCATCCGCCACCGCTCCTCCTTTCATGAAGACGTTGAAGTCAACCCGCAACAAGACCCGTTTGTTCCTGACGTTGACACCCTGTATGGTTTTGAGCCGCATGCAGATAGTATACCAAAAATCTCCGACAAACGAAACTTTATGCTGGATAAGGCGCGAAAAAACTGCTATACTGGGACCATTATGGACCCCGTTAGAAATACGTCATCTAGCGGGAACGTGTCTTTTTATTATTAAATTTCTAACGGGGTGGACATCCAACGCATCGTCTTGAAAAAGAATATCGTGGTGTTGGGAGCCGGTTTTGGCGGCATCGCCTGCGTTTTACGGCTTGAAAAACTGATGCGCAAATACCCGGCTATCCGAAAGACCTACAACCTCGTCCTCGTCGACAAACGGAACTACCACCTCTACACCCCCACGCTCTATGACGTCGCCACCACGGCGGCGGACGACGCCTCATCGGTCAGCATCAAAAAAGCCGTTGCCACGCCGACAGAAGAGATCCTGGAACGGAAAAACATACAGTTCGTCCAGGGACACATCCTCGGCACGGACATCAAAGAAAAGAAAGTGCTCCTTGATGATGCGCCGGCGCTTCCGTACGAATATCTTGTCTTCGCGCTCGGCTCCGAAGCGGCGCATTTTAACATTCCAGGAATCAAAGAACATGCTATTTCCCTTAAATGGCTTGATGACGCCATTCACATCCGCTCGACCATCCGCAGAAAATACGAAGAAAAAGCGGAGCAGGGAGAGCTTGCCATCGTCGTGGGAGGGGGCGGACCGACGGGCGTCGAATTTTCAGCCGAACTCTCGGGCTACATCAAGGAGCTTAATCTGAAATTCAAAAAAGCCGTCAAACTCATCGTGACCATCGTCGAAGGGTCGCCGACGATACTCCCCGGCTTTGACCTATGGACGGTGACCAAGGCGCACAAACGCCTTACGGCTCTGGGCATACATCTCAAAACGGGATGCATGGTTTCCCGCGCGGACGACAAAGCGGTATTTGTGAAGCCCTCGCCCGACGCGGCGGAGGAAGGCATACCTTACGACAGCTTCATCTGGTCCGGCGGGGTACAGGCGGTCAATGTGCTTTCAAACGGCGGCGTCTCGGTTGAAAAAAGAGGCAGGATGGAAACAGACTCTTACATGACGTGCATCTCCCCCGACAAGCATTTGGACATAGCAAAGAACATCTTCGCCATCGGCGACAATGCGTGCTTTTACGACCCGGAAACCCACCGCCCCGTGGCGGCGACCGCGCGGCTTGCCATCGAACAGGGAAAAGTTGCGGCGCAGAATATCTTCCGCGACCTCCTGGGCAAGCCCCGCAAAGCGTTCACCTTCTGGCATTATCCGTATGTCATCCCGCTGGGTGGCAAATACGCGCTCGCCAAAATCGGCCCCGTTCATCTCGAAGGACTCCTTGCATGGGCGTTCCACGAATTCGTGGAGCTCTACTATCTGTGGTCCATCACCAACGACAACTGGAAAGCCCTCGCGCGCTGGTGGCGCGGCCTTGAGATCTTCTCCAAAAACGATTGAACCTGAATCGTACCTAATTCTTACTATCGGCGATTTTGTGTACGGTTTGGAATCAGGGAAAAGGAAAAAGCCGGTCTGCTCATTTCGAACAGACCGGCCTCTTGTTTTATTTCGTTGACGCTAACCCCCTATTTCCTCTAGGGGGAAGAAGAGTGTCAGCTTTCTCAACCCTTGCCCAGACACAACGGTGACCTCTTGTTTGGCGGAATCTCGCACTTCCACCACGTGGTAGGAAAATCTGTACAACCGCGTGTCGCCGTTTTTCTCGACAAGGAGAAGGTTGTAGTCTCCGCCACTTGGACCTAACTCTGCGGGGCCTTCAGATTGCAACACCACGCCCATCACGGTGTACGAGCCATCCTCGATGGTCGTGCGCGCCTCGCCGCCGGGCGAGGCAACGGCAACCACGGCAGCAAGAGAAATCGCGATCAACAAAAAAACTAACGCTCCCCATTTGTGCCATTGGGTGGCGGTACCAAAAAAGTACACAATCGCCACGGCCATGAGGATTGCTGCAATCGCAAGCAATCCTATACCAGAAACCATTGCCATCGACATCGGGACCATGCGGCCTCCTTGCCCTTGTGGGCGGTTGAGAAAAGCGTGAATTTACAAGGAACTCCCTTTTTAAACTAACGTAGACAATGCTAGCACATATTTTAAAAGCTGTCAAGTATCCCGAGGAATTCCTTTTTATCTGTTGAGGCCTTCCCCACCAGCACGCCGTTGATGCCGCTTTGGTTCATGAATAATGCGGCATTTTTGGCGTCCACCGAGCCGCCGTATAAAACTTTCAGAGCCATGCCGATTTTGTTGCCGTACAGATCGCCGACCACTTTGCGGATATACAAAGACGCGGACAGGGCGTCGTTGGGAGTATCGGCAACGCCGGTGCCGATAGCCCATATCGGCTCATACGCGATGAAAAGGTTTTTCATGTGCGGAGCAGGAACATCCGCGAGCGCGCTCTTTACTTGCGCGCCCACTATCTCGGGAATTGCTCTTGAGTCTTCCCGTTCTTTCTCACCAACGCATAAAATAACGCGCAAGCCGGCTTGTAAAGCCGCCCGCACTTTCCGGTTCACGACTTCATCCGACTCCATGGCAAAATGCCGCCGTTCTGAGTGTCCGATAATAACATGCGAAACGCCAAAATCTCGAAGCATGGCAAGCGTCACCGCTCCCGTGTAGGCGCCTTCGCTTTCCCAAAAAACATCCTGCGCGCCCAGTGAAAAAATACTTGATTTAGTTTTGGGAAACAGAGATAAAAAAGGAAACGGCGGGCACACGACAACCTCTGCGCCCTTTGAAAGCTTCGCCTTTACAACGGTGGCTAGCATATCTTTTGCCTGCTTCTGTGCCGTGATATACGCTTTCCAATTTGCGATGATAAATTTCTTTGTATTCATTCTATTTTCTACTTTCTATTTACTAGTTTCTGTCCCTCGCAGGAATTCCGCCGCATCTTCCGGGGCGATGGCGGAGATCTCAATGCTCGTGCCAAGCTCGAACCCGGCCCAGGTGGACGTCCTCGGTAGAATTTCGATATGCCAATGGTAATGCTCGTACGCATCGGCGCTACCGACGGGCGCGGTATGGATGAAAAAATTATACGCCGGGTCATTCAACCCGACCCGCAGTTTGGCAAGCGACTGCTTGAGCATATCCGCGACAAACGAAATATCTTCGTCTTTGAGCATGCCGAAGCCGTGCTGATGCGCTTTCGGGAAAATGCGCACTTCAAAAGCTATCCGCGAAGCGAACGGCACGAATGCGACGAATTTTTCGTTTTCGGCGATGATGCGCGAGCGCGCGGCCAATTCATGCGCGAGCATCTCGCAATGCGCGCACTTCCCGTGCTCTTTGAAATAGCGCGCCGAACCGGCAACACTGCGCTCGACATCCGCGGGAATAATGGGTATAGCGATCAGCTGGGAATGCGGATGCGCAAGCGAAGCCCCGGCTTCACGGCCGTGATTATGGAAGACCGAAACATAAGCGATGCATTCCTGTTTGGCAATGCTGTTGTACCGCTCGCGATACGCGCGCACCAGATCCTTTACTTCTTCCGTTTCAAGATCCGGAATGTACCTATCGTGATCTTTCAGCACGAACACTTCGTGAAAGCCGACGCCATCGGCAAACGTGTACGGCCCCTCTTTGGAAAAGACCTTGCATACGCCAGAAGCAAATGCGGGAAACTTATTTGGGATGACCGTCACCGAACCTTCGCGAAGAAGCGGCACGAACGGCCCTTCTTCCGCAAATGATTCAAAGGGGCAATTTTCTTTCGGCTCTTTGACCGTTGAAGGATTCCCCGAAAATGCGTGCGGCCGTTTCCCCCGGCCGGTCGCGATGACCACCCAGTCTCCCGTAACCAAGTCCTGCCGCAGCTGCGATATGCTATGTTTTTCTTTGTTGTCGTTCATATCTTCCAAGCACCATGTTTTTTTTCACGTGCAATAAATCGCCCAATGTCGTCAAATACGCTTTCGCATTCACCTTCGATTCCCCTGCGTTATTCCATTCAACGGGCAATTCTTTAATCTTGTATCCCAGCTTTTTTGCGAGCATCAGCACTTCAAAATCAAACCCCCACCCGGTCAGCGTCTGCAAAGGGAATATATCCTGTGCCGCTTTCTCCGAAAACACTTTGAACCCTCGCTGGCTGTCACGGACCTCCCACACCGTCAGTGCGCGGATAAGATATTTCGAATAATGCCCGAAGAACCGCCGATACCACCCTCCTTTTTCGTGCACCTGGGCCCCCGGAACCTCCAAAGAAGCGATGATGACGTCATATCCCTGCGAGAAATACGGCAAAAACCGGCTGAAATATTCAATGGATACGGAATTGTCCGCATCCATGAAAAGCCGGTATTTCCCTTGTGCCGCCAGCATCCCCTGGCGCACCACAAAACCCTTGCCGTGATTCTCTTTGTTGTCGATGAGCCGCAATCCCTTCACTTTCTGCTCATATCGTCTCACCGCCACGGCGGTTCCATCCGTTGACCCGTCATTCACCACCAGTATTTCATACGGGAACGTCTGTTTCCGAAGATATGAATCAAGCGCTTCCAAAGTGGCGCCGATACGATGCTCTTCTTTATAAGCCGGTATCACCACCGATAAAAAAATTTCCCGTTGCATAAAAAAAATATTAAGCATTATCCCACTCTTTCGAAGAAATGCCCGCCTGTTTTAAAATTTCTTTCACAAGATGCTTGCTGATGTCGCGGTGATGAGGATTGGGAATATGCACCTTCAACGCTCCTTTCATCATAAACAAATGACGGCCACCTGAATAAGGACCGTCAAATCCAAGCTTGCGAAACTTCTGCACGAATTTTCTCCATGAAATAGCGCTAGGCATGACGCACAAACTGTCGCTGACCAACTTTGATGGAAAGCCCTTGGACGCGATCTCCTGTTTTTATCTTCAACAAAAGCCAATCTTCCAACACCTCTTGAAGTTCCGCACGGCAATCTTCCAAATTCTTTGCTGAAGCCCAAACGCCTTTCAACCCTGGAATTTCGCCGAAATACATCCTGTCTTCGAGGAGCTTGTACCGCGCTTGTTTCAATTTCTTATACATAAAATCGGTAAGCATATACATACATGTTATCATAAAACCGCATAGCATGCAACAATGCAATTGCATACCTATTTCCTCATCCTGTCAAGCCAACTTTGTAAAATAATTGTTGCGGCGCTCTGGTCGCGATGCTCAGGTTTCACGCCAAGCGCGTCGGCCATCTTGCTTGAAAGCACTTCGTTTTCGTGAACAACCGGAATGCCGGCATGCTGTTCGAGTTTTTCCCCAAATGCGATGTTCTCCCCCGCCTGCTCGGATTGCCCGCCCGAAAAAGAAACGGGAACGCCCAGCACGATTTTTTGAATGTTTTCTTCCTTGCACAAGTGCGCGATATCGTCTAAAACCGCCGGCGAATTTTCCAGCGTCGTGCGCGGAAACGCCATCATGCCCTCTTCGTCGGACACGGCAATTCCTATCCTTTTTTCCCCGTAATCAATACCAAGATATTTCATGAAAAATTCGAATTTCGAATTATGAATTTTGAATCAATTTTGAATGCATGAATTTCGAAATTCAGACATTCTCTCGCTTATTCGGAATTCAAAATTTGAAATTTATAATTCTGTAAGTATCTCACACCCATCATCCATCACAACCAGCGTATGCTCAAAATGCGCCGCCAGCTTCCCGTCTCTGGTCCTGATGGTCCAGCCGTCCCGGTCGATGGTAACATGCCAATCCCCCTCGGTCACCATCGGCTCAAGCGCGATGGTCATACCGGTCAGGAGCTGTTCCCCTGTTCCTTTTTTTCCGAAATTCATGATGAGCGGGTCTTCGTGCACCTTGTATCCCACGCCGTGCCCCGCCAGATCGCGCACCACGCCAAACCCGTTCTTTTCGACATACGAAGCGATGGCAAATCCGATATCACCCGTCCGCGCGCCGTTTCTGACGGCCGTGATGCCTCGAGAGAGCGACTGCCGCGTAACCTCGATGAGTTTTTGCGCCGTTGCGCCGACTGCGCCCACGCCCACGGTAACCGCCATGTCCACGCACATACCGCCGTACCACAGCCCCAGATCAAGCCCGACGATATCCCCTTCTTTAAGCATCCTCTTTGCGGAAGGGATGGCATGCACCACCTCATCGTTCACGGAAACGCACAGCGCCGCCGGATAAGGAGATGCCGAACCCGACGGCTGATACCCCAGAAACGACGGCTTTGCGTCATGGGCGAAAATGCGCTCATGCGCGAGGTCGCTTAAAAAAAGCGTGCTGACGCCTGGTGCGACGCGGCGGACGACCTCATCAAGCACCGCCGCCAGTATCTTACCGCCTTCGCGCATCGCCTGGATCTCTTGAGCCGTTTTGACCGTTCCCATAATAGATGAGCTCTAGGCGAGCGCCTTTAAGACTTCCTGATGCACCTCCTCCGGGCTTTGCATGCCGCTCACCCGGACAAGATTGCCTTTTTTCTCGTAATGCTCGATGACCGGCACGACTTGTTCGTCGAACCAGTCAAGCCGCACGTTGATGGCGTCGGGGCTGTCTTCCATGCGCGTCGTCAGCTCGCCATGGCAATACTTGCACTTGGCGCCCGCATCCTGGGCGTATGCTCCCTTCCCGCATTGGGAACACACGCGCCGGTTGATCAGCCGGTGATATGCTTCTTCGCGCGAGATGTCCACGAGAATGACTTTCATGTTCGCGCGGCCGAACCATTCGAGAACATCGTCAAGGATTAGCGCCTCTTCGATCTTGCGGGGACTACCGTCAAAAAAAAGGCCCTTATGGATGTTCGTGTATGCTAATTTTTCCATCCAAACAAAAAAAGCGAACCACGACGGCACCAGTTTGCCCGACATAAGCACTTCTTTCAGTTTTATCGCCGCCGGATTTCCCCGTTCGGTGAACGCGCGCAACAGGTCGCCCGTGCCGAGGTATTCAAGATTGAACTCGTCCACGAGCAATTTCGCCTGTGTTCCCTTCCCGCTCCCCGAACGCCCCAGCATGATGAGATTCTGTGTTTCGTGTTCCATGCACCTATCCTAGCAACAAAAAAACGCTTTAGCAAATGCGAAGCGTTTTTTTGTTGACCGCATGTAAAAAAGATTAAAACTTCTCGTACTCGTGCATGAGCATCTGGGACTTGATCTGCTTCATGGTGTCAAGCACGACGGAAACGACGATGAGGAGCGCGGTGCCGCCGATGGTGAGCGTCGCGGTGCCCGTGAAATACTGGACGATGTACGGCAAGACCGCGATAAGCCCCAGCGAAAGCGCGCCCGCGAGCGTAATGCGGTTCATCACCCTGTTGAGAAAATCAACTGTGGGACTGCCGGGTCGGATGCCGGGAACGAATCCTCCCTGTTTCTGCACGTTGTCGGCGATCTGCTTAGTGTCAAACGTGACCGCCGTGTAGAAATACGTGAACACCACCACGAGGAAAAAATACATCGCGCCGTAAATGAAACCCTGCTGAAGGAATTCGTTCATCCATCTCGCCACCCCCTGCACCCATTGGCTGCTTGAAAGCTGCATGAAATTGGCAAGCATCTGCGGGAACAGCAAAATGGAGATGGCGAAAATGATGGGGATGACGCCCGCCTGGTTCACTTTCAAGGGCAAATAGGTTGACGTGCCGCCATATACGCGCGACCCGCGGATGCGCTTGGCGTACGAAATGGGCACGTTGCGCTGGCTTTCGCTGATGAACACCACGCCCGCGATGACGATGACCAGCACCACCAAAAACACGATGATCATGGGGATCATGGACGGGTCGAAATTCAGGTATAACTGCTTGATCTGCGTCGGCAAGGCCGCGATGATGCCGGCAAAGATAAGCAGGGACACGCCGTTGCCGATCTTCTTTTCCGTAATGAGCTCGCCAAGCCACGTCAGAAAGACCGTTCCCGCAATGATGACAATGATATTGGTTGATAGCGCGAACTTCTCCAAATGAGGGATGACGTTCTGATTTTGGAGCAGCGCCAACAGCCCGTATCCTTGCAGAGCGGCGAACGGCACGGTCAGGAGCCTGGTGTATTGGTTGAATTTCTGCCTGCCTTGTTCCCCGGAATTCTGATACAGCTCTTTAATGGACGGGAAGATCATGGTGAGCAATTGCATGACGATGAGCGCCGTGATATACGGCCCCACGCCCAACATGACGATGGAAAGATTGCTCAAGGCGCCGCCTGAAAAGATGTTCAGGAGGCCGAAGAATTGGCTGCCTTCAAAAAAATCCTTAAGTTTGGAAACATCGATGCCGGGCACGGGAATGGTCGCGGCCAGCCGGGAAACGACCAACAGCGCCAGCACGAAAAAAATGCGGTTGCGCAGGTCCTTTATCGTGAAAATATCAAGAAGTTTCCGTAACATGTTCATGCTTTAATCTTTTCGCAACGATCTCTCCTTTATGCTTTTCGATCTCTGCGCGCGCTGACGCGGAGACGCCGCATCCTTCTATAGTCAGTTTTTTCGTCAGCGTTCCCATGCCCAATATTTTCACCATGGGAAACGCCCCGCCTCTCTTGGCGACGAGTCCTTTTTCCACCAATGATTTTGGTGTCACCGTGTCACCCGATGTGAACGCCCTTTCCAGATCCCTGATGTTGACGGGCACATCCCGCACGCCGAAGCTTTTGAACTGATTGGTTCCCCGACCCCTGAGCTTGGGCAGTTTTTTGATCATATCCCTTTCCGCGGGCCTAATCTTGTGCCCGGCGCGGGATTTCTGGCCTTTGGTTCCCTTTCCCGAGGTCGTGCCTTTTTTCCCGCCTCGTGCAATGCGTTTTTCTTTTTGTGTCGTATGTTTTGGCCGCAAGGTGTCCAGTTGCATATTGTTTATTTTATTTCACGTCAGCGGCGTCCGCGACCGCCTGCTTGGCGGACATTTTTGCCGGTCTCATTTTCAACATTTTAAGCGCTCCTATCGTAGCAAGGGCGTTGTTGATCTTGTTGCTGCTGTGCCCGGTGATCTTGCCGGTGATGTTTTTGATGCCCGCCAGATCGCACACAGTGCGCACCGCGCCGCCCGCGATGATGCCTGTTCCGGCCCTGGTCGGCTTGAGCATGATGCTCGCGCTTTTGAATTTACAGGCGACCTCATGAGGAATCGTGCCTTCGTGCAGATTGATCCTGACCATGTTCTTGCGCGCCTGACGCGACGCTTTATCCATCGCCAAACTCACATCCTGGCCTTTCGCGATGCCGATGCCGACCCTGCCTTTCTTGTCTCCAAGCGCCAGCGTCACGCGGAAGCTGAAGCGCCGGCCGCCGCCCATCACGCGCGCGACTCTGCGCAAGTCAAGCGTTTTCTGCGCAAACTCAGATTTCGGCTTTTCAAATTTAGATTTGGAATCAGATCGTCTCATGCCAATGTGATTTAAGATTTACGAGCTCAATGCGAAGTAAATTTTACTTTCACATTGAGCACCGAGCACATAACCACTAGTTATGTGCTTCGGTAAGGTTTTGTACCTCACCGCACTGCGCCCGCATACAGGCGCACTGCGGTAAGACAAAGCCCTTAAAATGCCAGACCGCCCTCCCGCGCGCCGTCGGCGACATGCCGAACCCGGCCGTGATAGCGAAATCCCCCCCGGTCGAACACGACTTTGTCGACGCCGGCCGCCTTTGCTTTTTTCGCGATCTCCATGCCGACCATCTTCGCGAGCTCCGATTTGGTGTGTTTTCCTTTTTTGATATGGGCGTCGGACACGGCAGAAAGCGTCTCTCCCTTCTCATCGTCGATGAGCTGGGCGTAGATATGCTGGTTCGATCGGAATACGGAAAGCCGCGGCCGCTTCGTGGTGCCCGCGACTTTCGCCCGTATTCTTTTGTGGATGCTGACTCTGTCCATATTTATTCTAGATTCTACTTTCTATTTTCTAGTTTCTCTATTTATACCGTCCCCGCCTTCTTCCCTTCCTTTCTCCTGACGACTTCGCCCTGGTAGCGGATCCCCTTTCCTTTGTACGGCTCCGGCTTCTTCAGTTTCCTGATGTTCGCCGCCGTCTGTCCCACCAGATACTTGTCGATGCCGGAAATGGAAATGACGTTCTTCTCGACCCCGAGCGTGACGCCTTGGGGCGGTTCGAATTCAACCGGATGGGAAAAACCGAGTTGCATGACCAGTTTGTTGCCGGCCAGCGCGACTTTGTAGCCGACCCCTTCCAGTTCCAGCTTTTTGAGGAATCCCGCGTTCACGCCGCCCACCATATTCACGATGAGCGAACGGGTAAGGCCCAAAAACGCCTTGTGGGTCTTGTCGCTTGCGGGCGTAACAACCAGATTATTGCCGTCCAAAACGACGGAAACATCGGGGCGCTTCTCCATGCGCAGCTCGCCCTTGGGGCCCTTCACGACAATGACGTCGCCGTCAAGCTTCGCTTCGGTATGTTCGGGCAATACGACTGGATTTTTATAGATACTGCTCATAGGATTATTACCACACCTTGCAAATGACCTCTCCGCCGAGCTTTTTTTTGCGCGCCTCTTTGCCGGTCAGCAATCCTTCGGGCGTGGATACGATCATGACGCCGAATCCCTGGCGCACCGGATACAGCTCGGATGCCTTCTTATAGATCCTTTTCCCGGGCTTGGAAACCCGCTCCAGCGAACCGATGGCGCTCGTGCCGTCTTTGCCGTATTTCAGCGCCACCACGATGCTTTTCCGGACGCTCTTGCCTTTGCGCTCATAAGAATCAATCAGACGCTCTTTTTCGAAAATCGCCATGATGCCGGCTTTCATTTTGGAATAGGGAAAACTCACGGTCGGGTGTCCGACCGCTTGCGCGTTTCGTATCCTGGTCAACATGTCTGCAATTGGGTCCATAAATCTTATAACTTATAACATGAAACCTGAAACATGTAACATTTAATCTCGCGTTTCGAATGAATGTTTCATGCTTCATGTTTCACGTTTCATGATTTTTACCAGCTTGACCGCTTCACGCCGGGTATCTCCCCCCGGGAGACCATCTCCCGAAAACAGATCCTGCACAGATCGAACGCCCCCATGTATCCCCGGTTCCTGCCGCAGCGGAAACAGCGATTCACTTTCCGCGTGGAAAATTTCGGCGTCTTCTTCGATCTGGCAATGGTTGATGTTTTGGGCATGTGATTATTTGGCCGCTTTCTTTAAAGGAAATCCGAACAAGGCGAGCAGGCGTTCCCCTTCTTTTTTTCCGGCATTGGTCACGACCGTTACTTGAAAACCGAAGATCTGTCCCGCTTTCTCGTGGCTTGTCTCAGGAAACACAATATCTTCTTTGATGCCTAAAGTCAAATTGCCGTTCTGGTCGATGTTCTTAAGATCGATGCCGTGAAAATCCCTTGTGCGCGGGAGCGCGACGGATATCAGGCGGTCGACGAAATGATACATCCGGTCGCCGCGCAAGGTCGCTTTCACTCCGATATCCATGCCTTGCCTGCTCTTGAACCCCGCGATGGATTTCTTGGCCTTGGTGCGCACCGCTTTCTGTCCCGCGATGAGCGTCAGCCCTTTTTCGATCAGTTCAACCATTTTTTCGTCTTTGGCGAATTTTCCCACGCCGGAATTCAGGACCACCTTGGTGATTCTGGGAGTTTCCGCATCGTTGGTATAGCCGAATTCCTTTTTCATGGCCCCGACGATCTCTTTTTGGTATTTTTCTCTAAGTCTTGCCATAGCGTTCTTATACGACTGCGTCGCATCTTTTACATACGCGCACTTTGTTTTTTTCGTCCATGCGCGCCCCCAGCCGCGCCGGCTTGGCGCATTTAGGGCATATCATCATGATATTGGAAATATGCACGGGCGCTTCCGATTTGATCATCTGGCCCTTTTCGCCCTGTTTTTTCGGCTTTGCATGCAGGGTGCGGATATTGACGGCCTGCACCACGGCTCTTTCGCCCGCAGGCAAAACCTGCAAGACCTTTCCCGTCTTGCCCTTGTCTTTCCCCGAAAGCACTATGACATTGTCGTTTTTTTTGATCCGCATGTTTTTGGAAGCGTTATACCACCTCGGGAGCGAGCGAAACAAGCTTCGCATATCCCCGTTCTTTCAATTCCCGCGGAATGGGACCGAAAATCCTTCCGCCTTTGGGCTCCAGTCCGTCCACGATAACGACCGCGTTCTCGTCGAATTTGATATGCGAGCCGTCTTCGCGCCGGAACTGCTTGCGCTGACGCACGACAACGGCTTTCACGACATCCGATTTTTTGACCGCCTTTCTCGGCTCGGCGACTTTTACGGTCACTACGATGACATCGCCGATGCGGGCGTATCTGCGGCGCGTGCCGCCCAATACTTTAATGCACTGGACGAGCTTCGCTCCGCTGTTGTCGGCGACTCTTAACATGGAACGCGGCTGTATCATACGGTTGTATTTTCTTTAGCGCCGCTTATTTTCTCCACGACGTTCCATCGTTTCTCTTTGGATAACGGTCTCACCTCCGCGATGCGCACCTCGTCTCCGACCGCGTACTCGTTTTTCTCGTCGTGCGCCTTGTACCGCTTCGTCGTATGGTAAAATTTCTGGTACATCGGATGCCGCTTGGTCGTGGTAACGGCGACGACAACAGTCTTGTCCATTTTATCGGACACTACTTTGCCTTCCAGTATTCGTTTTTTCGTTTGCGATGTAGTCATGATGATGAATGGAACGACGCGAAGTATAGCACCTATTTCTCATTCAGTAAAGTGATGACCCGCGCGATGTCTTTTTTGAGATTTGAGACCTCTTTCACGTTCTTCACTTTCTGAAACGAAGAATCAAAGCGCAGCTGCTGCAGCCGCGCGGAAAACGCCACAAGATCCTTCTCCAATTCCGGTTTCGATTTTGACCTCAACAGATTGGTTTTCATAGTTACATTGAATCTCTGGTGATGAATTTCGTGTGTATCGGCAGCTTGTACGACGCGCGGCGCAATGCTTCTTTCGCGACTTTTTCCTCCACGCCGTCCATTTCAAACAGGATCCTGCCCGACTTCACCACGGCGACATAATGGTCAACCGCTCCTTTGCCGCCGCCCATGGGCGTTTCCTGGCCTTTTTTGGTCACGGGCTTGTCGGGGAAGACACGGATCCATATCTTGCCCGAACGCTGGACGAAGCGGGTCATGGCTCTGCGGGCGGATTCGATCTGGCGCGACGTCAGCCACGCGCGCTCTTTGGCTTTCAAGCCGAAGTTCCCGAAGTTCAGCTCCGTGCCGCGCGTTTCAACGCCGCTCGTGCGCTTGCGTCCTTTGTGCCATTTTCTGTGTTTTACTTTTTTGGGTACCAACATAGCATTGTTATCTTATTCCGTCTTTCTGCTTTTCATCTGCGGCATCTCTTCTTTGTGGATCCACACCGTGATGCCGATGACGCCATACGTGCAGTATGCCTGGGCTTTGGCGTAATCGATGTCGGCCATCAGCGTCTGCAGGGGCATTTTTCCCTTGCCGAGCCATTCCACCCGCGACATTTCAGAGCCGTCCAGGCGTCCCGCCATCTTCATCTTCGCTCCCTTCACTTCTTTGTTCTGCATGACTTTCTCAAGCGTCTGCTTGAGGATGCGCCGGAACGGAATGCGCTTTTCCAGCTGATCGGCGGCCTGCTGGGCGACCAGCTGGGCGTGGCTGTCCGGGCGCGACACTTCTTCGATCTGCAGACGGATCTCCGTTTTCGTTTTTTTGTCCTTTCTCGCCTCGTTGTATTTCTTCGTCACCTCGTTCTTCAGCGCTTCAATGCCGCCGCCGCCTTTGCCGATGATAAGCCCGGGACGCGAAGTGAAGATAATGACGGTCATGCGATTTGCCGAACGCTCTATCTCTATCTTCTCAAGCCCGAGCTTGACCAATTTCTTCGTCAGGAAAGAACGGATCACGTAATCTTCCTTGAGAAAACCGGTGTAGTTGCGCGCGTCAAACCAGCGCGATTTCCATCCCTTGGTGACTCCCAGCCGAAATACAAATGGATTTACTTTTCTTCCCATGGCGATTACTTGTCCGTTTTAATGTTAAACGCTCTGCGCGCAAGGCCGGTCAGGCGCTTTGCTCCGCCGCTTGGCTTGCGTGCCGGCGCTTCTTTTCCTGATGACCGGATGGGTTTTGCTCCGCCGGCTGGCGGATTTGTCTGACCCTTCGCCGCCGTTGCGGGCGCGCCTAATTCTTTCATCGCTTCAGCCGCTTTGCGCGATACAGATCTTTCTTTCTTGCCGGACGCCCTCTGTTGTTTATCCTTTTTTTGCGACAAAGTCAAGTGTATGTGCGATGTTTTTTTGCGTATGGGGAACACTCTTCCCCGGGCGCGCGACCTGCCGCGCTTGAGCACGGCTCCTTCGTTCACGTAGATCTCCGAAATATACAGATCGGCGGGATTCAGCTTGAAATTATGCTTGGCATTCGCGAGCGCCGAGTCAAGGAGCTTTTCCATAGGTTCTGCCGTTTTTTTCACCAGAAAATGAAGCTGGGTCTTCGCTTTCGCGACGTCAAGACCGCGGATCAACCCGGCAATGAGCCGGACTTTCCGGGGCGCTATCCTTAAATTTTTCAGACTGGCTATGACTTGCATAATAATAGGTGATTTTTATTTCTTCGCCGCGGGTTTTGCGGGAGCGGCGGCGGGCACGGCTGGCGCATCCGATTTTGCCGCTTTTGATTCCAGTTCCTTCTGCATCTTGCCGCCATGGCGGACGAACTTCCGGGTCGGAGAAAATTCGCCGAGCCGGTGCCCGACCATGTCTTCCGTCACGAATACGGGAATATGCAGCTTGCCGTTGTGCACCGCAAAGGTGAACCCGACCATCCCGGGCGAGATCATGGAAGCTCGCGCCCACGTTTTTATCGTGTCTCCCTGCTTCGCTTTGCCGACTTTCTCCAGCAATCGCGCGTCAACATATGGTCCTTTTTTTAAGCTTCGTGACATGCCAATGTGATTTAAGATTTACGAGCTCAATGCGAAGTAAATTTTACTTTCACATTGAGCACCGAGCACATAACCACTAGTTATGTGCTTCGGTAAGGTTTTCAGTCCCCATCAGAACGCTCAAAGCAATAAGCATTCTGATGGGGACGAAAGCCCTTACTTATTTTTAACTTTACGCGAAACAATGAATACCTGGGAACGGTTCTTCCTTCTGCGCGTTTTCTTGCCCAGCGCGTGCTTGCCCCACTTCGTCTTCGGATAGCGCAGTCCGATGGGCTGTTTGCCTTCGCCGCCGCCGTGCGGATGGTCGACCGGATTCATGACCGTACCGCGCACGGTCGGGCGGATGCCGTGCCAGCGCGATTTGCCCGCCTTGCCGAAATTGATGAGGTTGTGCTCTCCTTTGGACAGCACGCCAATGGTCGCCAGGCACGAGGACAGGACCCTCCGAACTTCGCTCGACGGCATGGTAATCATGGTGAATTTGCCTTCGTGCGCCATGACTTTCACGAACGAACCGGCGGACTTGGCTATCTGGCCTCCCCGATTGGGCTGCAGCTCGACATTGTGCACGAAAAATCCGGGCGGCATCTTGCCCACCGGCAGACGATTGCCTTCCGTCAGCGGCGCGTTTTCCGAGGTGATGATGGTGTCCCCCGCTTTCATGTTCTTGCTGGCAAGCACGTACCGCTTTTCGCCGTCGCGATACGCGGCAAGCGCGATGAACGCCGAGCGGTTCGGGTCGTATTCGAGCGACACGATCGTTGCGGGAATATCAAGTTTGTTCTGCTTGAAATCAACGACGCGGTACAGCTTCTTGTTGCCGCCTCCTTTGTGCCGCGTCGTTATCGTTCCGCTCTTGGCGCGCCCGACACGCCTTTTATAGCCAAAAGTCAGCGCCTTATGCGGTTTTGTGGCGGTCAGCGAAGAATAATCCGCTATCGTTCGCTGTCTGGTTCCCGGACTGGTTGGTTTGAGTTGACGCATATGATTAAAATCTATCTTTACACGCCGGTTTCTATCGTATTCCCTTCTTTTAAGGTGATGATGGCTTTTTTAAATCCCGGCTTTGAGCCGAGCGTTCTGCCGACTTTGATGGATTTGCGGGGAATGTTGATGATGTTCACTTTTGTGACGGCAACTTTGAACTTTTCCTGGATCACCTTTCGAAGCTCCCTTTTATTCGCAAGATCGGCGACCATAAAAACATATTTGTTTCCCGCCGCTTTCAACCCCGCCGCCTTTTCGGTGACATACGGATGAAGGAGCATATCAAGCGCGTATTTTTTATGATACGCCGCTTTGTCGCCGAGAACTTGTTCGCGCTCTGTTTTCTCCGGCGCCTGTTTCTTTGCCGGGGCGGCTTCCCGCGCCGGAACCCGTCCGACCGTCTCATCCGGGCGGACCGGTTTGCTTGCCGCCTTTGCGGCCGGTTTCTCCGTTTTTATTTTCTTCTTGATGGTATCGAATAGCGACATGGTTTTGTGCGGTTACTTCGCCTTGCCGGAAGCCGGCTTTTTCTTCGTTACTGTCTTTTTCGCCTTTTTCGCGCCGGTCGCCTTGCGCGATGACTTTTTTAAAGCTCTCTTTGCTGATTTTGCCGATACCGGTTTTTTAGGCGCGATCGCGGCCGTTTTCGCCGCTTTTTTGCCCGGCGCCAACTGCGTATAGGTGCGTTCGATGACCGATACGGCGTCTTTGACCATCACGACATAGCGGTATGAAAGCAGGTCTTTCACGTTCAGGCTGTCGGCAACGAGCACCTTCACCTGCGGGATATTCCGCACGGACAAAGCAATCGTCTGATCCGATTTCGGCAGAACGACAAGCATCTTCCTTGAACCCGCGCCGCCGAACGCCGCGTCGGAAATGATATGCAAAACCTCAAACGCTTTTTTTGTCTTGATTTCGGGAAGCGACAACACGTCAAGAAGCGCGAGCTTGGCCTCTTTCACTTTGGAAGAGAGCGCCATGAACAATGCCTTCTGTTTCTGTTTTTTATTGATCTTGAGGGAAAAGTCGCGTTCATTGCTCGGACCGAACGAAACGCCGCCGCCTTTCCACAGTGGTGAGCGCGTCGAACCATGGCGCGCTCTGCCGGTTCCTTTCTGGCGCCACGGCTTTCTGCCGCCGCCTCTGACTTGGGCGCGGTTTTTCGTGTGCGCGATGACGGACCGCGCGTTCGATTCCTGGGCGATAAGCGCCTGATGGAGCACGTCCGTATTCATGGGTACGTTGAAAATACCTTCGGGTAGCGCGTACGTTCCCACGGTCTTTCCTTCCTGATTGTAGAGCGTCGTTTCCATGTATTGATTATTTCATGCTTCTTACCTCGATCGCGGCGCCTTTTCTGCCCGGAATGGAACCGGTGATCACCAGCAGGTTATTTTCAAGGTCAACCTTGACCACGCGCAGTCCGGAAGCCGTTGTGCGCCGTCCGCCCATCCTGCCGGCCATGCGCGTCCCTTTCAAAACGCGCTGTGGCCACGTGGAGCCGATGGATCCCGCCTCGCGCAGGCTGTGTTTCTGGCCGTGGCTCGCGGGACCGCCGGCAAAGCCGTGGCGCTTCACCACCCCCTGGAATCCTTTTGCTTTGGAAGCCGCGGATATCTTGACCTTGTCCCCTTCGGAAAACAGCGAAACGTCGAGCTTGTCGCCGACGCTTTTTCCCAAAGGCGCATCCGTCCTGAACTCTTTTAAAACAGCGAACTGTCCCAGCTCTTTCACGTGCCCCTTTTCCGGCTTATTGATTTTGTTTTTATGCCCATAGCCCAACTGTATCGCATGATATCCGTCTTTTTCAGCCGTCCTCACCTGGGCGACGACGGACGGCTTAATTTCAAGAACGGTCACCGGCAGCGCCTGACCCTTTTCAAATATCTGCGTCATCCCCAATTTGTTCCCCAGAAGGAATTTCATGCCGATTTAACTATTAAAAAAATGGGCCGAAGCCCATACAAAGTAAGCTTGGTTAGAAAAATAAGATTAGCCGTGGTGTAAGATGTTCATTTACATTACACATTGTTCCCGCCTTCCCGTGAAAAAGAAGGCTGGGAAACATCTGTAATCTAAATTACTACTACATCATTTTGATTTCAATGTCAACGCCGGCGGGAAGGTTCAGATTCGTGAGAGCGTCGATGGTCTTTGGGTTGGGGCTCGCGATATCGATGACCCGCTTGTGCACCCGCATCTCATAATGCTCTCCCGAGCTCTTGTGCACGAACGTCGAGCGGTTCATGGTATATTTTTTGATCTCGGTCGGCAACGGAATGGGACCGGAAACCGAAACCCCCTGCCGTTCCGCGGCCTCCACGATCTGCCGCGCGCTGTTGTCGATAATCTTATTGTCGTACGCCTTGATTTTGATGCGCAGCCGTTGTTTCGGTTCTTCTCGTGCGGTCATATTACTTGATGATCTTAGTGACGACGCCGGCTCCAACCGTCTTGCCTCCTTCGCGGATGGCAAAGCGCTGTTTTTCCTCCAACGCGATCGGCGAGATCAGTTTGACCTTCAAATTGACCGTGTCTCCCGGAATGACCATTTCGGTCCCTTCGGGCAGGGTCACTTCACCCGTCACGTCCGTGGTGCGGATGTAGAACTGCGGCTTGTATCCCTTGAAGAACGGCGAATGGCGCCCTCCTTCTTCTTTGGTCAGGATATACACTTCCGTTTCGAATTCGGTATGCGGCGTAACCGTACCCGCTTTGGCGAGCACCTGGCCGCGCTCCACGTCTTCTTTTTTAACGCCGCGGAGCAGGACGCCGGCATTATCCCCCGCGAGAGCTTCATCCAGCGACTTGTTGAACATTTCAATGCCGGTAATGACGGTCTTTGCGCTCGGCTTCAAGCCGACGATTTCGATCTCGTCGTTGATCTTCGCTCTTCCGCGCTCCACTCTTCCGGTCACCACCGTGCCCCGCCCTTCAATGGAGAACACGTCTTCCACCGGCATCAGGAACGGCTTTTCAACGTCGCGCACCGGGTCCGGAAAATACGTATCCATCGTGGTTACCAACTCCAAGACTTTCTTCACCCATTCATCGTCTTTGGACGTTCCCTGCAATGCTTTCAAGCCGGAACCGCGGATGATAGGCGTTTTTTCTCCGTCATATTTGTATTTGGTCAAAAGCTCGCGGATCTCAACCTCCACCAAGTCAACGAGTTCCGGATCATCCGAAGCGTCAACCTTATTCAGGAATACGATCAGTTTAGGAACCCCGACCTGGTGCGCGAGCAAGATGTGTTCGCGCGTCTGGGGCATCGGACCGTCCGAGGCGGCAACGACCAAAATCGCGCCGTCCATTTGAGCGGCGCCGGTGATCATGTTCTTGATATAATCGGCGTGTCCCGGCGCGTCAATATGCGCATAGTGCCTGGTTGCCGACTCGTATTCGGAGTGATGCAGGGCGATGGTGATGCCGCGCGCCTTTTCTTCGGGAGCGGAGTCGATCTGGTCGACGCTCTCCACCCGGGCCTTGAAGCCCGCAAGGTTCAGAGAATGCAAGATGGCCGCCGTAAGGGTGGTCTTGCCGTGGTCAACGTGCCCGATAGTGCCGACGTTGAGATGAGGTTTTGTCCTGTCAAATTTTTCTGCCATAGTTTTATATGCGCAATTAGTTGATTAATTTTTTACTATAATAATGATAAATTCGGCAGATTGTATTGTATGCTACAAAACAAATTTAGTCAACCCCCTCACTTGGAAAGCGTTGCGCAAAGCGCAAATGTGTTTTTTAAAAAAGAAGCGTTGTTTTGCAAAACAAACTATGAAAGCATCAACATTGGCTGATTGCGCTTTCCAAGTGAGGGGTCAACCCCTCGCTTTCTCGCCCATTTAGAACGGAAGGTCCCCCAGATTGATGTCCTGTTCGGATGCCGATTTCTCCTCTTTTCTCTTGGCGCCATCGAGTTTCCCCAACAACGACTGGATTTCCATATCCTCCATGCGCGAAACATTGTTCGCGCCGATGTTCATCTCGTAATCGATCATTTTCTGGATCAGGCTGGCATCATCGATGGGCTGGGGCTTCGCCTCGCGGCTGAGTCCGATCGTCTCCTGATAGAAAGCCGCCGTGCGCATGACGCCGCGCCCAACCGTTTCCTGATATTCTTCGAACGGCACCAGCACATACGCCGGCTTGCCGTTTTCCATGATGACCACCCCTTTCTTGACCGACGCAAGGATTTTTTTGATGTCTTCCAACATAGTGTTAGCTTTTAGAATTGACTCTATAAGCTCATGAAGCTAACAGCTAACGAAGCTGTGTTTTATTTTATTTTTCCCGCGATGATGTCCTCGGCGACGTTTCTCGGCACTTCTTCATAGTGCGAAAATTCCATGCTGTAAGACGCCCGGCCTTCGGTCATGGACCGCAGCTGGGTCGAATACCCGAACATGCGCGCCAGCGGAACTTTTGCCGTGATGACTTTCACGTTGCCGCGGTCTTCCATGCTCTCGATCTTGCCGCGCTTGGAATTCAAGTCGCCGGTGACGTCGCCCATGAACTGCGCGGGCGTGATGCTCGCCACTTTCATGACCGGTTCCAAAATGATCGGATTCGCTTTCTTGACGCAATCTTGGATGCCCAGCGATCCCGCGATCTTGAACGCCGCCTCGGACGAGTCGACTTCATGGTACGAACCGTCGTAGATGATAACCTTGATGTCTTTAAGCGGATAGCCCGCGACGATGCCTTTTTCGAGCGCCTCTTTCACGCCTTTTTCCACGGCCGGCACGTATTCCTGCGGCACGGCGCCGCCTTTAAGCTCGCTCTCAAATTCAAAGCCCGCTCCCCGTTCCAGCGGCTCCACCTTCAGCTTCACATGGCCGTATTGGCCTCTTCCGCCCGACTGGCGGATGTACTTGCCTTCCCCTTCGGCGGCTTTTTTGATGGTTTCCCGATACGCCACCTGCGGCGTGCCGACGTTCGCCGAAACCCCGAATTCGCGGAACATCCGGTCCACGAGGATTTCCAGGTGCAGTTCGCCCATGCCCGATATGATGGTTTCCGCGGTTTCCTGGTCGACGCGGATGCGGAATGTCGGGTCTTCTTCGCCCAAGCGCCTGAGTGCCATGCCCATCTTCTCCTGGTCGGCTTTGGTTTTCGGTTCGATGCGGATGGAAATAACGGGCTCAGGAAATACGATCTGTTCCAAAATAATCTCGTGATCTTCGTCGCACAGCGTGTCGCCGGTGGTCGTGCTTTTCAAGCCCACCGCCGCGCCGATCTCACCGGCGAATATCTCTTCCACTTCTTCGCGCTGGTTCGCGTGCAGGCGCAAAATCCGTGAAATGCGCTCTTTCTCGCCTTTGGTAGAGTTATACACATACGATCCCTTGCTCAATTTCCCCGAATACACCCTGAAGAATGCCAGCGAGCCGACGAACGGGTCGGTTGCTATCTTGAACGCCAGCGCGGCGAACGGCTCCGTGTCCGACGGGTTGCGCGTGATGGTCTCTTTCGTTGCCGGGTCGATGCCCGACACCGCGCCGCGGTCAAGCGGCGACGGCAGATAATCGATGACCGCGTCAAGCATCAGCTGGACCCCTTTGTTTTTCAACGCCGAGCCGCACAGCACCGGATTGATGATGCCCGCGATGGTGGACGCGCGGATGGATTTTTTCAGGTCGGCAAGGGACAGCTCTTCGCCGTTGAGATATTTTTCCATGAGCGCGTCGTCTTCGGCGGCGACGCGGTCAAGCAAGTCGGCCCGGTATTTTTTCACGCGTTCCTTTTCCGCTTCCGGAACATCGGATATGACTACCTTCTCGCCGTGCTCTCCTTGGAACGTGATGAATTTTTCGGTCAAGAGATCGATGACGCCTTCGAATTTGTCTTCCTCGCCCACGGGAATCTGCAAAGGAACGGCTTTTGGGTTCAGGCGCTCCCGGATGGAAGCGACGTCTTTTTCCCAATTGGCTCCCGTGCGGTCAAGCTTGTTGATAAAGCAGATGCGCGGAACCTTGTATTTGTCCGCCTGATGCCACACCGTTTCCGATTGCGGCTCCACGCCGGCAACGCCGTCAAAGACCACGACGCCCCCGTCAAGCACGCGCAAGGAACGCTCCACTTCCACGGTGAAATCAACGTGCCCGGGAGTGTCGATGAGGTTGAACCGGTGTTCTGCCGCCTTGTCTCCTTTCGCGTATGAAGGCATCCAGAAACAGGTCGTCGCCGCCGCGGTGATGGTGATCCCGCGCTCTTGTTCCTGCTCCATCCAGTCCATGACCGCCGTTCCCTCGTGCACTTCTCCTATCTTGTACGAAACGCCGGTATAAAAAAGCACCCGTTCCGAAACGGTTGTCTTGCCGGCATCGATGTGCGCAATGATGCCGAAATCACGGACTTTTTCCAAAGGATAATCTCGCATAAATTAGAATCTAGAAAATAGAAAGCAGAATTGTATTTTTCTTCTAGATTCTATTTTCTACTTTCTAGATTCTAAATTCACCAGCTGAAGTGGGCGAACGCTTTGTTCGCTTCCGCCATGCGGTGCGTGTCCTGTTTCTTCTTGATGGCCGTGCCTTCGTTTTTGGAAGCAAGCATCACTTCCTCGGCGAGCTTGGATGCCATCGGCTTTCCTTTCTTCGACTGCGCCGCGGCGATGAGCCAGCGGAACGTCAGCATCTGCTTGCGGTCTCCCCTGACTTCGCGGGGAACCTGATAGTTCGCGCCGCCGACGCGTTTTGATTTGAGCTCGATCAACGGAGCGATGTTCTTCAAAGCCAGATCGAATGTTTCCATCGGATCTTTCTGCGTCAATTCCTTCACCTGTTCCAGCGCGGTGTATACGATCTTCTCCGCTATCGTCTTTTTGCCGTGTTTCATGATCACGTTGACGAATTTGGCGATGACGGGGCTATTGTATTTGAAATCCGGCTCGATTTCCCTATTGTATTTTTGCTTCCTTCTCATAGTTCCTTATTATTTCCTTATTGCTATCGGTATTTCCTTATTATTACGCCTTCTTTGCTTTTTTGGTTCCGTACTTTGACCTGCTGCGCTTCCGTTTTTCCACGCCGGCCGCGTCGAGCACCCCCCGCACGATATGGTAGCGGATGCCGGGAAGGTCTTTCACCCTTCCGCCGCGGATCATGACCACGGAATGCTCCTGCAGGGTGTGCCCTTCGCCCGGGATGTACGCGCTCACTTCCATGCCATTGGTCAAGCGGACCCTGGCGACTTTTCGCAGTGCCGAGTTTGGTTTTTTGGGAGTCATGGTCTTCACCACCGTGCATACTCCCCGCTTGAACGAAGACGTATGGAATTTCGGCCTGTTTTTAAGCGCGTTGAAGCTCCTCATCATCGCGGGAGATTTTGATTTCGATCGTGCTTTCGTTCTGTTCTTGCGCACCAACTGGTTTATCGTCGGCATATATGCTTCGCTTAAGTTAAAAGTCTATACAGTAAAATGCAAAATCCCTACGTTAAGGACTTTATGAACTTTCAACTTTATAGACTCATGATGAACTGTATACAGAAGTTACCAAATTTTTACAGGGAAGTCAACCCCGTATATATGAATGCCATTTCCATTGGTGGAAACTCCCTTGGCACTTTCCACCAATGGAAGCTCTTTGATTACTTCTTCCTTCGCATGTACATGCTCTGCTACCGCTTTCATTTTATCAAAAGAAAACCCCCGTGCCAAGGCGATGCCGAGACACGGGGGGAAATCAAAGGACCAAGTTCCAAGGGTCAAAGTAAGACCAAAGGAACAAAGTCCAGAGTACTAATTACTTGCGAGCACCGCGGACGGGTTGTCGCCGAACCAGTCGCCGCCGAGCCAGTAGTAGCCCCAGCCCCACCGACCGCCACCATCCCGGCAAAAAGCAAGCAGGCACCGGCGGCCGTCCGGGCGCCGCAGGACCAGTCCTGGAAAATCCAGGTAGGTCGCCCCTTTGGTTTCGTAGAGCCACTCAAGGGCGCTCTCGGATCCGTTTTTCTGCCAGTCCTGCCGCAGAGCAAGAAACTGTCTGCCACCGAGAAGAACACTGTTTTTCGTTTTGAGCCGCTTCAGCTTTTCCTCGCCGGCGATGTATTCCTCCTTCTCTTTGAGACATGTCTCAAAGAGAAGCTCCGCGAGATCCAGTTCGGTGATCATGAGGGAGCGCTCGTCTTGGTCTTCCTCTCCGGAAAGGCCGTCGCCATCGGCAGGACCTTTCCAGATGCTCCACCCTCCGCCGAGGAATTCGGCGGGGTTGAAGAAGGCGGCGCAGGTAATGATGCGTTTCGGCATCTTCACCTCGGCGTGGCCGAGAAGATACTCCCGAATATGCACAAGATGGTCTCCTTGGCACATGCGCTTCACAAGTCCCGCGTTGTATCCGCCGGCACGATCCATTGCAAGTTCCAATTCATGAACCAAACCCGCACTGCTGAAAGTGAACTTGTCAGACATGACGCGTTCTCCTTTGTGGATGCGACTTGTTCCTAAGAACGTGTCGCGTGGACTGCCTCTGCCCGAGGCTGGGTTGCCGCATAATGCGGCTGTTCGCAAGTAAATTTACAAAGTGCTATACTAATTTAACAAAACAATTATAGCATACATAAATATATCTTGTCAAGCCCTTGCACAACTTAAAGCCGGAATCCGGTGATGACTGAGAATAAGAAGTCGATGATCGGCATGATGAGCCCGAATCCGAAGAACATGAACAACAGCAACAGCATCAGGCCGTTCTGTTCCAGAAACCGCACCACTCCCTCTTGCTCGTTCCCCAGGAAGGCAAAGAGCACTTTGGAGCCGTCAAGCGGCGGAATAGGCACGAGATTGAACACGCCAAGGAGGATGTTGATGAAAACGATGACGGTAAACAGCTCAGGCAACAGAACAAAAGCGGTATTTTCGGAAAAAGGGACGAATCGCAGGAGCAAGCCGAAAACTATCGCGATAGAGAAGTTCGCCAACGGTCCCGCGCACGCGATGTACGCCGAGTCCCATCTCGGGTCTTTGAGATTTGAAGGATTATACGGCACCGGCTTCGCCCACCCGAACATGAATCTCCCCGCGGTGCCGAAATACATAAGCAGGGGCAACAAGAAAGAACCGAACCATTCCAAATGTTTCAGCGGGTTGAGCGTGAGCCGCCCCATATTTTTCGCCGTCGGGTCCCCCAGCGCGTTCGCCACGAACCCGTGCGACACTTCGTGCACGACCGCGGAAAAGATAAGCACGACGATCTGGAACAGAGCCATCTGGATATCCATATCCTCGACTATAGCAGACTCTTGAACATTTTAAAAGAGTATGCTAGAGTAAGAAAATTGTAACGTAATCAAACTTCTATGGCACGATCATGCGCCGTGTGCGGCAAAACATCATTCCTCCTGACGGTTCTCAAAAAACTTCGGGGCAAATGGAACCCGACGACCAAACAAAGGAAGTACCCCAACCTGCAGTGGATGGTTGTCGGCGCAAACCGGGTGAAAGCGTGCGTCAAATGCATGCGCACCGCGAATAAGGCGAAAACGAAGTAACGACCTCTTTCAAAACCCCGCAGAGACCTTGCGGGGTTTTTGTTTTTGGGTATGCTATAATGATGCAGTTCCGGGCCATTGTATAATGGTAGTACGCAAGGCTGGGGGTCTTGCAGCCTGGGTTCGATTCCCAGTGGCCCGACCAATTCAAGAATTAAAAAATCGCAAACGAATCTCATGCCCTTAGTTTCGGGCGCCATGGCAAAAACCAGACTTAAAAAATTATGATCACCATTAAAAATGAGGGGATAATTTTAGAAAAAACAAATCTGGAATTCGAAAATAGGGGTGTTTTAAACCCTGCCTGCATCCAAAAGGATGGCATTACCCATATGTTTTACCGGGCAAGCAACCAACACGGAGTTTCTTCCCTGGGTTACTGCCAGCTGAAAGATAATAAAGTCATAAAAAGACTCACTAAACCGGTTCTCTTTCCCGAATATGATTACGAAAAAAAAGGCGTAGAAGATCCCAGGATTACTTTTTTAGATGGGACATACTATCTTTTCTATACTGCTTATGACGGTAAAAATGCTCTCATTGCCTACGCCACAAGCACAGATCTTATCCATTTCACCAAGCAGGGCATTATCTCGCCGAAAATCTCCTACGATGAAGCGGAAGATATTTTTCGCAATTCAAAAGTCAGCGAACAATACACCATGTTCGAGATGCTTTATAAAGAAAGGGAAGGAAAAGACGTCTTGTTATTTGAAAAAGACGCCTCTCTCTTTCCGAAAAAAATCAATGATAAATTTGCTCTGCTCCACCGCATCCCGCCGGGAATCCAGATTATTTACTTTGATGATTTCTCCGAACTCACCGAAAAACGTTGGCGCGGTTATCTCAAGAATTTAGGAGATTTTATCGTGCTTGATCCCCTCTTTTGGTTTGAAAACCGCAATATTGGCGGCGGCTGTCCCCCTCTTGAAACAGAAGATGGGTGGCTTATCATCTATCATGCGGTGGAGGACACTCCCTTTGGAAACATCTATCACGCATCCGCCGCCCTGCTTGATCTTGAAAACCCCTTAAAAGTTTTGGGACGGTTAAAAGAACCCTTGTTTTCTCCAAAATCTTCCTGGGAAAAAGATGGCGTTACCGATAATGTTGTCTTCCCTACCGGAACAGTAGTAAAAGATGAAAGACTTTATATTTATTATGGAGCCGCCGACAAGTTAATCGCCGCGATATCTGTCAATCTCGCGGAGCTGTTGTCCGAACTCAAGAAAAGCTCCCTGAAACTATGAACACTGGCCAGCAAAACAAATCATGGATCGTCTGTCTGTCCACCTTCCCGCCGCGACAATGCGGCATAGCAACCTTTACCGCCGACTTGACCAATGCCATCGATCAGATGTTCGGATCATCGGTTAAATCAAAGGTCATCGCGATGAATCTGAGCGAGACGAGCCACCTCCCCTATCCCGAAAAAGTGATTCTTCAAATAAGCCAGCCTCGCGAAGAAGACTACGTCGATGCCGCCGACAAGCTCAACCGGATGAAAGAGGTGAAGCTCATCAATATTCAACATGAATTCGGCATCTTCGGGGGGGAATACGGCTCGCACCTGCTTCTCTTGCTGAAAAGACTCCGGAAACCGATTATCACCACCCTGCATACCGTTCTCCCCGCCCCGGATGAAAAAATGCGCGGCATCGTTCAAGCTATCATAGAATATTCGAAAGGAATAATCGTCATGACCAGCTCCTCGAAGGAAATTCTTGTGAGAGATTACGGATTAGATCCCGACCGGATTCAAGTCATTCCTCATGGGATCCATCACGTTCCTTACAGGACCAGCGAGCGCGCCAAAGCTGCCCTCGGAGTATCTCACAAACCGATCCTCTCAACTTTTGGGTTTCTTAGTCCTAACAAAGGAATCGAGCATGTGTTAGAGGCAATGCCCCTTGTAGTGGAAAAATTTCCCGCCGTTCGCCTGCTTATCGCCGGCGTCACTCATCCTGTCGTTCTTGAACAGGAAGGAGAAGCCTACCGTAATTTCCTCATTAAAAAGATTCGCCTGCTCGGCTTAAGCGACCACATTTCTTTTTACAACACCTATTTTGACGTACCTAAACTCCTTCAATTTTTAGAGGCTGCAGACATCTATCTTTCCACCTCCTTGAATCCGAACCAGGCCGTCTCCGGCACCCTATCTTATGCTCTTGGCAGCGGTCGTCCAGTCATATCCACATCCTTTGCTCAAGCAAAACAAGATATTACGGGCGAGGTCGGCATATTGATCGACTTCAAAAACCCGCGGGCTTTTGCCGACGCCATTATTGCATTGCTGGGTGATAATGAATTGCGTTCGCAGATGAGTAAAAACGCCTATTTCCGCACCAGGCATATGACTTGGGAAAACGTTGCCCATGCCTACATGGAATATTTCTCGCAATTCGTGCCGGAGCTGACCACGGGACAAAGAAAACTTCCGCCTATAAAACTCGAACACATGGCCGCGCTGACTGATGATTTCGGCATTATTCAATTTGCCAAGCTGACCGAGCCGGATCTTTCTTCCGGATATACTTTAGACGATAATGCCCGAGCCCTGATTGTGGCCGCCGTATATTATAAAAAATTTAAAACTCCTTCCGCGTTAAAACTCGCCTCGCTTTATCTCAACTTCCTTTACCGGATGGCTAAACCCGACGGTTATTTTGATAATTATGTCAATGCAGACCGTGTTATCGACAAGCAAAGGAATATTCAAGAAAACTCGGAAGATCCCAGCGCCAGAGCCCTCTATGCTCTTGCCTTGACCGCCACCACCGAGGAGATCCCTGAGCGCATAAGACATCAGGCCCGCTCTCTTTTCGAACAAAGCTTCCTGAAAAACATCTCTTTTTCCTCACCCCGAGCCATCGCTTTTTACATGAAAGCTCTTTACTGTTCGCTTTCTCAATGGAACAAGCCCGAGACGCTCGCCGCATTCAGATATTATTGCGAACAGCTCATGGCCCTGTATGAGAAGAGCCACTCGCCGGACTGGGAGTGGTTTGAGCATTCTTTAACCTATTCGAATGCCGTTCTGCCGGAAGTGCTCCTTTTAGGATATGAAATAACCGGCGAAAAAAGATACCTTGCGGTCGCTGAAAAGACCCTCGACTTCTTGATCGCGCACACCTTCAAGAACGGAAGGTATGTTCCTATCGGTCAGAACGGCTGGTTCCCCAAAGAAGGGACAAGGCAATATTTCGACCAACAGCCGGAAGATGCCGCCGCCGCGATAGACGCGCTCAATACGATGTTCCGGATAACGCGCAAGGAGCACTACAGGGAATTATCCTATAAAGCGTTCAATTGGTTTTTGGGAGACAATGATCTTGGACAGACGGTATACGATCGGACCACCGGAGGATGCTATGACGGAGTTGGCGAAAAATTCATTAACCTCAACCAGGGAGCCGAATCTACCATCTCCTATCTTGTCGCCCGCCTCTCTTTTTACGCCTATCAAGACGCGGACATTCATCCAAAAACCCCATGAGCATGCGGCACTTTTTCTTTCTTCTTTTACTATCGATTTTCGCGGGCATTGCCGGCGTTGCGGCGTATCAAGACAGCGCGCTCCGAAACAGCCGGATGCTCCAGCCGGCACAACCGCTTTCCCGCGAGGCCTATATCAACGCGCGGGACTTTTTCGTCGCCATCGTTAACAACCAAGACCCGAAAATCGCGCTCCAACAGCTTCAGGAACAGACCACAACGGACGATTCCCTCTTGCGCTCGTGCCACGTGCTGACGCATGATATCGGCCACGCGGCGCACGAAAAATACAAAGACTTCGCGGCGGCGATCTCCTACCAGAACGACATCTGCAATTCCGGCTACCTGCACGGCGTCATCGAAAGCCATTTCTCGACAAGCGCCGATTTCTCCCAGGCCGTGAAAACCGTGTGCGACAAATATCCGGGAGAGAAGTTTTTGAGCTGGGAATGCTACCACGGCGTGGGACACGGCCTCATGTTCTATACCGACAACGACCTGCCCCGTTCGCTTGCGCTGTGCGACGCGTACGATACCGACTTTGCGAAAGGTAATTGCGCGAACGGCGTCTTCATGGAAAATTTCAACAGCGACGCGAAAATGCACCCGTCGAAATTCTTAAACCCCGACGACCCCTTCTACCCGTGCCGGGAACAAAAGCAAAACCAAAAAGGAAACTGTTATTTTTATGCACCCGAATATTATCTGCACCTCCACCCCAACGACTATGCCGGGGCTCTCGGCTGGTGCAAAACGGCCGAGCTTCCTTTTAGACAAACCTGCGCCGCGAATGTCGGCGGCAACACGATGATACAAAATATCCATAACCCGAAATTCGCGGAAGCGGTGTGCATGGCGGGCTCGCCGGAACAAAAAATCCCCTGCATCGGGGGCATGGTCATGCTTTTCATCAACCATCACGGCTCTCCGGAACCGGCGCGGGCGCTGTGCGAACGGCTCGAAACGGCAAACAGGCCAACGTGTTACGCGACCATCGAACAAAACGCCCCGCTTTTTGAAAAATAGACCTGCCAAACAAAGACTTGCAAATCATTACTTTATGGCGTACTCTACATCAAGAATGAGCCTCAAAATTTGGTTCTTCTCACTTGATCTTTCACAATAAAAAGCAAGGGGGATACGCTATGAAGGCACTCGTGTTTGGTGCTGGGAACATTGGCCGTGGATTTCTTGGTTCTCTGCTCGCAAAAGCAGGATTCTCCGTGACTTTTGTTGATGTTGATAAAAACAAGGTTTCTCTCATGAATCAGCAAAAAGAGTACCCTGTGTTTATCGTGTCCGGTAGCGGTATCCAAGAAGAGGTCGTTCGAAATATCAGCGCAATTTCTTTTGCCGATACCGAGGAAACCACCAGGGCAATCGTGGAGTCAGACATAATCCTTACGGCAGTCGGCAAGGAACCACTGGCAACCGTCGCGCTCTGTCTTGCGCATGGTTTAGTCCAGAGAATCAAACAGCGACCTCGGTCTGAAGTTCATGTTGTCGTTGTCGCATGTGAAAACGTCCAAGACAACACGACATACCTTCAGGAGTTACTACTCACGCATGTTCCAAAAGAGCATCAAGAACATATTGCCAATCTGATAAGCTTTCCAAACTGCGTTGTAGACAGAATCGTCCCCAATACGCTCCCCAATAATGGGAAGAACGCTCCTCTCGCGGTTACGGTTGAAGAATATTTTCAGTTGGCAATCGACGGTACCGCCCTGAAAGCCGCCTTTCCTGCAATTTCAGGAGTTGATATTTCGCAAAATCTTGATGCAACGCTTGAGCAGAAACTCTTCACGCTTAATATGGCACATGCCGTTGTTGGATATTACGGCCATCTCAAGGGTTATCAGTTTATCCACGAGGCGATTGATGACCGTGAAATACAAGAGCTTCTCTTGGGAGCGCTCAGAGAGGTCGCTCTCACGATAACGACACGGCACACGGCCATATCTATTGCTCTTCAGCAGAACTACGCGGAAAAAGTTGTGCGGCGATTCAAAAATCAGCATCTTCGCGATGAAATAGTCAGGGTTGCACGACAACCAAAACGAAAACTTGGCTCACGCGACCGTTTGGTACGCCCTGCACTTCTTACTTGGGAGCAAGGACGAATTCCGGCATATCTGGCAAGCGGCATTACTGCCGCGCTTCACTTTAGCTATGCCGGCGACGGTCAAGCCCAAGAACTAGTATCAGAAGTGCGCGAACGAGGCATTGAACACGTCCTGGAAGAAGTATCAGGACTCCCGCCAGACAGCGAAGTCGCGCGACTTGTAAAAGCCGATTTCCTCCTTCGCGCTCTTTAATTAAGACACCCCGAAACGGGGTGTCTTTCTTTGCCAATAAAACAAAAAATCCCTTCCGCGAAATGGGAAAGGCTCTTTTGGCCCTGCCGTGCTATAGCGACGTTAAGTTGAAATCCAGGTGGGTGCCCGCAATGATGCATCCAGGACGGACCAGCGATGCACCACAATGTAAGGCTCCCCGTAAGACTTATTTGACCTTAAGTCGTTTCTAGCTCAGGCAGGACCATCTTTATCATACGCCTTTTGAGAGCAAAATACAAGGAGGAAAAACTACTTCCTTTCTTCTTCGATATAGACGATATCGGTGTCCATTTTCTTGTATTCGTAGAGTTCGTCGCTTTTAAAAAACCGCTTCACTTCCTGCTTCGCCGTTTCGAGCGAATCGGATGAATGAATGATGTTCGCCTGGATGGACATGGAGAAATCGCCGCGGATGGTTCCCGGCGGCGCTACTCTGCCCAGCGTCGGTCCGCACAAGTCGCGCACGACTTTCACCGACTCCAATCCTTCAAGGCACAGCACCACGCAGGGCGACTGCTTCATGAAATCTTTGAGCTTGGTGAAAAACGGCTTGTCTTTATGGTGGATGTAATGTTCGGTTAAAATGACATCGTCAAGCGCCATCATTTTCATGGCGACGATTTTAAGCCCCTTTTTTTCAAAGCGCGCGATGATATCTCCCAGGAGATTCCGCTGGAGTGCGTCGGGCTTTAAGATAACGAGCGTTCGTTCAAAAATGTTTGACATATTATTTGACACGATACCATAAAAGCGTTGCGGATGCAATAACTACCTTTCAGACACGGTTTTCAGCTCGATTCCATCGGTTGTTATTTCCACCCTGCCGTTTTTGTCGGTGCGATACACGGAGATGCCGTCTAAGCGATCCAACGTTTCTTTGGTGGGGTGGCCGTAGCGGTTGCGCGCGCCCACGGAAATAACGGCGATGCTTGGCGTAGTATTCTCCAAGAACAACCGGCTCGTGGATGTGCGCGAACCGTGGTGGCTGACTTTCAGCACGTCAATATCCAGATCTTCTTCGCTGTTGACGAGGTTCGTTTCTTCAAGCATACCCGCGTCCCCCATCACCAGAAACTTTTTCCCGCCGAACGTGATGCGCGACGCCACCGACGTATCGTTCACGTCGCCCGCAAAATCTTTGCCTTCAAGATTATCGAACGGATATAGGATGTCGAGCGCGACGCCATCGTTAAACCGGATGTTCTGCCCCGCGTGTGCGCGATACAGGGGTATATTTTTTTCCGCAATCACTTTTTTGAATTCCGCATACGTGCTTGTCTGGTAATTTACCCCTGTCATGAGCACCGCGCCAACATGGTAGCGCTCCAGAACCGGAATAAGCCCGAACATGTGGTCTTCCTGCGGGTGCGTCAGAACAATGAGGTCTATCGTTTTATCATAAAACGGCATCACCGCGCCCAACTCCGAAAGCACGCTTTGGTCGGGTCCGCCGTCAATAAGAATCTGATGATGGCGCGGCGTTTCGATGAACGTCGCATCTCCCTGCCCGATATCAAGCGAGTGAAACGAAAGATGACCGGACGGCAGCGATGCAAAAACCGCGTGCCACACCGGCAACGCGGCGCACGCGAAAATGGCGATGCTCGCGATCCTAAAACGCAATTTGGGCATACGAAAACTGGGAAAAATAATGAATGACGCCAAGCTGATAGGAAAGCGCGAGCCACAAAGGATACGCGACCGCAAGCGCCGCGTGATAGGAAACAAAGCCAAGCGCGCCAACCGCGAAACCAAACAGCATGACAAAAGGCATCAGCGGCAGAACCAGTACATTGGTCAGCGGCGCTATCAAAGAAACCTGGTGGAACTGGTACAAAAGGAGGGGTAAGACGGCGGCCTGCGCGGAAACGGTGGCGACAAAAGATTCCTTCAATTTGAACGCTTCGGGAATTCTTTTGAGCTTTGCCTCAAGCCATGGCGCGATATATGCCAAGCCGAGCACCGCCAGAAACGAAAGCTGGAAGCCGACATCGAACGCCAGAATGCGGGGGTTCACAACGATCATCGCGCACGCGGCAAACACAAGGATATGCAGAACGCTCCCTTCCCTGCCAAGATGCCGCGCAAGTAAAAGCGCGAGCCCCATGAGCGCCGCGCGCACCACGGAAGGCGATGCGCCCGTCATCACCACGAACGCGGCGACGATGCCGACCGACGCCCAGAAAACAACGGTGCGTGGCAGAAGCAATTGCGCGAGCAGAAGATGCGTGAATATCAGCATGACGGTGATGTTGTATCCCGACAGCGCGGTGATGTGCGACATGCCCGTGGCGATGAACGCGTCGTTCAGCTCTTTTGAAATGCCCGACGTGTCGCCAAGGAGTACGCCATTGGCGAACGCCGATTGCGGGGACGAAAGCGCGGCATTGATGTTCTCTTCAAACTTTCTTTTGAGCGCAAACAGGCCGCGCGCGAACCCGCTCCCCTCTTTCACGAGCGCGACATTGGCAAAAGAAACGGTGAAATACACGCTGTCTTTGGCAAGATATGCCGAGTAGTTAAAACCGTCGAACGGTTCCGGTTTTTCAAGCGTTCCCGAAACGCGCACGATGTCGCCATAGCCGAACTCCGGATAACGCCTGGCGACGACCAGCACGCGCTCGCTAGGCGCTTCGGGAAAAGAAACGACAAGCCGCTGGGTCGTGTTCTTGAACTCCGGGTCTTTCACGATACTCCCCTCCCGCGCGGCTTCCTGCCCGACAAAGCGCTCGAGCGCAAGGTGTTCCGGCACGAAACGCCCGTACCACAGCGCTCCCGCGATCGTCACAGCAATAAGCGCGGCATACAAAAGCGCCGTCCTGTTTCGGGAAAAAGAAAAGACGGCGATTGTAAGAACACCGAACAAAAACCACAGATAAAAGCTCCCAATAAAAACAAGTGATCGGAGCGCTACGCCTCCGATGAAACAAAGCATCAGAAAAAGAAAAATCCTTGACTTGGACATGTCTCCAGCATAGCAAATTATGCTATAATTACTATGCACATTGATAACCTTGGGGTTCCCTTTTCAACCTTCAAAAAGGAGGCATAGGAGTGAGCGATATCACCGACAGGATAGGCGAGGTTTCCGAAAGCATTGCCCGTACCGCGTGCGAGCGGTTGCGAGAACAAGGAAAGATCAGAAGCTATCTGTGTGTCGATACGCACGGCATTGATTTTCTTCTCATCACGTCCTGCTGGCAAGCCATGCCTCTTCAGGTGAAGACCTCCTGGTTCGGGGCCAAAAGGCACTACAAAAAATATCCGGGAATACCCGTGATCGTCATCCGTCACCGATCAGTAAGAATGAACAAAAGACGAAAAAGGTGCCTCGTGGAAACCGCCGAATTTCAAATACTCGAGCTCCTTGCCGTGAGAAAGTACACAATATCGTTCATGTTCTTCCTGTTCGTTTTTTCAAGAAAACTTCAAAGCAGATATGCTGCTTGAAAAAGTGCAAAGCCGCTTCACCTTCGAAGCGGCTTTGACTTTAGAGATGCTTTTTCATAAACCAAGAGTTTTATGACATCCTTTGTATTCAAGCACCCTGTTTCTGAATGTTTACCCGATGGTTCTCCCGCCGTCAACCGGCAGAACCACGCCGGTCACAAAATCGGCGTCAAAAAAATACAGTACCGCTTTCGCAATCTCATCGGGGCCGCCCCACCTCGCAAGCGGCGTATGTGAAAGCACTTCGGCGTTTTCTTCATCCGTCAGCCCCGGCGGCGCGAGAATGGGACCTGGCGCGATAGCATTGACCAGCACGTGCGGCGCAAGCTCTTTAGCAAGCGCTTTTGTCAGCCCTTCCACCGCGGCTTTCGCGGCGTTGTACGGCAGATAATCCTTATACGGCCGCGTCAGCACGGACCAGTCAGAGATGGTGATGATTTTTCCCTTTACTCTTCCCGTTGTGCCGCCGTTTACCCGCACATGGTCGCCTTCATTTTTCAGAAGCTCATCGCCCACCATCTTGCCTAAAAGAAAAGTGCTCTTTGCGATGACGTCCATTGTGCGCTCCCAATCCTCTTCTGTGAGCGTTTCCCACGGCGTTCTCGGATAGCTTGCCGCCATATGCACAAGGCCATCTATTCTGCCGAACGCTCTTTTTGCTTCGCGCACGACGTTCGCAATATCATGCGCTTTTGACAAATCCGCACACACTTCAATGGCCTGGGAACCGACTTCTTTGCACTTTTCACACATAACATCGGCTTCTTTCTTTGACCGAAGGTATGTAATCACCAAATTCGCACCGCGCTCGCCGAGCATTTTTGCAACGCTCTTGCCGACACGCGCGGCGCCGGTGAGGATGATTGTTTTGTTTTTAATGTCCATGCGTTCCTTCTTTATCTTTCGCCACTTTTTTAGAAATAGTAATGACAGTCATAGTGATATGCTATCAAGAAAAATGCGCAAAATCAAAAAAAATCAAGTAGTAAAACGTTTCAAAAAAAACCACTTGTTTTCCAGAAAACTTCAAAGCAGGTATGCTGCATGAAAAAAGCACAAAGCCGCTTCATTGTTGAAGCGGCTTTGTGCTTTTGAGGTATTTTTCAAAACAGGATCCGGATGTTCGGTATCGTTGAGAAGGGAAATGAGTATCCATTTCCTAAGATCAATAATGTACCAAGCTTCCGCATATACGGAAGTTTGGTACACTTGGTGCTTCAGAAAAACAGCGCCCCCCGACCGAAGTTTCTTCTTTTCGATATCGCTGAGAAGGAAGATGAGTATGATTAATCATCTCTGACCACATTTCCATTGTCCCTGCATTTCTTATACAAAGTTGCGACGTGCGCTGCCTGCGACCGGCCAACCCTCTGGAAATACGCGCAAGCAAACTGACGCGGTGGGAGAAGTAGCTGAATGATAAAGGCCCGGAACATCGCTTTGTGAGCGAGTCCGGGCCCCTTATTATTACTCTCCTTCTTGGTACTCCTTCAGTGTTTTGACGAAAGAGTACTGCTTTACACCATACGCATATCCACGGAGGAGGTCCTTCATGCCTCGATATTCCTCGGTATACCCAAAGTTGAACGAAATACGGTTTGCCCACCACCAGTACCGAAATCCCTCGACAGCGACGAATTCATGCCATGCCTCTGGAACGAATTGGATGAGCCGGCAGTTGAATGCCCGCCCCGCCGTCGTAATGCACACGCGCACCGGGCGCGTGTCCACCCGGGAAACCAAAACCCATGGCGGCGTAACACGGAGACCTTCTTTGGCATCGATCGAAAGCTCTCCCGTCAGGAGATTCCATTGAATGCCCTTTTGGTAGTTTTCCGTGTAGTGCACGAACGCGAGCCAGAAAAGGAACGCGAGCGTCAGGAAAACTCCCCCAGCGGCCAACACCCGCTTCATCTGAGCGCCTCCCCGATCTCTGAAGGCTTGAGCTCGCGGATGACGGTTAGGAATGGATACTCCTTACCGCTCCCCTCGTAGGCATAGGCCATAAGGATCTGGTTGAACTGGGATGGATTTTCGCGTGTGCCGTTGTTCTCGTAGTCGTCCCTTCCATGCCAAGCAAGGAATAGGTCCAGCCCGGCCGGATTGAACTGCACAAGCTTACAGTTCAATACCCGCTGGATGGCGGATATACACACCTGCATGGGCCGCTTGTCGACAATGTGCACCTTTTGGATGAACGGCCAAGCAAAAACGTATCCATTCCGGGGAACGATCGTATTCTTCCCCTTGTTCTCACCAATGAGATCGTACCGGTAGGTCGTCACGTAGTTATCGGTGAAAGTGAGAAACACTACGCGATACACGAGTAGGAGAAGAAACGAAACCACGATAGTGACCACGACGTAGATCCCGAACCGAGCCAGCGCGTTGGCGATGTCGAATTCCCGTTCGGGAAAACCCGGTCTCCGTTGAGCAGTTTTTGCAGATGGATCTGTTGAACCCATGGCTCCTCCCTCCGGTTGATATTAAGTTTTCAAAAATCCCCTATACCAAAACATCGGCATTGTAGCACGCTTGCGCTTTTCTGTCAATACCATGCGGTAATGTGTGTGCTTAAAACAAACTTTTATTCCCGTGCGCTAAAATCCCACCCGCAGGCGCTTTCACAAAACAGGCTTCTGATTTTCGGTATCGCCCAGAAGGAAAATGGGTATCCATTTCCTAAGATCATTAGTGTACCAAACTTCCGCATATACGTGAGTTTGGTACGCTTGGTGCTTCAGAAAAACAGCGACCCCGACCGAAGTTTTTCTTTTCGGTATCGCTGAGAAGGAGGATGCTCATGATTAATCGTCCCTGGCCTTATTTCCACTGACCCTATTTCCGTAAAGAAACCAATCAAAAAAGCCCAGTTGGGCTTTTTTGATTGGTTTGTCCTTACTTAATGTTGCGACGGAATAACCCGCGCTCAACAACAAAATAACATAAGCTCCAAGTTGCTTGATTCTTACCAAGCTTATTGGGATTCCGGAATTCTATAGATTGCTTACCGACCTGTTCGGCAAGATCCTCAATAAGCTCCGGTAAGAGCTTTAAAGGGTCTATTTTCCAAGTTGCCTTATTACTATCAACACTGACAGCTGAACGAAATGCTGCCAAGGCTGGGTAAATAAAACCACTGGGAATTTTATATTCTGATTTTTCTTGAATAAATGGCAACATCACATCCTCCATTCGTTTCTTATTTCTTGTCCAGATGACCCCAGTTAATTTTCCAAATGCCCCACCTGTTTTCTTGTTATAAGAATCAGGCATGGTCAGATGAATCTTGTCATGCAACTCAAGAATTACGGGCAGTAAATCAATGTATTTTGCTAGGCGATCTTTATTTCGCTTGAAATACTCCACAACTTCACTTTTTTGCGAATAAGCAAAAACAGGATGATTGTCACCACTATACCCTTCAACATCAAAGCAAGTTAGATATGACAGGATATCACGGATATCGATTTCTTTTTTATCGCCCTCCTCGTCAAACTCAGTTTCTTTGAAAGAGATATCTTTAAGATAAGAGGTACCATGAAGAACCTCTTTAATCCTATCAAAACTTCCGCGAAGATTTTCAAGAGACTGCTCTTTAACCTGTGCGGAAGTATTCCGGGCAGCAACAATATTTACGACCGCATCTCTTTCGGTGACACCTTCAATAATTTCTAGTTTCAGTAAAATTTTTGCTTCTTTAACGTCCTCTTCTGGTAGATTATCCAGGAAATCCCTCAAAACCTCAAATGTGTGCCCGCCATCAAGCAATCCATGAAGTTCTTGATCTGCCATCTCAAGACTCAGAATATTATTCGTGTTATCGAATAAAGTTTTTTCGGTCAATATTGTCAATCCACGATTACGAAGGATAAAACTTAGAGGGGCATCTTCGAGTGTTTTTCTAATCTCTTTCGAAACTCTAGAGTTTGGGTTTGATTCACGAGGATTAATTTTCCTCCACTCCTCAAGCTCGCGGGGAAGCCGACGGGCATCAATTGTAGCAACGTACAGTATTGCGCCCTCACCCCCTTCCTCAATGTCGATTCGAGAAAGACCAAACATTTCAGGATCTGCGATGCGACGAAACGAGAGAACAGGAAACTTTATGTGAGTAGTTTTCATTTTTTTATTAATTTATTTTAACAAATAAAAATACACGCGTCCCCGCGTGCTTTAAAAGTTACTAGCCTAAATCGACCTTTGCTAGCTTCTGCTAAGCGCGCCAAGCATTATGCTTTGGCTATCACAGGTTTCCCTAGTGATAAAAATCATTGCGGGGTGCAAATGACTTCATCACTATAATAGACCTTACTGGGAATTTTGTCAATTACCCATTGTCCACAGAAACAAAATACACCGTCGGTCAATATTGACAAACAGCGTGTATGACAATGTATAACAGAATATTGCACCCTACCACTCGAGCGTTCCGCCGGTTTGGTATTCGGTGACTCTCGTTTCGAAGAAGTTCTTTTCTTTGCTCAAGTCCACCGCTTCGGACATCCACGGGAACGGGTTGGGGCTGTTGTACTGGGCGGGCAAGCCAATGCGGGAAAGCCGCCGGTCGGCGATGTGCTCGATGTATTTTTTGAAGCTGTCGGCGTTGATGCCCATGATGCCTTTGGGGAAACAGTCGACAGCGAACGTGTATTCCAGTTTCACCGCTTCTTTCACGAGCCCGATTATCTTTTCCTGAAACGCCGGAGTCCAGAGCTCGGGCTGTTCTTCTTTGATGGCGTTTATCATCTCGATGCCGAAATTGAGATGCTGGGATTCGTCGCGCATGATGTACTGGATCTGTTCGGCCGAGCCCACCATTTTGTTCTGGCGCTGGAACGAAAACATCACGGCAAACGCGCTGTAGAAGAATATGCCTTCCATGATGATGGAAAATACTATCATGTTCTCGAGAAATTTCTGGTCCGCCTCGAACGTGCCGGTTTTGAATTTCGGGTCGAAAATGCCGTCGTTGAAGCTCAAGATGAACGCGTCTTTGTTGTAGATGCTCGTGCGCTCGCGGTACATATTGAATATCTCGCCCGAATCCAAGCCCAGCGACTCCACGATGTATTGGTACGCGTGCGTGTGCACCGCCTCTTCGTATGCCTGGCGCAGAAGATACAGCCGGCACTCGGGCGACGTGATGTGCTTGTACGTGGCAAGCACCAGATTGTTGGCGGCAATAGAGTCCGCCGTGGTGAAAAAGCCGAGCACGATTTTAAGCGCGATGCGTTCGTCTTCCGACAAGGCGGTGGGCGACTTCCATTGCTCCACATCCTGCTGCATGCCGATTTCCGTAGGAAGCCAGTGGTTCGCGTTGCCCGTGTTGTACGCTTCCCACGCGAACAGGTGCTTCATCGGATACAGCTGGACGACATCGGCGTCTTCGCCGTTGATGATGCGCCGGTTGTTGATATTCACCCGCTGGTTGGTTTTCTGGATGGGCATGCCAAATTTATTAAAATTTACGAGCTCTAAGCGAAGTTAATTTTACTAGAAATTTGAGCACCGAGCACATAAATGCCGTTTATGTGCTCGGTAAAGGTTTGGTTGCTAAATTTTCATCGCTTGAAGCTTGAAAATTTAGACCAAGCCCTTCACTGACACGCTTCGCACGTGGGGTCTTCGATGGCGCAGAGCTTGGGAGCGCTTTTTGACGAGGCTACCGCAAACGACGGCGTAAGAGAAAGTGGGGGGGCAACCGAAGCGGCGACGGGAACCTGCTGGGGCGCCACCTGCATTTTCATGGCGAGAAATTCGCGCTTGTGCGTGGAGCCGAACTCTTCGGTCTTGACGGTGGACTTCTCCACCTGCGAGACGGCGAGCGTGCGCAAGTAATACGTCGTTTTAAGCCCCATCATCCACGCATACGTGTACAGGCTTGAAATGTCTTTGCCCGACGTTCCCTTGAAGAAGATGTTGAGCGACTGGCTCTGGTCTATCCACTTGCCGCGGTACGCCGCCGCGCGGATGAGCCAGATGGGGTCTATCTCGAATACCTCTTTGTATTTCGCTTTGAGGTGGTCGGGAATCTCAGAAATATCTTTAATGCTCCCGTCGTGGTATTTTATTTTCCCGAGCATCTCATAATCCCACAGCTTGTTCGCTTTAAGCTCGTCCACCAGATACGAATTGACCACGATGAATTCTCCCCCTTGGTTGGACTTCACGTAGATGTTCTTGTAGATCGGCTCTATAGAAGGAAGGACGCCCGCAATGTTGGCGATGGTCGCGGTGGGCGCGATGGCCATGCAGTTTGAATTGCGCATGCCGTGTTTTTTGACCGACTCGCGGACCGGCGCCCAGTCGAGCTTCCCTCCCCGCAACATGTCGATAGGCATGCCGCGCTCCTGTTCGAGCAGAGCGATGGTGTCCACGGGGAAAATGCCCCGATCCCATTTGGAACCCTTGAACGTTTCATACGCGCCTTTTTCCTGCGCCAGCAGGGAGGACGCCAAGATGGCGTGATACGCTATCGTCTCCATGCTTTCGTCCGCGAACGACACGCACGCTTCGGAGTCGAAGGTAACGTCCATCAGATAGAGCGCGTCCTGAAAGCCCATGATGCCGAGGCCGACCGGGCGGTGTCTCGAGTTTGCGGTTTTTGCTTCTTCGGTCGGGTAGAAATTGACGTCGATGACGTTGTCGAGCATCCGCATCGCGGTCGACACCGTGCTTTGCACGAGCGCCTGGTTGAGTTTCGCGTCTTTGACATGGAGCGCGAGGTTCACCGAGCCGAGGTTGCACACGGCCGTTTCGTCTTTGGACGTGTTGAGCGTGATTTCGGTGCAGAGGTTCGAGCTGTGCACGACGCCGACATGGTCCTGCGGCGAGCGGATGTTGGACGGGTCCTTGAACGTGATCCACGGATGCCCCGTTTCAAACAGCATGGTGACCATTTTCTTCCACAGGTCGCGCGCTTTCATTTTCTTGAACAGGCGGATAGTCCCTTCTTCTACCATCTTCTCATACTGCCCGTAGCGTTCTTCGAATTTCTTGCCGTAGATATGGTGCAAGTCGGGCGCTTCGTCGGGTGAAAGCAATGTCCAGTCGCCGTCCTCTTGCACGCGCTTCATGAATAGGTCGGGGATCCAGTTCGCCGTGTTCATGTCGTGCGTGCGCCGCCGTTCGTCTCCTGTGTTCTTGCGCAGGTCCAAAAAGTCTTCTATATCGTAGTGCCAGGTTTCCAGATACGCGCAGGTGGCGCCCCGGCGCTTGCCCGAGCGGTTGATGGCGACCGTCGTATCGTTGGCGATTTTCAAAAACGGGATGATTCCCTGGCTTTCCACGCCCGTTTTCTTGATGAGCGCGCCTGTGCCCCGTAAATTCGTCCAGTCGTTTCCTAGACCGCCCGACCATTTTGAAAGCTGGGCGTTGTCGCCGATACATTTGAAGATATGCGCCAGGTCATCCTCGACGGTGGTCAGGTAGCACGAGCTCAACTGCGGGTGCGTCGTGCCCGCGTGGAACAACGTCGGCGTGGAAGGCACGAACAGCATGGCGGAAATGAGGTTGTAGAACTCGACGGCGCGCTCTTCCTTGTTTGTTTCGTTCAACGCCAGCCCCATCGCGACGCGCATCCAGAATGCCTGCGGAGTTTCGAAGATCTCCCCCGTTTTTGCGTCTCGCGCGAAGTACCGGTCGTACAGCGTCTGGAGCCCGAGATACGTGAACAGCGTATCGCGGCTCAAAACGAGCGCGGAAGACATCTTTTTCAGGTCATAAGACAGCAAGTTGGGCGTGAACACCCCAAGATCGACTCCTTTTTTGACGTTCTGGGCGAACGCGGAGCGATACTGGGCTTCCGGACGGTCCCGGTCGAAGTCGTCGCCGATGACTTCTCGCGACATCTTGTCCAGAAGGAGCCGCGCGGTGATGAACGAGAACGCCGGATCCTGCTCGATGAACGAGCGGACCGTCATGATGAGCGTCTTCTCGATGTCCTTGGTCGAGATGCCGTCGTAGAGCCCTTCCTTGCACGCGTTGACCAGCGCGTCGATGTCGACGACGCCTTCATGCCCCTCCACGGCGTGCGCGAGCGTGGCGCGGATCTTCTTTTCGTCGAATTTTTCCTTTTTCCCGGACTTTTTCGTGACGAACAGGCTCTTTTTCTCTATCTTTTCGAGCGTTTCCTTGTGTTTCTCGGCGCGTTCCTTGGCGTGTTCGCTCCTATAGAGAATGTACGCTTTGGCAATGTCGTAAAACCCTCTTTCCATCAGGGTTTTTTCCACCATGTCCTGTATGTCTTCCACCTGGGGAGAGTGCTCCTTGTCGAAGAATACTTCCGCTTTTTGGACGACCGATTGCGTGATGCCGTCTATATCTTCCCTGGTATACTGCTTCTTCTGCGCGGTGAACGCCTTTTCCACCGCCTTGGTTATTTTTTCCGGTTCAAATTCGACGATATCTCCGTTCCTTTTTTTGATGGTTGCGATGGTCATGGCGTTGGTGGTGTTTTTTTGTTTTTAAGAGAAAGAAAATCTTACGGTCTCTGTATCTTATCACACATCGCGCGCGCATTCCAACCGTCGTGTTGTCCACAGAAACAAAACGCACCGCTGGTCAATATTGACAGGCGATGCGCCGTTGCGTGTATTACAAAGTATTAAATTCTCATACGAGACGCTTCGCTTTTCCGTGTATGACAGCCCTCGCACAGCGCATCATTTCTTCCTGCGCATGAACGCGGGGATGTCCCATCCGTCATCGGGAACCTTGGTCACTTCGGGGGTGAACAGCTTGTGTTTTTGCTCCTGTTTTGCGTCGTTTTGGGGGTTGTGGTGGGCGGCGGCGCCGGCCGGTGCGGCGTGCCGCGCCGCGTCCGTGCCCGACGGCGCCTGATGCGCGCCAGCCGCGGCCGGTTGCGCCTGTTTTGCCGCGACAAACTGCGGCGCGCTCCGCGGGATTCCTTTCTGGTCGCCGAATCCGGTCGCGATGACCGTCATTTTGATCTCCCCCTTCTTCAAACGGGGGTCGTGCACGGCGCCGAAAATGATCTTGGCGTCCTGGTCGACCGCTTCGGTAATCACCTTTGCCGCGCTGTTTACCTCGAGCATGCCCAGGTCGGCCCCGCCCGACACGTTGAACAGGACGCCCTTGGCGCCGTCGATGGAAATTTCAAGCAGGGGTGAGCTGATGGCCGCGCGCGCCGCTTTAACGGCCCGTTCTTCGCCCGACGCGATGCCGATGCCCATGAGCGCGGAACCGGCGTTCTGCATGATCGCCTTCACGTCGTTGAAATCGACGTTGATGATGCCGGGCATCGTGATGAGATCGGAAATTCCCTGCACGGCCTGCTTTAAAATATCATCCACTATTTCAAACGAGTTCAAGAACGACGTGTCAGTCCCAATGATGGTGAAGATCCGATCGTTGGGGATGACAACCAGCGCATCCACGCTGTCTCTTAAGTTGGCGAACCCCTCTTCCGCCAACCTCGCGCGCTGGGCTCCTTCGAAGCCGAACGGCTTGGTGATGACCGCGATCGTGAGCGCGCCGAGGTTCCGCGCGATTTCGGCGACCACCGGCGCCGCGCCCGTGCCCGTCCCGCCGCCCAGGCCGCAGGTGATGAACACCATGTCGGCTCCTTTCAAGGCTTCCTGGATCTCTTCTCTGGATTCTTCGGCCGCCTGCCTGCCCAGCTCCGGGTTCATGCCCGCGCCAAGTCCGCGCGTGACGTTTTTGCCGATGTGGAGCTTGCCGTGCGCCTGCCCGTGATGCAGGTCTTGCGCGTCGGTGTTGATGATGATGAAATCAACGCCCTTGATGTTGTCCACCACCATGCGCGTCACCGCGTTGCCGCCGCCGCCGCCGACGCCCACCACTTTGATTTTCGCGAATGTTTCCAAATCAGGTTTCAAACGAGACATATGTGTAGAAAATAATCTTTCCTTATCATACCCTGCCACCCTCCTTTTATCAAGTTTTGCTTTAAAACTGTTTTGTCCTGAAACATGAAGCATGAAACTTGAAACGTAAAAAAATAAAGGCCGGTACGCAATGCTCTGTATGAACGTTTCACGCTTCAGGTTTCATGTTTCAAGATTCAGGGCCTGAATTCCCTCAGCCAGCGCTTCAAAAACGACCCTGATGCACGCCCGGCCGCGCCCATGAACGGGAACATGCCCGAAGTCCCATTTTGTTCCAGAGCATCGTTGCCCCAAAGGCACAACCCTATCGCCGTCGCGTATTCGGGACTTGCTATCTGGTCGATGATGCCGTCGACGCCCTCGGGAACGCCTACGTGCGCGGGCAGTTTGAGGCGGTCTTTGCAAAATTCCGTGATGCCGTTCATGCGCGCGCCGCCTCCCGAAAGCACCACGCCCGCGGGGAACAGCGCCTGTCTTGATATCTTTTTCAGCTCCTTCTCCACCAGCTCGAACAGCTCGTCCATGCGCGCCTCAATGATCTCGGCGACCTCCCTGCGGGAGACGTTTTCCAGGGTTTCCGACCCATCGGGCAACGAGATGCTGATGAGCTCTTTTTTGTTGATGGCGGCGGGGTTGCACACGCCGTATTTCTGCTTGATGACTTCGGCAAGGTCGACATCGATGCGCAGGCCGATAGCGATGTCGTTGGTGATGTGCGCGGCGCCCACCGGCAGAACGGCCGTATGGATCATGGACCCTTCTTCGAATGCCGCGAGCTCCGACGTGCCGCCGCCGATGTCGAGGCACACCGCGCCCAGCTCTTTCTGGCGCCGCGAAAGCACCGCCCGCGCGGCGGCAACAGGTGCGAGCACGAGCCCGTCGATGTCCACGTCCAAAAGCTCCATGCATTTTGAAACGGCGCGCACCATGGAGGTCGACCCTTCGATGACCAGCGTGCTCGCTTCCAGGCGCTGGCCGTGCATGCCCAGCGGATCCTGCACGCCCGGTTCGCCGTCCACGATATATTCTTTGGCCAGGGCGTACAGCGTTTCTTTGTTGGGAGGCATGGAGATGGACTGCGCCTGCATGATGACCCGTTCGATGTCTTCCTGCGAGATCTCGAGATCGGCCCGGGAAACGGAGATGACCCCTTTGGCGTAGCGCGACGAGATGTGCGAGCCGGACAAGCTGACGTATGCCGATTTCACCTTGTAACCCGACGCCTGTTCGGCCAGCTCGACGGACTCGCGCAGGGGTCCGACGGCTTGTTCGACGTCCACTAGCACGCCTCTGCGCACGCCCGAGGACGCTACTTCGCCCAACCCGATGATGGAGAGCTTGTCATTCCCCTTTCGTTTTTGCGCGATGACCGTCCGAAACGTGTGGGATCCGATGTCCAAAGCGCAGATGATAGCGTCTTTTGCCATAATGAAATAGAATCTAGAAAATAGAATCTAGAAAATAGAAGAAAAGAGATAATCCATTTCCATTCTATTTTCTACTTTCTAGATTCTAGCTTCTCATGTATGACTTTGTTTTGAATATCCATGGTTTTATCGTAGTCCGTTTGCGACCGTTCGTGGTCAAGCCCGAACAGATGGATCGTCCCGTGCGACGCCAGCGTGGCGATGGTGCGTCTGACGCCGATGCCGAGGCTTTTCGCCTGCCTTTTGGCGACGGGCACGCAGATGACGAGCTCCCCCATGCGTTTGACGCCTCCTTCCTTGTCGGGAAAGCCGTTGTGGCCGTGCCCGTCAAAACCGAAAGAAAGCACGTCGGTGGCTTTGTCCTTCCCTTTCCATTCTTTGGCGAGCTTCCGCATGGCCCGCTCGCCTACCAGCGCGACGCTGAATTCGAATACGCCTTGTTTTTTAAAAAACGGAACGGTCTTTGCGATCGCTTTTTGTATCGTTCTTTCCAGCCCTTTATCTTTGGTGGCAGTATGAACATCCACCAGGACGCGGATGCTTTTTTGAGCCGCCTTAGAACTCATTTCGGTACTCTCATTTTACCCTAAAAGCTTTGCTTTGACAATTTTTGAGACGGCGGCGCCGTCCGCCCTGCCTTTGATCTTTGAAGCGAGCGCTCCCATCACTTTGCCGAAGTCTTTTTCGCCCTGCGCCTTTGTCTCCAAAACCGCAAGGTCCACCAACGACGCGATCTCTTCTTCCGTAAGCTGCTGCGGCAGAAAATCCATCAGGATGGCGAGCTCTTGTTTTTCTTTTTCCGCCAGGTCGGCGCGCCCCGCCGCTTCGTACTGCGCCATGGTGTCGCGGCGCCGCTTGACCTCGATGCTGACGAGGTCCTGGACCATCTGGTCGGACGGCGCCGCGTCTTTTTCCCGATTTTCAATGGCTTTGTTGGCGATGGCGGACTTGAGCATAACCAAAACAGAACGACGCAACGCGTCGCCTGTTTTGAAAGCGTGTTTGATATCCGCTTCGATTTTCCGGTACAAATTACCTTCCATACTCATCGAGTTTTCCCAATTTGAACAGCTTCTCGCGCTCCTGCTTTGTGCGCACTCTGCGCATAGCCGCGAGCTGTTTTTCTTTTTTGTTCTTCGCGTCAACTTTGAACCTGATCCTGCGCGCGCGCATCAGCACGCCGCTTTGCTGGACTTTCTTCGTGAATCGGCGCAAAAACGCCCCAATCGATTCATTGTCTTTTCTCCGTGCTTCTATCATATCATAGCCACCTCCTTTTCTTCCGGCTGATCGCCGATATTCCGGTCGTCCGGCCAGGCCAGCAGATGCATATGGACGTGGTCGATCACCTGCCCGCCTGCCCGTTCGACGTTAAATGCCAGTTTATACCCTTTCACCACCTGCAATTTTTGCGCGACCTCTTTCGCAGCAAGCATCATCTGGACGATATCCGTCGCGTCGTTTTCGGAAAGATCGTTCACCGAGCGGACGTGTTTTTTCGGCACGATCAGCGCGTGCACGGGCGCCTTGGGGTTGATATCGGAAAAAGCGACCACATAGTCATTTTCCATGATGAGCTTCGCGGGAACCCTTTTTTCTACGATCTGGCAAAAAATGCAGGTGTTCATTTTTTTAATTTATCTTTGATTATTTTAACCACTTTTTCCATGGCTATGGCTTCCTGGGAGCCCGATTCCATGTCGCGCACGATGACGACGCCGTCGATGGCTTCTTTCTGGCCCAGAATAAGGCTCAGCTTCACGCCCGCCCGGTCGGCCGAGCGCAATTGCGCCTGGATGCTGTCTTTGCCGAACGCTTCGCCGGTCGCGATGCCCGCCTTGCGCAATTCCTCGAACAGCTTCAGGCATTTCTTCTTGCCTAAAACGCCAAGCTGGACCAGGAACACGTCAGGCTTCCACAAAGGAGCGACTTTGATGCTCTGACGCTTCATGATGCCGATGATGCGCTCCATGCCGACACCGGCTCCCATAGCGGGCACGTCCCGCCCGCCCAGCATCTTGGAAAGATTATCATAGCGCCCGCCGCCGCCCAACGCAAGCCGGGAACGCTGGTGCGTCTTCTCGCTGCCTCCTTCCACGTGCTCATCTTCCAGGAACAGCTCGAAAACCGTTTTGGTGTAATAATCAAGTCCGCGCACCAAATGCGAATTGAGCGAATAAGGAACTTCAAGCTCGTCCAGATATTCTAGCACACATTTAAAGTGGTCGTGGCACTCCTCGCACAAGTGGTCGATGAGGTTGGGCGCGTGCGCTTTCAGCTGTTCGCATTTTTCCTCTTTGCAGTCGAGCAAGCGCATCGGATTTTCCTTCAGGCGCCGTTTGCAGTCTTTGCACAGCTTCGCCGCGCGCGCGCGGTAATACCGCACCAGTTGCGTGCGAAATGCCGGCCGGCACTTGTTACAGCCGATGCTGTTTATCTCGATGTTGAGATTCTTAAGACCGAGCTCTTCGGCAGCAATGACGAGCATGTTGATGACCTGGGCGTCGTAAATGGGGTCTTTGTCGCCGATGACTTCCAGCCCCGCCTGATGGAATTGCCGGTATCTCCCCGCCTGCGGCTGTTCATAGCGGAAGAAAGGGCCGAGATAATACAGCTTCGCCGGGCTTGGCATATTGAACAGGCCGTTTTCCATGAAGGCACGCATGACGCCCGGAGTTCCCTCGGGACGCAACGCCAACATATCGCCTCCTTTAGATTTAAACACATACATTTGCTTTTCAACAATGTCGCTTGTTTCTCCGGCAGACGTGCCAAACAGATCGGCATGCTCAAAAATCGGCGTGTCGATGCGGTCGAAGCCGTAGCCGAGCGCGATATGCTTGAAGACTTTCCGCACTTTTTCCCAATACTTCTGGTCTTCGGGCAGGATATCGAACGTGCCTTTGGGCTTTTGGTAGGTTTTTTTTATTTTTGCCGTTGCCATGATCTAATAGAGGGTTGCTTTTTCGAACGGAAACGCGCGCAGGAGCACTTTTCCCGTCATATATTTTCTCGCGAGCGGCCCCCACATGCGGGAATCGGAAGAATGGCCGCGGTTGTCTCCCATCACGAAATATTCCTCATTTCCCAATGCCGTCGTCGTATTTCCGTATGTTTCCTTATTCGCCAAGTACTCTTCCTTAAGGAAAAAACCGTCCGGGCTCTCCGCATTTTTAATGAGAACCCCCCGGTCATTCAAAATAACCGTTTCCCCCGGCAAAGCGATGACGCGCTTGATATAGTAGGGGCAGTTCTTGGAATGGGTGAACTGATACACGATGCTTTCGCATTCTTTCGGGTTGTGCGGGTACTGGAACACCACGACGTCCCCCCGGTTCGGCTTTCCCGTCAGATAGCTTATTTCATTGATGACCAGATAATCTCCGTTCTGGAACGTCGGCTCCATGGAAGCGCCAAGCACGAAAAACGGCTCCACCAGAAAATATCGGATAGGCAGGATGATCACCAGTGAAATAAACACTAGTTTTGCCGTTTCCCACACAAATGAGCGGATTTTCTGAAAACTCATGGGGCAATCGTATCACAAAAAATCGGGCATGGCAAGCCCATGAAACGTGAAGCGTGAAACTTGAAACGTTAAACAGAGGGCTTGCAAGCCCCGCCTCTTTTTTGGACGTCTCACGTCCAAATCGTACACAAAACAACCGATAGGTAAAATTGTGTACGATTGTGAGTTTGCGGAAACAAAAAGCCGGCGCTCCCAACAAGTTTTTCCTCGTTGAGAAACGCCAGCATGCTTGTGACAATTCCGCTACTTTTTCTCCTCGTCCTGGGTGGGCGAAAGAGAAAAGGAATAATATCCAGAACTGTGGTCTGAAATTTCGATGTTATATCTCGCGCCAGACAAGAGAGTGATCTTAAGATCAGCCGCTTCGAGTCCGTTACTCCTAAACTCCGCAATGACGCTAGGATCTACACTCGCGTCGTCTGAAAGATAACATGGACACTTCAGCGTTATCACCCTTTTCTCCCAATTAAAGGAGTAACCCGAAGAAACGACTTGGGTCTCGCGATCTTCATTGCCAAATAGCTCGCGCTGAATGGTGATTGTGTCTGCGTTAGCAGGTGGTTTGTAGAGCCTACCTCGATCGCACCCAGTCACAGCCACCAACGCCACAAGCACTGCTAAAACCGCAAGTCTTGTTTTCATTACTCCCCTCCTTTTTCGCTAAAAGGTTTACCCGCTTGTATTCTGTTTTCAAATAGCATATAATTGCACCCTACCTGTTTATCATAAAAAAATTACTTTGTCAATAGGGTGGCAGAGTGCTGAATTTGCTATGATGATTGTATGCGAAAATGGCTTTTTCTTGCGTTTATCGTCATTGCCGTTTCTTTCGGCGCTTTTTTTGCGTCATCCGGCAACTCCCGCGATGACAAGCCGCTTGGCATCGCGGCGCTCGCGAAAACGGCGTTTCACTTCATCACCGATGCTTCGGAAACGCTCAAAGGAGAACCAAAAGACAGGATCAATGTTTTGATTTTGGGATTGCCGGGGGAACAAAACGACGCGCCATACCTGACCGACACGATTATGATGGCGAGCATCAAGCCGAGCACGAACGAGCTTGCCCTGCTTTCCCTGCCGCGCGACCTCCTGGTTCGACTGTCCGACGGGAAAACACACGCTAAGATCAACGCGCTGTACCTCCTTGGCGGAAAAAGCCCGGAACTCATCAGGCGAACAATGGAAGAGCTGACCGGACAGCCCCTGCACTATTTTGCGGCGCTCGATATCAGCAGTATAGAACAGGTCGTGGACGCGCTGGGCGGGCTGAACGTGGCGGTGCCTGAAGACGTGTATGACCCGGCATTCCCCACTCCCGGCCACGGCACGGAAGTGTTCGCCGTGCAGAAAGGATGGCGGCACTTTGACGGCACGACGGCGCAGAAGTTCCTGCGCACGCGCCACGGCGAAGGCGGCGACTTCGCGCGCATGCGCCGGCAACAGGCCGTCATCGAGGCGTTGCGCAAAAGAGTATTCGGGCTCAACATGCTGTACGACTTCCCCGCGCTGCTGTCTTTGTACAAAACGGTTCATTACCACATCCAAACCGATATCGACGAGAACAAGATCCGCCGGTTCTACGACATTGCCAAAAACATCAGCTATGCTACAGTACGCCATGAAGCCGTCGACGGGGACCCGAAAAATCCTGATGCGCTTTTGGAGAGCGCAACATTCACGCTTGAGGGCAAGCCGGCGTTCGTCTTGAAACCGAAAACGGGAGATTTTGATTACAAAGGCATTCAAGAGCTTGCGGAGAATATATTTGGGGGGAAATTATGAATTTCGAGTTTTGAATTTTGAATAAATAACCGAATGTTTTAATTTCAAAATTCAAGCATTCAAAATTCATTCGAAATTTAGAATTCAAAATTAAAAATTATGTATTTAGTGATTGGTTTAGGCAATCCGGGCGACGAATATAAAAATACCAAGCATAATATAGGAAGGGAGATCGTCGAGAAGTGGGCGAAGAAAAACGACCTTGGCGATTTCGCGTTCGACAAAAAACACAACGCGCTGGTCGCGCAGGGAAAAATCGATAAAGAAAAAACGGTCGCGGCGCTCCCCGAAACGTTCATGAACAAATCCGGGCTTGCCGTTTTTGCGCTCGCATCGTACTACAAGGTAAAACCTGTACAGATTTTTGTCGTCCACGACGACATCGATCTGCCCGTCGGGAGGATCAAGCTGTCGTTCGCCAAAAATTCCGCCGGACACAAAGGCGTGGAACACGTGACGAAATATCTCAAGACCACCGCGTACTGGCGCGTGCGCATCGGCATCGGCAGCGCCGCAAAGAAAAAGACCAAGCAAGCCATGGACGTGGTACTTAAAAAATTCAGTGCCAAAGAAGAGTTGGACATAAAAAAAGCGGTCAAAAAAGCGCTTGAAGCCCTCACCTCTGCCGTCGCCGAAAGCCCAGAAAAAGCGATGTCAATATACAATCAATCTTGAAACTTGAAGCATGAAACGTGAAACTTAAGATATAAAAGCAATTTCAGGTTTTAGGTTTCATGTTACAAGTTTCAAGAGAGTTACTGATCGCGGCATTCATCCCCTCTTTCGCGGAACGGGATGTTTTGTGGTTCTCGGAGAACGCGAAAAAGATAAAAAAGCTTGCCCGCGCCGATTCATTCTGGAAAGAGCATGTTCTGTTCCTTGAAGAAGGACAACGCGCGAGCATGTCGGAATGCTTGCGCTCGCTGGACTCCCTTCACTATGAAAAAGTGCAAACCGTTTCCGCGCACGGAGAATTTTCAACGCTGGGCGGCACAGTAACCGTATTTCCCTTAAACAGCGACCGCCCCGCGCGCATAGAGTTTTTGGGCAATACGATTGAACGCATCGCTTTTCTTGAACAAAAAGAAGTCGCGCAAGAGGTTCGCGCCGCCGATGAAGGCGAGCCTCGCCAAAGGCGGGAATGGCTTCTTAAAAAAGAAATGCTCAAACGCGAGATTTCGCACTTGCATAATCTCAAAGAGGGCGACTTCGTCGTGCACCTTGACCACGGCATCGGCATCTTTCGCGGCATGCTCCCAAACTGGAGCGGAAGCGGTGAAACTTATTATCTCCTGGAATACGCCCCGCCCAAAGACAGCGCCGAACACGACAAGCTCTATGTGCCGGAAAGCCAGGCGAAAAAACTGTCGCGGTATCTGGGGCTTGAACAGCCGGCCATCCACCGGCTCTCGGGCACCGTGTGGGAACACGCGAAAAAGAAAGTGACGGAAGACGCGCAAGCGTTCGCCAAAGAGCTCATCGAGCTTTACTCGAAACGGCACATTGCCCGGCGCGCGGCGTATGCCATCGGCGCCGAACAGAAAGAATTCGAGGGGCTCTTTGAACATATGGAGACGCACGACCAACAGCAAGCCATTGAAGATGTTCTTGCCGATATGCAAAAAAGCGAACCGATGGACCGGCTCGTGTGCGGCGACGTCGGGTTCGGCAAGACGGAAGTGGCCATGCGTGCGGCATTCGCCGCGGTATACGCGGGCAAACAGGTTGCCGTCTTGTGCCCCACCACCGTGCTTGCCGACCAGCACGCCGAAACGTTCAAAAGCCGCTTTGCCAAATTCCCTGTTTCCATTGGCATGCTTTCGCGGTTTGAGACGAAACAGGCACAGAAAGAAACGGTGCGAAAACTCAAAGAAGGAAAGGTCGACATCGTCATCGGCACGCACCGCATCCTGTCGAAAGACGTCGATTTCAAAAATCTCGGCATGCTCATCATTGACGAAGAACAGCGCTTTGGTGTCAGACAAAAAGAAAAGCTGAAAAAATTCCGCGAGAATATCGATGTGTTGAGCTTGTCGGCAACCCCCATCCCTCGCACGCTGTATCTTGCGCTTTCGGGCATGCGCGCCATCAGCACCATCGCCACGCCGCCGCTGGGCAGACAGACGATTGAAACATTCATCCTTCCTTATAATAGAGACGTCATCAAGAAAGCAATCGAATACGAGCGGGCGCGCCACGGCCAAGTCTATTTTCTGCACAATAAAATCGAAACGATTGAGAAAGTAAAAGAAACGCTGAAAGAACTGGTGCCAAAAGCAAAATTTGAAGCGGTGCATGGCAGAACGGGCGAAGTCCGCCTGCGCGCCGTCATGCACGCGTTCAAAGAGAAGAAATTCGACGTGCTGGTCGCCACCACGATCATTGAAAACGGCCTCGACATCAAAAACGCCAATACGCTCATCGTGGATGACGCCACGCGTCTCGGCCTCGCGCAGGCGTATCAGATACGCGGCCGCATCGGCAGAGCCGAACACAAAGCGCACGCGTATTTTCTGTATCCATCAAAAGTCCTTTCCGAAGATGCAAAAAAACGCCTTGAAGCGCTCCAAGAAGCCACGGAACTGGGCTCGGGCTATTTCATCGCTCAGCGCGACCTTGAGATCCGCGGCGCGGGCAACATTCTGGGCAAAAAACAGTCCGGCGCGGTGAACGCCATCGGTCTTAATTTGTATTGTCAAATCCTCAATGAAGCGGTGGAAAAACTCTCTATCGAGGTTCAACCTCGATAGAGAGTAAAAACTAAAGCCCCTTGTAGGTATCCTCCCTTCTCCGCTCGATAGCGAGAATAAAAATACCGCCACCGCGATTTTGATAAATGATTCGAAGCGATCCCTTGCGAATACAAAAAACACTTTCAGCTCCCTTAAGTCTCCTTACATCAAGCCCGCTCATCTTTCCTTGGATAAGCTTTCCCAGAATTTCTTTGACCTGGACTTTTTCTTTAGGTGAGAGCTTGGCGAGCGCTTTGGCAAGCTTGTCCATTACAGAAGAGAAAGAATGTCCTCGACGGGAACGCCGCCTTTTTTGATGTTCGTGAAATCAACAACGGGCTCCCACAGTTGTGCTTCGTCCGGCGGAGAGATCTTAAAGATCGGCTGTGAACGGCGCACAACGATAAACGACCGCCCCTTGTTCACTTCGCCGATATAACCCTCCATATGCTCCCGCAGCTCTTTCAAGCCGACAATGGACCGTGATGCCTTTTTTGTTTTTATATGCATATGCATAAAGTTTATCTAAAGATAAACCTGATGTCAAGAGCACAAAATCCACAGGAAACGACTTGCAAAAAATTTGTAGCGCCCCATTCGTTCTGTTACTATAGAAAGAATGGAAATCACCCAAATCGGAATCAACGACGCGAACTATCCCGAGCGCTTGCGGAATATTCATGAGCCGCCGAAAAAACTTTTCGTACGGGGAGCGTTGGCGCCACAGGACGACATTGCCATCGCCATTGTCGGGTCGCGCAAATGCACGACCTACGGCAAACAGGCCGCGTATGACTTGGCGCGCGAGCTCGCGGGCATGGGCGTTACCATCATATCAGGCATGGCGCTTGGCATCGACGGCGAAGCGCACAAGGGGGCGCTTGACGCGGGCGGCAGGACGATCGCCGTTTTAGGCACGGGAGTTGACAAGCAATCGATTTACCCTCATACTCACCAGTCATTGGCGGAAAGGATTGTAAAACAGGGAGCGGTGCTGTCGGAATTTGAATCTCTGACGCCGGCGTACCCAAGCAATTTCCCCCAGCGCAACCGCATCATTTCCGCGCTTTCGTTGGGCGTCGTCATCGTTGAAGCGAACGAAAAAAGCGGTTCGCTGATCACAGCGAACTTCGCGCTGGAACAGGGCAAAGACGTATTCGCGGTGCCGGGGCCGATTTACTCAGCAAATTCCACGGGCACGAACAAGCTCATCCAGCAGGGCGCGAAGCTTACGTTGAATGCGCAGGATATTTTAGACGAGCTGGGCATTGAGCCTATCCGCCAGACGACAACGCAGGGTAACGAGGACATTCCCGAAGAACAACGACTTATTTTAACCCTTATCAGAGAAGAGTCGGCAAGCACCGACACGATCATCGTGAAAACAAAACTGCCATCTTCCCTCGTATTGCAGGCGATCACCATGCTAGAATTACAACGCAAGATTAGGCGCATCGGCGCGAACACGTATGGCATCAAAAACTAAAACAAAAAAAGAGAAAACGCTTATCATCGTGGAGTCTCCGACAAAGGCGCGGACCATCTCCAAATTCTTGGACGATTCTTACATCGTGCTGTCTTCGTTCGGGCACGTGCGCGACCTGCCCAAATCGAAGCTGGGCGTGGACCCGGAGAACAATTTCGAACCCTCCTACCTGATCCCGCAAAAAGCGAAGGCCAACGTGAAAATATTGAAAGCGGCGGCGGAAAAAACGAAAGAGGTCATCCTGGCGACTGATGAGGACCGCGAAGGAGAAGCCATCGCGTGGCACATCACGAAAGTGCTGACCGAGGTGAAAAAATCCCGCTCAAAGAAAAATCCTGATGCCGAACCTGCCAAAGCTCCCGAATACCATTTCCGCCGCATCGTATTTCATGAGATCACCCAAAAGGCGATCCTTGACGCGCTCGCGCACCCGCGGGAACTCAACAACGATCTGGTGGACGCCCAGCAGGCGCGGCGCATCCTTGACCGGCTGGTCGGCTACGAGCTCTCGCCGTTTTTGTGGAAGAAGATCATGCGGGGCCTTTCGGCCGGCCGCGTGCAGTCGGTCGCCGTGCGCCTGATCGTCGAGCGCGAAGAAGAGATCAAAAAATTCGTGCCGCAGGAATACTGGACCGTTGAAGCGTTGCTTTCTTCGGACAGCAATCCGCAGGCGCAGCTTCGCGCGACGCTCATTTCCCGCGACGGCAAAAAATTCGAGAAATTCGACATCCCCAACAAAGACGCGGCAGATGCCATCGTGGCGGCGGCTCGGCAGGCAAGCTGGGCCGTTGCGAACGTTACGAAGAAGGAATTCCGCAAGATGCCCGCTCCCCCGTTCACCACCAGCACCCTTCAGCAGGAAGCGGCGAAAAAACTGCACTTTTCGGCAAAACAGACCATGATGTTCGCGCAACAGCTGTATGAAGGCGTTGAACTCGGCGGCCAAGGGAGCGTCGGGCTCATCACATACATGCGTACCGACTCGCTGAACCTTTCCGAGGATTCCGTGAAAGAAGCCAAGCGCGTCATCACGGAAAGCTTCGGGGAAAACTATGCGCTCGCGGCACCGCGCAAATTCAAAACGAAATCAAAAGGAGCGCAGGAAGCCCACGAAGCGGTACGCCCCACCGACCCGGCGCGCCACCCCGACACGATCAAAGAGCATCTTACTCCCCAGCAATTTCGGATGTACGACCTCATCTGGCGCAGATTCATCGCGTGCCAGATGGAGGTGGCGATTTTTGACACCACCGCGATAGACATCGCCGCAGACGGGAAAGAATCCTATCTATTCCGCGCCAACGGCGTCATTAAAAAATTCGCCGGCTTTTTAGCGGCGTATCCCATGAAATTCGAGGACGCGATACTACCCGAATGTCGCGAAGGCCAAACTATGGTTCTTTCAAACGTAGAAGGCATCGAGCACTTCACCCAGCCGCCGGCGCGCTACACCGAAGCGTCGCTCATTAAGGCGCTTGAAGAACACGGCATCGGCAGGCCTTCCACGTACGCGCCCACCTTAAGCACCATCCAGACGAGGAACTACGTCGAGAAAAACGAACAGCGGCGCCTCCAGCCGACCGACATCGGCACGAAAGTCAACGCGATGCTGGTAGCGCACTTCCCCCAGATCGTGGACATCGCGTTCACCGCGAACATGGAAGAACGGCTCGACGGCGTTGCCGAGGGAAACGTGGACTGGCGGAAAATGATCGGTGATTTCTACGGCCCCTTCCACGAAAACCTGACCAAAAAATACGAAGACGTCGCGCAGGACAAAGCCCCGGAAGAAAAAACCGACCAGATCTGCGAAAAATGCGGCAGCCCCATGGTCATCAAGACCGGCAGATTCGGCAGGTTTCTGGCGTGTTCCAATTTCCCTGAATGCAAAAACACCAAGACGATAAGAAAAACCATCGGCATGACATGCCCGCAGTGCAACGAAGGCGACATCGTCGAGAAAAGGACGAAAAAACGGCGCACGTTCTGGGGCTGTTCGCGCTACCCCGCGTGCGACTTTGCCACATGGAAAAATCCGCTTGCCAAAGAAAAAACGGAAGAACAGGAGGTGGCAGCAGAACAGGAGCCGGAACAGGAAAACCAAGAGTAGCGGATAAAAAACAATCATGGAAGCAGAGGACATCATCGCAAAAACGAGCGGCCTGAATGAGGAGGATGCGCAACGCATCGCCAAAGCGTTTGACTTTGCGCGCGCGGCGCACGAAGGCCAGAAGCGGTTTTCCGGGGAGCCGTACCTCATTCACCCGTTCCATGTCGCGCTCACGCTCGCGCAGATGCGGTTTGACGCCAACACGATCATCGCGGGTCTCCTGCACGACGTGTGCGAAGACGGCGTCGCGACGCACAAAGACATCGAGAAAGGATTCGGCGCCGATGTCGCGTTTCTGGTGGATGGCGTCACGAAGCTCGGCACGCTCCGCTACCACGGGCAACAACGCCACGCGGAAAACCTGCGCAAAATGTTTTTCGCGATGGCCCAGGACATCCGCGTCATCCTGATCAAGCTCGCCGACCGGCTCCACAACATGCAGACGCTCGAGCATGTCCCCGCGCAAAAACAAAAACGCATAGCGGACGAAACGCTCGAGATCTACGCGCCCATCGCCGACCGGCTTGGCATGGGAAAATTCAAGGCGATGCTTGAAAACCTCGCATTCCCTTTCTCATTCCCCGAAGAATACCGCGCGCTTGCCGCAAAGATCAAAGACCGGCTCGAAAAAAAAGAAGTATATCTCTCAAAAGTAAAATACAAACTGGGTGAGGAGCTTAAAAAACAAGGGGTGGCCATCGTCGACCTTGATGCGCGCATAAAAAACACCTTCAGTCTCCACAAAAAACTGGAACGCCATGCCGGGAACCTCGACGAGATCCACGACCTGGTGGCATTGCGCGTCATCGTCAACACGATCGACGAATGCTACGCCGCGCTGGGCACCATCCACAAGCTCTGGAAGCCGCTCCCGGGAAAGATCAAAGACTATATCGCGCTCCCCAAGCCCAACGGCTACCAAAGCATCCACACGACCGTATTCTGTCTGGACGGCGAGATCACCGAATTCCAGATCAGAACGGCGCAAATGCATGAGGAAGCGGAGAACGGCATCGCGGCGCACTGGGCATATTCCCATCTGGACAAGCCCAAAACCGGCGGACAGGTAGCCCACAAGCTCGCCTGGGTCACGCAGTTGCGGGACTGGCAGAAAGACGTGACGGGCACGGAGGAATTCCTTGAGCATCTTAAGATCGATTTTTTCAAGAACCGCATCTTCGTGTTCACGCCCAAGGGCGACGTCATCGACCTGCCCGACGGCGCGACGCCGGTTGACTTCGCGTATCTTGTGCATTCCGATATCGGCAACCGGTGCAACGGCGCGAAAGTGAACGACAAAATGGTGTCGCTGGAATACCACCTGAAAAACGGCGACCGGTGCGAGATCATCACGCAGAAAAACAAAAAACCGTCGGCGTCATGGCTCGACTTCGTTAAAACAAGCTACGCAAAGAGCAAAATACGGTCGTTTTTGAAGTAGATGGGTTCTTTTACTGCCCCGTTATCTTTTTCACGATGGCGTAGAGATCCTCGTTTGAGAAGTATTTGATGATGATTTTGCCGCCGTCTGACACGTGCTTGCCCGGCTCGATGACGACTTTCGTCCCCAGATGCGCCTCGAGCTTCACCATCGCGTCTCTGGTCATCGCGTCCACATTCATGGCTGATTTATTCGGCACTTTTTTGTATTTGCGCGCCGCGACCTCGGTATTTCGCGCCGACAGCTTCTGCTCCTTCACTTCTTTCCATAGTTTCAAGCGCAGTTCCGGCGTGGGCAAGGCGAGAATGGCGCGCGCGTGATTTTCCGAAATGGCTCCCGTGCGGATGTCTTCCCGGATCGGCTCGGGCAAGGTCAATAGGCGCATCGTATTGCCAACCACCTGCCGCGACTTGCCGATCTTGTCGGCAATGTCATTTTGCGTCATGCCGAATTCGCCGATCAGCTGCTGATACGCGGACGCAAGCTCAATGGCATTCAGATCTTCCCGTTGGATGTTTTCCAAGATGGCGAGCTCGAGCCCTTCGGCGTTCGCTCCCAGTTCCCTGACGATCGCGGGGATCTCTTTAAGCTTCGCTATCTTTGACGCGCGATAGCGGCGCTCGCCCGCGATGATCTGGTAGACGGCGCCGCCTTTCGGATCTTTTATCTTTGAAACGACGATGGGCTGGAGAATGCCGCTTTGCTTAATGGAATTAACCAAATCGTCCATCGCGCCCTCATCAAAACTTTTGCGCGGCTGGAACGGATTAGGCTGTATCTTTTCAAGCGGCAGAAGATACACCGCTTGCGCGCTTTTTTCTCCCTGCGGTGCGGGAGCAGTTGTGTTTTTCGGTTGTATGAGAGAAGAAAGTCCCCTGCCGAGCGCCATATTATAGAAATCAGCTAGTTTTTGTTTGTAAATCCAAGATTTCTTTCGCGAGACTCTTGTACGCCATCGCGCCGTAGGAAAGCCATTTGTATTCCATGATGGTCTTGCCATAGCTGGGCGCCTCCGCCAGAGACACCGAGCGTGGGATCACCGACTGAAATACATGGGCCGGGAAATTCGCGCGCATCTCCTTTTCCACCTCGTGCGCCAGCTTGTTGCGCCGGTCGTACATGGTCAGCACCGCTCCCATGACGCTTACCTCCGGGCTGATATGCTCCTTCACCAGCGCGATGGTCTTTAAGAGCTGGGAAAGCCCTTCAAGCGCGTAGTATTCGCACTGCACCGGGATGACCAGCTTTTGCGCCGCCACCAGTCCGTTGATGGTTAAAATGCCGAGCGACGGCGGGCAGTCGATGAGGATAAAATCATAATCCGGAGCAATCTTCTGTACGACTTCAAAAAGCTTGAACTCGCGGGAGGGGGCGGAAATAAGCTCTATGGCCGCGCCCGCAAGGTCGACGGAAGCGGGCAGAACATGATAATTTTCGATGCTCGTCGGGATGATGGCGTCTTTGGGATGCGTGCCGTCCGACAGAACATGGTACAAGCTTATGGTAACATTTTCCTGCGAAATGCCAAGCCCGGAAGTCGCGTTCGCCTGCGAATCCAAGTCTATCACCAGGACCTTCTGCCCCATGGAGGCAAGATATGCCCCCGTGTTGATGGTCGTGGTTGTTTTGCCCACGCCGCCTTTTTGATTGCAGAACGCGATGATGGTTGCCATGCCCTTACTATATAATAAAACGGCGCAAATTGACAACGCACCGCAAACGCTATAATCTGAAAAACAGAGAGCACGCCGAAGTGGTGGAACTGGCATACACGCACGACTCAAAATCGTGTGCTCGCAAGGGCATGAGGGTTCAACTCCCTCCTTCGGCACCAACAATCGGAAGCTATTGACAAAAAGTTAAGGAGTGGTAATATGAAAAAGCTCTTTTCATATTACAAATGGCCTACAATGGAGGAACGGACATGGGTAAAACCATCTATCTTTTCGCGTTGGGAGGACTGGTACTGGCCTTTTGGACGGGTGTTACATGGTATATCGCGGGACCGCCATCAAAGATGCTCGGGATTGTCGCATGGATAAAGCGGCATATCGCAGCAATGTCTTCACTGGAAAAAAGGTGTGCCACCTGCACCACGGCATCCAACTATCTTACGGTAAGCATTGAGAAAGGAGGCGTATCTGTTTGTGAAGAATGCGCGAATGAAGAATTCGCACGGCACAAACAAGCCTGAATAAAATTTGAGAGAAGAACCAAAGACGCATCCCGCGGAAACATGGGATGCGTTTTCTTATCCGAGATAGCTATACGATACAATTGATAAGCCGGTCTTGTACAAAAAACACCTTTTTAACCTCTGCGCCCGCATGCGTTTGGCTGACTTTTTCTTGAGCCAGCGCTTTCGCTTCTTCTTCCGAAATTCCCTTGCGCGCCTTCACCGTACCGCGTGTTTTGCCGTTCACCTGAATCACCAAGTCAAACTCCTCTTCCTTCACCAGCGCGGGGTCGTATTGCGGCCACGCTTCAAGATGCACCGACTTTTTCTTGCCCAGTGCGCTCCACAGCTCTTCGGCGCAATACGGCGCGAAAGGCGCGAGGATTTTTACGAACATTTCAAAACTCGCCGCGGAAATTGTCGGGCGCTTTTCAAAATCGTTCAGCAAGATCATCATCGCGCTGATGGCGGTGTTGAATTTGAACTCTTTGATATCTTCCGTCACTTTTTTGACGGTTTTGTGAAGTAGCGCATTCGGCGCTTTTTCTTTTTTGGAGACTTTCTCGCGCAAAGCGTGAATGCGCTCCACGAAACGGCGGATGCCGATGATGCTTTTGGTATCCCACGCTTTGGCATCCTCGAACGGTCCCATGAACATTTCATACATGCGCAAAACGTCCGCGCCGTGAGTCTCCAGCACCTCTTTTACTGTTACCACGTTTCCCTTCGACTTAGACATCTTTTCGCCGTTCTCCCCCATCATGAGCCCCTGGTTCATCAGCTTGCGGAACGGCTCTTTAGTAGAAACAACGCCGATATCATACAAAACCTTGTGCCAGAACCGCGCGTAGAGCAAATGAAGCACCGCGTGCTCCGCGCCACCGACGTACACGTCCACCCCCGCGGGCGCCATCCAGTATTTCTCTTTTTTCGGATCTACCAGCTTCTTTTTGTTTTTGGGATCAAGATAGCGCAGATAGTACCAGCACGAGCCGGCCCATTGCGGCATCGTGTTCGTCTCGCGCTTGGCAGGGCCTTTGCACTTGGGGCATTTCACGTTCACCCACTTTTCGATAGCGGCAAGCGGCGACTCCCCCGTTCCCGTCGGCTCATAGTTTTTGACGTTGGGCAGTTTCAGCGGCAAGTCTTTTTCCGCAAGCGGCACATTGCCGCAGTTTTTGCATCTAATGACAGGGATCGGCTCTCCCCAGTAGCGCTGGCGCGAAAATATCCAATCGCGCAGTTTATATTTCACTGTCGTTGTGCCGCCGACGAATTCCGTAATCGCCTTTTTTGCTTTTTCCGACTCCATGCCGTCGAATTTCCCCGAACCGACCAGATGCCCTCCTCCTTCATGCGCTTTTTCAAGCACAGGACACACCGGCTCCGGATAATTCGGGCATATCACCATTTCGATAGGCAGGTTGAACTTTTGCGCGAATTCAAAATCGCGCTGGTCGTGCGCGGGCACGGCCATGATAGCGCCCGTGCCGACGTCAGCCAAAACATAATTCACCACCCACACGGGAATTTCTTTGCCGTTTGCCGGATTCACCGCCGTAACGCCCGAAAACACGCCGCGCTTTTCCGTGTCGGGCGTATAATCTGCTTTTACCTTTCTGGCCAGTTCATCAGAAATAAATTTCTTCACTTCCTCGGATGCCTGCCACCCTACATTCAACCATTTCTGCGCGAGCTCCGGAGCGATGGCAACGAATGTCGCGCCAAAGAGCGTATCGGGACGCGTCGTGAACGCCTTCACCCTATGTGTATCGGGCTGGCCGGGCACTTTCAGCTTGAACACGATTTCCGCGCCTTCCGAGCGGCCTATCCAGTTTCTCTGCATCGCGATGATCTTTTCCGGCCAATCAAGCCCTTCCAGATCAGCAAGCAGACGGTCGGCATACGCCGTGATCTTTAAAACCCACTGGCGCATTTTTTTCTGGATGACGGGCGTGCCGCATCGTTCGCATTTGCCGTCCACCACCTCTTCGTTCGCAAGCCCCGTCTTGCATGACGGGCAAAAGTTGATGGGCAGTTCCGCTTCGTACGCGAGTTCTTTTTCAAACAGTTTCAAGAAAATCCACTGCGTCCATTTGTAATACTCCGGATCAGTCGTGTTGATCTCGCGCGACCAGTCATAGGAAAACCCTATGGCATCCATCTGCTTCCGGAAGTTCGTGATGTTCTGTTTGACCACCTGCGCAGGATGCACCTTGTGCTTGATGGCGTAGTTCTCGGCAGGCAAGCCGAACGCATCCCACCCCATCGGGTGCAAAACATTGTACCCATGCATGCGCAGAAAACGCGAATAAATATCCGATGCCGTATACCCCAGCGGGTGTCCGACGTGAAACCCCTCCCCCGACGGGTACGGGAACATATCCAAAACATAATATTTCGGCTTTTTCGACTTCTCATCCGCCGCGTAGAGCTTCTTCTGTTTCGCCCACGCTAAGCGCCACTTTTTCTCGATTTTCGTATGGTCGTATTTCATAAACGCATAGTCAGCGTATCATTTTTGCTATCACAATTCAACAAGTTTTCATATTGCGGAAAATGCCTTCCTTATGTATAGTAATCTCAATGGTGTGGTGCTTCTCGCCCTCATAGCTCAACGGATAGAGCAGATTCGTCCTAAGAATAAGACGGGGGTCCAATTCCCTCTGAGGGCACAGGGTTTGAAAATACACAACGGGCCTATAGTAAAATGGTATTACGGATCCATGGCATGGATCAGTTTGGGGTCCGATTCCCCATAGGTCCACAATTCACAAAATGAAAAATCAAAAAGGATTTATTCAAATACCCTTACTCATCGCAATCATTGCGGGTGTTTTAGTTTTGGGTGGAGGAGGTTATTTCGGAGTAAAACAATACCAAAGTTATCAAGTTGAAAAAGTTAAGGAGAAAAAAATTCTGCAAGAGAAAGAAAAGGGTGCCCAAGTGACGGCAGAAACTCAACAAAAAGCATTAGAGCAAGCACAAGCAGAAATCGAAAAACTAAAACAAGATAGCGAGAGTGCAAAAGTAAAACAACAGCAATTAGAGCAAACAATAAAATCTGCTCCGAAACCTGTTACGCCTACATCGCAAGATATTTCTTCTGCTGATTTGCAACCATATCTTAATACCATAGGCGTTATTTCATGTTTTGATGCCGACAGCAACAGATATTATGGAACAGGAGTACTTTTGAAATCTGGTGAGCTAATGACAAACTGGCATGTGGTTAACGGAATGAATGCCTGCTATTTTGTAAACGATAAATTCATTAATCCAAAGTATGAGGTAACAGGAATGAATTATAGGGCTGGCGCATATATTTTAGATTTGCAAAGGATTGAGCGACCAGATGGTAAACTCGATTTTGTTATAGTTCCATTCCATAAAAACCCCTCCGATATTCCACAAAAATACTATGGTGCTCCTGCTGATGAATATCTAGAGGTCGGTCAATTAAATTACAAAGTTGGCTCAATGTCAAAATGTTCTACAAAAGTAGCTGTAGGAACTTCAATTGCTATCCTTGGATACCCTGCCTCATCTATTAATCTTGCGGAAACTGCACCACCACAGAGCGTTACAACAGGAATTGTTAGCGGTTACGACGCTAGTTATAAATCTAATAATTATCTCGTGTCCGCAAAAGTTGATCATGGTAATTCTGGTGGGCTGGCTCTTGGAAAAGAAAACGGAAAAATTTGTCTTTTGGGAATACCAACATGGGTAGTTGTTGGTCAAGTTGAAAGTGCAGGTATCGTCCAAAATATTCATTATCTTCTGAAATAACACAATGCCAATGACCAATTCTGACCGCAAAAAGATAACTGATTTTGTCGATTTAGTCGGACGCATTCGCGCTCGACCATTTATGGCTGAATTTCAGAAAAATAATCTGTTTGATATTATTTATTCTCGTCAAAATGCTCCGAAACCAGACGAGGAGCTTCTTCGTTCATTTATTCTCGATGTGCGGAAGCTTTATATGGAAAGTGAAACAACAAGTTTCAAAAAAATGTTTCCTGTATTTATGCAATATGTCGGTGCAGACGAGAAAATAGAATTGCAAAAATGCCAAAGTGATTACGAGGAAAATTTAACAATTAGCTTTCCTGCTGGTATTCCGGTAAAGGAAAGTAAAACGATTAAAAATATTCTTGATGATTGGTTCTATGGACATTATCTCCACGAAGATGAAAAGAAGAAGGAAACTCTTTCTAATCTCGGCGGAGTCAAGGATTTCTACAAATGGATTTTTGTAGATAATCTAGGTGGATTTGTTTTTGAGTTCGCTTTTTCGCTGGAGGACCTTGCTAAAAGATTGTTGAGTAGAGAGGGAGTAACCCCCGCCGTTTTATAATGTTTCCTAAAAACAGCGGGGATTGTTGTGCGCGCATAGGGCGGGCACGCCCAATTTAAGCGTACGATTCGGGTCAAATCACCACGTACTCCGCCGCGTGCGAAGCAGATTCGAGCAAATGCTATAATAACACCACTATTTCAGATTTGCTCTCACAACAAACCGATGAAAAAACAAAAAATAATCCATCTTCCTTTTGATACCTATCTCGCCGTCGTTCAAAACAGCGTCGGTTCGCGGATGTTCCGGAATTTCTACGCGAAGGTGAACGGAAAAAAGACCGACATCATGAAAAACGGCAAGCTGTCGTGCGCCTTCTTCGCCTCTTCCCTGCTCCATCTGTTCAAACTCGTCAAAGAACCGCACGCGACGGTGGATGGCACGATAAAAGATCTCCGCTCATCCGGATGGAAGGCCATTCGAAAGCCGCGCATCGGAAGCGTGCTCGTATGGGAAGCAAAAGACAGCCACAAGCATATCGGCTTTTATATCGGCAACAACAAAGCTATCAGCAACAGCACGAAGCTCGGCTACCCCGTGAAACACCACTGGACATTCGGGGGCGCAAGAAAGGTTGAACTCATGCTCTCACATCCAAAACTGAAATAACATCTTGCGCGATTTATGCGATACAAATTCTACACCACATCGGAAAAAGCGTGGGACGGCATGCTGGAAGCGATACGCAATGCCAAAAAATCAATTTATCTTGAAATGTATATTTTCGTGGACAACACCCCGGGATATGATTTTTTTGAGATGCTTAAAAAGAAAGCGCACGAAGGCGTGCGTGTTAAAGTTATCATCGATTCCATCGGGAGCATCGACTTAAAATCACAAACGGTCAACGATGTCAGAAAATCAGGCGTCGAACTGCTTTTTTTCAGCTATTGGCTCCGGCGCGCCCACAAAAAGATACTTGTGGTGGATGAAAAGATTGCTTTTATCGGCGGCGTCAACATCCACAAGGTTTTCAAGAAATGGAATGACCTGCAAGTCCGCTTAGAAGGTCCTATCGTGAGAAGCGTCATTCATTCGTTCGCCAGAACCTATGCCCTGTGCGGAGGCACGGACACGCATATTCTTGGATCCTCCCGCAAAAAAAATATGTTCAGCAAGACCAAACTCTGGATTCTCGAGCACTGGCAAGCCGACGACAGGGTGCTGATAAAGAAATATTATCGGGAAAGCATTCACAACGCGCAAAGAACCATCGTCATCGTAACGCCGTATTTCGCCCCGCACCGATGGCTCATGGGCGCCTTGCACCAAGCCGTCATCCGCGGCGTCGCCGTGCATATCCTGCTCCCCGAGTACACCGACCATTGGCTCATGGACAGGGTCAACTATTTTTATATGGCGCGCCTCTACAAGCTGGGCGTCGTGTTCTACCTCTACAAGGAAATGAACCATGCTAAGGCGATGCTCATAGACGGTCGGGAAGGGCTGGTGGGCTCCAACAACATCGACCCGCTTTCTTTCAAATATAACATTGAGACCGGCGTATTTTTCCAGGAGGAAAGCATGGTCGGCGAGCTTAAAGACATCATCGCAATGTGGAAAGAAAAATCGGTTGTCTTTGACCTGTCGGCAAAAAAACCGCTCTGGCTCGACTACCTCGTCTCCCCGCTCATCCGTTTATTCCAGTCGATTTTATAGAGACTAAGTCCACCAACCAAGGGTATTGTTTCAAAAGACAAGAATTGGTATTGTAGGATAATGCATTCATTTGGAGGGAAGATAGTAACGCTCAAAGAGTTTGCGGCCCTGCGGCCGGGCATCACGGGAAAACTTGTCGCGACCAGCGGCGGGTTCGACCCCATTCACCCCGGGCACATCAGCTGTATCGTGGAAAGCAAACAGCATGGCGACGTGCTTGCCGTCATCGTGAACGGCGACGCGTTCCTGCGCGCGAAAAAGGGTAAGCCGTTCCAGGACTTGCGCACGCGCTGTTCCATCGTGAGTGCCGTGCGGGGCGTGGACTTCGTCATCCCGTTTGAAATTGAAAACGACGCGACGGTTTCGCGGGCGCTTGAAATCATCCGCCCCCACGTGTTCACGAAAGGCGGCGACCGCGTGGACGAGCATACCATTCCCGAATGGAACGTGTGCGAACGGCATGATATCACCATTGTCACCCAGGTCGGCATGAAGAAAGAATGGTCCAGCAGCGCTTTCCTGAAAGACTGGGAGCAATTTCTCAAAAAGAACGCATAAAGAATGGATAACCAGCCAAAACACATCGTCATCATCCCCGATGGAAACAGGAGATGGGCAAAGCAGAAAGGGCTGCCCTCTTTTTTTGGCCACCGCGCAGGCGCGAAAGCGGCGGAAAAAGTGCTGAAAACGCTTTTGGATCTCGAAATCCCCTATGTGACGTTCTGGGGCGCATCGCTTTCCAATATCACCAAACGCCCGCCCGAAGAAGTACAGGCGCTGTTTGCCGTTTACCAAAAGCATTTCACCAAGCTCGCCAAGGATAAAAAACTGGACAAATACCGTATAAAAGTAGACATCCTCGGGCGCTGGCGCGAGCTGTTTCCCGCCGACGTGAAAAAACCCATGGAAGAGGCGCTTGAAAAAACAAAAGGGTATGACGGCAGACAGCTGACCTTTCTGATGGCATACAGCGGGACGGACGAGATGGTGGAGGCATGCAAGAACATCGCGAAAGCAAAAACAAAGAACCCCGAACTTATCATTGACGGGGAACTTTTGAAACGCAATTTGCTCACGAAGGATTTGCCGCCCGTGGATCTGGTCATCCGCACCGGCGGAGAACCCCATTGGTCCGACGGGCTCATGATGTGGGACGTCGCGAACGCCCAGCTGTATTTTACGAAAACGCTGTGGCCCGACTTCTCGCCCGAGGAATGCAAGAAAGCCCTCGAATATTTCGCGCGCGCCGAGCGTAGGATGGGAAAATAGAAAGGTCTAAAATCCTTGTAAAATACGGGAAAATCGTTTACTATGAGGAAATGCTTGGGAAAAGCCGGGAGGCGTGGCTGAGTGGTTGAAGGCACCGCTCTCGAAAAGCGGCATACCGGCAACGGTATCGGAGGTTCGAATCCTCCCGCCTCCGCCCGCTCATTCAGCTAATTTTGAGCGAGGCTCGCCCAGAAGGGCGGCCCGCCAAAACAATCCCATGTACCTCCATCTATGCCCCTTTCGCAAGACACCATTTTTGCCGTCGTCGTCAGCATCCTCGTGCTTGTCTTTGTCGCGCAGAACATCGTCTTGCGCAGGAAGCTGAAAAGCATCTTCAAAGGCGGCGCGAACGCGAATCTGGAAAAAACGCTGGAAGCGCAGATCAAAAAAACGGAAGCGCTCGAACAGGAAATTAAAAAGCACCAGGCGGCATGGGAACGCCTGCAAGCGCAACTGGAAAACGCCATCCAGAAAGTCGGGGTCACGCGCTTCAATTCGTTCGACGAGTCGAGCGCCAATCAGAGCTTCAGCATCGCCGCGCTTGACGGGAAGAACAACGGATTCGTGCTGACCAACCTGCAGATGCGCGAAGGCGGACGCACGTACGCCAAATCCATCGAAAAAGGCATCCCTAAATACAAGCTTTCCCAGGAAGAAGAAGACACCGTAAAACAAGCAATGGCAAAACAATGACGGCAAAACAAACAAAAACAAAAGCAGATTCCGGTCTCACGGAGCGCCCGCCCGTGGTGGTCATCGTCGGGCATATCGACCACGGCAAAACGACGCTCCTCGATTACATCCGCAAAACGAACATTGCCGGCAGAGAATCGGGCGGCATCACCCAGCACACTGCCGCGTACGAGATAGAGCACCCTTCGACAAGCTCAGGGCAAGTAAAAAAAATCACGTTCATCGATACGCCCGGGCACGAAGCGTTCTCTTCGATGCGCAAACGCGGCGCGAACGTCGCCGATATCGCGGTGCTGGTCATCGCCGCGGACGAAGGCATGAAACAGCAGACCAACGAGGCGCTCGACCAGATCCTTGAATCGGGCTCTACGCTCGTGGTCGCCATCAATAAGATAGACAAACCGGAGGCGAATGTCCAGCGCATCAAACAACAGCTTGCCGAAAAAGGCATCCTGCTTGAAGGGTGGGGCGGCACCGTATTATCCCAGGAATTATCGGCGAAAACAGGCAAAGGAGTTCCCGAGTTTCTGGACCTGCTTCTGCTTGCGACGGAAATGGAAGAGCTGAGGGCGGACCCTAAAGCGGCGGCTTCGGGCGTCATCCTTGAAGCGCACAAAGACGCGAAAACGGGCATTGTCGCGACCCTGCTCATCACCAACGGCACCCTGCGCCACGGAGAATACGTCGTCTCCGAAACGGCCATGGGCAAGATAAAAAGCATGCAAGACGCGCAGGGCGACCGGCTTGATGCCGCGACGTTCTCCTCTCCGGTGGTCATAACCGGATTTGAAGAACTGCCCGCCGCCGGCAACGCGTTCGTGGCTGCCGCCGACAAAAAAACGGCCTTGGCGCTTAAAAAAGAAAAGCCGCGCGCCGGCTCCCAGCAACTGGCCGCATCCGTTACCCAGGAAGGAAAACCGGAGCTCGGCGTGATCATAAAAAGCGACGCGTACGGCACGAGCGAAGCGCTCGAAAAACTCATCAACGGCCTGCAGTTTAAAAATGCCGGCGTACGGATTCTCAAAAGCGACGTGGGAGACCTGAATGAAAGCGATGTCTTGCTGGCAAAATCGTCCCATGCTGTCATTGCCGCTTTTAAAATCGGCATCCCCAATCCTGTTGCGAAACTCATCCAATTTTCCGGCGTTTCGGTCCTGTCCGCCGATGTCGTTTACAACCTCGTGGACGCCATCAAAGAAAAAATGCAGGACCTGCTCCCCCCGGAAGTCACCCGCACCGATCTGGGCAAGCTGGCGGTCCTGGCAACATTCAAATCGGACACATCGCGCATGATCGTGGGCGGGAAGATCACTGACGGGAAGATCAAAAAGGGTGCGAAGATCGACGTGAAACGAAAAGGCCTCCTGCTGTTTTCCGGCAAGATCTCACAGCTCCAGCACAATAAAAAAGACATGGACGAAGTATCGTCGGGCAACGAGTGCGGCATCATGGTCTCCCCGCTGGGGAACGTGGGAGACAAAAAAATAGAAACGGGGGACGATATCGTCATCTACGAAGAACAAGCGAAACCAAAAGCGCTTGAGCCGCTCGAACAGAGCCTGTCTTAATATGCCAGACCAAAAAAAGACCCGGGTCGACCAGGTGAACGAACTCGTGAAGGAAGAGGTCGGGAAAATCATCCTGCGGGAAGTGGACATCGACAGAAACCTGCTCCTGACGGTTACGCGCGTCAAAACGACCGCCAACTACAAGAGCGCGACGGTGTACGTTTCGGTGCTTGAGAAAAGCCGCGAAGCGGAGGCGCTTGATACGCTTCAAAAAAACACTTACGATATCCAGTACCGGCTCAACCGGACGCTCCGCATGCACCCAATCCCCAAGATCAGATTCGCCATCGATGTGCAGGGAGAAAAAGAGATGCATCTCGAGAAATTGCTGTCTGACATCGGCGAGAAACAAAAAAACAACGATTGATATCTTAATATTACGGCCTCATGGCGGAGTGGTTACGCAACGGTCTGCAAAACCGTGTACACCGGTTCAATTCCGGTTGAGGCCTCCAAAGCCCGGGTGGCGGAACTGGCATACGCACGGGACTTAAAATCCCGAGCCCGCAAGGGATTGAGGGTTCAACTCCCTCCCCGGGCACCCCCCATACCAAAACCCGCCCTGTAGAAGGGGCGGGTTTTGTGTTTAGAGGATGATTTCGATGGTCGCTTGGCGCAGACCGAATTGGATGGCGTCATGGCGCGTGGGCATCCAGATATCCACCCGATTATTGAACCGCTTATGCATGCGGTCATGCACGGTAAATACCTTGTCCCCGAAAAGATCGGGAATTCTGACACGCGCGCCAAACGGCAAGAAATTCGCCGCGATGGCGCCGTCATGCACCCGCTTGCCGTTTGCCATGATAAAGGGTGAATCGTCCGTTTGGTCGGGCGTGCTTGAGTAGGCGGTAATAGTCGCTTTCCTGGTGGCAACCAGCGCTTTTTCTTCGCCGACGACCCTATTCATGCCGTTACCGTCCGTCCGCATATCGGTTTTTACTATTTCATCCGTAGTGCTTGTGGTAGCGCTCACCGTCTGATTCATAAACGATTGATTTACCTCCACAGGAGCCGTTGTCGTGGCATAGGAGGGCATAACCATCGAAAATAACGCTAGAATGCTCAACATATTCATATACAGTGGCTTTTAATGGCTTTGCTTCAAAACAAAAACCCGAACCTATCGGGTTTTTTCACAATGAACGCAATGCTAGCATACTTTCAAAACGCTGTCAATGGTTTTGAGGGCGTCCGCCACATTGGGCACTCCTGCATTGGTAATGCATGCATCATAGCGCGCAAGGGCGCCACCTGTCCAAGCGCATGATGCGGCCGCTCCCCGTAAGAGCCAGTTGACCAACCTGTCGTTGAACGCCGCCGGATCATCTCTGAGGAGCGCCCGATAGGAGCCGAGAAATTCCTCATCCAGCGTGCGGTTGAACCGCTCCACGCGCGCGTTCATCTTCGGACTCCGCGGGTAGGCGTGGAAGTGCGTGATGCCGACCGTTGCGCACGCGGTCGCAAAGTGCAGGGCGAACTCGCTCCCGTTATCGGTCTCTACCGCGTCAGGACAGTCGGGAATCACGGTACGGGCGCGCATGAGAAAGTCCGCGGCGCTGCGGGAACCGTGGTTGGCGTATCCCGCGGCAAACGCGACCCGGCTTGCGGTGTCGATACCGGTGACGATGTAGCGCTTCACGCCGTCGATGAAGCGGACGACGGTATCCGTTTGGAGCACGCGATAGCCTTGCGGACGGCGCAGCTTCCTCCTGCATTTCTGCGGTTTTCGCTCCATGAGCCTCCCCGTCTTCCCCTGAAGCGAGAGGGCGCGCTTGAGGGAAAGCCACCCTTTCTTTTTCAGATCGGCAAGGATCCTGCCGACGGCGGAAGGGCTGATACGGCGCCCTTCTTGCGCAAGAAGGGGCACAATCTTGTCTTTGCCAAAACGGGGATGCGCTGGGCGCAGGGCAAGGATGCGCTCGATGACCGCGGAGGACGCCTCCCGCGTCCGCCGGCGTTGCGGAGCCGTGCTTCCCGGATTGAGCCCTTCCGGCTTGCCGCCGGATGCGGCAAGCTTTGCCTGCCAGCGGAACAAGGTGCGGCCCGACACCTTGAACGCTTCCCGGGTCGCTTCAGCTTTATGTTTCTCCCAGAATGCCAGGATGCGGACCCGGCGCTTCGCTTGTTCGGTGATCATATCCCTCAAGCGTAGCATGTACTCCCATGCCGCAATGAACCCTTTCGTACCCCTGAATTTGTTGAAAATCCTCATGACTCCTTGGATAGCAAGGAGTGCCATATGTATCTGAACTTATGCAAAGGTGCATAGGCGCGCCTCCATCTTCCCCATTCGCCCTATGCGGGTATTGCTCATCTTAAGGCCACCAGAATTTGTGATGAACTCAAGAAAGCAGGGAAACGATCAGGATTTTGATAGTCACTGATGTTTCCCTTGTCCGCCTCACTAGGGATCTTTTTTTACCAGAATGTAGATCCCGGCGAGAAGACACAAAAAACTAATAAAAAGCAGGTCAACAAAACGTTCTTCATCCCCCGGCCGCATGCGGGACATAACAACCCATGTTGCGACCATGAGAACAAGACTTAAACCAGAAAAAATAGCAGGAAATATTTTTTTTACCATGCCATCCTCCTTGGGTTAGAAAACTTCTTTTAAAGAACTCCCACCCCTCACCTCAAGGTCGAGAATTTCTTCACGAGCTTGAGAAAGGTGGAGGATCGTTGGTTTGAGTTTTTCTCAAAACCACCAACTCTCCCTTCTGTCCGACTGTTACGCAGTCGGACTTGCGGGGGGAACTTTACCATCTTTTGGGTATTGAGCAAAAGCCAAATCGCTGGCCTCGCTGATACTAATCATATATGTTCCCTATGTTACTTCTTCTTGTGGGGCTGGATTATTTTGTCGATGATGCCGTAGTCTTTGGCTTCTTCGGCGGACATGAAAAAATCCCTTTCGGTGTCTTTTTCTATCTTTGCGAATGTCTGTCCGGTGTGCGAAGCGAGTATCTTGTTCATGCGCTCTTTGAGCTTCAGGATATGCCGCGCGGATATCTCTATCTCGGTCGCCTGCCCTTCCGCGCCGCCCATCACCTGATGGATCATGATCTCCGCGTTGGGCAAAGCCATGCGCTTCCCCTTTCTGCCCGCCGCCACCAAGAACGCCCCCATGGACGCGGCGAGCCCCACGCAGATGGTGGAGATGTCGCATTTCAAATACTGCATCGTGTCGTACACGGCGAGGCCGGCCGACACCGAGCCGCCCGGGGAATTGATGTAAAACTGTATGTCTTTTTCTGGGTCCACCGATTCCAAAAACAAAAACTGGGCGATAACGACGTTCGCCACGGCGTCGTTGATGGGCCCTCCCAAAAACACGATGCGTTCTCTTAAAAGCCGCGAATAGATATCATACGCGCGCTCTCCGAAGTTCGTTTTTTCTATAACCGTTGGAATCAAGTAACTCATACGTTTAATAGGGTGAATACTTTCTCGTTCTTCATGATACTGGAAACATACTGCTTGAGCAACCTTTTGTCAACATCGGCTTTGCGGGCTTCATCATATCGCGCGAGCACCTGCTCTGTTTGCGCCTCCACTTCTTTCTCGTCAAGCTCGATATTTTCCTTTCTGGCTATTTCGGCAAGAATGAGCGCGACGCGCACGCGCACCTCGGCGCCTGCGCGAAATTCTTTTTTCAGGTCGTCCCGCGTCTTTTTAATGCCTGAAAGGTAGCTTGCAAAATCAACCTCCTCGCGCGCGACGCTAGCCTCCAGCTCCGAGATCATCTTGTTCGTCTCCTGGTCGACCAGCATATCGGGCAGGTCGATGGTCGCCTTCCCCGCGGCCTCTTCGGCGAACAATTTCCGGATACGCTCCTTTTCTTTGGCTTCTTTTTCTTTCCTGATATTTTCCGCAATGTCTTTTCCAAGCGCTTCAAATGTTTCGAACGCGCCGAGCGATTTGGCGAACGCGTCGTCAAGCGGCGGTAAAGTCAGCTCGTAGACGGCGTTCAGCGTGACCGTAAAATCAAGCAATTTCCCCCGCAATTGCTCCTGGTAGTAATCTTCCGGGACCTTCAATGAAAATATTTTCTCCTCTTTCGCCTGCATGCCTTCGATATGCTCTTCAAACCCGGGAATGAATTTGCTTTCGCCAAGGATCATCGGATGGTTGCGCGAGTCTCCGCCGTCGAGCTTGACCCCCGCGATGCGCACCGTAAAATCAAGCTCCGCCAAATCGCCTTTTTTCGCAGGACGCAAGACGAGAACTTCCTTCCGGCGCGATTTTTGGATATGCGCCAGGGTTTCTTGGACCTCCTCGGGCTTGAGCTCGGGCGTTTTTTTATCTGCCAGCGCTTTTTTGGCGAGAGCGTGGTAATCGGGCAAAACGACCTCGGGAACGAGCGCGATGGTGATCGAGAACAACAGCGGATTCCCGGGGGCGCATTTTTTTATCTCAACCTTGGGAGATCCCACGGGATTGAGGTCGTGCTCTTTGAAGATGGCTTTATACGTTTTTTCGATTGCGATATAGCCCGCCTCTTCAAACAGCCGCGCTTTGCCCACCTGTTTTTCCAGAATATCCTGCGGCACCTTGCCTTTGCGAAATCCTTTGATGTCCAGCTTGTGCGAAAGCGCTTCCGCGGCGCGCGGCATTTCAGCCGACACCGCGCCCTCCGGCAAGGCCACCTCAAACAGCATTTGAGATTTGGGAAGTTTTTTAACGGTCACTCCTTCCATAGAATAAAAATTAAAAACTTAAAACTATAGTGTCGCTTCGCGATATTTTTAATCATTCCGTGTTAGCAAAATACCAAAGTTTTGCACTTTTAGCTTTGAGTTTTGAGTTTTCTGTGCATTTCCATTCCTTCCTTGATCACTTTCTTCGCTTCCTCCGCGTTGCCCCACGAGACCACCTGCACTTTTTTGCCTTCCAGGTCCTTATACACTTCGTAAAAATGCGCGATTTCCTTGCGCAGATGCTCGGTCAGGTCGTCAATATCCTTGTATTCCTCCATGCGCGGGTCGCCCACGGCGACGCCGATGATCTTCTCGTCTTTATCGCCGTTGTCGATCAGGTTCAGCACGCCGATCGGCTTCACTTCAACCAGCACGCCGGGCAAAAGCGCATGCGTGGTCAGCACCAAGGCGTCCAGCGCATCGCCGTCGTGCCAGTGCGTCTGCGGCAGAAAGCCGTAGTCAAGCGGGTAATACACGGACGAATAGAACACGCGGTCGAGCTTGATAAGCCCCGTTTCTTTGTCCATTTCGTACTTATTGGAAGATCCCCGGGGAATCTCAATGATGACGTTGAATTTCTCGGGAGCTTCTTTGCCTAACGGAACATTCGCAAGGTTCATGGGTTTATGTGGTTATTTTTCTTCTGTCGCTTCCTGCTCGGAAGCGTGCTCTGCGGTTTGGGCCGCGCCATCCTCTGCCTCGGACGTTTCAACGGCGGGCGTTTCAGCTTCAACGGGCGCGGGCGTCAATGATTGCACGTCTATCTTCCAGCCCGAAAGGCGGGCCGCCAAACGCACGTTCTGCCCGCCCCTGCCGATGGCGAGCGAAAGCTGGTCATTCGGTACGATGACTTTCGATTCTTTTGTCTCTTCCTTGATCTCCACGCTCACCACCTTCGCCGGAGAGAGCGCGTTGGAAATGAGCACCGCGGGGTCGCTAGACCACTCAATGATATCGATCTTCTCGCCGTTGATCTCGGAAATGACCGTGCCGACTCTCGTGCCTTTCTGCCCCACGCACGAACCGATGGGGTCCACGCTGTCTTGCGTCGTGGCAACGGCGATCTTGGTGCGCGACCCGGCTTCCCGCGCGATGGCTTTTATCTCCACCACGCCGGTCGCTATCTCGGGCACCTCCATTTCAAACAGCTTCTTGACCAGCGAAGGGTGCGACCGCGACAAAACGACCATCGGCCCCTTGGACGTCATCTCCACTTTCACGATGTACACTTTGAGCCGGTCGCCGATGCGGTACCGTTCGCCGGGGATCTGGTCTTCAAAATACATGACGCCCGACGTCTTCCCCAGGTCGAATATGATATTGCGCCATTCAAGCCGCTGGACCTGCGCGTTCACCGCCTCGCCTTCTTTCGATTTATATTCCGAGAGCACCATTTCGCGCTCCGCTTCCCGCAGACGCTGGATGATGACCTGTTTTGCCGTCTGCGCGGCGATCCTGCCGAAATCCTCATAGGCCTCTAAGTCGAACATTATTTCATCGTTCACCGCCGCGTCGGGTTTGATTTTCTGCGCTTCGCCCTGCATGATGTGCCGCTCCGGGTTGAACGTCACTTTTTTCACCTGCTCCTCCCCTTCGATAATCTGAACTTGAGGTTCCTGATAATCCTCTGCCGCTTCCCGGGCGATGTCTTCTTCGGTTTTGAGCATGCTTTCATCCACCACGACCTTCACCTGGTGCATGGTGATGGCGTTCGTGTGCGGGTCCATCTTCGCGCGGATGATCTGCCCTTTTTCCCCGTAATCTTTTTTATACGCGGCGGCAATGGCCATCTCAATGGTTTCGATGACCTTTTCTTTGGCGATCCCTTTCTCTTCCGCGATCTGGTTGACCGCCGACAAAAATTGTTTGGTGTCTAGCATGAAGTATAGAAGTTAGAAACTAGTATCTAGAAAATAGAAGAAAAACAAAATAATCTTGTTCCCATTCTATTTTCTAACTTCTAGATTCTAGATCCTGTTAAAATAAAAGTCCGTTCCGGAAGAACAGACATCGTCTATCGTAGCTGATATATCTAGTATAGAAAATAGCAAATAACTTGTCAAGTCAAAATGTGGATATGCCCAGATGTGAAAAGCCCGCCAGGAAATGTAATCCTAGCGGGCTTTCGTTTTTGAACGAGAGAGAGACCAAGTTTTTATTTGTCCCTACTAATGTTATTTTGGAGTGTAGCTTGGCCCAATGACCATCCACGCCAGAAATATAACCGCCACTATTCCAAGAAATAATCCCATTCCATCCTCTCCTCGCTCTGTCAAAGAGCTGTGCTAGCCGGTTCTTCCAGACTAGATTGGGTGTTCTTCACCCGATTTTTCCATTATAGCACCTTTTTATACCCTTGTCAAGCCCTCTAGAAAGTCTACAAGAAGGCGGACGCCGAAGCCCGAGCCGCCCTTGGGGCGGTACGTGTTTTTTTCAGACAGCATCGCGGTGCCGGCGATGTCGATGTGCGCCCAGCTTTTGTGGTCGCCGATGAATTCTTTCAGGAACATTCCCGCGGTGATGGTTCCCGCGCCCTTGCCCCCGATGTTCTTCACGTCGGCTATCTCGCTTTCTATCTGTTTCTTATACGCTTCGTCCAAAGGCATCCTCCACACTTTTTCCCCCGTTTTTGCGCCTGAAACGCCAAGCGCGGCCGCAAGCGCATCGTCGTTGGAAAGAAGTCCCGCGTAATGGCTCCCCAACGCCACCACGCACGCGCCGGTCAGCGTTGCCAAGTCGATGACATGTGTCGGCTTGAAGTTCGACACGGCAAAGTGCAGGGCGTCGGCAAGGATGATCCTGCCCTCCGCGTCAGTGTTTTGCACCTCTATCGTCTTGCCCGACGCGGTCTTCACGATATCCCCCGGACGGTACGATTTGGAGCTGGGAAGATTTTCCACCGCCGGCACCACGCAGGCGACAGACACGGGAAGTTCCAGCCGCACCGCGGTGAAAAACGCCGCCATGACCGCCGCGGCGCCTGCCATATCCATCTTCATCTCTTCCATGTTTTCCGACGGCTTGAGCGATATCCCGCCCGAATCAAAACATACGCCTTTGCCCACTAATGCGACAGTCGGAATTGATTTATCGGTTGCAGGGCTCGCCCCGTTATCCCGATGCTTCGGGATAACGGGGTCATATTCAAGCACGATGAGCACAGGCTCGTTATCGGATCCGGCTCCCACGGCAAGAATGCCGTTCATGTTCATCTCGGCAAGCTCTTTTTTATGGTAAATGGTGCAGGTTACGTTTTTATGCTGCTTGCTCAAAGCCTCTGCCGTTTCGGCGAGGAATTTTGGCGTTACGACGCTCGCGGGCTGGCTGGTGAGATTGCGCGCGAAATACACGGCTTCCGCTACGACAACGTATTTGTCCAGGCTCTTCTGCCACGCCGCGATGTCTTTTTCTTCGATGATCTCGGGCAATAAGAATTCAACATCGGTGATGACCGCCTTGGGCGCGGGGTCTTCTTTTGGTTTTGTCTTGTACGCGTCGAACGCATACAGCGACAACGCCGCGCCTTCGAAAATGGCGCGCAGACGATCCTCGGCGGATTGCCGGGGCGAGCCGAACAGGGTGAATGAGACTTTGTGCACGTGCAGTTTTTCCGCCGCGGCGATTCCTGCGCTCGCCGCATTCCTGATTTTTTCGGCATCCAACTCCTCTTTCTTCCCGAGCCCGCACAAGATGATCCGCTTGTACATCGTGTCGTCCGGATACAATACCGCGACTTCGCCGAATTTTCCCGAAAAATCCTTGTGCGCGAAATGTTTTTTTATCCGCAGGAAAACGGGAAACAGCTTCTCGGCATCCTTTTCCGCCGTTTCCTTTTTAAACCCCAGCCCGCAGGGGATCTCTTCCCCTTCGAAAATGCCGAACACTACCGCCTTTTTCTCGGAAATCCAGTTCTGGTTCAACGAAAATTTTACTTTCAATGAGTTATCCATGCATTAGCTGTTTATCAAATTTTCCTGTTGTTGTCAATCATTCACACCCCCCATCAACATGTTCAGCCCTTGGGAGTTCGACTCCCAAGTGATATACTTAACCATATGCGGAAAGTAACATTTGCAAACGGGGAACATTTTCATATATTCAACAGGGGAACTGAAAAAAGAACTGTCTTCATGGATGCCGGCGACCATGAACGCTTTCTCGAAAGCATGGAGGAATTTAACGCGCGCGATCCCATCGGGAGTCTCTACGAACATTCATTCCAAAAGCACCGACTTGGGAGTCGAACTCCTAAGTCGGAAAAGCTGGTGGATATCGTTTGTTATTGCCTGAATCCGAATCATTACCATCTCATCTTAGAACAGGTGAGCGATTATGGCATCATTAAGTTTATGCAGCGATTAGGCACGGGATACACCAACTACTTTAACAAAAAGCATGAACGCACTGGCGCGCTTTTTCAAGGAAAGTATAAAGCCATCCATGTGGATTCAAACGAATATCTTCTCCACCTTAGTGCGTATATCAACCTTAACGACAAGGTTCACCAACTTGGGAGTTCGACTCCCAAATCGAGCTGGGAGGAATATATAGAGTTTCGTGAAAAGAATTTTTGCAAAAAAGAGATTATTTTAGACCAGTTCAACTCGCGCGACGAGTATAAGAAATTTGCGGAAAGCTCTCTTGTAGATATGATCGAAAGAAAGAAGATAGAAAAGCTTTTGCTTGAGTAATCGTCTTTTGGAATACTTGGGAGTCGAACTCCCTTGGAAGTTCGACTCCCAAAAAACACCCCCGCTCCTAATACGAGGGTGTTTTTGCCCGTCCTCTTTTCACCTCTTCATCACAATTTCTTCAGGAATCCGAAGATGTCTTGGAAATTGGTAATGATCAGGTCGATGACGGTCTCTCCTTTCTTGGAAGTCAGAATGGTGTAGTCCGACGAGCGGGCCTTGTTGTTCGAAGCGTCAACCGACTCAACCTGGAAGCGGTACACCGAACCGGGCTTGAAGGAGGTGATGACCGCGACATGGCTGGTCGTCAGCTCTTTGTCCAGGCGCGATGAATCCGTGGAAGCGCCCTTGGCAACCCCTTCCTTCCAGAATATCTGCGAGCTGGACGGCTCGTCGGTCTCCCAGTAGACGATAGTCTGCGTCCGTTCCGTCTTGCCAGGGAACAGGGTGGACTCGGACCTTACTTTCGCAATGACCGGCGCCTGCACGTCCGTGATCGTCCGGATGGTGCCGATCACCTTGGACGCGACCCCTCCCGTAACGTCGGCGCTTGAGATCTCAATGAGGAAGTTCGTATTGGACGGGAGGTTGACGGCGGAAACTTCATGGTCTTTGACGAACTCGGGCTTGCCCTGCGTCTTGCCTTGCTTGGCATCAAGCTCGCCATCGACGAACGGCGTGTATTTTATCTGCGACGTGGATATCACGTTGGTCTTCCACGCGACCGTGACGGAGTTTTCAGAGATCTTTTTAAATGAGTAGTCTACGATGATGGGGAGCTCCGCTTTTGTTTCGAATATGAAGTCGCGGGACTTCCCTTCGGGACCGACTTTCGCCTTGGAGCGTATCTGGAAGTGGTACACCGTTCCCGGTTCCAGGCCGGGGATGACCACGGTGTGCGCGGTCACTTCTTCCTGCGCCTGGCCCACTTGCAGGGTGTACGGCTCTTTCGCTTTCGCGTCGTATTCATCCGCAGGCACCAGAGCGATGGTGGAATTGGATGCCTTGTTCGTTCTCCATGAAATGGTCACCTTGTCCGACTCCACCTCCACTTTCGGCACACCGCCAAGAATGTTGGGCGGGGTCACTTCCTGCGTGATGTCGGAAATGGTGTCGGTGATGTCGGACGTGATATCCTCCAGATCCTGCAAAGATACGTCTTCCGACACCGACTGCAGGATCGCCTTGAATTGCCGCGTCGCTTCGGCCAAGCTCTTCGCCTTGTTCGCTTGCGATATCTGCTTGTCTTTCAGTTCTTGGAGTTCTTTTTTCAATGCCTCAAGCTGTTCTTTGGTCGTTCCCGCCCCTTCGGCGAGCGTAATCGTCGTGAAAGACTGGTCGCCGGTATAGGCCCGATTGCCGGTCGCGTCCGCTGAAGTTATCTTGAAATTATACGACGTGCTCGGGTTCAAGCCGGAGATCGTCGCGGTATGGTCCGCCGACCGCTCTTCCGACCCGCTCAATGCGCCGTAATTCAGGGTCGTCCCGTATTTCACCAGCGAATCAGCCGGTTCGTCGGTAAGCCACGTAATCGTCGCCGACGTTGCGGTGATATCCCGGATGACGACGGAACTGATGAGCGGGGGAAGCGTGTCCGTTGCGGAGCTGGTTGTCGGGCGCGCGACTATCTGCGTCGCCGATGTCGTGCAGGTGACGAGCGCGGTTATTTCCCCGCCCGACCGGTTCAAAGACCTGACTTGCGCGTAATACGTCTTGCTGGGCGTCAGGCCGGTGAACGTGTTCGCGTGCGCGGTCACGTAATCGGCCGTGGAGCGGCTCGTCGTATCGATGGTGCCGGTCGGATACTGCGCTATCTGCGCTCCGGAGAACCATTCAGTGCCGCTGCCGGGGCTGTAATCTTTCAGCGAGATTTCCGTCGTGGCAACATGGTCGGTCGTCCACGCCACGATGGCGGTGACGTCGGTCGCGGTGCATGTTGCGGCGACCGTGATAGTCGGCGGCGTCTGCGTCGTCGTCGAGAATGTATTCACCGCGGATTCGTCATACTGGGTATATGAAGCGCTGGCTGAATTTTGATCCGTGGAGCGCACTTTGTAGTAATACGTCGCGCTGTACGCCAGATTTGAGATGGTTGCCGTGTGCACGAATTTGCCGTTGCCGTCCGGCGTGGTCACCTGCACCGTGGAGCCGACGGTGGTCGGGCTGGCCGTCATCGCGGCGCTTGAAGCCGCGTAGAAAACCTGTGAATCGGATGCCAGGTCGGTCTTCCACGTGACGCTTGCCGAGTCGAACGAAGGGGTCACCACGATGCTATTCGCAACGATCGCGGGACCGCTTGACGTCGTAAAGGTATAGCCGGCGCCGGATGCGTCTTCAAACACGCAGTTGCCGGTCGCGTCGCACACTTCCACGCCGTAGCGGTACGCAAGGGCCTTGGTCAAACCGGTAAGCCCGACCGAATGCGCGGCCGTCGCGCCGACGGACGCCACCGTCACATACGTCGGATTGCCGAATTTATAGACGTATTTGTCCCTTCCTGTTTTTGACGCATTGACATTGTTGGTGAAGTCCGTCTGCGCCGCGTAATACACGGAAGAGTTCATGGCAAGCGATGCGTTGTCGGTGGAGTTGAAGGTAACGGTTGCCGACGTCGCTTTCACCGCCGTGCTTGAAACTGTGTTTGCCGAAGGCGCCACCGTGTCGTCCGCGGAGGTCTCATTCTGATTCAGCGTACCGTCCGGTTGCGCGGCGAAGTACGCGCTCGATTTTACCGAATAATTGCCGGCGGCGTTTTTCATGGACAGCCGGTAGCGGTAATACAGCGCGTTGCTCAATCCCGAATGCAGGTAGTAATTGGTCGAGATGGTCGGAATGGTGATGAGGTCGGAATAGGCGGAATACGCGCTGTTGTCCGTGGACGTCGCGTATTCAAGCCGGTACAGGGAGAAACCGGTGGAGGTAGACACTTCCCAGCTGATGAACGTGCGCCAGGTCGAAGTGGATGCTTTGGAAATATCCTGCACCGAAATCCCCGCGGCAAGCGGCGGCAAGAGCGCCGATACGGTCGTCGTCGCCGTTTGCGTGTTGCCGAACGTGTCGCGGAACCTGAAGTACGCCGATTTAGGGTCGATTATCGAGCTGAACCCGTGCGAAAGCGTCGTTGCCGCCGTCAGCGTCGTCCAGCCATAGGTGGTAAGCGCGTCGGCGGTAGACGTTGCCGAGATCATGTACTGCGTCGTCGTCGCGTCCGTCGGACTAGGGATGGTTAGAGTACCGCTCCCCGAAGTTCCCGCGACGCCGGCGTCGAATGTGATACTGCCTGTCGGAGCAACAATATCATAGTTGATCGTATTTGACGTTGCCCACTGTAAAGCGCTTCCCGATTCGTTGTCCGTTACGGCGATGCGCGCCACGATAGTGGCCGACGAGCCAAGGCCCGGATTATAATACGCCGTCACCGTCGTGAACGTCGTGCCGTCCGCGTTGGTGTTAGACTTTCCGGCAACCGAGTCGACGCTTCCGTCGGAATATGTCGTAATGGTCGATGTGGCATACGCGCCGCCGTTTAAGGAAGCCGCAAATGCAGTCGTCACATAGCCGGGCGTTACCGCGCCTTGCGCCGTGTCCGCGTCGCGTACTTGGAATTTCACCTTCACTTTGCCCGTCGTGCAGTTTGCATCCGTATCGTAAATGTTGCACTGGCGGATGACGATACTGCTGTTGGTTGATGTCGCGTAGCCCGACGCGTCCCCGTCGGTTTGGGTGCCGTTGAATTCCGGCACCGCGTTTTTCAGGTTGCTGTTGGTGTCGGTGTTTGAAATGTTGCCGTAGGCGTCTTTGATGCGCGCCGTAACCGTTTCCGATCTGCCGGAAAGCGTCCATGTCCATGAACCCACTATTGACGCGGTTGACGTCGCCGTGCCCCAGCTGTCTGCGCTCATATTAACCGTCCCGTCGCTGTTCGCCCCGCGCCATATCGCCGGCGTGCTGGTGGCAAATTGGACTTGCATGCTTTCGGTAGCGGTGTCGCCGGTGATGCCGGTCAAGGAAAGCGTCGCCGTCGTGCCGGATGCTTCCACGCTTGAAGAAGAGCCGTTGATAAGAAGCGATGTCGAGGTCAGCACCGGCGCTTTCTTGTCAAAGATAGCAAGCACGCCATCGTTGGACTGGTCGCTTTGCGATGAGAGCGGCCCTGATGAGGCGCTCTGCCCGTCGTGCACGAGCACGCGAAGGCCGAGGTTCGTCAGATAATACCCTGCGAGATTCGTATCGTTGGAAGTCGTCCATATCAGTGAATTATCCTGGCCGGCACTAATGGTGGAATCGGCAATCGTTGCTCCGGTGGATGTTGCAATGATCCATACGGGGGTACTGGACGCCATGACGGTGTTCACGCGCGTCACATGGCCGCTTGAAACATAGGTTGGCCAGGTCCCGCGGGTAATGCCCGACAGCGTGCCCGTGCTGGTGGCGTTGCCGGTGTAGCCGATAACTTCCTGGTTGATCTGGATAAATCCTGATGCCGGCATCTTGGTTGTGTCCGAAATGACCAGCGTGCTGGTACTGCTTGCGGTCAGCGCCGCGCCGGCATCATACAAAAGATATCGCTGATACGCCGGACTTGTTTTGACGCTCTGCGAGCTATCGGTCAACTTATAGGTAACGCTCACATTGCCGTCCGCTCCCTGCGTCGGCACGATATTCGTCACCGCGGACGCCTGCGCTATGGTTCCTCCGCCGCCTTCGCCGAAGTTCTGCACTCCGTCCGGCCGCGCCACAACACCCGCGGTGGAACGTACGGTGATGATGGCATTGGTATCTTTCACGCCTACCCGATACTTGTAATACAGCGCGGTATTCAGGTTTGTGTGAACGTAAAAGTTGGTAGCGCTTGAGGCAATGACCGTCACGTCGCTGAAGCTCCCGTAGGCAATGTTATCGTTTGAAGTCGCGTAGTCAAGTTTATACGAAGAGAAAATGGTGGAGGTGGACATCTCCCATGAGATATAGAGCTTATAATCTTTCGGCGTCACATTCACATTGGATACATCCTGCACGATAAAATTAGTGGATGAAAGCGGCATGACGGTGGACGCAGTTGTCGTGCTGGTCTGTTCATTGCCGTACGTATCGCGGAATTTTACATACAGGTTTTTCTGCTCAATATCGGAGTCAAATGTCCATGTTCGCGCCGTCGGTCCCGCGCCGTTCAAAGTAGTCCATGCTGTAGTGGCCGGCGTGACCGCCGTCGTGCCGTCCGAAAGCGTGCCGTTGTTATTGGTACTGCCGTCGGACGCGGTATCGGAAATCATGTACTGCGTCGTCGTCGCGTCAGTCGGATGATATAAAGTTAACAATGCGCTGGAAGATACGCCCGCAACACCCGCGTCAAATTCAAGCGCCCGCGGCGACGCATTCACCGGTTTCACCGCGTCAAATGCAATCGTATTGGATGTCGCGTACACCGCGGGACTGCCCGGGGTCGGCGGCGTGCTTGCGGAGTTTGCAAAAGTTACTTCGTTGTCCGTTATCGCCGCTCGCACTAAAATATTTTGCGAGGTAGTGATGCCGTCATGTGCCGGACTCCAGTATGCCGTCAGCGTCGTATACGCGGGATTGTATCCTCCCGCAGCATCGGCGCTTGTCGTTGCGACGGTGGACGTTGCGGTTGCCGTCGCAAGCAATTCAGAAGCGGTTGACGTTGCCCAAGATGTCCCGCCGTTTGTGGAGTACGCAAAAGTAGTATGAACTTTCCCTTGCGGTGAGAATGGCGATTCACCGGCATCAGGGTCGCGCATGGAATACTTGATCTTTATCTTGCCCGCCATACAGCTTGCGTCCGTGTCATACACATTGCATTGGCGGATGACGATCTTGTTGTTTGACTTCGTTTCGTAGTTGGATGCATCCGCGTCGGAGAGGGAAACGTTTTCAAATTGCGGTGCGCGATTATACACAATCGTTGCCGGTTGCGCGAGGTCAGCCGATGATATCGCATTCCCATAGACATCCTTTACTTTTATATATACCGTCTTTGAGCGCGAACCGGAAGAAGATAATGACCATGATTTTGTATACGTCGCAAGCGCGCCGGAAGAAACAAACTCATAGGTGCCGCTCACCGCGACATCGCCCGTCGCGGAATTGGTCGTCGTTGCGGTGCCGTAGTCGGTGCCGTTGTTGGAAAACAATAAATACACGCCGTTTGCCGCGGCAGACAGCTCCGACAAATTCGTCAAACGAACGGTTACGCCGGTCGTGTCGGCAACGCCGTCGCTGTCCGCATCGGTGTACTGCACGTTCACGCCCGTGCCGGTACCGGTGGTCAATGGCAAAGCGGTGAATGTCGGCGTCACCGTGTCTTTGGCAACAGACAGCGAACCGGCCGTCACAGTACCGGTGTTGCCGGCAACATCAATGATCTTGACGGTCAGGGTCTTGGTGCCGTCGGCGCCCAGGTCGGTGATGGACTGGGCGTTGCCCGTAAGGGTGTATTGCGTTGAAGCCGCGCTCGTCGTCACCGTCACATCATTCGTCAGGAGCGCCCCGCTAAGATACAGATGCGCCACCCCCGCATATTCCGTCGCCGGCGATGTGAAGGTCGCCGTAAATCCGGTGTTGGTGCCGTTCAGCGCATCGGCAACCGCCGTCCCGCCGGTTGCCGTAAAGGCGCCGATGGTCGGCGCATTGGGCGCAGTGGCGTCAATCGTGATAGAAAGGTTGCTTCCAGCAACCGAGGCGTTGCCCGCCGGGTCGGTCTGCTTGGCGTTCATCGCGGCATGCGTTCCTTCAGACAACGCTGAAGCGGTGATGGTGACGGTGCTCGAGGAGCACGCGCCGG